>Ga0208112_100059_pt1 | contig 216481 bp, 236 predicted proteins | sample HotLakConsoUCCLE_FD_184736 | JGI IMG/M metagenome (GOLD analysis project Ga0208112, IMG submission 184736) | Hypersaline microbial mat communities from Hot Lake, Washington, USA - Hot Lake Consortium UCC-LE (SPAdes) (version 2) ...
GACATAGCTGAACAGCGATCCCGCCGCCTCGTCCGTCCCGCGCATCATCACCCCCGCCGCCGCCGTCGTGCCAAGAGTGAATCACGTTCTCGAAACCGCGTCGAGCCTGGTGTTTTTCAGCAGCCTGTTAGACCCTTTGCGGGGCATGACAAGGCAGTCACGGCGCTAGGATGCTGCACCGCAACAAATCGCGGAGAACCCGGCGTCAGCCGACGATCAACACCACGGCCCCGAGGAATAGCGCAAGTCCAAGCAGACCGAACTGTGCCGCGAACAGGCTGGTCCCCAAGAGCAAGGCCAGTGTGAGCAAGACGATCATGGCCTGGGCCTGTGGCGCAAGCGCGCTGACGCGGCGTTCCAGTTCATGAAAACCCGTCTTGCGCGCGAACCCTGCGATCAGGGCGAGGGCAACCGTCCGGCAGCTCTGCATGGCGGGCGCCAGAATCACGCGAGCAATGTTTGCCATAGGGTCCTCCCCCATCCATTGTGTGCGACAGCATACGTTCTCGGGGAGCCCGGCTGCAACCCTGATCTGGATCGGGGCCTGCGCCGGGTGGCGCGGCCTCGTCGACGGTGCTGGCACCTTCCAGAGGATCACCAGCGCTCAGGTCGTGGCACCCAGCAGGATGATGAAGACCATCGAGGTGATCGACATCGTCGTCACCGAGGATCGAAAGACCGTGTCGAGATGGACGCGGCCGAGCCATCGGGGCGGTCAACGACCTGCCGATGGGCTCCCGCAAGGTGGCACGGTTCAGCTGATGGTCAGCCGCCCCGCCTTCGAAGGGCCGCCCACCGACCGGCAGGAAGTCATCCGCGCCGCCTGCCATGCCCGTCACGAGGACATGAAGGTGGAATGCGACCTTCTGCCGGGCCGCGCCATGGAAACGCTGCGCATCGACCACGAAGTGGAGTTCCGTCGCATGAACCGCGACATCCTCGAGGCATCGGGACGCGCGGCAGGCGAGGTGATCGAGGAAAGCTGCCACACCGGCGACGACATCACCCGCCGGATCCGGGACAGCGACCTCGCGTCCCGTGCCGACACGATGCGGCACCTCGGGTTCAACGCGCAGGTGTTCCCGAACGCCCGGACGATTGACGTTCCGCTCCCCGGTCAGCGGGCGACCTGACCTGCCGCGCCGTCACGCCCCGCGGCTTCGCCCAAGGGCCGCTCGGCACCGGCACCGGGGCAAGCCGATGCGCTGCCCTGCCCGTCACCCGCCCTGCGCCAAGCGGCGTTACCGCCCCCGCGCCGCCCCCAACGCCCGTGCCAACGGGTCCACGCCCATCTGGCGCAACAGGTCCAGCATGTCGAGCGGCACCCAGTTCTCGCGGATCAACCCCTCGTGGTGCAGGTAGAAATCCATCACCCGCATGACCACCGGCCTGCCCGTCGGCGGCAACCCGCAGAAGCCGCCGCCCATATGCGTCGCGTAGACCGAAGGCCAGCCGCCGGTCACCGAATAGGGCCCGTCCCCGATGCGGATGTAATGCCCCGCGCCATGGCGGGCGCGTTCCGCCGTGACCTCTTCGAACGTGCCCTGCGGGCGATGAAAGGCGATGCGGAACGGCAGCTGGTGGTCCTCGACGAACCCGTCGAGCCCCCGCGTCGTGCCGATGCCCGCTGGGCCGTACCACATCATCCGCGGATGCCAGTGGTCCCGCTGGGGCATCGCGATCAGCGCCTCGCGCGACAACCCGCCGGGGTCGTCGAATTCCGCCAGCGCCCTGTGCATCGCCAGTGTCTGCTCGAGGCTGGCGCGGCTCGTCTGCGGATCGGACGGGGCGAGACGCACACCGTCGCCGGTGATCGGCGCCTGCCACGGCTCCTCCACACCGAGGGACGGCGCCAGCGGCCAGACGCCCGCCTGCCGCATCACGTCCAGCACGTCCCACAGCAGGTTGGCCTGCACCACGCGGCCCTCCGCGTCGATCTGCCAGACCTCGCCATAGCGCAGCGTCAGGGTCTTGCCCGTCGCCGGGATTCCCAGCCAGTCGCCCCGCATCGTGCCGCAGTAATGCCCCATCGCCGCGATGTAGCTGCGCCCAAGGTAGCACCCGCCGACCAGGATCAGGTCGCGGCGTTCGAGATCGGGCAGGGCCGCCTTGAGCGGGGCCCAGATCGCCCGCAGCGCATGATCGGTGCCCGCCATCTCGTTCATCGGATGGGCCGCACGCCAGTGCGCGGCGGGATGTGCAAGCCGGGCAAGTGCGGCGGGCAGATCGGCCTGCCGCGCCTCGGCCAGCGCGTCCAGACCGGCCTTGAAACTGCACCGCAGCGCGGCATCGGGCGAGGTGTCGGGGTCGAATCCGTCTGACAACACGGGCGGTCTGTCCTTTGGCTGTCGGTCCTGTCCGCGCAGCCTTGGCCGAGCGCCCGGGCCAGCGCAACTTTTTTCTTGCATACGCATGCAAAAAGCCGGAGCCTGCCCCGAGGAGGATGCCGAGCGACGATTCCCGACGGGGGCACCCCGCGGACAGACCCAAGGTCTCACGGCACCACGAACAGGGAGAACGACATGAACAAGACGCTTCGCGGGCTGACGCTTTCGGCCCTTCTGGGGGGCAGTGCGCTGGCCATGACGGCCGGGACCGCGCTGGCCGACTGCGGCATCACCGAGGGCCGCGTGTCGATCATCGGCAACGAGTTTCCGGCCATTCGCGCCGTCGCCGACCGCGCGGCCGGATGCGCGACGGACGGCGTGGACATCCGCGCCAACCTGACCTCGCAGCACCAGACGCTGAACGTGGCCGGCATGTCCACCACGCCGCCCGAATACACCAGCGCGATCATCGCCAATTCGTCGATCGTGGCGCTGATCAACGATGACGTGATCCGCCCGCTGAACGACCTCGTGGACGCCTATGGGCAGGATTTGCCCCCGCACACGCTGATCACCATCGACGGCGACATCATGGCCGTCGCCTTCATGGCCAATGCCCAGCACCTCGTCTACCGCGAGGATGTGCTGACCGATCTCGGCATCGACGTGCCCACCTCCTACGAAGACGTGCTGGCCGCCGCCGAAACGATCCGCGAGGCGGGCGTCATGCAATACCCGCTGGGCGGCGCCTATGCCGCGGGCTGGAACCTCGCGCAGGAATTCATCAACATGTACATCGGCCACGGCGGCCAGTTCTTCGCGCCCGGGTCCGCCGAGGTGACGATCAACAACGACGCCGGTGTCGCAGCCCTCGAGATGATGGCCGCGCTGTCCGAATACATGAACCCCGACTACCTGACCCATGACAGCAACGCCACCTCGACCGAATGGATGGCGGGCAATGTCGCGCTGATGAACATGTGGGGCTCGCGCACGCAGGTGCTGATGGAGCCCGAGGGCTCGACCCCCGAGGTCTACACCAACACTCGCGTCGGCGGCCCGCTGATGGTGGGCGACAGCGGTATGCCCGCGACCACCCTGTGGTGGGATGGCTGGACCGTGGCAAGCAACGCCTCCGACGCGGATGCGGAGGCGACCTTCCGCGCGCTGACCCATGCCATTCAGCCGGGTCTTCTCAATGACGAGACGCAGCAGATGGCGGTCTGGATGATCGAGGGCTACGAGCCGACGCCGGTGTCCTCGGGCGTGCTGGCGACCATCTCGGCACAGGCGCAGGCCTATCCGATGCTGCCCTACATGGGGCTGCTGCACACCGCGCTGGGCGACAACATCGCGCCCTTCCTGCAGGGCCGCGCGAGCGCCAGCGAAGTGCTCGAGGCCGTCGAGGCCGCCTATACCTCGGCCGCCCGCGAACGCGGCTTCCTGAACTGAACCTCACCGGGCGTCGACGGCCGAACCGCGCCGCCGACACCCCACGCTTCCCCGATCGCCGCGGCCCGAAACGGCCCGTCATCCCGCCGCTGACCCCTTCGCGGGCGCAGGCCGCAGGCTTGCCGCACCCCGACGACAGCCGGAGCCGCCATGAAACATCGCACCTTCTTCTGGTTCTTCCTGCCGACGGCGACCGCGATGCTTCTGTTCATCGCCTTCCCGATCGTGTCGGTGCTCATCCAGTCGGTCTATGCCCCGCATGAGCAGGTGGTCATCGAGGTCGAGAATTGCGGCCCCTTCGGCTGCACCACCACCACCACCGTCGACCAGGAGGCGACCCGCGCCTTGCGCGAAGCCGAGCCGATGGGCCGCTTCGTCGGCCTCGACATCTATTTCAACCGCGCCCATCTCGCCGTGACCGAGATCGGGACGCTCTGGGCCAGTTCCCCGGACCTCGCCACGTTCTTCTCTCGCACGCTCAACCTGCCGTTCTACGGCGCCTTGTCCTTCACGCTGACCTATACCTTCCTCGTCACGCCCCTTTCGCTGATGCTGGGCTTCGTGATCGCGCTGGCGGTCAACGCACTGCCCCGTGTGCTCAGGGGGCCGACGATCTTCTTCTCGCTCCTGCCGATGATCGTGACGCCGCTGGTCGGCGGGCTGATCCTGTTCTGGATGATCGACAGCCGCGGCGTGCTGGGTGCCTTCTTCCAATACCTCAGCGGTGATCCCGACCTGTCGGTCAAGGCGTCGACCCCGATGATGTGGATCATGCTCATCGTCTACGGCATCTGGTCGTCCGCGCCCTTCGCCTTCGTCGTCTATTACGCGGGGCTTCAGACGGTGCCGCAGGACACGCTGGAATCGGCCATGATCGACGGGGCCACGCGCTGGCAGCGCATCCGCTACGTGATGCTGCCGCACCTTTTGCCGCTGACCACCTTCATGGCGCTGATCAAGATCATGGACAATTTCCGCGTCTTCGAGCCGATCATCAGCTTTCAGGCCGCCGCGCATGCGCAATCGCTGAGCTATTTCATCTATTCCGACCTCGGTGGCGAGACGCGGCTTCTGTCCTCGGCGGCGGCAACCTCGGTGCTGACCATCGTCGGGATCGTGATCTTGCTGTCGCCGGTGCTCGTGCGCACCTGGCGCAGTTTCGGCAAGGCCTGAGGGGGAACACGACCATGTCCAGCATCGCCGACCGTCGCCCCGCCACGCTCCGCATCGCCCTTGGGGCTTTCCTCGTCTTCTGGCTGATCCTCGCGGCCTTTCCGTTTCTCTGGACGCTTTGGGGGTCGTTCAAGGTCGAGGGTGATTTCTTTTCCCGCGCTGACTGGATGAACGCGATCTTCGGCACCCTGACCGAGGCCGAGACCGGCGCGCCCTTCACCGGGCAGGGCTATTTCGGCGCCTGGGTGCAGGAGGAGTTCTGGCGCGCGGGCCTGAACACCGTCATCGTCACGGTCTCGGTCGTGGTCATCTCGCTGACCTTCGGCACGCTCGGTGGCTATGCGCTCTCGCGCTCGCCCTACCGCTATGCCTTCTGGCTGCTGATCTTCGCGCTGGTGTTCCGCGCCATGCCGCCGATCACGCTGGTGTCGGGCTACCTGCTGCCCTTCTTCGAATGGAACCTCTGGGGGCATCTGCCGACCACGATCATCGTGCTGGTGGCGATCAACCAGCCCTTCACCCTGTGGATGCTGACCAGCTTCTTCCGCAACATCCCCAAGGATCTGGACGAAAGCGCCATGGTCGACGGCTGTTCGCGGTTCCAGGCGTTCCGGCATGTCATCATCCCGGTGATGTGGCCCGGCGTCATCACGACGGGGCTGTTTTCCTTCCTGCTCGCCTATAACGATTTCGCCGTCACTTCGATGCTGCTGTCCCGTGAGAACCTGACCATGGTGCCCAAGATCGAAAGCTTCCTCGGCACCACCCAGACGCGCGGCAACGTGATGTTCGCCGTCGCCTCGGTCGTGTCGGTGACGGCACCCCTCTTCATCCTCGTGATGTTCTTCCAGCGCCAGATCGTCAGCGGCCTGACCGCCGGCGCCGTGAAAGGATAAGACATGGCCGATATCCAGTTGCAGAACCTGTCGAAACGCTGGGGCAGCTTCGTCGGTGTGCAGACGATGAACCTGCATATCGCTGACGGGGAATTCCTGGTGCTGCTCGGCCCCTCGGGCTGCGGCAAGACCACGACGATGCGCATGATCGCGGGCCTCGAGGATGTGACCGAGGGCAACATCCTCGTGGGCGGCGCGCGCGTGAACGATCTGGAACCCAAGGACCGCGACATCGCCATGGTCTTTCAATCCTACGGGCTTTACCCGACCATGACGGTCTATGAGAACATCCGCTTTCCTCTCAAGGTCCGCGGCATCCCGCAATCCGAACATCACGAGCGGGTCATGCGGGCGTCCGCCACGGTGGAGCTGGACGATTTCCTGCAGCGCAAGCCCGCCGCCCTGTCGGGCGGGCAGCGCCAGCGCGTGGCGCTGGCGCGCGCCATCGTCCGCAAGCCCAGGGTCTTCCTGATGGACGAGCCCTTGTCGAACCTCGACGCGAAACTGCGGGTGTCCACGCGGGCGCAGATCAAGAACCTGCACCATGAGCTGAAGACTACCACGATCTACGTCACCCATGACCAGATCGAGGCGATGACGCTGGCCGACCGCGTGGTGGTGATGAACAAGGGCGCGGTACAGCAGGTGGGCACGCCGCTCGACATCTACGACCGGCCCGCCAACACCTTCGTCGCGGGCTTCATCGGCAGCCCGGCGATGAACCTGATCGGGGGCCAGATGACGGGGGGCGTGTTCGAGGCCGACCATGTCCGCATCCCCGGGTTCGACGGCATCGCCGACGGCCCGGTGACGCTGGGCTTCCGGGCCGAGGATGCGCGCGTCGCCGACACGGGCGAGATCGCCGCGCCGGTCTACTCGATGGAACTTCTGGGCGACGCCTCCATGGCCACGGTTCAGGCCGGCGGCGCGCTGGTCGCGATCAAGGCCGCCAAGGATTTCAAGGCCGAGATCGGCGACCCCATCGCCGCCCATGTGCCCGCCCGGATCTGCCACCTGTTCGACGCGGCCACCGGCCAGCGCATCGACCGCCCCTGACCCGTTCTGCCAAGGAAGAGACAACCATGCCCATCACGCATCTGAAATCCGGCAAGCCCGAGGCCGAACGCGCCGAGGATGACGCCGCCGTCCGCGCCACGGTCGAGGGGATCCTCGCCGATATCGAGGCGCGCGGCGATGCCGCCATCGCGGAGCTGAGCCAGAAATTCGATGGCGTCACCCGGTCCGCCTTCCGCCTGACCGCCTCCGAGATCAAGGCCGCGGTGAACCGCGTCAGTGCGCGCGACATGGAGGATATCCGCTTCGCCCAGGACCAGATCCGCCGCTTCGCCGAGGCGCAGCGCGCGAGCATGACCGATATCGAGGTCGAGACGCTTCCGGGCGTGATCCTCGGGCACAAGAACATCCCCGTCCAATCGGTCGGCTGCTACGTGCCGGGCGGCAAGTTCCCGATGGTCGCCTCCGCCCACATGTCGGTGCTGACGGCCTCGGTGGCGGGCGTCCCTCGCATCGTCGCCAGCGCCCCGCCGGTGAACGGCGAACCCCACCCCGCCATCGTGGCCGCCATGCACATGGGCGGCGCGCATGAAATCTACATGCTGGGCGGTATCCAGGCCGTCGGCGCCATGGCGATCGGCACCGAGACGATCGAACCCGTGCACATGCTGGTCGGTCCCGGCAACGCCTACGTGGCCGAGGCCAAGCGCCAGCTTTACGGGCGCGTCGGCATCGACCTCTTCGCCGGGCCGACCGAAACCATGCTGATCGCCGACGACACCGTCGATGCCGAGCTTTGCGCCACCGACCTGTTGGGCCAGGCCGAACATGGCTACAACTCGCCCGCCTGCCTGATCACCACCTCCCGCAAGCTGGCCGAGGGTACGCTGGCCGAGATCGACCGCCTGCTCGCCATCCTGCCCACGGCCGAGACGGCGGCGGTCAGCTGGCGCGATTACGGCGACGTGATCCTCTGCGACACGCATGACGAAATGCTCAAGGTCGCCAACGACATGGCCTACGAGCATGTGCAGGTCATGACCGACCGCGACGACTGGTACCTGGAGAACATGCACAGCTACGGCGCGCTGTTCCTCGGCGCCCGCACCAATGTCGCCAATGGCGACAAGGTGATCGGCACGAACCACACGCTGCCGACGAAGAAGGCCGGGCGCTATACCGGCGGGCTCTGGGTGGGCAAGTTCCTGAAAACCCATAGCTACCAGCGCGTCACCACCGATGCGGCGGCGGCGATGATCGGGGAATACGGCTCGCGGCTCTGCATGCTCGAGGGTTTCGTCGGCCATGCCGAACAATGCAACCTCCGCGTGCGCCGCTACGGCGGCAAGAACGTGCCCTATGGGGTGGCCGCGGACTAGAGCACCTTATCATGTCATATCAATCATATCAGTTGATATCGCTATTTGAACGTGATATGGAACCTTTGCGCATTCAGCAAAGGAGCCTCCCTATGCCGCACATCGAAATCAGCGAAACCGCGCTTTCATACCTCAAGAAGCATGCCGAACCGCTCACGGACACTACGGTGACCGTGCTTGACCGCCTACTGGCCGAACACGCCGCCTTGACGGAAAAGGCAATCCACAGTGCCAAGACGCTGGAAATGCGCTTCGATGGTCACAGCCTTCCCCCGGTCAAGTTCACGACGATCCTCAGCGCGAAGATCGCCGGCAAGCCCGCATCCCAGAAGTATTGGAACAATATCCTCGAAGACCTGATCGCCGCCTGCATCGCAAAGGGCGCTGCGGCGTCGGACATTCGCGCGCTTCTTCAGGCGAACATCCTTGATGGTAACCAGAGCGAGAATGGATACCGCTTCGTCCCTGCGGCGGGCTTTTCCTTCCAGGGGCTGGAGGCCAATCGCGTATGCAAGAACCTGGCGCTGCTCTGTGTCCGGTTCGAGATCCCCGTCGATATCGAGGTCCGTTGGCAGGACGAGGAAAAGGCAGCTTTCCCGAACCAGTCTGCCCGGATCGTGATGCCATGACCGCCCTGCAGGTTTACCCGTCTTGTGTTGGTCGCGTGCGCCGCTACGGCGGCAAGAACGTGCCCTACGGAGTCGCCGCCGAATGACCGAAGCCGAGGAGCACCTGTCGCAGAGCCGCGCCTCGCTCGCTGCCGTCCGCGCGATGGAGGCGGCGCTTGGCCGCGGTGACACCGACATGACGCGCCATTTCACGCCCGATTTCCTGTGGCGCGGGAACCGGGGCTGCGGCACCAAGCGCGGGCTGGAAGAGTTTCGCCGCAACTGGCAGCGCCCGCTGCGCGCGGCCTTCACCGACAGGGTCTACAAGACCGAACAGATGATCGCCGACGGCGATTGGGCCGCCTGTTTCGGGCATATCGAGGCGACGCATTCCGGCCCCTTCATGGGGATCGCCCCGACCGGCCGGCGCATCCGCATCCCCTACATGGATTTCTGGCGGATCGAGGACGGGCGCATCGCCGACAACCCGGTGTTCGTCGACTTAGCCGAGGTGCTGTTCCAGCTTGGCCGCGACGTGTTCGACGGCCACGGCTGGGAAGCCTTCGACGATGGCCGCGCCACGCCCCCCGCACCGGAGGGGACATGATCGACCTGCCGAAAACCCCCTCGTTCCGGCTCGACGGTCAGCGGGCGCTGGTCACCGGCGCCTCGTCGGGCATCGGCCTCGGGGCCGCTGCCGCGCTGGCCGGGGCCGGGGCCGCGGTGACGCTGGTGGCCCGCCGCGAGGCGGAGCTCGACGCCGTGGCCCAAGCGATCCGCGCCGCAGGCGGACAGGCCGAGGCGCTGGCGCTCGACATCACCGAGCTGGCGGTCATGACCGAAGCGGTCGCTACGCGCGGCCCCTTCGACATCCTCGTGAATTCCGCGGGCCTCGCCCGCCACGCCCCGGCGCTCGACACGACGCCCGAGGATTTCGACGCGGTCATCGGCCTCAACCTGCGCGCCGCCCATTTCCTGACGCGCGAGGTGGCCCGCGGCCTGATCGCTGCCGGAAAAGCCGGCAGCCTGATGAATATCTCCAGCCAGATGGGCCATGTCGGCGGCCCCGACCGCACGGTCTATTGCGCCTCCAAGCACGCGATCGAGGGGATGACCAAGGCCATGGCGCTGGAATGGGCGCCACACGGCATCCGCGTCAACACCATCTGCCCCACCTTCATCCGCACGCCTCTGGCCGAACAGACGCTCAAGGACCCCGCGAAAAAGGCGTGGATCCTGTCCATGATCAAGCTCGGCCGCCTGGGCGAGATCGAGGATATCATGGGCCCGGTGGTCTTTCTCGCCTCGCCCGCCGCCGCGCTGATCACCGGCACACACCTGATCGTCGACGGGGGATGGACCGCCGAATGACCGACGCACCCGTCAAGATCACCGCCCATGATGTCGCGAGGCTGGCAGGCGTCAGCCAGTCGGCTGTCAGCCGGGTCTTCACCCCCGGCGCCTCGGCCAGCAAGGCGACCATCGCCAAGGTCCGCGCCGCGGCCGAGCAACTGGGCTACCGCCCCGACCCGCTGGCGCGCGCGATGATCACCGGGCGCACCCGGATCATCGGGCTGGTGGTGGCCTATCTGGAAAACCAGTTCTACCCGATGGCGCTGGAACGGCTGTCGCGCGCGCTGCAGGGTCGCGGCTACCATATTCTTGTTTTCATGGCCGAAAACTCCACCGACAAGGTGGCCGAGGTGGTGCAGGAACTCATCGACTACCGCGTCGACGGGATCATCACGGCCTCGGTCTCGATGTCGAACGACCTGACCGCGCGGCTTCTGGCGCTGGGTATCCCGGTGGTGAACTTCAACCGCGGGCAGGACGACGCGGGGCTGACCGACATCACGTCAGACAATGTCGCGGGCGGGCGGCGGGCGACCGAGTTCCTCATCGCGGGCGGGCACACCCGCATCGCGCATGTGATGGGCTGGCAGGGCTCCTCCACCGGGCGCGACCGCGCCGAAGGCTTCCGGCAGGCGATGGCCGCGGCGGGGCTGGACCCGGTGGCGATGGTCGACGGCATGTATGCCCGCGACACCGCCGCCGCCGTTGCGCGCACGATCTGCGAAGGGGGCGACCGGCCCGACGCGATCTTCGTGGGCAACGATCACATGGCCTTTGCCGTGATGGACGAATTGCGCTTCGGACTTGGCCTGCGGCTGCCCGATGACATCTCGATCGTGGGCTACGACGACGTGCCCATGGCCGCATGGCCCGCATATGACCTGACCACGATCCGCCAGCCCGTGAACCGCATGGTGGAGGCCACGGCCGACGCGATCCTCGGCCTGATCGACGGCACGGCCGGCCCGCAGAAAACCCGCATCGACGGCCCGCTGATGGTGCGCCGCTCGGCCCGCATTCCCGCAGGATGGACCCCATGACCGGCTCTTCGAACCGCTGGACCGACTTTCCCGACTACATCCTCGGCATCACGAGGCACATCTGGGAAGGCCGCGACATCGCCGGCCTGCACCACTGGTATGCCCCCGAGATCCCGGTGCGCACACCGATGGGGGTGGCCACCGGCAACGCGGGCGTCATCGCCTCGACCATGGCCACCCTGCACGAGTTTCCCGACCGCGAATTGCTGGGCGAGGACGTGATCTGGTCCGGGACGGAGGGCCATCACCTCTCCTCGCACCGCATCCTGTCGACCGGCACCCATGCCAGCGACGGGTATTTCGGCCCGGCCACCGGGCGGCGTTTCGCCGTGCGGGTGATCGCCGATTGCGCCGCGCGCGGCGATGTCATCGACGACGAATGGCTGGTGCGCGACAACGGCGGCCTGATCCGGCAACTGGGCACCGAGCCGCGCGATTTCGCCCGCGCCCTGATCGCCCGCGAAGGCGGGCCCGAGGCCGCCAGCCGTCCCTTCACCCCCGAGGGCGATATCCCCGGCCCCTATACCGCGCAGGGCAACGAAAACCCGTGGAGCGAGCGCTACGCCGACACGCTGACGCGCATCATGGCGGGCGACTTCGCCCATGTGCTGCGGGGCCACGACCGCGCCGCGCAGGCCGATCACGCGGGCGGTCGCCACCTCATCGGCGCGCGCGCCATCGCCGACAGCTGGATGTCCCTGCGCGCGGCCTTCCCCTCGGCGACCTTCACCATCCACCACCGGATCGGGATGGAGGGCGGCCTGATGCCGCCCCGCGCCGCGATCCGCTGGTCGCTCGACGGCACCCATGACGGCTGGGGCGCTTTCGGCCCGCCCACCGGCGCGCGGGTGCATGTCATGGGCATGGCCCATGCCGAATACGGGCCCTGGGGGCCGAACGGCCAATGCGAACAGGGCGGCCTGCGCCGCGAATGCGCGCTCTGGGACGAAATCGCGATCTGGAAACAGATCCTGCTGCACACAGGTGCTGCGTGATGGATATCTTCGCCGCCTCCGAGCGCCTGATGCGGATGGACGAAGACGGGTGGCGCCGCCATGCCAACCCGCTCAGCGGCTGGACCCGTTTCGCGATCCTGCCCGGCCTCGCGCTTGCGGTCTGGAGCCGGGTCTGGATCGGCTGGGGCGCGCTGCTGCCAGTTGGTGCGCTAGTGATCTGGACCGTGGCCAATCCGCGCGCCTTTCCACCGCCCGCCGATTACGGTGCATGGATGTCCCGCGGCGTGCTGGGGGAACGGCTTTGGCTCGACCGTGGGCGCCGCATGGTCCCGGCCCATCATATCCGCGCAGCCCATGTCACCACTGCGGTGGCGGCCAGCGGTCTGCCGGTGTTGTGCTGGGGCCTGTGGGCGCTTGACCCCTTTGCCACGCTACTGGGCCTTGTCCTTTGTGTCGGGGGCAAGGCCTGGTTTCTCGACCGGATGGTTTGGCTCCATGCCGACCTGACCGGCACCGCTCCGGGCACGCGCCTGCCCGATCCCACACTTCCCGATCCCGAAAGGCCCCTGCAATGACCCATCAACAGATGGAAGCCCGCATCGTCCGCTACGGCGACCTGAGGCCCTGCATGACCGCCTTCATCGACGCCCACACCCCCGGGTCCGACCAGAAGGAGAACTTTACCATCATCGGCGGCGGCGTCTCCGAAAGCCCCGACCAGCACGTCCACATCGTCGAGACGCCCGGCTTCAACATCGGCGCGGCGGGCCAGCCTCCCAAGTGCCGCAACTCCCTGCACAGCCACCGCACCGCCGAGGTCTTCTTCGTCCTCAAGGGGCGCTGGCGGTTCTTCTGGGGGCGCTGGGGCACCGCGGGTGAGGTCGTGCTGGAAGAGGGCGACATCTTCAACATCCCCACCGGCATCTTCCGCGGCTTCGAGAACATCGGCACCGATTACGGGATGATCATGGCCATCCTCGGCGGCGACGACGCGGGCGGCGGCGTGATCTGGGCCCCGCAGGTGATCGAGGATGCGCGGGCCCACGGCCTCGTGCTGGGCAAAAACGGCAAGCTCTACGACACCAAGAAGGGCCAGCACCTGCCCGAGGGCGTTCCGCCCATGCCGCTTCTGAGCGAGGACGAGCTTGCCAGCTTCCCCGAACCCGCCACCGCCGAGGTGATCCCCGATTTCGTCGCCCGCTACTGGGACCTCGTGGCGCTGTCCGACCGGCAGCCCGCACGCGTCATCGCCGCCGACGGCATCTTGCGCGACCGCCCCGGCTTCGAGGTGGAGTTCCTGTCGCGCGGCTCCATCCCCGATGCGCCCTACACGACCGATCGGCACGAGGTGATCATGCCCGTCCGCGGGTACTGGCGCCTGTCGTGGGAGGGGGGTGATACCGTCCTCAATCCCGGCGACACGGCGGCCGTGCCTCCGGGCCTGCCGCGCAGCCTGTCGCCCGCCATGACCGGCGAGGCCTCGCTTTATCGCGTCCGCAACACCGACGATCCCGCAGGCCTGACACGGAGGCTGTCATGACCCTTCTCGCAACCCATGTCGGCAGCCTGCCGCGCAGCCAGGCGGTGGTGGATTTCCTCTTCGCGCGCGAACGCGGCGAGGAGTTCGACCAGGCCGCCTTCGACGCCTGCATGGCCGAGGCCGTGATGGAGAACGTCCGCCGCCAGAAAGAGGCGGGCATCGACATCGTGTCCGACGGCGAATGCTCCAAGATCAGCTACGCGACCTACGTCAAGGACCGCTACACCGGGTTTTCCGGCGACAGCCCGCGCAACGCGCCCGCCGATCTCAAGATGTTCCCGACCTTCCTCGACCGGCTTGCGAAATCGGGCGGCACGCCCAGCTATGCGCGCCCGCAATGCACCGGCCCCGTCGCGTCCAAGGGGCAGGACGAGTTGCAAAAGGACATCGCCAACCTCAAGGCCGCGATGGCGGCCCATGGGGTCGGGCGCGGCTTCATGAACGCCGCCTCGCCCGGCGTCATCTCGCTCTTCCTGCAAAACGCCCATTACCCCGACCGGGCGGCCTATCTCGACGCGCTGGCCGATGCGATGCGCGATGAATACCGGACGATCCTCGACGCGGGCCTCGACCTGCAACTGGACTGTCCCGACCTCGCGCTGTCGCGGCACATGCTCTTCACCGATCTCAGCGATGCGGAATTCGTCGCGGTGGCCGAAACCCATGTCGCCGCACTGGAACGCGCGCTCGACGGGTTGCCGACCGACCGGGTGCGGCTCCACATCTGCTGGGGCAATTACGAGGGGCCGCATTGCTGCGACATCGACATGGGCACCATGTTCCCGCTGCTGATGCGGGTGCCCGCGCGCTACGTCCTGTTCGAGACGGCCAATCCCCGGCACGGCCATGAATGGACCGTGTTCCGCGACCGCGCGGGCGACATTCCGTCCGACAAGGTGCTGGTGCCCGGCGCGGTCGACACCACCACGAATTTCATCGAACACCCCGATCTGGTCGCCCAGCGGCTGGAACGGTTCGTGGACATCGTCGGCCCCGACCGCGTCATCGCCGGCAGCGATTGCGGCTTCGGCACCTTCGCGGGCTTCGGCGCGGTGGACCCGGAAATCGCGTGGGCCAAGCTCGCCACCCTGTCGGAAGGCGCGCGGCGCGTCGGATGACCCCGCTTCTGCTCATCCCCGGCATGATGTGCGACGCGCGCATGTGGGGCAGGTTGCCCGAGGCGCTGGCGCCCCGGCCCGTTCATCATGCCCTGCCCGTCACGGGCGAAACCATCGCCGGGATGGCCGCCGCGATCCTCGCCGACGCGCCCTCGCGCTTCGCGCTGGCGGGCCTGTCGATGGGCGGGATCGTGGCGATGGAGATGCTGGACCAGGCCCCCGGGCGGGTCGAGCGCCTCGCGCTGCTCGACACCAACCCGCTGGCCGAACGGGCCGAGGTCGCGGCCCGCCGCGCGCCCCAGATCGCGCGCGCCCTGTCGGGCGACCTGACCGGCGTGATGCGCGACGAGTTGAAACCCAACTACCTCGCCGATGCGACCGACACCGCCACGCTGGACCTCTGCCTCGCCATGGCCGAAGCGTTGGGGCCCGAAGTGTTCCGCCGCCAGTCTCTGGCGCTGCGCGACCGGGCCGACCGAACGGACACGCTGGCGCGCTTCATCGGCCCCGCGCTGGTCCTCATGGGCGCGCAGGACCGTCTTTGCCCGCGCGACCGGCATGACCTGATGCACGCGCTGATGCCGCAATCGCGGCTGGTCATCGTGCCCTGCGCAGGCCATCTGCCGCCGCTCGAAACCCCCGCCCCCACGCTTGCCGCATTCAAGGACTGGCTGACCCCATGACCCACGATCTTCTCGACCTTTTGTCGCGCGTCGACACCCCCACCGTCTGCAACGCCATCGAGGTGGCACAGGGCAAGCGCGGTTTCGACGCCTTCACCCGCGGCACCATGCTCTGTTCCGAACCGGGCCGCGCCATCGTGGGCTATGCCGTCACCGCGCAGATCGCGGCGCTCGCCCCGCCGACCGAGCCGCCCGAGGGGGTCCGCGCCCGCCGCATGGCCTATTACAAGGCGATGCACGACGGCCCGAAACCCTCCGTCGCCGTGGTCGAAGACCTCGATTTCCCCGATTGCATCGGCGCCTATTGGGGCGAGGTGAACACGACGATCCACAAGGGGTTCGGCATGTCGGGCGCGCTGACCAATGGCGTGATGCGCGACCTCGGCGACCTGCCCGAGGACTTTCCGGTCGTGGCGGGCAGTGTCGGGCCAAGCCATGGCTTCGTCCATGTCCGCACCCTCGGAGAGCCGGTCACGGTTTTCGGCCTGCGGATCGCGCCGGGCGACCTGATCCACGCCGACCGGCACGGGGCGCTGGTCATCCCGCCCGAGGTGATCCCGGCCCTCGGTGCCGCGATCCTCAGGCTTCAGGAGACGGAAAGACTGATCCTCGACCCCGCACGCAGCCCCGGCTTCGATTTCGCGGGTTTCGAACGGGCCTGGACGGCCTTCGAACGATCCCGCACCTGACCGGCACGCTCGGCACGCGACCCCGGGTCGCCCGACACGACGGACGCCCGTATGTACGCGGTGTGCACGGGGTGTGTACGCGGTGTGACCGGCCGATCTAGCGGCAATGTCGCGCGATCTCGCGGTCGTTCAGCCCGGTTTCCACCAGCAGGCAACGGTCGCGCGCCTCGTAGTAATAGCCCCGCGCATACCACATCACCGCCGCGTCGATATCCCCGTCACTGACCAACCACGCCCCCCGCAGGTAACGGCCCGCGTAGGTCAGGTTCACCTCCGGATCGAGCAGCCGCTCGGGTGGCCCGTCAAAGCCCATCGTGCGCGCCGTCTGCGGCAGGATCTGCATCAACCCCCAATAGGGACCGTTGCGCGCATCGGCGCGGTAATCGCTTTCGCGCTGAATGACGCGGTGCAGCAAAGCCTCTGGAATATCATGGACTTGCGCATATCTCTGGACCAGCCGCCGCATCTGCGGCGTCTCGCCCGGATAGAGGCTGGAGGACACTGTCGCCGTCGGCGCAGCCGCCTCGCGCGCGCCCCCGCAGGCGGCAAGCGCCAAGGTCAGCCCAAGGATCAAGAGGCCCCGTTTCATCGCATGTCTCCTCAGTTGCCCTGTCCCAGAAGGCGCAGCAATTGCCGCTCGGCCTCGTCGCGCATGCGCTGTTCGATCTCGTCGCGGGCCTCGGCCTCGGTGGTCTCGGCGTCGAACTCCGTTCCCAGCAGCGCATTGGCCCGGTCGATCGCCTCCGCCTCCAACCGCTCGGCCTCCGCCTCCAGCCGCTCCCGCGCCTCCGCCTCCAGCCGCTCCCGCTCCGCCGCCAGCTCCTGCTGGGCCAGATACTCGAGGTCCGGCCGGATCGAGGGATTGGCCCAAGCCCCGCTCACCAGGATCGGCACACGGATGCGCATACCCGCTTCCCCCTCGATAAAGCCCGGTGTCAGCCTGTAATTCAGCGTCTGCGGCCCCAGGCTCACCGTCCCCTCCCCGGTGACTTCGCCCCACGGCGCATCGAGGCGCAGATCGTCGTTCGACACCACCCCGTCCGTGATGGTGAAGTTTCCGGTGATCTGGTCATAGACCGTGCGTGCGCCCGCGCCGCGATGCGACGCGTCGAGCGTGCGGATCATGCCCGCAAGGTCCAGACCCTCGATCGACCCCGCCCCGAAGGACAGGTCGCCCTCGCCGTCGAGGCCCGACATGATCGTGGCCATGTCATTGCCCACACCGAGAAACTGCAGGCTGGCACTGCCCGTGCCCTGCAGGCGGTCGTAGCCCGCGAGATCGGTCAGCAACGGCTCCAGTTGCACACCGGCAAGCAGCAGGTCACCCCCCACCGAAAGACCGTTGCGCCCGTTGACGACGAATTCGCCGGTGAGAGCGCCGCCATAGGCGTCGATGCGCCGGACATCGAACACCAGCCGACCGCGTGTCAGCGTGGCGCGCAGATCGACCGGCCCCACCGAGAGACCCGCGCCCTCCAGCCTTTCGAGGGTCAGGGCAATCTCGGCATCGGCTGCAAAAAGTCCTGACACGTCAATGGGATCGCTTGGCCACCCCGCGGCATCCTCCGATCCCTCCTGCGCGGCGCCTTCCGGCAGCACAAGCCGTGCACCGGAGACCGCACCGCGGACAAAAGGCCGATCCTCGCCCGCCGTCATGTCGAGCGCGAGCGTCAAGGCGGTGTCATCCAGCACCAGCCGACCGTCGCGCAGATAGGCGCTGCCGTCTTCGGTCAGGGTCACCCGACCCGACAGCGCCAGCCGGTCTCGGCCATAACCCTGCGGCAGGTCGGGCATGGCCGCGCCCAGCAGCGTGACGAGCGGGTCGAGATCGGTCGCCTCGATGGACACCTGCCCCTCCAGCGCCGGTGAGAGCGCGGCGCGCCCGAGGAAACCGGCAGCCCCGCCCGACCAGTCGAGCGCGACGTCGAGATTGCTGAGCCCGCCGTTCAAAAGGCCGGTCAGATCGGCGATTGCGGCCTCGACCGACAGGTCGGTGCCGTTGACGCTGGCCTCGCCCGCAAGGGCGGCGGATCCGTCGGCGGGCATCGCCAATCGCGCGTCGAGACCGGCGATGCGCAGGCTTTGCCCGGCCGCCTCGTCGCGCCAGGTCAGGGCGCCATCGGTCATCTCTGCCGCGGTGATGGTGACCGCGCGTGGTCCCCCGGGGGCGGTGTCGGTTGCGGTCGCGGGGGCCTCGGACAAGGCCCAGCTGACGCGCCCGTCGGCGGCACGCACCAGCGTGATCTCGGGGGCGACGAGGGTGACCTCGTCGATCTCGACCTCACCCGACAGCACGGCGCGCCACGGCACCCGCACCGACAAGGCCCGGGCCGCGATCAGCGGCGCCTCGCCCGCCCAGTCGGGGTTGCCGACGCGCAGTCCCTCGGCCCGGACGCCCAGATGCGGCCAGAGGGTCGGTCGCACCTCACCGGACAGGCGCACCTCGCGTCCCAGCGCCGTGCCCAGCCTGTCTGCGGCGACCGCCGCGATCCGTTCGGTCGGCAGCGCGAAAAGCGCCCCGACCGCCAGCACGGCGACCAGCACCACTGCCCCCGCAAACCGAATGATCCATCGCATCGCACGCGCCCCTGCTCGTCTTTTGCGCTCAGTCTAACGCGAAGCCGGGGGGCTTGTGCACCCGGATTTGCGCCCGCCCTTCCCCTTTCGCGCGCCGCAGGCTATTTGCCGCGCATGAGCCAGAACCCGCCCGACCTGCGCCCCGATCTCGCGCGCGCACGCCTCCCCGACGAGGCCCGCCCCGGCCAGCCCCGGATCGGGATGGTCTCGCTTGGCTGCCCCAAGGCGCTGGTGGACAGCGAGCGCATCCTGACGCGGCTGCGCGCCGAGGGGTATGCCATCTCGCCCGATTACGCGGGCGCGGAGGCGGTGATCGTGAACACCTGCGGGTTTCTCGACAGCGCCAAGGCCGAAAGCCTCGAGGCGATCGGCGAGGCCTTGCGCGAAAACGGGCGCGTGATCGTGACCGGCTGCCTCGGCGCCGAGCCGGAGTATATCACCGGTGTGCACCCCAAGGTGCTGGCGGTGACCGGCCCGCACCAGTACGAGCAGGTGCTGGACGCGGTCCACGCCGCCGTGCCGCCCGCGCCCGATCCGTTCATCGACCTGCTGCCGCCCGCGGGCGTGAAGCTGACGCCACGGCATTACAGCTACCTCAAGATCGCCGAGGGCTGCGATCACAAGTGCCGCTTCTGCATCATCCCCGACATGCGCGGGCGGCTGGTCTCGCGGCCGGCCAAGGCCGTGATGCGCGAGGCCGAAAAGCTGGTCGAGGCGGGGGTGAAGGAGATCCTCGTGATCTCGCAGGACACTTCCGCCTATGGGACCGACTGGAAGGGGCGCGAGGTCAAGTTTCCGATCCTCGATCTGTCCACAGACTTGTCCACACTCGGCGTCTGGACTCGCTTGCACTATGTCTACCCGTACCCGCATGTGCGAGAGTTGATCCCCCTGATGGCCGATCCGTCCAACGGCCTGTTGCCCTATCTCGACATCCCGTTCCAGCACGCCCATCCCGACACGCTGAAACGCATGGCGCGGCCCGCCGCGGCCTCGCGCACGCTGGACGAGATCGCGGCCTGGCGGCGCGACTGCCCCGACATCACCCTGCGCTCGACCTTCATCGTGGGCTATCCCGGCGAGACCGAGGCGGAATTCCAGACCCTGCTCGACTGGCTGGACGAGGCGCAGCTCGACCGGGTGGGGTGCTTTCAATACGAGAACGTCGCCGGCGCGCGATCGAACACCCTGCCCGACCATGTGCCGGACGAGGTCAAGCAGGAGCGGTGGGACCGCTTCATGGAAAAGGCGCAGGCCATTTCCGAGGCGAAACTGGCGGCCAAGGTCGGGCGTCGGATGACGGTGCTGGTGGATGCGGTCGACGGTGAGGGCGCGACCTGCCGCACGATGGCCGATGCACCCGAGATCGACGGCAACCTCTTCATCGACGAAGGCTTCGAAGGGCTGGCGCCGGGCGACCTCGTCGAGGTCGAGGTGGAGGAAGCGAGCGAATACGACCTCTGGGGCCGCCGTCCGGCTTGAGCGGTGGACCTGTCCGGCGCTACACTCGTTCCATGATCCACGTCACCACCACCTGCCCCGACCGCGAGAGCGCCGAACGCCTTGCCCGCGCAGCCCTGGCCGAGCACGTCACCGCCTGCGCCAACATCATCGAGGGGGTGCGCAGCCTCTATCACTGGCAGGGCGAGATCGCCGAGGACAGCGAAGTGTTGGTTATCTTCAAGACATCGGACGCGGCGCGTGCGGCGCTGGTCGCGTTTCTCGAGGCCGAGCATCCCTATGACGTGCCGGTCATCACCTGGGAACGCCTGGACACGACCAAGGACGCGGCCGACTGGCTGGCGCGCGAGACGCACTAGGCTGGGCGGTTCAGGCCGGGTCCGGCGCCTCGATCACGCGGGCGAAGACCTCGGCGTTCGGGCAGGCCACGGGCACGTCGGCGGCGCCCTTTTCCTGCTTTGCCATCCAGCAGCCGCAGCCTTCTGTCCAGCCGCATCCGCGGCAGCGCTGCACCACCGCGGCCCAGTCGCCATGGCTGATCACGCCCTCGTCGAGGGCACGCTGCAGGTCGGCGCCGGTGACCTGCGCCATGCCGACGGCGAGCCAGTAATGGCGTTTCTCGTCACCCAGGGGGCGGGGGTGGGTGTCGCTCATGGGGTGCCTCCGGGGCGCGCGGATCACTCCGCGGCGAGGTTGCGCAGGATCGCGCTGTTGCGGCAATACTCCGGCGCTGCCTCGGCCTGATCGTGCGTGGAAAGCCAATGCTGGCAGGCGGTCGGATCGGAACATCCGGTGCAGGCCAGCAGCATGTCCTCGCGCATCTCGGGCGGCAGATCGCCGCGCAACTCGGCGGCGTCGAGATCGGCACCCAGCGTTTCGGCCATCCGGGTCATCAGACCCTCGTGGTGGTCGCGTGTCAGTTTGCCCTGCATGGCATCACCCCTTGTCGCTCTTGGCATCGCGTTGATCATCGACTTCCGTCCGATGGGGAAAGCCTAACCCAGGCGAGACGCCCCGCCTTGACGCAGATCAAGAGGGGTCGAGGGCGACCATGCTCTGGCGCACGATGCGCAAACGCTCGGCATTGGGTGGGTGGCTCGACAGGAACTCGCGCGCGGGGTCGGGGATGCGGCGGAAGAACTCGGCGCCGACCAGCGGGTCATAGCCGGCCCGCGCAGCGATCACGGTGCCGATCGCATCGGCCTCGAGTTCGGCCTGCTGGCCGAATGTGCGGCTGGCCACGAAGGCGCCGATCTGGGCCGCCTCGCCGATCTCGGCCGGGCCCGCGCCACGGGCCTCGGCCAGGCGGGCGAAGGCCTCGGCCCCCTCGGCGGAGCGCTGCCGTGACAGGGGCAGGTGGCGGGCGATGTGATGCCCGGCCTCGTGGCCCATGATGAAGGCCAGTTCGTCGGTGTTGCGCGCCACCGCGATCAGGCCCAGCGTGAAGATCAGCGCCGGCCGCCCCTGCGGATCGAGCGTATAGAAGGCGTTGACCCCGCTTTCGGGGGATCGGTCGACGTAGATCACGAAATCACAGGGCTGGTCGGGCGTCTCTTCGCGGCAGACCCGCTCGGCCACAGGTTCGACGCGGGTGACGACCTCGTCGAAATTCAGTACGGCCTGCCGGGCGCGGGCGGCGAGGTCACCTTGCGTTTGCGGGGCGGCGCGCGGAGGCATGGGGGCCACGCTCGGCACACAGCCCGCCAGCGCCAGCGTGGCGAGCAGACCGACCAGGAGGGCGCGGAAACGGTTCATGTCGGGGAGCGTAGCCGGCCCGCCCCCCACGTCCAGAGGGATCACGCGCTTTTGCCCGTGGGTTGACGCGGCGGCTTGCCCCCATAGCTCAAGCGGCATGACCGACACACGCATCCTCTACAACGACCGCTGCCCGATCTGCCGGGCCGAGATCGCCCATTACCGCAAGCGGGCCGAAGCCGCGGGCGCGCCACTGGTGTTCGAGGACCTCAACCACGCCGATCTCGGCGGCTGGCGGCTGACCCCGGATCAGGCCAAGCGACGGTTGCATGCCGCCCTGCCCGATGGCCGGGTCGTCAGCGGCGTGCCCGCCTTCGCCGCGATATGGGCGGCGCTGCCCGGCATGGGCTGGCTGGCCCGGCTGGCGACCATGCCCGGCCTGCGGCAGGTGGCCGACCTGCTGTACAACCGGGTGGCGGCGCCCTGGCTCTATCGCAGGCAGCTGCGCCGAGAGGCGCGCGGGCTTGCGGGGCCGGGCAGGCGCGCCTAGTCTGCGCGCATGTTCACCATCGAGCACGAGTTCGACGCCACCGTGATCACCCTTGTCGATGACGGCGAGGCAGGCAGCGCGTTGCAGGAAGACGTGACCATCTCGGCCTTCGCCGAATGCGTGACGGTGGTGCAATATGACCCGCGCACCGATCGCGAGCAGACCGTCACGCTGTCGATGACCCAGCTGCGTGACCTTGCCGCGGCGCTGGACCTGCCCGAAGGCGCCTACAAGCTCGAACCGGGCAACTGACCTGACCCGGGCTTTCCACAAAGCTGCATGATGCGGGCATATTCATCCCGGACATTGGCCCCTGCCCTTTCGTTTCGCAATCTTCCCACAGGTTTATCCACATCTCGGCAGCCCCGTTTACAGCCCCCCGTCGCGACCGCATACTGCACCTCACCGACAGGGGAGAGGCACCATGGCAACGGGCTTTTACGTCAACGAGCGTTGTTTCTGGCACTCGGGCGGCAACTACAGCTTTCTCGTGCCCGTCGGCGGGTTGATGCAGCCCTCGACCGCGGGTGGCTTGCCCGAAAACCCCGAGACGAAACGGCGCTTCAGGAACCTTGTCGAGGTGACAGGTCTGATGGCCGACCTCGCCACCCCCTCGGCGCAACCCGCGACCGAGGAGGACCTGCTGCGCATCCATCCGCGCAGTTACATCGACAGCTTCCGCCGCCTTTCGGCCGAGGGAGGCGGCGAGCTGGGCCTGCGCACCCCCTTCGGCCCGGATGGCTTTGACATCGCCTGCATCTCGGCGGGGCTGACCAAGGCGGCGCTTTTCGACGTGTTGCAGGGGCGGCTCGACAATGCATATGCGCTCTCGCGCCCGCCGGGTCATCATTGCCTGCCCGATTTTCCCAACGGCTTCTGCCTTCTGAACAACATCGCCATCGCCTGCGAGGCGGCGCGGGCCGCCGGCCTCGCCGACCGGATCGCGGTGATCGACTGGGACGTGCACCACGGCAACGGGACCGAGGCGATCTATTACGAACGCGCCGACACGCTGGCGATCTCGATCCACCAGGAACGCAATTACCCCCGCGATTCGGGCGATTTCGAGGATCGTGGAGCGGGTGCGGGCGCAGGCCTGAACCTCAACATCCCGCTGCCGCCGGGCGGTGGGCATGCCACCTATCTGGAGGCGTTCGAGCGGCTGGTGATCCCGCAACTGCACGCTTTTCAGCCCGACGTGATCGTGGTGGCCTGCGGTTTCGACGCCTCGGGCGTGGACCCGCTGGGCCGGATGATGGCGGGTTCGGACACATTCCGCGCGCTGACCGAGATGGCGATGGAGGCGGCAACAGACCTCTGCCGGGGCAAGCTCGTCCTGACCCACGAAGGCGGCTATTCCGAGGCGCATGTCCCTTTCTGCGGGCATGCGGTGCTCGAGGCGCTCTCGGGCAGCGACATCACCGCGCCGGACCCGCTGGCCGAGCGGATCACGTCGCAACAGCCGGGGCCGCGGTTCGAGGCCTATTGCTCGACCCTGCTGGCCGAGATGGAAGCCGGGCTGGAGGCCTGAGCCCGCGTTGACTTCGCCGCGCCGCGGCGGCAGGGTGCGCGGCGACCACCAGATCAGGGGATGCTTGCGATGAAAAAGGTCTATGGCTCGGCGGCTGAGGCGCTCGACGGGGTTCTGTTCGACGGCATGCTGATCGCGGCGGGGGGCTTCGGCCTCTGCGGCATCCCCGAGTTGCTGATCGACGGGATCGTCGAGGCAGGCACGAAGGACCTGACCGTCGCGTCGAACAACGCGGGCGTGGACGATTTCGGCCTCGGCAAGCTGCTGGCCACGCGCCAGGTGAGAAAGATGATGTCGTCCTACGTGGGCGAGAACGCCGAGTTCATGCGGCAATACCTGTCCGGCGAGCTTGAGCTGGAATTCAACCCGCAAGGCACGCTGGCCGAGCGCATGCGCGCGGGCGGCGCGGGCATCCCCGGCTTCTACACCAAGACGGGCGTGGGCACCGTCATCGCCGAGGGCAAGGAGGTGAAGGTCTTCGACGGCGAGGAATATATCCTCGAGCGCGGGATCTTTGCCGACCTCTCCATCGTCAAGGCGTGGAAGGCCGACGAGACGGGCAATGCGATCTTCCGCAAGACTGCCCGCAACTTCAACCCGCCCGCGGCCATGTGCGGCAAGGTCTGCATCATGGAGGTCGAAGAGATCGTGCCGACCGGCAGCCTCGATCCGGACGCGATCCACCTGCCCGGCATCTACGTGCACCGCCTGATCCAGGGCGAGCACGAGAAGCGCATCGAACAGCGCACCACGCGGCCGCGCGCCGCCTGAGGGCACAGGCTTGGCGCGCTCTCCCTACAGCGGACGGCCGCAGCGCGCCTTCTGGCGCGGCGGCGTCGCGGGGGTCGGCGCGCTGGAAGTCTCCGACCTCTACCGCCCGCGCTTTCCGCTGACGCCCGAAACGCGGGTCTTCACCGCGGGGTCGTGTTTCGCACAGCATGTGGGCATCGCATTGAAACGGGCAGGCCTCTCGGTGATCGACGCCGAACCCGCGCTGCGCGGCATGCCGCCCGAGACGGCCAAACGCTTTGGCTACGGCACCTATTCGGCGCGGACCGGCAACATCTACACCGTGCGGCAGTTCCGGCAGCTGGTCGAGGAGATGCTGGGCCTCTTCACCCCCGCCCTGCCCGCCTGGGAGCGCGATGGCCGCTACTGGGACGCGCTGCGCCCCGGGGTGGAGCCCGAGGGGCTGACAAGCCCGGAACAGGTGGCCGAGATGCGGGCGCAACACCTCGTGGCACTGGGCCGCGCGCTGGAAGAGGCGGAGCTGCTGGTCCTCACCCTCGGCCTGACCGAAGGGTGGGAGCATCGCGAAAGCGGGACGGCCTATCCGACCGCGCCCGGCACCATCGCGGGGGAGCATGACCCCGACGTGTTCGTCTTCCGCAACTACGGCGTGGCCGAGATCCTCGAGGATTTCACCGCGCTGGAGGAGATGCTGGCCGAGTTGAACCCCGCTCTGCGCTGGCTGCTGACGGTGTCGCCCGTGCCGCTGGCGGCGACGGCGAGTGACGATCACGTCCTGACGGCGACGATGCGCTCCAAGGCCGTGCTGCGCGTGGTCTGCGACATGGCAAAGGACAGCTCGGACCGGATCGACTATTTCCCGTCCTACGAAATGGTCATGTCGCCGGCGCATCATGCCGGGGCCTTCGCCGAGGATCTGCGCAGCGTCAGGCCCGAGGTGGTCGAGGGCATCATGGCACTGTTTCTCGCTGCGCACGGGGTTGCCCGATCGCCCGGTGGGGTGTCGGAGGACGTGTCCGATCCGGTTGACGATGCGGTCTGCGAGGATGTCCTGCTGGATGCGTTCCGGCCATGACGCGGGCGGTTGCGGTCGTCGGAACCTCGAACATCGGCGCGGTGAAATACGCCGAGGCCGAGATCGCGGCGGCCCACCCCGATCTGTCGGTCACCCTCTACGGCCTGCCCGGCGGCAAGTTCGCCGAGGCGGGCGTGGATGCGGCAGGCGTCTTTCAACCGGCGTCTGGCGACGGGGCGACGCGCAAGCTGGCCGAACGCGTGAACGGCAGGGCGGAGCTGGACCTGACGCGTTTCGACGCGGTGCTGGTCATCGGCGACACGCTGGGCATGCCACAGACGCTGTTCATGGCGGCGCAGTACGACGTGGCCGATTGGCCCGCGCGGCACGACAGGCCGCTCATCTCGACACCCGCCTTTCTCGCGGCGATGGAGGAGGTGATCGGGGTGCGGGCCGACCACCTCGCCGCGCAGTTCCGGGGCATCGCGCCGCTTTTCGCCGCGCTGGCCCCCTACCCCACGGTTGCCGTCACCCGGCGCGGGCCGCACCGGCAGGAACCCTATGCCTCGGTCGCCGGCCATCCCGAGTTGCCACGTATCCATGCGCTCTATCGCGACACGCTGACCCGCGCGCTGGAGGCGCGCGGCATCACCTACGTGGCCCAACCTGCCGAAACCGTGGCAGGGCCGTTCCTGACCAAACCCGACTACGCGATGGGCGCGATGGATTTCCGCACCGAGGGCAAGGTGCTGGACGACCACCGCCACATGAACGCGGCGTTTGGCGCTTCGCTTTTCCGCGCCTTTGCGCTAGCCCTTGGCGCGACCTCTGCCGGGGCAGACGAGACAGCACGAGATCAAGGAGTGACCTAGGATGTGGGACCGCAACCAGATGGCCGCCCGCGCGGCACAGGAACTGCGCGACGGGATGTATGTGAACCTCGGCATCGGCATCCCGACATTGGTGTCGAACTACATCCCCGAGGGGATGACGGTGACACTGCAATCGGAGAACGGGATGCTGGGCATGGGCCCTTTCCCCTACGAGGGCGAAGAAGACCCCGACCTGATCAACGCAGGCAAACAGACCATCACCGAACTGCCCCACACCGCCTATTTCGACAGCGCGCAAAGCTTCGGCATGATCCGCGGCGGCAAGATCGCCATGGCGATCCTCGGCGCGATGGAGGTGGCCGAGAACGGGGACCTCGCGAACTGGATGATCCCCGGCAAGCTGGTGAAGGGCATGGGCGGTGCGATGGACCTCGTCGCCGGTGTGGGCCGGGTGATCGTGGTGATGGACCACGCCAACAAGCATGGCGAGTCGAAGGTTCTGAAGGAATGCACCCTGCCGCTGACCGGCAAGGGCGTGGTGGACCTGATCATCACGAACCTCGGCGTGCTCGAGGTGGTCGAGGGTGGCCTGAAGATCGTCGAACTGGCCGATGGCGTGACCGAGGACCAGCTCCGCGCCGCGACCGAGGCGACCCTTGTCTGACGCGCGCCAGCCGGACGGCGCGCTGACGCTTCAGACCGTGCCGATGCCGGGCGACACCAATTCCGGCGGCGATGTTTTCGGCGGCTGGGTCGTCAGCCAGATGGACATCGCCGCGGGCATCACCGCAGTGGACCGGGCACAGGGGCGCTGCGCGACCGTGGCGATCGAGGCGCTGCGCTTTCACGCGCCGGTTCTGGTGGGGGACCTCTTTTCGGTCCACACGGCGATCACGAAAACCGGGCGCACCTCGATCACCATGCATGTGGAGGCCTGGGTGCGGCGCCAGCGCACCGGCGAGCGGATGCTGGTGACCGAGGGCGATTTCACCTTTGTCGCCATCGCCGAATCGGGCGTGACCCGGCCCTTGCCGCCATTGGCGTAGGGATCGAGCGCGCTCAGTTCACCGCGATGGGCATGAAGACGCAGCCGTCCGAGACCAGTTCGGGCGGAGTGCGGCACAGGCTGCGCACCATCATCCAGGTGGCCAGCACCTTGGGCACGTAATCGCGGGTCTCGGCGAAGGGGGGCACGCCGCCATTGCGCCGCACCGCGCCCTCGCCCGCGTTGTAGCCCGCCAGCGCCAGCAACGGGTCGCCATCGAATTCCCGCAGGAGCCAGTCGAGATAGGCGATACCGCCCGCGATGTTCTGGGCCGGATCGAAGGGATCAGCCACGCCGAAGCGTTCTGCCGTGGCCGGGATCAGCTGCATGAGACCCTGCGCGCCCGCGGAACTGACCGCATCGGCGCGACCGGCTGATTCGACGGCCATGACCGCCAGCGCCATGGCCGGCGAGACACCTGTGCCTACGCTGGCGGTCAAGATGTCGGTGCCATGCGCCGCGATGATCGTGTTCAGCGTCGACAGGCGCGGGACGCGCAGGTCGGCCGCTTCGGGCGCGGCGGCGATGTGGTCCTGCGCGCTGAAAAAGCGGGACGGGTCGGCAGGCAGTGTGGCGGGAACGGCCGACCAGAACCACGCGGCGGTTTCGGCGCCCGAGGGGGCCGTGGGCGTTGCCTGCGATACGGTCTCGTCCGGGGGCGGGCTGACCCCGGCCAATGCGCCACCGGGCGCCGTGGTATTCAGTTCATGCTCTTCGGGTGTGATCTGGATGGTGATGCGCGGACCGGTGTGGCCGGGCGCTGGCACGGCGACCCGGCGGATACCGCTTTCCGCCGTGGGTGCCGCCACCTCCTGCGCCGTTGCGACAAGGGGGATCAACAGCCCCAAAAAGATTGCGCCGCAGCGCACCAAGACATGTCGCATGATCTGCCCGCTCACGATCTTGCCCGCAGCACCCCTTGTTTTATTGGGGTTTGCCCTTGTTTTGCCGAGCCATAGCATATTTGGGCGCCGCGATCTGCCCCGAAAGAACCGCGTACAAATCGAAAAATGATCTTGTCTCGGCCCAATTCCCGCCCCGATCGGACAGCATAACTGCCTCATCCGAGCCGGGCAGGAAACAGAAACACCGGCAAGGGCAACGCAGAATGCAAACCTGGAGAGCTGAACAATGACCGCACTGATCAAGAACTTCGCCAAGTCCGAATCCGGCGCCGTGACCGTTGACTGGGTCGTCCTGACCGCCGCCCTCGTGGGCCTGGGCCTGGCCGTCATGGCCGTCGTCTCGGCCGGCGTCGAGAACCTCGGCACCGACATCGCCAACTCGCTGGCAATGACCAACCCCGAAACCGACCCGTTCGCCAACAACACGGACATCACGGCCGGCAACGACATCGAGCTGCAGTAAGCCGCACGCGATTGCCACCGTCCGCATGGACAGCCGGGGCCGCACCTACGGGGTGCGGCCCTTTTCCCATGTCGAGACGGGACGCGCCGCGCAGGCAACGGACAAACGCAATGCATTTGAACGGAACCGTGGAGCGATGCCCAGATTTGGTCACACAAATCGGTCACAGTGTCGCCAAGGGTGACGCGCGGGAGCATCCGGCGCGATCGCCTGACAGTTCGGAGATGCATCTTGACCAGACAAGCGTTTGGCTTCCTCCAGGGTGAAAGCGGCGGCGCAAGCGTCGAGTGGGTCGTGCTTGCCTCGGCAGTGGTCGGCATCGGCATCGCGGTGATCATGCTGGTCTCGGGCGGATACGAGAACCTGAGCCACGACACCCGCAATGCCCTTTCCAACACTCGCCCCCTGACGGAACCTTTCGCCGCGAACGAGGACATCACCAGCAGCGGTGACACCGTTCTGCAGTGACGGCTTCGGGCGATCCGTGTCACCCCACCCTGCAGGCCGCATGCCGTGAATCGCAGCGGCCCTTTGCCCTTGGGCGCCATGCACGCGCCATCACGGGCCTTGTGCATGAAATCTTCCTGCATTTACCCCGATCAAATCACGGACGCGCCGTATTCGTGCCTAGGTTCGGGGTGATCTTGGCTTCATCGCAAACAGGCAATCCGTCGGGAGCGCCTCATCGAGTACACAACTGGAGAACTGAACAATGACCGCACTGATCAAGAACTTCGCCAAGTCCGAATCCGGCGCCGTGACCGTTGACTGGGTCGTCCTGACCGCCGCTCTCGTGGGCCTGGGCCTGGCCGTCATGGCCGTCGTCTCTTCCGGCGTCGAGAACCTCGGCACCGACATCGCCAACTCGCTGGCAATGACCAACCCCGAAACCGACCCGTTCGCCAACAACACGGACATCACGGCCGGCAACGACATCGAGCTGCAGTAAGCCGTTACGTTCCGTCCCGACGGAAGATCCGGGCCGCATCCCCAAGGGGGTGCGGCCCTTGGTCGTGCAGACCGGACCGATGGGGTGACCCCACCCGGATGACCGCCGCCAGGCGTGGGGACGATACCGGGCCGCGCGAGGCGGCCGCCTCAATTCCGAATGATCGCAAGGCGGCGACAATACCGCCCCAATGCCGCCGTTCCTCCATCATCGCGCCGTATTCGGGGACCATCGTGCGGGCAGCAGAACCCGGACCTGGCCCGAGAGCAGGCATGATGCGGGCCGGATCGGCAAAGAAAGGAAGAAACCGATGAGACTGGTTTTCGGATTGGTGCTTCTTCTCGGCATTGGCCTTGCAGGCTTTGCGGTGAAGGTCGCCATGGAACGCTTCGAGCAGTATCAGACCGCACTGGCCCGCCAGCAGCAGGCGATCATTCCGACCACGCAGGTTTTCGTGGTGAACCGGCAGCTGCGCTACGGCGAACAGATCTCGCCCCAAGACGTGCAGGCCGTGCGCTGGCCGGCCGATTTCGTGCCCTTCGGCGCGTATACGTCGCTTGAAGACATCTTCCCTGCGGGCGACGAGGATCTGCGCACGGTGCTGCGCACCATGGAACAGCACGAACCGCTCCTTGCCACGAAGGTGACGGCGCCGGGCGAAGACGCCGGTGTGGCCTCGCGGCTGGAGCAAGGCATGCGCGCCTTTTCGATGCGCGTGGACGTCGTGGCGGGTGTGTCGGGCTTTCTGCGGCCAGGTGACCGCGTGGACGTCTACTGGACGGGCACAGGCCGAACCGGCGAAAGCATCACGCGGCTGATCCGGTCCAACGTGCAGATCATCGCCATCGACCAGATCGCCGACAGCGACCGCAACAACCCGACCATTGCCCGCACCATCACGATCGCGGCCCCGCCGCAGGAGATCGCGGCGCTGACACAGGCGCAGGCGTCCGGATCGCTGACCCTCGCGCTGGTGGGCATCAATGACGACAGCGAGACGCAGACGGTCGAATTCTCGCGGGACTCCCTGTTCGGCGAACGTGAAGAGGTCGCTGCAGCACCGGTCGCCCCCGAGGTGTGCACTGTGCGTAACCGTCGCGGCGCCGACGTCGTCATCACCGAGGTGCCCTGCACCGACTGACCGCGTGCCACGCATCGCAAACCCGTACCGGCCCGGCAGGCTTACCCTGCCGGGCTGCATCGTTTTTCGGGCGGAGTGATGAAAAGACCACATGAATGTCACGCGGCAATCGCTTGATTCTTGCGTGAATTCCCATTTTCGGGCAAGGTGCTGTTCAAGATGGTGCGTCAGACACCGAAAAAGCAGTGATCATAGAGGCAGGATCACCATGAACATGATGGGTTTTTTGCGTGCAAGCCTGCTGGGCTGCGCGTTGGCGTTCGCCCCGACCGGCGACGCCGCGGCGCAATCTCTGCGGGTGGTGGACGGGCAGACAAGCGCCACCTTGTCCGTGCCTCTGAACCGCGCGGTCGTGGTCGAAAGCGACATGCTTTTCGCCGAGATCAGCGTGGCGAATCCGGCCATCGCCGATATCGCGACGCTCTCCGAGCGCTCGATCTATGTTCTGGGTCGGGCGCCGGGACGCACGACAATGACACTGCTGGGGGCCGACGGATCGTTGATCGCCAACATCGAGGTGCAGGTCGTGCCCGACGTGGCGGAACTGCGTGATCGCCTTCGCGAAATCCTGCGCGGCGAACCTATCGAGGTGCGCACCGCAAATGACGGCATCGTGCTGTCCGGCACGGTCAGCTCGGGTCGCATCGTGGACCGCGCTATGGAACTCGCCGAACGTTATGCGCCGGGACGGGTGTCGAACCTGCTGCTTGTCGGCGGCAGCCAGCAGGTGATGTTGCAGGTCCGCTTCGCCGAGATGAGCCGCACGGTGCGCCAGGAGCTTGGCGCCCGTGTCGGCATCAACGGCGGGGGGGGCAGCACCACGGTCGATGCCTTCGGCGGCTCGGGCGTCACCGCAGAGACCGGGCGTCTGAGCATCGGCACGACGATCGGCAACGATTTCGAGTTCAACATCCTGCTCGAGGCCCTGGAAACCGAGGGGCTTGTGAGGACGCTGGCCGAACCCAACCTGACGGCGCTGTCGGGTCAGACCGCCGACTTCCTTGCGGGCGGTGAGTTTCCGGTGCCGGTGTCCGGCGAAGACGGCATCTCGATCCAGTTCCAGCCGTTCGGCATCCAGCTTGAATTCACGCCCACCGTCGTGGCGGACGACATCATCAATCTCGACCTGTCGACAACCGTCAGCTCGATCGACGCCACCGTCCCCGGCGCCGAAGGCATCCCCGGTCTGCGGACACGCGAAGCCTCGACCGTGGTCGAAATGCGCGATGGCGAAAGCTTTGCGATCGCGGGCCTTTTGCAGGATGACTTCCGCGACCAGATCGGGCGAGTTCCATGGCTTGGCGATATCCCGGTGCTGGGCGTGCTGTTCCGCTCGGCCAGCTACCAGCGCGAGCAATCGGAACTGGTAATCATCGTCACGGCGCATCTGGTGTCGCCGGTCCGTGGCGAAGCGCTTGCCCTGCCGACCGATCGCGTGAGGATCCCCACCGAAAACGAGCTGTTCTGGCAAGGACGCACCGCAGGCGGCCCCCGCCCCGGAACGGCCGCGGCCGATGTCGCGACGCAGGACTTTACCGGCTCCTATGGCTATGTGATGGATTGAGACGATGCAGCCTGCAACCACACGCCTTGTTCCCACCCAAATGCTGCGCGCTCTTGCGCTGAGTCTGGCGGGGGCGCTTGCCCTGGCCGGCTGCGACCGGGAGGCCGGCAGCCGCATCGACGAGGGCGGCTTCGGCAACCCGACGATGAACAACTTTCTCTATCACACGGGCCAACTCGACTACGCCACCGTCCTGAGCGAGCGCTTCGCGGCGGAGGTGCCCACCACCATCAACTTCGCCTTCAACTCGGCGACGCTCGACGCCGAGGCGCGCGCGGTGCTGCGACAGCAGGCCGCCTTCATTCGGCATTTCCCGGAAGTGCGCTTCTCGGTCTATGGCCATACCGACCTGGTCGGAAGCCGCGCCTACAACCACAGGCTTGGCCTGCGCCGCGCGCGTGCTGCCGTGGACTACCTCGTCAGCCTCGGGGTGGAGCGTTCGAGGCTCGAGGCGCTCGTCTCGTTGGGGGAAACACAGCCGATCGTGGCGACAGAGTCCGAAGAGCGGCGCAATCGCCGGACCGTCACCGAGGTGACAGGCTTCGTGCGCAACAATCCGCTGGTGCTTGACGGGCGCTATGCCCAGATCGTCTACCGCTCCTACGCCGGCTCTTCTGGCGGGGCCGCTGAATAAGGCGATGGGGTCCGGCCTGCACCCGACGGTGCGCCGGGCCCGCCACAGTCTGCCAGTCTGCCAGTCTGCCAGTCTGCCAACGAATCCCCCGTTTTCGTCCTATTGTTGCCGCTTTTCCCCTCGACAGTCTGTTTCGAGGATCCAGTCCGGTCGGCGTCAACCGACAGATGGGATGCCTTCGGCGGGTCACCGCCAGAGCAGAATGATGATCCGGATAATCCGGGCGGAGTAGGACTTGAGGAATGAGTAGCGGACTTGCATTGAAATCGGAGCCGGCGCGCATTCTCGCATGCACGGTGTCGAGGAATGTTCATCACTTCGACCTTCTGATCGAAGACATGGAAGCCGAGCTTGGCGAGGCGTGGGGCGATCTCACCTTCGAAGAGGCGCGCGCCTTTCTCGATCAGCCCGATGCCGATGATCTCGAGTTTCTCGCCATCGCCGTGACAGCCGATGACGATCTCGACCTCGGGATGGTGGGTGAACTGATCCTTTCGGCCAAGGCGCACGGCGTTCACAGCATTCTTGTCGCCCATGACCTCGGGCCCGCCGCCCTGCACGAGTTGTTGCGCCTTGGGGCCGATGATTTCGTGCCCTACCCGCTTGCCGAAGGGGCCCTGCACGATGCGATCGCGCGTCTCCGGGCGGCCAAGCCCGCGCCGGCCGTCGCCAAGACCGCCGACACTCGGGATCAAGGGGCCGCGGAACGGGACACGACCGCGCCCGTGGATATCGCACCCCGCATGGATACCCGCGCCGCCGTCTTCGCGGTCCAGGGTCTTTCGGGCGGAACGGGCGCGTCGACGCTTGCCGTGAACCTCGCCTGGGAACTGGCGAATATCGACAAGCAGAAATCGCCTTCGGTCTGCCTGATGGACCTCGATCTGCAAGCCGGCACGGTGTCCACCTATCTCGACCTGCCGCGCCGCGACATGGTGATCGAGCTGCTGCAGGACGTGCAGACGATGGATGTCGACGCCTTCAAGCAGGCCCTGCTGGGCTACGAGGGCAAGCTTTCGGTTTTTCCGGCCCCTCCCGAGATGCTGCCGCTGGACATCATCGGCCCCGAAGAGGTCGAGGCCTTGCTGGGTCTGGCGACCCAGTGTTTCGACATCGTGGTCGTCGACATGCCCCATACCCTGGTGATGTGGACGGAAACGGTGCTGAACCGTTCGGACGTCTATTTCACCACGATGGAGCTGGACATGCGGTCGGCGCAGAACGCGATGCGCTTTCTCAAGGCGCTGCGTTCGGAGGACCTGCCGATCGAAAAGCTCAACTTCGTGCTGAACCGGGCACCGGGGCTGACCGACCTGAACGGCAAGACCCGCGTCAAGAAGCTCGGCGAGAGCCTTGGTGTAAAGATCGCGACGCAACTGCCGGATGGTGGCCGGCCGGTCATGCAGGCGGGCGACCATGGCCAGCCGCTGATGGAGAGTGCGCGCAAGAACGCGCTGCGCAAGGAAATCGCGAAACTCGCCGGCGGCCTGCACAAGGCCATGCTCGGCGAAGCCGCCGCGAAGTGATGCGCGAGGGGACCTGAGCGATGTTCGGAAAATACAAGAAACCCAGCAAGTCCGGCGGCGTGGCCCCTTTCGAAGAGGCCGTGGCCTCCCCCGCACCCGCGGACAACACCTCCGCGCAGGGGGCTTCCGCGACAATCCAGCGGCGCCCCGTGGTCGTGGCGGACGTGCCCCGCAGCCCCGCGCAGGTCGTCGGCGACGAGAAGGACACCAAGCGCCGTCAGCGCCTGGACGAGGTCAAGACCGAGATGCACTCTCGGCTGCTCGACAACCTGAACCTCGCCGCCCTCGAAAGCGCGAAGGAAAACGAGCTGCGCGCCGAGATCACGGCGATCGTGTCGGAGCAGTTGAACGAACTGGGCATCGTGCTCAACCGCGAGGATCGCCAGACCCTCAACGTGGAGCTTTTCGACGAGGTCACGGGCCTCGGGCCGCTCGAGCCGCTCCTGAAGGACGACACGGTCAACGACATTCTGGTGAACGGCCCCAACCGCGTCTTCATTGAACGCGCCGGGCGGCTCGAGCTCAGCGACGTGCGCTTCAAGGACGAGCGCCACCTGCTGCGAATCATCGACAAGATCGTGTCGGCCGTGGGCCGCCGCGTCGACGAATCGAACCCCTATGTCGACGCCCGCCTCAAGGACGGCTCGCGTTTCAACGCGATGGTGCCGCCGGTCGCGGTCGACGGCTCGCTGGTCTCGATCCGCAAGTTCAAGAAGGAAAAGCTGGGCATCGACGACCTGGTGCGGTTCGGCGCCTTTTCCGAGGAAATGGCCGCCTACATCCAGGCCGCCGTCGCGACCCGCCTCAATGTCATCGTCTCGGGCGGGACCGGCTCGGGCAAGACGACCACGCTCAATGCGCTGTCGTCCTTCATCGACAACAAGGAACGCATCCTGACGATCGAGGATACCGCGGAACTCCAGCTTCAGCAGGTCCATGTGGGCCGGATGGAAAGCCGCCCCCCGAACGTCGAGGGCAAGGGTGCGGTGACCCAGCGCGACTGTCTGAGGAACGCGCTCCGGATGCGCCCCGACCGGATCATCGTGGGGGAAACCCGCGGCGAGGAAGTGATCGACATGCTTCAGGCCATGAACACGGGCCATGACGGGTCGATGACCACGATCCACGCCAACAATGCCCGCGACGCCTGTTCGCGCCTCGAGAACATGGTCGCGATGGCCGGCATCGAGATGCCGCTCAAGGCCGTGCGCGCCCAGATCGCCAGCGCCGTGCACCTGATCGTGCAGGCCAGCCGCCTGCAGGACGGCTCGCGGCGGATGGTGTCGATCACCGAGGTGACCGGCATGGAAGGCGATGTGATCTCGATGCAGGAGGTGTTCAGGTTCCAGCGCACCGGCCTTGCGCCGGACGGCAAGATCATCGGCCATTTCACCGCCTGCGGCGTGCGTTCGCACTACTCCGAGCGCTTCCGCCAGTGGGGTTACGATCTGCCTGCCTCGATCTACGAACCCATAGCGGCGGAGTGAGCGCACATGCAGCTGTCCATTGAACCGCTTATCTACATCGGGATCTTCGTCGGCATCATCATGCTGGTCGAAGGTGTCTACCTCGCGATTTTCGGCAAATCGATCAGCCTGAACGCCCGCGTCAACCGCCGCCTCGCGATGCTGCAGAGCGGGACATCGCGCGAAGACGTGCTGGCCAAGCTCCGCAAGGAAATGGACCAGCACAAGGGGTCGGTCCGGCTCCCGCTTTACACGCTGATCGCCGACAAGGCCCAGAAGGCGAACATCGCCTTTTCGCCGGGCCAACTCATCCTGGTGATGCTGGGGCTGGCGGTCGCGGCCTTTCTCGGCCTGACGATCCTGACCAGTGCCTCCTTGCCGATCCGCCTGCTTGCCGCGATCGCTATGGGCGTCGGCGGCGTGTTCTTCTGGATCAACTCCAAGGCGAAGAAACGTCTGGCGATGATCGACGAACAACTTCCGGACGCAGTGGAGCTGATGGTGCGGTCGCTGCGCGTCGGCCACCCTTTCGTCTCGGCGATCAACACCGTGTCCAAGGAAATCTCCGACCCGCTGGCCTCGGAACTGGGCGTCATCGCCGACGAGGCCGCTTATGGACGGGACATCTCGGAGTCCATCCGTGCCATGGCCGAGCGTCTGGACAGCCAGGATTTGCGCTTCCTCGCCGTTGCCGTCGGCATTCAGCAGACATCGGGCGGCAACCTCGCCGAGATCCTGCAGGGTCTGGCCAAGGTGATCCGCGCGCGCTTCAAGCTGTTCCGCAAGGTCAAGGCGATCACCGCCGAAGCCAAGTGGTCGGGCACGTTCCTGTCGGTCTTCCCGCTTTTGGCGCTGGTGGGCATCAACGTGATGCAACCCGACTATTATGACGCCGTGATCGGTACGCCGGTCTTCATCCCCGCCTGCGCCGTCGTCGGCGTGATGCTTCTGATGAACATGTTCTTCATGCGCATGCTCGTGAACATCAAGGTCTGAGAAGGGAGACGAACCCATGACATTCCTCTCGGGGCTCTACGACACCGCCAACGCGTTCATCATCGCCCAACTCGGCGAGATGGGACCGCTGATCGTGGCGGGCGCGCTCGGCCTTCTGTTGATCCTGGTGGCCCTGCCTTCGATCCTGTTCCGCAAGAAGGACCCGCTCGACAAGCTCAGGGACATGCGCCTCGGCAGCGATGTCACCGACTCCGCGCACGCGCTGCGGCGGGGCGGCAAGGACGAACGCCTCGACCGTTTCGCGCAGTATCTCGAACCGCAGGACCAGGCCGAGTTCAGCGCCGCACAGTTGCAGCTCGTGCGGGCCGGCTATCGGTCCAAGGGGGCCGTGCAGACCTTCCATTTCGCCCAGTTCGCACTGGGGATCGGCGGCCTTCTGCTGGGCACGCTTTATGTCGTGATCGCCGGTGGCGGGTCGGCGCAGGCCTCGATCCTGTCGGTGCTGGTCCCGGGCTGCGTCGGGTATTATGCCCCGAAATACTGGGTGCAGCGCCGCGTGCAATCGCGCGAGGACGAAATCCAGTCGGGCTTTCCCGACGCGCTGGACCTGATGCTGGTCTGCGTCGAGGCCGGCCAGTCGCTGGACCAGGCGATCATCCGCGTCGCACGCGAGATCCGCACAGGCTACCCGGCATTGTCCGAGGAATTCGAGATCGTCGCCTACGAGATGAAGGCCGGCAAGGACAAGACCCGCGTGTTGCGCGACATGGGCGAGCGGGTCGGCATCCAGGACGTGAACAGCTTCGTCACCACGCTGATCCAGTCCGCGACCTTCGGCACCTCGATCGCCGAAGCGCTGCGCGTTTACGCCGAGGAGATGCGCGACAAGCGCGTGATGCGCGCCGAGGAAAAGGCCAACAAGCTGCCGACCAAGCTGACGCTCGGCACCATGATGTTCTGTTTGCCGCCACTTCTGATCATCCTGATCGGCCCGTCGGTCTATGGCATCGCGATGAACCTGCAGGGGGGCGTCGGCCCCTGAACCGAAGCGCGGCCTGAGCCGCACAAACACGGGAGGGCATGATGAGGGGGCTCATCATCCTGACGATCTGCAGCATGGGCCTGTCGGCCTGTGTCGACACGTCCGACAGCACGGAGCGTCTCGATCCACCGGGTCGCGAACTCGAGGTTGCCGCCCCCGCCGGCACCGTCGTGCTTGAGGGGGAGGTCGACCAGGTCCTGGTCGGCGACCGCCTTCTGGACGCGGGCCAGTATGAACTGGCGCTCAGGGCCTATTATCGTGCCGCCGCCGAACGTGGCCTCGATGCCGAAGTTCTGACGTCGATCGGATCCGCGAACCTCCGCCTCGGCCGTATCGGCCAGGCCGAGAGGCAGTTCCGCGATGCACTCGACGTTGACGAAACCTTCATTCCCGCATGGAACAATCTGGGCGTGGCCCTGATGGAGCGCGCGGAATACGGCGAGGCGCGGCGCGTCTTTCAACAGGCCTTCGCGCTCGATAGTGGCCGTTCGGACGCGATTCGCGACAACCTGCGACTGGCTATCGCGCGAATGGAAAATTCCGTCTATAGTGAACCCAATAACCAAGATGGTCCCGGGCTGATCAGGCGCGGAGGGGGGGTATACGTGCTCCTCGCCAATCCATGAGAGGGATCGGGACCACGAGATCGAGCAGTAAGAGGTCGCCCATGACTCTCAACCCCCGGACCCTTCCGGTGGTGTTTCTCGCAGTGGCATTCGTGGCCGCCTGCGACACCGCCCGTTCGCCCGATGTCGACCGGGCCCTCGACCCCATCAACGTGATCGACGAATCCAACCTCAGCAACATCATGCTGACCGCCGCCTCGGCCGAGGAGGCGGTGTCGTATTTCCAGCGCTCCGTCCGCGAGCAGCCCGACCGGATCGATTTCCGCCGCGGGCTGGCCGCCAGCCTCGTGAGGGCCGGACGCGCCGACGAGGCCGTGCCACTCTGGCGACAGATCGTCGAAAGCGACGAGATGATGGAACAGGACCGCATCGATTACGCGGGGGCGTTAATCCGCAGCGGTGACTGGGACGAGGCCGAGCGACAGCTCGACCGCGTGCCCCCGACGATGGAAACCTACGAACGCTACCGCCTCGAGGCGATGGTCGCCGACAGCAACCAGGAGTGGGACCGCGCGGATCATTTCTACGAAATCGCCGTTGGATTGACGACGCGACCCGCAAACGTCCTGAACAACTGGGGGTATTCCCGGCTGACACGGGGTGATTTCGATGGCGCGGAGGAGCTGTTTCTCGAGGCGGTCCGCTATGATCCCGACCTCTTCACCGCAAAGAACAACCTGATGCTGGCCCGTGCCGCGCAGGGCAACTACCAGCTGCCGCTGGTCCGCATGACCGAGGCTGAACGCGCGCAACTGCTGCACACGGCGGCCCTTGCCGCGATCCGGCAGGGCGAAACCGACGTCGGTCGCGGTCTGCTTGCACAGGCCATCGAAACCCATCCCCAGCATTTCGAGGCCGCGGTCCGCGCCCTCAATGCGCTCGAGACGGAGATCCGCGGCTGATGACCCTCTCCCTGACCTTCACCGAAGCCCTCTGGTTCCTGCCCTTCGTGCTGCCGATCTGTATCTGGGTCGCGCTCAGCGACCTGCGCGAGATGCGCATCCCGAATGTCGCCGTCCTGTCGCTTGCAGGCGGCTTTCTCGTGGTCGGTCTGCTGCTTGTCTACGCCGTGGGCGCATGGACGCTCGATGTCTATCTCTGGCGGCTGGCCGCGCTCGGCATCGTGCTGTTGATCGGCTTCGTCATCACCTCGCTCGGCATGGTCGGGGCGGGGGACGCGAAGTTCGCCGCCGCGATGGCGCCTTTCATCGCGCCGGGAGACGGGCTTTTCTTCCTGATGCTCTTTTCGCTGGTGCTGATCGGCTCTTGGGTGACGCACCGCACCGCCGGGCGTGTGCCGGCCGTGCGCCGCGCCACGGCGGATTGGGCATCCTGGGATCGGGGCAAGCTGTTCCCGATGGGGGTCGCGCTGGCCGGTGCGCTTGCGATCTACCTCGCCCTCGGGATCGGCGCGGGGCTGTAGGCCCCGCATCCGTCCCTGCCCCGCCCAGATGCCGCCGCATTCCTGCGGCATGCTGATATCGGTTCCGCAACGGGGGTTTTCCGATGAACATGCAGGTTTCGCAGTCCGAGCTGATGTCGCCGCCGCCGCTGCGCAAGCTGTCGGATACCGGCCTGACGCCGGTGATGATGCGTGACATCCTTCTCAAGACCGTCTTCCGCAAGAATGTCGAGAAGGCGTCCGAGATCGCCAAGGCCGTCGCCCTGCCCATCCCGCTGGCGCAGGAGTTGATCGACAACCTGCGCGAACTCGGCCTGATGCAGGCCACGGGTACGCTGCACGCGACTTCCTCTTCCGAGATGGGCTTCCAGCTGACCGACGGCGGCAAGGCGCGGGCGCTGGATGCGCTGTCGCAATCGGAATATTACGGGCCGATGCCCGTCCCGCTCGACGACTACAAGGCGCAGGTCAAGCGCCAGTCGATCCGTGACATCAAGCTGACGCGCGACATGCTCGAGGCGTCGATGGGGCACCTGATCCTGCCGCACGGCCTGATCGACCAGCTCGGGCCTGCCGTCGGCTCGGGCCGTTCGGTCCTCATGTACGGACCGCCGGGCAACGGCAAATCCTCCATCGCCGAGGGGATCCGCGCAGCGATGGGTGACAACATCTATGTTCCCCACGCCCTTGCCTATGCCGGGCAGGTGATCACGCTGTTCGACCCGATCGTGCACACGCCGATCAAGCTGGACGAGGACGGCGCCCCCGGCCACAGCCCGCTGCGCAAGGCCTCGTCACGCTTCGACACGCGCTACCTTCTGTGCAAGCGCCCGACCGTGATGACGGGCGGCGAGCTGACGCTCTCGATGCTCGACCTCAACTACAACGCGGTCAGCCGCACCTACCAGGCCAGCTTGCAGCTGAAATCCACCGGTGGCGTCTTCATCGTCGACGACCTCGGCCGCCAGGAAGAGCCGCCGCAGGCGCTGATCAACCGCTGGATCGTTCCGATGGAAAACGCCTACGACATTCTCGCCCTGCAATCGGGCGAGAAATTCGAGGTGCCCTTCGACACGCTGGTGGTCTTCTCGACCAACTTCCACCCCAATGAGATCTTCGACCAGGCCGCGCTGCGCCGGATCTTCTTCAAGGTGAAGATCGACGGCCCGAACCAGGAGCAGTTCCTGAAGATCTTCGCCATGGTCGCGAAGAAGAAGGGTATCCCTCTGGACGAGGCGTCGCTGATCCACCTGCTCAAGACGAAATACCCGACGATCGACCACATCTACGCCAACTACCACCCGGTCTTCCTGTGCGACCAGATCAAGGCGATCTGCGAGTTCGAAGGCATCCCCTACCAGATGCGCCCGGACTTCATCGACCGGGCGTGGGAAAACCTCTTCGTGAAGGAAGAGAAGATCGTGCACTGACCACGACGGGGCAAGACTCTTGCAAAAGTCTTGCCCGCGTCTTGCAAGACGCGTGAACAGGCTTTTCCAAAAGCCTGAACAGCGTTTTGCAAAACGCTGGCGCCCCATGGCCAGTGGGCCGCACCGCCCCTATCTTGGCGCGCATGACGCGAGCGCTTCCTCCCCAGATCACCGGCTGGTTCACCGCCCGCGGCTGGTCCATCCACCCGCATCAGCACGCCATGCTGGATCGCGCAGGCGCGCCCTGCCAGTTGCTGATCGCGCCGACCGGCGGAGGCAAGACCATGGCGGGCTTCCTGCCGACGCTGGCCGAACTGGCGGACGGCTCCAACAAGGGCCTGCACACTCTCTACGTCTCGCCGCTCAAGGCGCTCGCCGCCGACATCAAGCGCAACCTCACCGTCCCGATCGGAGAGATGGGCCTGCCCATCCGCGTGGAGGACCGCACCGGCGACACCTCCTCTCACACCAAGCGGCGGCAGCGCGCGGACCCGCCGCATATCCTTCTGACCACGCCGGAAAGCCTTGCGCTGCTGGTCTCCCATGACGACGCACAGCGCACCTTCGCGGGGCTGCAACGCATCATCGTCGACGAGATCCACGCGCTGGCGGAATCGAAACGCGGCGACCAGCTGATGCTGGCGCTGTCGCGCCTGTCCACCCTCGCCCCCGGCCTGCGCCGCGTGGGCCTGTCGGCCACGGTCGAGGACCCCGCCGCCATCGCCCGCATCCTCGCCCGCCACCCCGATCCTTGCGAGATCCTCCAGGCCGATCCCGGGCCGGACCCCGACATCGCCATGCTGACGACGCCCGAGCCGCCCCCCTGGTCGGGCGGCGGCGGAAAATACGCCATCCCCGCCGTGCTGGACCAGGTCCGCCGCCACCGCACCACGCTGATCTTCCACAACACCCGCGCGCAAGCCGAGTTGTTCTTTCACCACCTCTGGCTCGCCAACGAGGACCAGTTGCCCATCGGCATTCACCATGGCGCACTGGCGCGCGAACAGCGCGAGAAGGTGGAACAGGCGATGGTCGACGGTCGTCTCAAGGCAATCGTCTGCACCGGCTCGCTCGACCTCGGGATCGACTGGGGGGATGTGGACCTCGTGATCCAGGTCGGCGCCCCCAAGAACGTCAAGCGCCTGGTGCAGCGGATCGGACGGGCGAACCACCGCTACAACGCCCCCTCCAAGGCGCTGATCGTGCCCGCCAACCGGTTCGAGGTGATCGAATGCACCGCCGCGCTGGAGGCCGTGCGCGCCCGCCAGCTCGACGGCGACACCGACCACACCGGCCCGCTTGACGTCTTGTGCCAGCACATCCTGATCCGGGCGGCCGCCGGTCCCTTCACCGCCGAAGACCTCTTCGACGAAATCCGCACCGCGGGCGCCTATGCCGACCTGCCGCGTGCAACCTTCGACCGCTGTCTCGATTTCGCGGCGACGGGGGGCTACGCGCTCCGCGCCTACGACCGGTGGCAACGGTTGGTGCAACGCCCCGATGGCCAATGGCAACTCCGCGATCCGCGCGCCACCACGCGCATCCGGATGAACATCGGCACCATCGTGGATGCCGACAAGATGCAGGTCCGCTACCAGAAGACCCGCGGCGGTGCGCCACTGGGGGAGGTCGAGGAATATTTCGCCTCGATGCTCAGAAAGGGCGACACCTTCCTGATCGGCGGGCAGATCGTGCGCTACGAGGGCATGCGCGAGATGGTGGTCGAGGTCAGCCGCACCCCCACTCTCAAGCCCAAGATCGCGACCTTCATGGGCACGAAGTTCGCCACCTCCACACAATTGTCCGACCGCATCCTGCAGATGTTCCGGGCCAAGGACTGGCCGGAGCTTCCCGGCCACACCCGCGAGTGGCTGCATCTGCAGCGCCGTGTCAGCCGCCTGCCGGAACGCGACCGGTTGCTGGTCGAGAGCTTTCCCCATGACGGGCGCGAGCATGTGGTCGCCTACGGTTTCGCCGGCAAGAACGCGCAGCAGACCCTCGGCCTGTTGATCACGCAGCGGATGGAAGAGATGGGCCTGAACCCCATGGGGTTCGTGGCCACCGATTACGCCACGCTGATCTGGGGTCTTGACCCGATACACGACCCCACCCCGCTGTTTTCAAGGGACAACCTGATCGAAACGATGGAGGCGTGGCTCGCCGACAACGCGGTGATGAAACGCACCTTCAAGGGCAGTGCCATCGTCGCCGGTCTGATCGACCGCAACCAGCCGGGGGCCGCGCGCAAGACCGGGCGGCAGGCGACCTTCTCCACCGACATCCTCTACGACACGCTACGCAAATACGACCCCGGCCACATCATGCTCGAGATCACGCGGGCCGAGGCGATGCGCGGGCTGGTCGATTTCGGCCGGATCGAGGCGATGCTGGCCCGCATCGGCGACCGGATCGACCACGCGCGCCTGTCCCGCGTGAGCCCGTTGGCAGCACCCCTCTTCCTCGAGCCGGGCCGCGTGCCGATCGCGGGGGCCGCTGATCAGAGGTTGCTGGAAGACGAGGCCGCGCGGCTCATGACAGCGGCGGGTCTGGCCGTATCAGGCACGGATGGAGCCGGACCCGCATCGGCGCCGGACACGGCCGGGCGCGCATGAGGGTTCTTGCTCTGGCCATCGCACCGGCATAATGAACAAATCATGAACGACCTGTCCTTCGGCTTTCGCGGCGAAACACTCCACGCCTTGCCGTCCGGCGCGCTCTGGTGGCCCGCGCGGCGGCTCTTGTGTGTCTCGGACCTGCACCTGGGAAAATCCGACCGCATGGCGCGGCAAGCCGGCACGATGCTGCCGCCCTACGAGACGCAGGAAACGCTCGACCGGCTGGCGGTCGATCTTGCACGGACGGATGCCCGCGAGGTGGTCTGCCTTGGCGACAGTTTCGACGACATGGCCGCCAGCCGCGAAATGGCGAGGCCACTGGTCGACCGGCTGCTGGGGCTGATGGCCGGGCAGCGCTGGGTCTGGATCCTCGGCAACCACGACCCCGGTCCGGTCGATTTCGGCGGCACGCATCTGGCGGACTACAGGCTTGGCCCGCTGATCTTTCTCCATATCGCCCGCCCTGGAAGCATGGGTGAGATCTCGGGCCACTACCACCCCAAGGCCCGCATCGCATTGCGGGGCAGATCGCTGTCGCGGCGCTGTTTCCTGATCGACGGTCTGCGGATCATCCTGCCCGCCTATGGCACGTTTACCGGCGGTCTTGATTGCGCGCGGCCCGAACTGTCGGGTCTGATGGGCACAGGGGCCGAGGCGATCCTGCTCGGGCCGATCCCGGTGCGGATGCCAATGCCGCGCTAGTCGATCAGGCCCGCCTCACGCAAGGCGTCGAGATTGGCCTGACTGACCGGCAGCTCGGTGCCGCAGGTCAACCGGGCGACATGGCGGCGGCCGTCGACCCGGATCGCCACGAGCGCCTCTTGCGCGACCCAATGCGAGCGATGAATGCGATAACCCGGCAGCGACTCGAGCTCGACCATCGCGTCGCGGAACCGCATCAACAACCGCCCCTCGCCGTGTTCCGTGAACACATGGAGATGGTGATTGTTCGCCGATACACGCCGCAGGTTGCCCGGCAAGGGTTCGGGCAGATGCTCCATGAAAACCGGCCTTTGCACCGTCTTGGGCGCAGCGGGGCGATCGTCCCTGTCCTGCGCGGCGGCAATCGCCAGGTAGCGGCGCACGAGAATGATGCACAGGCAGATCACGAGCACCAGGAGGATATGCCGGAGGAACCAGAGCACGCCAGACACGTCGAACCCCAGCACGGCAAGATTGATGATCCAGATCGCCGGCCCCAACGTCACCGCCAGCAGCGCTGCCGAGATGACCTCGTGGGCCAACCCGTCATCCGGGCTCAGAGCCGTGGCCAGCCGGCGCGTGCCGATCGAAACACATAGCCCAAGGGCGATCAGCGCACCCCAATAGAGCAGACGCTCGTTGAAGGTGAAGGTGCTGAACGTGACGAAAGGGCCGATCATGGCCGTCACGAGCGTCGAGACCGCCCAGGCCACGACGTATTTCGCCATCGGCGTCCAGACAGCACGCTGCTGGCCGTCACGTTCGCGCAGCGTCATGTCCAAAGACCCCATTTACCAAAACAACCCCTTCCTTCTATTCAATGATATCATGGGCTTTCAAGCGACCTGTCGCCTTGCGCAGCATACTGTGTCGGCAGCGCATATTCCGGAGTGATCGATGACCGGCATCCTCGACGAACGTATCGAACACGCCATACGGGACAGTTTTTCCCGTCAGGGTCTGATGACGACCATGTCCGCCGGGATCGACGAGATCGCACCGGGTCGTGTGACGCTCAGCCTGCCGATCGGCCCGGCCGTCTCCCAGCAACACGGGTTTGCCCATGCCGGCGCGAGTTTCGCCCTCGGGGACAGTGCGGCGGGCTACGCCGCCCTGACGCTCATGGCTCCGGACAGCGAGGTGCTGACCGTCGAGATGAAGATCAACCTCATGGCACCGGCCGCAGGGACGCGCCTGATCGCGTTGGGCGAGGTGGTGCGGGCGGGCCGCAGGCTGACCGTGGTTCAGGCAAGGTTGCGCTGCGTGGACGCCGCGGGCCGCAGTCGGGACACGGCCTTGATGCAGGGCACGATGATACGCGCCTGACCGTTCCCGCGCACTCCGGCCACATCGAGCGGACGCTTGCGGTGCGGGGGGCCACCCTCCGACGCCGGTGGCGCGGGCCACACCGCACACAGGTGGCATCAGCCGCAGGCTGCGGTGGATGCGGATGGAAACGGCAACCGCCCAACTCACCGAACGACGCCGTGCCATCGCCTCAGGCGGTCAGCCCCTCAGGCTCGGGCAGGCCGTTGACCCGGCAGCAGGCGGTCAGCGTGTTGGCCAGAAGGCAGGCGATGGTCATCGGCCCCACGCCGCCGGGCACCGGCGTGATCGCGCCCGCCACCTCGGCACAGCTGTCGTAATGGCAATCGCCCACCAGCCGGGTCTTTGCCGGGTCATCGGGATGGGGCACGCGGTTGATGCCCACGTCGATCACCGTCGCGCCGGGTTTCACCCAATCGCCGGGGATCATCTCGGGCCGGCCCACGGCGGCCACAAGGATATCGGCCCGGCGGCAGGTCTCGGCCAGGTCCTTCGTCCGGGAATGGGCGATGGTCACGGTGCAGCTGTCCCCCAACAGCAATTGCGCCATCGGCTTGCCCACGATGTTCGACCGCCCCACCACGACCGCCTCCAGCCCCGACAGGCTTCCGTGATGGTCGCGCAGCATCATCAGGCAGCCCAGGGGCGTGCAGGGCACAAGCGCCTTCTGACCGGTCCCAAGAAGGCCCACGTTCGAGATGTGGAACCCGTCGACATCCTTGGCCGGGTCGATCGTGTTGATGACCTTGGCGGCATCGCAGTGATCCGGCAGCGGCAACTGCACGAGGATGCCGTGGACCGCCGGATCGGCATTCAGGCGGGCGACCAGCGCGAGGATCTCGGCTTCGGGCGTCGTGACGTCGAGCTTGTGCTCGAAGCTCGCCATGCCGACCTCGACGGTCTGCTTGCCCTTGTTGCGGACATAGACCTGGCTGGCCGGGTCCTCACCCACCAGCACAACGGCAAGGCCCGGCACGATGCCGTGATCCGCCTTCAGCGCGGCGACCCTCTCGGCCACCTGACCGCGCACCTTCGCGGCAAAGGCCTTTCCGTCGATGATCGTCGCAGCCATTCGGTATCTCCGTCAGTTGCCGGGTTGCACCCACCCTACAATCCGGTTCGTGGGATGGGTGCAACCCACCATTCCCTCAGAACAATCCTTCGATCAGGCCCGCTTCGTTCAGGCGGATCGTCTCGGAGGCCGGAACCCGCGGCAGGCCCGGCATGGTCATGATCTCGCCGCAGATCACCACGACGAAGCCCGCCCCCGCCGACAGCCGCACCTCGCGGATCGGCAGGGTGTGCCCCTCGGGCGCGCCGCGCAGGTTTGGATCGGTCGAGAAGGAATATTGCGTCTTGGCCATGCAGACCGGCAGCGTGCCATAGCCCTGCGCCTCCCATTCGCGCAGCTGGTCGCGCACCTTCTTGTCGGCGATGACCTCGCTTGCGTGGTAGATCGACTTGGCGATACGCTCGATCTTTTCGAAAAGCGGCATCTCGTCGGGGTAGAGCGGCGCGAATTGCGCCTGCCCGCTCTCGGCCAGTTCGGCCACCCGGCGGGCCATCTCCTCGATGCCCGCGCTGCCATGCGCCCAGTGCTTGCACAGGATCGCCTCCGAGCCCTGCGCCTCGACATAGGCCTTCACCGCCGCGATCTCGGCCTCGGTGTCGCCCGCGAAATGGTTGATGCCGACGACAACCGGCACGCCGAAGCCCTTCACGTTGCGGATATGCCGCCCGAGGTTCGCGCAGCCCTTTTCGACCGCCTCGACGTTCTCGGCGCCCAGATCGGCTTTGGCGACGCCGCCGTTCATCTTCATCGCGCGCACGGTCGCCACGATCACCACCGCGTCAGGGGCGAGACCTGCCTTGCGGCACTTGATGTTCATGAACTTCTCGGCGCCGAGGTCGGCACCGAAGCCTGCCTCGGTCACGACGTAATCGGCCAGTTTCAGCGCGGTCTTGGTGGCGATGACCGAGTTGCAGCCATGGGCGATATTGGCGAAGGGCCCACCGTGGACAAAGGCCGGGTTGTTCTCCAGCGTCTGCACGAGGTTTGGCTGCATCGCGTCCTTCAGCAGCACCGTCATCGCCCCGTCGGCCTTGATGTCGCGGCAGTAGATCGGCGTCTTGTCGCGGCGGTAGGCCACGATCATGTCGCCCAGCCGCCGCTCGAGATCGGCGAGGTCGGCGGCGAGGCAGAGGATCGCCATGACCTCGGAGGCGACCGTGATGTCGAACCCCGTCTGGCGCGGGAACCCGTTGGCCACACCGCCCAGCGAGGTGACGACATCGCGCAGCGCGCGGTCGTTCATGTCGAGCACCCGGCGCCAAGTCACGCGGCGCTCGTCGATCTCCAGCTCGTTACCCCAGTAGATGTGGTTGTCGATCATCGCCGACAGCAGGTTGTGCGCCGCGGTGATCGCGTGGAAATCGCCGGTGAAATGCAGGTTCATGTCCTCCATCGGCACGACCTGCGCATATCCGCCGCCCGCGGCCCCGCCCTTCATCCCGAAATTCGGGCCGAGCGACGCTTCGCGGATGCAGATCGCGGCTTTCTTGCCGATCCGGTTCAGGCCGTCGCCAAGGCCCACGGTCGTCGTCGTCTTGCCTTCGCCTGCGGGCGTGGGGTTGATCGCGGTCACGAGGATCAGCTTGCCGTTCGGGCGCCCCTCGAGCGAATTGATGAACGCCTGCCCCACCTTGGCCTTGTCATGCCCGTAGGGCAGCAGCGCCTCGGACGGAATGCCGAGTGTCGCACCGATCTCCTGGATCGGCTTCTTCTGCGCCTCGCGGGCGATCTCGATATCGGTTTTGAAGGCCATGATCGGCGGGCTCCCTTCCCTGTCGGGCATGTCGTTGGACTCGCCTATAGCGGGCAAGGGCCGGGTTGAAAGGACCGTTTCCGACACATTCGCGGACGCACCCGTCAAGATCGGTTTCCGATGCGAAACCCGCGGGACGAAAGCATGCGCCATGGGGGCGATTGTCGGCGCGATCCATGCTAGTCTTGCCCCCGGATCAACCCGAACGGAGACCGACCCCATGGCGGAAAAGACCGATTTCATGGCGCAGGCCAAGGCCCAGATGGAGCAGTGGACGGCCGAGATGAAGAAGATGCAGGACAAGATGATGGAGGCCGGCGCGCAGGGCCAGAGCCAGATGATGAAGCAATGGGATGACATGAACACCCAGCGCAAGAAGATCGAGGCCCAGATGGAAGAGATGGGCAAGGCCAACATGGAGGCCGCCAAGGAGGTCCAGAAATCCATGGAAAGCGCCTGGAAGGAGATGGAGAAAAAGATGGAAGACGCCCGCAAGAAGATGATGGGCGGCTGAAAAGCATTCGGGAAATGATGCCCGAACATCAAGGGGTTGGCGGACAAGGCACCGCCAACCCCCTTTTTCTGCGTCATCGTCGACCTTAGGCCGATGTCACGTCCAACACGCAAACAAGGAGGACGTCATGACGACGCAAGACGTGTATGTCGAGCGGGCGAAAGCGCAGCTCGACAAATGGAACGCCGAAATCCGCAAGATGCGCGCCGACATCAAGGAAACGCAGGGCAAGGGCGAGGCCGAGCTTGAGCGCCAGCTCGATGAGCTGAAGCAGCGCAGGGACGAGGCCGAGGGCCGCCTGGAAGAGATCGGCAAGGCCAGCGGCGCCGCCTGGCAAGACATGGTCGACGGGTTCGAAAAAGCATGGCACGCGCTGGAAGGCGGAATGGAGAAGGCACGCAATCGCTACGCCGATAGCTGATCGCGGCGAAATGAAAGATACCCCCGGCCGCAGCGTGGATTACCAGCCGGTCAGGTAGCGCGTCCCGTGGAGCGCGTGGGGACAAATCGTCGGCGTCAGGCCCTTTTTTCGGATGCGGCGACCGGGGCGGCGGCAAGGATCGCTTCGAGGATCAGGGTTGCGAAGAGCAGCTCGGGCACCTCCTCGCAAATCTGTGCAAACCACTCGCCGCCCAATGCTGTGAGGGGTGGCATCAAGAAGTCTTCGACGATCTGCGCGAAAATGGCCAAGGCACCGGCAAGACCGAGTATCACCGTCCAGACACTGCGCGTCCGCATTGCCCGCCACAGCGTCGGCAGGCCGAAGACGACAAGCGTTCCGACACTCGCCAGCACCAGCAGCGCGATCGCGCCACCGACCAGCGCGGTGGGCGTGAGGCCCTGCTCGATGTAGAAGGCCGGACCCAGCAGGCGTTCGTCGATGATCCACCAATCCGATTGGCCCTCGCGCATCGCCAGCAAGAGCGTACCGATGGGCACATGGACAAGGCGTGGCCAGAGCCGCGGCGGAAAAACCAGCAGGAAGGCCGGAGCGCACAGTATCAGGACGATGAAAGAGTGCCATTCGACCGCACCGCTCTCCATCGGCCAGGCCGCGAAACCGCCGGTAAAGGGGGTCATGGCTAGGACCGACAGGCAGATCACGAGCACACGGATAGAACGGTATCGGGCGGCCAGAAAGGCGGGACCGCGTGCGCTATGGTCGAGTTCCGAAATGGCACTTTCTCCGCGGCTACCCTGCGACCTGTGCCGAAATGACTGCAAGGTGCGAGAAAACGCAATCCCCGACAAACGGAAAGCCCCGGCGGATTGCGCCGGGGCGTTGCCGAAAATCAGGCCGTGCCGAAGATCTCAAGCGGAAGGCTCGGGCTCCATGTCGCCCGAGGGGCGGGACTTGGGCTTGAGCTTGGGGATTGCCGTGATCGACGGCGTCCCGCCCGAGGCCGAGCTGGTGTCATCGTCATCGCCACGGTTCAGCGGCTCGCCGTTGATCACCTTCTGGATCTCGGACCCGGTCAGCGTCTCGTATTCCAGCAGACCCTGCGCCAGCCGCTCGAGATCGTCGCGCTTCTCGGTCAGGATGCGCTTGGCCGTGTCATAGCCTTCGTCGATCAGCGCCTTCACCTTGTCGTCGATGATCTTCTGTGTGGCCGCCGAATGGTTCGTCCCGCCGCCATAAGACCCCAGATAGGACTGCTGCTCATTGGCATAGTCGACGTATCCCAGCTCCTCTGCGTAGCCGAACTGGGTGACCATGGCGCGCGCGATCTTGGATACCTGCTGGATGTCCGAGGCCGCGCCCGAGGTGACCATGTCCTTGCCGAAGACCAGTTCCTCGGCCACCCGGCCACCCATCGCCATGGCGATCTTGGAGGTGTACTTGCGATAGCTCACCGACAGCTGATCCCGTTCCGGCAGCGACAGCACCAGGCCCAGAGCGCGCCCGCGCGGGATGATGGTGGCCTTGTGGATCGGGTCGTGGTCGGGAACGTTCAGACCGACGATGGCATGGCCCGCTTCGTGGTAGGCCGTCAGTTTCTTTTCGTCCTCGGACATGACCATCGACCGACGCTCGGCGCCCATCATGACCTTGTCCTTGGCGTTCTCGAAATCCTCCATCGTCACGAACCGGCGGTTGACGCGGGCGGCCATCAGCGCCGCCTCGTTCACGAGGTTCGCCAGGTCGGCGCCCGAAAAGCCGGGCGTGCCGCGCGCGATGATGCGCAGGTCGACGTTGGGGCCGAGCGGCACCTTGCGGGCGTGCACACCGAGAATGCGCTCGCGGCCCTTGATGTCGGGGTTGGGCACCTGCACCTGACGGTCGAAGCGACCAGGGCGCAACAGCGCGGGGTCCAGCACGTCGGGCCGGTTGGTGGCCGCGATGATGATGATGCCCTCGTTGGCCTCGAACCCGTCCATCTCGACCAGCAGCTGGTTCAGCGTCTGCTCGCGCTCGTCGTTGCCGCCGCCGTAGCCCACGCCACGCGACCGGCCCACGGCGTCGATCTCGTCGATGAAGACGATGCAGGGCGCGTTCTTTTTCGCCTGCTCGAACATGTCGCGCACGCGGCTTGCGCCCACACCCACGAACATCTCGACGAAATCCGAGCCGGAGATGGTGAAGAAGGGCACACCGGCCTCGCCCGCGATGGCGCGCGCCAGCAGCGTCTTACCCGTACCGGGCGGGCCGACCAGCAGCGCGCCCTTCGGGATCTTGCCACCGAGACGGCTGAACTTCTGCGGGTTGCGCAGGAATTCCACGATCTCCTCAAGCTCTTCCTTGGCCTCGTCGATGCCGGCCACATCGTCGAAGGTCACGCGGCCGTGCTTTTCGGTCAGCAGTTTCGCCTTGGACTTGCCAAAGCCCATCGCGCCGCCGCGGCCGCCGCCCTGCATCCGGTTCATGAAGAAGATCCAGATGCCGATCAGCACCAGCACCGGCAGCCAGAGCGACAGGACCGACAGGAAGCCCGACTGCTCCTGCGGGGTGGCCTCGATCCGGACACCGTTCTGCAACAGCGTCTCGGTGGTGTTGGCGTCCCCTGGCGCGACGGTGCCGAACGTGCCTTCGCCGGTCGTAAACTGGACATTCTCGCCATCGAGCGTCGCGGACAGGACCTGACCGCCTTCGACCTGGCTGATGAATTCGGAATAGGCCACACCGCGCTGCGCCATCTGGCTCTGACCACCCGAGAACAGGTTGAAGAGCGCCAGGATCAGCAGGAACAGGATGACCCAGAATGCGACGTTTCTCGCGTTGCCCAAGGGAAATCTCCTTACACTTGGAACGGTGATCGCACCGCCCACGGTTGCAAGGAAAGATAGACATGCCGGGCCGGACTTCAATGCGAATTCATGGGCCGGTCGGAATGGGCGGATGTCCGTCGCAGGGTCGGATTGCCCCATCGGGCCCCACCCCCATCGGCATGCAGGCGGCAAGTCGATCGCCCTCGAACAGCGCCGGCCACGACCATGCGGCCCGGACGGGCACGTTTAGCGCCTTGTTTTCCGGGCGTTGCGCCCAGCCAGCGGGACCGAGCGCACGGATCGTCAGGCCAGGGCCTACGGCTTTTCCGACGCGCCAGCGCCCGTCCCAGCGCGCGCCTGGCCGCGCGGCGGCCTGGAGCGACGCAACGGCGGCAAATTCGCGCGCCAACCGGATCCGGGTCGCCGAAACGGTCACCTCGACCCCATGCAAGGTCCCCCCCGCCCCGCCCAGAACCCGGTCGAGCAGGTCTTCCAGCGGCTGCGCACGTGGCCTGTAGGCGCTGGAAGAGACACGGCAAAGGGCGTCGGCGACAAGGCGCATCTGCGTGTCGCGCTCGACCATCGCAAGGCCGTCACGGTCGATCAGCAGATCGCCGGTGGCCACCGTGTTCACGACCTCCGGCGTGACGATCCGGGCGGCGACCTCGGCCGCGCGCGCCTGCACCGCATCTGTCGCCCTGGCCATCCGCGCCGCGGTGCGCGCCAGGCCGGAGGCATCGAGGCCGAACGCCGTCATCGCGTTGCGCATCCGCACCCGATCATAGCGCGGATCGTCGTTCGAGGGGTCGTCGACATAGGGCAGGCGCAGGGTGTCGGCATAGTGGCGGAGGTCTGCGCGCGTCTCCTCCAGCAGCGGGCGGACGAGCCACCAACCGCCGCGATCATCGGGCACATGGTGGCGCGCCCGCATGCCGGCCAACCCCTCCACGCCCGAACCACGCAGAAGGCGCATCAGCACCGTTTCGGCCTGATCATCCTGCGTGTGGGCAAAGAGCACATGGCTGGTATCGCCGCGCCAGTCACCGATCAGCGCGCGACGGGCCTCGCGCGCGGCGGCCTGAAGATTGCCGGTGCCGTCCCATTGCCAGTGCAGTGTGTCATGCGGGTGGCCCAACGCGCGGCACTCTTCGGCGACCATGGCGGTCTCGGCGGCGGCCTCGGGGCGCAAGCCGTGATCGATCGTCACGACCCGGAGCGACACGCCCATGATCCGCGCCCAGGCATGGGTCAATGCCAGCATGGCCATGCTGTCGCCACCGCCCGAGACGGCAAGGCCCAGGGTCGGCGGAATGCCGGGGCCGAACAGCGCACCCATCCGGGCGGCGAAGCGCGCCTCGAGGCTGTCGCCGCTCACCGGATCAGGAACACCCGAGCCGCGCGCGCGCGGCCTGGGCCTCGGCCACGGCAGGATCGCCGGGATAGCGCAGGCCGACCTCGCCCAGCGTCACGCAGGCCTCGTCGGTCTGTCCGAGCTCTCCCAGCGAGGTGCCCAGGTTGAGCAGCGCCGCAGGTGCGCGGCCACCCTGCGTATCCGCGGTGAAGGCGTCGAGATAGGCGCGCGCGGCGCGGCTCCACTGGCCCTGCTGCGCCTCGGACTGGCCGCGCAGAAAATGCGCTTCGGCACTCAGCGGACCACCGGGATAGGTCAGGGTGAAGCGCTCGAACAGGTCCGCCGCCTGCGCATAATCGCCGCCTTCATAGGCCGCGCGGGCGCGGTCGAAATCGCTCTGCTCGGCCACCGCTAGGTTCAGGCCGCCGCCCGAGGACGGGGCGACCGGCGCAACGGCGCCTTGTTGCACCTCCACCCCGCCGAGGCTGGGCGTATCACCGAGGCTGGAAATGTCACACTCGGCCTCCAGCTCGCACAGCCGGAACTCCAGGTCGCCGACGCGGTTCGTGCCGTCCGTGACCACGCGGTCTATGCGGATCTGCAGATCCTCGGTCAGGGAGGTGAGGCGGCGCAATTCGGCCTCGATCGCATCGACACGCGACAGAACCGTGCCACCCCCGCCCGACCCCATCGCGCCGCTGGTGGTGTTCAACTCGCCGCGCAGGCGCTGCAACTCGACGAAAAGGACCGACAGTTCCTGCCGGATATCGGCGAGCGTCTGCGCCCGGTCCTGCGCGACGGCCATAGGCGCCGCAAGTCCGAGGCAGAGGGCAAGGACGAGAGCGCGGCGCATCGCGTCACACCCCGGGGCCGAAGGACACCACCGTCACGGCGCGACGGTTCTGACGGTAGCAGCTTTCGTCCGAGCAGATCTCGAGCGGGCGTTCCTTGCCGAAGCTGATGGTGTTGAGACGATCGGCAGGAACACCGCGGCTGACGAGGTAGTCCCGCACTGCCGCCGCGCGCCGCGCGCCGAGGGCGAGGTTGTATTCCCGCGTGCCCTGCTCGTCGGCGTGGCCCTCGATCAGGACGGCATACTCGGTGTTGCTCAGCAGCCATTGCGCCTGACCGTCAAGCGTCGCCTGTGCCTGTCCGTCCAGCGTCGACTGATCCACGGCAAAGAGAACGCGGTCGCCGACCACCTGGTTGAAATAGGCGATGCTGGTGGGGTCGGAGGCGGCACCGATCCCCCCTTGCTGGGCGTTCAGGTTGACGGCATCGCCGTCGCGCAGACCGCCCTGGGCGCAGGCCGACAGTGCGAGGGCGGCGATGAGAACGAGCGCCGAGGCGCGAAAGCGGAGGATCATGTGCTCGGGTCCTTTTTTGGTTGTTTTCAGTGTAGCATGGCCGCAGCGGTTGCGTCCATGTGGGTAAGGGTCAGGTCAGCCTCGGGGACCACGACGGATCCGAGGCCATACCGGGCGTCGCCACGCGCTGCAGGTTGCGCCCCGAGATGTCGACCGAGTAGACCGCCGGCGCGCCATCGGCACCCGCCGTCTCGCGGGTGAACATCAGCACGCGCCCGTTCGGCGCCCATGTCGGCCCCTCGTCGAGGAAGGAGGCGGTCAACAGCCGCTCCTCGCTGCCGTTGGTGCGCATCACGCCGATGTGAAAGCGGCCGCCCTCCTGCTTGGTGAAGGCGATGTAATCGCCGCGGGGCGACCAGACCGGCGTGCCGTAGCGCCCGGTGCCGCGGCTGATGCGCTGCGGCTCGCCGCCGCCGGCGGGCATGACATAGATCTGCTGCCCGCCGGTGCGGTCGCTCTCGAAGGCCATCTGGCTGCCATCGGGCGAGAAGGAGGGGGCCGTCTCGATCGAGGGGGCATTGGTCAGCTGCGTGCGCGCCCCGCCGCCCACACTTACGCGGAAGATATCCGTGTTGCCGCCTTGCGACATGGAGAAGACCACGCTGCCGCCATCGGGCGTGAAGCGCGGCGAAAAGGTCATCTCACCCGCCGAGATCTCCTCGAGCGGGCGGCGCGTCACCGTCGCCACGTCCATCAGGTAGACGCGCGGCTGTCCACTTTCGAAACTGGTGTAGATGATGCGGTCACCCGTCGGGCTGAAGCGCGGTGCGAGGACGATGGACCGGCTGTCGGTCAGGAACTGCACGTTGGCTCCATCGTAATCCATGATCGCCAGACGCTTGAGGCGGGCGTTCTTCGGTCCCTCCTCGTGCACGAAGACGACGCGGGTGTCGAAATAGCCGCCCTCGCCGGTGATCCGCTCGTAGACCTGATCGGCGACGTTGTGGGCCATCCGCCGCCAGCCCTCGGGTGCGCCGACGAATTGCAGGCCCTCTCCCAGCGGTTGCTGGGAAAACACGTCGAAGAGGCGGAAGCGCACGATCAGGCGGCCGCCCTGCTCCTCCACCTCGCCCACGATCAGCGCCTGCGCGTTGATCGCCTGCCAGTCGTTGTACTGGATCGGCGCATCGAAGGCGGTGATGGTCGAGATATGCGCGCTATCGGGGATCTGCTGGAACAGGCCCGTACCGCGCAGGTCGGCGGCGATGACGCGGGTGATGTCGGCGGCGGCATCCGCGGCGGCGCCGTTGCGCGCGATGAAGCGCGGGATCGCGAAGGGCAAGGGCTCGATCACCCCCTCGGTGATCTCGAGGCGCAAGGGGCCGGTCTGTGCCCGGGCGGGGACCAGCGGCAACGCCGTGGCCAACGTCAATGCAGCACTCGAGCGGATCAGGGAACGACGGGTCAACATGGGCACATCTCCTGCCGCGACAGGCGGCGTCAGGTCCTGGTTAGCTATGGACGGATACAGGAACATCACATCAGGTGTCGGTTGGCATCGAAAGTCATCTCCACCTCGCGCCACAGGCCATGCAGGTCGCGGGGCAGGTCGTAGCCTTGCCCGGCGCAGCGCAGGATGGCACGGCGGGCGGCCTCGTAGGCCATGCGCACATCGGGCGCAGCGCCACCGCGCGCGCGGACAAGGCGGATCGTGTCGGGGCGTGGCAAGCCCTCGGGTGTCATCTCGACGGCGAGGGTGACCACGGTGGTTTGCGCCGCGGGCGGCAGTCCGCCGATCGCCCAGCACCCCGCGACCATCCCCGCAAGATCGGCGCGAAGGGTGTCGCGCGCCGTCATCTCGACACGGCCCGTTGCCGCCGCGGGCGCGGTGGGCCCTAAGGTCACGAGGGCGGCAAGGACACAAGCGCGGATCATCTCAGTCGCATCCCTTCGGGGTTGAAGACCAGTTCGACCTGCCGCCAGTGATCGTAGCTTTCGGCCGGCAGGCCATAGCCATTCGCACCGCAGCGCAGGATCGCCCGGCGCGCGGCCTCGTAGGCCTGCTGTGCCGCGGCCTCGCTGCCGCCATCGTAGGAGACGAGGCGCAGCGTGCCGTCGACGGGCCGCCCCTCGCGGCTCATGTCGAAGCCGACGACTACCGTGGTCGCCTGCGCCTCGTTGCTGAGCGAGCCGACGTTCCAGCACGACGACACGGCGAGGCGGAACCCGTCGCGCGCCGCGGCGGTCAGCGGCGGGCCAGAGGGTTGCGTGGGCGGCACGGGTTGTTGCGGTTCGGAGACCGCGTTTGCCACGGCACTCGCGATCGCGTCGGCCAGCGGGTCGGCGGCGGGCTGCGGTGTGGGATCGGGGGGCGGATCGGGCGCGGGCTCCGCCGTCTCGACCGGGCGCGGGCGCTCGGGCCGGGTCGGGGGCCGGATCGAGGCCAGCGGGCCGAGCGGGCCGCCGGACGGCCGCTCGGCCTCGGTCACGATCTCGGTGGTGGCTTCTTCGGGGGCGGCGACCTGTTCGCGCTCGATCGGTGTCTCGCTCGGTGTCGGGTCCGCGGTTTCGGGCGTGGCCTCGGGCGCGACGGCGACGTCTTCCTCGGGCGCGGGCGTCGGCGTTGGCGCGATCCGGTCGGCGGCACGCGGCGTGGGCCTTGCCTCGGCGGGCAGGTCGGGCGCCCCCGACAGCGGCGCGGGCGGCGCGATCGTGTCAGTTACCTCGCCGGGCGGCGTCGGTTCGGGCTGCGGCTCGGATTCGGGCGGCGCCTCCGGGCGCGGCGCAGGCGGGGGCGAGGTTTCGACGGCGACCGGCGTCGGCACGGCCGCGCTGGTCAGCGCCTCGAACTCGGCCGTGGACAGGATCGTGACGCCGGTGACCTGGAAGTCGGGCTCGGGGCTGTCGCGCAGCACGGCATCGCCGAACGCGACCCAGAGCAGGACCACGGCATGCAGGGCGGTGGACGCGTAGAGAGAGCGGCGCATCCCTCGGCCCCCCTCACTCTCCGCTGCCGTCGAGGCGCGGGCCGCCGCTGTCGGTCACCAGCCCGATCTCGCGGAAGCCGCCCGCGTTCAGCGCCCCCATGATCCGCATCACGTCGTTATAGGGGATTGCCCCGTCCGCGCGCAGGAAGATGCGCGTGCTGTCACGCTCGGCCGCGATGGCCTGCAGACGCGCGACCAGATCGGCCTCGGCCACCGGCGTGGTCTGGATCAGCACCTCGCCCTCGGGCGAGAGCGTCACGGTCAAGGGCTCCTCCTCATCCGAGGGCAGCGCCTCGGCGGCGGTATCGGGCAGGTCGATGGGTACCCCCACTGTCATCAGCGGCGCCGACACCATGAAGATGATCAGAAGGCACAGGATCACGTCGACGAAGGGCGTCACGTTGATCTCGGACATCGGGCGCAGGTTGCCGCGCCGTCCCCGGCCCCGGCGGCGCGAGCCGCTGTTGGTGGCGACCGAAACACCCATCAGTCGAGCTGCCGCGACAGGAGGGTCGAGAACTCGTCGGCAAAGCCTTCCAGCCCCGAGACCAGGCGGTCGGCGTCACCGCTGAGCTTGTTGTAGAGGATCACCGCCGGGATGGCGGCCAGCAGGCCGAGGCCCGTGGCCAGCAGCGCCTCGGCGATGCCGGGGGCCACGACCGCGAGCGAGGTGTTGCCCGAGATGGCGATTTCCTGGAACGACCGCATGATGCCCCAGACCGTGCCGAAAAGGCCCACGAAGGGCGCGGCCGAGCCGGTGGTGGCAAGGAAATTCAACCCTTGCGTCCAGCGCTCGCTCTCGCGTCCGATGGCCACGTCCATCGACCGGTCGACGCGCTGCTGCACGCCCGGGATCAGCCCGCCGTCATCGCGCAAGCTGCGGCGCCATTCGGTCATACCCGCGACGAAGACGCGCTCATAGGCGCTGCTCGGCGCATCGGCGACCTGGTCATACAGCTCGTCCAGCGGCTCGCCCGACCAGAACGCGGCGTCGAAGGCCGCGGCATTCGCCCTCGCGCGGCGATACATGGCAAGCTTGGTGAAGGTCACCGCCCAGACCCAGACGGAGGCCACGATCAGCGCGATCATGACCAGTTGCACCGTGATGGATGCACGGAAGAACAGCGCAATGACGGTATAGTTCGCCTCTTGCGCGACGGCGAGCGTTTCGGTTTCCATAACTGCTAACGGTGTCCTCTGACCCGGCCTCAATGCATACGGGCGCGTGGTTCACGCCTCATTAAGGTCGCAGTTTACCAGTTTACAGAGGGTTTGCGAACACTTCTCTGTCAGGTGCTGACATCTGCCGTGAAGGGCGCGAGCTTTGCGCGAATATCCGCCGGAAGGCGCGTGGCGCGGCCCTCGGCGGTCAGCACCACGACCGTGACCGCAGCGCGGAAAAGCAGCGTGTCGTCGCGCCAGACCTCCTGCGGCATGACGAAGCTTGCGCCCTTCACGTCCGTCAGGCGCGTCTGCACCTCGATCCGGTCGTCATAGCGCGCGGGGCTCAGGTAATCGGCCTCGACCCTTCGCACGGCAAAGACAAGGCCCGCGGCCTTCATCGCCACCTGGTCGACGCCGGCCTCACGCACCATCTCGGACCGCGCGCGCTCGATGAAGCGCAGGTAGTTCGCGTAATAGACGATCCCCGCAAGGTCGGTGTCCTCGTAATAGACGCGGATGGGCCAGCGGTGGATCATTGCGGCCTCGGCAGACGCGCGGCAAGGCGCAGCGCATGGGACGGATCGATTGCGTGCGCGGGCATGACGGGGTCATAGGCCGCGCGGATCAGGTCTGCAATCTGCGGCTTGAGGATCGCGGGGCCGCCCGCTTGCAGCACCGCCAGCGGCGAGGCCCCGAGAAAAGCCGTGTCGGACCACAAGAGGATCGTCTGCACGATCTGGCTGAGCGCGATGGTCTCGGCGGGCGCCTGCGCCATCGCGGCATCCATGCGCACGAAGACGAAGGCTGCCTTGATCGCCCCGCCCTCGTCGAAGCGAAAGGCGCGATACTGGTTGGCTCTCGCATCTTCCAGCCGGGCCACCGTCTCGGGCAGGTCGGGGATCAGCCGGTCGAGGTTGGGCGTCGCGGTCAGCTCGGCCCAGTCGCGCAGGAAGAAGACCATCAGGTTCGCACCCAGCTCGGGGTCGGTCTCGGCCATGCGGTGATCAGCCAGCGCCACGACAGCCTCGATCGCGCCCTTCAGGATGGAGACGGTCGCATCCTCGACCCCGAAGACCACGGGCACGATCGGCCGCCCCCAGCGCGCGAACAGGTATTTGCCATCGGCGCGGGTGAAAAGGGCGGTCACCTCGTCTGGAGTCAGGGATTGCATGCTCTCAGCCTAATCCGGACGCTGTTCTTCGACCAGTTGCCGAAAGACGGGGTCGCTCATGTGTGGACCGAACCGCCCGCCCCGGCCGTTCGGCTCCAACAGGGCGACGACGACGGCCCCATCCGTGATGCGCACGCCGATGATCGCGCGATACATGTTGCATTGCCGCGGCTGACAACCGGTCTGGAACACCCAGTCCCCCCGCCGGATCAGCGCGGGCCGGACGCCACTGGCCGCCTCGATCCGGTCGAACATCTCGCGCGCGGTGTCACCCAGGTCATCAAACGCGTGCGCCAAATAGGCGCGCAACGCGGCGCGGACGAAGGGCTCCTCTGGCAAATGCCGCCAGCTGCCCTCCCAGCTGGCGATCTCGGCGGGGGACGGGATGACGGTATAGGCGACCGGGTCGAGCGGGATGTCGGCCTCGGTCAGGGTCGCGCCGTCGTAGGTGAAGACGCGGCTCAGATCGGCATCGACCGGCGAAGGAAGGTGCACAGATATCCGCCCCGGCGACAGCGCGACCTCGCGGATCGTGTGGACACAGGCGCCGAATGCCGGGCTGATCGCGACATCGCCGGTGGTGATGCGGAGGATGGTGACGGGCGGCGGACAGGCGCCGCCGCCGCTGCCCTGACCGACCAGCACCCAATCCGCTGCTTCGTCCGCCAGCCCGAAGGCTGTGCGGATCGTGATCTGCGACTGCTGTGGAAGCTGGTAGTCGCGTCCATGCACCCGCAGGGCGGGCACCCCCTGCACCTGGACAACGTCGACTGGGCCGAAACGCGTGTCGAGGCGTGTGAACTCGCCGACGGGCACATCGGCGAACGCCTGAGCGGGAAACAGAAACGTCAGGACGACAAGCAGACAACGCATCGGGTCACATCTCAGAACAGGTCGGCCTGGCCCGGCGCGGTGGGCGGTTGCAGCCCCAGATGCGTCCAGCCCTTCTGCGCCAGCATCCTTCCCCGTGGCGTGCGCGCGATCAACCCCTGTTGCAGCAGGTAGGGCTCGATCACCTCCTCGATCGAGTCGCGGGATTCCGACAGGGCCGCAGACAGCGTCTCGATCCCCACCGGCCCGCCCGCGTAATTCTCGGCGATCAGCCGCAGGTAGCGCCGGTCGGCCCCGTCGAGGCCAAGGTGATCCACCCCCAGCCGCGTCAGCGCGCTGTCGGCGATGGCCTGCGTCAGGCGCCCGTCGCCCTCGACCAGCGCAAAGTCGATGACCCGCCGCAACAGCCGCCCCGCGATCCGCGGCGTGCCGCGGGCGCGTGATGCGATCTCGGCCACGCCCGCGGGGTCCGACGAGATACCCGAGAGCCGCGCCCCGCGTTCGACGATGCGCGTCAACTCTTCGGCGGTGTAGAAATGCAGGCGGGTGGGAATGCCGAAGCGGTCGCGCAAGGGCGTCGTGAGCAGCCCCATCCGCGTCGTGGCACCCACCAGCGTGAAGGGCTGCAACTCGATCCGCACGGTTCGCGCGGCCGGCCCCTCCCCGATCACGAGATCGAGCTCGAAATCCTCGAGCGCGGGGTAGAGCACTTCCTCCACGGCGGGATTCAGGCGATGGATCTCGTCGATGAAAAGGACATCGCGCGCCTCGAGATTGGTCAGGATCGCAGCGAGGTCGCCCGCCTTGGCCAGCACCGGGCCGGAGGTCATGCGGAAGTTCACGCCCAGCTCGCGCGCCATGATCTGCGCAAGCGTCGTCTTGCCCAGGCCCGGCGGCCCGTGGAACAGCACATGGTCCATCGCCTCGGCGCGCCGCCGCGCGCTTTCGATGAAAACCGACAGGTTCGCCCGCGCCTCGGCCTGACCGATGAAATCGGACAGCGTCTGCGGTCGCAGCGCGCGGTCGGCATCCTCGGGAAGAGGAGCCGGGCGGAGGGTGGGGTCGGGCTCGGTCATCAGGATCATCTATGGCGAAGGCGCGAGAGCCGCGCCACCCCCCTACTCCTTCGGCGCCAGCAGCCGGAGCGCCGCGCGGATCAGGACAGGCGCATCCGCGCCGGGTGCGTTGCCCGCGGCCTCGGCCACGGCGCGGGCGGCGTCGGACGGGCCATACCCCAGGTTGGTCAGCGCCGAGAGCGCGTCGGCCTGCGCGGCGCCGGATGTGGGCGGGCCAAGGTTCGAAGCGGGCGCTACGGACGCGTGACCGGACTCGATCAACGGGTCGGGAACAGTGCCCGCAGCCTGCCCCAGCGTGCCGCCCAATGCCATGACGCCGGGCGCCTTGTCCTTCAGTTCGTTCACGACGCGCTGAGCGATCTTGGGGCCGACCCCCGGCGCGGCCTTGACCGCAGCCCAGTCGCCGATGGCGATGGCGCGCGCGATCCCCTCGGCCCCCAATGTGCCGAGAATGGCCATGGACGCCTTGGCACCGATCCCCTGCACCGAAATGAGCAGCCGATGCCATTCGCGCTCATAGGGGGTGAGAAAGCCGAAGAGTTGCAGGAGGTCTTCGCGCACCAGCAATTCGGTATAAAGCGCCGCGGCCTGACCCGGACCCGGCAGCGCCGCCAGCGTGCGATCGGAACAATGCACCGTGTAACCCACCCCGGCCACGTCCAGCAGCACATGATCGGCAGCCTTGTAATCCACCCGCCCCGTCAGCTTGCCGATCATGACGCGGCTCCGATGGCCTGCGCCAGCCGACCGGCGGTCTGGGCATGGAAGGCGTGGCAGATCGCGATGGCCAGCGCGTCGGCCGCATCCGGCCCCGCCGGATCGCAGCCGGGCAATTGCAGGCGGACCATGTGGTCGACCTGGTGCTTCTCGGCGTGGCCGACGCCGACCACCGTCTTCTTCACCGCGTTGGGGGCATATTCGGCCACCGGCAAACCGGCCTGCGCCGGCACCAGCATCGCGATGCCGCGTGCCTGTCCCAGCTTGAGCGTTCCGGCCCCGTCGCGGTTCACGAAGGTCTGTTCGACCGCCGCCGCATCAGGGGCATGCCGTGACACCACTTCGGTCAATTGCACATGCAGCGCCAGCAGACGCGCGGCGAGGTCGCCCGTACCACTCAGGCACTGGCCATTGGCGACATGCCTGAGTCGCGGCCCGTCCGCCTCGATCACGCCCCAGCCGAGACACCTGAGCCCCGGGTCGATCCCGATAATCCGCATGCGCCTGTCCGTGCCCCGCTGCATTGCCGCTTTCTGCGACCTTTCTGCATCACTAGCACGAAAGGCGAACATTGCCTAGGCCGATGGCCGTTTCGATGGCGCGAAGGTCGCTTTCCGGACAGGTCGGAAATGCGCTATCCAAAACCGTCATCCCGGCACCTGAAAACGACATCTGTCGGCGGATTTTTGCCATATTTTCCGGTGCGTTAAGCCTGTTTCGCTGCCATGCAGAAAATGCATGTGACCCATGCAGGAATCGCGACTTGCGGGACGCATTTCCAAACTCTAGATGCCGGGTGTTCGCGGGATGCCCAATTCGCAGGCACCCGCTGCAAGAAACCGACGATCGGAAAGGATACGACCGATGGCCATCATGACGAACCGCCCCCTCGGCGCCGGCTTCGGCGCCTCGCGTGTACTTGCCGACCTCGTCGGCAGGATCGCCGCCTGGAACGATGCCCGCGTGACCCGCAAGGGTCTGTCCGCGCTCAGCGACCGTGAGCTGGACGACCTCGGCCTCGTACGGGGCGATATCGACGACATCGCGCGCGGCACCTACACGCGCTGACGTCCCGCGGCGCGGCAGAGACGCCGCGTCACGAGAAAGGGCGCTCCGGGAGCAGATACCGGAGCGCCCTTTCTCGTGACGCATGCAGCGCGTCGCGGCGCGGTCAACCGTCCGTCGACGCAGCACCGGGCAACATCGCGGCGATCCAGTCGTAGACACCGACCACCCACATGGACATCTGGTCGGGCATCAGGACGCGCGCCGCTGCCTGTTCGAAACTTGTCCCCGACAAAAGCTCCTGTATCCCGGCCTCGTAGACATCGAGGCCCAGGAACCAGATCAGATACGCCTTGACCGCGATCGTGATGAGGAAGGCGAGGATCAGGCCGCGGAACGGAAAGCCAAAGCGCACACGCCGCTGTTTCGGCACCAGCAGTCCGTTGGATTGCAGAACGAATTCACCCACGATGCGATCACGGCGCGCGCGGTCGATCCGTTGGACCCGGGACTGGAAATTCGGATAGTCCTGATTCATTGGGCAACTCGTCTTTACGGTCACCCCCACCAAGGGAACATTTAGCTAATATTGTGGCGAATTGCGAGGAAAATGAGGCGGATTTCCGTCGCTTTGATGTTTGAGGTTCAAATCGGGCGTTTCAGCGTCAGGGTGGTCCAATCGCCGATCTCGCGACGGTCGGCGACGGTCAGGCCCTGCGCCGCATAAACGGCGATCACATCCTCGGCCTGCGGGGTCAGAAGGCCCGACAGGATGGCATGGCCACCCGGCACGAGATGGGCGGCAACCGCAGGCGCGAGATCGATCAATGGCCCCTTCAGAATATTAGCGAAAACAAGATCATAAGGCGCATTTTCGGACAGGTCCGGGTGTTCGAACCCGGCCGCTTCGACACAGGAAACCCGGTCCGAAACGCCATTCGCGGCGGCGTTCGCACGGGCCACGTCCACGGCCACCGGGTCGATGTCCGAGGCGATGAAAGACCCCTCCAGAACCTTGGCCGCCGCGATCGCCAGAACGGCGGTTCCACAGCCGATATCGGCGACGTTTCGGGGCCTTTCGCCTTGCGTCAACAGTTTGTCCACGGCTTCCAAACAACCCTGCGTCGTACCGTGATGCCCGGTTCCAAAGGCCATCGCCGCCTCGATCAGCAGGCCGACTCGCCCCGCGGGCAGCTTGTCCGCGTCATGCGACCCGTAGACGAAAAAGCGCCCGGCCTCGACCGGGTGCAACTCGCGCCGGACATGGGCGACCCAATCGGTCTCGGGCACCTCGCAGACGGTGAAGGGCTTGGCGCCATGCGCTGCGGCGAGGATCGTCAGCGCAATGTCGTCCGGCGCCGCGGTGAAATAGCCGCCGACCTCCCACAGGCCCGACCCGTCCTCCATCTCGAAGACGCCAACGCCGGTCGGTTCCGGCTCGAGACCCTCCAGCGCGAGGCCAAGGGCCTCTGCCTTGGCCTTGTCTGGCAAAGTGGTCAGGGCGGTCCAGGTGGGCATGGTCGAGGCTCCGTATCGCGGGATGCGGCGGGCCTACGCCCTTCGAACGCCGTTGGCAACGACGGCTATTCCGCAGGTGCGGGGGTCGGGCGGGCCAGCAGCGTCTCGTTGCCCGGTTCCGGATGCCGTGGCACCAGAAGCGACAGACCAAGCGAGACCCCCGCCATACCCGCCGCCAGGAAAAACACCGACGCCGGCGAGGTCAGCCACAGGTAGCCGAGCGCCGCGGGCAGAAAGACCGCCGCGATATGGTTGATGGTGAAGGCCACCGCCGCCGTGGGCGCGATGTCGCCGGGATCGGCGATTTTCTGGAAGTATGTCTTGATGGCCAGCGCGAGGGCAAAGAACAGGTGGTTCAGCACGTAGAGCGCGCCCGCCATCCACGGGCCCCAGTCGTAGATATAAAGCCCCGCATAGAGCAGAAAGATCGCGCCAAGGCCCGCATATTCCACCACCAGCGCCAGCCGCTCGCCAAAGCGGGCGACGACGGCCCCCAGCAGCGGCGCGGCGACCATGTTGGCCAAGAGCGTGCCCATGAACAGCGCGGTGATCTGGTGCACGTCGAAGCCGTAGCGCTCGACCATCATGAAGGCCGCGAAGACGACGAAGATCTGCCGCCGCGCGCCGGACATGAACTGCAGCGCGTAATAGAGCCAGTAACGGCGGCGCAGCACCATCTTCTTGTTCTGGGGGTTCGGGCTTTCGAATTGCGGGAAGGCGAAGAAGGCGATGACCGCGATCAGTGCGGTGGCGCCCCCCGCGACCCAGTAGACAAGGTCATAGCTCAGGTCGTAGGCCCGCCACGTCACCACGATCAGGCCATAGGCCAGCAGCGTCGCTGCCGAGCCGATGGACAAAAGCCAGCCGAGCGTCTGCGGGGCCTTCTTCTTGTCGATCCATTGCAACTGGAGCGACTGGTTCACCGTCTCGTAGTAATGGAAGCCGATCGAACTGATGAGGGTGACGAACAACAGCCCGCCCAGCGTCGGAAACTGCGCGGTCAGCGCGGTCGCCACGCCCAGCATCACCAACGAGATCAGCGCCAGCACCTGTTCGCGCACGAAGAGGATGATCGCGATCACCCCGATGGCAAGAAACCCGGGGATTTCCCTCACCGTATGCAGCCAGCCGATATCGGCCCCGTCGAACCCCGCCATCTCGATGACGAAATTGTTCAGCAGCGCCGACCAGGTTGCAAAGGCGATGGGCATGCCGAACGCCATAAGCGCCAGCAGCGCAACCGGCCGCCGCCACAGGGGCAGCCGCTCCGCCTCGGCCAGCGGCAGGGTTCTGAGGGTATCGCCAAGTGCCATCACACCGGCTCTACGCCGGTTTTGGCGGGCCGTCCATAATCTCGATCGTGCGTCAGCGCACAGTACGGACCTCACGTTTTGCGCGGCGCGTGGCGATCCCGGCGCTCAGCGCCGCGGGATCGTAGATCGGAGGCAGGATCACGCGGCGGACGTCGGACTCAAGGATCAAGGTCGGGAAACTCGTGATACCCTCCCCCCTGCCCTCCGCCCATGTCGCGGCGATCAGCGCGGTGTCGTCGAGCGGTGGCACGGCGCGGCGGATGTCGAGCGCGGCGAACAGCGCGGCATGGGTCTCGGGTCGGTTCAGGTCGGCGCCGTCGCGGAAATGCGCCTCGGTCATGGCATGGGCAAGGTCGATCACGCGGTCCGGGTGGCTGTGGCCCACCGCGGCCAGCACGGCGGTCGGCGGCCCGCTGTCACCCATCACGCCGGGGGTCCGGATCATCTCGAAGAACGCCGCCGAGGGCGCGCGCCCCGTGACCGCCCGCAATCGGTCGGAGGCGGTGCGGATGTAGCCCTCCATCTCGGCATAGGGGCCGATCCTCGCGCCCGTCACGAGGCCGGGAAAGACCATGCGGATCGGCAGGTCCGGGTGATCTGCCCGCACCCGCCGCATGGCCGGAACGATGCCGAAGCACCAGCCGCACAAGGGATCGAACCCGTAGATGAGCCGTTCCATCGCCACACCCCCCGCTTCAGGCCGACACGAAGGGCGCACGCCCCTCGGTCGCGGTGTCGGAAAGGACGACGACCGCCGCCGCGGCAAGGTCGTCGCGTGAAATCTGCGCGGTGGCGGGCTTGTCATGGGTCAGTCGCCAACGGCCCGTGCCCAGTTTCGCCGTCAGGCGCGGCGGGCGCAGCATCGTCCAGCGCAACGGCGAGTCGCGCAGCATGTCGTGCTCGGCCTGCCGATCGGCCAGCATCTCGCCCACGGTCAGGCGCATGATGCCGCCCACGATCCGGTCGGCCAATCCCTTGGCGTCGCCCGGAGAATCCACGCCTGCGCCCCCGATCGTGACGAAGCGGATGCCGTCCAGCGGCAAGAGGGCACGGGCAAGCGTCGAGGCCGCGGGGTTTCCCTTGCCCAAGGAAAGCGCCGAGATGACGGCATCGGCCCCGGAGGCCGCGGCGCGGATCGTGGCGGCATCGGAGAGGTCGATCTCGACCCGGTGCCCGGGCGGGGTCGCGGCGCTTGCCGGCCGAACCGCCGATGTCACGTCATGGCCCGCAGCCAGCAATCGCTTGGCGATGCGGGTGCCGGTGCGGCCGCCCGCTCCGAACAAGAGTATGTGCATGGTGCTGTCTCCCTCGATGTGGCCCCTGTCTTGACCCGAGGTGGCGCATAGGTATGACTTCGACAAGTACGCACCAAAAGGATACCGCCTCGACATGGAGATCGCGTTGCACCGGCCCGGCTACGGCCCCGAGAATTGCCCGGTCGAGGAAGGCGTCCGCCTGCTGACGGGCAAATGGCGGATGCTGGTGCTGTTCCGGCTGGAAGGCGGCCCGATGCGGTTCAACGCACTGCAACGCAGCCTCGCGCCGGTGACGCAGAAGGTTCTGACCGCCACCCTGCGCGGGCTGGAGGCCGATGGCCTCGTCTGGCGACGCAGCGCGGGAAGCGTGCCGCCCTCGGTGGAATATGGCCTGACGGACGAGGCCAGGTCGCTCGCACCGGTCTTTGTCGCACTTGCCGAATGGCGCCTCGGGCAGCGGGCGCGCCCCGACGCCTGAAGGCTGCGACCCGTCAGCTGGCCAGCACGTTGCGGAAGGCCCAGGGCTTTTCGGGGTCGATATCCTCGGGGAACAATTCCCACCGGTCCTGAAGCGGGGTCCAGTCGGTGTAATGCGCCTCGACCGGCCCGAGATAGGGACGCTGCACCTCGAGGCAGCGGGCGTGGTCCATCTCGTCGGCCTCGACGATACCCGCACCCGGGTTCTCCAGCGCCCAGACCATACCGGCCAGAACCGCGCTGGTGACCTGTAGCCCCGTCGCGTTCTGGTAGGGGGCGAGGTCGCGCGTCTCCTCGTTCGACAGGCGCGAGCCGAACCAGAGCGCGTTCTTCTCGTGCCCGTAAAGCAGCACGCCCAGTTCGTCGATGCCCTCGACGATCTCGTCCTCGGACAGGATGTGGTGCTTCTCCTGCGTGCGGCCCGAGCCGAACATCTCGTGCAGAGACAGCACGGCGTCGTCGCAGGGGTGATAGGCGTAGTGGCAGGTCGGCCGATACTCCGGCGCGGCCCCCCGCCCCACGGTATAATAATCCGAGATCGAGATCGCCTCGTTATGCGTCACTAGGAACCCGAACTGCGGACCGGGCGTCGGGCACCAGCTGTGCACGCGGGTGATGGCGCCCGGCCGCTCCAGCCAGATCGCCGACTGGCAGCCGGTCTCGTGGCGGTGCCCGTTCTCGGGGAACCATGGCTCATGCGTGCCCCATCCCAGCTCGGCAGGCTGAAAGCCCTCGGCGATGAACCCCTCGACCGACCATGTGTTCACGAAAACGCCGCGCGGGCGCGGCACGCGGCGGGCCTGCGTGTCGCGTTCGGCGATGTGCACGCCCTGCACACCGAGCGATTGCATCAGTTGCGCCCATCCCGCGCGGTCCGTGGGCGGCGTCGCATCATGCCCGGTGTCGCAGGCGAGCGTCAGAAGGCCCTCCTTGACGAACCACGAGACCATGCCGGGATTGGCCCCGCAGCAGGATACCGCCGTGGTCCCGCCCGGGTTCGCGGCCTTCTCGTCACGCACCGCCTGCCTGAGCGCGTAATTCGTCCGCGCGGCATTGTCGGTGGTGTTGAAGTAGTAGCCCGCCCAGGGCTCCACGACGGTGTCGATATAGGGCACTCCGATCTCGCGGCAGAAGCGCATGAGGTCCAGGGACGAGGTGTCCACTGACAGGTTCACGCAAAACCCGCGGCCCGGTTCCAGCAGCCCGCCCAGAACCTCGCGGTAATTCTCGGGCGTCAGCGCCACCTGCACATGGTTCAGCTTGTGCTGGCGCAGGAAATTGGCCTGCGCGGCATCGGGTTCGATGACGGTGAAGAGACCCGCGTCATAATCGAAATGCCGCTCGATCAGCGGCCATGTCCCCCTGCCGATCGAGCCGAAGCCGATCATGACGATGGGGCCATCGATGCGGGCGTAGACGGGATGGGTGGTGGACAAGGCGCGCTTCCTTCCGGGTCGGGGTCGCACTGTCCCTAGCGCAGCCGGGCGCCGATGGGAACAGGGCCGCACGCCCGAGGGTGCTTGGCAATCTGCCGCGCACGCCTCGAGGGTTGGGCGGCCCCTGGGATCAGACCGTTTCATGACCTCACCCGCTGTCGCCAGCTTCGAAGTCCGTGCAGATCAGCGCGCTGCGCAAGCTGTTGGGTGCGGGGGGCATCGCCACGGTGCCGGGCGTGGGCCACAAACTCGTCAGGGGCGCGATGCCGGGCGTCGCCGCGGGGCCGGACCTGCCCGATACTCCCTCGCAGGCTGTGCTTCCCTTCGCGGATCTCACCGGACAGGCCGGACAGGATCACCTTGTCGAGGGCATCGCCACCGAACTGATCGGCGCGCTTACCAGGACCCCCGGCCTCTTCGTCATCGCCGCCACGTCCAGCTTCGCCGACAAGGGCCGCGCGGTGCAGCTGCCCGATGTGGCCCGGGAACTGGGCGTGCGCGATGAGCCCCTACAAACATGCGCCGCATCTGACGCTTTTTCGGGACGCGCTGATCGGCACGGGCTTTCCCGGTTAACGCAGCAGCAGGCTGTCGGTGGCACGGCGCGCGGCCTCGCGGCGCTCCGCCTTGGCAAGTGCCTCGACAGGATCGGCCGGGCGGCGGGTGAAGAGCACGGGCAGACGATCGAGCAGGCGCCGGATGCGGACCGCGGCCGCCTCGCGCGTTACGGAAAGGCGACGGCCGCGGGTGTTCAGGTCGGCGCGGGTGTTGGTGTCGTAGGTGGTCATGGGCTCGGCTCCGGGGGGTTTGGGGTCGTTTGCGTTGATCCCACCTTGGCCCGGCCGCGATTAAGCGTCCTGAAGCCGGCCCTTAATCGGGCTTAAACGTTCCTAACGGGTCCCGACCGTGCTGCACCCACGCGAGGCCGGGAAAACGACAGGGACGCCGCATCATGATCCACTCGGGCCCGTGCGCCTGCGGCGCCGTGACGGCCACCCGCGCGGCATTGGCCGCACGCGACGGGCGCTAAAACGCGAAACGCCGCCCCGAGGGACGGCGTTCCGGATCGCGTTCGCGGCAGAAATCAGTTCTGCGCGTAATATTCGATGACGAGGTTCGGTTCCATCATCACCGGGTAGGGCACGTCGCCCAGGCCCGGCGTCCGCACGAAGGTGGCGGACATCTTGGAATGGTCGGCCTCGATGTAGTCGGGCACGTCGCGCTCGGCCAGTTGCACGGCCTCGAGCAGGACGGCCATCTGCTTGGACTTGTCACGCACCTCGATCACGTCACCCTCTTTCACGCGGTAGGAGGGGATGTTGACCCGTTTGCCGTTCACCAGGACATGGCCGTGGTTCACGAACTGGCGCGCGGCGAAGATGGTCGGCACGAACTTGGCGCGGTAGACGACCGCGTCGAGGCGGCGCTCCAGCAGGCCGATCAGCAGTTCGCCCGTATCACCGCGCTGGCGCTCGGCCTCGGCGTAGATGCGGCGGAACTGCTTTTCGGTCAGGTCGCCATAATAGCCCTTGAGCTTCTGCTTGGCGCGCAGCTGCAGACCGAAGTCCGACATCTTGCCCTTGCGGCGCTGGCCGTGCTGGCCGGGGCCGTATTCGCGCTTGTTGACGGGGGATTTCGGGCGGCCCCAGATGTTTTCGCCCATCCGGCGGTCGATCTTGTACTTGGCAGACGTGCGTTTGGTCACGGCTGATCTCCTCTTCGTATGCTTGCCGCCTCATCTGGTCCGAAAACCGGCATCCACTTTCCGGGATGAGGCGCGCGTGAGAGGGCGTTGTCCTTTCCCCGGATTTGGCCGGGGCGACAGGCATTCCCTTGCGGGGGCCGCCAACACCAATGTGAAACCCCGGCCTTCGCAGACCGGGGATGGCGGGCTTTTACAGCACCGGGCCGGGGTGTCAATGCCGGGCGAAGACCCGCAGCGCAGGCGCGCCACCCAACAGGACAGCGGCTTCGGCACGGCTGACCATCCGGCGCACGGGAGGCCCGTAGAGGTCGGGATTGCGCGACAGGTCGGGTCGAAGGTCGAACAGCGTGTCACGCTGCCCACCGCTCAGATGGTCCAGCCCCATGAAGCCGGGGTGAAAGGTCTCGACCTCCAGCCCGTTGGCCCAGATCACCTCGTGACGCTCCAGCATCAGGTGGATGTACCATGTCTCGCGCAGGGAATGGTCGACGGTGATGTAGCGGTCGCCCACAAGATCGGCCGCGCGCACCAGCACTTCGGGCTCGCCCCACAGCTCGCGGGCCGCGGCACCGGTAATGAGCACACGATGTTCGGGGCTGACGACAAGATCGTCCTCGGGGCGGTCCACCCCCAGCGCGCCGCGGCGCAGGCGGATCGGGCGCTGCTGCGGCATCGCGAAGAGCCGCGCACCGGACATCCGGCGATGGCCGGTCCACAGGATGTCCTGCGGGCCGCTGTCACGGGTCAGAAGGCGGTCGCCGGGTTCGAGGTCCTCGATCGGCTTGTCGCCGGCATCGGTCCTGAGCCGCGTGCCCGGCGTGAAACAGATGACCGAGGGGCGTTCGGACGGCGTGGCACGCAACGTCCGCTCCGAGCAATGCACCACGGTCAGGTCACGGTCGGGCGGGGGAATGTCGCCCGCGAACAGCAGGATCGGCGCGGCGCCGTCCTCGATGACGATCGGCACGACGGTGAAGAAACGCTTGCCGTCGGAGACGACGAACGCGCCGCGAAAGATCGGATCGGCGTCCTCGGCGGCAAGGTCGGCGGGGCCGGGCTCCGGGCGCTGCAACAATTTGCGCACCACCCGTGCCGCGCGGGAACGAAGCTCCTCGTGGTCCCGGCCGGCGGTCAGGATGAGGGCGGCGCCGTCGCCTTCCAGGGGAAGTGCGCGGCCGTGCCAGCTCCACCCCATGCCTTCCACCAGGTCTTTTTGGTCTTCTGCCGGATATCCATCTATCCAGGTTTGCGCCCATGAGATCACGAACGCGCCCCGAAAGCCCGTGCCCATTGCCCCGCCTCATCAGGTTATGTGAAGCCGGCCGTTGATCGACCGTGCATTCCCGACACCATATCAGAGGCGAATCACCATGTATAGCGTCTGATTCGGCAGTAGCTACAATCCGTCAGAATTCGAACCCGAGACTGAGCGACCCCACCATCTGGCCCTCGGACTGTCCGACGAACTCTTCGGACAGGTAGGTCACACCGTAGAAGATATTGCTGGCACCGAAACCGTAGTTCACGCCCGCCCGCAGGCGGTGCCGCCTGTCCTCGACCTCGTAGCCGCGATCTTCCGGCAGGAAGACGGAGTGCCGAACGGTCGCGATATCCGCCCCCAGCAGGAAGGACCAGCCGCCTCCGCCCAGGCCAAGGATACCGTCGATACGCTGGCCCGTGACCGGGTCCCGCGTGCGCAGCCCGCCCTGCCCGAGATCTCCGATCGTCAGGTCGAACCCGGCCCGGGCGAGGGTCTCGGCGCCGGCCTGAACCTCGAGGAAAGGGCGGAATTCACCGCCGTCCCAGCTCAGGCTGCGCGCAAGCTCGACGGTGCCATGCAGGTAGACGCCGTTCTCCACCTGGTGCCCGCCGATGTTCATGCTGGGCATCGACAGCAGGTCATGGATGCTCGATTGCAGCCGCCGGATCCCCGTCTGCTCGCCGGTGACCGCGATGTCGGCGCCTGCGGTCACCTCGAACCCCTGCCAGTCGAAATGGGTGTGGGCGCCGACCCACCACGTTCCGGCATAAAGCCGGTCGGCAGGGTCGGGATTGTTGAGATTGTCAGGCGCCATCACCTCGCCGCGAAAGCGGTATTCCATCACCTCGAACGGTCGCGACGGCAGGCTGCCGTCCCATGTTTCCCCGCGAAACAGGCTGACGCCGTATCCGCCCGAACGCCAGCGGTCCTGCCGGTCGGCGATGGTGTCATTGGTGAAGATCCGCGACATCCCGAGGGTCTGGCGCACGTCTTCGGCATGGGCCGCCGGGACCAGCAAACAGGTGGACAGGAGAGCCGCGCCAAGCGCGGAGGAAAGTCTTGCCATGATACTGCCTCGAACGAAGGGGCGGTTGATCCGCCATCGGAGTTGCAGGCACGGTAACACCGTGAAAACGGCATTGCTATGGCGCGGCGGTCACGCGGGCACGCCACCTGTTGCAAGGATGCCGTTGTTGCGGACCCCGACTGTTTGTCGAAGCCTCGAGAAAAAGGGGCACGCCGTAGCGCGGTCAAAGACCAGCGTCAGCTACACTTCGAGTAGCCGCAGCTGTTGCAGGTCAGGCACCCTTCGGCCATGCGCATGTCGAACTGGCCGCAATTGGGGCAGGCCGGGCCGGGCTTGTGGCCCAGGTTCACGACCTGCGCCTGCGGGTCGGATTTCAGGCCCATCCCCTCGCCTTCGAGAAATCCGATGGCGATCATGTGCCGCTCGATCACGCCGCCGATGGCGGCCAGGATCGAGGGAACATACTTGCCGTTCATCCACGCACCCCCGCGCGGGTCGAAGACGGCCTTCAGCTCCTCCACCACGAAGGACACGTCGCCGCCGCGCCGGAACACCGCCGAGATCATCCGCGTCAGCGCCACGGTCCAGGCGAAATGCTCCATGTTCTTGGAGTTGATGAAGACCTCGAAGGGCCGCCGGTGGCCCGCCAGAACGATATCGTTGATCGTGATGTAGAGCGCATGTTCGCTGTCGGGCCATTTCACCTTGTACGTGTGCCCCTCGAGCGCGGCGGGACGGTCCAGCGGTTCCGACATGTAGATGATCTCGCCGCCTGCGGCCTCGGTGGCCTCGCGCCCCTCGGGCTTGTCGTCGCTTTCGCTGACCGACAGGACCGAGCCGGTCACGTCATTGGGGCGGTAGGTCGTGCAGCCCTTGCAGCCGGTGGCGTAGGCCTCGGCGTAGACATCCTTGAAGTCTTCGAAGGAAATGTCGGCGGGCACGTTGATCGTCTTGGAGATCGAGCTGTCGATCCACGGCTGGGCCGCGGCCTGCATCCGGACATGATCCATGGGTGCAAGCGTCTGGGCGGTGACGAAATGCTCCGGCAAGGGCGCATCGCCCTTCAGGTCGCGCCACGCGGCGACGGCGAAATCCACGACCTCTTCCTCGGTCCGGGTGCCGTCGGGCTGCAACACCTTGCGGGTGTAGGAATTGGCGAAGATCGGCTCGATCCCAGAGCTGACGTTCCCCGCGAAAAGCGAGATCGTGCCGGTGGGCGCGATCGAGGTCAGAAGCGCGTTTCTCAGCCCGTGCTCGGCGATCAGCGCCTGCACCTCGGGCGACAGCCGCCTGACCATCGGCGCCCCGGCATAGGCCGCCGCGTCATACAGGGGAAACGCCCCCTTTTCCTTGGCCAGCAGCGCCGAGGCGCGATAGCTCGCATTGGCGATGGCTTCCATCCATGCGCCTGTCTGCGCGACGGCCTCATCGGACCCATAGCGCAGACCGGTCATCGCCAGCGCATCGGCCAGCCCCGTCACCCCCAGCCCGATCCTGCGCTTCGCCTGCGCCTCCTGCGCCTGCGCCTCGAGCGGGAAGCGCGAGGCATCGACGACATTGTCCATCATCCGCACCGAAAGCGCGACCAGATCGGCCAGTTTGCCCTCGTCGATCCGCGCGCCCTCGGTGAAAGGCGCGTCTACCAGCCGGGCAAGGTTGACCGACCCCAGCAGGCAGGCGCCATAGGGCGGCAGCGGCTGCTCGCCGCAGGGGTTGGTCGCGGCGATCGTCTCGACGTAGTTCAGGTTGTTCTCGGCGTTGATGCGGTCGATGAAGATCACGCCGGGTTCGGCATAGTCATAGGTCGCGCGCATGATCCTGTTCCATAGGTCGCGCGCCTGCACGGTGTGGTAGACGCGACCGCCGAAGGTCAGGTCCCACGGCCCGTCCGCCTCGACCGCCGCCATGAAGGCATCCGTGACCAGCACCGAGACATTGAACATGCGCAGCCGCGCGGGGTCGGATTTGGCCGCGATGAAGGCCTCGATATCGGGGTGGTCGCAGCGCAGCGTCGCCATCATCGCGCCGCGACGGCTGCCCGCCGACATGATCGTGCGGCACATCGCATCCCAGACATCCATGAACGACAGCGGCCCAGAGGCATCGGCCGCCACGCCATGCACCTCGGCCCCCTTGGGACGGATGGTGGAGAAATCATAGCCGATCCCCCCGCCCTGCTGCATGGTCAGCGCGGCCTCACGCAGGTTGTCGAAGATGCCGCCCATGCTGTCGGGGATCGTGCCCATCACGAAGCAGTTGAACAGCGTCACCGAGCGCCCCGTGCCCGCACCCGCCACGATCCGGCCCGCCGGCAGGTATCTGAAATCCTCGAGCGCGGTGTAGAACCGGTCTTCCCAGCCGGTCTTGTCCTCTTCGACCGAGGCCAGCGCGCGAGCGATTCGGCGCCATGTATCCTCGACCGACTGGTCGACGGGCGTGCCATCCGCCGCTTTCAGGCGGTATTTCATGTCCCAGATCTGTTCGGCGATGGGGGCGGCGAAACGGGTCATTCTGGCGTCTCCGACTGGCAGGCGAACACAATAGCCCGAGGGGGGCGTTCAATCAACAGATTGCAGATGCGTGTGACAGCACTACGATATGATGTGGTGGCAGGATTCTGTGGAGCACTCTGTGAACAAGCCGGGGACAACTCATCTGATCAAGCTCTGCGTCGGCGCGGAAGCGGTCGAGGATCTGCTCGACTGGCAGAAAAACCCCCGCGCCAAGGGGCCGGACGGGTTGCCGCGGCATGTCACGCGGATGTGGCCCAAGCGCGCCCAGGAGGTGCTGAACGGCGGCTCGCTCTACTGGGTGTTCAAGGGGTTGGTGCTGTGCCGCCAGCGTGTCTTGCGCTTCGACGAGGTGGACCGCTGCGACGGCATCGCGCGCTGCGGCATCGTGCTCGAGCCCGACGTGACGCGCGTCGCGGCAACGCCGAGGCGACCTTTCCAGGGCTGGCGCTACCTGCCGCCCGATGATGCGCCCCGCGATCTGCCGAAAGGCCGGGAGGCCGAGGAGGCCCTGCCGCAGGAACTCCAGAACGCGCTCGCCGAAATCGGCGTTCTCTGACGTCAGAAAAGGAAACGCGCGACCCCGCAAGGGGCCGCGCGCATCTCAGTGTTGGACCGGCCGGCCGCTCAGAGAGAGTTGGCCAGGGCCGCGATGGCCGAGCGATAATCACCGCGCGCCGCACGGGTGTTCGAGTTGAGCGGATCGCTCGACCCGCCGCCCAGCGGGATGGTCACGCCGATCGACCAACGGTTCAGCTCCCAATCGGGCAGCAGACCGTCAAGATCGACAGAGGTCCGGGAGTATTCGGCGTTCAGCATCATCGGCCCCATCCCCGCCTGGGCGAGGTCATAGGCCACACCGAGCGTCATGCCGGTCGCGCCAAAGCTGACGGGTGCGTTGACGTCGATATTCATGCGGCCGATCGACCCGTACATCGACAGACCGTTACCGAAATCGTACTCACCACCCAGCGAGAGGCCGGTCAGGTCGACTTCCGGACCGGGGGTGTCGATCGACGTGCGGACGACGCTGCCGAAGACCTCGAACTGGGAATTGATGTCGTAGGACATGGCGACGCCGAAATCCCGGATGTCGATATCGCCCGGCAAACCCGGATCGCTGTCCGAAACGCCGATGAAGCCTTCGACCCACAGCGGGCCGGTCTCGTACCCGGCGAAGATGCCGTAGCTGACGGTATCGACGCCGATGTTGAGGCCCGGGATCGAGCTCAGCGACACATCGGTGTCACCCATCCGGTAGTAGACACCGGCATAAGCGCCGTTGTCGAAGTGGTAGACCGGCTCGATCGCCAGGCCGATCAGGTCGATCTCGATCTCGAACGGATCGCCCGCGCGGCTCAGGCTGCCCATGAACAGGCCGAAATCGAGGCCGACGCCAAGGCCGTTGGCGAACATGATATCGGTTTCCAGGTCGAGCGACGTGCCGTTCAGATCGACGTCGGGATACGGAAAGCCCGGATCGATGTCGGTGTTGCTGTAGCTCAGGGACACGCTCCCCGAAAACTCGGGCCCGGCCTGTGCCTGCGCTGCGACGGGCGCGGCGAACGCGACGGCGCCTGAAAGGAGGGCAAGACGGATTGCGGACATGGTGAACCCCATTAAGTTGTGCGGCGTGACAGCGCGCTGAATTTCAGGATGGAACGAGAGGGCGTCAGCGTCGTTATGCAGAACGTCGGAACGCACCCGCTACTCGTTAACGATTTGTTAACTAACACCCGCCCGATGGCGTGTCAGCCATGAACGACGTCCGATAATATTGACAGTGTCATCTGGTGCAAAATGGGCACAGATCCGGCGTCAGGCACCTGCCGGGCCGATGTGACCGGCAAGCTGCGCCAGCGCGGCGCGCTCCGCAGCACCCCACGTGGCCCCCCGTGCCCGAAACAGCGTCGCCTCCGAGCGGTGAATCAGCCCGTCTTCCAGCACCTTGAGGTGGTTCGCGCGCAATGTCTCGCCGGTCGAGGTGATGTCGGCGATGGCCTCGGCGGTGCCATGGGCAACCGTGCCCTCGGTCGCACCCTGGCTGTCGACGAGGCGGTAATCGGCCACGCCTGCCTCGCGCAGGAAATCACGGACAAGCCGATGATATTTCGTCGCGATGCGCAGGCGGAACCCGTGGCGCGCACGAAAGGCCGCCGCGACCGCGTCGAGATCATCCAGCGTCGCCACGTCGATCCAGCAGGCCGGAACGGCGATCACGAGGTCGGCATGCCCGAACCCCATTGGCGCCATCACCTCGACCGCCTGGTCCCAGGCCGGAATACGCTCTTGTACAAGATCTGACCCCGTCACACCGAGATGGATGCGCCCAGCCGCCAGCTCGCGCGGGATCTCGCCGGCCGAAAGCAGCATCAACTCCACGTCCGCGCCCGCCACCTCGGCGGCGTATTCGCGGTCGGACCCGCTGCGCCGCATGTCGAGGCCTCGCTCGGCGAACCAGCCGAAGGTCTTGTCCATCAGCCGCCCCTTGGACGGCACGCCCAGCCGGATCGTCATGGCGCGCCCCCCGTCATGACCTTGTGGAACAACTCGGGCCGGACCACGCCGCCGACTGCGGGGATCGCCCGCCCGCCGCCCAGGATGCGCGTCAGCGCGTCATAGCGCCCGCCGCTGGCCACGGGCGGCAGATCGGCGCGCCCCTCGACGAGGAAGCCGAAGACGAACCCGTCGTAATACTCCATCGTCATGCGTCCGAAGCTGGCCTCGAAGGGCAGGCCGGCCACGTCGATTCCCGCCTCCTCCAGCGCCTCGATGCGCGCGGCGAAGGTCTCGACCGCGGGGGCGAGGCCCGGCAGGTCGACGCTGGCATCGCGCAGTTGCTCGCAGGCGTCGGGCAGCGCGGCCTTGAGCGACAGGATCACGCCCAGCACCTCGGCCTCGGCGGCGGGGATGGGCGGCGCGGCGGCATCCTCGGCCAGCGCGGCAAGGCGCGCAACCACTTCCTCGGCGGTGCGCAGCCCGATCTCGGGGCCGCCCTCGGCGATCAGGGCCGCGGCATCGCGGCTGGCCAGCGCCCCGATCAGCGCGGCGCGGGCGGGCGGCACGGGCGCACGGCCGGTGTAGCGGTCGATCAGCGCGCGGAACCGGCGCGGACGCCAGACATGACGGCGCAGCGCCGCCTTGCGCGCATCGGTCGTCGTCAGGCTGTCGATGGCGGCCAGCAGGATGCCGATATCGCCCGTCACCGCGCGCAGCCCCGCGGGCGAGAGCACCTCGGAAAACAGCGCGAAAACCTCGGCATCCGCACTGACCGGATCGTCGCGCTGGAACAGCTCGTAGCCGACCTGAAGGTACTCCGAGGGGCGGCCGGAGCCTGCGCGCTGGGTTCGGAACACCTCGCCCATATAGGTGTAGCGGGCGGGGTCGGCACCGTTTGCCATGTGCATCTGCACCACCGGCACGGTGAAATCGGGGCGCAGCATCATCTCGCCGCGATCAGGGTCATGGGTGACATAGGCGCGCGCGCGGATATCCTCGCCGTAAAGGTCGAGCAGCGTTTCGGCGGGCAGCAGCATGTCGGCCTCGACCGGCAGCGCGCCCGCGGCCTCGAAGAACGCCCGAAGGCGCGCGGCCTCGGCGCGGATGGCGGGTTTGTCGCTCACTGGTGGCGGTCCAGAAGCTTGCGCACTTCTGCTGCAAGATCATCCAGCGACACTTCGACCTGTGCGGGCTGGGATTTCCATTCCTCGAGCGTCGCGTCCTGCGCGAGCTTCGCACCGAGGATCAGGTCCTTGAGCTGAACCACGCCGCGGGCGGCCTCGTCCGACCCTTGGATCACGGCCACGGGAGAGCCGCGTTTGTCGGCGTATTTCAACTGGTTGCCGAAGTTCTTGGGGTTGCCGAGGTAGACCTCGGCGCGGATGCCCGCCGCGCGCAGATCGGCGGCCATCGCCTGGTACTCGGCCATCCGGTCGCGGTCCATGACGGTGACGATGACGGGGCCTTGCGTCTCGCCGGCAAGCCGCCCCTTGGCGCGCAGCGCCGCGAGCAGCCGGTCGACGCCGATGGAGACGCCGGTGGCCGGCACCTCCTGCCCCGTGAAGCGCTTGACGAGGTCGTCATAGCGCCCCCCACCCGCGACGGAGCCGAACTGCCGCGGACGACCCTTTTCGTCGGTGATCTCGAAGGTCAGCTCGGCCTCGTAGACCGGGCCGGTGTAATAGCCGAGGCCCCGGACGACGGAGGGGTCGATGACGATGCGGTCGGGACCGTAGCCTTGGGCGTTCAGAAGCTCAGACATATGTTCGAGTTCATCGACACCCTCGCGGCCCACGTCGGAACCTTCAACCAGATCGCGCAGATACTCGATCACCCTATCGTTTGCGAAATACGCTGCTGGCTGGTTTGGCCCGAGGATGCCCGGTTTCTCAATCTGAGCGACCTGTTGCGACAACAACTTGTAGCCTGCCGTTAAATTCGGATCAAAGTTGGCGTCAGCCTCCATTTCCTTCAAGGTCGCCTTGGCTTTGAGCAATATTCTGGACTGCGCCCCAGCAAACCCCATGATTGTCCCGGCTTGAGCCTCGCTCAGCCCCGCACCCTTAGTGAAATCGCCACTCTCATCCTTTCGGCCCGCACCCAGCAATTCCCGTACGCCGTCCTCGCCCAGCCGGTCCAGCTTGTCGATCGCACGCAGCACGATGCCGCGCTCGTGCTCCTTGTCCTCGCCCGACAGGCCCGCGACCTCGAGCACGCCATTCAGAACCTTCCGGTTGTTCACCCGCACGATGTAGTCGCCGCGCGGGATGCCGACGGCCTCCAAAGTGTCGGCCAGCATCCCGCAGATCTCGGCGTCGGCGGCGACCGAGGGTGCGCCGACCGTATCCGCATCGCATTGATAGAATTGCCGAAACCGCCCCGGCCCCGGCTTCTCGTTGCGCCAGACCGGCCCCATCGCGTAGCGGCGGTAGGGGAACGGCAGGTCGTTGCGGTACTGGGCGGCGACGCGGGCGAGCGGGGCCGTCAGGTCGTAGCGGAGGGCGAGCCATGTGTCGTCTTCCTCGAAGGCAAAGACGCCCTCGTTGGGGCGGTCGACATCGGGCAGGAACTTGCCCAGCGCCTCGACCGTCTCGACGGCGGAGGTTTCCAGCGGGTCGAAGCCGTGGAGGCGGTAGACCTCGGCGATCTTCTCCAGCATCTCAAGGCGTTCGGTCACTTCCGCGCCGAAATAGTCGCGGAAGCCCTTGGGCGTTTCGGCCTTGGGGCGGTGCTGTTTCTTGGGCTTGGCCATGGTGCGTCTCGCATCCGGTCCGGGGTCGCGCCCCCTCTAGCCCGTGGGCGCGGGATCGGCAAGGCGGCGGGCTTGACCGGGCGGATCGGGGCGTACACATCGCGTACACACCCTGTACACACCCCGTGCATACGATGAAGGAGGCGCAGATGGCACGCGACATGACGCTGGAAGAACGCATCGCCTATCTCGAACGCGCGACCGACGACCTGTCGGAGGTGGTGGCGCGGCAGGACAGTGAGATCGCGCGGCTGACCCGGCGGGTGGAGATGCTGATGATGCGCGAGGCCGAGCGGGAGGTCGATACGGGCGGGACCATCCCGCTCGCCGACCAGAAGCCGCCGCATTGGTGATCGGCGTCGGGATATCTGGGGGCTCTGCCCCCGTCGCGTGCCGCGACTCCCCCGGAGTTGTATTTGCCAAGATGAAGCAGGGGCCCGAAGGCGGGGGGCGCGCGTTAACCTTGATGAAGGGTTAAGCGGGCTGGGCCATGCGGGGGCTGCGCGGGCGGGACCGCATGAGGATCAGCAGCATGATGCCCACGTTCAGCGCGTTGAAGGCGATGCCGTTGAGAAAGGCCCAGCGGTAGGAGCCGGTCAGGTCGTAGATCAGCCCCGAAAGCCAGCCGCCCAGCGCCATGCCGAGGATGGTGGCCATGATGACGAAGCCCACGCGGGCGCCGGCCTCGCGCGCGGGGAGGTATTCGCGGACGATGATCGCGTAGCTCGGCACGATGCCGCCTTGGGACAGGCCGAAGACGAGGCTCACGAGGTAGAGCGAGGTCAGGCCGGTCGTCGGCAGGTAGAGGATGAGCGCGAGCATCTGGAGGGTGGAGCCTATAAGCAGCGTCATCACGCCCCCGAGCTTGTCCGCCAGAAGGCCGGAGACAAGCCGCGAGGCGACGCCGCCCATCAGCATCAGCGACAGCATCTCGGCGCCGACGGCGGGGCCGTAGCCCAGGTCGGTGCAATAGGCGACGATATGGACCTGCGGCATGGCCATGGCCACGCAGCAGCCGATGCCCGCGGCGGCGAGCAGCCAGGTGAGGGCCTTGGGCGACAGGCCCGCCGTTCGGGCACGGATCGCGGCGGCGGCCTCGGAGGCCATGAGCGCCCCCTCGGGCAAGGGTTTGCGCAAGAGCCATGTGGCAGGCAGCATGAGCGCAAGGGTGGCCGCGGCGATCACCAGGTAGGCCGTGCACCAGCCGGGGCCTGCGAGGATATCGGCGAGGATCAGGGGCCAGATCGCGCCGGAGAGGTAGTTCCCGCTTGCGATGATCGCCACCGCGATGCCGCGGCGGCGGAGGAACCATTGGGAGACATCGGCGATGAGCGGACCGAAGCTGGTGGCGGTGCCGAAGCCGATCAGGATCTGCAGCGCCGAGAGCGTGGCGATGTTGGGCGCGAAGGCGGCGGCGGCATAGGCCGCGGCCATCAGGACCGCCGAGGCGGCGAGGCAGAGTGCCACGCCCCAGCGGTCGACCGCGCGGCCGATCAGGAAGTTGCCGGCGGCGAAACCGATCATGGTGAGGGTGTATGGGATCGAGGCATCCGCGCGGTCCACGCCGAATTCCGCCTGCACGGCAGGCAGGATGACGATGATCGCCCACATGCCGACATTCCCGATCAGCGAGATCAGGAGGCTTAGGCCGAGCCGGGTCCAGGAGGCGCGGCTGTCGAGGGTGGTGTCGGGTGCCATCGTGGCGCGACGGTAGGCGCGGGCGCGGGGGATGGGAAGAGGGGTTGGGCGGTTGGCAAAGTTTGCCATCGGGGCTATCCTGCGGCGCAGGAGGTGCCCGACATGGCGACGATGAACGTATCCCTTCCCGACGCGATGAAGGCCTGGGTCGAGAGCCGCAGCGCGGACGGGCGCTACGCGAACGCGAGCGACTATGTCCGCGACCTGATCCGCCGCGACCAGGAGCGCGAGGCGGCGATGGCCTCGCTCATGGCGGAGATCCAGAAGGGGATCGACAGCGGCGTGGCGGAGGGGTTCGACTTCGAGGAGTTCCTCGCCCGGATGAACGCCGAGCATGGCCGCAACTGACACCCGGCTGAGCCGTGCCGCGGAGCGCGACCTCGAAGCGATTTGGTCCTACGGCGCGGAGCGATGGGGGCGCGACCAGGCGAATGCCTATGCGCGCAGGTTGCGGGAGGTGTTCGGGTTGCTCGCGTCGATGCCGGGAATGGGCCGCCCTCTTGCCGCGTCCGGCGGGCGTTTGCGATGCCATAGCGCCGAGAAACACATCATAGTCTATCGCAATGACCCCGAGGGCATCCTGATCCTCCGGGTGCTGGGCGCGCGGCAGGATTGGGTTTCGGTGATCGGCGGCGCGTGAGGCGGCTCAGACCTCCTCGACCGTGATCACCCCCTCCATCGAGCGCAGCGCGCCCTTGATCTGGGGGGAGACGGGGAAGTGCTCACCGAGCAGCATTTCCACCTCGCCCGGCAGGTCGGGGTGCATCAGGCACAGGTGGATCGGGCCGCGGGCGGCGCGGGCGGCGTCCTCGGCCATGCGGGTGAGAAGCGAGCGGACCGAGGCGATGCCGATCTCGTCCTCGACGAAGACGCGCAGGCCGGTCGCCTCTTGCGCCACCGCGGTGTCGATGGGCTGCACCCCGCGGCACAGCAGTTTCAGCTGGTCGGCCTCGAGCGTGGCCTCGACCTGCAGCAGGATGTTCGAGCCGGTCTCGAGGTGCTGGCGCGTCGCCTCGAGCACGTCGGAGAACATGGTGACCTCGTAGAGGCCGGTGGGGTCGGACAGGAAGACGAAGGCGAAACGGTTGCCCTTTTGCGATTTGCGTTCCTGCCGGGAGGAGACGGCCCCGGCCATCCTCGCCACGAAGGGGCCGCCCTGCACCTTTTGCTCGACCTCGGCCAGCGTCTGCACGCCCTTGCGCCGGAGCGCGGGCATGTAGTCGTCGAGCGGGTGGCCCGAGAGGTAGAAGCCGATGCCGGAATGCTCGCCCGCGAGCCGTTCGGCGGGCAGCCAGTCGTCGGGGTTGGGCAGGCGCGGCTCCGGCAGGTCTTCGCCCGCCTCGCCGAAGAGCGAGACCTGGTTCGAGGCGGCGGCGTCGTGAATCGCCGCCGAATAGGCCGTCAGCGCGTCGAGCGCGGCGAAGACGCGGGCGCGGTTGCGGTCGAGCGCGTCGAAGGCGCCGGCGCGGGCCAGCATCTCGAGGCTGCGCTTGCCCACCCGCTTGAGATCGACGCGGCGGGCGAAGTCGAAGAGCGTGGCAAAGGGTTTCTTCCCCCGCGCCTCGTGGATCAGGCGCATGGCGTCGACGCCCACGTTCTTGAGCGCGCCGAGCGCATAGAGCAGCTTGCCGTCCTCGACGGTGAAGGTGGGGGCGGAGCGGTTGACGCAAGGCGGCACCACCTCGATCCCCAGCCGGTCGACCTCCTGCTTGTAAATGCCCAGCTTGTCGGTGAGGTGGATGTCGCAATTCATGACGGCGGCCATGAATTCGACAGGGTGGTTCGCCTTGAGCCAGGCGGTCTGGTAGCTGACCACGGCATAGGCGGCGGCGTGGGACTTGTTGAAGCCGTAGTTGGCGAACTTGTCGAGCAGGTTCCAGACCTCGAGCGCCTTGGCATCATCGACGCCGTTCTGCTTGGCGCCGGCGATGAATTTCGGGCGTTCGGCGTCCATCGCCTCCTGGATCTTCTTGCCCATGGCGCGGCGCAGCAGGTCGGCGCCGCCGAGCGAGTAGCCCGCCATTTCCTGCGCGATCTGCATCACCTGTTCCTGGTAGACGATGATGCCCTGCGTCTCGTCGAGGATGTGGTCGATCGAGGGGTGGAGCGTCTCGCGGTCGGAAATGCCGTTCTTGACCTCGCAGAACTTCGGGATGTTCTCCATCGGGCCGGGGCGGTAGAGCGCGACAAGCGCGATGATGTCCTCGATGCAGTCGGGCTTCATGCGGCGCAGCGCGTCCATCATGCCCGAGCTTTCCACCTGGAACACGGCGACGGTGCGGGCGGAGGCGTAAAGCTCGTAGGTTTTCGTGTCGTCGAGCGGGATGGCGTTGGCCTGGTTCTCGGTGCCCGGTTCGGGTTCGTAGAGGCGGGTGCCGTCCGGCCCCTCGTGCAGCTGGCGGCCCGAGGCATGGATCAGCTCGATGGCGTTCTGCACGACGGTCAGGGTCTTCAGGCCGAGGAAGTCGAATTTCACCAGCCCCGCGGGCTCGACCCATTTCATGTTGAACTGGGTGGCGGGCATGTCGGACCGCGGGTCGCGGTAAAGCGGCACCAGCTCGTCCAGCGGGCGGTCGCCGATCACCACGCCGGCCGCGTGGGTGGAGGCATTGCGCAGCAACCCCTCGATCTTCTCGGCGTAGTCCATCAGGCGGCGGGTGGGGTTGACCTTGCCGTCGCGCTTGTCCTGCTCGCTTTCGCGCATTTCCTCGAGGAAGCGCGGCTCGTCCTTGATCGCCTGCGCGATGGAGACGGGTTTGACCCCCTCCATCGGGATCATCTTCGACAGGCGGTCGACCTGACCGAAGGGCATCTGCAGCACGCGGCCCACGTCGCGCACCGCGGCCTTGGAGAGCAAAGCGCCGAAGGTGATGATCTGGCCCACCCGGTCGCGGCCATATTTCTCCTGCACGTAGCGGATCACCTCTTCGCGGCGGTCCATGCAGAAGTCGATGTCGAAGTCGGGCATGGAGACGCGTTCGGGGTTGAGGAAGCGCTCGAAGAGAAGCGAGTAGCGCAAGGGGTCAAGGTCGGTGATGGTCAGCGCATAGGCCACAAGGCTGCCCGCGCCCGAGCCGCGCCCCGGACCCACGGGAATGTCGTGATCCTTGGCCCATTTGATGAAATCGGCCACGATCAGGAAGTAGCCGGGAAAGCCCATCCCCTCGATGATGCCCAGCTCGAAATCGAGGCGGGCCTGGTACTCCTCCACGCTTGCGGCATGGGGGATGACGGCAAGGCGCGCCTGCAGGCCCTCGTTCGCCTGACGGCGCAATTCCTCGACCTCGTTCTCGGCGAAGCGGGGCAGGATCGGGTCGTGGGTGCGCGCGCGATAGGCGCAGCGGCGCGCGATCTCGACGGTGTTCTCCAGCGCCTCGGGCAGGTCGGCGAAAAGGGCGGCCATTTCTTCGGGCGTCTTGAAATAGTGCTGCGGGGTCAGGCGGCGGCGCGGCTCGGACTGGTCGACATAGGCCCCTTGCGCGATGCAGATCAGCGCGTCATGCGCCTCGTACATGGCCGCCTTGGGGAAATAGACGTCATTGGTGGCGACAAGCGGCAGGTCGCGGGCATAGGCAAGCTCCACATGGCCGCGCTCGGTCAGCTTTTCCGCCTCGGGCAGGCCGCCCTCGCCCGGATGGCGCTGCAACTCGATGTAAAGGCGATCCGCGTAGATGCCCTGAAGCCGGGTCAGCAGCGCCTCGGCCTTGCCGCGGTTGCCGGTCTGCAGCAGCCGGCCCAGCGGGCCATCGGGACCGCCCGTCAGGCAGATGAGGCCAGCCCCATGATCGGCCAGTTCCTCGAGCGTGACATGGGGCAGCGTGCCGTCCCCGCGCAGGTAGAGGCACGAGTTCAGCTTCATCAGGTTCTCGTAGCCCTGCCGGTTCTGCGCGAGCAGCACGAGGGCGGCGAAGGGCACGGGCCGTTCGCCGGGGCGGACCGGGTCGTAATCGACGTCGATCTGGCAGCCGATGATGGGCTGCACGCCCGCCTTGGCGGCAGTCTCAGAAAACTCCAGCGCGCAGAACATGTTGTTCGTGTCGGTCACGGCGACGGCGGGCATGCCCGCCTCGGCCACCATGCCGGGCAGTTTCTTCACGCGCATCGCACCTTCGAGCAGCGAATACTCGGTGTGCAGACGGAGGTGGATGAATCGCGGATCGGCCATGGCGCAACGCTAGCCCAGCGCCCGGCGCGAGGGAACCGGCAAACCCATCATCTGGTGGTCGCGCTTGTGGAAAACCCGAGGGATGGGGCGTCGCCGCCCTGCTATGCGCATGGGGCGACGATAGCCAAGGTTCGGCATCTGCCCGAAATTCGCGCATCTGCCCGCGGCGTCCGCACATGGCGCCGGGCGAGGCTTGCATTGCGCGGCCAAGCCCGCTTTTCTAAGCGCCGGTCGAACAGGGAAACGGGGCCGCGCTCTACGCCGCATCGAGCGTCGGACGACCACCCCGGACAGGGTACCGCGGCGGGCATATCACATGAGCATCCGGTTTCTTCTGAACGGGAAACCTCGGGACGTGGCGGCGGACTCGCTGGTCACGCTTCTCGACTGGCTGCGCGAGGAGGCGCGGCTGACCGGCACCAAGGAGGGCTGCAACGAGGGCGATTGCGGCGCCTGCACGGTCATGGTGACCGACCCCGACGGGACGAGCCGCGCGCTGAACGCCTGCATCCTCTTCATGGGGCAGCTGGAGGGGCGCGCGGTGCGCACGATCGAAGGCATCGCCGGGCCGGGGGGCGAGATGCACCCGGTGCAGGATGCGATGGTGGCGCATCACGGGTCGCAATGCGGCTTCTGCACGCCGGGTTTCGTGGTCTCGATGGCGGTGGCGCATCTGAACGGGCGAAGGGATCATGACGACCAACTGGCCGGCAACCTCTGCCGTTGCACGGGCTACGCGCCGATCGTGCGGGCGGCCGAGGCGGCGGCGGGCGCGCCGGTGCCCGACTGGATGCGCGCCGATGCGGCGGCGCTGGCGGAGGGGGCGGTGGGCGAGCACGCGGGCGCGCCGCGCAACCGCCCACCCTACGCGCCTGAAAGCGCGGATGCGCTGGCGGAATGGTATGCCGAGCACCCGGACGCCACGCTGATCGCGGGGGCGACGGATGTGGGGCTTTGGGTGACGAAGGGGCTGCGCGATCTCGCGCCGTTGGCGTTTCTGAACCAATGCACCGATTTGCGGGGGATTGTTGCAGATGCGGAAACGATCCGCATCGGGGCGATGACCAACCTGACCGAGGTCGGGGAATTCTTCGCCGACCGTCACCCGTCGCTGGCCGAGATGATCCGGCGCTATGGCTCGGTGCAGGTGCGCAATGCGGCGACGCTGGGCGGGAACATCGCCAACGGCTCGCCCATCGGCGACAGCCCGCCCGCGCTGATCGCGCTGGGGGCGGTGCTGCATCTGCGCAAGGGCAACGCGCGGCGCGAGATGCCGCTGGAGGCGTTCTTCCTCGACTACGGCAAGCAGGACCGCGCGCCGGGGGAATTCGTGGAGGCGGTTTCGGTGCCGGTGCAGCCGGACCGGCTGGCCTGCTACAAGCTCTCGAAGCGCTTCGATCAGGATATTTCCGCCGTCTGCGGCTGTTTCAACGTGACGGTGGAAGATGGCGTGGTGACCGCCGCGCGGATCGCCTTCGGCGGCATGGCGGGGGTGCCGAAACGCGCCGCGGCGGTGGAGGCGGCGCTCACGGGCCAGCCGTGGAGCGAGGCGACGGTGGGCGCGGCGCAGACCGCTTTCGCGCAGGATTTCACGCCGCTCTCCGACATGCGCGCCTCGGCGGCCTACCGGCTGCGCGCGGCGGAGGGGATGCTGACGCGGTATTTCCGTGAGAGCATGGGTGACGCGGTGAGCGTGCTGGAGGTGAGGGCATGAGGGTCAAACCGGAGGGTTGCGCATGAGTGTCTCCAAACCCCTGCCGCATGACGCGGCGCCGCTCCATGTCACGGGGCAGGCGCGCTATGTCGATGACATCCCCGTGCCGGGCGATTGCCTGCATCTGGCCTTTGGTGTGTCGAAGATCGCGCGGGGGCGCATCGCGGCGATGGACCTTGGCTTGGTGCGGGCGGCGCCCGGCGTGGTGATGGTGCTCTCGGGCGAAGATTTCGACGTGATCCCCGACTGTTCGCCCTCGGCCCACGACGAGCCGCTGGTGAGCGATGGAACGATCCATTACGCCGGTCAGCCCCTGTTTCTCGTGGTGGCGGACAGCCACCTGCGCGCGCGCAAGGCCGCGGCGCTGGCCGTGATTGCGTATGAGGAAGAGGCCCCGATCCTGACGGTGGAGGAGGCGCTGGCCGCGGGCTCCCGCTTCGAGGAAGGGCCGCGCGTCTATGCCAAGGGCGACGTGGAGGCGGCGCTGGCCCGCGCCCCGCGTGTCATCGAAGGCCGGATCGACGTGGGCGGGCAGGAGCATTTCTATCTCGAGGGGCAGGCGGCGCTGGCCCTGCCGCAGGAGGGGGGCGACATGGTCGTGCATTCCTCCTCGCAGCATCCGACCGAGATCCAGCACAAGGTGGCCGATGCGCTCGGCCTGCCGATGAACGCGGTGCGGGTCGAGGTGCGGCGCATGGGCGGCGGTTTCGGCGGCAAGGAAAGCCAGGGCAACCATCTGGCCATCGCCTGCGCGGTGGCGGCGGCGCGCACGGGGCGGCCCGCCAAGATGCGCTATGACCGGGACGATGATTTCGTGATCACCGGCAAGCGGCACGACATCCGCGTGGACTACCGCGTGGGCGTGGACGCGGAGGGGCGGCTGCTGGCGGTCGATTTCACCCATTACATGCGCTGCGGCTGGTCGATGGACCTGTCGCTGCCGGTGGCCGACCGGGCGATGCTGCATGCCGACAACGCCTATGACCTGCCCCATGCGCGGATCACCTCGCACCGGTTGAAGACGAACCACCAGAGCGCCACCGCCTATCGCGGCTTCGGGGGCCCTCAGGGCATGGTGGGGATCGAGCGGGTGATGGACCATGTCGCCCATGTGCTGGGCCGCGATCCGTTGGAGGTGCGGCGCCTGAACTACTACCCGGAAGCGCCGGTGGAGGGTTCGGAGGTGCATATTTCTGGAAAGATGAAGCAGGGGGTGCGCCTCGAGACCGCCGATCTCACGGGGCGGGGGGCGATGAAGGTGAAGGAGACCGCGGGGCGCGGTGAGCGCTACGGCGGGGCACATTCGCCGGTGACGGCGGGTGTGAAGGAGGGGGTGACGCCCTACGGGATGAAGGTCGAGGATTTCATCCTGCACGAGATGACCGATCGCCTGGCCGAAGGGTGTGACTATGCCGGGCGGCGGGCGGCGATTGCCGAGTGGAACGCAGCACAGCCGGTGCTGAAGCGGGGGATCGCGCTGACGCCGGTGAAGTTCGGCATCTCCTTCACGCTGACGCATCTGAACCAGGCGGGCGCGCTGGTGCATGTCTACCAGGACGGCTCGATCCACATGAACCATGGCGGAACCGAGATGGGACAGGGCCTGTTCCAGAAGGTGGCGCAGGTGGCCGCCCACCGCTTCGGCGTCGGGATGGACCGAGTGAAGATCACCGCGACGGATACCGGCAAGGTGCCCAACACCTCGGCCACGGCGGCCAGTTCCGGCAGCGATCTCAACGGCATGGCGGTCAAGGCCGCCTGCGACGAGATCCGGGGCCGGATCGCAGGCGTCGTTGCGCCCGAGTTGCAGGCCGAGCCGGGCGAGGTGGTGTTCGAGGGCGGGATGGTCCGGGCGAACGGCGCCGGGATGCCCTTCGAGGAGGCGGTCGCCAAGACCTACATGGCGCGCGTCAGCCTGTCGGCGACGGGGTTCTACAAGACGCCCAAGATCGAGTGGGACCGGATCGCGGGACGCGGGCGGCCGTTCTTCTACTTCGCCTATGGCGCGGCCTGTTCGGAGGTCGTGATCGACACGCTGACCGGCGAGAACCGCATCCTGCGGACCGATATCATCCATGACTGCGGCGCCTCGCTGAACCCGGCGCTGGATATTGGGCAGATCGAGGGGGGCTTCGTGCAGGGCGCGGGGTGGTTGACGACCGAGGAACTGGTCTGGGACGGCAAGGGCGCCCTGCGTACCCATGCGCCCTCGACCTACAAGATCCCGGCCTGTTCGGACCGGCCCGACGTGTTCAACGTCAGCTTGTGGGACGGGGCGAACCGGGAGGAGACGGTCTATCGCTCAAAGGCTGTGGGCGAGCCGCCCTTCATGCTGGGGATCTCGGTGCTGATGGCTTTGTCCGATGCCTGCGCGGCCTGCGGCCCGCATTACCCGGACCTGCAGGCGCCCGCGACGGCGGAGGCGGTTCTGACCGCCGTCGACAGGGCGCGGGGGCCATGACCGGCATGCGCGTCACCGTGGTGGCCGTGCAGGGCTCGGCCCCGCGCGAGGAAGGGGCGGCGATGCTGGTGCGTGGCGACGGGATCGAGGGCACCATCGGCGGCGGCGCGCTGGAGTGGGAGGCGATGCGCATCGCCCGGCAGATGCTGGCCGACGGGGTGGCCCATGCCGAGCGCAAGATGCCGCTTGGCCCGGCCCTCGGCCAGTGCTGCGGCGGCGCGGTGGTGCTGCGCTTCGAAGCGGCGGAAGGGTTGGAGGAGCCGCGGGGCGCGGACCTCTGGGTCTGGGGCGCGGGGCATGTGGGGCGGGCAATCGTCACCACGATGGCCCCCCTGCCCCACGCGGCGATCACATGGGCCGATACCGGCCCGGCGCGGTTTCCCGAGGACGTGCCCGACGGCGTCGAGACGGTGGCCGCCGCCGACCTGCCGCGGCTGATGGCGCATGCGCCGGTGCATGCGCATCACCTGATCCTGACCTATTCCCACGAGATCGACCTTGCGCTCTGCCATGCCGCGCTGGCGCGTGGCTTCGCCTCTTGCGGGTTGATCGGGTCGGCGACGAAATGGGCCCGCTTCCGCGCGCGGCTTGGCGCGCTCGGCCATGCGGATGCCGAAATTTCGCGCATTGCCTGCCCGATCGGCGATCCAGCCCTTGGCAAACACCCCCAAGCCATTGCCGTGGGGGTCGCCGGGCGGCTACTGAAAGAGCATCTGCACAAGGAATCGGCAGCAAGGCCGATCCACCGGGGGAAAGCGACGCGCACGTGACGGCACTGCTCGAGATCGAGGGCCTGACCAAGGTCTACCCGGGCGTCGTCGCCAATGATGACGTGTCCTTCGCCATCCTGCCGGGCGAAGTGCACGCGCTATTGGGCGAGAACGGCGCGGGCAAGTCGACGCTGGTCAAGATGATCTACGGCCTGGTCAAGCCCGACCGGGGCAAGATGCGGCTGAACGGGGCGCCGTATGCCCCGGCGGAGCCGCGCGCGGCGCGGGCCGCGGGCGTCGCCATGGTGTTCCAGCATTTCAGCCTGTTCGAGGCGTTGAGCGTGGCCGAGAACGTGGCGCTCGGCATGGAGAACCCGCCGAAGCCGCGCGACCTCGCGCGGCAGATCCGGGAGGTGAGCGAGACCTATGGCCTGCCGCTCGACCCCGGCCGGATGGTGGGCGACCTGAGCGCGGGGGAACGGCAGCGGGTCGAGATCATCCGCTGCCTGTTGCAGGACCCGAAGCTGTTGATCATGGACGAGCCGACCAGCGTGCTGACCCCGCAGGAGGTGGAGATCCTGTTTCACACGCTGCGCAAGCTTGCCGCCGAGGGGACGGCGATCCTCTATATCTCGCACAAGCTGGAAGAGATCCGGACGCTTTGCGATGCCGCCACCATCCTCAGGCTGGGCAAGAAGGTGGGCGAATGCACGCCCCGCGAGGTGACGGCGGCGCATATGGCGGAACTGATGGTGGGCAAGTCGCTGAGCGCGCCCGCGCGCGATGCCCATGAGCCGGGCGAGGTTCTGCTGCATGTGGCCGACCTGTCGATCACGCCCGCTTCGCCCTTCGGCACGCCCTTGCGCGCCATCGCGCTGGAGGTGCGGGCGGGCGAGGTGCTGGGCATCGGCGGGGTTGCGGGCAACGGGCAGGACGAGCTTTTGGCCGCCCTTTCGGGCGAGACGCCGACGGCCCCCGGTGCAATCACGCTGAAGGGGGAGGGCGTCGGCGCGCTCGGCCCCAACGAACGGCGCATGCGCGGCCTGCTCTGTGCGCCCGAGGAACGGCTGGGCCATGCCGCGGCCCCCGACATGAGCCTGACGGAAAACGCGGTTCTGACCGCGCGCATCCGGCAGGGGCTGGACCGGTCGGGCTTTGTCGACTGGGGCAAGGCGCGCGGCTTTGCCGAACAGATCATCGCGCGTTTCGACGTGCGCACACCGGGGCCCGGGGTGGCGGCGCGGGCGCTGTCGGGGGGGAACCTGCAGAAATTCGTGATCGGGCGGGAAATCCTGCAAGACCCCACCGTTCTGGTGGTCAACCAGCCGACATGGGGCGTGGACGCCAGTGCCGCGTCGGCGATCCGGCAGGCGCTGCTGGACCTTGCGCAAGGCGGCGCGGCCGTGATCGTCATCAGCCAGGACCTCGACGAGTTGCTGGAAATCTCAGACCGCTTCTGCGCGTTGAACGAGGGGCGGCTGTCGGCGCCGCGGCCCGCGCGGGGCCTTGGCATGGAAGAGATCGGCCTGATGCTCGGCGGGGCGCATGACATGCATGAGGCCGTCGCGTGATCCGGTTGGAGAAACGCCCGCAACCCTCGCAGGGATGGGTGATCGGGGGGCCGATCCTTGCGGTTCTGCTGACCATGGTGGCGGGCGGCGCGATGTTCGCGCTTCTCGGGGCGGACCCGGTCGAGGCGATGCGCGTCATCTTCTGGGACCCGCTGTTCAGCGAGCGCTTCGCGGGCTTCTCGCGCCCGCAGCTGCTGGTCAAGGCGGGGCCGCTGATCCTGATCGCGATCGGGCTGTCGCTGGGGTTCCGCGCGGGCATCTGGAACATCGGGGCCGAGGGGCAATACATCGTCGGCGCGCTGTTCGGGGCCGCCTTCGGGCTGGCCTTCTGGCCCTCGGAGCATCCGCTGCTTTTCCCCGGCATGGTGCTGGCGGGGCTTTGGGGCGGGTTTCTCTGGGCGATGATCCCCGCGCTTCTGAAGGTCTATGCGCGCACCAACGAGATCCTCGTCTCGCTCCTGCTGGTCTATGTCGCCGAGGCGATACTGGCCTCGGCCGCGACGGGATGGCTGCGCAACCCCGAAGGCTCGGGCTTTCCGGGCAGCCGGAACCTCGCGCGTCATCCGGGCACCGACAACCCCGAACTGATCGCGGGCACGGGGATGCACTGGGGGGTTCTCGTCGCCTTCGTCGCGGTGATCGCGGCCTATGTGCTGATGAAACGCCATATCCTTGGCTACCAGATCAAGCTGGCCGGGCAGGCCCCGCGCGCGGCGCGCTTCGGCGGCGTGAACCCCGCGCGGCTGGTGATCCTGTGCCTCGGCATCTCGGGCGCGCTGGCCGGTGCCGCGGGCCTGTTCGAGGTCGCGGGCCCGGCGGGGCAGATCACCATCGACTTCAACGCGGGCTACGGGTTCACGGCGATCATCGTGGCCTTTCTCGGGCGGCTGAACCCCATCGGCATCCTGCTGGCGGGCCTGTTGATGGCGCTGACCTTCATCGGCGGTGAACTGGCGCAATTGCTTCTGGGCCTGCCCGCGCCCTCGATCCAGGCGTTCCAGGGGATGCTCCTGTTCTTCCTGCTCGCGCTCGACGTGCTGGCGAATTACCGCGTCAGATGGGGACGTGGGGTGGCGGCATGACCGACCGGCGGCCAATGGACCTGTTCGACTGGATCATCGCCGCCTGCCTGGCGGCAATGGGCCTGTTTCTGGGCCTTGCCGCCCATGCCATGACCCAGCTTTCCGCGGCGGCGTTCTGGCCCGTCGCGATCATGGCCGTCGTGCTGTTCTTCGGCATCCTGGCCGTCGACCGGATCGTCGTTTCGGTGGGCGAACGGATCTTTTCCGGCAAGATCCGCGCAGGCAGGCACACGAAACCCAAGGGCAGGCGGCCCCTTGCGCTGCTTCTGGCCGTGCCGTTCGGCCTGGGGACCGGCATGGCGCTGGGCTGGCTCGGCTACGGGGATGATGTCCTGGGGGCCCTGCCATGATCGTCGACCCCGTCACCCTGATCGTGGCTCTGATCACGGTCTCCACGCCGGTGCTGCTGGCCGCCATCGGCGAGCTGGTGGTCGAGAAATCGGGTGTGCTGAACCTCGGGGTCGAGGGGATGATGATCATGGGCGCGGTCTGCGGCTTCATCGTCGCGCATGAAAGCGGCTCGCCGACGCTGGCGTTCCTGGCGGGCATGGCGGGGGGCGCCGCGCTGGCGCTGATCTTCGCGGTGCTCACGCAGCTTCTGATGGCGAACCAGGTCGCCTCGGGCCTCGCGCTGACGCTCTTCGGGCTGGGCCTCGCCGCGCTTCTGGGGGTGGGCTACCCGGGCCAGCCGATCCCCGATGTCGCCAAGCCCTTCCCCGAGGCGATGCGCCAGATCGAGGTGATCGGGCCGATCCTGTTTTCCCACGACCTGCTGACCTATGTCGCGGTGGCGCTGGTGGCGGGGGTCTGGTTCATGCTGGCCCGCACCCGGGCGGGGCTGGTCCTGCGCGCCGTGGGCGAAAGCCACGATGCCGCCCATGCGCTGGGCTACAAGGTGGTGCGCATCCGGATGCTCGCCATCCTCTTCGGGGGCGCCTGCGCGGGGCTGGGCGGTGCGTTCCTGTCGGTGATCCGCGTCGAGAACTGGATCGAGGGCATGACCGCGGGCGCGGGCTGGATCGCGCTGGCGCTGGTCGTCTTCGCCTCGTGGAAGCCGTGGCGCGTGCTTTTGGGCGCATGGCTCTTCGGGGGGATCGCCGCGCTGCAACTGCGGCTGCAGGCCGCCGAGGTGGGGGTGCCGGTCGCGCTGCTCGATGCCTCGCCCTATATCGTGACCATCATCGTGCTGGTGCTGATCTCGTCGGACCGCACCCGCACGGCCCTGAACGCGCCGGCCTCGCTTGGCCGCATCTTTCACGCGTCGACCTGAGGGGGGAATGGATGCGGCGCGCGGATATCATCGAGATCCTGGACGGCACCCATCCGCGGGTGGGCCGCGGTGTCGCGCTGCTCATCTACGGGCTGATCCTGGCCTCGGCGGTGGTGATCGCGATCGAGACACTGCCGGACCTGCCGCAGGCCGCACGCAGCGCGGTGGTCGCGATGGAGGTCGTGATCCTGACCGTCTTCGCGGTGGAATACGCGCTGCGGCTGACCTGTTCGGCCCATCCGATGCGCTATGCGCTGAGTTTCTGGGGGATCGTCGACTTCATCGCCGTGGTGCCTGCGCTCCTGTTCCTCTTCCCCGGTTTCACCACGGTGCGCACGCTGCGCCTGCTGCGGCTCTTGCGCATCCTCAAGCTGTTCAAGGCCAACCGCGCGCTCGACCGGATCGCCATGGCGATCGACAAGGTCAAGGCCGAGTTCCTGATCTTTCTCTTCATCGCCTGCGTCGCGGTCTATCTTGCGGCGGTCGGCATCTACCATTTCGAACATATCGCCCAGCCTGAGGCCTTCGGCTCGATCCCGGCAAGCCTGTGGTGGGCGGTGGCGACCCTGACCACGGTGGGCTATGGCGACGTCTACCCGATCACCACGGGCGGACGCATTTTCACCGGGGTGATCCTGCTGATCGGGATCGGCGTGATCGCCGTGCCCGCGGGCCTGATCACCGCGGCGCTTGCCGATGCGGGCCATGAGACACCCGTGGGTGAGCCCATCGACCCCGACCCCGACAAACGCGCCAGAGGGACAGGCGCGAAGACGGCAAACCAACCATCCAACAGAGAGGATAACTCATGAAACTGCTGCCAAGACTCCTGGCCTCCGCGGCGCTTGCCGCCGGCCTCGCCCTGCCCGCCGCGGCGCAGGACGATCCCTTCACCGTCGGCTTCATCCATGTCGGCTCGACCGGCGATCTCGGCTGGAGCTACACCCATGACCAGGGCCGCATCGCGATGGACGAGGCGCTGGGCGACGCGGTCGATACCGTGGTGGCCGAAAGCGTCCCGGAAGGCGCGGATGCCGAGCGCGTCATGACCCAGATGATCCTGGGCGGCGCCGACATGATCGTGGCGACGTCCTTCGGCTTCGGGCCGGCGGTCAATGCTGTCGCCGCGCGGTTCCCCGATGTCTATTTCGAGCATGCAACGGGCTTCATGCGCGACCATCCGAATGTCTCGACCTACAACGCCCGCTTCTACGAGGGGCGTGCCGTGATGGGCCATCTCGCCGGGCACATGACGGAGTCGAACATCATCGGCTACATCGGCTCCTACCCGATCCCGACGGTGATCCGCGGCATCAACTCGGCCTTCCTGCACGCCCGGGCGGCAAACCCGGATGTCGAATTCCGGGTGATCTTCGTCAACACCTGGTTCGACCCCGCCGTGGAAGCCGATGCGGCGCAGGCGCTGATCGACCAGGGCGCGGACGTGATCTTCCAGCACACCGACAGCACCGCGCCCCATGCGGTCGCCCGGGAGGCCGGTGGCGTCTTCGCCTTCGGCCAGGCCAGCGACATGAGCCAGTTCGCCCCGACGCCGCGGATATCGGCGATCGTCGACAACTGGGGCCCCTTCTACACCGAGCGGGTTCAGGCCGCGATGGATGGCACCTGGGAACAGGGCGACATCTGGCAGGGGCTCGGGGATGAACGGATCCTGATCGGCGAAATCAGCGATGCGGTCCCGGAAGAGGTGCGCGCCTCGGCCCTGGCGCTGGCGGCATCGATCGCGTCGGGCGAATATCACCCGTTCACCGGCCCGATCAACCGGCAGGACGGTTCGGTCTGGCTGGCCGAAGGCGAAATCCCCGAGGATGGCCCGCTGGCGGGCATCAACTTCTTCGTCGAGGGGCTGACGGCAGAGCTGCCGAACTGAGCCCTGTCGGCATGGAATGAGGAAAAGGCCCGCCGCCCTGGCGGGCCTTTTTCGATCCGTGCGGATTTTCATGGGACAATTCGAGGGACGGGGCGCGCCGCTTGCGCGGCGCGGTGCGAATTTTCCTGCGAAAATTCGGGGGGCTCTGCCCCCGGCCTGCGGCCTCCCCCGGAGTTGTATTTTCCAAGATGAAGCTGGACCCCGCGCATGGAGGGGGTCTTGTCGCTTTCGCGCGATTTAGCGTCGGGTGGGCGTGGCGCGACTTGCGTCCATCGGGCAGGTAGGGGCAACAATTCAGCGCGCATTGCCCGAAGGACCGGCCATGAAGACCCATGTCAAAGCCCTCGTCGTCGGCGGCGGTGCCGTCGGCACCTCGATCGCCTATCACCTCGCCCGCGCGGGCTGGCAGGACGTGATGCTGCTGGAACGCGACGAGTTGACGAGCGGCTCGACCTGGCATGCCGCGGGCCTTCTGCCGCTGTTCAACATGGGCTATGCGACCAGCCACATCCACGACTATTCCGTCCGCTTCTACAAGACGCTGGAGGAAGAGACCGGGCTGAACGCGGGCTTTGCCGTGGTGGGCAATCTGCGCATGGCGCAGACGGACGCGCGCATGGACGAGTACATGCTCTATGCCTCGACCGCCGAGACCGTGGGCATCCCCTACGAGTGGATGACCCCCGCGCAGATCAAGGCGCGCTGGCCCCTGGTGCGCACCGAGGATCTGAAGGGCGCGATCTATCACCCCACCGACGGCTACATAAACCCCGCCGATGTGACCATGGCAATGGCCAAGGGCGCGCGGCAGCAAGGCGTGGCGATCGAGCGCAAATGGCAGGTCGATGGCTACGCCTGGACCGGGTCGGAGTGGCGGGTCAGCGTGACCAAGATGGTCGAGCGCGGCGGCAATCTGGTGCCCTCCGAGGAGACCGCCGTGATCCATGCCGAGCATGTGGTGACCGCCACGGGCAACCACGCGCAGCGCACCGCGCGCCTGCTCGGCATCAAGATCCCCGCCATCCCGGTCGAGCATCAGTATATCGTCACCGAGCCCGACCCGGCACTGGCCGAGTGGCGCGCCGCGGGCAACCCCGAGCATCCCGTCCTGCGCGATGCCGACGCCAAGTGGTATGTCCGCGAGGAACGCAAGGGCTGGATCCTCGGCCCCTACGAGCATGGCGCGCCGGCATGTTTCGAATACGACGTGCCCGACAGCTTCCGCGCCGACCTTTTCCCGCTCGATCTGGAACGGATCGAGGAGGAATACATGAGCATGATCCACCGCATCCCGACCTCGGAAACGGTGGGCCTCAAGGACGATTTCAACGGCCCGATCTGCTACACGCCCGACGGCAACCCGCTGGTCGGCCCTGCGCCGGGCCTGCGCAACATGTGGCTGGCCGAGGGATTCAGTTTCGGCATCACGGCGGCGGGCGGCACCGGCCACTACCTCGCCCAGATGATGGTCGAGGGCGAGGCCGAGATCGACATGGCCGCCCTGGACCCCAAGCGCTACGGGTCCTGGATGACGACCGAATATGCCGCGCGCAAGAACGAGGAATGCTATGCGCATGTCTTCATCCTGCACCACCCGGATGAAGAGCGTGAGGCCTGCCGCCCGCTGCGCACGGCCCCCGTCTACGACCGGCAAAAGGCGCTGGGGGCGCAGTTCGGCTGCGTGAACGGTTGGGAGCGGCCGAACTACTACGGGCCCTTGGACGCGCCCGAGGGGTTCGACCATGACGCGCGCAGCTTCCGCCGCGGGGGCTGGTGGGAGCATGCCCGCACCGAGGCCGAGGCGATCCGCGAGGGCGTCGGCCTGATCGACGCGACGGCCTTTACCAAGCACCTCGTGCGCGGGCCGGGCGCGACGGAATTCCTGGACCGGTTCACCACCAACAAGCTGCCCAGGGTGGGCCGGATCAACCTGACCTATGCGCTGACCGAGGCCGGCACGACGCGGACGGAATACACGCTCGTGCGACTGGCCGAGAACGCGTATTACTGCGTATCGGCGGGCGCCTGGACGGCCTATGACGCCGATTACCTGCTGAAGGCGGCGGAGGATTTCATGGCCGCGGGCGGGGCCTACGTCGACATCCACGATGTGACGACCCAATGGGGCGTCTTCGCCATCGCCGGCCCGAAATCGCGCGACGTGCTGCGCGAGATCGTCAAGGATGCCGACCCCGACACGGTCTTGGGCAACAAGCGCTTCCCGTGGCTGTCGATGCGCGAGATCGAGCTGGGCATGTGCCCGGTCCGCGCGATCCGCGTGGCCTATACCGGCGAGTTGGGATGGGAGTTGCATCACCCGATCGAGATGCAGACCTACCTCTGGGATCAGCTGATGGCAGCGGGCGAAAAGCATGGGATGAAGCTGGTCGGCGCGCGGGCGCAGAACTGGCTCAGGCAGGAAAAGAGCTATCGCGCCTTCGGCACGGAACTCGGCCGGGATGCGACGCCGCTGGAGGCGGGGCTGGACCGCTTCGTCGACCTGGACAAGGACTTCACCGGCAAGCAGGCGATGCTGGAGACCGGCATCCGCTCGAAATGCGTCACGCTGCTGATCGACGGGCCGGCGGATGCCGACCCCTGGGGGCGCGAGGCGCTGTATCTCGGGGATGAAAAGGTCGGGCGGCTGACCTCGGGCGGCTGGTCGGTCGCCTTCGGCAAGCAGATCGGGATGGGCTACGTGCGGCCGGACCTCGCCGAGGTGGGGACCAAGCTCGAGCTCCGCATGTTCCGTGAGCTTTACGAGGCGCAGGTTGTCGAAGACAGCCCCTACGACCCGCAGAACGCCGTGATCCGCAAGGACGGGTGACCGCCCGCGCTGCAGGGTCTTGCAAGGGTCTTGGGCCCCGCGTCAGAGACCGGCCGCGCGGCGCAGCGCCGCCTTGGCCGGATCGTCCGAAGTCAGGAGATCGCCGAACACCTCGTCTTTCGCGTGCCTGTAGCTCAGCTCGAAGAACAGCTTGTGCTGCGACCAGGCGAGAAACCCCGCCCCTTTCAGGCCCGGCGGGCGCACGTGCAGGTCGTCGGCGTTCATCCCCCGGTCCGTCGCCCCCTGCCCCACCAGCAGGCTGCGCATCACCGTCGAGATCACGCCCGGCGCCCGCGGCGCGCGCTTGCCGAAGGGCATCACCGTCCGCTTCAGCAGGTCGGCGCGCCCCGGCAGGCTGGCGTAATCGACATGGATCGGCTTCGTCGTGTCCTTCTGCACGTTCACCACGACATTGGGCCCGGTCTTCAGCCCGTGCATGTCGCGGAACGGCATGTTGTCGATGCAGCCGCCATCGACCAGCATCTCGCCCGCCGCGGTGAAGAAGGGCGGGAGGATGCCGGGGATCGCCGAGGACGCGCGGATCGCCTCCCACAGGGGGCCGCGGCGGATCAGGCGCTTTTCCATCGACGACAGGTCGGCGGCGACCGCGTAATAGGGCAGCCACAGGTCCTCGATCGGGGTTTCGCCGTAATGCTCCTGCAGCGCGGCATCCAGCACCTTGTGATCGAGAAAGGCGTATCTCGGCACCGTCACTCGGCGCATCGCGCCGGACCTGACGAAGATCTTCTCGACCCGCGGCCCGATCTCGGGCGCGGGCACGCCCAGCGCGATGGCCCCGGCCATGGCCGAGCCGACCGAGGTGCCGCCGACGATGTCGATGGGCAGCCCCGCCTCCTCCATCGCGCGCCAGACGCCCACATGCGCGACCCCGAAGGCGCCGCCCCCCGACAGGACCATCCCCACCGCGCGCCCCGACAGGAACCGGCCCAGCCGGGCCATGTCGGCACTGTCGGCGGTCAGCGCGACATGGTGGTGCATCCCCGAGGGGCGCGTGTCGAGCCAGCGCCCCGTTCCTTGCGCCTTCTGCATCCGGTGCGGATGCAGCAGGACAAGCCGCCTCTGCCCTTCGGGCAGCAGGTCCAGCGCCATGCGCTCCAGCGCCGAGGGAGGGGCAAAGCCATGGGCCTGCGCCACGATCAACGCCTGATCGGCCTGCCGCAGCGCGGCGCCCGACCAGGCATCGGCCTCGGGCGAGGCGACGAAGAGCACGATATCCGCACCGCGTTCGAGATTGTTGAGCCAGGTCACCGCCGACGCCGAGGACGGGTCGGTCCCGGTGCCCAGCGCACCGTGCAGGTCCTCTTGCGTGATCACCGCGACCCGGTGATGCGCGCCGATCGCCGCGGCAAACTCGGGCACGAACCGCTGCGGCAGGGGGGCGCCCGCCGCCGGCAGGATGCAGAAGGTCCGCGCCGGCGGGCGGCCCGGATCGGGCGCCACCCGCGCCGAGGTGCGCGACAGCCGCTCGGCCATCTCGCCCGTGATCGAGGCGGCAAGGTCCGGCGTCTCGGCGCAGAGCGTGTCGTACTCGGCCCGGCCGATCTCCAGCACGACACTGTCGCGCGCGGCGATGACATCCGCGGTCCGCGGCTGGCCGGTGAAAAACGAAATCTCGCCGATGACCGAGCCCGCGCCGATCTCGGCCAGCTCGACACCACCCCGCGCGACGCGGAAGCGGCCCGTCTCGACGAGGTAGAGCGCATCGGCCGCGCTGCCCTCGGCCATCAACACCTCGCCCCGGCGCACGGCGCGCTGCGGCAAGCGGGCCAGCGCCGGGCCCTGCAGCACGGCGAACAACCCCTGCGGGGCGAACTCGTCCATGGATGCCATCCATCACCTCCCTCGGCGCGGCCCGGGGCCTCCGCCGGGGGCGGAGCATAGGGGGCGGCATCCACAAAAGCGACCGTTTTTCGACAGTTACGTTGCGGCCCGCCGCTCGAAGACCAGAAGCAGGTTGTTGGCCGGCATCGCCACCGTCTCGACATGGGCGAGGTCTGCCGCCACCAGCGTGGCGCAGGTGTCGATCACGTCCTTGTAGCCGATCGCGGGGTCCTGCGCGCGCAGGCTCGCGTGAAAGGCCGCGTCGCCCTCGCTGGTGGCCTCACCATCGCGCAGGAAGGGGCCGTAAAGTGCGAAAAGGCCGCCGGGCGCCAGCACCGCGGCCACCTCGGTCAGCACCGTCTCGGCCTCCGGCGCCGAGATCAGGTGCAACAGGTTCACCAGCACGACAAGCTCGACCGGCCCGTGTTCCGCCGCCCAGCCAGGCCGGGCGGCATCCAGCGGCAGCGGCGCGCGGATGTTGGCCAGACCCGCCTCCGCGCCCCAGGCCGCGATCGAGGCGCGACGCGCCGGATCGGGGTCCGTCGGCTGCCAGTCGAGGCCCGGCATCGCGGCGGCGAAACGCACCACATGCTCGCCCGTGCCCGAGGCGATTTCCAGCGCCCGGCCCTGCACAGGGGCCAGACGCACCAACTCCGCCGCGATCAGGTCGCGGTTGCGCACGGCCGAGGGGGCCGAGAGACGGGCATCGCCCGCCGCCGCGCCGCCGCCATCGGGCAGCTCCAGCTTTCGGATCATTGCTCCATCATGATCTGCATCGCGCCGCTTTCGGCCATGCGCGCCATCATCAGCTCCATCAGCCCGCACCCTGCGAGGATCGCCTGCGCCTCGGAATCTTCGATGCCTTCGGGCAGCATCGCATCCTCGGCCATCTCGCCGTTCAGGATCGAGTCGGCGGTGGCGTTCTCCAAAAGGGCTTCCATCCGGCCGAGCATCTCGTCGACCGCCGCGTCGTCGCTGGCCGCGACATAGCCATCGAGAATGCAGGCATAGGCCGTGCGCATCGGCTCATCCCATTCGGGCTCGGGCATGTTGCCCGCAAGCGCGGGGATCTCGATGATCATGGCCTCGTTCATAAGCGTATTGGCGCGTTCCGACACGGCCTGCATCCGGTCAAGCTGCGACTGGGCCGCGGCGGGAAGGGGCGCAAGCAGGGCCGCCGCCAGCGCGGCGAAGGTCAGGGCACGGGGTGTGGTCATGGGGGTCGTCCTTTGGGTTTGCCGTCCATCCCCATCCTAGGGATCGTCGCGCCGAATGGAAACCGGAGGGTTTCCCGCCTTAGCGGAACCGCTCCGGCGACAGCGCGGCGACGGTCGCAGGCTCAAGCACGGGCGCGCGACCGGCAACCAGGTCGGCCACCAGCCGCGAGGCCGCGGGCGCGGTCTGGAACCCGTAGCCGCCCTGCCCCGCCGACCAGACAAAGGCGGGATCGACAGGGTCGGGCCCCAGCACCAGCAGGCGGTCGGGCGCGAAACTGCGCAGGCCCGCCCACGAGGCGGTCAGCCGCGTCACCTCTTCGGTGGCGAAACGCTGGTAACGCGCGATCCCCTCCGCCAGCACCATGTCCTCGGGCCAGGCGTCATGGGGCTCGGCCACCGGGTCTTCCTCGGCGGGCGACACGATCAACTGCCCGGCATCCGCCTTCGCGTACCAGGTTTCACCGGCCCCCAGCAGCATCGGCCATCCCGACACGTCCATGCCCCCCGGCGCCGGGATGCGCGCGACCGACCGGCGCAAGGGCGTGATCCCGATGGGCGCAATGCCCGCCATCGCGGCGACCCGGTCCGCCCAGGCCCCCGCCGCGTTCACCAGCACGCGCGCGGCATGCGTCTCGCCGCCCGCCGTCACCTCCCAGCCTGTCGCGGTCCGCACGATCCCGGTGACCGCCGCGCCGGTCTTCACCGTGCCGCCCTTGGCCCGGATCGTGCGCGCGAAATGCTGCACCAGCCGGTCGGTGTCGATGTCCCAGGCATCGCCATGCGCCGCCACCCCGGCGATCGCCGCGGGGTTCAGCACGGGGACCATCGCCACCGCCTCCTCCACGCTGATGCGCGGCAGGCCCATCGCCGCGATATCGGCGGCGAACACCTCCTCCTCGCCCGGCGCGGCCAGCATCATCAGCCCCCGCGGGCTGAGCACGCCACCGTCCAGGTTCTCGTGATCCGCGCGCGAGGCGAGGTTCAGCGCGATGGTCGCGGGCTTGCCGTATTGCGCCTCGTAAAGCGCCGCCGAGCGGCCCGAGGCATGGTAGGCCAGCGCCGGTTCCGCCTCGAGCAGCAGGACCGTGCCAAGCTCCGACAGCCGCGCGCCCGCCGAGACACCCGCGATGCCGCCGCCGATGATGAGGAAGTCATGGGTCATGGACGGATCGCTGCCATGGTGCAGCCGTGGTGTCCAGCACGACCGTGCCGGACGGGGTCGCGCCCGGCACCGCCAAGGCCCTTGTGCCACGCAAGGGTGCGCGGCACCGGGCCGTGTTCAGGTGATCAGTTGCTGTAGCAGCGCGAGCGCTGGCCGAACCCGGCGGGCGAACAGACCCAGCTGCCCGATCCCATCCGGCTCACGCGCACGACGGGCGCGCCCTGGCGCGGGGCGCTCAGCAGGTTCAGGCCCGAGGCGTCCGGCGACCGGGTCGAGCTCGTGGTCTGCAGCGGTGCGCTGGGCTTGACGACGGTGTCTGCCTGCGCAGGCAGGGTGACGAACGGGGCAACCGCAAGCGCGGCAGTGAGCAGGGAAATGCGGATCATCTTGGTCCTTTCAGGTTGGTCTGCGCGCCCGGCACGGGGGCGACAGCCTCCCTGAAGCCAAGCAGGGGGGCGCGTCCTTTCGCGGGCGAAAGGACGGCGAAATCGGGGCACAGGCCCCGGCGCGGCGCGGCGCGGAACAGGGCGACAGGCGGCTGCACGCCACCCATCGTTGCCAAAATGGAAACATGCGGACGGAACTTCGCCCATCCCGGTGCGCGCAACAGCGCGCAGGCGGTGCCTGCTCTCATGCCTGTGCCTCTCGGTCCTACCTCGACCGGCGCAGTCGGATCAGATCCGCTGCACGCTCATTGTCGATGCCAACACGTAGCACAGAGTTAGGGCGGCGCGCAGATCCGTCCGCTCCGATCGGGCCGGGCAGGCGGAAAATCCGCCACGACAGAGGCAGCCCAGGGGGGCCGCAGGCCTCAGGCAGCCCGCCAATTGTTTACCAAGTCATTGATTTTCAGATCGTGATTGTTCGCACGGCAAGCGGCATGGGCATCGGCGGATATCCGCCGACGCCCGCCGCGCAAGGGTCAATCCAGCACGTTGAACCCGAACCGCCAGTCCGGCAGGCCAAAACCGTCGGGCCAGGGATAGACCTCGGTCTGGTTGAAATAGATCACCGCGACAAGCTCGGTCAGCCCCTCGATGTCCTGCCGGACGTCGTCGGTCCAGCGGTCGACGTAGTCCTGGTCGCCGACAAAGCCCAGCTCGGCCACGACGATCGGTTTGCCGAAGGGCAGCGCCCGCTCGTAGCGCGGCTCGAGGATCTCGCGAAAACTCCGCGCGCCGCCGAGGACCTGCTCTTCCCAGGGCTGCAGGCCGAAGACCGAAAGCCCCACGACATCGACATGATCGTCGCCGGGGTAATACGCCTCGAAGTCATCGAGCCCCAGCGGCGACCACATGAAATCGATCTCCGGCCCCTCGGCGCGGCAGACATCGACCATGCGCCGGTAGGCGGCGATGTAGGTCTCGGGCGTCCAGCCGGCCCAGATGAACTGACCCGAGCGGTCCTCCATCTCGTGGGCCCAGCGCACGGTGACCGCGCTCTGGAAGCCGCCGAGGATGCTGCAGATCGTGGCCATGTTGCCGTCGAAATCGCCGTTCTGGATGCCGGCGATCAGCACCTCGGGCCGGTTGCGCTCATCGCGCGTCCAGGTCCAGGGCTCGATCGTCACCAGAACCGCGCGGCCGCGCTCGCTGGCGTAGGCGTCGGCCTCCAGCAACGAGGGCAGGAAGACGTCCTGCCAGGGCAGGAACAGATGCTCGATGCTGACGTCCGTGTCGTCGCTGAACGCGCCGTAGGGGTCGTAGACGCCGAAGGGCAGATTGCCGGGCGGCGCCGCGAGGCCTGCGGCCGTCCACAGGAGCGATCCGGCAAGCACCGCCGGGAAAAGCCTGGAATGGGTGTTGAGGGTCATGGGATGTCCTCCTCCTGCGATTGGCCAGTGATATTGCGCCAGAAATCCGGATCCCATCGGAACCTGACATTGTCGGACCCTCCCATGCCGGCGCCCGAAACCACGTACTCGTAGGTCACGAGATCGGCATCGACCAGGCCGACACTGAGGGCGAGGATGCTCTCGGGCCCGCGGAACACGAGGGCCGAGACCACCAGCACCGCCAGCAGCGGCAAGGTCAGGATCTGGAGGGGAAGGGTCGTCAGCGCCCGGCCGAGCGGGACGTTGTTGTCCCGAATGTGCCGGATGACGATGACCATGGTGATGACGGCGTAGACAGTGCCGTTCAGCAACGTGAGGAAGTAGAAGCCGAGCGCCTCCTCCACCTCGTCGATCAGCAGCACGGGCAGGATGCAGCCCAGCGCCAGAACGGCATAGGGCGCCACCACCCGCAGCGGCAGCCGCGCCTCGGCCGCCTCGCCCTTCGGGGTGATGCGGAAATCGACGAAACCGCCGGCGATACGGTCGCGCAGCGCCATGGCGCAGCCCCACAGCACCCAGGGCCACTGGATCGCGAGAAACAGCGCCTTTTCCCAGCCCAGCACCTTGGCGTCGCCGGGGCGGAAATAGCCGTCCGCCCGGATCGCGTAGGCCATCAGCGTGACCATGATCGCAGGCCAGATCGCGTGGAACACGAAGGCCGGGTAGGTCACGTCGGCAAAGCGCATGTCGAACACGATCGCGGCGATCGGCATGAGGTAGAGCACCAGCATGAACACCGCGAACAGCGGGTACCACATCTGGCAGAACACGAACTGGAACTTCAGCCGCGGCGGCAACGTCGGCAGGTAGCGCGCGGTGTGCGACAAGAGCAGCGACAACAGGCTCCGCGACCACTGGAACTCCTGCGTGCAGAGATCGGCGATGCTCGCCGGCCCGTCGCCCACCGCGATGGCATCCAGCGCGTGCACGCCGCGCCAGCCGCCCGCGCTCAGCAGCATGGAGGTGGAATGGTCCTCGGCCAGCTCGGGGCCGAGGCCGCCCACCTCGCGCAGCGCGCGGGTGCGCACGGCATAATGCGAGCCGATGCACATCGGCGTCAGAACGGCGGCGTAGCCCGCCTGGAACATGCCGTGAAACCCCGCCTCGGTGTGCAGCCGCGTCCGCGCGGCCCAGCTGCTCTCGGCGTTCGCCGCGCAGATCGAGGGCGCGCTGACATAGCCCACCGCAGGGTCGGCAAAGCCGCGCAGCATCTCCTCCAGGTAGGTGGGGCCGGGCACGTGGTCGGCGTCGAGCTGCGAGACGAAATCATAGCGATCATAACCGAAATGATCGTAGAAGAATGCAAGGTTGCCCTCCTTGCAGCGCGTCCGGCGCGGCCACTCGGTGCGGTGGTAGTCGGGGCGATCCTTGCGGGTGGAGATCTGCACGCCATGGGCCTTGCACCAGGCGATGGTCTCGGGCTGCGGGTCTTCGTCGGCAAGCCAGGTTTCATGCGGGTAGGTCTGCGCCAGCATCGCCTCGAGCGTGCGGCGCACCACGGCGAAGGGCTCGGATGGGGTCTTGGTCACGATCATCGCGACCCGCGTCACCGCCGGGTCCGGCGGATCGGCAACCGGCACTACCGCGCGGCGGAAGATCAGGACGAAATAGGCCTGCATGAACAAAAGCCATGCAAAGGCCACCGTCGCCACCCAGTATTGCGGGCCGGGCAGGATATGGGCGGGGTCCAGCCACCAGTTCCAGAACCACAGGGTCGCCGCCGCCCAGATCACCACCAGCGTGTCATAACGCACCCGCCGCCACCCGGTCAGGAGCCGCCTCGTGTGGCGCGGCGGCGCGGCCGCGAGGCGATCTCGCGCCAGGTCATGTCCCGGCATCGTGTCAGGCATCGACATCATCGCCCACCTCGAGCCGGAAATGCGGCGCTGCGTGCCTGACGATGGTGTCGAGGTCGGACAGGCGCGCCCGGAACCCCAGCAGACGCTCGGCCTCGGACGGGTCGGCCACCAGTTCGGGCGGATCGCCCGGCCGTCGCGGGGCATCCTCGACCGGCACGGCCCGGCCCGTGACCCGCGCCACCGCGGCGCAGACATCGCGGATCGACCGGCCCTGCCCCGTCCCGAGGTTGAGCACCAGCTCCGCGCCCCCCGCCTCCAGGTGCCGCAAGGCCCGCAGATGCGCATCGGCCAGGTCCGTGACATGGATGTAATCGCGGATGCAGGTGCCATCCGCGGTGTCGTAATCGGTGCCAAGCACCTTCAGCGGCGGATGCGTGCCCGCCGCCGCCATCAGCGCCAGCGGGATCAGCCGCGTCTCGGGATCGTGGCGCTCGGACAATTCCCCCTCGGGGTCGGCACCGGCGGCGTTGAAATAGCGCAGGATCGCAAAGCGCAGCCCATGCGCCGCCGCCTGGTCGCGGATCATCCACTCGCCCATCAGCTTGGTGCGGCCATAGGGATTGATCGGCGCCTGCGGGCTGTCCTCGCGGATCGGCAGGGCAGCGGGCACGCCGTAGGTGGCGCAACTCGACGAGAACACCAGCCGCCCGACGCCCGCGGCCTTCATCGCGGCCAGCAGCGCGATCAGTCCGCCGACATTGTTGTCGTGGTAGCGGTCGGGATGCGCCACCGACTCCGCCACCACCGCGAAGGCCGCGAAATGCATCACCGCCTGCGCCCCGTGGCGGCGCAGCACCGCCTCCACCCCGGCCCGGTCGCGCACGTCCACCCGCTCCAGCGGGCCCCATTTCACCGCGTCGGCGTGGCCGGTGCTCAGGTTGTCCACCGTGACCGGCAGGTAGCCCGCCGCCGCCAGGGCCTTGCAGGCATGGCTGCCGACAAAGCCGGCGCCTCCGGTGACGATGACGGCGGGGGCCGCCATGGCCTCAGCCCCCCACGGTGACGTTGGGTTTCAGCGCGGCGGCAAAGTAGGGCGCGGTGCGCATCAGACCCTGATGCAGCGGCACCTTCGGCTCCCAGCCCAGCAGCGCGCGGGCGCGCGCGATATCGGGGCGGCGCTGGGTCGGATCATCCACCGGCAGGTCCTAGAACACGAGGCCCGACCTGCTCTTGGTCACCTCCAGCACCAGCTCGGCCAGCTCGAGGATCGTGAACTCTCCGGGATTGCCGAGGTTCACCGGCTCGGCAAGGTCGCCGTCGCGATACATCAGCGCCATCAGCCCCGCGACGAGGTCGTCGACATAGCAGAACGACCGCGTCTGCAAGCCGTCCCCGTAGATCGTCAGGTCCATCCCCGACAGCGCCTGCACGATCAGGTTCGACACCACGCGCCCGTCCTCGGGGTCCATGTTCGGCCCGTAGGTGTTGAAGATGCGCGCCACCCGGATATCGACGCCGCGCCGGTGGTGGAACTCGTAGAACAGCGTCTCGGCGGCGCGCTTGCCCTCGTCGTAGCAGGCGCGCGGACCCATGGTCTGCACATTGCCGCGATAGCTCTCGCCCTGCGGCGTGACCTGCGGCTCGCCGTAGACCTCCGAGGTCGAGGCCTGCAGGATGCGCGCGCCCTTCCGCCGGGCCAGCTTCAGCAGGTTCTCGGACCCGATCACGTTCGTCTCGAAGGTGGCGATCGGGTCGATCTGGTATTTCGGAGGCGAGGCGGGACTGGCCATGTTGAAGATGAAATGCACAGGCTCGCCGGGGTCGAAGGGCGTCACGATGTCATGGCGCAGAAAGCGGAATTCGGGATGGTCGAGCAGCAGTGCGATATTGACGATCCGCCCGGTCGACAGGTTGTCGACGCACAACACCCGCGCGCCAAGGCTCAGATGGTGGCGGCACAGATGCGAGCCCAGAAACCCCGCCCCCCCGGCAACCAGCACGGTCTTGCCCGCAAGACCTTCCGCCGACGCAGCCATCAGCCGCCCGACGACGTCACGTTCCGACATGTCTGTCATGTTTTTTGGCCCGCCCTTGCCGGTGAGTGACGGCAGACCGCGTGCTGCAAGCACGCTCAACACCATTACCCCGGAACACAGCGCCCCCTTCCCAAGCTCTTACAATCCCACATATTTTGTAAACTTGTCAATGTTATTTTAATTGGTCAACTTTTTCTTCATCTGCATTTCCAGCCATCCGACCTTGCGCCCCTCACTGCGTGGCTTCCGCCGCCTCTTCGAGGGGTGCGGTCGTCAGCAGGCGCTCCGCGACGCAATCGGACGGCACATAGAGGTCGAGGACCGCCGCTCCGGTGCGCCACAGCACGAAATACCCGTCGCGCACGCCGCCCGCCCGTTCGGTCAAGACCCGGACCTGCCCCGGCCCATAGCTTCGCCCGGCGAACTCGAGGCCGGCGATGTAGAAATCCGTGTCGCCGGTCTGCCCCTCGCCCTCCCATTCGTCGTTCAGGAACCGGATCTCGATCCGGCTGGCACAGCGGATCTCGGGCACGTCGAAGCGAAAGGTCGTCTCCGCCGCGGCGACCTGATCGACCGTGACGGCCGCATCGGCATTCGACGGCGCGGCCGTGACCACGGCCCGGCCCAGCACTTCTCCGTCCAGCACGATCTCGGCCTGCGGCGGCGTCAGGTAGGACGTGCCGCTTGCACGCAACACCAACGCGCCCGGCCCCTCGGGCACCGGCGCGGCGCTGGTGGGGATGACCTGCCCGCCGATGACCCGCGCGACCCAGCCGGTGTGATAGGCCACCCAGTCGGCGACCAGCCGGCGCGCGGCGGCATCCGCCTCGGGCTCGGATGCGACGAGGTTCACGGTCTCGCCCGGATCTTCTGCAAGATCGAAAAGCCAGCTTTCATCGGTGTTGCCGTTGTAGATGAACTTGCGGTCGCCCTGCCGGAATCCGATCAGGAACCCGTTCCAGGGCGAGAAGAACATGACGCCGTCCGGCCGCCCCGTCGCAAAGACGCTGCGCGCCTGCCACTGCGGCGAGGGCGGCAGCCCCATCAGGTCGGCCACCGTCGGCGCGATCTCGGACAGGCCCACGATCTGTTCGGACCGCTCGCCGGAGAAAACGACGGGGTTCACGAACAGAAGGGGCACGTTCACGTTCTCCTCGTAGATGCCCGAGGCATGGCCGAAGGTTCCGTGTTCGCCGAAGGCCTCGCCGTGGTCGGCCAGCACGATGACCAGCGTCTCGTCGGCCAGCCCCCGCTCCTCCAGCCAGCCCATCAGCTGACCGAAGGCCGCGTCGCTCACGCGGATCGCGTTGAGGTAGTTGTTCAGGTTCACGTCCTCGACGAAGGGCTGCGGGTCCTCGCCGGGGTAATAGGGGTAATGCGACATGCCCGTGCGCATCACGATCAGAAAGGGCTCGTCCGGCGCCTCCGCGATCCAGTCGGTCATCGCGTCGATCGTGCAATGGTCGTTCGAGGTGTTGAGGTAGCTGTCGGCAAAGCCCTCGGTCGCGTAGACACCCTGCGCACACTCCCAGTCGCGGTAGTCGCGCACGTGCTCGAACCCGGCCTGCCGCACGAACGTCTCGGTGTTCTGGAACCGGTTGTCGCTCGAGTTGAAAAAGCCGGTCCGGTAGCCGCGCTCGGCCAGCGCCGCCGAGAGCGTGTCCAACTCCAGCGCGTCATAGGCATAGGTCATGCTGTCGGGCGTCAGCTCGGGCACCATCCCCGCCAGCAGCGTCACGAGGAAATAGTTCGACGCCGGAACATGGGCATAGGCGTTGGCAAAGCTCATCCCCTGGTCCTGGTAGCGCAGGATGTTTGGCGTGATCGGGTAGCTGCCCCCGAACCCCTCGATGTAGCGGGTCGAGACGGCGTCGATGGCGACCACGATAACGTTGCAGATGGCGCCCTCCGGCACGTCGGGGCGCGCGATCGGGTCGGCAAGGCCCATGTCGGGCGGATCGCGCGGCACCACGTCGCCCGCGATATCCCCCAACGGAAAGCCGCCCTGGTCGATGTAGGAGCGCGCCAGCGCGATCACCGGGTTCGCCACCTTGCCCTGGGGCACGGGGTCCGCGTCGGCCGGCGTGAGGACCGGCACCGCAATCAGGACAAGCCCCACCACCGGAACCGCCCGCCACGCCGCCGCCGTTGGAACATGGCGCGACAGCAGCCTTGCGCCCAGCAGGAAGCCGAGGATCGCCGCCACCAGCACCGCCGCCCGGAACGGGGTGACGACGAACAGGATCGAATCGAGGATCACGTCGGTGTTGCCGATGTCGGAATACAGGATCCAGTCGCGGGTCACCGGCCCGCCCAGGATCTCCACCGCGAAGACGTTGGAAAAGCCGATGACCAGCAGAGCCAGCGCCAGCACCGTCCAGACATGGCCCCAGACCCTGCGCGCCATTCCCGCAGGCAGCAGCGGCCCCACCGCCACCCCGACCAGCAGCAGCGCGCCCACCACCAGCACGTCCTCGCGCACCGTCGCCAGCAGCCAGCCAAGGCGCGTGACCGGCCCCGCGACGGGGAAATCCCCCCACAGGATCGCCCAGCGGAACGCGATGGCGGCCAGCACCAGCAGCATGGCGGCCCCCAGCATGGCATCGCGCTGCGCACCGCAGTCACGCCACCCGGCCCTGATATGTTCCATGGTCCCTCCCGCCGTCGCGCAGGGCAGCCCAAGCCCGCCCGCTTCCTTCTTCGCGATACGGGATATACTTTACCAAGATCATATTTGTATTTGATATAAATCACATCCGCCCGGGTGTGGGGCGCTTCGGGCGAACATGCCGATGATGGTGAGGGTCGCCGCCTGCGATGGCGCAGCCGATGATGAGGACGTCATGAGGGGTGGCAGGGAAAAAGAAGAAGGTTAAGGGCGACGAAGGGTATCGGATGGCCGCGGCCCGCAGCTCCATCATCCGTGGTCTGCGCTTTACGGTGCAAAGCCGGGAGGCCCTCTGAACGTGCGTCGGCGTCAGCAAAGCGGCTGTTCCGGGCGGGCGCGGTTCGATGCGATCTTTGGGAACCCTTAACCGAAGCCTGCACCTGACAATCCCGGCGGACACCTCGCTGCGCGATGCCCTTCAGCCACGTCCTTGCATGTTCCATTCCGGCTTCAAAACAGAGATAAGCCCAAGTTCCAGCCCAGCCGCGGTATTCACCGGCCAGCCATTCCAAGTCGAGATTTCAGGCGTTGCACAAATGAGCCGAAGCCTGACACCTCTTTGCAGTCCCGCGAGCAGTTGCGCATTGATTCTGCTGGAGGTGCGCTGTCCCTTGTGGCCACGCCGGTAGTCATTCATCCGCGCCCTCAACGTGCGGTTGCTGATGCCGATGTAGACCACTGTCTGATCACGAATGATGGCGTATACCCCGGGCCGCGAGGGGGCGAGTTCATCAAGAGCCGGATGACCATCGTCATCGACCTTGAAATCACCGACATAGTCGAACCCCCGGCGCAACAATTGCGACCAATCCCGATCAGGCTCACTGGAGTTCGTTGAATGCTCGCGCCCTTCACCGGGCTCCGAATTGACCGCGCCAGTTTTGGGGAAACGGTTACGTTTCCAGTGTCCATACTGTGTGCTGGCCGTTGATCCATTGAGGCCCTCTGCAACGCATCTGGCAACAACGTCAGAGCGGGGCGCCGGCTCGGTTCTGCCGTCCGTCAATGCGTCGGCAATCTCCCATATCCGTGCTCTGCGCGTTCCCACACCCCCCTCACAACATGCTCGGCACGACCAGGTCCGGCGGCCTGTGCCCATCGGCGAATGTCTTGATGTTGATCAAGACCTTCTCCCCCATCTCGATCCGCCCCTCCCGCGTGGCCGAGCCCATGTGCGGCAGCAGCACCACGTTCGGCAGCTCCCGCAGCCGCGGGTTTACCTCGCGGCCGCGCTCGAACACGTCCAGGCCCGCCCCCGCGATCTCGCCCGCGCGCAGCATCCGCGTCAGCGCGTTCTCGTCGATCACCTCGCCGCGCGAGGTGTTCACGATCACCGCGCCCGGCTTCATCAGCTTCAGCCGCCGCGCGTTCATCAGGTGGAAGGTCGAGGGCGTGTGCGGGCAGTTGACCGAGATCACGTCCATCCGGCTGATCATCTGGTCGAGGCTGTCCCAATACGTCGCCTCCAGCGGCCCCTCGATATCGGCATGCAACCGGCGACGGTTGTGGTAATGCACCTGCATCCCGAAGGCCGCGGCCCGCCGCGCCACCGCCTGCCCGATGCGCCCCATCCCCAGGATGCCCAGCCGCTTGCCGCCCACGCGACCGCCCATGAAGGCCGTTGGCGCCCAGCCGTCCCAGCGCCCCTCCTGCATCACCGCCATCCCCTCGGGCAGGCGGCGCAGGACGGCAAGGATCAGCGCCATCGCCATGTCGGCGGTGTCGTCCGTCATCACGCCGGGCGTGTTCGACACCAGGATGCCGCGTTGCCGGGCGGTGGCCACGTCGATGTGATCCACCCCCGCGCCGTAATTCGCGACCAGCTTCAGCCGGTCGCCCGCCTGCGCCAGCATCGCGCCGTCGATATGGTCGGTGATGCAGGGCACGATCACATCGGCCCTCTGCATGGCGGCGACCAGCTCTCCCTTGGTCAGGGGGCGGTCCTCGTCGCGCAGTTCCACGTCGAACAGCTCGGTCATCCGGGTCTCGACGACCTCGGGCAACCGTCGCGTCACGACAACACTCAACCGCTCAGTTGCCATTCGCCTCGTCCCTTCGCTGGCCTTCCGTCCTCGGCTCTGACACTCTCGCATCGGGCACCGGGGTGCAAGCGGCCGGGCCGCCGCACCCGTGGCACGTGCCCCAAGACAAAAGTGACCCGGTGCGCACCGACGGCACCGGGCGCGACAAGGCAGAGACGAGCGGGATGAACATGACAGGTTTCCGGCGCGGCCCCCTGACCGCCCTTTCGGCGCTGATCCTCGCCATGGGCACGGCCGCCTGGTCCGAGGCGCCGACCACCGCACCGACACCCCGCCCCCTTGCGCTGGCCGCAGCCGGGACCGACGCCACAACGGCCCCCGGTCCGGCCCCCGCCGCCACCCCGGCCACGCCCGTCGCCCTGGCCGCGGCCGAGACCGCGGCGCCACCCGCGCAGGCCGCCACAGTGCCCCGCGTCGGCCCGGTCACCGGCTTCGCCCTGCCCCGCTACGTCTCGATCCGCGCGTCCGAGGCCAACGCCCGCCGTGGCCCCTCGCGCAGCCACCGGGTCGACTGGGTGTTCCAACGCCGCAACATGCCGGTGATGGTCGTGGCCGAGCATGGTCACTGGCGCCGCGTCATCGACCGCGACGGGGCCGGCGGCTGGGTGCATCACAGCCTCCTGTCCGGGGTGCGCACCGCCATCGTCGAGGCCGAGCGCCTGCCCCTGCACGCCCGTCCCGACCGCAACGCCATGGTCCGCGCCGAGGCCGAACGCGGCGTGATCGGCGAATTGCGCGAATGTCACCGCGACTGGTGCGAGATGGCGGTCGGCGGCTATCGCGGCTGGGTCGAGGCGCGCAGCCTCTGGGGCGTGGACCCCGGCGAGACCTTCGACTGATCCCCGCTCAGTCCTTCAGCAAAAGCACCAGGGCCGCGATGGTCAGGCCGACGCCCCCCAGCACCAGCACCGGGGGCAGCGCCTGGCCCAGCGCCAGTTCCCAGATCAGCACCCAGCTCGGCGTCAGGTAGGTGTAGGCCATGACCTTGGACGACGGCAGCCGCATCGTGGCGAACTGCACCAGGAAGACCGTCATCGACGAGGCCGCGACCGCGGTATAGAGGATCGCGACCCAGACCAACGGGCGCAGCGCGCCCCAGTCGGTCGCGCGGATGTCGGTCCAGCCATAGGCGCCGATGATCACCGCGGTCGTCAGAAGCGTCCAGAAGGTGAAGACAAGGATCGGCTCGCCCCGGTTCAGCACCCGCACCAGCGGCGTGTAGAAGGCATGCGCCACGCAGCCCCAGAAAAAGATCGCCTCGCCCCGCCCGATCTCGAAGGCCATCAGCGCGGCGGGATCGGCGCGAAAGATCACCCACAGCGCACCCATCGCCCCGAGGCAGAGCGCCAGAACGATCCGCCCGCCCATCACCTGCCGCAGCAGCAGGTATCCGAACAGGCCGCTCATCACCGGGGTCAGGGTAAAGACCGCCGCGGCCGAGACCGGCGGCGCGGTCTTCAGCCCCTCGAACATGGTCACGAAATAGACCGCGAAGAGCCCGCCCAGAAGGGTGTAGCGCCACGGCGCCGCCATCGCCCGCCGCGCATCGCCCCAGCCGCCGCGCAGGCCGATCACCACGCCCACCAGCGCCGCCGACAGCGCGAAGCGCAACGCGTTCAGCGCCGCGGGGGCGATGTCGTTGGCCACCTGCCCGCCCAGCGAGAACGAGCCCGCGATCAGCGCCGAGAAGGCCAGCATCGCCAGATGCCCGCGCCGTGCCTCCTGCCCCGTGTCGGCCAGTGCGCTCACGGCGGGCTGACCGCCCAGCCCTTCACCTGCGCCTTCAGGAACTGCACGAAGGCCTGCACCTTGGCGGTGCGGTGCAGGTCCATGTGGGTGACGAGCCAGATGTTCGCCGACCACGCCTCTTGCGGGGCCATCACCTCGACCAGCCCCTCGGCGCCCTCGTGGTCCCACTCGGCCACGAAACCGATGCCGATGCCCGCCCGCACCGCCGCGGTCAGCGCCGTCATGGAACTGACCCGCAGGCAGATCGCCTCGTCCGGGACGGTCTCGCTCAACCAGCGGAAATAGGGCGCGCGCGGCGTCTCCTCGGTCGTGCCGATGAACCGATGCGCGGCCATGTCGCCCCCCTCCAGCGGGCCGAAGCGCTCGAGATACCCGGCCGAGGCCATCAGGCGCAGCGTCTGGGTGAAGAAGGGCTGCACGACATTGTCCGGCTCGTCCGGCAGCTTGCCCGCCCGGATCGCCACATGCGCTTCGCCGTATTCCAGCCGGAACAGCCTCTGGTCGGAAATCAGCCGCACCCGCAGGTCGGGATGCCGGCGCATGAAGACGCCGATCGCGGGCACCAGCAGGGGCGCCAGCGCATCGAGCGAGGTCACGATCAGGTCGCCCGTCACCTCGTCCCCGCGCCCCTTGATCCGGCTGGCCAGCTGCGCGAACTGGTCATCGGTCTGCCCCGCCACCGTCAGCAGGTCCTGCCCTGCCTCGGTGGGCGTGTAGCCGCGCGCATGCCGTTGAAAGAGCTTCGCCCCCAGCCGCCCCTCCAGCGCGTCGATATGGCGGATGACCGTGGCGTGATGCACCCCCAGAACCTCCGCCGCCCCCGAGACGGTCCCCAAACGCGCCACCTGGTAGGCGGTGCGGATCTCGTCCCAGTGATCGAATGACATGTCTGTGCGCTCCCCCCACAGCCCCGCGCCGAAGCGCGATACTGCGTGCCCCCGTGCGGAAAGGCAAGCGCCCCTCCCGCCGCCGCCATTTGCCCGCCCCCGCCCGCGTGCTAGCCTTTCGCCCATGTGGCGCCGAACCCTTTGCACCCTCGCGCTGGCCCTGCTCCCCGCGCTTGCGGCGGCGCAGTCCTGCCGCGTCGACTTCAGCGTCGCCGTCACCCATGGCGTGGGCGGACTGCGCCCCGGCGACACCCTGCAGGGCACCGCCCGCTTCGTCCCCACCGGCCGCAGCTTCCGGCAGGAGGGCGGAGCGACCGTCCACCTCGCCACCGGCGAGATGACGTTGGGTCCGTCGATCCGGGGCGAGGTCTGGGCCCTTGTCACCACCTCCGGCAACCCCGTGGCCGACCTGATCGCCGTCCATGCCCGCAACGTCGAGGGCCTCAGCGTCGCGGGCCTGCGCTACGCCGGCCCCATGACCATCAGCCTCTATGGACGCGCGGGCCAGCTGCCCGCCCCCACCATCCCCACCGCGCAAGCGGCGTGGGACGCGATGCAGGTCTCCCGCCGCTTCGCGCTCCACGCGCAGGGCTACGACCGGCTCGCGGGCGACATCGCCGCGCTCATCCTCGCCTGCGACTCGCCCGCCGCGATTGACAGCCCGGTGGAATCCGCCTATCCCGCCCGGCAATAGCCGGAAAGCATGCGCTTCCGGTCCCGCGCCCCGTCGCAGGATCGCCCCCCGTCAGCGAGGTTTCGCCCACGGGGGTAGCAGTGCATTCCGGCATGCCCCCATATCAGGGGCACCGAGGATCGACGAAAGGGGCCGCAAGCCCATGTTTGAAAACCTGTCCGAACGCCTCTCCGGCGTCTTCGACCGCCTCACCAAGCAGGGCGCGCTGTCCGAGGATGACGTGCGCACCGCCATGCGCGAGGTGCGCGTGGCGCTGCTCGAGGCCGACGTGTCGCTGCCCGTCGCGCGCGACTTCATCAAGGCGGTCGAGAAAAAGGCGACGGGTGCGGCGGTCACCAAATCGGTCACGCCGGGCCAGCAGGTCATAAAGATCGTCCATGACGAGCTGAAACACGTCCTGACCGGCGACGAAGACCCCGGCCGCCTCAAGATCGACAATCCCCCCGCCCCGATCCTGATGGTCGGGCTGCAAGGCGGCGGCAAGACCACCACCACCGCCAAGATCGCCAAGCGCCTGAAAGAGCGCGAGGGGAAAAAGGTGCTGATGGCCTCGCTCGACGTGAACCGCCCCGCGGCGATGGAACAGCTGGCGATCCTCGGCACCCAGATCGGCGTCGACACGCTGCCCATCGTCAAGGGCGAAGACCCGGTCGCCATCGCCAGACGCGCCAAGACGCAGGCCAGCCTCGGCGGCTACGACGTCTACCTCCTCGACACGGCGGGCCGCCTCTCCATCGACGAAGAGCTGATGGCCCAGGTCGAAGCCGTCCGCGACGTGGCCAACCCCCGCGAAACCCTGCTGGTCGTCGATGGCCTGACCGGCCAGGACGCCGTGACCACGGCGGAAAACTTCGACGAGCGCATCGGCATCACCGGCGTGGTGCTGACCCGGATGGACGGCGACGGCCGCGGCGGTGCCGCGCTCTCGATGCGCGCGATCACCGGCAAGCCGATCCGCTTCGTGGGCTTGGGCGAGAAGATGGACGCGCTCGAAACCTTCGAGCCCGACCGCATCGCGGGCCGCATCCTCGGCATGGGCGATATCGTGGCCCTCGTCGAAAAGGCGCAGGAGACGCTGGAGGCCGAACAGGCCGAGCGCATGATGAAGCGCTTCCAGAAGGGTCAGTTCAACATGAACGACCTCAAGGGCCAGCTGGAACAGATGCTCAAGATGGGCGGCATGCAGGGCATGATGGGCATGATGCCGGGCATGGCCAAGATGCAGAAACAGCTCGACGAGGCGGGCTTCGACGACAGCGTCATCAAGCGCCAGATCGCGCTGATCAACTCGATGACGAAAAAGGAACGCGCCCGCCCCGAACTTCTGCAGGCCAGCCGCAAGAAACGCATCGCCGCCGGTGCCGGGCAGGACGTCTCGGACCTCAACAAGCTGCTCAAGATGCAGCGCCAGATGGCCGACGCGATGAAGAAGATGGGCAAGATGGGCAAGAAGGGCCTCCTGCGCGGCGGCCTCGGCGCCCTGATGGGCAAGGGCGCGCCGGCGGGCCTCACAGGCATGGACCCGTCCAAGATGGACCCCGCCGAGATGGAAAAGGCCGCCCGCCAGATGGGCATGGGCGGCCTGCCGGGCATGGGCCCGGGCGCCCTGCCCCCCGGCCTCTCGGGCTTCGGAAAGAAGAAGTGATGCAGGGCCGCTTTCCATATTTCGATCTCTCCACAGGCTTGCCCACAGGTCGGCCCGTGATCCTGCGTGGTTTCACGACCACGCGGACAGGATGCGGCGCATGACCCCGCATCTCGCCGACACCCCCTGTATCGAAACCGAGCGCCTGATCCTGCGCGCGCCGTGCGCCGGTGATTTCGAGGCGCTCGCGCCCTTCATCACCTCCGACCGCGCCCGCTTCGTCGGCGGCGGCGCGGACAAGGACATCGGGCTGGCCTGGCGCATCCTCGCCATCTTCTCGGGCCATTGGCACCTGCGCGGCTACGGCCTCTTCGTCGCCGAACACCGGGCCGAGGGGCGGCCCGTCGGCTCCGTCGGCCCGTGGTTCCCCGGCGACTGGCCCGAGCCGGAACTGGGCTGGACGATCTGGGACGAAGGCGACGAAGGCCGCGGCTACGCCCGCGAGGCCGTGGAGGCCGTCCGCCGCCACGCCTACGGCGATCTCGGCTGGTCCACCGCCGTCAGCTACATCGACCCGCGCAACGACCGCTCCCGCGCGCTGGCCGCGCGGCTGGGCTGCGCGCTGGACGCGGACGCCCCCCGCCCCGACCGCGACCCCGCGCTCGAGGTCTGGCGCCACCCCGCCCCGGCGGAGGTGTTGGCCGCATGACGACCCGCCCTATTGCCCCCAACCGCCGCATGGCGGGCTGTAGTTACGGAATAACTACTGGATCACGACGGGATCACGACAGCCGTTTTCGCCCTGGAGAAGGCCCATGACCGAGACTACAGCTGCCCGCGCCGCCGAGCTTCTCAGGGGCCACCGCGAGAGCATCGACCGCCTCGACGCGATCCTCGTCTATACCTTGGGCGAGCGCTTCAAGCACACCCAGGCCGTGGGCAAGCTCAAGGCCGAGCACGACCTTCCCCCGTCCGATCCCGCGCGCGAGACGCAGCAGATCGCACGGCTCGAAGACCTGGCGAAACGGGCCGATCTGGACCCGGAATTCGCCAAGAAGTTCCTGCGTTTCGTGATCGACGAGGTCATTCGTCACCACGAGAAACATCAATCGTAGGGTGGGTGAAACCCACCATTACCCTCAGCCATTTCAAGGAGTTACCCCATGGCAATGAAGATCCGACTGGCCCGCGGCGGCTCGAAGAAGCGCCCCTTCTACCGCATCGTGGCCGCCGACAGCCGCATGCCCCGCGACGGCCGCTTCGCCGAGAAGCTGGGCACCTACAACCCGCTCCTGCCCAAGGACAGCGAGGACCGCATCAAGATGGACCTCGACCGCGTGAAGCACTGGCTCGACCAGGGCGCCCAGCCCACCGACCGCGTCGCCCGCTTCCTCGAGGCCGCCGGCGTCCTCCCGGCCAAGACGCGCAACAACCCCAACAAGGCCGCCCCGGGCAAGAAAGCTCAGGAACGCGCCGAGGAGAAAGCCGCCAAGGCCGCAGCCGCAGCGGAAGCCGCAGCCGCCCCGGCCGTCGAGGAAGCCGTTGAAGACGCTGCGGAAACCGCGGCGGAAGCAACCGAGTAATCGGCCCCCAGATGCGTCCCGCATCCCCCGTCACGCGCGGGCCCGGTCATGGCTGACCGGGTCTGCGTCGGCACCATCGCGGGCGCCTTCGGCGTCCGCGGCGAGGTGCGGCTGAAAAGCTTCTGCGCCGAGCCCACGGATATCGCCGCCTACGGACCGCTCACGACCGAGGACGGCACGCGCAGCTTCGACGTGACCCTGACCCGCCCGGTGACATCCGGCTTCGCCGCCCGCCTTTCCGGCGTCCCCACGAAAGAGGCCGCCGACGCGCTCCGCGGCACGCGCCTCTATGCGCCGCGCGCAGCACTTCCCTCGCTGCCCGACGACGAATTCTACCACGCCGACCTGATCGGCCTCACTGCCCTCGACACCGGAGGCGCGGCCCTCGGCAAGGTCGCCGCCGTCCTCAACCACGGCGCGGGCGACCTGCTGGAACTGCGCGGCGAGGGCCTCAAGGGCTCCGTCCTCGTGCCCTTCACCCGCGCGATCGTCCCCACCGTCGATCTCGCCGCGGGCCGCGTCATCATCGACCCGCCCGAGGGCCTGCTGGACTGATCCCCCTTCATCTTGGCCAGTACAACTCCGGGGGAATCCCGAAGGGATGGGGGCAGAGCCCCCCGCGCGAAGCGCAAACAAGAGACTCACGGAACGAAGCGACCCCGGGGAACGCGGCCCAAGCCGCCCCTTTCGGTCAGGGACGCAACCGCCAGCCCGTGCGGAAGATCCAGCCGATGGCCAGGATGCAGCCCAGGAGAAACCCGCAGATCGCAAGGACCGACCAGCCGAGCGCCACGTCAGCGGTTCCGAAAAACGACCAGCGGAACCCCGACACGAGGTAGACCACCGGGTTGAAGAGGCTCACGGTCTGCCAGCCCTCCGGCAGCATCGAGATCGAGTAGAAGGCCCCGCCAAGAAACACCAGCGGCGTCACCGCCAACAGCGGAACCAGCTGCAATTGCTCGAAATTCTGCGCCCAGATCCCGATGATGAAGCCGAACAGGCTGAAGGACAGGCAGGTCAGGACGAGGAACGTCAGCATCCAGACCGGATGCAGGATCTGCAGGTCGACGAAGAAGAAGGCCGTCCCGAGGATGATGAGCCCGATCGCCAGAGCCTTGGTCGCCGCGGCAAGCACGTAGCCCGCCGTGATCTCGAGAAACGAAGCGGGTGCCGACAGGAGTTCGTAGATCGTGCCGATGAATTTCGGGAAATAGATGCCGAAGCTGGCATTCGAGATCGACTGCGTCAGCACCGTCAACATGATCAACCCCGGCACGATGAAGGCGCCGTAGCTCACGCCCTCCACCTCGTCGATCCGGCTGCCGATCGCGGTGCCGAAGACGATGAAATAAAGCGAGGTCGACAGGACCGGCGAGACCACCGACTGCGCAAGGGTGCGAAAGGTGCGCGACATCTCGAAACGGTAGATCGCGGCGATGGCGGTCAGGTTCATGCCTCGGCCCCTTCCTTGACCAGCCCGACGAAGATCTCCTCGAGCGAGCTCTGTTTCGTTTCCACGTCGGCCACGCGCAGCCCCGTCTCCTGCAACGCGTTCAGAAGCCGGACGATGCCGGTTCGGTCGGCCTGGGTGTCGTAGCTGTAGGTCAGCCAGGTGCCGGTCTCGTCGCGGGTGAGGCCGAATTCTTCCAGCGCCGCGGGCACCCGCGCGATGGGCTCGCGCAGCTCGATCCGCATCTCCTTGCGGCCCATCCGGCGCATCAGCGCCGCCTTGTCTTCGACCAGCAGGATGCGACCGCCGTTGATGACCGCGATGCGGTCGGCCATCGCCTCGGCCTCTTCGATGTAGTGGGTGGTCAGGATGATGGTCACGCCATCCTCCTTGAGCTTGCGCACCACCTCCCACATGTCGCGGCGCAGTTCCACGTCGACGCCCGCGGAGGGTTCGTCGAGGAACAGGACGCGCGGCTCGTGGCTCAGCGCCTTGGCGATCAGCACCCGCCGCTTCATGCCACCCGAAAGCGAGCGGATCGGCTGGTCACGCTTGTCCCAGAGCGAGAGCTGCCTGAGGATCCTTTCGAGAAAGGCATCGTCGCGCGGCTTGCCGAACAGCCCGCGGGAAAAGCGTACGGTGTTGATGACCTTCTCGAAGGGTTCGAGATTGATCTCCTGCGGCACCAGCCCGATCAGCGCGCGCGCCGCGCGGTAGGCGTTCACCGTGTCATGCCCGCCCACCGTCACGCTGCCGCCGGTCGGCTGCACCAGCCCGCAGATCGCCGAGATCAGCGTTGTCTTGCCCGCCCCGTTCGGTCCCAACAGCGCAAGGATCTCGCCCGCCCGGATCTCGAGCGACACGGCATCGAGGGCGCGAAAACCCCCTGCATAGGTCTTTTCCAGGCGATCGACGGTCAGGATGGTCGACATTGCATTCCCCTTCGCTTCCGCGCCAACCTAGGCGCGCTTGGGCAGACCGCAACCCGCGCGGCGCGCACAGGCCATTGTGCGCGACGCATGCGACGTCTACATCGCCATGCCATGAGCGACACCCCAAGATCCCATGGCCGCATCGCGGTCTCGGCCAGCGCCACCCCGCGGGAGCTGATGACCGACAGGCCGCGCCTGAAGGGGGCCTGGTGCGCCAAGGTCGTCACGCTCTTTCCCGGCGTCTTTCCGGGCGTGCTCGACGCCTCGCTGACCGGCAAGGCGCTGCAGCAGGGGCTTTGGGCGCTCGAGACGATCGACCTCAGGACCTTCGGCACGGGCAAGCATCGGCAGGTCGACGACACGCCCGCCGGTGGTGGTGCAGGGCTGGTGATGCGGCCCGACGTGGTGGGGCGCGCCCTGTCGATGGCGGGGACGGGCACACCGCAGGACTCCGCGCGCTGGCCGCGCGTCTATCTCTCGCCCCGCGGGCGGCCCTTCACGCAGGCCGATGCGCAGCGCTTTGCACGCGCCGAGGGCATCACGCTGTTGTGCGGCCGGTTCGAGGGCGTGGACGAGCGCGTGATCGAGGAGTTCGCGCTGGAGGAGGTCAGCCTGGGGGATTTCGTCCTGACCGGCGGCGAGATCGCGGCGCAGGCGCTGATCGACGCCACCGTGCGGCTGATCCCCGGCGTTCTGGGCAACGCGGCCTCCACCGAGGAGGAAAGCTTTGCCGACGGGTTGCTCGAGCACCCGCAATACACCCAGCCGCGGGAATGGAAGGGCCGAGAGATCCCCCCCGTGCTGCTTTCGGGCAACCACGGCGAGATCGCGAAATGGCGGCGCGCCGAGGCCGAGCGCCTGACGCAAGAGCGCCGCCCGGACCTGTGGGCCGTCCATCGCGCGAAGACCGGTGACTGAGGCGTGGAATCAGCTTGATCGCCGCGAAAACCCGGCCTATACGCTGCCCACGCCCGCGGGAGGCAACTCCGGCGGGATTTCCGTTTGTTGCGCGTTCTTCCGCGTGACGCCGGATACGGACAAGGCGACAAGAAACGGTCGGACGACCTCTGACGGGCGCCCCGCGGATGCGGGCCAAGGCGGACCCGGTTGAAGATCAGAGCTCTCGGCGCAAGGCCATGACACCTCCGCGGGAAAACCGTGGGCAAGCACAGGAGCGCATCAGATGGACCTGATCGCACAGATCGAGGCGGAACAGATCGCCTCTCTCGGGAAGAGCATTCCCGACTTCAAGGCCGGCGACACGATCCGCGTCGGCTTCAAGGTGACCGAGGGCACCCGCACCCGCGTGCAGAATTACGAAGGCGTCTGCATCGCGCGCAACAACGGCAAGGGCATCGCGGGCTCGTTCACGGTTCGCAAGATTTCCTTCGGCGAGGGCGTCGAGCGCGTCTTCCCGCTCTATTCCACGAACATCGACTCGATCGAGGTCGTGCGCCGCGGCAAGGTGCGTCGCGCCAAGCTCTATTACCTGCGCGCGCGCCGCGGCAAATCCGCCCGGATCGTCGAGGACAACACCTACAAGCCGCGCGCAAGCGCCGACGCGTAAGGAGAGGCGTGATGAAAAAGGAAATCCACCCCGACTATCACGTCATCAACGTCAAGATGACCAACGGCGACATCGTGCAGATGCGCTCGACCTGGGGGTCGGAGGGCGACACGCTCTCGCTCGACATCGACCCCACGGTGCACCCGGCCTGGACCGGCGGCACCTCGCGGCTGATGGACACCGGCGGCCGCGTGTCGAAGTTCAAGAAGAAGTACGAGGGCCTCGGCTTCTGAGCCGTACGCCCTGTTCGAGATCCAAGGCGCCGTCCCCGATCGGGGGCGGCGTCTTTCTTTGGGTGATTGGTGCTTAACCTTTTCCCCCACATGACGTAATATCCGCAACAATTCGCGCCCCGGTCAACGAGGGCGTCCATATCTTGGGGCCGCATTCGGGGGACGGGCAGTGGCGCATATCATCGTCTTGGGGAACGAAAAGGGCGGCTCGGGCAAATCCACCACCGCCATGCATGTGGCCACCGCGCTGGCGCGGCTGGGGCATGTGGTCGGCGGTCTTGACCTGGACCTGCGCCAACGCAGCTTTGCCCGCTACATCGAGAACCGCCGGAACACGATCGCGTCAAGGCACCTGGATATCGCCGCGCCGGAATTGATGGAACTGCCCGAGATCGACCCTGCGACCTTGGCCGAGGGGGAAAACATCCTCGACAAGCGGCTGTCGACCGCGGTGGCCCAACTGGAGGGGCGCTGCGATTTCATCGTGATCGACTGTCCCGGCAGCCACACGAGGCTGAGCCAGGTGGCCCACAGCCTTGCGGACACCTTGATCACACCGATGAACGACAGTTTCGTCGATTTCGACCTGCTCGCGCGGATCGACGCCGAGAGCTACGAGATCAGGGGCCCGAGCGTCTATTCCGAGATGGTCTGGCACGCCCGCCAGCTGCGCGCACGCGCGGGGTTGAGCCCGATGGACTGGATCGTGGTCAGGAACCGGCTGGGCGCGCAGGAGATGCACAACAAGCGCAAGGTCGGCCGCGCGCTGGAGCAGCTGTCGGAGCGGATCGGCTTTCGCGTGGCGCCCGGATTTTCCGAGCGGGTGATCTTTCGCGAGCTGTTTCCCACGGGGATGACGCTGCTCGATCTGCGGGAGCTGGGGGTGGAGCGGCTGAACATCTCGAACCTCGCCGCACGGCAGGAGCTGCGCGACCTGATGAAGGCGCTCAACCTGCCCGGGGTGAGCGTGGATTTCTGAAACGGTTTCGCCGCGCTTCGCGCGTCGACCCGCCGGGGGGCTTTGCCCCCCGGACCCCCCACCGTATTTCAGGAAAGATGAAGGGCTGTGGGCTCAGTCGTAGCGCAGCTCCGTCGCCTTGCCGCGGAAGATCGTGTAGGCGAGCACCGAGTAGCCGAGGATGACGGGCACCACGATACAGGCCCCGATCAGGATGATGAAGAGGCTTTCGGGGGCGGCTGCGGCCTCGTAGATCGTCAGCTGCTCGGGCACCACGTAGGGGTAGAAGCTGTAGGCCATGCCGAGATAGGCCAGCGCGAAGAGCGCTGTGGCCGTCGCGAAGGGGAGCCATGAGCGACGGTCCTCGGGGAAGGGCATCTGGCGCAGCATGCGCCAGAGCCAGACGATCAGCAGCCCCGACAGGATCGGCAGCGGCGCGAGGTAGAAGATCTCGGGCACGGTCAGCCATTTGTCGAAGATGCGGGTGGAGACGAGCGGCGTGGCGAGCGAGACCGCTCCGATGCCAAGGATCACGCCCCAGAGGCTTTCGCGACCCCAGCGGATGGCCTTCCATTGCAGGGCCCCTTCGGTCTTGTGGATGAGCCAGGCCGAACCGATGAAGCTGTAACCCACGGCGAGGAAGACCGCCGTGAGCGTGGCGAAGGCGTAGGTGGCAAGGGTCTGTTCCAGCCCCATGACGTAGAGGCCGAGCATGAAACCCTGCGCCAGTGCGGTCATCAGGGAGCCGGTGAAGAACAGGCGGTTCCACAGGCGCTTGTGGTGATCGCGGACCTTGGCGCGGAACTCGAAGGCGACGCCGCGCAGGATGAGGCCCACGAGCATCACGAAGACCGGCAGGTAGAGCGCGGTCAGGATCATCCCGTGCGCCTGGGGGAAGGCCACGAGGAGGAGGCCCACGGCGAGCACGAGCCAGGTCTCGTTGGCGTCCCAGAACGGCCCGATGGAGCCTATCATCCGGTCCTGTTCCGCCGGTGTGGCCAGCGGGAAGAGGATGCCGACGCCGAGGTCGAAGCCGTCGAGGACCACGTAGATCAGGATCGACAGGCCCATGAGCGAGGCGAAGGCCCAGGGCAGCCAGTCGGCGGGATTTGCGAAATCGGGCAGCATGGGGGTCACTCCGCCGGGTTGATGGCCATGACACCGGCCTTGCCGGAATGGCTCATGTCGATGGCGCGGCCGTCGTCACCCTTGGCGGCCTTGCGCGCGAGGTAGGTGATGACGCCGATATAGGCGAAAAGCAGCGCGGCGTAGATCGCGAGATAGGTCACCAGCGTGCCCATCACCATCGGCGCGGGCACATCGGCCACGGCCATTTCGGTCGTCATCACGCCCTGCACCAGCCAGGGCTGGCGGCCGATCTCGGTGGTGTACCAGCCCGCGAGCGTGGCGACCCAGCCGGAGAAGGCCATGGGCACGAGCGCCCAGAGGATCGGCTTGGGCAGCCCCTCGACCGCGAACCAGTGGCCCTCGATGCGCCCCTCGTGCAGCGCGCGGCGACGCCACATGAACCAGACCGAGGCCCAGCTGAGCAGCAGCATGGCGACACCGGTGCCGACCATGACACGGAAGGACCAGAAGACGGGAGCGACGGGCGGGTGCAGGACGGTGCCGTCCTCGGCCACGAAGTCGTTGAGGCCCTGCAACTCGCCGTCCCACTCATGCGTCAGGATGAAGGAGGCGAGGCCGGGGATCTCGAGCGCCATGTGGTTGGTCCGCGCCTCTTCATCCGGGATACCGAAGAGGACGAGCGGCGCGCCTTCTTGCGTCTCCCAAAGGCCTTCCATCGCGGCGACCTTGGCGGGCTGGTATTCCTTGGTGTTGAGGCCGTGCAGGTCGCCCATGAAGATCTGCACCGGAATCAGCAGCGCGCCGATGGAGACGCCGGTCTTGAGCATCGCCCGCACCTCGCGACTCCGGTCGCCGATGAGCCAGCGGAAGGCCGAGACGCCCGCGACGAGGAAGCCCACGGTCAGGAAGCTGGCCAGCATCATGTGGGCGAAGCGGTAGGGCATGGAGGGGTTGAATATGATCGCCCACCAGTCGGTCGCGAAGGCCTGACCGTCGATCATCTCGAACCCTTGGGGCGTGTGCATCCAGCTGTTCAGCACGATGATCCAGAAGGCCGACATGGTGGTGCCGAAGGCCACGAGGAAAGTCGCCAGCATGTGCAGCCAGCCCGGCACGCGGGAGAAACCGAAGAGCATGATGCCGATGAAGACGGCCTCGAGGAAGAAGGCGGTCAGCACCTCGTAGGCCAGCAAGGGCCCCGCGATGTTGCCGACGGTTTCCATGAAGCCGGGCCAGTTGGTGCCGAACTGGAAGGACATGGTGATGCCCGAGACGACTCCCATGGCGAAGGAGAGGGCGAACACCTTCACCCAGAAGCGATAGGCGGCCATCCACTTGTCATCGCCGGTCTGGGCGAAGCGGACGCGGAAGAAGAACAGCACCCACCCCAAGGCGATGGTGATCGTCGGGAACAGGATGTGGAACGAGATGTTGGCCGCGAACTGGATGCGGCTCAGCAGGAGGGTGTCGAGCGTTTCCATGGTAATCGTTCCCTACTTGCGTTTCGTGAGCGACGGGATCATCCCGCCCGTCTTGTCGATCAGCCCCGCGATGCGGCTGCCCAGCGTCATCAGCTTCACCAGCCGCTCGGTCTCGAGCCGTTCCATCTCGGCGTAGAAGCCGGTCATCATCTCGATCAGCTCGCGCAGCTCGGCGATGCGGGCCTCGGCATAGTCGTCACCGGCGGGCCCCTGCATCTCGAGCTCGCGCAGCTTGGTCAGCGTCGGGTCGATCTCGCGCTTCTTGCGCTCGGCCACGAGGGTGCGGACGATCTCCCACAGGTCGTCTGGCGTGGTGAAATAGTCCCGACGGTCGCCGGGGACATGCTTGAGGCGGACGAGGTTCCAGCTTTGCAGCTCCTTCAGGCCCATCGAGGTGTTCGACCGGCTGACCCCGAGGGCGGCGGTGATGGTTTCCGCGTTCAGCGGCTCGGAGGAGAGGAACAGGAGGGCATAGATCTGCCCCACGGTGCGGTTGATGCCCCACCGGCTGCCCATTTCTCCGAAATGCAGGACGAACTCCTGCTGGAGCGGTGTGAGTGTCACGGTCTAAATCCTGTTCGCGCAGGGATTTCAGTAATTTCTGAAATTGAGATAACGCTTGCACCCGCAAGGACAAGCACCATCGCTGCGACAGGTTGACAGGGGCTTCGGTCAGTCGGGAAAACCGGTGCCGCGCAGGGCCGCGACCATCAGGTCGCGGTAGTCTTCGCTATGGTGGGGACGTGTGTCGATGAAGGTCTGCACCGTCATGTCAGGCACCTTGCGGCGAAGCCATTCGGCCATCCGCGTGGCATCCCCCTTGCGCCCCAGCTTCCAGTAGACACCGATCAGCATCATCTGGTTCGAGGCGAATTCGGGGTATTCGGTCATTGCCTGTTCGAAATGGCGCACAGCCGTCTCGTAATCGCCCGCCTGCGCATGGGCGTTGCCGATCCCGCTGTTGATCACGCCGATATGCGGATGCAACGGGCTGAGGCGCTTTGCGCGCTCGAGATGCGCGATCGCCGGCGCGTTGTCGTTCAGGTAGTTGAAGATCCAGCCCAGAAGCATCTGGACCGTGCCGGAGTTGGGGTTCAGCATCGCGGCCCGCTGGAGTGCCGTCAGCCCCTCCTGATAGCCGCGCCCGATATAGGCCATGTAGTGACCGGCATAAGCCAGAGCGAGCGCATCGTCGGTGCCGCTGTCCAGAACACGGCGCGCGTGGGGCATGGCCGCCTGTGCCTGTTGAAACGTCCACCAGCGCGTGGCGAAGGCCGAGGTGTGCGCGTAGCAGACCTGCGCATGGGCATGGATATAGTCCGGGTCCAGCGCCAGCGCGCGCTGCAGGATTTCCAGCCCTTCGGTCAGCGCCTCGGGCACATGCAGCTTCTGGATCAGCGGGGTGGCGCGCAGACACAGGTCATAGGCCGCCAGGTTTTCGGTCGGTTTCGCCTGCGCGCGCAGCACCTCGGCATGTTGCAGCCTCGGCTCCAGCGCGCCGGCCACGCGGGCGGCAACCTCGTCCTGCAGATCGAAGATGTCGGCGGCGGTGCCGTCGAACCGCTCCTGCCAGATGGTGTGTCCGCTGTCGGCCTCGACCAGTTGCGTGAAGATGCGCAGGCGGTCACCCGCCGCCTGGATCGAGCCCTCCAGCACGTAGCGGACCCCCAGTTCCTGCCCGACCTCGGACAGGTCGACGGTGCGGCCCTTGTAGGTGAAGGTCGATGTCGAAGAGATCACGAAGATCCCCGAGACGCGACTCAGCGCCGAGATCACCTCGGTCACGATCCCGTCCACGAGGTAATCGCGCTCGGCGCTGCCTGTCAGGTTGGCGAAGGGCAGAACGGCCAGCGACGGCACCTGCGGCAGGGCCGGGCCGGGTGCCACCTGGGCAGCAGGCATGGCGCCCAGCGTCAGGCGATAACCCACGCCCGGCACGGTCTTGATCGCCTCCTTGCCGATCGCCTTGCGCAGGGCGGCGATCTGGACGCTCAGGTTGCCTTCCTCGACCGTGAGGTCGGACCAGACGGCATCGAGCAGTTCGGCCTTGGACATCACCCGATCGGCATGACGGTGCAGGTGACACAGCACATCGAAGGCGCGAGACCCCAGCGAAAGAGGCTGACCGTCCAGGCGGACAAGCCGCTGGTCTTCGATGATCTCGAGCGTCACGGGACGTGCCCTTCTGCGGCGACGGTTCGTCTAGCGATGCACCCCTTCCGATGACCTGTCAAATGCACAACGGTGGGCCGTGCCCGCCGGAGGAAAGGACCCCGCGCAGATGTTGCGCGGGGTCCGAGAGGGGCCGTGGCACGGATGGCAGGGAACAGGGGGGACGTACCATCCGGCGCGAGCAGACTGGGCGTCCCGTGTAACATCGCTGTATCACGTTGCGCGATTGACGGATTTATCCACAGCTTTTCCCCTGCACACCGGCCCCCAGACAAGAAAAGGGCCCCACGCAGAACGCGTGGGGCCCTTCCGTTACGGGTGACCGAGGCGGCTGTGCCGCTCAGTCGTCGTTCTTGTTGAGCGCCGCGCCCAGGATGTCGCCCAGCGATGCGCCCGAGTCGGACGAGCCGAACTGTTCCACGGCCTCTTTCTCTTCGGCGATCTCGCGCGCCTTGATCGACAGGCCCAGACGGCGCGTCTTGGCGTCGACATTGGTCACGCGCACGTCAACCTTGTCGCCCACGCCAAAGCGCTCGGGGCGCTGTTCGGCCCGGTCACGCGACAGGTCGGAGCGGCGGATGAAGGATTTCATGCCTTCGTATTCCACCTCGACGCCGCCATCCTCGATCGCCGTCACCTCGACGGTGATGATCGAGCCGCGCTTCACGCCGCCGATCGCCTCGGCGAAGGGGTCGCCTTCGACCGCCTTGATCGAGAGCGAGATACGCTCCTTGTCGGTGTCGACCTCGGTGACCACGGCCTTGACCACGTCACCCTTGCGATACTCGCCGATCACGTCTTCGCCACGACCTTCCCAGGTCAGGTCCGACAGGTGAACCATGCCGTCGATATCGCCCGGCAGGCCGATGAACAGGCCGAACTCGGTGATGTTCTTGACCTCGCCCTCGACCTGCGTGCCGACGGGGTGGGTCTCTTCGAAGACCTCCCAGGGGTTGCGCATGGTCTGCTTGAGGCCCAGCGACACGCGACGCTTGGCGGTGTCGATCTCGAGCACCATGACCTCGACCTCTTGCGAGGTGGAGACGATCTTGCCGGGATGGACGTTCTTCTTGGTCCAGGACATTTCCGACACGTGAACCAGGCCCTCGACCCCCGGCTCCAGCTCCACGAAGGCGCCGTAGTCGGTGATGTTGGTGACGCGGCCGGTGTGGGTCGATTCCAGCGGGTAACGCGCCTCGACGGCATCCCACGGATCGTCCTGCAGCTGCTTCATGCCGAGGCTGATGCGATGCGTGTCCTTGTTGACCTTGATGACCTGCACCTTGACGGTCTCGCCGATGGTGAGGACCTCTTTCGGGTCGTTGACGCGGCGCCATGCCATGTCGGTGACGTGCAGCAGGCCGTCCACACCGCCGAGGTCGACGAAGGCGCCGTATTCGGTGATGTTCTTGACCACGCCGTCCACGACGTCGCCCTCGTTCAGCTTGCCGATGACCTCGGCGCGCTGCTCGGCGCGGCTCTCCTCGAGGATCGCACGGCGCGAGACCACGATGTTGCCGCGGCGGCGGTCCATCTTGAGGATCTGGAAGGGCTGCTTGAGACCCATCAGCGGGCCCGCGTCACGCACGGGGCGCACATCGACCTGGGAGCCGGGCAGGAAGGCCACGGCACCGCCCAGATCGACGGTGAAGCCGCCCTTGACGCGGCCGAAGATGGCGCCGTCGACGCGTTCTTCCGCGGCATAGGCCTTCTCGAGACGATCCCAGGCGGCCTCGCGGCGCGCCATCTCGCGGCTGATCACGGCTTCGCCGCGGGCGTTCTCGACGTTGCGAAGGTAGACCTCGACCTCGTCGCCGACGGCGATCTCGGGGGCCTCACCGGGGTTCGCGAATTCCTTGAGATCGATGCGGCCTTCCATCTTGTAGCCGACATCGATGATGGCCTGGCCCGCCTCGATGGCGATGACCTTGCCCTTGACGACGCTGCCCTCGTCGGGCGTGTCCATTTCGAAGCTTTCGTTCAGGAGGGCTTCGAACTCCTCCATGGTTGCTTTGGCGCACATTCGGTTCAGTTTTCCTTTTCGGTGCTATGCTGGCCGCGCGGTTGTCTCCGCCGGTCTTGGGATGATCGTTGGTCTGGCGGTCCGGAAAACAAAGAGGGCCGGTTTCCCGACCCTGCTCGATCTCTCTGCTTCCGGCGTTCATCGCCGTGTTGACGGGCGCGCTATAGCGGCAAGCCCCGCAGATGGCAAGGGGCGGTGCGCTGGCCGGGGCATTCGGCATGCCCCGGCCAGCAGCCCGGCTCAGCCTTCTTCGGCCTCCTGCAGGCGGCGCGTGATCCGGCCGTTGAGATCCGGATCTTCTGCGGCCTGCTCCAGGATCGCGGCGTAGAGTTCGACATCCATTCCATCGACCTCGTTGATCGCGTCGACGATGGCGGCGTTGCCTTCCTCCACGATGGCCTGCTGCTCGGTCTCGTCGGTCGTCTGCTGCAGGCGTTCGGTATAGACAGTGCGCAAGGCACCGACATCGAGGAAGGCCGCGACGAAAGAGTCGAGCTCGCCGGCCGAGTAGCTCTGCTGGGCCTGCGCAGCCGCGGCACCCGCCGACAGCATCACGGCAGGCGCCGCGGCCAGCGCCAGCGCTACGGAGGAGGTTGCGGCGAAAAGGGTCTTGCGAACAGTCATGATATCTCCTGATAGGTTGCTCGTGTCGTCGCTTGCAAGCGGCACCGGGCATCGGCCCGGACGCCTCCCAGAAGGGTAAGCACCCTGGCCCGGGCACGCAAACCCGTCAGCGAAGACTTGCCGATCCGCGCCCGATGGTGGCCTCCACGGCGTCGATCGCCGCCGCCACGGCCTGCTCCACGCCCATCGTGCTGGTATCCAGCGTCAGCGCATCGCCCGCGGCCAGCATCGGTGCGGTGGCGCGCTCGGTATCGCGGGCGTCGCGCTGGCGCACATCGGCCAGCACGGTTGCGAGATCCGTTTCGAACCCAGCCGCCAGAAGTTCCTTCAACCGCCGCTCGGCGCGCACCTCGGCGCTGGCGGTGACGAAGAGCTTCACCTCGGCCTCCGGGCAGATCACCGTGCCGATGTCGCGCCCATCCAGCACCGCCCCCCCGGACCGCCGGGCAAAGGCGCGCTGAAAATCCAGCAGAGCGGCGCGCACCTCGGGGATCACGGCCACCTTGCTGGCGGCCTCGGCCACCTCGGCGGTGCGCAGCGCATCAGGCTCGAACAGGTCCTCCGGCGTCAGCCCCTCCGCCGCCGCGATGGGCGCCTCCCCCTGCAGCATCCGCTGCCCCACGGCCCGGTAGAGCAACCCGGTGTCGAGATGCGCAAACCCGAACCGCGCCGCGACCGCGCGGCCGATCGTGCCCTTGCCCGCCGCGGCGGGCCCGTCGATGGCGACCGTGAAGCTCATGTCCCCATGTTCAAACAGAGCCGTCCGCCTTCCACAAGGGCAACGCGCGCCTTCATCTTGGCAGATACAACTCCGGGGGAGTCCGAAGGACGGGGGCAGAGCCCCCCACGCGCGAAGCGCAAACAAGGACTCACGGAGCGAAGCGACCTCCAAGGAATGCACCGCAGGTGCGCCTTTCGGTCAGGTGTCAGACCGTGTTCGCCCGTTCCAGACGCGCGCCAAGACCGCGCATCAGCGGCTCGAACACCGGGAAGGACGTGGCGATCGGCCCTGCGTCATCCACCGTGATCGGCGCGACAGAGGCCATCCCGGCGCAGAGAAAGGACATCGCGATGCGATGATCCAGATGCGTGGCGACGGTCACGCCGCCCGCGATACGGCCCGCGCCGCGGCCATGCACGATCCACCAGTCCGGCCCCTCTTCGACCTCCACACCCGCGGCCCGCAGGCCCACGGCCATGGCGTCGATCCGGTCGCTTTCCTTCACGCGCAGTTCCTTGACGCCGCGCATGACGGTCGGCCCCAGGGCATTCGCGGCGACCACCGAGAGGATCGGGTATTCGTCGATCATGCTGGCCGCGCGCTCGGGCGGCACCTCGATGCCCGTCATGTCCGGCGAGTAGCGGGCGCGCAGGTCGGCGACCGGCTCGCCGCCTTCCTCGCGCAGATTCTCGTAGGTCAGGTCGGCACCCATCTCGCGCAGCGTCTCGAAAAGGCCCGCGCGCGTCGGGTTCAGCCCGATGTTGGGCACCAGCACGTCCGAGCCTTCGACGATCAGCGCGGCACAGACGGGGAAAGCCGCCGAGGACGGATCGCGCGGCACGGCGATGGTCTGGGGTTTCAGCTCGGGCTGGCCGGTCAGGGTGATGACGCGGCCCTCCCCGGTCACCTCGGTGGTGATCTCGGCACCGAAGCCCGCCAGCATCCGCTCGGTGTGGTCGCGCGTAGCCTCGGCCTCGATCACCACGGTCTGGCCCGGTGCGTTCAGCCCGGCAAGCAGCACCGCGGATTTCACTTGCGCCGAGGGCACGGGCGTGGCGTACCGCACCGGCAAGGGCTCGGCCGCCCCCGTGATCGTCATCGGCAACCGCCCGCCCGCACGACCCACCGAGGTGGTTCCGAAAAGCGCCAGCGGGTCCGTCACCCGCGCCATGGGCCGCGAGCGCAGCGAGGCGTCGCCGGTAAAGGTCGCCACGATCGGCGTCGTCGCCATCGCCCCCATGATGAGCCGCACACCGGTGCCCGAGTTGCCGCAATCGATCACGTCCTCGGGCTCGCCGAAACCGCCGACGCCCACGCCATGCACATGCCAGGTGCCGTCCGCGTCCCGCGTCACCTCGGCACCGAAGGCGCGCATCGCCTTGGCCGTGTCCAGCACGTCCTGCCCTTCCAGAAGGCCGGTGATCACCGTCTCGCCCACCGCCATCGCACCCAGGATCAGCGAGCGGTGCGAGATCGACTTGTCGCCCGGCACCTCCGCCACGCCGGTCAGCGCCGCGCCCTTGCGGGCGGTCATCGGAACGGGGTCGCCATGGCCGGACATCGTCGTCTCCCTGCTGATCGCCCGCGCCTGATAGACGCGTGCGGGCGGGCCGTCCACTCCCCCGATGCGTCAGGCCGGGGCGAGCGCGCGCATCCGTGGCACGAGGATCAGTGGGATGGCGAGGATCATGGCCGCCCCGATGCCGAAGGCGGCCCTCAGCCCGAAGGCCTCGGACAGGAACCCCATCAGCGGCGGGCCGATGAAAAAGCCGAAATACCCGATCATCGCGGCGCGCGAGACGGCATGGGTGCGCGCCTCGGGCCGGGCGGTCTGGCCCGCCAGTGCCAGCGCCAGCGGTGCGATGACGGACACGCCGAGGCCGAGACAGCCGAAGCCGACGTAGGCCACCAGCGGCCCCGGGGCGGCCGCCGCGGCGACAAGGCCCGAGGCCGCCAGCAGCGCCGCCCACCGCAACACGGCCGTCTCGGTGCCGCGCACGGTCACCAGGTGCCCGGCCAGCCGACCGATGCCCATGGTCAGGCCCAGCATCGCGGGCCCGAGCGCGCCCTCGGCGGCCCCGCCGCCCAGCGTGCGCTCGATATGCAGCGCCGACCATCCCTCGGTCGCGTTCTCGGCGAAGAACCCGATCAGGCAGACAAGGCCGGCCAGCCAGACATAGGGCGTGATCCGGCCCCGGCTTTCCTGTGGGGCCTCGTCCTGCGGATCGGTCGCGGCGGGCCGGGTCCAAGTGAAGACGCTGACGATCAGGATCGCCGCGCCCACCACGCCGAACCAGACCGCGGGCGAGACCTCGGCCTCGCGCGCAAGCCCGGTCGCCGTCGCGGCCCCGGCATAGGCGAAGGAATAGATGGCGTGGTTGAGGTTCATCAGCGACAGCCGGTGCCGCGCCTCGAGCCGCGAGATATGGGCGTTGCCGAGGATGTCGTACATCCCCGTCGACATGCCGACCGCCACCATGCCGAGCACGAAGGGGATGAGCGTCGCGGCATGGCCCAACGGCAGCACGACGACCCCCAGCACGAGCCCCGACAGCGCCAGCCCCCGACGCGGCATGGCCGCATCGATGCGCGGCGACATCCACATGGCGACGAGCGCCCCCGCGGCGGAGCCAAGCAGGATCGCGCCGAGCGTCCCGTCCGAGATCTCCAGCCGCGCCTTCAGGTCCGGCAACATGGCCGCGAAGCTGCCCCAGAACAGGCCGATCCCGACGAAGGCGGCGATCGGGGCGCGGGAGATGCGAAGGTCGGACAGGAGGCGCATGGGACCGCGCTACGGCGAAACCCGGTGCGTCGCAAGATCGATATGAGCCGCTCGATCGGTGAGCGGCCCAACCCTCCTGTGCAGTCCAGTGGATGGAATCTTACCGGGCAGCGACGTCGTTAACCCATAATTAACCGATTGCTCCTATCCAAAGTTCACTTTGGCCGCGGCATTTCGAGGATATTCACACCATGGCTGATTATGTAGCGGACCAAATCATTTACCTTGAAGGCTTCAATGGCGAGGAGGATGGCACGGGTGCAGTCTGGTCGAGTGCGTTCCAGCTAGCGTCGTCTACAACAGTAACCGACGCGACCGGTGACGGCATCCTTACAACGGATGATCACGCTGGCGGCGTGAGCGTCAAGTACACCGGTTACTTCGTCGAAATCGACGGAAAAAACTACGGGATCTTCTTCAGCGGCTCGGGATTTGCCACCATCCCCTACAATTCGACCTTGGCGGGCGGACTGATTGATTTTCCAACGACCGCCGGCGAGACGACCCTTTGGGACGACACCCTCGAAAACGCCGCCAACTGCTTTCTCACCGGCACCCATATCGCCACGACCGAGGGCGCGCGCCGCATCGAAACCCTGGAACCCGGCGACCGCGTCCTGACCGCGGATGGAACGGCCACGCCGGTCCTGTGGGTCTGGCGGCAGGAGGTCACAAACATCTTCGGTCTCGGCGAGGCGCGCATGCCGATCCGGGTCTCGACCGATGCGCTTGGCCCCGGTTGCCCGGCGCGCGACCTGATCCTGACCGCCGATCACGCCCTCGTCGTGGACGGGTTCCTGATCAACGCGGGCGCGCTGGTGAACGGCACCACGATCGCGCCCATTCCGCTGGCGCGGATGCCCGCACGTTTCACCTACTGGCATGTCGAGACCGAGGCGCACAGCGTGCTTCTGGCCGAGAACTGCCCGAGCGAAAGCTTCATCGACTACACGCCGCGCGCGGGTTTCGACAATTACGCGGAGTATGTCGCGCAAGGTGGCGACGACGCCGTCATCACCGAGTTGCCGATGCCGCGCATCTCGACCCCGCGATTGCTGCTGCCTGCCCTTCGCCAGCGTCTCGGGATCGGGCGCGCGGCCTGATCGGGGCTTTACAATACGGCGATTCCGCCCTATCCGGCGCCCTTCATCGGGGCCGACACCCTTGGAGGCGGCCCCCTCAATCCATGGAGAACAGCAATGGCTGGTGAGATTCCAGATCTTATCGCCGAGGCACGCGCGGGGACAGGCAAGGGGGCCGCCCGCCAAGCACGCCGTGACGGCAAGGTGCCCGGTATCGTTTATGGCGGCGGGATGGACCCGCTCGCGATCCAGATCCCTTTCAACGTCCTTCTGAAGCGCCTGAAGGCGGGCCGCTTCCTGTCGACGCTCTTCAACCTCAAGGTCGAAGGCCAGGACGACGTGCGCGTGATCTGCCGCGGCGTTCAGCGCGACGTGGTCAAGGACCTGCCGACGCATGTCGATCTCATGCGCCTCAAGCGGACGTCCAAGATCAACCTCTTCATCCCGGTCGAGGTGATCAACGAGGACAAGGCCCCCGGCATCAAGCGCGGCGGCGTTCTGACGATGGTGCGCCCCGAGGTGGAACTGGTCGTGACCGCGGGCGATATCCCCGATCACATCACCATAGACCTCGAAGGCCTGACCATCGGCGACACGATCACGATTTCCTCGGTCACCCTGCCCGAAGGCACGAAGCCGACGATCGACCGTGACTTCGTCATCGCCAACATCACGGCGCCCTCCGGCCTCGTGTCGGCCGAAGCTGCCGAAAGCGAAGCGGCCGAAGAAACCGCCGAGTGAGGCAACGGGCGGAAGGGTCGCGGGCCATGTGGCCACGACCACCGCGGCAAACGAATTCGAAACGCCGTCCCCAGGGGCGGCGTTTCGCATATCAGGGCCCGGCTTTCGGCGCCGACCCTTGGAAACTTGGCGCCGTCTGGCTGATTTCCCTTGCTATCGGACCCATCAACCCCCATGTGTCTCCTGCGAACGTTATTCTCTTTCGATCCCTGTCTTCCCTAACCGGCCGTCAGTCCTTTCGATACAGACCGACCGAGCCGAGCTGCCGCATGTCGTGGGCAGCAGTACAGACAGGAGATATCACGATGGCCAATGGCACCGTGAAATGGTTCAACAGCACCAAAGGCTTCGGCTTCATCGCACCCGCAACCGGCGGCAAGGACGTTTTCGTCCACATTTCCGCGCTGGAGCGTTCGGGCCTGACCTCGCTCGCCGACGATCAGAAGGTGACCTATGACGTCGAATCCGGCCGTGATGGCCGCGAATCGGCGGTCAACCTGGCACTCGCCTGACCGACCCGTCGCCGCAAGGCATCGAAGGGCGCGCAGCATTGCGCGCCCTTTTTTTATGTCTTGCCGACGATGTCGCGACATCCGGTCACTTGCGGATGGGCGCTGACCGCCCAAATGATTGACGAAATCAACCACACCTTCGGCCCGTCCCATGTCCCACACCGTCACCTGCCTTGCCTGCGCCACCCTCAATCGCGTGCCCGAGGCGAAACTTGCGGCACATCCCAAATGCGGCACCTGCGGCGCCAAGCTTCTGGAGCCTCGTGTCCATGACCTCGACAGCGCGACGCTGCGCAAGGCCGAAACCCGGGATACGCTGCCGCTGCTGGTGGATTTCTGGGCCCCCTGGTGCGGCCCCTGCCGCATGATGGCCCCCGAGTTCGAAAAAGCCGCCCGCGCGCTGTCGCCCCATGCCCGCTTCGCCAAGATCAACACGCAGGTTCATGGCGACGCCTCGCAGCGCTATGGCATCCGAGGCATTCCCTTGCTGATCCTGTTCCGCGGCGGACAGGAGGTGGCGCGTCTGACAGGCGCACGCCCGGCGGCCGAGATCGAAGCCTTCGTGCGCCAGAACACGAAGCTGCCCGCCTGACGACAGGTGCCACCGGACCGCGCGGCGCGGGCTTTCCCCCGACCGAAAGCCCCCTATGCTGTCGTCCATGAGCGGCGCAGACACGCATGACATCGTCATCCTCGGCGGCGGCCCTGCAGGGGCGGCCGCGGCCAAGACCGCCGCGGCGCGCGGGATGCGCGTGTTGCTGATCGACAAGGCGCGCTTTCCCCGCGACAAGCTGTGCGGCGGTCTGTTCACCGGACGGGCACTGACGGAATACCGGCGCATCTTCCGGCGTGATCCGCCCGATGGCCTGCTCGAGGAACGCCGCGCGATCTCGTTCTTCCTCGGCGAGCGGCCCATGGGTCGGATGGACGACGTGCCGCCGATGTATCTGACCATGCGCTGGGATCTCGACGCCCATCTGCTGGAGGCGGCGGGGGCTGCAGGCGCAGTGATCCGCACCGGGTGCCGCGTGGCCACCATGGACCTGGCGGCGAACCGTCTGACGCTGGAGGACGGGACAGAGGTCGCCTATCGCGTGTTGATCGGGGCGGACGGCGTCGCCTCGGGCGTGGCACGCGCCCTGTTCGGCCGGCCCTTCGACCCCGGGACGATCGGCTTTGCGCTGGAAAAGGAGATGCCACCCGTCACCGACCCCGAGACGGCCCGAACCGTGCGCGTCGATTTCGGGGCCGCCGATTGGGGCTATGGCTGGAGCTTTCCCAAGCGCGGCTCGACCACGGTCGGTGTCGGCGGCCTGCAGGCGCGCAACCCCGACTTGAAGGCCAGTCTGCACCGCTATGCGGCCCTGCTGGAGCAGGGCGAGGCGACCGGAATGAAAGGGCATTTCCTGCCCTTCGGCGATTACAAGGACCGTCCGGGGCGGGGCAATGTCCTGCTGGCCGGCGACGCGGCGGGTTTCGTGGACCCGATCACCGGCGAGGGTATCGCACATGCGCTGGCCTCGGGGCGGTTGGCGGCCGAGGCCGCGGCGCGGGCCCTGAGGGAAGGACGCGAAGAGGGCGCAAGCGCCCTCTACCGCGCGGGCACAGTCGAGATACGCCTGTCGCTGCGCATCGCGCGGATCTTGCGACCGGTGGTCTTCTCGAAAACGATGGAACCGATTTTCACCCGCTCCTTCGCGGGGTCGCAGCGGGTCAAGCGCGCCTACATGAGGATGCTGGCCGGCGAGACGGATTACCCGGCCTTGCTGTGGCTGGTCGCGCGACGATTGCCGGTCGCGGCATGGCGATCATGGCGCGTGTCGCGTGCGGGATCGGACAGCGCGCGATCCCCCTGACGACGCGCAGCCAAGGGCCGCAATCCGATCTTGGTGTCAGAACCGGGCGTAGTAGATCAGCGCGATCGGGATCACCATCGACGTCCAGAGGCAGAAGAAGAACGCAGCGCGTCCCATCTTCAGCCACAGCTGGATCTCCGGATCCTGTGCGAAATCCGAACTCACCTTGGTCGGTGCGGCCGTCTTGATGTCGAAAAATTCCATGCGGGACATGGTCGGGTCTCCCTGTTGTCGCGCGGTCCCAAAAGGACAAGATAACCGCTTGGACCTATCGGTCCAGCCGCGAGATGTCGTTTTTCTGGATTGAGCGGAAAAATTCCCTAACCTCTGCGCTGTGACCCGTCCGAGGAGTTTTCCATGCGCCCCTTCCAGTTCCGCCTGCAGCACCTTGCAGCGTCCGTCGCCCTCGTCCTCGGCCTCATGGCGCCCGCGGGCATCGTCCGTGCGCAAAGCGCGATGGAGACGGCCTTTGTCATGGGTCTCATGGAGTCGATGAATGCCCTTTCGGTGCGGTTCAACCGCGAGGTCTGCGGTTATGTCCTGCGCCATCCCAACGGCGCCTATTCCTCGACCAAGGTCAGTTGGGGCGGTCATGCCTCCTGCGCCTCTTTCCCCATCGTCCCCGGAATGGACGTGGTCTCGTCCTGGCACACCCATGCCGCCTGGGCACGGGGCTACGACGGAGAGGTGCCGTCGATCCAGGACGTCGAGGGCGACATGCGGCAGGGCATCAACGGCTGGGTCGGCACACCCGGTGGTCGGCTCTGGCATGTCGACGGGCGCACCGGTGACATGCGACAGGTCTGCGGGCGGGGCTGCCTGCCCGAGGATCCGGGCTTCTTCCCCGAGGAGCATGGACCAGTGAGTGAGGCCTATACGCTCGACGGGCTTTACGCGCGCTTCGGGCGTAACCGCTGATCCGTCCGGGACGCGCGGGGCGGCTGCGATCCGGTCCGGGCACCCGCGCCGCGCCGCAGGGCGCGGCAACCGGTCGGAACGGGTGAGACGGTGATATCCGGCGAGATCGCCGGACAAGCGTCCACCGCAGCCTCCGCCACCCGCTATTCCGCCGCGTCCTGGTAGCTTTCCATCGGCGGGCAGGTGCAGATCAGGTGCCGGTCGCCGTGGACGTTGTCGACCCGGTTGACCGGTGGCCAGTACTTGTCGACGCGGAAGGCCCCGGGCGGGAAGCAGCCCTGTTCGCGGGTGTAGGGCCGGTCCCAGTCGCGGATCAGGTCCTCCATCGTGTGGGGCGCCATGCGCAGGGGGCTGTGCTCGACGGGCATCTCGCCGCGTTCCACTGCCGCGATTTCCGCGCGGATGGCCAGCATCGCGTCGCAGAACCGGTCGAGCTCGGCCTTGGGCTCGCTCTCGGTCGGCTCCACCATCAGCGTGCCCGCGACGGGCCAGCTCATGGTCGGCGCGTGGAATCCCGCATCCATCAGCCGCTTGGCGATGTCGTCGACGGTCACGCCGGCCTCGGCAAAGGGGCGGGTGTCGAGAATGCATTCATGCGCGACGCGCCCCCCCTTGCCCTTGAAGAGCACCGGGAAAGCCGCCTCCAGCCGCCTGGCGATGTAATTGGCATTCAGGATCGCGATCTTCGTCGCCCGCGTGATCCCCTCGCCGCCCATCAGCCGGATATAGGCGTAGGAAATCGGCAGGATCGAGGCCGAGCCATAGGGCGCACCGGACACCGGCCCGGTCGCGCCGCCCGTCTCGGGGTGACCGGGCAGGAAGGGGGCCAGATGCGCCTTGACCCCGATCGGCCCCATTCCCGGCCCGCCGCCGCCATGCGGGATGCAGAAGGTCTTGTGCAGGTTCAGGTGGCTCACGTCGGCGCCGATGTCGCCGGGCCGCGACAGGCCCACCATCGCGTTCAGGTTCGCCCCGTCGAGATAGACCTGCCCGCCATGCCGGTGGGTGATCTCGCAAACCTCGCGCACGGTCTTTTCAAAGACGCCATGGGTCGAGGGGTAGGTGATCATGCAGGCCGCCAGACGGTCGCCCGCGGCCTCGGCCTTGGCGCGGAAATCGTCAAGGTCGATGTCGCCGTTCTCGGCGGCCCTCACCACGACCACCTCCATGCCGCACATCTGGGCCGAGGCCGGGTTGGTGCCATGGGCCGAAACCGGGATCAGGCAGACGCGCCGGTCATGGTCGTCCTGCGCGCGGTGATAGGCGGCGATTGTCAGAAGCCCCGCGTATTCCCCCTGCGCGCCCGAGTTGGGCTGCATCGACATGGCGTCATAGCCCGTGATCTCGCACAGCTTCGCCGACAGATCGGTCAGCATCTCGGCATAGCCCGTGGCCTGGTCGGCGGGGGCGAAAGGGTGGATCGAGTTGAACTCGGGCCAGGTGACCGGCATCATCTCGACCGCGGCGTTCAGCTTCATCGTGCAGGAGCCGAGCGGGATCATCGCACGGTCAAGCGCAAGGTCGCGGTCCGAGAGGCGGCGCATGTAGCGCATCATCTCGGCCTCGGCCCGGTTCATGTGAAAAATCGGGTGCGTCAGGTAGGGCGTCGTGCGCAACAGCGCCTCGGGGATGGCCGGTGCCTCGGCCACGCCGGCGAGTTGCACGTCGAAGGCGCGGGCGACGGCCAGCAGGTGCTCCTCGGTCGTGGTCTCGTCGACCGAGATGCCGATCCGGTCTGCCCCCACGTCGCGCAGGTTGATCCCGCGCGCCACCGCGGCGGCCATGATCCGGCTTTGCCGGTCGCCGACATGCACCGTGATCGTGTCGAAAAAGCGCTCGGCCTCGGGCGCATAGCCCCCCGCGCGCAGGCTCTCGGCAAGGCGCACGGCCTTGAGATGCACGTCCTGCGCTATGGCCTTGAGTCCCTCCGGCCCGTGGAAGACCGCGTAAAAGCTCGCCATGACGGCCAGAAGCGCCTGCGCGGTGCAGACGTTCGACGTGGCTTTCTCCCGGCGGATATGCTGCTCGCGCGTCTGCAGCGACAGGCGATAGGCCTGGTGGCCGTGGCTGTCGACCGAGACCCCCACGATCCGCCCCGGCATCGCGCGCTTGTGCGCGCCACGGCAGGACATGAAGGCCGCATGCGGCCCGCCATACCCCAGCGGCACCCCGAAACGCTGCGCGGAGCCCACGGCGATATCGGCCCCCATGCTGCCGGGGTCCTTGACCAGCGTCAGCGCCAGAAGGTCGGTCGCCACGATCCCGATGGCCTTTTCGGCGTGCAGCGCCGCAATCTGCGCGCCGGGGTCGGACAGGCCGCCATAGGTGCCCGGATACTGGAAGATCGCGCCGAAGACCGCCCTGGGGTCCAGCGCCTCGGACGCGCCGACGATCACCTCGATCCCCAAGGGTTCGGCCCGGGTCCTCATCACGGCGATGTTCTGCGGATGGCAGTTTTCGTCGATGAAGAAGGCCTTCGCCTTGGACTTCGCCACGCGCTCGGCCATCACCATGGCTTCCGCGCAGGCCGTCGCCTCATCCAGAAGCGAGGCGTTGGCGATTTCGAGGCCCGTCAGGTCCGCGACCATGGTCTGGAAATTCAGCAGCGCTTCGAGCCTGCCTTGCGCGATCTCGGGCTGGTAGGGCGTGTAGGCGGTATACCAGGCCGGGTTTTCCAGCACGTTGCGCTGGATCGCAGGCGGCGTATGCGTGCCGTAGTAGCCCTGCCCGATCATCTGGACCATCGGCTTGTTGCGGCCCGCGATGCCCCGCATGTGGGCCATCAGCTCGGCCTCGGACATCGGCTCCCACTCCAGTGGCATCTCCTGCCGGATCGAGGAGGGCAGCGTCTGGTCGATCAGGTCATCGACGCTGCTCGCGCCGACCACCGCCAGCATCTCGGCGATCTCGGCGGGCGAGGGGCCGATGTGGCGGCGGTTGGCGAAATCGGTCGGGTCGTAGGCGGTCGGCGTCCAGGGCATGGGGGTCGTCCTTGCACGGGCACAGGGGCCACGGCCGCCTGCGCTTGTCTGTTTCACGAATTTCCCGGGTAGGCGCGGCCCGACAGGGACGCGACGGGGGCGTCGCCCCCCTATTCCCCGATATGATCCTTGTACTCGTCCTCGGTCATGAACGCGTCGAGGGCCGCGGCATCCTCGATCTTGATCTTGAAGAACCACGCCTCGCCGGTCGGGTCCTCGTTCACAAGGGCGGGGTTGTCGACGAGCGCCTCGTTGATCTCGACGATCTCGCCGTCGATGGGGGCCACGATATCCGAGGCCGCCTTGACGCTTTCGATCACCACGATCTCGTCGCCCTTGGCGACCTGCGTCTCGACCTCGGGCAGTTCGACGAACACCACGTCGCCCAGCTGGGTCGCGGCGTATTCGGTGATGCCGACCGTGACGATGTCGCCATCGGCGTCCAGCCACTCGTGATCTTCGGTGTATTTCATGGGGGCCTCTTGCTCGTGGAGTGTTTTGGCAGGGTATCAGCGTTTGTAACCGGGTGGCACGAAGGGCAGCGGCACCTGCGCCGTGGGCAGGCGTTTGCCGCGGACCTCTCCGTAAAGCGTGGCGTCAGTGGGCACGGCGGCGTCGATCAGGCCGATCGCTATCGGCGCGCCGACCGACGGGCCGAACCCGCCCGATGTGATCTGCCCGATCGGGTCACCGCCCCCGGCATCGGCGAACAGCGGCACACCCATACGCATCGGCGCACGGCCCTCGGGGCGCAATCCGACACGGCGGCGCGGCGCGCCATGGGCAAGCTGGTCGAGAATGACATCCGCGCCCGGAAACCCGCCCGCCCGCGCCCCGCCCGCACGACGGGCCTTGCCGATGGCCCAGCCCTGCCCGGCCTCGACCGGCGAGATGCCCGTGTCCATCTCCTGACCGTAAAGCGGCAGCCCGGCCTCGAGCCTGAGCGAATCGCGCGCGCCCAGCCCGATGGGCCGGACCCTGTCATCGGAGAGAAGCGCCTGGGCGAACTCCTCGGCCAGCGCGACCGGCACGGAAAGTTCGAACCCGTCCTCGCCGGTGTAGCCCGAGCGCGACAGCCACAGCGCCGCGCCCTTCCAGTCCATCACCGCCACGTCCATGAAACGCATCTCCGCCACCCCCGGAAGAAGGGCCGCCAGCGCAGCCTCGGCCTCGGGGCCCTGCAGCGCCAGAAGCGCGCGGTCCGTCACCTCCTCCACGCCCGGCAGATGCGCCCGCAGGTGGGCAAGGTCATGCGCCTTGCGCGCCGCGTTCACGACAAGGAAGACATCGTCCGCGCGATGCGCGACCATCAGGTCATCGAGCACCCCGCCTGTCTCGTTGGTGAAGACCCCGTAGCGCTGCCGCCCCTCGGCCAAGCCCAGCAGATCGGCCGGGATCAGCGCCTCGAGCCCGGCAAGCGCGTCCTTGGGCAACAGGACCTGCCCCATGTGGCTGACGTCGAACAGCCCGGCATGCGCGCGCGTCCACAGGTGCTCGGCCATCACGCCCTCGGCGTATTGGACGGGCATGGAATACCCGGCGAAAGGCACGAATTTCGCACCAAGTCCGGCGTGCAGATCCTGCAGCGGCAGCTCGGTCAGCGTCTCGGCGGCGGTGTCGGCCATATGTCCCCGTCTCGTCATGGGCCGCGCGCGGCCGGGCATCCTGCGGCCCTCGCGGACCGCGCTGTCAGATGCCCCCTCTGTCCTTTCGCCTGAGATCGTTATCCCTTCGGCGGATGCGTCGTGGCGCATCTCTCTCCAGAGCGTTCGTCACCGGCGCAGGTCCCTTTTGCCTGAGAGTTTACCGGGGCGGTTGCTCCTTCGGCCCTGACCCTGCCGGATCAGCGTCTCCCTGCGTCGACGGGTGCGAAAATATCAGGCTTGCGCGACGCCGCAAGGGGCCTTGTGCATCCGCGGCGCTTTGGTCATCAAATGCGACATGGATCTGACCGGCGCGCCGTATTTCTTTGGCTATGGCAGCCTCGTGAACCGCGCGACGCATGACTATCCGCGCGCGTCCAAGGCCAGGGTGCGCGGCTGGGCGCGGATCTGGCGCGGGACATCACTGAGACGGGTCGCATATCTCTCCGCCACCGAGGCGCCGGGCGTCGAGATCGAGGGGCTGATCGCAGCGGTCCCCGGCGGCGACTGGGCCGCGCTGGACGCGCGCGAACGCGCCTATGCCCGCCACCCCGTCGCCATGGTGAAACACGACCACCCCGAGACGCTCGCCATCATGATCTACAAGGTCGAACCGCATCACGTCAGCACGGCTTCGGCGCACCCGATCCTGCTGAGCTATCTCGACACCGTGGTGCAGGGCTACATGCGGGAATTCGGCGAGCCCGGTGCCCTGCGTTTCTTCGAGACCACGCGCGGATGGGAGGCCGGCATCCTCGACGACCGCAGCGCTCCGCGATACCCCCGCGCGCAGATCACGACCGACCGGGAGCGCGCGCTGGTCGATGCCGCGTTGCGGGACCTTTCGGTCCCGAGGCAGGCCTGATGCTGTCGCGTCTCTGTTCCGGAAATATGCCGGGGGGAGTCGCCGCAGGCGACGGGGGGCAGAGCCCCCCGAATGGCCCGTGCCTTGTGCCGCCGCGACAGATCCGACCGGGCGCAACCGCACCGCGCCAGCGGTGCCACCGCCGTCGCTGACGGAGGCCGAAGGCCGAGACGCGCGGCAGCGCCCGGTTCTGGGCCTAAAGGGTCGGTTTCTTCTGCAACAGCCGCATGACATCGGCCATCTCCGGCCCGCGCTCCAGCCCCGTCACGGCCTTCCTCAGCGGCATGAACAACCCCTTGCCCTTGCGGCCCGTCGCCTCCTTCACGGCCGCGGTCCAGGCACCCCAGGTGTCGCCGTCGTAGGGCGGTTCGGGCAGCATGGCGAAGGCCTCGGCCACGAACTCCCGGTCCTCGTCCTCCACCAGCGGGGTCGCCCCGTCGCGGAAGAGCGCCCACCATCCCGGCAGGTCGGCCCTGGTGGTGATGTTGGCGCGCGCCACCTCCCAGAAGGTGGGGGCCAGCGCGTCGGGCACACCAATCGCGGCGATCTCGCCGGCCATCGCCTCGAACGGGGTCTCGTGCAGCACCCGCGCGGTCAGCGGGTAGAGGTCTGCCTCGTCGAACTTGGTCGGCGCCGAGCTGAACTGCGACAGGTCGAACCCCTCGGCCAGCTCGTCGATCGAGCCCGCGAGAACCACGGGCTGCGAAGACCCGATCCGCGCGAGCAGGCTCAGCAGCGCCATCGGCTCCACCCCCGCCGCGCGCAGGTCGCGCAAGGACAGCGTGCCGAGGCGCTTGGACAGCGCCTCGCCCTGCGGGCCGGTCAGAAGCGAGTGATGCGCGAAACCGGGGTGGTCGTGGCCGAGCGCGGCCATGATCTGGATCTGCGTCGCCGTGTTGGTGACGTGGTCCGAACCGCGCACGACATGGGTGATCCCCATGTCGGTGTCGTCCACCACCGAGGCCAGCGTATAGAGCACCTGCCCGTCCGCGCGGATCAGCACAGGGTCCGAGACGGACCCCGCGTCGATCGAAAGCGGGCCGAGGATGCCGTCCTCCCATTCGATCCGCTCGTGATCGAGCTTGAAGCGCCAGACACCGGCGCCGCGCTCCGCGCGCAGCTTCGCCTTGTCGTCCTCGGACAACGCAAGGGCCGCGCGGTCATAGACCGGCGGCAACCCCATGTTCAGCTGCTTCTTGCGCTTGAGGTCCAGTTCGGTCGGCGTCTCCCAGGCCTCGTAGAACCGCCCCTTGTCGCGCAACGCATCGGCGGCCGCCTCGTACCGGTCCAGCCGGTCCGACTGCCGCTCGAGCCGGTCCCAGGTGATGCCCAGCCATTCCAGGTCTTCCTGGATCGCATCGGCGTATTCCGCCTTGGACCGTTCCGGATCGGTGTCGTCGAGGCGCAGGATGAACTGTCCGCCCGCCTTTTTCGCGATGAGGTGATTGAACAGCGCGGTGCGCAGGTTGCCCACATGCAGGTAGCCGGTGGGCGAGGGCGCGAAACGGGTGGTGACGGTCATCGGGATGCCTCTGTCGATGTGCGGCGTGGTCTTTCAGATCGGGCCGGGATTGTCCATATCGGGGCCATGAGTGACACCCGCGACCCCGCCAGCCTGACCGCCCCCGGCCTCGACGCCTTCGAGGCGCTTGCCGAAACAGCACTCGAGGCCCTGCCCGAGCCGTGGCGCACCCGCGCGCGCGAGATCGTGATCCGGGTCGAGGATTTCGCACCCCCCGACATCCTGTCCGACATGGAGATGGAGGACCCGTTCGACCTGACCGGGCTTTACGACGGCATCCCGCTGACCGAGAAATCGGTGATGGATCAGCCCATGGGCCCCGACACGATCTGGCTCTTCCGGCGTCCGATCCTCGATGAATGGGCCGACCGCGGGAATGTCACGCTGGGAGAGATGGTGGCCCATGTGCTGGTGCACGAGATCGCGCATCACTTCGGCTGGTCCGACGACGATATCGCCGCCATAGACCCCTGGTGGGAGTGACCGCCCCCTGCATGGATGCACGCGCCCTGTGCGCGGAAAAACGGCGTGGTCACGCAGGCGTGAAGGCCGACACCCGCGCGTGGGTTATCTTGCAGCCAGACCGCAACACGGGAGGACCCCAACCATGACCGACCTGACCCGCCGCACGCTGCTGGCCTCGGGCGCTGCCCTGCCGCTGGCCGCCACCCTGCCCCGCAGCGCCGCCGCCGAGGCGCCGATGATGGGCGCCAGTTTCGCCCGGCACCGCCGCTTCATGATCGGCGGCTTCGAGGTGACCACGATCCTCGGCGGGACCGCGCCGCGCGAAGAGCCGCAGGGCATCTTCGGGATGAACGTCCCGCCCGAGGAGTTCGCCGCCGTGAGCGAGGCGAATTTCCTGTCGACCTATGTGTCGCAGTTCTTTTTCACGCCCACGGTCGTCAACACCGGGTCCGAGCTTGTGTTGTTCGACACCGGCCTGAACGCCGCGGCCACCACCGAGGCGCTGGCCGGCGCGGGCTACAGCCCCGATCAGATCGACATCGTGGTCCTCACGCACATGCATGGCGACCATATCGGTGGCCTGATGACCGATGGCGCCCCGACCTTTGCCAACGCCCGCTATGTCACCGGGCAGGTGGAATACGATTTCTGGGCCGCCGCCGGGAACGAGGGCTTCGATGCCAATGTGCGGCCGATGGCCGAGAACATGACCTTCCTCGGCGACGGACAGGATGTCGTGTCGGGGATCACCGGGATGGCCGCCTTCGGCCATACCCCCGGCCACATGGTCTACCGGCTGGAGAGCGAGGGCGCGGGCCTCGTGATCTTCGCGGATCTCGCCAACCATCCGGTCTGGTCGCTGGCGCGGCCCGATTGGGAGGTGCGCTTCGACGCCGACAAGGCCATGGCCGCAGACAGCCGCCGCCGCATCCTCGGCATGATCGCCGCCGACCGTATCCCGGCGATCGGGTATCACATGCCGTTCCCTGCCGTGGGCTATGTCGACACCGGCAGCGACGGCGCCGAGTTCCGCTGGGTGCCCGAGGCGGGGCAGCTGATGGGCTGAAACGAGCGCCCGGGAAACACAAGGGGCCGCGCAGATCGCGCGGCCCTTTTTCTTTGCCGGTGATGGCTCAGGCGAGTTTCGCGGCCACTTCGACCAGGCGCCTTGCCTGATGCTCGACCGCGGCCTTGGCCTCGTCGGTCACCTTGCCCGCGACGGCCACCGTACCGTAGGGGTTGCCGCCCGCGGCGAAGATCGATTGGTCGGTGTAGCCCGGCGCCACGATGATCGCGCCCCAATGCATGAAGGTGGTGTAGAGACCCGTCAGCGTCGTCTCCATCCCGCCATGCAGGTTCTGGGTCGAGGTCATGGCGCTGACGGCCTTGTTCGCCAGCGCGCCAGAGAACCACTGGCCGCCCAGCGTGTCGATGAAGGCGCGCATCTGGCTGGCCACCGTTCCGAAGCGGGTGGGTGCGGAAAAGAGATAGGCGTTGGCCCATTCCATGTCTTCGGGCGTCGCCACGGGAATGTCGGCGGATTTCTCGGCCTGCGCGGCCCAGGCGTCCTGGCCGGCCACGACCTCGGCGGGGGCGGTTTCGGCAACGCGCAGGACGCGCACCTCGGCGCCGGCGGCGCGGGCGGCTTCGGCGGCGATTTCGGCCATGGCGTGATTGGTGCCGTAGGTCGAGTAATAGACGATGGCGAGTTTGACTTGGGACATGTTACTGTCTTCCCTGTTCGCGGGTTGCGGTGTGGGGGACAGATGTCGCCGCGCTGCGGCAGCCTCAATTCCGCGCCGCCGCAAAACACCTGTGCGATGCTTCACACTTGCGCTTGCCGCCACTCAGCGGAACGGCGCGCCGTGACACCAGACGGTCAGCGAATGCCGCTCGCCTGCCGTGACCGGCGTGACCCTGTGCAGCACGAAGGAGGGGAACAGCGTCGCCGCACCGCGCGCGCGCTCGGCGGTCAGGACGCCAGCGCCCGGCATCACCTCGAGGTCGCCGCCCGAGTAGGCGTCGGGCTCGGAGAGTTGCACCACGATGGTCAGCTTGCGCCGCTCGGCCAGCCGCCCCTCGCCGATGTCGGAATGCCAGCCGAAATGCCCCTCGCGCTCGGCGCCGTAGCGGGCGACCTGCGCGCTTTCGGCGAAATCGGTGATGTCGAAATCGAAGATGTCGCGGTTGGCGTTCCGCACGATCTCGATCATCCGCTCCATGACCCAGCCCGTGCCCTCCACCTCGTCGAGCCAGACCAGGTCGGCGCGGCGCAGGTTATGGTCGCGGGCCTGCCGCACGAGGCCCGCGTCGCGGGTCGGCGCCTCGGCCACGGCCTCGAGCAGCCGGGCGCATTCGGCACCCGAAAAGGCATCGCTCATGGAATGAACGGCGATCATAGACCATGTCCTGCAAGGGGGGCGCGGGCCGTGGATCAATTCCGTCCGCGCCTGACCGGCAGATGGGGCCCGCGCCGCGCGCCGTCAAGCGCGATCAGACGCGCCCGCCGCCCGTGAGCCTGTCCAGAAACGCCTCGGCGCTGTCGAGCGTCGCCTGCCGCTTGTCGTCCGACATGCGCATCCATGTGCGATACATCTGCGCCATGCGGGGATTCTTGCCGAAGCGGTCGCGATGACGGTGCAGGAACGCCCAGTAAAGGTAGTTGAACGGACAGGCCTTATCCCCCGTCTTTTCCCCGATCTCGTAGGCGCATCCCTTGCAGTAATCCGACATCCTGTTGATGTAGTTGCCGCCCGAGACATAGGGTTTCGACCCGACGATGCCGCCATCTGCGAACTGGCTCATGCCGATGACATTGGGTGCCTCGACCCATTCATATGCATCGGCATAGACGGCCAGATACCATTCGTGGACCTGATGGGGGTCGATGCCCGCAAGCAGCGCGAAATTGCCGGTCACCATCAGACGCTGGATGTGGTGGGCATAGGCCTCGTCGCGGGTCTGCTCGATCGCGCGCGCCATGCAGCGCATGTCGGTCCGGGCGGTCCAGTAGAAATCGGGCAGGGCGCGCTGATGGTCCAGCGCGTTGCGGCGGGTGTAGTCGGGGCCTTCGCGGAAGTAGATGCCGCGCATGTATTCGCGCCAGCCGATGATCTGGCGGATGAAGCCCTCGACCGCGTTCAGCGGGGCATCGCCCGCCGTGTAGGCATCCGCGGCGGCCTCGCAGATTTCCTGCCAGCCCAAGAGACCGGCGTTGAGATACATCGAGATGACCGCATGATAGAGAAAGCGGTTTCCGTCGAGCATCGCATCCTGAAAATCACCGAAGCGCGGCAGCGCGTGGGCGATGAAATGATCCAGCGCGGTCCGCGCGCCGTCTCGGTCGGTGGCGAACCAGAAGGGGCGCAGCGTGCCGAAATTATCGGGAAAGCGGCCCTCGACCAGCGCCAGAACCTCTTCGGTGACGGCGTCGGGGGCAAAGCGCAGCGGACCGTCGAAGGCGATCTCGCCCGGCGCCGGCTTGCGGTTGTCGTGGTCATAGTTCCACTTGCCGCCCGCGGGCTTGTCGCCCTCCATCAACAGGCCCGTCTTGCGCCGCATCTCGCGGTAGAACCACTCCATCCGCAGCTCTTTGCGACCCTCGGCCCATTGGTCGAACTCGGCGTGCGAACACAAGAAGCGGTCGTCGGGGAAGAGGTGGACGGGGACCGGGCAATCCTCGAGCGCGGCAATCAGCCGGAACTCGCCCGGCTCGGTCGCCAGCACTTCGGCGGCGCCCGTTTCCTCGGCGCGGCGCAGCAGCTCGCCGGGGATGGAGCCGGCGTTGTCGGGATCGTCCAGGCGGGTGTAGCACACGCGCCAGCCCTGCCCCTCCAGGCGGGCCGCGAACTTGCGCATCGCGGCGAACAGGAAAGCGATCTTCTTGGGGTGATGGGGGACATACGCGGCCTCGTCCATCACCTCGGCCATGACGACGGTATCGCGCTCCCGGTCGGCCTCGCGCAGGGCGGCGATGCCGTCGGACAGCTGATCCCCGAGGATCAGGACAAGACGGCTCACCACGGGATCTCCGCGCCGGAATAGTCGTAGAAGCCGCCGGATTGCTCGGCGGTCAGCCGCTCCATCACGTCGCAAAGATTACGCGCCGCCTCCTCCGCCGTGACCTTGCCATGCTTGGGGTCGTAGCCCTCGGTGAAGGGGGTCGCGACCGTGCCGGGATGCAGCGCCGCGACGATCGCCTCGCGGTGCGAACGGCCAAGCTCGATGGCCGCGCCATGCACGATCTGGTTGAGCGCGGCCTTCGAGGCGCGATAGGAGTGCCAGCCGCCCATCCGGTTGTCACCGATGGAGCCGACGCGGGCAGTCAGCACCCCGGTTACGGAACGGCCCCGCTTGGGCAAAAGCCGCGGCAGGTGGCTCAGCACATGCGCCACCCCGATGGTGTTCACGGCGAAGACGCGGGCCATGACGGCCGGGTCGATGGCGGCCAGCTGCTTTTCGGGCGCGCCACCCTCGGGGGCGAGGATACCGATGGAGACGAAGACGGTGTGGAACGGCCCCTCGAGCGCGCCCATCACGCGCGCCACGCTGGCGGCGTCGGTCACGTCCAGCCCGTCGTCGCGTCGCGAGAGCGTGGTGACATTGCCACCCCGCGCGCGCATTTCATCCGCCACGGCACGGCCGATGCCGCCCGAGGCCCCTATGACAAGTGCATCCATCATGTCCGGCGCAGCTATCGCGCGGCGGCGATCGGTCAATCCCCTTGACCCGATTGGGGGTTTTCAAATGCGTCCGGATCGGTATCTTCCCGCCCCATGACGACGCAGACCCATATCGCGACCCTCGCCGCACCGCGCGCGCGCCTCGCCCTGCGTGGTCTTCTTCTCCTTAGCCGCCTCTGAGCGTGCCTTTCGGCGCGACCGCTCAGGGGAGGGACAGCGCCGGAGACACCCACTCAGCTAAGGAAACATCGACATGACCATCGACCCCAATCGCGTCCTGATCTTCGACACGACGCTGCGCGACGGCGAGCAATCGCCCGGCGCGACCATGAGCCACGAGGAAAAGCTGGAGATCGCCGCGCTGCTCGACGACATGGGCGTCGACATCATCGAGGCGGGATTTCCCATCGCGTCCGACGGCGATTTCGCCGCCGTCTCCGAGATCGCCAAACTGGCGCAACAGGCCACGATCTGCGGGCTGGCGCGCGCCAACCTCAAGGATATCGACCGCTGCTGGGAGGCGGTGAAACACGCCAGGTCCCCGCGCATCCACACCTTCATCGGCACCTCGCCGCAGCACCGCGCCATCCCCAACCTGACCATGGACGAGATGGCCGAGCGCATCCACGAGACGGTCACGCATGCCCGGAACCTGTGCGACAACGTGCAATGGTCGCCGATGGATGCGACGCGGACGGAATGGGACTATCTCAGGCGGGTGGTCGAGATCGCCATCAAGGCGGGGGCCACGACGATCAACATCCCCGACACGGTGGGCTACACCGCGCCCGTCGAATCCGCCGACCTGATCCGGCGCCTGATCGCCGAGGTTCCGGGGGCTGAGGACGTGATCTTCGCCACCCATTGCCACAACGACCTGGGCATGGCGACGGCCAACGCCTTGGCCGCCGTGGCTGGCGGCGCGCGGCAAATCGAATGCACGATCAACGGGCTGGGCGAGCGCGCGGGCAACACCGCGCTGGAAGAGGTCGTGATGGCCATGAAGGTCCGCAACGACATCATGCCCTATACGACCGGCATCGACACGACCAAGATCATGCACATCTCGCGCCGTGTCAGCACGGTCTCGGGCTTTGCCGTGCAGCCCAACAAGGCCATCGTGGGCAAGAACGCCTTTGCCCACGAAAGCGGCATCCACCAGGACGGGATGCTGAAAAGCGCCGACACGTTCGAGATCATGCGCCCGGCCGATATCGGCCTTGCCGGCACCTCGTTGCCCTTGGGCAAACATTCGGGCCGGGCGGCGCTGCGCGCAAAGTTGAAGGACCTCGGCTTCGACATGGTCGACAATCAGCTCAACGACCTGTTCGTGCGGTTCAAGGCGCTGGCCGACCGCAAGAAAGAGGTGTTCGACGACGACCTGATCGCGCTGGTGACCGATGCCGCTGCGGCAGGGCAGGCCGATCACCTGGAGCTGAAATTCCTGCGCGTGATCTGCGGGACCGAGGCGCCGCAGTCGGCCGACATCACCCTGCGCGTGGGCGAGAAGGACCGGCAGGCGACGGCCCAGGGCGACGGGCCGGTCGACGCCGCCTTCAACGCGGTCAAGGCGCTTTACCCCAATGACGCGGTGCTGAACCTCTACCAGGTCAGCGCGGTGACCGAAGGGATGGACGCGCAGGCGACCGTGACGGTCCGCATCGAAGAAGACGGGCGCATCGCCACGGGCCAGTCGGCGGACACCGACACGGTGGTCGCGAGCGTGAAGGCTTATGTCAACGCGCTCAACCGGTTGATCGTGCGACGCGAGAAGCTGGGCAGCGATGTGCGCGAGGTCAGTTACAAGGATGTCGGCTGAGCCCGGCACCACGCTGGCGCCCTGCCAAGCGGAAACGCGCTGATCGGGCGCGGGGCGGGGCCTTTACGGGCCCCGAGCCCCCCGCCTATATAGCGACGGTCGGGGCGTGGCCGAGTCTCTGGTAAGGGACGCGGCACACGCCCTTTTGGAATTCGGGACAGGGACAAGTTCATGGCTTTCTGGGGCAACCTCTTTTCGTCGGACATGGCGATCGACCTCGGCACGGCCAACACGCTGGTCTACGTCAAGGGGCGCGGCGTTATCCTGAACGAACCATCCGTGGTGGCCTACCAGGTCAAGGACGGCGTGAAAAAGGCGCTGGCCTTCGGCGAGGATGCCAAGCTGATGCTGGGCCGCACGCCGGGGTCGATCCAGGCGATCCGGCCGATGCGCGACGGGGTCATCGCCGACTTCGACGTTGCCGAAGAAATGATCAAGCACTTCATCCGCAAGGTCCACAAGCGCACCACCTTCACCAAGCCCAAGATCATCGTCTGTGTACCCCATGGTGCCACGCCCGTGGAAAAACGGGCCATCCGGCAATCCGTGCTGGGTGCCGGCGCGCGCAAGGCGGGGCTGATCGCGGAACCCATCGCCGCGGCCATCGGGGCGGGCATGCCAATCACCGACCCGACGGGCAGCATGGTCGTCGATATCGGCGGCGGAACGACCGAGGTGGCCGTCCTGAGCCTCGCCGACATCGTCTATGCCCGCTCGGTGCGTGTCGGCGGCGACCGGATGGACGAGGCGATCATCAGCTACCTGCGGCGGCAGCATAACCTTCTGATCGGGGAATCGACGGCCGAGCGGATCAAGACCTCGATCGGCACGGCGCGCATGCCCGATGACGGGCGCGGCGCCTCGATGCGCATTCGGGGCCGCGACCTGCTGAACGGTGTACCCAAGGAAACCGAAATCAGCCAGGCCCAGGTGGCCGAGGCGCTGGCCGAGCCGGTGCAGACGATCTGCGAGGCGGTGATGGGCGCGCTCGAGGCGACACCGCCCGACCTTGCCGCCGATATCGTCGACCGGGGTGTCATGCTGACGGGCGGCGGCGCGCTGCTTGGCGACCTCGACGTGGCGCTGCGCGAGCAGACGGGGCTGGCCATTTCGGTGGCCGACGAAAGCCTGAACTGCGTGGCCATCGGCACCGGCAAGGCGCTGGAGTATGAAAAACTCCTCCGCCATGCGATAGATTACGACAGCTGAGACCCGACTTCGCCCCGACGCGGCCTGCCTGAAGGAGCGACATGGCACGGGACCCGTATGATGCGACCCACACCCGCCCCGTCCGGCGTCTGCTGGTGACGGTACTGGTGTTGTTGCTGGTCGCCCTCGTGCTGGTCTGGCGCATCGACAATCCCCGCATGGAGCGTCTGCGCGCAGCGGTTGTCGATCGGGTCGTGCCGAACATGGAATGGGCCATGGCGCCGGTCACGGGACTGGCCCGGATGGTGGACGATTTCCAGAGCTACGCCCGGCTTTACGAACAGAATCAGGAACTGCGCCGAGAGTTGCAGCAGATGAGGGCCTGGCGCGAGGCCGCGCTGCAGCTGGAGCAGGAGAACGCCCGCCTGCTCGACCTCAACCGCGTGCGGCTCGATCCGGAACTGACCTTCGTGACCGGGATCGTGACGGCGGATTCGGGCAGCCCCTTCCGCCGGTCCGTCCTTCTGAACGTGGGCGCGCGCGACGGCATCCTCGACGGTTGGGCCACAATGGACGGTCTGGGCGTCGTCGGCCGGATCTCGGGTGTGGGCAACCGGACATCCCGCGTTCTGCTGCTGACGGACTCCAACAGTCGCGTGCCGGTGACGATCCAGCCGTCCGGGCAACAGGCGCTCGTGATGGGCGACAACACGCAGACCCCGATCCTCGAATTCCTCGAGACCCCCGAGGATATCAGCGCAGGCGATCTCATCGTGACCTCGGGCGACGGCGGGCTGTTCCCGCCCGGCCTGCTCGTGGGGCAAGTGATCGAGACGACCGACCGCCGACTGCGAACACGCCTCGCCGCCGATATGGCGCGACTGCGGTTCCTGCGCGTGATGCGCAGCCATCCCGGCACCGCCCTCGACGACCCGGGCGATCTGATCGGCCCGCCATGGCCACCGCCCGAAGGCTTTGTCCTGCCACCCGGCGTCTCGCCTCGGCCGCGGCCCGATCAGGCCGCGCGTCTGCTGCAGGAGGGCGGACTGCAATGAACGGGCTGACTTCGCCGCAGCATGTCTGGACCTACAGGGTGCTGTTTCTCGTTCTGTGCCTTCTGGTGATCTTGTTCAAGATGCTGCCACTGGGCCTCGACGACTACGGCGTGCCGGGGCCGGACCTTTTGTTGGCGCTGACACTGGCATGGCTTCTGCGCCAACCGGCGGTGGTGCCGATCGGGTCCATTCTGCTGGTGTTCCTGCTGGCTGATTTCCTGTTTCTTCAGCCACCGGGTCTTTGGACGCTGCTCGTGATCATCGTGTCCGAAGGCCTGCGCCGCCGCCGCCTGACGATGACCGAATTCCCGTTCCTCGTGGAATGGTCGGCCTTCGCAGGCGCGGTCTTCACCATGATCATTCTCAACCGGCTGGTGCTGTGGGTGTTGATGGTGGACCTGCCGTCGCTGGGGCTGACGCTGGCTCACGGGATTGTCACCGCGGCGATATACCCGGTCGTCGTCGCCATCTCGAAATTCCTTTTCGGTCTGCGTAAGATCGGCCCAGCCGAAGCCGAGGCGCTGTAGCCCATGAAGCGAACCCAGAAAGACACCGAGGACAGCGCGCGCCAGATCGGCCGGCGCAGCCTTGTGCTGGGCGGCCTTTTCGCGGGCACGGGCGCGGTGCTGGCGGCGCGGATGCGATACCTGCAGGTCGAGCGGGCCGACGACTTCCGCCTGCTGGCCGAGGAGAACCGGATCAACATCCGCCTGCTGCCACCGGCCCGTGGCCTGATCTTCGACCGGGCAGGCGTGCTTGTGGCCGCGAACGAACAGAATTACCGCATCACGCTGGTGCGCGAGGACGCGGGCGATGTCGACGCCGTTCTGGCCGAACTGGGGCGGATCGTGAACCTCGACCTGGTGACGCTGGAGCGCGCGCGGCGCGAGATCGACCGCCGCCCGCCCTTCGTTCCGGTGACCATAGCCGATCGGCTGAGCTGGGCCGAGGTCAGCGCCGTGGCCGTGAACGCCCCCGCCCTTCCCGGCATCAATCCCGAAGTGGGCCTGAGCCGCATCTACCCGATGGGCGCCGATTTCAGCCATGTCGTGGGCTATGTCGGCCCGGTGTCGGATTACTACCTCGAACAGACGGGCGACACCGACCCGGTGCTGCAGATCCCCGATTTCCAGGTCGGCCGGAACAACATCGAAGCGCGGATGGAACATACGTTGCGCGGACGCGCAGGCACCAAGCGCGTCGAGGTGAACGCGGGCGGGCGGGTGATGCGCGAATTGGACCGCGATCCGCCCGAACCCGGCTCTGACGTGCAGCTGACGGTCGATGCGGGCCTGCAGAATTACGTCGAGGCGCGGCTACATGGCGAAAGCGCGGGCGCGGTGGTAATGGATTGCGAGACCGGCGAGATTCTCGCGCTGGCCTCGGCCCCCACCTTCGACCCCAACCTCTTCGTGCGCGGCATCTCGACGACCGCATGGAACGAGCTGAACCAGAACGCCTACCGCCCGCTCGCCAACAAGGCTACTCAGGGCCTTTATCCGCCCGGATCGACCTACAAGATGATCGTGGCGCTGGCCGCCCTCGAGGCCGGGCTGGTCACGCCGGATGAAACCGTCAATTGCCCCGGCCACATGGACCTGGGCAACCGCCGCTTTCACTGCTGGCGCCGCGGCGGGCACGGGCGGATGAACCTGATCGAGAGCATCAGCCAGAGCTGCGACGTCTATTACTACGAGCTGGCGCAGCGCGTGGGCATCGAAGCGATTTCCGAGATGGCCCGGCGGTTCGGCTGCGGCGTGCGTCACGATCTGCCGATGTCCGGCATCGCCGAGGGGCTGGCCCCCACGATGCAGTGGAAGATGCAGAACCGCGGCGCGGCCTGGGTGGTGGGCGATACGCTCAACGCCTCCATCGGGCAGGGTTTCGTGCTGTCTTCGCCGCTGCATCTTGCCGTGATGACCGCGCGGTTGGCGACGGGGCGCGAGATCGTGCCCTCGATCATCCGCTCCGTCGACGGGATCAGCCAGCTTCCGCCACCTGCGGGCGACATGGGCTTCGACCCCGGGCATCTTGACCAGATCCACCGCGGCATGTGGAACGTGAACAACGACCGTCGCGGGACCGCCTTTGGCGCCCGCGTCGAAGTGGCGGAGTACAAGATCGCCGGCAAGACCGGCACCAGCCAGGTCCGCAACATCTCGACCGCCGAGCGCGCCGCGGGCGTCATCCGCAACGAGGACCTGCCCTGGGAACGGCGCGACCACGCGCTTTACGTCGGCTACGCGCCCCATGACAATCCGCGCTACGCCTGTTCGGTGATCGTCGAGCATGGCGGCGGCGGTTCGGCCGTGGCAGCCCCCATCGCGCGCGATATCCTGCTGCGCGCGCAACTGGGCGAGGTGCCGCCGCCCGAGATGTACCCGGTCGGCCAGCGCCGCGACATCGAACGGATACACCGCGAGTTGCCGATCCTGCCCACTCCACCCGTCCCGACCGGCCGGACCGTGCGGGGCCAGGCATGAGCTTTCTCGAATACAACGTGAAATCCACGCCCTCGGGCTGGCGAAAGGTGCTCTATCTCAACTGGGGCCTGATCCTATTGCTGATCGCGGTCGCCAGTTTCGGCTTTCTCATGCTCTACTCGGTTTCCGGCGGGAATTTCGGCCGCTGGGCCGAGCCGCAGATGGAACGCTTCGCGCTGGGGTTCGTTGCCATGCTGATCGTGGCCATGGTGCCGATCTGGTTCTGGCGCAACATGTCGGGCCTGGCCTATGGCATCTCCGTCCTGCTGCTGCTCTACGTGGAGTTCTTCGGCATGGTCGGCATGGGCGCCCAGCGCTGGATCGACCTCGGTTTCATGCGGGTGCAACCCTCCGAGCTGACCAAGATCACCCTCGTGATGATCCTTGCGGCCTATTACGACTGGCTCGACCTGTCGAAGAAATCGCGACCGCTTTACGTGCTGATCCCGCTGGTGATCATCGCGGTGCCCGTCTTCCTCACGCTGCGCCAGCCCGACCTCGGCACGGCGCTGCTGCTGCTGATGGGCGGAGGGGCGGTGATGTTCGTCGCCGGCGTCCACTGGGCCTATTTCGCAGGCGTGATCGCGGCAAGCGTCGGCGCGGTGACGGCGGTCTTCACCTCGCGCGGGACGGAGTGGCAGCTTTTGCAGAACTACCAGTACCGCCGGATCGACACCTTCCTAGATCCCACCAACGACCCGCTCGGCGCGGGCTATCACATCACGCAAAGCCAGATCGCGCTGGGATCGGGCGGCTGGACAGGCCGGGGCTTCATGGAAGGCACGCAAAGCCGCCTGAACTTCCTGCCCGAGAAACACACCGATTTCATCTTCACCACGCTGGCCGAGGAATTCGGCTTCGTCGGGGCGGCCTCGCTTCTGGTGCTCTACATCCTGATCCTCGTCTTCTGCATCGCGACCGCGCTGATGAACCGCGACCGCTACGCCTCGCTTCTGGTGATGGGGATCGCGGTGGCGTTCTTCCTCTATTTCGCCATCAACATGGCGATGGTCATGGGCCTTGCGCCCGTGGTCGGCGTGCCGCTGCCGCTGGTCAGTTACGGCGGATCGGCGATGCTGGTCTTGATGGTCGCCTTCGGTCTGGTGCAAAGCGCGCATATCCACCGACCGCGCTGACAGGAGAGCACCGATGACCACCATCCTTTTCGCCGCCAGATCCGAGCGGTGGGACGCCTACGAAGCCCCCCTGCGCGCCGCGCTCTCCGAGGCCGGGATGGACGACGCCACCCTTGCAACCGACGCCGACCCGGCGACGGTCGACTACATCGTCTACGCCCCGAACAGCGGGCTCACCGATTTCACCCCCTACACGCGGCTCAAGGCCGTGCTGAACCTCTGGGCCGGGGTCGAGGACGTGGTGGGCGACCCCACGCTCAGGGTGCCGCTGGCGCGCATGGTCGATGCCGGACTGACCGAGGGGATGGTGGAATACGTCACCGGCCACGTGCTGCGCCACCACCTCGGGATGGACACCCATATCCACGGGCAGGATGGCATCTGGCGCGGCGACACGCCACCACCCGTCGCGCGCGACCGCACGGTGGCGCTGCTGGGTCTGGGCGAATTGGGCACGGCCTGCGCACGGGCGCTCGCAGGGCTGAATTTCCGCGTTCTGGGCTGGTCGCGCAGTGCCAAGACCATCGAGGGCGTCGCCTGCCGCCATGGGGCCGAGGGCCTGCGCGACACCCTGCGCGACGCCGAGATCGTCGTGTTGCTGCTGCCCAACACGCCTGCGACGGAAAACACGCTGAACGCCGAGACGCTGGCACGTCTGCCGCGTGGGGCCGTCATCGTGAACCCCGGCCGCGGGGCGCTGATCGACGATGACGCGCTGCTGGCGGCACTCGACGGCGGGCATGTGGCCCACGCGACCCTGGATGCCTTCCGCGTCGAACCGCTGCCCACGGATCACCCCTACTGGACCCACCCGCGGGTCACCGTCACACCGCACATCGCCTCGGCCACGCGGCCCGGATCGGCCTCGCGCAGCATCGTGGCCAACATCCTGCGCTGCGAGGCAGGTGACCCCCTCGTGGGGCTCGTCGACCGCAGCCTCGGCTACTGACCGGGCCCGACTGTCCCATTTTCGTTCCCCAAATATGCCCGCCGGAGGCGTCGAGCCGCCGCGAAAGGCACATCCGCCGGACCATGGGGTCCTGCCGCCGCCACACGCCCCCAGCGCCGCAAGGAGGGCGCCAGCGGCGCCTGACGCGCGGCGCCGCCCCCTTCAGCGCAGCCGCGGCGGCGCGTCGGGGTCCATCCCGGGGGCCGAACCCGGCACGCGATCCGCCTTCGGGGCCTCGGGCAGGTCGAAGCGCAGGCCGACACGGGCCAGCCGGGCCGCCACCGGGTCGGAGGCGCGGAAGAAACCGACATCGAGGCTACCGGCCTCGACCCCGGAAAACGTCAAGGCGTCGCCCACCGCGCGCGCCAGCGAAGGCTCGGCGCCGGGCAGCGTATCGACGAAAGCCATCAGGTGTCCGCGCCGCCCGCCGGCGTAAGTCGCGGCCACGAGATAGGCCATGCGCGCCAGGCCCTCGGCTGCGGCCAGTCGCGCATCGAGCGCGGTCAGCAGCATCTCGGGCAGGCCCGCGGGCGCGGCCAGTTCCTCGGGGCGTTCCTCGACCTCCTCGGGGGCGGCGGCCAGCGTGGCGGCCAGCCAGTCGACCGAGCCTGCCTCGATCAGGATCGACGAGGGCGCAACGCCGAGGTTCACGCCCAGCCCGATCCCCTGCCCCGCCAGCATCGACGCCAGCGCGCGCCCCGAAAGCGCGGCATAGGGGGCAGGCCCCTCGGCGAACCCCGTCAGCCGGTCCTCTCGGTCGAAGACGAGGGCGAAGGTCTGCCCCTCGACCGGGAAGAGCGCGGGACGGATACGGTCGCCCTCGGGCTCCTCCTCGAGCAGAAGGAACAGTTCGCACCCGGCGAGGCGGTCGTAGAACCGCAGGCGCGCGGCATCGTCGCCGGGCACGGCCTCCATCGCGCCATGGGCATCGTCAAGCGGCGTCATCGGGTCAGCACCTCCTGCACGCGGGTGCGCAGCACCGGCAAAAGCTCGGCCTCGAACCACGGGTTCTTCCTGAGCCACGCGGTATTGCGCCAGGACGGGTGGGGCAAGGGAAAGACGGCGGGCGCGTGGTCGCGCCAAGCCGCGACGCGCTCGGTCACCCCCATCCGGCCGCCCAGGTGCCAGCCCTGCGCGTAGGCGCCGATCAAGAGGGTCAGCGCGGTGCCCTCCAGCATCTCCATTGCGGGGGCGCGCCATGTCTCGGCGCACAGGCGCGGCGGCGGCAGGTCACCGCCCTTGGCGTCGTAGCCGGGAAAACAGAAGGCCATCGGCAGGATCGCGATGCGGGACCGGTCGTAGAATGTCGCCTCGTCCACACCCATCCAGTCGCGCAGACGCTGGCCAGAGCGATCCCAGAAGGGCCGATTTGCATGGTGGACGCGCAGCCCCGGCGCCTGGCTGGCCACGAGGATGCGCGCGCCGGGCCGGAACCAGACCACCGGGTTGGGTGCATGACGCGTGGCGGTGGCGGCGAACCGGTCGGCGCAGAGCCGGCAGGCGGCGATGTCGGCAAGCAGGTCGGGCATGGCGCGACAGATAGCGGCGCGCGCGGGGTCCGGCAATCGCCTGGCGAAACCGACTGGACATCGAAACTACATTTCTATAAATATAGAATCATGAAAACGGCTCCTGCCCCCCTTCCCGAACTCACAATCGCAGCGACGGCCCTTGCCGCACTTGGGTCCGAGCCGCGTCTGGCCATCCTGCGCCGCCTCGTGCGCGCGGGGCCCGAGGGCCTGCCGATCGGCGACCTTGGCGAGGCGGTCGGCATCACCGGATCGGTGCTGACCCATCACCTCAAGCAACTCGTCTCGGCGGGTCTGGTGGTGCAGCGCCGCGACGGTCGGCGGATCCTGTCCTCGGTCGACATCGCCGCGGTCGAGGCCTTGTCACGCTTTCTCGTATCCGAATGCTGCGCCGATCTCGGCGGACCCTCCACCCACTCTCATGAGGAAATGCCACATGGCTGACCTGACACAACACCCCCGTCCGATGATCGACCTGTGGCAGAGGATCGACAAGGTCGCGCTGACGGGCGTGTTGATCCTTCTGGTGCTCGCGGTCTTCGACCGACCGGCGGTCATGCCCACCATCGGGCAGATGCTGGACAGTTTCGCAGGCACGCTGCCCTACATTCTGTTCGCAGTGCTCGCCATCGCGGGGATGAAGGCCAGCGGGTCCGAGCGGCTGCTCGACGGTGCCTTCAAGGGGCGCGAGACGCGGATGATCGTGATCGGCGCGCTCGTCGGCGGGCTGTCGCCCTTCTGTTCGTGCCAGGTGATCCCCTTCGTGGCCGCCCTTCTGGCCGCAGGTGCGCCGCTGTCTGCAGTCATGGCCTTCTGGCTGGCCTCGCCACTGATGGACCCCGCGATGTTCGCGATCACGGCGGGGGGCCTCGGCTTCGACTTCGCGGTGGCCAAGACGGTGGCCGCCGTGGCGCTGGGTCTGGCGGGTGGCCTGACGGTCAAGATGATGGCCGCGTCACCGGTTTTCGCCGATCCCCTGCGCACCGAGCCCAAGGTCGGCGGCTGTTGCAAGGCGAAGAAGACGACGCTGAACTGGCGTTTCTGGCAAGAGGCCGAACGCCGCCGCACCTTTGCCGAAAGCGGGTGGTCCAACCTCGTGTTCCTCGGCAAGTGGCTGATGCTGGCCTATCTCTTCCAGGCGCTGCTGATCGCCTATGTCCCCGCCGAACTGGTGGCGCGGGTGATCGGCGGCGACGGTATCGGCCCGATCTTCCTTGCCGCCATCGTGGGGGCGCCTGCCTACCTGAACGGCTACGCGGCGGTGCCGCTGCTGGAGGGGCTGCTGACGCAGGGCATGAACCCCGGCGCGGCGATGGCCTTCGTCATCGCGGGCGGTGTCAGTTCGATCCCCGCCGCGATCGCGGTCTGGGCGCTGGTCAAGACACGTGTCTTCGCCGCCTATCTTGGCTTCGCCTTTGCCGGCGCGATACTGTCGGGACTGGCCTGGGCCGCCCTCGCCTGACGCCTATCCGTCAATTTTCCATGAAAATGGTATCAATCCGGCCCACACGGGCCGGATTGGACATATTGGCGCCCCAAATGTCGTTTAGGGATGCTATTGTATGAAGGTGGCGCTCAGACCACCTGTTGGCAGGCAAAAAGCGCGAAAGCGACAGGCACATATGCTCGAATTCGTCGAGGTTTCGAAATCGTTCTGGACCGGGGAACGCCGCAAGGTGATCCTCGACCGCGCCTCGTTCAAGGTCGAACTCGGCTCGTCTCTGGGCATCCTCGCGCCGAACGGCACTGGCAAGACGACGCTGATCAAGATGATGGCGGGGCTGGAAAAACCCGACGAGGGCAACATCTATCGCAATGCCCGCATCTCGTTCCCGCTCGGCTTCATGGGCGGTGTGATCCCCCGGCTCACGGCCTGCGAGAACTCGCGCTACATCGCGCAGCTCTACGGGCTGGACCCCGACTATGTAGAAGCATTCTGCCGCTGGGTCTGCGGGATTGAGGAATATTTCGACATGCCGGTCGGCACCTACTCGGCAGGCATGCGGGCGCGGTTCAACTTCTCGTTGCTGCTGGCGCTGGATTTCGACATCTACCTGATCGACGAAGGCATGCCACAGACGACCGATGCGGAGTTCAACCGCAAGGCCGGATCGATTCTCGCCGAGCGGCTGAAACACGCGACCGTTGTAATCGTGTCTCACCAGGCGCAGACGCTTGAAAAGTTCGCGCGACGCGCAGCCGTGCTGCGGGACGGGCAATTGTATGAATTCGACACGCTCGAAGAGGCGAAGCAGCTTTATGACTACGACACCCAAGGCACGTAAGTTCCGCATCCGCCGCGGCGACCAGACGCAACCGCAGACGCCTTCGCCCCATGCGTCGGCCGCACAGCCGCGCCCGCACACCGCTGCCGAAGACTTGCTCGCCGCCCCCGCGACACCCGAAGACGGGTTCGGCGACCTTGCGATGCCAGGCTCGGCGGCCGCCGCACGGCGTGAGGCCGCGACGCTGGCGCAGCGGCAGGTCGCGAGCGAGGGGCGTGCTTCGGAGCCGTCCCCGTCCGATGCGGCCCCGCCACCGAGCGGTCGCGGCACCGCACCGACCCCCGAGCAGGAGATCGCCGGCATCCGCGCAGAGGGTCTGACCGGTCGCCAGCTTCGGATGGCGCGGCGGACCGCGCAAAAGCACGGTCTGAGCCCGACCTCCGATTTCGACGCGGTGCGCCTGCTGCGCGCGCGCGGCATAGATCCGTTCTCGCAATCGAACATGCTGGAGCTGGTCGTCGATGACGCCCACGGCGAGCAGGCCGAACCGCGCGGCGCGAACCTGCCGGCCACAACCAGGCCGGTGCAGACGCCCGCCCCGCCCGGCCCGCCGCGTCCCATGGGCGCCGACGAACGCGCCGCCGAGATCATGAAGGTGCAGCGCGACATCGCACGGCGACGGCGCAAGCGCCTTGTCCTGCTGGCCAGCAGGCTGGCGTTTTTCGTTCTGCTGCCGACGCTTCTGGTAGGCTACTACTTCTACCGCGTGGCCACTCCGCTCTATGCCACCAACACCGAATTCGTGATCCAGAAGGCCGAAGGAGGCGCCAGCGCCGGGGGCGGCCTCGGCGGGCTGCTCGGCGGCACGAGTTTCGCGACCGTGCAGGAAAGCATCGTGGTGCAAAGCTACCTCGAAAGCCGCGAGGCCATGTTGCGGCTCGACCAGGATCTCGACTTCCGCGCGCATTTCTCGGCTTCCGGGATCGATCCCTTGCTGCGCCTTGCCCCCGAGGCGGCGGTCGAGGATGTCTACAGCACCTACCGCGACCAGCTGACCATCGGCTACGACCCGACCGAGGGCGTCGTGAAGATGGAGATGCTGGCCGCCGACCCCACCGTCAGCCAGGCCTTTTCGGAGGCCCTGATCCGCTACGCCGAAGAACGCGTCGACCAGATGAGCCAGCGCCTGCGCGAGGACCAGATGGCCGGCGCACGCGACAGCTACGAAGATGCGGAGCGCCGCGTCGCCGAGGCGCAGGCGCGGGTGTTGGACCTGCAGGAGCGTCGTGGGGTTCTCTCGGCCGAGGCCGAGGTTTCGACCGTGTTCAACCAGATCGGCATCTTCGAGATGGAGCTGCAGCAAGAGCGGCTGCGCCTGGCCGAAATCCAGGCGGCGCGCAGTCCGAACGCCACGCGCGTGCAGGTCGCGCAGAACAACATCGAGCGCCTCGAGACGGTGATCACGCAGTTGCGCGGCGGGCTGACCGATGCAGGCGCCGACAATGCATCGCTGGCACGGGTGCAATCCGAACTGCTGATCGCGCAGGCGGATCTCGAAACCCGGCAGATGATGCTGGCGCAGGCCCTTCAGGCGATGGAAACCGCGCGGATCGAGGCGAACCGCCAGTCGCTCTACCTGTCGATCGGGGTGTTTCCCGTGGCTCCGGACGAGGCCGCCTATCCGCGCGCCTTCGAGAACACCTTGCTTGCATTCCTGGTGTTCTCGGGCATCTACCTGATGGTGTCGATGACCGCGTCGATCCTGCGCGAGCAGTTGAGCACCTGAGCCCTTTCCGGGGCAAAGACGCCTGAAAGGAAAGACATGCAGATCGTGGAGACCGGCCCCGTGGCCTTTGGCAACGACAGCCCGCTGACGGTGATCGCCGGGCCGTGCCAGCTGGAGGGGCGCGACCACGCGCTGCGCATCGCGCGCGCCATGGCCGAGGCCTGCGCGGCGGCGGGTGCGCGTTATGTCTTCAAGGCAAGCTACGACAAGGCCAACCGCACCAGCCTGTCGGGCACGCGGGGCCTGGGCATGGACGAAGGATTGGCCATTCTCGCCGCCGTGAAGGCCGAACTGGGCTGCCCCGTCCTGACCGACGTGCACGGCCCCGAGCACTGCGCCCCCGTGGCCGAGGTCTGCGACATCCTCCAGATCCCGGCCTTCCTGTGCCGCCAGACCGACCTCCTCCTTGCCGCGGGCGAGACGGGCGCCGCGGTGAACGTCAAGAAGGGGCAGTTCCTCGCGCCCTGGGACATGAAGAATGTCGTCGCCAAGGTCGAAAGCACGGGCAACCGCCGCATCCTGCTCACCGAGCGGGGCACGAGTTTCGGCTACAACACCCTCGTGGCCGACATGCGCGCCCTGCCCGAGATGATGAAGACGGGCTATCCCGTCATCATGGACGCGACACATTCCGTGCAGCAGCCGGGCGGCCAGGGCGGCAGTTCGGGCGGCCAGCGCGAATTCGCCCCGGTCATGGCGCGCGCCGCCGTCTCGCTGGGCATCGCGGGCGTCTTCATCGAGACGCATGAAGACCCCGACCGCGCGCCCTCGGATGGGCCGAACATGATCCCGCTCGACCAGATGCCGGCGCTGATCGACAGCCTGATGGCCTTCGACCGGCTTGCGAAATCCGATCCGATCCGGCTCTGACAGGGTGGTGTGGCGCCGCAGGGACGCCAGGCCGCTCCGGCGCAGGCCGGATCGGGGCGCAGGTCCTTTCGCCAACGCCGCTCAGGGTCGGTCTCGCCCGGCGCGATCGGGGCGCGCGCGGTCTGTCGGCGGCAGGTCAAGCCTGCGGTTCCAGCTCCCACCATCCCATGAATTGCTCGGGTTGCGCCATCGCCGCCTCAAGCATGATGTCGCGGGCGCGCAGAAGGATATCAGCCGTGGCGCGGTCGCCCGCGCCCGCTTCGCAGGTTGCCATCCGGGTCAGGTCGGGCGAAATCCGCACCTCCGCCCCGCGCAGCGGCGCGCGGGCCAGCGTGGTGACCGCGTGCAGCGCGAACCCGTATTTCAGCGCCAGGGCGACCGGTGTCGTGGGCATGGATATCCGTGCCGCCGCGCCGAAGGGCAGACGCGCAAAGGATGACCCCGCCAGCACCGTGTTCGTGAAGATCACCGTCCCGCCCGCCGACAGGATCCGCAGCACGCGCCGCGTCACCTGCGCGGCCTCGCTTGGGGCGAAGACGAGGCGGCCCGCGAGATAGCGGTTTTCCGCCGCCACCACGACGGGGTTCAGCACCGCGTTGCCGAACCGGGTCGGCGACGCGCCGTGGGTGCTTGCGCTGACCTGATGGGCCAGCACCCCCGCCTGCATCAAGGCACGCTTGCCCCAGAGGCTCTGGAACGCGAACTGGTTCGCCCACAGGATCGTGCCGCGCCTCGGCTCACCGTCCGATGCGTCCCCGGTTTGCAGATTGTCGACACCGCCAAGGGTCAGCGTCACGCTGGCGGGTCTGATCCTGTCTTGCATGATGGCCATGGTCTGGGCGTGACACATCATGCGCCAGTCATCGAACAGCGCCTGCGCCGCAGCATCCTCCATCGGGCCCAGCACCGCCTCGGTGATCCACCGGAAGGGGGGCAAGCGTTTGCGCAGATGCCGGTGTCGACGCAGCATCGAGATGGACCGGCACAGCCGAGGCCACGTCGCCTGCGGCGTGACAGCGACACCCGCTCCTTGCAGCACAAGGCGCGCCATCAACCACAGATCGACCTCCGACATGGTGCGCCGACGCCTGGGCCGACCCCGACCCGGGCGCCGATGATAGAATTCCACCTCCTCACCGCGCCAGGCAATGCGCGACACGGTGGTTTCGGCGCGCATGTCCGCGCGTCCGTCCGGCAGGTCCATGGAGTCCGTCCCGCTTGTTCGGCGCCCCTGCGGGCGCCGCATGCCGCCATGGGCGTCTCAACAACAGCACGATGTCAAGCGCGCCCGGCATCGACGCGCCTTTCCGACCACGGCTCGATGGTCATCGGATATGGTGCCCGGGCAGGATGAGGCGGGGCCGCGAACGGCGCCGCGGACGAGAGGTCGGAACGCGGGCAAAGCCACCCGAAACGGCCCGGGGGCCGGTTTCATGCCGGCCTCGCTGCGCGACGGATACGACTGAACAGGTGGCTGGACCAGGTTCCGTCAGCGGAGTGCCCTGCCCGCTCAGATTCTTGCTGCTTGGGTCTTGATCCCCCGCCGCTCCCCGCGTAACTAGCGCGGCACGGTTGGGGTGTAGCCAAGCGGTAAGGCAGCGGTTTTTGGTACCGTGTACCGTAGGTTCGAATCCTACCACCCCAGCCAGTTCAATTCACATCCAGGCGGCGAACCGCGTCCGGCCGACCGGGACGTCGACTGCAAGGCGGCGGTCGGCGCTGCGCCACGACCGGTTTGCCGCCGTCGTTGCGACCGGGACACGGACGGGAAGGCATCATGCGAAATTGCGCGGACCGGTGAGATCCGGCGCATCGTGACCCGACCCTGCGGCTGCCAATGCAGCACCGCAGACGGGCGCCCGTGGCACGTCACCAGACCGGTCAGCCTACCGCGGGCATCGCCGGACGCTGAAGCGAAAGAAAGTGGAGGTGGCGCACCGGGGAGGATTCGAACCCCCGACCCCTTGATTCGTAGTCAAGTACTCTATCCAACTGAGCTACCGGTGCGTGAGGGCGGGGTTTAGCGCCGCCGTCCGGGGCTTGCAAGGGGAAAACCCTTGCGATCAGGCCGCCATGCCGCCGGGCAAGTTGACGCGGAAGGTGGTTCCTTCGGGGCCCGTGGCGGCAAGCTCCAACTGCCCGCCATGTCCGCTCACCAGTTCGGCGCAAATCGCAAGGCCCAGGCCGGTACCACCCTTGCGCGCACCGCCATGGAACGGCTTGAACAGGTGGTCGAGCGCCTTTTTCGGCAAGCCGGGTCCGGTGTCGCAGACCTCGATCACCCAGCCGTCCGCCGTGTCGCGGCCGGTGATGCGGATCGTCCCCTCGCCATTCGATGACGCGATGGCCTGCCGGGCATTGCGCACAAGGTTCGACAGGACACGGTGCAATTGCTCGGAATCCGCACGCAGGCTGATATCGGCAGGCACGTCGCAGCGGTAGGCGATCGCGGTCCCCTCGCCGGCAAGCTGATCGTTCTCGATCACGTCGAGCACCAGCCCGCGCAACGGAACCCGGTCGAGTTTGGGCGCGGGTTCCTCGGCCCGGCCGAAGGCGAGCGTCGCCTCGGTCAGGTTGATCGCCCGGTTGAGCGAACTGACCAGTTTCGGCGCGATGCGTTGCACGGTGGGATCCTCGGAGCTTTCCAGCCTGTCGGCGACCAGCGTGGCGACCGACAGCATGTTGCGCAGGTCGTGGCTGATCTTGGCCACGGCCTCCCCCAACTGCGCCAGACGCTCGCGCTGCCTCAGCGCGCCGGTCAGTTCCGTCTGCAGGGAGTGCAGCGCCTCCTCGGCATCGCGCAACTCCTTCACCCGCCCCTGCGGCGTGATGATGCGCGCCGCATCCTGCGGGGACGCGGCATAATCGGTCATGCTGCGCACGACCCGCTGGATCGGTTGCACCATCAACTTTCTCACGGCCACGAAGAGCAGCACCGCGGTGAAGATCGAGATGACCGCAGACAGGGCCAAAATGCGCAAGCCGTAGTCGATCATCGCCATGCGCAGCGGCTCGGTCAGCATGGTGACCTCGATCAGCAGACCGGCCTCGCGCACGGGCTCTCCGATGACGCGGATGACCTGCGGCTCGGGGTTCGCGAGGCGGGCGAGCGCATCGCGCATCAACACCCAAGGCGAGGGATCGCGCAGGTCGAAACTGGCCGCGACCTGCGGCATGTCATCCGTCGACAGGATCAATTGCCGAACGGCATCGCGGCGCAGAACGACGTTCAGCACCTCGGCGTTCTCCAGCAGCTCCGCCTCGAGCGCGTCTTCGATCATCCCGTCCGTCGCCAGCAGCGCGAGCGAGGCGATCTGCGCCCGTTCCAGGCGTGCCAGCAGGTAATCCTCGCGGAAGCGCGCGACCGAGGGGACGAATATGAAGACCTCGGCCAGCATCACGAAGATGACGGTGAGGATCAGAAAGCGCCCTGAGAGTGTATTGGCCACGCGATCCCTGCCTGCCCGGTCGTTACGGCAATCGCTGCACGAAACCCACGATCCGCTTCACCAGCGGGCTTTCGAACAGCTTTGGTGAGAAATAAGCGCCCGCGGCCCGTTTGTTAATCTCCCCTAGCGTGGGATACGGCGAAATCATGCCGGCGACGGCCGACATCTTGAGGCGGTTGGCGATCGCCAGCGCCCAGATCTGGATCAATTCGCCCGCCTGCGGGCCGACGATGGTGGCGCCCACGGGCCGCCCCTTGACCACCATGATCTTGGCGAAACCCCGATCCTGCCCGGTCGCGATGGCGCGGTCGTTGTGGTCGAACCCCGCCCGCGCGACGAACAGCCTGTCACCGTGGACCTTGCGCGCCTCGGCCTCGGTCAGGCCGACCTGGGCCAGCTCCGGGTCGGTGTAGGTCGCCCAGGGCACATGATCGGTGCGGACTTTCGAAGGCAGGCCGAACAGCATGGGGCGGATGATCTGCCCCGCGTGATAGCCCGCGACATGGGTGAACTGCAGGCCACCCGCGACATCGCCGATGGCATAGACGCGCCGGTTGGTCGTGCGCAGGCCGCGGTCCACGGTCACGCCCTTGCGGTCGTAGTCGACAGCTGCCGCCGCGAGGTTCAGGCTGTCGACATTGGGCTGCCGCCCCACGGCGACCAGCAGATGGGAGGCGTCGAAGGCGTGCCCGTCCTCGGTCTCGACCCGGATCGCGCCCTCGCTGCCCGACACCGCCGCGACCTGCGCGCCCTCGACGATCTCGATCCCTTCGGCCCGCAGCTGTTCCAGCACCACCGCCGCGGCCTCGGGATCGTCCTTTCCCAACGCCTTGGCCCCTTCCAGCACGGTCACGCGACAGCCGAGGCGGCGATGCGCCTGTGCCATTTCCATGCCGATGGGACCGCCGCCGATGATCAGCAGGTGCTCGGGGCGGTCGTGCAAATCAAAGATCGTCTCGTTGGTGTGGTGCGGCACCCCCTCCAGCCCCGGAATGGGCGGCACGAAGGGGCGCGAGCCGGTGGCGATGACGAAGCGGCGCGCGGTGATGCGGTGGGGACCGGCCTCGGCCTCGGTCTCGGAGACGAAACGCGCGGTCTCGCGGATCACGCGGACGCCCAGGCCCTCGAACCGCTCCTGGCTGTCGACCGGTGCGATGTGGTCGATCACGGCGCGGACATGGTCCTTGGCCTTGCCGAAATCGGGGGCCGGGTCATGGCCCGCCGTGCCGAAGGCGCCCTGCCCCGTCGCGTGCGCCTTGTGCCCCGCGGCCAGCAACGCCTTGGACGGCACGCAGCCGAAATTCAGGCAATCGCCGCCCATCAGGTGCGCCTCGATCAGCACGACGCGCGCGCCCATCTGGACCGCGCCCGCGGCCACCGACAGGCCCGCCGAACCCGCGCCGATGATACAGATATCCGTCTCGATGCGGTCCATCAGAGCCCCCGCTTGCCGCGCACGGCCTTGAGAATGACGGGCAGAAGCGCCAACGCGCAGAGCCCCAGAAGCGGCAGCAGGACCTGCGGCTCGAAGATGATGCCGAGGTCGGGCGTCTCGCCGCGGGCGAAGACCTCGCCCAGCCCTGCGCCGACCGAGGTATAGACCACCGCGCCGGGCATGATGCCGAAGAAGGTCGAGATCACGAAGCGGCGGAGCGGCACCTCGAGGAAGGCCGGCACGAGATTGGCGACGAAGAAAGGCACGACCGGGATCAGGCGGATCAGGAACAGCATCGACCACTGGTTCTCGTCGATGCCGTCCTTGATGCGCTTGACCAGCCCCTCCGAGCCCTCCAGCCGCGCGCCCATCCGCGCCCCGATGCTGGTTTGCGCCGCAAGAAAGATCGCGGTCGCGCCCAGTGTGGCGGCGGTGATGTTGAACAGCGCGCCGGGGAAAGTCGCGAAGAGAAACCCGCCGGTCAGCGTGGCGATCGTGGCGCCGGGCAGCGAGAAGGCCACGATCAGCGTGTAGGCGGCGATGAAGACGGCGACCGTGGCGGCGTAATTGGCATCGCGGAAGGCCAGCAGCGCCTCGCGGTTCTCGGCCAGCGCGGCGAAGGTCAACTGGTCGCGGAACAGCCACCAGCCCAGACCGGCGCCCAGCGCGATCACGATCAGGGGCGCATAGCGGCCCGGGGAGGAGGCGGTCGGTTTGGTCACGGTGTCGGACATGGCTGGCACCTTTCATGTGCGGTTGTCCAGTAGATGCACCGGCCGGCGGTCGGGTGACATCGGGGTTCACGCGGCCTTGATGGCGCGTGACGGAATAGCCCTCTTTCGTGACGAAACCGGGCCTTTCGTGTAACACCCGTTCGGGACCTGTTGCAAAGGACACAGCCGGCATGGAGCGAATCCTCGTCAGCGCCTGCCTGCTTGGCCGCCCGGTGCGATACGACGGGCGCGCCAAGGCCCCCGGCACCGACCTTGTGTCGCGGTGGCAGGCCGAGGGGCGTCTGGTGCCGCTCTGCCCCGAGATGGCGGGCGGCTTGCCCGTGCCGCGCCCGCCTGCCGAGATCTCGCCGGGCGCGACCGGTGCCGATGTGCTGGCGGGCCGCGGCACGATCCGGACCCGCAGGGGCGCAGATGTGACACCGGCCTTCCTCGAGGGCGCCGCAGCGGCGGTGCGCCTCGCCCGCGACACCGGCTGCCGTCACGCGCTCTTGACCGAAGGCAGCCCCTCGTGCGGCGTGCACCGCGTCCATGGCGGGCGCTTCGACGGGACAACGACACCCGGCGAAGGCGTCGTCGCGGCGGCGTTGCGCGCCGCCGGATTGGCCGTCTACAGCCACGAGGAGGCCGAGGCGCTGGCCCTGGCGGTGGCCGCAGCGGAGAAACCGGGCCGATAGCCGCGGGATTTGTTGACAGCCCGCCGCGCTTTCCGTATCTGCCGGGCTTCATCGGAGATTCCTTCGGTCCGACGCGACGCGCGTCCTGCGCGACCGGACCGACAGAGTGACGGAGAAGACAGATGTCGAAGCGGACATTCCAGCCCTCGAACCTCGTGCGCAAGCGGCGCCACGGGTTCCGCGCGCGCATGGCCACCAAGGCCGGCCGCAAGATCCTGAACGCCCGCCGCGCCCGCGGCCGGAAATCGCTGAGCGCCTGATCACAGGCCCTGCGATGAGCACGGATGCGCCTCCGTCGGGCAAGACCCCGGCGGGGGCTTTTTCCGTTCTGAAACACCGCGCGGATTTCCTGCGCGCCGCCCGCGCGCGCCGGGTGCCGATGCCGGGTTTCCTGTTGCAGGCGCGCGAACGCGCAGCCGACGAGCCCGCCGAAACGCCGATCCGCGTGGGCTACACCTGCTCCAAGAAGGTGGGCAACGCCGTCGCCCGCAACCGTGCCAAGCGGCGCCTGCGCGAGATCGCGCGCGCAGGCGTTCCGCTGGAAGGGCGGCCCGGCTGGGATTATGTCCTGATCGGACGCGCGACCGAAACCGCCGCGCGCGACTTCGCCGCGCTCAAGGACGACCTCGCCCGCGCACTCAGAAAGGTGCACAGATGAGCCCGCTCGCCTACATCGTTTCGCTGCCCGTGCGCTTTTACCGGCTGGTCTTCAGCCCCTGGGTCGGACACGCCTGCCGCTATCAGCCGACCTGTTCCGCCTACGCGATGGAGGCGCTCGAGAAACACGGCGCCCTCAAGGGCGGCTGGCTCGCCGCCCGCCGCATCGCGCGCTGCCATCCCTGGGGCGGGTCGGGCATCGACAACGTCCCCGAGCGCAAGGATTAGACGACCGCCCGCCGCAGTGCCAAAGCACCGGGCATACCCGCCCGCGTGACGATCTCGCTGCGGTCCACGTCCCCCCGGATCGTGTGCAGCACATCCTCCAGAAACACGGAATCGTGGAAATACCAGGTGTGCGCCGCGAATTTCAGCCCGGCGAAGCCTGCCCGATTGGCGTCGAAATAGGGCCCGCAATTCACATCGACCGCCTTGGGCGGCGCGTCATGCGGCAACCCGATCCGTCCCACCCGCGGCGACACGCCGATGCGCTTGACGTTGGACAGCGACAGCACGTCGTCGAAGGGATTGTGGTAATTCGTCAGCCGCACGCAATGCCGGTAGAGCGACGAGGATTTCGCGCTGTCGCCCGCCAGCGACCCGCGGCTGATATCGGCCGAGATCAGCATCACCTGGCTGACCGACCAGCTGCTCGCGGCGACGCCCGGCCGGTCATCTGCATCGTCGAAGGCCTCGCGCACCACGAAGGCGCCGGTGGAATGCGCAAGGATATGGAGATTCACGAAGCAATCCGCCCGCTGCATCCGGGCAAAGCTGGCAATCCCCTCGGTCACCAGCCGGAAGGCGGTGAATTTCGCATCCAGCCTGTCCTCGAGGTAGTTCAGCGCCAGGCTCGCTGCGGGCCAGTCGAAGCCGACGACGACCCCCTCGAACCCCTTGGCCTCCAGCCCGTCGCGGATCAGCCGCTGGCGCGCCAGCATCGTCTCTTGCGGGGTGTTGTAGCCATGCACGTAGAACAGCACGTCACCCCGCGGCGCGTCATCTTGCAGGCCGTGGCGCGCGGCCTTGAAAACCACGTCGAACCACGCCGTCTTGCGCAGCGCGTGCTCGGGGCGGGGGCTGCTTGTGCCGGGTGGCACGGCGAGGAAATGGGTCGCGCCCGGCTCGTCGGTAAAGGCGCCGCGGCGGACGGAGCGGACGGAAAAGATGTAATCCATTGAACCTCTCCAAGGCCGGCATCGACGCCGGCAACGTTCACGATGCCCGCCGCGCCATCGCGCGCATAGTCCGGGTTTCCCGCCCCCCGCGCTTGACGCGGGCGCGCGGCGCGCCCCATACCGGCGCTTGCGTGACAGGAGACCCCCATGCTCGACCGCGACGAGACCCGCACCCCCGACGCGGGCGACGACATCCACCCGCTGTTTCACGGCGCGCCCAAGACGACCGAGTTCCGCAAGCTGCGCAAGCGGATCATCCGCGAGACGCGCGAGGCGATCGACCGCTACGGCATGGTCGACCGCGACCCGTCCGCGCCGCGGCAGAAGTGGCTGGTGTGCCTGTCGGGCGGCAAGGACAGCTATACGCTGCTCGCTGCACTGACCGAGTTGCAGTGGCGCGGCCTTCTGCCCGTCGACATTCTCGCCTGCAACCTCGACCAGGGGCAGCCGGGCTTTCCGGCGACCGTCCTGCCCGAGTTCCTGAACCGCATGGGCGTGCCGCACCGCATCGAATACGCCGACACCTATTCCATCGTTGTCGACAAGGTGCCGCAAGGACGGACCTATTGCGCGCTCTGCTCGCGGCTGCGGCGCGGCAACCTCTATCGCATCGCCCGCGAGGAGGGGTGTTCGGCCGTCGTGCTCGGCCATCACCGCGACGACATTCTCGAGACATTTTTCCTCAACCTCTTCCACGGCGGCAAGCTGGCCACGATGCCGCCCAAGCTGCTGAACGACGAGGGCGACCTGATGGTGCTGCGCCCGCTTGCCCATGTCGCCGAAGCGGATTGCGAGGCGTTCTCCCGCGCGATGTCCTACCCGATCATCCCCTGCGACCTCTGCGGTAGCCAGGACGGGCTGCAGCGGCAGGTGATCAAGCGGATGCTCGACGAGTGGGAGGCGAAGGCGCCGGGTCGGAGGGGCAAGATGTTCTCGGCCCTGATGAACGCGCGACCCTCGCATCTGCTGGACCCTGCGCTGTTCGACTTCGCCCGCCTCGAGCCCGGCACCAGTGCCGACAATTCTACGGACTGAGAAGCAGGGCGTTAAGCCCCCGTCAGGTCTTGTTTCATAGTCAGGGTGTCGAATTGCCCTGCCGTCCGGCCGGGCCCTGACGGTCGAGGCGCGCGGCATGGCACAGGCAAGATCGAACCTGATCGCACGGATCGGCGCCGGGGCGGGCCATGTGCTCGGCCGACTCGACATGCTCGCGCTCTTTCCGCTGATCGCCGTGCTTGGCGTCGCGCTGGACGTTGCAAGCCTCGTCATGATCAGTGCCTTCGCCCTGCCCGGCTTGCTGGCGCTCAGGGCGATCGGGTTGACCGCATCGGGCGCCCGGATTGCCGATGCGGGATACGGACCGCTGGGGCGGCACGGTGACGGGCTGCCCGGCCGCGAGGCACTGCTGGCGGCACTCGACCGGGTCGCACGCGTGCCCGGCCACGACAGCGCCTGCATCTTGCTGCAGATCGACGGTTGGGACCGGCTGACCGACCTGTGGGGCGCGGAAGCGGCCGAGGATATGGTGACGCGATGCGGCGACCGACTGGCCACCGCATTGCGCCATGACGACACGGTCGCGCGCCTTGGCGATGCACGTTTCGGCGTGGTGCTGCACCCCGTCAAGGCGGCCCGGTTGGGCACGCGCGAGGCCATCACCGGGCGCCTGTGCGCCATCATGGCCGAGGCCATGGCGATCCATGGCACGGCCGTGCGCCTGACCGCCTGCGCCGGGCATTCCAACCTGCGCCGCGAAGGGGCCGAGGTGGCCGAAGTGACGCTGGCAGCCGCCGAGGCCGCCCTTGCGGAGGCGCATCGAAACGGCCCGAACACCCATCGCGCCTATGCGCCCGGCCTCTTGCATCAGCGCCGCGCCCGCGCCGACCTCGCCTCGGAGGTCGAGGATGCCTTGTCGGACGGGCAGATCGTGGCATGGTTCCAGCCGCAGGTCCGCACCGGAACCGGCGTGATCTCGGGCTTCGAGGCACTTGCCCGCTGGCACCATCCCGACCGCGGGGTTCTGTCACCGGCCGAGTTCCTGCCGGCCGTGGATGACGCGGGCAAGATGGACGCCCTTGGCCGACACATGCTTTTCCATGCCCTGACCGCCCTGAAATCCTGGGACGCGGCCGGGCTCAGGGTGCCGACGGTCTCGGTCAATTTCTCTGCCGTCGAGCTGCGCAACCCCGCGCTCGCCGATCATGTCAAATGGGAGGTCGACCGGTTCGACCTTCGTCCGGCGCGCCTGACCGTCGAGATCCTCGAGACCGTCGCCGCCTCGGGCGAGGATGACGGCATCATCGCCACGATCTCGGCCCTGCGCAGCCACGGGATCGGCCTCGACCTCGATGATTTCGGCATCGGGCAGGCCTCGCTGGCGGCGATCCGTCGCTTTGGCGTGAACCGCATCAAGATCGACCGGTCCTTCATCCTCGGGCTCGAGGAGGACTCCGAACAGCAGGCGATGGTCTCGGCCATCCTGTCCATGGCCGGCCATCTCGGGGTCGAGACCCTGGCCGAAGGGGTCGAGACCCGCGCGGTCCGGGCCCGGCTTGCCCGGATGGGCTGCGGCCATGTTCAGGGCTTCCTTCTCGCCCGCCCCATGCCCGTCGAAGAGACCGTGTCCTGGGCCACGCGACACAACCAGGGGCTCGCGCGCCTGCCGGTCATCGACAGGCACGCGGGCTGAGGCCCGCACCCGGCGCAAGGCGGGATCGCGGTGCAGCATGCGGATCGGCATGGCTCCGCACGCCCCCGCGCCGAAAACGCCCCTTGACCTTTCGCCCCCCGATCTGTTGAACCCGCGTGAATATTCAACCGCGGGGTCCCTTCAATCATGGACGATCAGAACAGAAACCTGATCCTGGCCACGGCGCTCAGCTTCCTGGTCATCCTCGTGTGGTTCCTTCTGTTCCCGCCGCCGGAGCCGCAGAGCGACCCGAACGCCGTGTCGATCGTCGACAGCGGCGACCCCGCCGCGACGGCCGAGATGGCCCTGCCGCCGCCGGCCGCGGATGGCGATCCGTCGGTCACGCTCGATGCCGAGCAGGCGACGGCCGTCGCCCTGTCCGAGGCGGCGCGCCTTCCCATCGAAACGCCCGAGGTCGAAGGCTCCATCTCGTTGATCGGCGGGCGCATCGACGACCTGTCCCTGCGGCAATACCGCGAGACGCTGGACGAGGATTCGCCGATTGTCCGGCTGCTCTCCCCGGTGGGCGGGGAAGAGCCGTATTACGCGCTTTATGGCTGGGCACCCGGCGGCGATCTGGGCTTCGACCAGGTGCCTGGCGCAAACACGGAATGGTCCGTCGAAAGCGGCGAGATCCTCACCCCCGAAACACCGGTGACGCTCGTCTGGGAGAACGGCTCGGGCCTGGTCTTCCGCCGGACCATCGCGATCGACGAGAACTTCATGTTCTCGGTCACGCAGTCCGTCGAGAACACCGGGGCAGGCGCAGCACGGCTTGCACCCTATGGCATCGTCGCGCGCCACGGCCTGCCCGATGACTTGCAGAACTTCTTCATCCTGCACGAGGGTGTCGTCCGCAAGTCCGACGGCCAGCTCGACGAGATCGCCTATGACGATGTGCCCGACCTTGATTTCGTGCAACGCGAGGCCGCCGCCGCCGAGATCGTCGAGGTCGAGGCGGACGGATGGATCGGGTTCACCGACAAGTACTGGATGACCACCCTCATCCCCGGCGCCGACCAACCGTTTACCAGCGTCACGAAATACGTGGCGGCTGCCGACATCTACCAGACCGAGGCCCGTCTGCCCGCAATGACGGTGGAAGCCGGCCAGCGCGTCGAGGTGACCACCCAGCTCTTCGCCGGCGCCAAGGAATGGGAGACGATCCGCAACTACCAGAACGAGGGCGGGATCGAGCGCTTCCTCGATTCGATCGACTGGGGCTGGTTCTACTTTCTGACCAAGCCGATCTTCTGGCTCCTGCACAACCTCAACGTCCTGATCGGCAACATGGGCCTCGCCATCATCGCGCTGACCGTGATCATCAAGGCCGCGCTTTTCCCGCTGGCCTACAAGTCCTATGCCTCGATGGCGCGGATGCGCGAGCTTCAGCCGCAGATGGAGAAGATCAAGGAGCGCGTGGGCGACGACCGCCAGAAGATGCAGCAGGAGATGATGGAACTCTACAAGCGGGAAAAGGTGAACCCCGCTTCGGGTTGCCTTCCCATCTTGTTGCAGATCCCGATCTTCTTCTCGCTCTACAAGGTGATTTTCGTCACGCTGGAATTGCGCCACGCGCCCTTCTTCGGCTGGCTGCAGGACCTGTCGACGCCTGACCCCTCGTCGATCTTCAACCTCTTCGGCCTCCTGCCATGGGACGCGCCCGAACCCACCAGCCTTCTGGCGCTGATCTTCATCGGCATCCTGCCGATCCTCCTGGGCATCTCGATGTGGCTGCAGCAAAAGCTGAACCCGCAGCCGACCGACCCGACGCAGGCCGCGATCTTCGCCTGGCTGCCCTGGGTCTTCATGTTCATGCTGGGCGGTTTCGCCTCTGGCCTCTTGGTCTACTGGATCGCGAACAACACCATCACCTTCGCGCAGCAGTACATCATCATGAAGCGGCACGGCTACACGCCGGACCTGTTCGGCAACATCAGGTCCAGCTTCAAGCGGAAGAAGCCCGAAAGCAAATGAGCTGGACGCTCGCCCAGATCTGGCGTCACCCGATCAAGGGGATCGGCGCCGAGGCTCTGGACCATGTCGGGCTGCACGTCGACCGCCCCCTGCCCTGGGACCGCGCCTGGGCCGTGCTGGAGGAAGGCGGCGAGGCGAGCGAGGGCTGGCGGCCCTGCCGCAACTTCCTGCGCGGGGCCAAGGGGCCCTCGCTGATGGCCGTCACGGCGCGGATCGAGGACGACACGGTGCACCTGTCCCATCCGGACCGCCCCGACCTCGCGATTACGCCCGGCACCGAGGGCGCAGCACAGTCGTTGTTCGACTGGCTCCGCCCGATCTATCCCGCCGACCGCAAGCCGCCCGCAGCGCTGATCCGCGCGCCCGAGATGGGCATGTCGGACGCCAATTTCGCCTCCGTTGCGGTGCTGAACCTCGCCTCGCTCCGCGCGCTCGGGCAGAAGCTGGGGCAGGATCTCGACCCGCGACGGTTCCGCGGAAACCTCTGGATCGAGGGGCTTGCCCCCTGGGAAGAGTTCGACCTTGTCGGCAAGCGTCTGCGCATCGGCGCGGCCGAATTGGAGGTGATCGAACCCATCGGCCGCTGCCGCGCGACCGAGGCGAACCCGGAGACCGGCCGCCGCGATGCAGCCACGCTCGCCGCGCTCGAGGAGGCTCTGGGCCGTACGGATTTCGGAGTCTACGCGATTGTCCGCCGCGCCGGCCGCGTGGCCGTTGGTGACGAGGTGACACGCCCATGACCGCCCTGCCCTTCCCCCTCGCCGAAGAGCCCGACGCCGCGACGGCAGAGGCCGCGCGCAAGCTTTTCGCCGGTGGGGCCGAGTTCCTGAAAGGCGTCGTCGCGATGGACGGCCTGCCGCCCGCGGACCGGCCGGAGGTCTGTTTCGCAGGCCGCTCGAACGTGGGAAAATCGACGCTCATCAATGCCTTGACCGGACGCAAGGCCCTGGCACGCGCCTCGAACACGCCGGGACGCACGCAGGAAATCAACTATTTCACCCTCGGCGAAAGCCGCTATCTCGTGGACCTGCCCGGCTACGGCTACGCCGAGGCACCGGTCGCCGTGGTGAAGAAATGGCAGACGCTGCTCAAGGCTTACCTGTCCGGTCGCGCCACGCTGCGCCGGGCCTTCGTGCTGATCGACGCGCGGCACGGCGCCAAGCAGGTGGACGAGGAGATCATGAGCCTGCTCGACGCCTCGGCCGTGCCGTTCCAGGTGGTTCTGACCAAGTCGGACAAGGTGAAGGACAAGGACCGCGCGGCGGCGCTGGAGCGGACGCGCACGGCGCTGGCACGGCATCCGGCGGCCTATCCGGAGCTGATCCTCACCTCCTCGGAAAAGGGCGACGGGATCGCGACGCTGCGCGCAACGATCGCGGCCATCGGCTGAGGCATCTTTGCCAAACCGCTTCACAGCGGCGCTGCGCTCGCCTATTCAGACCGGACGCGCGCCAGAGGCCCCGAGATGAAGACACGTGACATGACCCGCGACTATATCGCCACCGCAAGAACGCTGAGCGAGGCCTTGCCCTATCTGCAACGCTTCAACGACGCGATCGTTGTGGTGAAATTCGGCGGAAACGCCATGGGCGACGACGAGGCGATGGCCAGTTTCGCGCGGGATATCGTGCTGCTGAGGCAGGTCGGCGTGAACCCTGTCGTGGTCCATGGCGGCGGGCCGATGATCAACGAACTTCTTGATAAGCTTGGCATAAAATCCGAGTTCATCGACGGCAAGCGGGTCACCGACGCGGCCACCGTCGAGGTCGTGGAGATGGTTCTGTCGGGGCTTGTGAACAAGCGGATCGTGCAGGCGATCAATGCGCAGGGGGGCAAGGCCGTGGGCTTGTCGGGCAAGGACGCGGAATTGATGGTCTGCGAGGCGGCCGACCCCAAGTTCGGCTTCGTGGGCGAGCCCGTCGAGGTGAATACGGAGGTTCTGAAGAACCTCTTCGGGGATGACATGATCCCCGTGATCGCCCCCCTGGGCATGGGGCGGAACGGCGAGACCTTCAACGTGAACGGCGATACGGCGGCGGGTGCGATCGCCGGGGCGCTGAAGGCTGACCGCTTGTTATTGCTCACGAATGTCGCCGGCGTGAAGAACGCGGCGGGCGAATTGGTGACCGAGTTGACGGCCGCGGAAGTCGAGGAGATGACGCGGGAGGGCGTGATCTCGGGCGGGATGATTCCCAAGACCGAGACCGCGCTGCAGGCGGTGCGGAACGGGGTGCGCGCCTGCATCATCGTGGATGGCCGGGTGTCGAACGCGGTGCTGCTGGAGCTTTTCACCGAACATGGTGCCGGCTCGATGATCAGGGCCTGAGCAACGTGCACAGCCCGTACACACCGCGTACATACCCCGTACATACGCGCGCCAGCCAATGACGGGGCTGGCCGAGATCGACGCGAGTCTCGCGCCCCATCACCTCGAGGTTATGGGCGGGTTCCATCCCGGCCCCGGTGACGGCGCGCCGGATGGATGTCGGACCCTCCTGATGATCGGCCCGTGCGGGCCGGGGTTCTGGGACCATGTCACCGCCGAGCCGGAATTCGCGGACGGCAGGCCCGATCCGCTCGACCGCTGGTCACGGCGGGTGATCGGGCGGATGGCCTGCGACCTGCGGGGCAAGGCGCTGTTTCCTTTCGGCGGGCCGCCCTGGCAACCCTTCATCTCCTGGGCGCAGAGAACGGGGCGCGCCCATGTCAGCCCGGTCACGCTGCTGGTGCATGACCGGGCGGGGTTGATGGTGTCCTTTCGCGGCGCGCTTGCGCTGCGCGACCTCCTCGACCTGCCCCCTGCCCCGCCGCAGCCCTGCGAAGGGTGCGCGCGGCCCTGCGAGACCGCCTGCCCGGTCGGCGCGCTCGGCGCGGCAGGCTATGACGTGGCGGCCTGCCATGCCTTTCTCGACACCGAGGCGGGGCGCGACTGCCTTGACCGGGGGTGCCGTGCGCGGCGGGCCTGCCCGGTCAGCGCGCACCACGGACGTCAGGAGGCGCAATCGGCCTATCACATGGCGCTGTTCCATCCGCTGCGGGCCTGAAGCGGCGCAGGCGGCAGGCGGCGGGGGTCAGGGATTGAGCATCTTGCGCTCGTAGGAGGGCGCCCGGTACACGGCCGAGACACGGTCGACCAGCGCGCGGCTGGCGGCCAGGTCGGGCTCGGCTGTCTTGTTCAGGACGGCGATGAAATCCATGTGGTAGGTCGGCACAAGGGCCGTGAGCTGGAACGGGATGGCCCGGAGTTCGATCAGGTCGCAGATGATCTCGCCGAAATTGCGGGGATCGAAGAACCATTGGTGGCCGAACCAGCCTTCGACCTCGTCGCCGCCGGTGCGCAGCACGCGCGCGACGTGTTTCTGCCAGTCCCTGACCTTGCGGACCAGCGGCGCCCTGGCCTCGGCCTAGGTCCAGCCGCCGACGGTCACGCCGCGGGGGCGCGCGCCGTAGCGCCATTCGTTGACCATATGGGCCAGCGCACCGGGCCGCGTAGCGGTCAGATGCGCCTCGATCACATGGCCAAGCAGGCTGGGCGCCTTGAGGCAGTCGAAGCAGTAGTTGCGATCCGGCACGACGAGGCCGTATACCCCGTCCTCGACCAGAACCTCGGCCACCTCGTGCAGATGCCCGAGGTGATCGGGGATGTGTTCGACGACATGGGAGGATGTCACCCAGTCGAACCGCTGGCCGGGCGCATGTTCGGCGATCCTCTTGCCGCGCTCGAGAATGTAGTCGATCTCTTCCACGATCGATGGATCACGACCGTCGCGGGTCATGAGCGCGCGAAGCTCCTCGCCGCTTCGGGTTTCGAGGTATCGGACATTCATCCCTTGGCTGCGGCGGAACATCGGCGCGACATGCGGCCCGGGCTAGAGTCCGAGGCCGTCGAGCCGGAAATGCCGCGCAAGTGCGGCCACCTTGCCGCGTCGCACGGTCAGGGGAGGCAAATCTTCTGGCATCACTTGGCAGTTCATAAGACGATGGTTAGGTTTTGCGCGTTCGGCCGCACAAAGCAAGGAGGCCCGTCGCCCGTGACCCTCGTCCTGATCCTGACCCGCCACGCGAAATCGGATTGGGATGATCCGGCACTCAGCGACCATGACCGGCCCCTGAACGATCGTGGCCAGGAGGATGCGCCGAAAGTGGGGGCGTGGCTGAAGGCGAAGGGCCATGTGCCGGAACAAGCGCTGGTGTCGTCTGCGCGGCGCGCACAGGAGACATGGGACCGGCTGTCGCCGGAACTGGGCGAGGGCGTTCCGATGACGACGGTCCCCGCGCTTTACCATGCGGAACCGGAGATGATCCTGCGCCAGCTGAAAACGGCGCGCGGGCGCGTGGCCATGGTGATCGGCCACAATCCGGGGATCGGGGAATTCGCCCACCGGGTCGTGGACGACCCCGCCGCCCATCCTCGGTTCATCGATTATCCGACCTGCGCCACGCTGGTCGCCGAATTTCCGGGCGACGACTGGTCCGCGATCGACTGGTGGTCGGGCCGCGTGCTGGACTTCGTGGTACCGCGCGACCTGTGAGGCCGGGCGGCGGCAAGACCCTTGCAAGGGTCTTGCACACGGCCTTGCAAGGCCGTGGTAAGGGTCTTGCAAGACCCTTTTCCGGGCCCTTGGCGGCGGTCAGTGACCGAGGATCTGGCTGAGGAACAGCTTGGTCCGGTCGTTCTGCGGGTTGTTGAAGAAGGCCTTCGGCTCGTTCTGTTCGATGATCTGGCCCTGGTCCATGAAGATCACGCGGTTGGCCACGGCCTGGGCGAAGCCCATCTCGTGGGTCACGCAGAGCATGGTCATGCCTTCCTCGGCGAGCGCGATCATGGTGTCGAGCACCTCCTTGATCATCTCGGGGTCGAGGGCGGAGGTGGGTTCGTCGAAGAGCATGATGCGCGGTCGCATGCACAGCGAGCGGGCGATGGCGACGCGCTGCTGCTGCCCGCCCGACAGCTGGCCGGGATATTTCAGGGCCTGTTCGGGGATCTTCACCTTTTCGAGGAAATACATCGCCGTTTCCTCGGCCTCGCGCTTGGGCACCTTGCGGACCCAGATCGGCGCCAGCGTGCAGTTCTCGAGGATGGTGAGATGCGGGAAGAGGTTGAAGTGCTGGAACACCATCCCGACCTCGGAGCGGATGCGGTCGATGTTCTTGAGGTCGTTCGACAGGACCGTGCCGTCGACGGTGATCTGGCCTTTCTGGTGTTCCTCGAGCGCGTTGATGCAGCGGATCAGCGTGGATTTGCCCGAGCCCGAGGGGCCGCAGATCACGATGCGTTCGCCGCGGTTCACCGTCAGGTTGATGTCGCGCAGCACGTGGAACGTGCCGTACCACTTGTTCATGTTGGTGATCTCGATGGCGATCTCGTCGGAGACCGTCATCTGCGAGCGGTCGATCTCGCGCCCTTCGACGGGATTGGTTTGCGCTTCGGCCATGGCGGATCTCCCTAGCGGCGGTCGGTGGCGAGCTTGCGCTCGAGATACATGGAGTAGCGGGACATGAAGAAGCAGAACACGAAGAACATGAGCCCGACGAAGATGTAGAGTTCCCAGTAGATGCCGTTCCATTCGCCGGTCGCGCGGATCGCGTTGGTCAGGCCGAGCGGATCGCGCAGGCCGATGAACACGACCAGCGTGGTGTCCTTGAAGAGACCGATGAAGGTGTTGACGATACCGGGGATGGAGATTTTCAGCGCCTGTGGCAGCACGATGAGGCGCATCGACTTCCAGTAGTCGAGGCCAAGGCTGTCGGCCGCTTCGTACTGGCCCTTGGGGAGCGCCGCGAGACCGCCGCGGACCACCTCGGCGATATAGGCCGAGGCGAAGAGGGTCACCATGATGATGACCCGCAGCAGAAGGTCGAAATCTGTGCCGGGCGGCATGAAGTAGTTCAGGAGCAGCGAGGCGGTGAAGAGCCAGACGATCAGGGGGACACCCCGGATCACCTCGATGAAGGAGACGCAGATCCACTTGATGATCGGCATGGAGGATTGCCGCCCCAGCGCCAGCAGGATGCCCAGCGGCAGCGACAGGACGATGCCGGAGGTGCCGATGATGATGGCGAGCATGAAGCCGCCGAACGCCTCGGAGCCGATGGCAGGCAGGCCGATGGGCAGGGCGCTGTCGAAGACGGCCTTGACGTGCGGCAGGAGCGGGAAGATCCCGCCGTGGTTGATGAAGGGAAGTGGGTCGAGGAAGATGGCGAGGAACACGCCGATGCCCACCAGCATCCCCACCAAAGCGCCCGCGCGGGCCGCGACGAGGCGGCCGACCAAGAAGGTGACGATCAGTCCGACCGCGACGAGCGTGGGGCCCCAGACCGACCCGCCCCAAAGCAGGAAGACCGCGATGAAGGGGAAGGCGAGGGAGAACAGCAGCATGCCGCGCGGCAAGTTGGAATAGAGGATCGGGGCCACGGCGACGACGAGGAGCGCAAGGGCGAGAAGCGGGCGCCAGTAGCCGACGAAGAAGACGGCGAGGTTACCGATGTCGGCTTTCATCTGCCCCACGAACTCGATCCGGGCGGTGGAATCGGCACCGGGGCCGAAGATGGCCTCGGCCCCGCCGGCCGCGGCCAGTTCTTCGGCGTAGAAGAGGTTGGCCAGAAGCAGGTTGTCGGTCGGGTAGAAGCCGAACATCAGCTGCATCCAGCGCTCGTTGATCACGGCCCAGCAGGCGGCCGATTCGATACCCGCGGCATTCCGGATCTCGCGGCATTCGCTGAGCGAGTCGGCCTGCCAGATGCCTTGCAGCGTCCAGGGCAGGATCGCGGCGAGGATCGTGTAGATCAGGTAGAGCGACACCAGCGTCAGGATCGTGTTGGGGATCGAGGAGAACAGGTTCTCGCGCATCCAGCGCAGCGCGCCGGTTTCCCCCGGCGGCGGCGCGGCCTCGGGGATCATGCTGTCGCGCACGAAGGCGGCGCTATGGGCGTGCGTCTCGCTCATGTCAGCGCTCCTTCAGTTTTACGCTGGAGTTGTAGAGGTTCATGAAGGCCGAGATGATCAGGCTTGTGATCAGGTAGAACAGCCCCAGAAGCAGCATCCCCTCGAGCTCGCGGCCCGTCTGGTTGATGGTGATGCCGCCGAGCGTGCCGCGCACGTCCATGTAGCCCACGGCGATGGCGAGCGAGGAGTTCTTGGTCAGGTTCAGATACTGCGAGATCAGCGGCGGGATGATCACGCGCAGCGCCTGCGGCAGGATGATCAGCTGCATGGTGCGGTTGGGCTGGATGCCCAGCGCAAAGGCCGCCTCGGTCTGGCCCTTGGACACGGCGAGGATGCCCGAGCGCACGATCTCGGCGATGAAGGCCGAGGTGTAGAGCGCGAGCGCCAGCCAGAGCGCGATGAAGGAGTTGCGGACCTGGATACCCCCGGTGAAGTTGAAGCCGCCCAGTTCCGGGTAGGCGAGCGAAATCGGCTGGCCCATCACGAAATGGGCGAGGATCGCCGGCACGAAGAACAGGCCGAGCGACATCCAGAGCACCGGAAGCTGCTGGCCGGTACGCTCCTGCAAGCGCCTCGCGTAGCGGCGCAAGGCGAAGATGCCGACGATGGACAGCAGGAACACCGCGACGACGACGCCCGAGCCCTCGGCCCAGACCGGTTGCGGGATGAAGACGCCGCGGTTGGTGATGGCCACGCTGTCCCACAGGATCATCGAGGCGCCGCCCCCTTCGCGGAACTCGCGCGGCTGGGGGGTCGCTTCGGTCATCACCGCGAAGACGATGTAGATCCAGATCAGCAGCGGCGTGTTGCGCATCGCCTCGACATAGAATGTCATGATGCGCGCGACGAGCCAGTTGTTGGACAGGCGCAGCACGCCGGCGACGACGCCGATGACAGTGGCGAGAATGCAGCCGAGAAATGCCACGAGAAGCGTGTTGAGGATGCCCACGAGTGCCGCGCGGGCATGCGTATCTTGCGATGTATAGGAAATGAGGCGCTGGTTGATGTCGTAACCGGCGGTCGACCACAGGAAGGAGAACCTGATATCCTTGCCCAGGGCGGCCAGGTTGACGACCGCATTGTTGACCAGCTCCGCCAGCAGGAGCATCAACAGGATGGCCGCGATGGCCTGGATCGTCAGCGAGCGATAGCGGGCATCGTAGAGCAGTTGGCTCAACCGAAAGCTCTCGCGCGGCGGTTCCGAGATATCAGCCATGCGCTCTCCTGGGATAATTGGCCCGTGAGCCGTCCGGAAAGGCCGGACGAACGGGAAAGGATCGTAATTCTAGACGTGTCAGAGAAAAATCGGGGGGTCGGGCAGAGGCCCACCCCCCGATCTTCAACCCATCAGTTGAAAGGCATCGCGTACTGGAGGCCGCCTTCGGTCCACAGGGCGTTGAGGCCGCGTGCCAGACCCACGGGCGTGTTCTCGCCGATGTTCTGTTCGAAGATCTCGCCGTAGTTTCCGACAGCCGCGATCACGTTCACCAGCCAGTCGTTCGACAGGCCGATCATCGGGCCGAAATCGCCCGAGGTGCCGAGCATCCGGTTCAGCTGCGGGTTGTCGGTCGGGGCCGCGGCCAGTTCGGTCACGTTGGCCGAGGTCACGCCGAATTCCTCGGCGGCGACGAGACCGGTCAGCGTCCAGAAGACGATGTCGCCCCACTCGTTGTCACCGTGACGCACGACCGGGCCGAGCGGCTCTTTCGACACGATTTCGGGCAGGATCACATGCTCGTCGGCATTCTCGAAGGTGGCGCGTGTCGCGGCAAGCGCCGACATGTCGGTCGTGTAGACGTCGCAGGCGCCGGCGAGATACTGCTGCTGGCCTTCGGCGTTGGTGGCGACCGGGACCGGCTCGTAGCTCATGTTGTTGACGCGGAAGTAGTCGGCGAGGTTGAGCTCGGTGGTGGTGCCGGTCTGGATGCAGACCGTCGCGCCGTCCAGCTCGGTGGCCGAGGACACGCCGAGGTCGGTGCGGACCATGAAGGCCTGACCGTCGTAGTAGTTGACGCCCTTGAAGTCGAGGCCGAGGTCGGTATCGCGCGAGAAGGTCCACGTCGAGTTGCGGACAAGCACATCGACTTCGCCCGCGGCGAGCGCGGTGAAGCGGGTCTGGCTGGTCAGCGGCACGAACTCGACCGCCTGGGGATCACCCAGAACCGCCGTCGCGATGGCGCGGCAGAGGGCGACGTCGAAACCTGTCCAGTTGCCATTTGCGTCGGGCGCGGCGAAGCCTGCGAGGCCTTCGTTCGAGCCGCACTGAAGCACGCCGCGCTCCTGCACCTGCTCGAGCGTGGATTGCGCAGACGCGATTCCCGCCGCCAGACCGGCGACGGCAAGCGTGCCGAAAAATACGGATTTCTTCATGTTAACCTCTTCCTGATGGACCGCCCTTTGGGCTGGGTTGATTGTGCCCGTGGGCATTGGCATTTGGCCGTGAGAGACAGTTTGCCTCTCTCACCGCTAACAAAATGGGCAAATACGATGCACGAGGTCAAGGGCAACGGGCGCTGTTTCCCCATAGTAAAGACCATGATTTCGGCAAAATACGCGGCATCTGCCTGTTTTGTTTGCGCATACTAACTGCGCGAAATTCAGGGCAGTTCACGCGGAGGTTGAAAGACGCCAGAAGATTTTCGCGCGGAGGAAATCCTGACGCTTCAGCGCGGCGGTGGCCTCGGCCTCGTCGTCGCGTCCCCATTGCTCGATCTGCCACTCCTCGTCGATTCGCGAGAGCGCCCAGCCCGTCTCGGGGTCGAGATGATCCTGGGCGACGGCAAGGCCGATCACGAGCGAGCCCGACAAGGCGACAAGGTCATGCAGCGCGGTCAGGCGGAAGGCGTCGAGGGCGGCGACATGGGCGGCGAGGCGCTCGAGGCTCTGGCGCGGCTGGTCGGCGGGCAGGATGCCGACCGTCGGCACGAGGCGGGCGCCGTGGGTGTCGGCCACCCACGCAAGCAACGGGTCCCAGGCGGCGCCCTGCCGGTCGGCCAGCGCCTGCGGCGCGTCGGCGCGGTGGCAGATCAGGTCGGTCTCGGCATAGGCGGCGAGCATGGCGGCGACTTGCGCGTGCTGGGGGGTGACACGCTCGATCGCGGAATTGGCGGCGCGGGTGACGGACATGGTCAGCGGTTTGATCTCGCCCTCCTGCGCGGCCCACTCGGCGGCCACGGCCTCGGCCATGGGGCGGGTGGGCAGCGTGAGGGGCAGCTTGCCCGGGGTCATCACGCGGCGCGCGTCGAGATGGACGGCAAAGCCGCCCTCGGTCTCGGAGATCGAGACGTCGGTCCAGAACCGTTTCGCTGTCCAGCCTGCGCTCATGGATGCGGACATACGCGGTGCAGCGCCGCGGGCAATGCGTCAAAGCTGTGCAGGATGTCGGCGGCGCCCGAGGCGGTGAGGGTGTCCGGGGCGTGGTAGCCCCAGGAGACGCCGAGCGAGGCGATGCCCGCGGCGCGGGCCATGTCGATGTCGAAGGTGGTGTCGCCGAGGATGACTGCGCGGTGTTTCGCGACGCCGGTCTCCGACAGGCAGGCCTCGATCATCGAGGGGTGGGGTTTGGAGGGGTGATCGTCGGCCACCTGCACCGACTGGAAATGGCCGTGGAGGTCATGGAGGTCGAGGATATGGAGCAGCCCGCGGCGGGATTTGCCGGTGGCGATGGCGAGGATCGTGTGATCCTCGGCTTTCAGCGTGTCGAGGGCCGCGCGGGCACCCGGGAAGAGCGGGGAGAGGGCAGCGCCGTTGGCGTGGCGGAGGGCGGCGAAGCTGTCCTTGTAGGCCTCGACGAGGGCGTCGATCCGGTCGGGGTGGTCGGGGGCGAGGCGGGCCATGGCCACGGGCAGCGAGAGGCCGACGATGGAGAGGGTGCGCGCGCGGTCCGGCGGTGTCAGGCCGTTGGCCGTGAAAGCCGCGTCCATCGCGGCGGTGATATGGGCCTGGCTGTCGACGAGAGTGCCATCGACATCGAAGATGACGAGACGCAGCTCGGTCACTCGACGTCCTCGAACGGGTCGGCGGGCACGTCCGACGCGCGCCATTCCATCGCGTCCCATGTCTTTTGCATGTGGGCAGGCAACGGGGCGGTGATGGTCAGCCGCGCGCCGGTGACGGGATGCGTCAGGCTGATGGACCGGGCGTGCAGGTGCAGCTTGCGGCTGATCTCGCCGCCCAGTTGCGCGCCCCAGCCGTCGCCGAGGTTTTCTTGGCCACTGCCGCCGTATTTCCCGTCGCCCACGATCGGGTGGCCGATGGCGGCCATATGCGCGCGCAGCTGGTGGGTACGGCCGGTGACGGGGACGAGGGCCACCCATGCCGCCCGCGTGCCGAGCGCCGACAGCGTGGCGTAATCGGTGGTGGCGGGCTTGGCGCCCTCGGTCTTGGCCACGGCGTCGGGGTGGATGGTGTGCATCTTCTCGCCCTCGCCGGCACGCCCATGGCCGGGCGCCTTGACGAGGCCGAAGCGGATCGTGCCCATCCGCGGGCTGGGCACGCCCGCGGTGGCGGCCCAGTAGATCTTGCGGGTGTCGCGGGCGCGGAAGGCGCGGGTCAGTGCCTCGGCCGCCTTGCGGGACCGGGCCAGCAGCAAGACGCCGGAGGTGTCCTTGTCGAGGCGGTGGACGAGACGGGGCTTTTCGCCCGCGTCGAAGGTCAGAGCGTCGGCCAGACCGTCGACATGGCGCGCCTGCCCGGTGCCGCCTTGCGTGGGCAGGCCGGGGGGCTTGTTCAGCACGATGATGTAGTCGTCGCGGTAAAGGACCGCCTCGCGCATCATCTGCGCGTCGGCGTCGGAGATGCGGGGAGCCTGCGGGGCGGCGGGGGCCTCGCCCTCGTCGGGGAGCGGGGGGATGCGGATGGACTGGCCATCCTCGATCCGTGTGGCGGGTTTCACGCGGCCGCCCTCGACCCGGATCTCGCCCTTGCGGCACATCTTCTCGATGCGGCCTTGGGGGATGTGGGGGAAGTGGCGGCGGAACCAGCGGTCGAGGCGCTGGCCGCCCTCCCCTTCGGCGACGGTGAGGGTCTGGACGCCGGTCATGCGAAGCTCCGCGCGAGGGCCATGCCGGCGAAGAGCGCGGCGATGGAGAGGGTGACGTTGGCGAGGATGTAGAGGGCCGCAAGGCCCAGCGCGCCGCGTTCGTAGAGGGTGACCGCCTCGAGCGAGAAGGCCGAAAAGGTGGTGAAGCCGCCGAGGATGCCGGTGGCGACCAGAGGCGAGAGATGCGTCAAGCCGCGATGGGCGGCTGCCACGATGAAAAGGCCCATGAGGAAGGAGCCGAGCACGTTCACGGTGAGCACGCCGAGCGGCAGCGGCGTATGGCCGAACAGCCGGATCAGGCCGATCCCGGTGAGGTATCGGAGCACGGCGCCGATGGCGCCGCCGAGGGCGACTTGCAGGACGGCTGTCATGGGCGGTGCATGGGTCGGGCGTGATTGGGAGTCAATGGGGGCTAGGTCTTGCGCTTCGCCCGCAGCCCTTCGAACCAGTCGAGCCGCTTTTTCAGATCGCGCTCGTAGCCGCGTTCGACCGGCGCGTAGAAACTGGCGCGCGACATGGTGTCGGGGAAGTAATTCTGCCCGGAAAACCCGTCCTCGGCGTCGTGGTCATAGGCGTAGCCCGCGCCGTAGCCCTGCTCTTTCATCATCTTGGTCGGCGCGTTCAGGATGTGCTTGGGCGGCGGCGCGGAGCCGGTCGAGCGGGCGCTGGCGCGGGCGGCCTTGTAGGCGACATAGGCCGCGTTCGATTTGGGGGCGAGGGCGAGGTAGAGGACGGCCTGCGCCAGCGCCAGCTCGCCCTCGGGGCTGCCCAACCGTTCATAGGTGGCCCAAGCGTCGAGGCAGTGGCGCTGCGCCGCGGGGTCGGCCAGCCCGATATCCTCGACCGCCATGCGGGTGATGCGGCGGGCGAGGTAGCGGGGGTCTTCGCCGCCCTCGAGCATCCGGGCGAACCAGTAGAGCGCCGCGTCTGGGTCGGAGCCGCGGACGGATTTGTGCAGCGCGGAGATGAGGTTGTAATGCGCCTCGCCCGACTTGTCGTATTGCGCGGCGCGGCGTTGCAGGCGGGTGGCGAGCTGGTCGCGGGTCAGCTGGCCGTCGACCTTCCACGCGGCGACCTGTTCCACGAGGTTGAGAAGCGCGCGGCCGTCGCCGTCGGCCATCTCGATCAGGGCGCTGCGCGCCTCGGGACGCAGGGGGAGCGGGTGGTGAAGGTCGAGTTCGGCATGGGCGACGAGCTTTTCCAGCGCCGCCTCGTCGAGCCGGTTCAGCACCAGCACCTGCGCACGGCTGAGAAGGGCGGCGTTCAGCTCGAAACTGGGGTTCTCGGTGGTGGCACCGACAAGCAGGATCGTGCCGTCCTCCATATGCGGGAGGAACCCGTCCTGCTGGGCCTTGTTGAAGCGGTGGATCTCGTCGACGAACAGCAGCGTCCCCTGCCCGTTCGCGTGGCGCAGTTTCGCGGCCTCGAACACCTTTCTGAGGTCGGGGACGCCGGTGAAGATCGCGCTGATCTGGACGAAATGCAGGTCGGTTTCCTGCGCGAGCAGGCGGGCGATGGTCGTCTTGCCCACGCCGGGCGGCCCCCAGAGGACGAGGGACGACATCGCGCCCGCGTCCAGCATGATGCGCAGGCTGCCCTCGGGGCCGAGGATGTGATCCTGCCCGATGACATCCTCGAGCCGCGCGGGGCGCAGCCGGTCGGCCAGCGGGCGGGGGCCCCGGGCTGCGGGTGGTTGCCCGGAGGGCGCGGTGTCGAAGAGGTCTGCCATGGCAGGCCCAAGCTATGCGCCCGGGCCCGCCGCGACAATGCGGGTCAGTGCATCTCGGAGGCCATGGAGACGAAGAAGCAGCGATGCGAGACGCCGCCGATCTTCATCACCGGGCCAGCGGGCGCCATGTCGATGCCGAGGCGGCGGCCGAGACGCGGGATCGCGATGGGCAGGAGGCCGATCAGGATGTCGGCGCCGAGCGCGCGGGCCGAGCGCACCATGTGGCCCATGAGCGAGAGCTGCACGCGGTGGCGGATCTCGGTCTCGACGCCTTCGGCGACGAAAAGGCGGTTGGCGTCCCAGATGTAATCGGCGACGGGGGCGGGATCGTAGAGCAGGTTGGCCGGGATCGATTCGAGCAGGCCGCGCTGCGCGTCGCGCACCATGTAGGAATAGACGCCGCAGCGCGCGGTGGTGGGCGTCAGGCGGACGCCGGCCAGCACGCGGTCGCCGTCATGGACGCAGACCCAGCGGCTTTGGGCGGTGTCGTACTGGTCGAACTCCATCCCGTCGGCTGCGGGCAGGTCCCAGTGCATTTCCTCGATGAAGGTGCGGTGGCGGGCCTTGAGCATGTTGGCGAAGAGCGCGCCATGTTCATGCATGTTGGTGAAGGACAGCGTGGTCATTTCCATGGTCGAATCCCCTTTGGTTGGCCGGTCGTTGAAAACGCGGCACCGCGGGGTCTCCCGGTGGGTCAGCTGTCAGGCCCGTCTCAGATCAATCCGTATTCCTTGGCCCTCTGGATGGCCTCGGCGGTGGTGCGCGCCATCAGCTTCTGACGCGCCGAGGTGAGGCGGGCCTTGAAGGCGCTTTCGGATATGCCCAGTCGGGCGGCGGCAGCTGCATGGCGGTCCCCTTCCGCGATGCATTTCAGAGCGTCGGCCTGCGCCTTGCTGAGGCGGGCCGGCGGTTCCGACAGGTCGTGCATGCGCTGCACGATCCGGTGGACGAGATCCATCTCGTCATCGGTGAACTCGCGGTCGGCGCGCGCGGCCCCGGCGATGGTGCGCGAGGACATCGGTCCGATCGAGGCGATCATGCCGTAGACAAGGCCGTAGCCCGCCGCCTCGGGCAGGATGCCGAAAGGGTCGGGCAGGCCGATCTCGGACCAGCGCCGGGTGCCGGTGTGGCTGAGGCCCCAGGCGAGTGTCGGGTCGCGCAGACCGTAGAGCTTGGCGGTATACACCTCCTGCCAGGCGTCGGGATAGGTGTTCACCATGATGAGCGGCGAGACATAGCGGATGTGCAGGCCCACCGCGAACCCGCCGGGTGCCGCGAGAGCCAACTCATGCAGAAGAAGGTCGAGCACCGGCGCCTTCGTCATCTCACCCTACCGAAAAGACCATGTCTTTTTAGACAGGTTGCTGGAAAAGCGGTCAACCGTATTATTTTCGCTCAACTTACGATGGTGAGACGAATGGACGAAAAGATCGATCTGGATCTTTTTGCGCGTCTCATGCGGTGTCATGAACCCGCGCGCAAGGATCTGCTTGAATACATGGGCCAGGGGCCCGTCACGATGCCGCCGTTGCGGTCCCTGGCGCAGGTTCGCCCGGAGGATGCAGGCGACGACGCCCCCCCTCGACAAGAGCGCTGAACGCGAAACGCCCCTGTCCGGGACAGGGGCGTCTTTTGCGTGGTGCGGGGCACTGCGCACAGGGGCGCAGAGCGGCGCGCGTCACTCTTCGGCGGCGTCCTCGGCCTCGAGGCGCGCGCGGTCGGCGGCGCCCTTGGCATCGACGTCGCGGTCGACGAACTCGATGATCGCCATGGGCGCCATGTCACCGTAGCGGAAGCCGGCCTTCAGGACGCGGACATAGCCGCCCTGACGCTCGGCGTAGCGCGGGCCGAGCACCTCGAAGAGCTTGGCGACATGCATGTCCTGCTTGAGCTGGGCCGCGGCCTGGCGCCGGGCGTGCAGGTCGCCGCGCTTGGCCAGCGTGACGAGTTTTTCGACGATCCGGCGCAGGTCTTTCGCCTTGGGCAGGGTCGTCTTGATCTGTTCATGTTCGATGAGCGAGCCCGCCATGTTGGCGAACATCGCCTTGCGGTGTTCGTGGGTCCGGTTGAGCTTCCGGTAGCCGCTTGCGTGACGCATGGGTCAGTCTCCGTTTGATGCTTTGTCCGGGTTCCGTGCGTTGCGGAACCCTCCTTGTTGGGGCGGAATTGCCCGGGTCGGGATGGTGGGTTTCACCCACCCTACGGTGTGTAGGGTGGGTGAAACCCACCGATCAGAAGTTGTCTTCGTATTTCTTGGCCAGGTCCTCGATGTTGTCCGGCGGCCAGTCCACGATGTCCATGCCGAGATGCAGGCCCATGCCCGAGAGCACTTCCTTGATCTCGTTCAGCGACTTGCGGCCGAAGTTCGGGGTACGGAGCATTTCCGCCTCGGTCTTCTGGATCAGGTCGCCGATGTAGACGATGTTGTCGTTCTTCAGGCAGTTGGCCGAGCGCACCGACAGTTCCAGCTCGTCCACCTTCTTGAGCAGAAGCGGGTTGAACTCCAGATCGTCGTCATCGTCGGCACGGCCTGCGGCCTCGGGCTCGTCGAAGTTCACGAAGATCGACAGCTGGTCCTGCAGGATGCGCGCGGCATAGGCCACGGCGTCATCGGGGGTGACCGAGCCGTCGGTTTCAAGCTTCAGCGTCAGCTTGTCGTAGTCGAGCACCTGCCCCTCGCGGGTCGGCTGCACGTCGTAGGAGACCTTCTTGACCGGCGAGTAGATCGCGTCGATCGGCATCAGGCCGATGGGCGCATCCTCGGGGCGGTTCTTGTCGGCCGAGACGTAGCCCTTGCCGGTGTTGACGGTCAGCTCCATGTAGAGGTCGGCGCCGTCGTCGAGGTGGCAGATCACGTGATCCTTGTTCAGGATCTCGATGCCCGCGCTTTCCGAGATGTCACCGGCGGTGACGACCTTGGGGCCCTTGGCCGAGATCGACACGCGCTTGGGGCCGTCGGTCTCCATGCGGATGGCGACGCCCTTGAGGTTCAGCACGATGTCGGTCACGTCCTCGCGGACGCCCGCGACCGACGAGAACTCGTGCAGGACGCCGTCGATCTGCACGCTGGTGATGGCCGCGCCCTGAAGCGAGGACATCAGCACGCGGCGCAGCGCGTTGCCGAGCGTCAGGCCGAAGCCGCGCTCCAGCGGTTCGGCCACGACGGTCGCCTTGCGGGCCGGGTCGGTTCCGGGCTGAACGACCAGTTGGGTCGGTTTGATCAGCTCTTGCCAATTCTTGTGGATCATGCGTCGCCTCCATTCTTGTGGCGGGGGGATCCGTCCCGGCCACGCTCGAGGATCAAAATGACGTCAGCGGGCCACGCGCATGGCACGGGCCCGCCGGAGAAAACCGATATGCCTCAGACGCGGCGGCGCTTGGGCGGACGGCAGCCGTTGTGGGCAATCGGCGTCACGTCGCGGATCGACGTGATCTGGAAGCCGCAGGCGGCCAGCGCGCGCAGCGCGGACTCGCGGCCGGAACCGGGGCCCTGCACCTCGACCTCGAGGGTCTTGACGCCATGTTCCTGTGCCTTCTTGCCCGCATCTTCGGCGGCCATCTGGGCGGCGAAGGGGGTCGACTTGCGGCTGCCCTTGAAGCCCATCGTGCCGGCGGAGGACCAGGAAATGGCGTTGCCCTGCACGTCGGAGATCAGGATCTTTGTGTTGTTGAACGAGGAATTCACATGAGCAACGCCAGCGGCGATGTTCTTGGAAACCTTGCGCTTGGCGGGACGACGATCGCGTGCCATTGAACCAGCCCTCCCTTACTTCTTCTTGCCGGCAATGGCCTTTGCGGGGCCCTTGCGCGTGCGTGCGTTGGTGTGGGTCCGCTGACCGCGGACGGGCAGGTTGCGGCGATGACGCAGGCCGCGGTAGCAGCCGAGGTCCATCAGGCGCTTGATGTTCATCTGCGTCTCGCGGCGCAGGTCACCCTCGACGGTGAAGTTGGCGTCGATGTGCTCGCGGATCTGGAGCACTTCGGCATCCGACAGCTCGTTGATGCGGCGGGTCTGGTCGATGCCGACGGCGTCGCAGATCTGGCGGGCGGAGGCCGGGCCGATGCCGGTGATGTAGGTCAGCGCGATGGGAACGCGCTTGGCGGTGGGGATGTTGACCCCTGCGATACGTGCCAAGGTAATCTCGTCCTTTTCGTTGCGAGCCCGTAACCCCAGGCCCTTTTTTCACAACAGAAGGCCCCTGGCCGGTCGCGGCCGAAGGACCCTGATTTCAGGTCGAAGGGCGGGGGCGAACCCACTGCGCCCGTCATGATTCCCGGAGGGAAGCCGCCGTGTAGGCCCATTTCACCGGGGCGTCAAGGGCGGCGCATGCGCCTGTCAAGGGAAAAGCGCGTGCCGCCCCTCAGTCGAGGATGGCGGCGATCTCGCCCGCGACCGCGTCGATGTCGGCGAGGCCGTCCACGCCCTTGAGAAGGCCCTTGGCGTGGTAGTAGCCGATCAGCGGCGAGGTCAGCTTGTAATAGGCCATGAGCCGGGTCTTGAGACTTTCGGCGTTGTCATCGGCGCGGACCGGCTGGCCTGCCGCGCGGGCCTCTTCTGCGCGGCCGACGATGCGGTCGACGAGGACGTCGTCGTTGACCCGCAGTTCGATGGCGGCGTCGATGGTCTGGCCCATCTCGTCCATCAGCGCGCCCAGCGCGTCGGCCTGTGCCAGCGTGCGGGGAAAGCCGTCGAAGATGAAGCCGCGCCCGCCTTCGGCCAGTTTCTCGCGGATCAGGCCGATGACGATTTCGTCGGTGACGAGGTCACCCTTGGCCATGACCTCGGCGACGCGCTTGCCCATTTCGGTGCCCGAGGCCTGCGCCTCGCGCAGCATGTCGCCGGTCGAGAGCTGCACCATGCCGCGGGTTTCGGTCAGGATGCGGGCCTGCGTGCCCTTGCCCGCGCCGGGAGGGCCCAGAAGGATGATGTTCAGGCTCATCTGCGCGACGGGGCCTTGCGCGGTTTGCGGGCGCCGGATTTCGAGCCGCGGCCGCGGAGCTGCGATTTCTCGATCAGGCCTTCGTACTGGTGCGCCAGAAGGTGGCTCTGGATCTGCTGCACGGTGTCCATGCCGACCGACACGATGATCAGGATCGAGGTGCCGCCGAAATAGGCGGTGATCGCCAGCTGGGTGCGGACCATCTCGGGCATCAGGCAGACGAAGGCTAGATAGGCCGAGCCGAGGACAAGGACGCGGTTGACCACGTATTCGAGATACTCGGAGGTCTTCTTGCCGGGGCGGATGCCGGGAATGAAGCCGTTCTGGTTCTTGAGATTGTCGGCCACGTCATCGGTCTTGAAGGACACGTTCAGCGTATAGAAATACGTGAAGAAGACGATCATCGACGCGAAGAACAGCAGGTAGAGCGGCTGACCGGGGCCGAAGTTCGACAGGATCCAGCCCATCACCGGACCCGAGCTTTCGCCCCCGGAGAAGGTGGTCAGCGTCGTCGGCAGCAGAAGTAGCGAGGAGGCGAAGATCGCCGGGATCACGCCCGCGGGGTTCACCTTGACCGGCAGATGGCTGGAGCCGCCGTCATAGACCTTCATGCCCACTTGCCTGCGCGGATACTGGATGTGGATCTTGCGCAGGCTACGCTCCATGAACACGACGAAGAACAGCGTGCCGATCAGCATCGCCACGACGCCGAGGATCGCGGGCGTCGACAGGGCGCCCGAGCGACCGCTCTCGAAGAACTGCGCCAGTGCGGCGGGGATTTCCGCGATGATGCCGACGAAGATGATGAGCGAGATGCCGTTGCCGATGCCGCGCTGGGTGATCTGTTCGCCCAGCCACATCAGGAACATCGTGCCGCCGACCAGCGTGATGACGCAGGCCGCGCGGAAGAACCAGCCGGGATCGGAGACGAGACCGCCCGATTCCATGCTGACGGCCAGGCCGTAGGCCTGCGCGGTCGCCAGAAGGACCGTGCCGTAGCGGGTGTACTGGTTGAGCTTCTTGCGACCGGCCTCCCCTTCTTTCTTCAGCTGCTCGAGGGCGGGCACCATGGCCGCCATGAGCTGCACGATGATCGAGGCCGAGATGTAGGGCATGATCCCGAGGGCGAAGACGCCCATCCGGCTGAGCGCGCCGCCGGTGAACATGTTCAGCACGCCACCCAGACCCGCTGCCGCCTGATCGAAGAAGGCGCGCAGTTCGACGCCGTCGATACCGGGCACCGGGATGTAGGTGCCGATGCGGTAGATGATCAGAAGGCCGAGGGTGAACCAGATCCGTTGACGCAGTTCGGTGGCTTTACCGAACGCGCCCCAGCTCATGTTCGCGGCCATTTGCTCCGCTGCTGATGCCATGCCGCCTCTCTCATGCGCGATGCGCCGCGGGACCGTTTCGGCGATCCTGCGGCGCGCAATTCCTGACGTGGTATGTAGGCGGTGCTAGGACCGCCCACAAGCGACGGGGGGCCGCAGCCCCCCGGTCCGGATCACTCCGCCGCGGCTGCTGCTGCGGTTTTCAGCGTGCCGCCGGCCTTTTCCACCGCCTCGACCGCCGATTTCGACGCCCCGGTGACCGAGATGTTCAGCTTGGCCGACACATCGCCCTTTGCCAGAACGCGGATCCCGTCGAGCTTGCGGCGCACGAGGCCGGAGGCGACCAGCGCATCCTCGGTGATCTCGGCCTTGGCGTCGAGCTTGCCGGCTTCGACGAATTTCTGGATCAGGCCGAGGTTGACCACGGCGAATTCCTTGCGGTTGGGCTTGTTGAAGCCGCGCTTGGGAAGACGCTGGTAGAGCGGCATCTGGCCACCCTCGTAGGCGCTGATCGCAACGCCCGACCGGGATTTCTGACCCTTGATGCCACGGCCACCCATCTTGCCGGTGCCCGAGCCCGGGCCACGGCCGACGCGCTTGGCCTTTTTCGTTGCGCCGGGATTGTCGCGCAGTTCATGCAGTTTCATGTCGCTTCTCCTTTGCCGGAACCACCCCCGAAGCGAGATGGGCGGACGCGGCGTTTGTCATGTCCGGGTCGGGGCGGGCCGCGGACGGCCCCTGCCCCGGTGTCACTGTCGCGAGAACGGGCTCAGCCGCGCTCTTCGACGATTTCCACGAGATGCGGGATCTTGGCGATCATGCCGCGGATCGAGGGGGTATCCTCAAGCTCGCGGGTCCTGTGCATCTTGTTCAGGCCCAGGCCGATCAGCGTCTTGCGCTGGATCTCGGGGCGGCGGATGGGCGAGCCCACCTGCTTGACGACGATGGTCTTTGCCATGGGTCTCAGGCCTCCTCTGCGATCTGGCTGGAGGCGGCGGGCGCCTCGTCACGCTTGGGCAGGATGTCGGCCACTTTCTTGCCGCGGCGCGCGGCGACCTGGCGGGGCGACGTGCTGCTGACCAGACCGTCGAGCGTGGCGCGGATCATGTTGTAGGGGTTTTGCGAGCCGGTCGACTTGGCGACCACGTCCTTGATGCCCAGCATCTCGAACACGGCGCGCATCGGACCACCGGCGATGATCCCGGTGCCTTCCGGCGCGGTGCGCATCACGACCTTGCCCGCGCCGTGATGGCCGCGCACGTCATGGTGGAGCGTGCGGCCCTCTTTCAGGGGGACGCGGATCAGGTTGCGGCGGGCTTGCTCGGTCGCCTTGCGGATCGCCTCGGGGACCTCCTTGGCCTTGCCCTTGCCGAAGCCGACGCGGCCGCGCTGGTCGCCGACGACCACGAGGGCCGCGAAGCCGAAGCGCTTGCCGCCCTTCACGGTCTTGGAGACGCGGTTGATCGCGACAAGGCGATCGGCGAATTCGGGGGTTTCCTCGCGCTCTTCGCGGCGGCGTCCCCGGCCTCTGTTTTCACGTTCTGCCATCTGGCATGTCCTTCAGTCTGGTGACGCCGCGAAGCGCCGGTTGGTCTCAACCGCAGTGAACCGTCGGTTCCCCGGTCATCGAGGCGGCCCGAGGGCCGCCTGCGCTGGTGTGTCCGCGTGGTGGGTTGCACCCACCCTACGGGGTTGGCGTAGGGTGGGTGAAACCCACCATCCGCCTCAGAACTTCAGTCCGCCTTCGCGGGCCGCATCGGCCAGCGCCTTGACGCGACCGTGGAACAGGAAGCCGCCACGGTCGAAGTAGACGTCTTCGACGCCCGCCTTCTTCGCGCGCTCGGCGATCGCGGCGCCCACCTTGGCGGCGGCCTCCACGTTGTTCTTGCCCACGACGCCCAGGTCCTTTTCGAGCGACGAGGCAGAGGCCAGCGTGACCCCGTTCGCGTCGTCGATCAGCTGGACGCTGATGTTCTTGTTGGAGCGATGGACCGACAGGCGCGGACGCCCGTTGGCCATCTTCCGCAGTTGGTTCCGGTTGCGCAGGCGGCGCTTCTGGAACAGCTCTCTCTTGCTCAGTGCCATTGTGCCAGCCCTTACTTCTTCTTGCCTTCCTTGCGGAAGATATACTCGCCCTTGTAGCGGATGCCCTTGCCCTTGTAGGGCTCGGGCGCACGCCACTCGCGGATGTTCGCGGCCACCTGGCCGACCAGTTGCTGGTCGGTGCCCTCGATCACCACTTCGGTGTTCTTCGGCGTGGTCACGGTGACGCCTGCGGGGATTTCGAAATCCACGTCATGGCTGTAGCCGAGGGCCAGTTTCAGGACATTGCCCTGCGCGTTGGCGCGGTAACCCACGCCCTGGATCTCGAGCTCTTTCTTGAAGCCGTCGGTCACGCCGGTCACGAGGTTCTGGACCATCGTGCGCGACATGCCCCACTGCTGCCGGGCGCGCTTGGACTTGCCGCGCGGCGTGACCGACACGGCGCTGTCCTCGACGGCCAGCGTGACGTCATCGGTCGCGGTGAAGCTGCGGGTGCCTTTCGGCCCCTTGATCTCGACCGTCTGCCCGGAGACGGAGGCGGTGACCCCCGACGGCAGCTCGACCGGTCTTTTCCCAATACGAGACATCGCCTTTCTCCTCAGAAGATGGTGCAGAGCACTTCGCCGCCGACGTTCTGCGCCCGGGCAGTCGCATCGGTCATCACGCCCTTGGACGTGGAGACGATGGAGACACCCAGGCCCTGACGGACCTGCGGAATGCTGTCGACGCCGAGATAGACGCGGCGGCCGGGTTTCGAGACACGCTTGAGTTCACGGATCACCGGGGTGCCTTCGTAGTACTTCAGGCTGATCTCGAAGGCCGGGTGGCCGTTCTTGCCGGTGGTGGACTCGTAGCCGCGGATGTAGCCCTCGTCGGCCAGCACATCCAGAACGCGCGCGCGCTGCTTGGAGGCCGGGGTTTCGACCGTGGACTTGCCACGCATCTGCGCATTGCGGATGCGGGTCAGCATATCGCCGATAGGATCATTCATCGGATGCTCTCCTTACCAGCTCGACTTGACCATGCCGGGGATCTGGCCCTTGGAGGCCAGTTCGCGCAGCATGATCCGCGACATTTTCAGCTTGCGGTAATACGCCTTGGGGCGCCCGGTGAGCTGGCAACGGTTGTGAAGCCGCGTGGGCGAGGAATTGCGCGGCAGCTTCGCCAGTTTCAGGCGGGCCTTGAAACGCTCTTCCATCGGCTTCGATTCATCGGTTGCGATCTCTTTCAGCGCGGCGCGCTTGGCGGCATATTGGGCCACCAGCTTCTGACGCTTGAGTTCGCGTTGAACCATGGAAACTTTTGCCATGTGTCTAGTCCTCTCGCGTCACGCGTTGAACGGCATGTTGAAGTGCTTGAGCAGCGACTTCGCCTCGGCATCGGTGGCCGCGTTGGTCACCATGATCACGTCGATGCCCCAGACCTCGTCGACCTTGTCGAAGTTGATCTCGGGGAACACGATGTGCTCCTTGATGCCCATGGCGAAGTTGCCGCGCCCGTCGAAGGACGGCTTCACGCCGCGGAAGTCGCGGATGCGGGGCATGGCGACCGTGATCAGGCGATCGAGGAAGTCGTACATGCGGTCGCCGCGCAGCGTGACCTTGGCGCCCAGCGTCATGCCCTCGCGGACACGGAAGCCCGCGATGGACTTCTTGGCGATGGTGGCCACGGCCTGCTGGCCGGCGATGGCGGTCAGATCCTCGACGGCCGACTTGGCCTTTTTCGAGTCACGGACCGATTCAGCGCCGCAGCCGATGTTCAGAACGATCTTGTCCAGACGCGGGATCTGCATGTCGTTCTTGTAGCCGAACTCTTCCTTGAGGGCGGGCTTGATCGTCTCGCGGTAATGGGCCTTGAGGCGCGGGGTGTAGGTGGCGGTATCAAGCATCGATCACGTCCCCCGTGGTCTTGGCGACACGCACCTTCTTGCCGTCCTTCATCTCGAAGCCGACACGGGTGGGTTTGCCGTTCGCATCCATCAGCGCAAGGTTCGACAGCGCGATCGGCATCGCCTGCGGGATGCGGCCGCCCTGGCTCGACTGGCTTTGCTTGGTGTGGCGGATGGCGATGTTCACGCCGTCGACGATGGCCTTGCCGTCCGCGGGCATGACGCGGGTGATCTCACCCGTCTTGCCCTTGTCCTTGCCGGCCAGCACGACCACGCGGTCGCCCTTTTTCAGCTTTGCAGCCATCACAGCACCTCCGGCGCGAGCGAGATGATCTTCATGAAGTTCTTCGCGCGCAGCTCACGCACCACCGGCCCGAAGATACGGGTGCCGATCGGCTCGTTGTTGTTGTTGAGGATGACGGCGGCGTTGCGGTCGAAGCGGATGGCGGTGCCATCTTCGCGGCGCACTTCCTTGGCGGTGCGCACGACGACGGCCTTGCGGACATCGCCCTTCTTCACGCGGCCACGCGGAATGGCCTCTTTCACCGACACCACGATGATGTCGCCGACAGAGGCGTATTTCCGCTTGGAGCCACCCAGGACCTTGATGCACTGAACTTTCCGGGCACCCGAATTGTCAGCAACATCCAGATTGGTCTGCATCTGGATCATTTGGTTTCTCCCGACGTCCCGGACCGGCGCGTTGGCACATTGGCCCGGGGGTTTCGATCAAACCGGGGTGTGATGGACCGCGTCAGACGCGTTCGACCACCTCCCAGCGCTTGGTTTTCGACTTGGGCGCGCATTCCTGAATACGGACGGTGTCACCGACCTTGTATTCATTGTTCTCGTCATGCGCGCGATACTTCTTCGACTTCCGGATGGTCTTGGCCAGAACCGGGTGCTTGAAGCGACGCTCGACCGAGATGGTCACGGTCTGGGCGTTGGCGTCCGAAGTGACGGTGCCTTGCAGGATACGCTTGGGCATCAGTTGGCCTCCCCTGCTGCGGCAGCTGCCTTTTCGTTGAGGATCGTCAGAACGCGCGCGGTGTCGCGCTTGACGGTGCGCATGCGCGCGGTGTTCTCCAGTTGGCCGGTGGCCTGCTGGAAGCGGAGGTTGAAGGCCTCCTTCTTCAGCTGGGTCAGCTGATCCCGCAGCTGATCCGGCGTCTTCTCGCGAAGTTCGGTGGCGTTCATCGCCTTGGTCCTTTCAACATCACGGGGACGCCCCTGCGCAGCAGGGTCACGCCGATTCCCGTGGAGGTCGGTGAATAGAGGGCGCGTATAGGCTCAAAGCGGGGATGCCGCAACCCCATATTCCTTGCCCTATGCGCCACGTCGGTATATACGGACGTATATTCCAAAGGTGCCCCATGATCGAAACCAAGATCCGCAAGGTCGGCAACTCTGCCGTGATGACCCTGACCGCCGAGATGCTGGCCCTTCTCGACGCGAAGGAAGGCGATACGCTTTACATCGTGCGCGGCGACGATGGCTCGCTCAGGATCATGGCCAACGACCCAGCGCTGGCCGCCGCCTTGGAGGCTGGCGAGGCGGTGATGGACGAAAACAGGGATCTGCTGCAGGCGCTGGCGTGACCGCGCCCATCTGGGTGCCGCTGCGCGCCGTCATCACCTTTCACGACCGCCAGATCGCGCGACATGGCGGGGCGCCTGGACTACGCGACCCTGCCTTGCTTGAGGCCGCCTGTGCCCGTCCGGTCAACCGCGCGACCTATGGCGAGGGCGACCTGCATGTTCTGGCCGCAGCCTATGCTTTTGGCATTTGCAAGGCGCATGCCTTTGTGGATGGCAACAAGCGGACGGCCTTCGTCACGACGCTGACCTTCCTGAGGCTCAATGGGCTGCAAATGCGGCCCGATCCGGCCGAGGGCGTGCGGAAAATGGAGGATTTGGCGTCGGGCGCGCTGACAGAGGATGCCTTCGCGGCTTGGCTCGAAAGGCAGACGCGGGCGCTCTGATTACTCCCACCGGTAGTTGAAGCTCACGCTCACCCGGTCATCCTCGTCCATGTTCATCGGCACCTCGTGGCGCAGCCAGGATTCCCACAGAAGCACGTCGCCCTCCTGCGGGCCGGGGTAGATGAAGGCGCGCAGCTCCTCGCGCGCGTCCTTGCGGCGGTTGGGGGCAGCCATCATCATCGCGTGGCGCGGGTCTTCCAGCTTGATCGACCGCGCGCCGGGCGGGACCTGCACATAGGTCGTGCCGGAGATCACCGAATGGGGGTGGATGTGGCTGGTGTGGATGCCGCCCTCGGGCAGGATGTTGATCCAGATATCCTCCAGCACCAGCTTGCGGCCCTCGAGGTCGAACTCGAGATCCTCGGCGAAGGCCGCGACATGGGCATCCAGCGCCTTGACCAGCGCGTCGAAGATCGGGAAGCGCCAGGGCAGATCGGTCAGCGAGGCGTAGGAGGTGTAGCCGGGATAGCCGTGTTCCTCGCACCACGCCTGCCCGGCCTCGTCATCCTCGGCGATGGAAAAGCACGAGGCGTGCAGTTCCTCGGCATCCACGGCGGGGCCGAGCTCGGCGAGCTTGGCGTGGTAGAGGCGGGTGACGAAGAGGGAGCGGATGCTGGCCATGCAACGGGTTTACGACCGGAGCCGCGGTATCGCAACGGCAATGGTTTGGAAACCTCTCGGGGTTAGATCGGCGTATCGGGGATCGAGGCAGGATCGGATCGATGCGACGGATCATCTGGGCCGCGTGCCTGTGGATGGCGCTGGCCGGCATGGCCGCGGGCGAGGCGCGGCCGCTGCCCGTCGGCGCGGTGTCACCGCTCATGGCCGCCGTGCAGGGCGATGGGCGGTCGGGGTCCGCGTCGCTCTTTGTGGGGCCGGGCAATGGCGGGTTCTTCGCGCCGCAACCGGCCCGCACGCGGCCGATGCACACCTTGGGCGACGAGGTTGCGCTGCTCCTGGCACTGATCGCGCGGGCGGAGGCCGGGGCCGCGGGGTATGACGCTGTTCAGCACGGCGCGCGCATCCCTCCGCCGCGGGCGCCGACCGAGATGACGCTGGGCGAGGTTTACGACTGGATCACCGCCACCCCCGGCCAGCCCCATGCGATCGGACGCTACCAGTTCATCCCCCCCACCCTGCGGCGCGTGGCGCAGGCCCGCGGCTACGGGCGCGGCACGCGCTTTGACGCCGAGGTGCAGGATGCGCTGGCCATGGTCTTGCTGGAAGAGGCGGGGCTTGCCGCGTTTCGACGCGGCGAGATCGACCGCCGCAGCTTCATGGGGCGGCTGGCGCGGATCTGGGCCGGGCTGCCCCTGCCCGATGGGCGATCCTACTACCACGGATACGCCGGGAACCGCGCGACGATGAGCTGGGAGGCGTTCGAGGCGGGGATGGCGCGCATCTGGCCCGCCGGGTAGGGCGCAACGAAAAAGCCCCCGGGCGCGATGCCGGGGGCCCTTGATCTTGCAGGTCGGGCGATCCGCCCACCGCTTACCAGTCTTCGCGGACCACGGTGCGGGTCTTGATCGGCAGTTTCATCGCGGCGAGGCGCAGCGCCTCGCGCGCGGTGGCCTCGTTCACGCCGTCGATCTCGAACATGATCCGGCCGGGCTTGACCTTGCAGGCCCAGTAATCGACCGAACCCTTGCCCTTGCCCATACGAACTTCGACGGGCTTGGAGGTCACCGGCGTGTCGGGGAAGATCCGGATCCAGACCCGGCCCTGACGCTTCATGTGGCGCGTCATGGCCCGGCGGGCGGCTTCGATCTGACGCGCGGTGACGCGCTCGGGCTGAAGGGCCTTGAGACCGAAGGTGCCGAAGGTCAGGTCGGAGCCACCCTTGGCCTCGCCACTGATCCGGCCCTTCTGCATCTTGCGGAATTTCGTGCGCTTGGGTTGCAGCATCTTTCAAACTCCTCAGCGGTCGCGGCGCGGGCGCGGAGCCCCGCCTTCCTGAAGCTCCGAATGGCGACGGTCACGGGCCGAGGGATCGTGCTCCATGATTTCGCCTTTGAAGATCCAGACCTTGATGCCGATGATGCCGTAAGGCGTGGAGGCCTCGGCATGCGCATAGTCGATGTCGGCGCGCAGCGTGTGCAGCGGCACACGGCCCTCGCGGTACCATTCGGTCCGGGCGATCTCGGCGCCGCCGAGGCGGCCCGCGACGTTGACCCGGATGCCGAGGGCACCCATGCGCATGGCGTTCTGCACCGCACGCTTCATCGCGCGACGGAACGAAACGCGGCGCTCGAGCTGCTGGGCGATCGACTCGGCCACCAGCGGGGCGTCCAGTTCCGGCTTGCGGACCTCGACGATGTTGAGGTGCAGTTCGCTGTCGGTCATCGCCGCCAGCTTCTTGCGCAGGGTCTCGATATCGGCGCCTTTCTTGCCGATGATCACACCGGGGCGCGCCGTGTGAATGGTCACGCGGCACTTGCGGTGCGGACGCTCGATGATGACCTTCGAGACGCCGGCCTGCTTGCACTCCTCCTCGATGAACTCGCGGATCTTGAGATCCTCCAGCAGGAGGTTGCCGTAGTCCTTGGTATCGGCATACCAGCGGCTGTCCCAGGTGCGGTTCACCTGAAGGCGCATGCCGATCGGGTTTACTTTATGTCCCATCAGGCAGTCTCCTCGACCTGGCGAACCTTGATGGTCAGCTCAGAAAACGGCTTCTGGATGCGGCCGAAGCGGCCACGGGCGCGCGGACGGCCACGCTTCAACACCAGGTTCTTGCCGACCCAGGCCTCGGCGACGATCAGTTCGTCGACGTCGAGACCATGGTTGTTCTCGGCATTGGCGATGGCGGACTGAAGGCACTTCTTCACGTCCTGCGCGATCCGCTTCTTCGAGAAGGTCAGGTCGCTGAGCGCCTTCTCGACCTTCTTGCCGCGGATCAGGCCGGCGACCAGGTTCAGCTTCTGCGGGCTGGTCTTCAGCATGCGCAGCTTGGCCATCGCCTCGTTGTCCGCCACGCGGCGGGGATTCTTATCCTTGCCCATGGCTTACTTCCTCTTGGCTTTTTTGTCGGCGGCGTGCCCGTAATAGGTGCGCGTCGGCGAATATTCCCCGAATTTCTGGCCGATCATGTCCTCGGTGACATTCACCGGAACATGCTTCTGACCATTGTAGACCCCGAAGGTGAGGCCCACGAACTGGGGCAGGATGGTGGAGCGGCGCGACCAGATCTTGATGACCTCGTTGCGGCCCGACTCGCGGGATTTTTCGGCCTTCTTGAGGACGTAGCTGTCGACAAAAGGACCTTTCCAGACGGAACGCGACATGGATCAGCGTCCTTTCTTCTTGGCGTGACGCGAGCGGATGATCAGCTTCTGCGACGCCTTGTTCTTGTTCCGGGTACGACGGCCCTTGGTGTCCTTGCCCCAGGGCGTGACCGGCGTACGGCCACCCGAGGTACGACCCTCACCACCACCGTGCGGGTGGTCGATCGGGTTCATGGCGACACCGCGGACGCTCGGACGCTTGCCCATGTGACGGACACGGCCGGCCTTGCCGAGGTTCTGGTTCGAGTTGTCGGGGTTCGAGACCGCGCCAACCGTCGCCATGCACTCCTGCCGGACGAGGCGAAGCTCGCCCGAGGACAGGCGGATCTGCGCGTAGCCACCGTCACGACCGACGAACTGGGCGTAGGTGCCCGCGGCGCGTGCGATCTGGCCGCCCTTGCCGGGCTTCAGCTCGATGTTGTGGACGATCGTGCCGATCGGCATGCCCGAGAAGGGCATCGCGTTGCCCGGCTTGATGTCGGCCTTGGCCGAGGCGACGATCTTGTCACCGATGCCCAGGCGCTGGGGCGCCAGGATATAGGCCTGCTCGCCGTCATTGTACTGGATCAGCGCGATAAAGGCGGTGCGGTTGGGGTCGTATTCGATCCGCACCACGATGCCTTCGACATCGAACTTCGTCCGCTTGAAATCGACGATACGATAGAGACGCTTTGCGCCGCCACCGCGCCTGCGTGCCGTGATCCGTCCGGTGTTGTTCCGGCCGCCATTCTTGGTCAGACCCTCGGTGAGGGACTTGACCGGACGACCTTTCCAAAGCTCCGAACGGTCGATCAGCACCAGCCCGCGCTGGCCCGGCGTCGTCGGCTTGTACGACTTGAGTGCCATGCTTTCTGTCTTCCGTTTGCTTGGCGGACCTGCGTGTCAGCGACGCACAAGCCCTGATGTTGAAGGGCCCCGAAGGTCCCCGAGTGAATTCAAAAGCGACGGCCCCGGATGGTGCCGGGGCCGCGCGGATGCCGCGATCTATTAGAGACCGGTCGACACGTCAATGGTGTTGCCCTCTTCGAGGGTCACGTAGGCCTTCTTGACGTCCTTCCGGCGGCCCATCTGGCCGCGGAAGCGCTTGGTCTTGCCCTTGGTGATGGTCGTGTTGACGGCCTTCACCTTGACGCCGAAAAGCTCTTCGACGGCTTGCTTGATCTGCGGCTTGTTGGCGTCGATCGCCACCTCGAAGACCACTGCGCCGTTCTCGGAGGCCATGGTGGTTTTCTCGGTGATGATCGGCTTGCGGATCACGTCGTAATGTGCGGCGTTCGCGGTCATTGCAGGCGTGCCTCCAGTGCTTCGAGACCGGCCTTGGTGATGACCAGGGTGTCCCGCTTGAGGATGTCGTAGACGTTGGCGCCCATCGTGGGCAGGACATCCAGACCCTCGATGTTGCGCGCGGCCATGGCGAAGTTCTCGTCGACCTGCGCGCCGTCGATGATCAGCGCACGCTTCCAGCCGAGGTTCTTGATCTGCTTGGCGAGCGCCGCGGTCTTGGGCGCGTCCATCGCAGCGGACTCGAGCACGACGAGGTTGCCCTCGGCGGCCTTGGCCGACAGCGCGTGCTTGAGGCCCAGCTTGCGGAACTTCTTGGTCAGGTCGTGACCGTGGCTGCGCGGGGTCGGGCCCTTGTAGACACCACCCTTGCGGAAGATCGGGGCGTTGCGGTCACCGTGACGTGCGCCGCCGGTGCCCTTCTGCTTGTAGATCTTCTTGGTCGAGTAGCTGGTTTCCGAGCGGGTCTTGACCTTGTGGGTGCCCTGTTGCGCGTTGTTGCGCTGCCAGCGGACCACGCGGTGCAGGATGTCGGCGCGCGGTTCCAGGCCGAAGATCTCTTCGCCCAGGTCGACCGAGCCGGCCTTGCCGCCGTCCAGTTTGATGACGTCGATTTTCATGCCTCACCGTCCTTCTTCTCGGCGTCCTCGGCGGGTGCCTCGGTTGCGGCCTCTGCCTCGGCGGCTTCCATCGCGGCCTGCTCGGCCTCGGCGGCTGCGGCTGCTGCAGCGGCTTCCTCGGCGGCGGCTGCGGCGGCGGCCTCTTCTGCGGCCTTGGCGGCCTCTTCAGCGGCGGATTTCAGGGCCGCGGGCAGGATCGCGTTCTCGGGGAACGGCTTTTTCACCGCATCCTTGATCGTCACCCAACCACCCTTGGAGCCGGGAACCGCGCCCTTGACCATGATCAGGCCCCGGTCGCTGTCGGTGCGCACGACCTGCAGGTTCTGCGTGGTCACGCGGGCCGCACCCATGTGGCCGGCCATCTTCTTGCCCTTGAACACGCGGCCCGGGTCCTGACACTGGCCGGTCGAGCCGTGCGAGCGGTGGCTGATCGACACGCCGTGCGAGGCGCGCAGACCGCCGAAGTTGTGCCGCTTCATCGCACCGGCGAAACCCTTGCCGATCGAGGTGCCGGAAACATCGACGAACTGACCCTCGAAGTAATGGTCCGCGATGATTTCCTCACCCACGTTCAGCAGGTTCTCGGGATCGACGCGGAATTCCACGAGCTTCCGCTTCGGTTCGACCGAGGCCTTGGCGAAGTGGCCGCGCATCGGCGCGGAGACCCGCTTGACCTTGGCCGTGCCGGCGCCGAGCTGAACGGCCGAATAGCCATCCTTCTCCGCGGTCCGCTGAGCCACGACCTGCAGCTTGTCGAGTTGAAGAACGGTCACCGGCACCTGCCGTCCGTCTTCCATGAACAGCCGGGTCATGCCCAGCTTCTTGGCGATCACACCAGAGCGCAACATCTCTATGACCTCCCTCAGACCTTGATCTCGACATCCACGCCGGCGGCGAGGTCGAGCTTCATCAGCGCGTCCACCGTTTGCGGGGTCGGATCGACGATGTCGAGAAGGCGCTTGTGGGTACGGATCTCCCACTGGTCGCGCGACTTCTTGTCGATGTGAGGGCCACGGAGAACCGTGAACTTCTCGATCTTGTTGGGCAGCGGGATCGGCCCGCGGACCTGGGCGCCCGTGCGCTTCGCGGTGTTCACGATCTCCGCGGTGGATGCATCGAGAACCCGGTAGTCGAACGCCTTGAGGCGGATACGGATGTTCTGGCTGGCAATCGCCATGTCTCGTTCCTTTCAGTTGAGAGGAGGGCGCCCAGCGGGCGGACCCCTCGTCGAACCGGTTTCGTTGTTCCCACCCTCGTGGCGGGCGGCGAAGGCCGCGAGCTATCCCGCGGCCTTCCCGATTGCAAGAGGATCGTTGCAGATCACTCGATGATTTTCGACACCACGCCGGCGCCGACGGTGCGGCCGCCTTCGCGGATGGCGAAGCGCAGGCCGTCTTCCATCGCGATCGGCGCGATCAGCTCGACCGTGAACTTCAGGTTGTCGCCCGGCATCACCATCTCGGTGCCGTCGGGCA
>Ga0208112_100060_pt1 | contig 215568 bp, 196 predicted proteins | sample HotLakConsoUCCLE_FD_184736 | JGI IMG/M metagenome (GOLD analysis project Ga0208112, IMG submission 184736) | Hypersaline microbial mat communities from Hot Lake, Washington, USA - Hot Lake Consortium UCC-LE (SPAdes) (version 2) ...
ACCCCCGGCCCGGCTCGCTTGAGCTACGCGCAAGCTCCGCTCACCGGGCCTTGACCAACCACATCAACCCAGAAAGAAAGGCGAACAGACTCTACTAACTCACGGCCCGGATCAGGGGGCTGGGTCACCGGGCTTGAAGAGGTCTGGCGCTACAACACCGGCGATACGAAAAGGGACGACGACCCCACCGAGACCACGTTCGAAGTGACGCCGCTGATGATCGACGGCGTGCTCTATCTGTGCACCCAGCACCAGCACGTGGCGGCGCTGGAGGCGACCACCGGCGAAGAGATCTGGCGGTTCGACCCGGAGACGCGTCCCAACGCCAGCCGTCAGCACCAGACTTGCCGCGGCCTGGCCTACCGGCCCGCGCCGGACGGCGAGGGCGGGGCGTGCGCCGACCGCTCTACCTGCCCACCGCCGACGCCCGGCTTGTCGCGCTGGACAAGGACACCAGCGCGGTGTGCGACGGCTTTGGCGACGGCGGCGCGATCGATCTCTGGGAAGGCATGCCGCACACGCAGGACGGCTTCTAGTATTCGACGAGCCCGCCGGTCGTGGCCAACGGCGTCATCGTGATCGGCGGCGCGGTGAACGATAATGTGTCAGTGAACCTGCCCTCTGGCGTGGTGCGCGGCTATGACGCCGCGACCGGCGAGCTGCTCTGGGCGTTCGATTCCGGCGACCCCGATCTCACCGTACCGCTGGGCCCGGACGAGACCTATACTGAGAACTCGCCCAATGTCTGGGCCCCGTCAGAGGGACGCGGTCCGATCCGGCGCGGGCGTCGGAGCTTTTTCAGTGAACGTGAAGACCGGTTTCGCGGTTTGAAAAGGCGACATGTCGCTGCGATGAAGTCGCGGTGGCGCCGTCCAATTCCCCTCTGCGGGCTGATCAAGCGGCGGAAGGGGCTGCGAGGCCTGACTGCGCCTACTTCACGAAGCGATCCCAGCTTCCATAGCTGGACTTCACCGCGCCGCGCGGCGGCGTGAGGGCGATAAGCACCAGGCAGGCGGCGAGGTTCGCCCCCAGAACGAGCCAGCCTTGCGCCAAGACCAGGCTGAGCCCGATCAGCAGCACGGCCATGGCGGCGTTGAGCCAGCGCACGGCCCGCCCGGTCTCGGAAAACGCGATGACGCTCACGGTGATGATCAGCGCGCCCAGGACGTGGTTGGAGTCGTAGAGCCGGTCCTCGACCCCGAGGGTCAGCGGCGTGAACATCAGCCACGTCCCGACCAGCCCGCTCGCCACGAGGGTCGGCGGGAACTGCACGCCCTCCAGGAAGATGTCCTTCAGGACCGCGCCCAGGGGCCGGTCGAACTCGTCCTTGACGCGATAGGGAGCGTCGGGCCCGTCATCGGTGTCGCCGGTGAAGAACACCCGCAGGAGCGGGCGGCCATTCTTCTTGCGGCGGATGAGGAACTGGCAGGTGGCGATCAGCTCCTCGAGCGAATAGGGGATCTGGAGCAGCATCGCCGCCGCAGCCACGAGGCAGAGCAGGCAGTAGGCCGACAGGAAGATCGGCTGGATGATGATGAAGGTGATGGAGACCACGCCCAGCGGCACGATCATGATCCCGAAGCCCATGACCAGCCAGGGCATGGTGCGCCAGCGCGCCCGCGTGCCCGCGATCCCGGCGAGGATCTCCAGCATGTAGGTCACCGCGCCGAGCCCGGCGTCGGGGATGGGAAAGGCTTCCGAGACGCTGGAGGTGGTGATCTCCTCCGAGCCGTTCCTGGGGTCGGCGGCGGTTCCGGCGAACACCGGATCCCAGATCCCCTCGATATTGCCCAGCTGGTAGGCGGTGAGATGGCGCGAGATCATCAGCCCGACCACCGCCAGCGCGATGATCGGCAAGCGCTGGGCCCAGGTGGAGGGCGAGAAATCCCAGCCCGGCGGCGTGTCGGGGCCGGTCATCGCCGCGGCCGGCGAGACGCCGGGCTCGGGCCGGGTGCACAGGGCTAGGCCCAGCACCAGTGCGCCCACAAGCGTCTGGTTGGTGTAGGCCTCTGCGGTGGGGGCCCAGAAGATCAAAGGCGCCCACAGCATCCAGAACCCGGCCGCCATGGTCACCCAGCGGGCGCGCTCGAAGCGCCAGTAGGCGCTGGTGAGGCCGGACGCCACAAGGATCGCGCCGCAGATCACGTCCGACCAGACAAGCGCCGTGCTGTCATAGGTGAGGATGGGCGGCGAGCCGATCATCCAGACGCCCAGCGCCGCCACCAGCAGATGCGCCCAGCGGAACTGCGCGTGCTGGCTCTTCAGCCGGGCTTCGTGATCCTGGCGCAGGGCTTCGGGATCCTCGCCGCGCGCGTCGGTCTCGGCCAGCCAGTCGGGCTTGGTGATTGCGTTCGCGTCATACCAGCCGGCGGGATCGTCCTTCAGGGCGCCGACGATGTCCGGCAGGGTCCTGCGGATGTCGTGGCGGGGCCGCCAGCCCAGCCGGTGTTTCGCGCGGGAGATGTCCAGCGCGTAATGGTCCTCGGCCATGTCCATCATGAAGGGGCGGATGAACGGCTTCTCGCCGTGGTCGATGGCGTCGGGCACCACCGGCTCGGATTTCTCCTCGATGGCGGCGCCGGCCTTGGCCAGCGATTTGGGCGCCGAAAGCGTCAGCCAGGCGTCCTTGCCGTGGATCAGCGCGCCGAGCCGGTTCTGCAACTCGGCGTAGGACACGGCGTGGGGTTCGCCGGCGAGAATCGTCTCCACCGGATCGAGATCATTGCGGCGCTCCACCGCACGCACGAACAGATCCACCAGATCGTCCTTGTGGATGAAGCTCTGACCGGCGTCCTGATCGCCGGCGTAGACATGGCTCTTGATGTCGCGCTCGTAGATGCGCGCGATCTGGTGGGTGAGGGTGGGGACCGCGCTGGTCTCGTCATAGAGCCCGGCGAGATGCAGGAAGGTGACCGGGATCGCGCCGCGTTCGGCGGCGAGGATCTCTTCGGTTTTCGCCTTGGAGATCGGGTAGGCCCATTTGGGCTCGATCGGGGCGCTCTCGTCGATGCGCTCGCCCGGCGATCCGGCGCGGTGGACAAGCATGGTGCCCGAATAGATCAGGCGCTCCACCTCATAGTCCTGCAGGGCGCGCATTAGAGTGCGCGCGCCGTCCTCGTTGACCGTGTGATAGGCGGGATGATCCTCGCCGGTGAAATCGAAATAGGCGGCGAGATGAATGACGGCGGCGAATTTTCGGCCATAGGGACCGGCGAGCGCGTCCAGGGTCTTGCGAACGCTGTCCTCGTCGGAGATGTCGAACTCGCGGCACGGCCAGTCATAGCCGGAGCAGTCGAGATCGAGACCGACGACCTGGTAATCCGTGCTCAGCGCCTGCGAAATCGCCGTGCCGACGGCGCCGGCCGCGCCGGTGATGAGGATGACGGGCTTGCCGGGGCGGGTCCCGGCGCCGGCGGAGGGGTAGGTGATCGCCATGGCGGAGCAGAAGCCTTGTATCGCGCTTCCTGCTCAATGCGCGCAGACGCGCTGCGTTCCCCGCTGCGCGCCGTCGGGCTCGGTTCCACCGGTCCCGAGCATGAAAACGCCGCGCCGGAGCGCCGGCGCGGCGTTCGGTCAAGGGGTGTGGTGCGTTCTAATCGACGGCGTGCAGATTGATGGCCTTGGGGCCCTTGCCGCGGCGATCCGGCTCGGTGTCAAAGCCGACGCGCTGGCCGTCGCGCAGATCGGCCATGCCGGAGTCCTTTACCGCTGTGATGTGTACGAAGACGTCGTCGCCGCCCTCGTCCGGGGTGATGAAGCCAAAGCCTTTATCGGCGTTGAAGAATTTCACGGTGCCCGTGGTCATCGAAGGGGTACCTTTCGCGTACCGGCGCGGCGTCCCGCGCATAGGAGAATGACGCGCGGCGTCCCGCGCGCGGCATGCGGTCTGTCGGTCGGGGAAGGAAGGGAGGTCAGGCGTGTCGGCACGCGGAAGGCTCGCTATTATCTTCACCGGGCCTTGTTCAGGCCGCTTGTGCGCCTCACACTATGCCCGAAACCCGTTCGCCTCACAAGAACGCCGCACGAAAGGCCGACCGGCCGTGACCCGAAGACGTTCCCGCATCATCGCCGCCAAGGAGCGCCGTCAGCGCTCCGACGACGGGCCGAATCCCGCCGCCATGATGCAGCTGGCGGGGCTCGGCGCCATGCTCCTGATCTTCGTGGCGGTGGGCGCCGGATTCCAGGGCGAGCGGGTGACCTCCGCGCTCGCCGGCCTCGGCGCACGCCTGGCGCCGCTGGTGGAGCCGGCGGTGCTGGGGCTGAGCGTGCTGGAGATCGCCGGCGGTCTTGCGGTGATGGCGGTGCTGGGCGCCGGCCTGTGGCGCGCCTTCAGACGTTGAGCCGCCAGGTCGCCCAGGACAGGGCGAGGGCGAAGCCGAGCCAGGCCTGCAGCGGGAGCAGCAGGGCGGCCGCCGGCGGGCTGGCCCGGAACGCCAGGACCAGGACCGGCAATCCCAGGACAAAGGCTACGACCGTCACGTAGAAGCCGTTGGCGACGTTCTGCAGTCCGAAATAGAACCAGGTCCAGCTGACGCACACGGCCCACAAGGCGATCACGCCGGCGCGCGCCGCGAGGCGGCGGCCCGGCGCGTCGCACCGGTCGACCAGAACCGCGGCTCCCGACATGAACGCGAACAGGACCGTCCAGACCGCTCCCACGACCGCGCCGGGCGGCGACCAGGCGGGGTTCGCCAGCGTCCGCGACCAGTCCGCCGCGCCCGAGGTGAAGATCCAGGCGTTCAGCGCGATCGCGGCGCCGACGAAAATCACCAAATAAATGAACAGCCTGCCGGCCTGGGGCCGGGGTTTGCGGAAGATGTGGGCCACGCTCGCTCCTTGCCGTTCCGCCCCCGCGAACAAGACCCATGCTAGCACGGGACCGCCCGGCTAAAAGCGGCCATTCGGTGGCGGTTATCCCCGCCGGTCAATTCTTCGAGAGCCGGGTTTATCCCCGCCCCGGGGCGGCGCACACTGGTGTGAAATTACTCGGGGAGTCTGTCCATGATCCGTTTGCTTGCAGCCGCTTTCGTCGCGCCCATCGCCCTCGCCGGCGCAGCGCCGGGCCATGCCCAGGAGGCCGCACGCCTGGCCGCCGAAGCCGCCGCCGACTTCGGTCCGGCGGTCGGCGAACAGGCCCCGGTCACCGTCTTCGCCACCGCCTCGGGCGAGACCGCAAGCCTCGCCGAGCTGTCCGGTCCGAACGGACTCGTGATTTATTTCAATCGGTCGCTGGACTGGTGCCCGATCTGCCTGCGCCAGGCGCTGGAGGTCAACGAAGCCGCCGGCGCGTTCGAAGCGGCCGGCTGGACCGCCGCCGTGCTGACCTATGACGACGCCGAAGCGCTCGCCCGGGTGGCCGACCGGCGCGGGCTGGAGATCACGCTTCTGTCCGATCCGGAGATCACCGTCATCGACGCCTTCGACGTGCGCGATCCGATCTACGCCGATCCGAACCACATGGCCCACGGCGTGCCTTATCCCGTCGCCTTCGCCATCCGTCCGGACGGAATCATCGCCGGAAAGTTCTGGCACGAGGCGGGCCTCGGCGAACAGCGCGGCTACGCTACCCGGGTCACCGTCGCCGACGTGCTGGGCGCGCTGGAGTAGCCGCTGATACGGCCGGACCGGGGCGTAAGGTTCTGGACAAAAAGGGATTCAGAACCAGCCCGCTTCGCGCAGGGCCGGATAGTAGGTGCGGCTGACCGGCGCCTCCGCGCCATCAGCAAGCACCAGCACGCCGCGCCCGTCGCCCTTCCTTGCGTCGGCGACCGCATCCTTCGCCACCCACCAGGAGCGGTGGGTGCGCGCGCCGTCCACACCTTCCATGGCTGCGATCGCGTCGGTGAGGCGCATGAGGATCAACGCCTCGCCCGCCTGCGTGCGCACGCGCAGATAATGGTCCTCGCTGGTCAGTGACAGGACCGGCGCGGCGCGCAGGCGGTGAGGGAGCTTGTCGATGAGCGCACGCGAGGGGCGGGCGGGCCCAGCGGCGGCGCGGGGTTTCGCCGTGAGTTTCGCCACCGCATAGACCACGGCGGTGACGAAGCCGGAGATCACGAGGACGGGCGGATAGTTCAGCGCCAGAGTCAGGACCGTGACGCCGCCGCCGGGGCCGCCGTTCAGCCACGCCACGGCGATGCTCACGGGGACCGAGACGAAAACCGCGCTGAAGACATAGATCGTCCATTCGGGAAGCCGCGGGGCGATCCGCGGCAGGACGAAGCCGGGCAGGTAGCCGAAGGCGGCCCCCAGGCCGATCAGACCCACCCAGTAAATCCAGATCCGCGGCCATCCGGCTTCGTGGCTGCCGAACGGGCCGATGATCGCCAGGAACGTCCCCACGCCCAGGACCAGCAGGACCGGCCGCGCCAGCGCGCCGAGCCTGATCCGGCCGGCCAGCTCCTTCAACGACGCGCGCGCCATGGCCGCCCTTTCCTTTTCCCGCCGTTCGCGAAGCGCGAACGGCGGACCCGCCCCGCTCACGCCCGGATCCTGTCCGTCCGCGAACCTGTGCTTTCTCCCTCACGCCGCGCCGCGCATCAAGGAGTCCGTTCCAGGCCGCTGCGCCGGGCTGGTCACAGGAGACAGACAATGCACAAGATCACGCACTCCATTCTCGCCGCCACGCTCGCCGCCGCAGGCCTGGCCGCCTTCACCCCGGCGCCGGCGCTCCACGCCGCGTCCCTGCTCGCCGGCCATCTTGAGGCGGCGCGAGAGTCCGACATGCGGGTGAGAGTCACCGGCGTTTCGACCTCGGACGGCCAGGTCCTTATCGCGGTGTACGCAAGCGAGGCGGCCTACGATGCGGGCGAACCGGTCGCCAGGACAGCTGCACCCGCCGACCGAAACGGCGTCGCGGCGGTGTTCGAGGCGTTGCCGGCCGGAACCTACGCCGTCACCGTGCTTCATGACGCCAACGCCAATGATGAACTTGATCGCAATTTCGTCGGCATGCCGACCGAGCTTTACGGGTTTTCCGGCGGCGCCGCCCCCCGCTTTCGTGCGGCGCGCTTTGAGGAGGCCGCGTTCGAGCACGCCGGCGAGCAGACCGTGACGATCACCCTGTCGGGACCGGGCCAATGACTCTGGACCCGTTCTTCGCGGCGGCCTGGCATATCCAGCTTCACGCGCTCAGCGCCATCGCCGCGGTCGGGCTCGGCGTGGTGCAGTTCACCGCCCCCAAGGGCGTGATCCCGCACCGCGTGCTGGGCTATGTCTGGGTGGTCCTGATGCTGACCGTGGCGATCACCGCCATCTTCATCAAGACGGGCGGCTCGTTCAGCTGGATCCATATCTTCGTGCCGATCACCCTGGTGGGGACGGTGCATCTGGTCCTGCGCGCCCGCCGGGGCATGACCGCAAAGCACCGCGCCACCGCCCTGACGCTGTTCCTCGCCGGGCTGCTCGTGCCCGGCGCCTTCACCTTCCTGCCGGGACGGCTGATGCACACGGTGCTGTTTGGGTAGGCGGCTTCGTGGCGCGACGGGGGCGGCGTCATTGACCTGTCGTGCTGGCCGCTTAAACCGTCAGGATAAAGGCGCGCGCCGCCGCCCAGCGACCCTGTGGAGACCCGCCCATGATCCGTGCTGTCCTGTTGGCCTCTGCGGCCGTCCTGACCCTGGCCGCCTGTTCCGAACCGGCGCCGCGCGACCCCGCTGAGCTGGAGATCCCGGCGCCGTCGCCGGAAATGCTCGCCGACGCCGGGCTCTACGAGGTTCCGACGACGCCGTGGGACGCGCTCGACCCGTTCTACGCCCAGCTGGAGTATGACCCGCCGGTGGCCCCGGCCGGTCCGCCCTTGCCGCCTGAAGACACGGCGCTGCTCTCCATCGCGTTCGGGTCCTGCAACACCGCCGAGCGCGAGATCCCGATCCTCGAGGCCATCGCGTCGCAGAACCACGACCTTTTCATGTATGTGGGCGACAATGTGTACGGCGACGCGCGCTCCTATGACGCGACCCTGCCGGAGCTGCGCGAGGCCTATCACCAGCTCGCGGGGCGCCCGGAATTCCAGGCCCTGCGTGCGGCCTTCCCCATGCTGGCGACCTGGGACGACCATGATTACGGCATGAACGACATGGGCGTGGATTTTCCCTTCAAGGGGTTCTCCGAGACCCTGTTCCTGGATTTCTGGCGGGCCGCCGCGGACGATGACCGCCGCGAGCGGCCGGGCATCTATGACTCCTGGACGTTTGGACCGGAGGGCCGGCGCACGCAGATCATCATGCTGGACACGCGGTATTTCCGCACCGGGCTCACCCCCACCGACGAGCGCGGCGCGCCGGGCAAGGAGCGTTATCTGCCCAGCACCGATCCCGATCAGTCCATGCTCGGCGAAGCCCAGTGGGCCTGGCTTGAGGAGCAGCTCTCACAGCCGGCCGATCTGCGCCTTCTGGTGAGCTCCATCCAGGTCCACGCCGACGGCCATGGCTGGGAGGCCTGGCGCACGATGCCGCTGGAGCGCAGCCGGCTTTACGATCTGATCGGGGAGACCGGGGCGAACGGCGTCGTGCTGGTCTCCGGCGACCGCCATTCCTCCGGGCTTTATGTCCGGGACGATGTCGCGCCCTATCCGCTCTACGAGATCACCTCGTCCGCGCTCAATATGAGCTTTGCGGAGGAAAACAACGAGCCGGGTCCCCACCGCATTGGCGAGATGTATGCGCCGGAGAATTTCGGCGTCATCGCCATCAACTGGGAAGGCGGAGAACTTGCGCTCCAGATCAAGGATGTGGACGGCGAAGTCGTGCGCGACCAGCGCGTGTCCTTGAACGACATCGGCGCGCTCTAGGGCCGTTTCATCCTGAGCCTTCTGATCGCGTCACCGCGGCCGCGAGAGATGCACGGCCCCGCAGCAGCGCACACAAAAACGCCGGACCCTCCAGGGTCCGGCGTTTTCCGTTTCAGAGCGGCGTGAGGGCTTATTCTTCTTCGCCGATCAGCTCCTCAAGCGGCAGCTCCGGCGCGGGCGGCTCGCCGCCTTCGCCCTGGAGATAGTGCGTCATCCAGCGGTGCAGGCGGTGGGCGTAATCAAATTGCGCCGCCGCATTGCGATTGCCGTGGCCTTCGCCCGGATAGGTGACCAGGCGCACCGGCGCCTCGCTCTGCATTTTCAGCATCCGGTAGAGGATGAAGGACTGGCTGGGGTCCACGCGCGTGTCCGCCTCGCCGTGGAAGATCAGCGTGGGGGTCTGGGAGCCCGGGGCGTTGTAGCTGGGGGACTTCTCCAGATAGGTCGTCCACGCCTCCCACGGCGCGTCCATGAAGTGGACGTCCACCATCTCGATGGGGATTTCGGTGGTGCCGTAGAAGCTGATGAGATCGGTGAGCGCCACACTCGGCGCCGAGGCCGCAAAATGCTCGCTGGCCACCGTCGCCCCCCAGGCCGAGGCGAACCCGCCATAGCTGGCGCCGGTGATGCCCACCCGGTCGGGGTCGACGATCCCGGCCTCGGCCAGAGCGTCGATTCCATCGACGATGTCCCAGAACTCGTCGCCCGGCGCGTCGAGATGGTCGAGCTTGGCGAAGCGTTCGCCGCGCCCGGTGGAGCCGCGATAATTGGGATAGAACACCGCGAATCCGTCGCCCGCCGCGATATGGCCGAGGCGCGAGTATCCATTCACCCAACCGTCGTCGTCATGGGCTTCCGGTCCGCCATGGACCGTCATGATGAGCGGCCAGCCGCCGCGCGGCGCCCGGCCTTGCGGGGTGACCAGAACGCCTTCGATCCGCTCGCCGTCGCGCGCCTCGAACTCGAAGACGCGCTGGTCGCCGAAGGCGATCTCGGACAGCTGCGGGTTATGGTCGGTCCAGCGTTCCAGCTCGCCGGGAGCGGACCCGACGAACACCTCATTTGGATGGGTCGGCGCGTCGGCGATCGCCGCGATCCGCCCAGAGGCGCGGTGGAGGTCCATGGAGCCCACCACGAAGTCGGCGTAGTCCGTACGGCTTTCTTCAGCCCCGCTTGAAGCGTTGTAGGTGATCAGCGCGCTTTCCACCCCGATCGCGACCAGGGCCGCTATGGTGGAGTCGTCAATCCAGGCGATGTCGGAGACATGCTGCTCGGCGTCGCGCGCGATCGCTTCGAACGCGCCGGAACCCACATCGCCCACATGGAGCGTGCCTGCGGTCGGGTCCGCCCGATCAGCGCCGGCCAGGAACGCAAAGCGCCGGCCGTCGGGAGAGAAGGCCCCGCCGCCGATCTTGCCCGGCGTCTCGAAGCGGGCGAGCCGTTCGCCGTTGCGGGTGTCGTGGATCGCCCAGTCGCGCTCCATCAGGGAGTCGTCCACCAGCGTGCTGGGCGCCAGCACCACCGCCATGCGTCGGCCGTCCTCGCTGAGAACCAGCGCGGAGGGATGGCCGTCCACGGCGATCTCCTCGGGTTCGGCGTCCGGGTTTGAAAGGCTGGCGCGATAGACCTTCGAAAAGCGTTGCTGTTCTTCGTAAACGTTCGCCCGGAAACCCATCTCGCGGAAGCGCGCGGCCGCAGGATCGTCGGCCTGACCGGCGATGAAATAGATCGTGTCTCCGTCGGGCGCGATCGCATAGCTCTGGATTGCGGTCTCGTGGCTCAGCACGCGCTGCGCCTCGCCGCCGCCGAGCGCGATACGATAAAGGCTTGTGGTATCGTCGCCCTCGCGGCGGGCCAGGAAGGTCAGGCCGTCGCCGTTCGGCGTCCAGTCGACGCCGCCGACGCGGCCCTCGCCGGTGACGTAACCGGTGACCTGGTCCGGGCCCGTGGCCACGTAGAGCTCCACATCGCCGGACCCGTCCTCTTCGCCCGCAGCCACATTGCGCGGATCGAACACGGTGAACGCCACGCGGCGTCCGTCCGGTGAAAGTTCGGCGCCCGAGGCGCTGCGGATCTCGAACAGATCCGCGATCTCCATGGGGCTTTGGGCCAGGGCGGGGGCGGCGAAGGCGGCGCTGAGCGCCGTGGCGGCGAGGCCGTGCCTGATAAGGGTTTTCATTGATTGGTCTCCCGGTGCCGAGTTTCTGCGATCTCGCCGTTAGGGCCCGCAGGGGCCGCAACGCGGTCGCGAATTGACCTGGAACCTAGCGTGCAGGCGCGGGACCGTCGAGAGCGGGGCTAATCGCGCGGCGGGGCCTTGGAGAATTCGGCGTATTTATTGGTGCGCTCGCGGGTCTCCTGGGAGCCTTCGATCAGCAGCACCGCTTCGCCGCGCGGCGCTTCCGCGAGCCTTTCCTTCAAGGCGGACAGCGGCTCGCGATAGACGCGCTCGAAGGTCTTGGTGAGCTCCATGGCGAGCGCCGCGTTGCGGTCGCCCAGCACGTCGAGAGCGTCGGCGACGGTTTCGCCAAGGCGCTGGGGACTTTCAAACAGGATGAGCGTGGCGGGAAGGCCAGCATAGGGTTCGAGAAATTTCTTGCGCTTTCCGGACTTGCGCGGCGGGAAGCCCAGGAACACGAAGCGGTCGGTGGGCAGGCCGGAGATCGTCAGGGCGGTGATCACGGCGCTGGGTCCGGGAACGGCGCTGACCTCCACACCGGCGTCGAGGCAGGCGCGCACAACCCGGTAGCCCGGATCCGACACGCCTGGCGCGCCGGCGTCGGAGACCAGGGCGACGCTGGCGCCCTCCAAGATCAGTTTCACGATGCCGGCCGCACTCTGAGCCTCATTGTGGTCATGGCAGGCGATCAGGCGCTTGTCCGTCACGCCGTGGGCGGACAGCAGCTTGCGGGTTTCGCGCGTGTCCTCGCAGGCTATGGCGTCGGCGGCCGTGAGAGCCTCCAGGCCGCGCTTGGAAAGATCGGCCGGGTCGCCGATGGGGGTCGCTACCAGCAGGAGCCGGGGACGGGCCTCGCGCGCCTGCGCGTCGGTGAGTTCGGCGCCGCTCATCAGGTCATCGACGGCGCCAGGGAGGTGATGTCCACGCTCACCTCGAGGCCGAGCGCGTCCTGGGGGCGGCCGTCATAATGCCCGGAGAGCGGGGCGACCTGGCTGGGCACCCGGCCGACGCCGGTGCGGATCAGGCGGCCGGAGGCGACGTCACCATTGGTGGGATCAAATTCGATCCAGCCGGCGCCGGGCAGGAAGACCTGCACCCAGGCGTGGGTGGCGCCGGCGCCCTGAACGTCGCTGGGCGCGTTGGCGGTGCGGGCGTCCAGCGCCGGATCATAGAGATAGCCGGTGACAAAGCGCGCGGCGAAGCCGAGCCGGCGAGCCAGCTCGCACATCAGCTCGGCGTAGTCGCGGCACGATCCGCCGCCCAGCTGCAGGGTCTGCGCCGGCGGCTGCACGCCTGGCTCTTCACGGCGCTGATAGCTGAGTTCGGCCTTGATGCAGCGGGTCATCCCGGTGAGCAGCGCCCAGGTGTCGCCTTCGGCTTCTTTTCGGAAGCGGCTCGCCAGCGCCGCCACGTCGCCGTCGGGATCGTCATGGCGCGGCGCCAGGCAGGCGGCGAGATCGACGCGCTCATGATCTTCATAGCTGATGGGAAACCGCCGGGCGTGCTCGGCGAGGGGGAATTCCGCGTCGCGAAAGCTCGTGCGCAGGATGTCGAAGGTGCAGCCCACTTCCAGCGTGTCGCTCGGCGCACTGAAATCGAACAGGGTGACGGAGTTGGAGAACACGTCGTGAATCCAGCGCACCGTGGACTCCGGCCGGGTGTCCACGGTCATGGTCAGCAGGCGCAATTCCGGCGTCTCGTGGGGGCGGAACATGGCCCTGTGGCGGCCGAACTTCACCGGCCGGGCGTAGGTGTAGCGCGTGACGTGGCGGACCCGGAAGAGATCCGTCTTCACCTGCGGCTGTTCGCCCATCGGGGGTCCTTCATTCCAGAAGCCTGCGGCCTCTGTCTGCCCTGATTCTCGCGCGTCAGGGATCAGTCAATCAGGCCCGAAATATCGCTCTGACAGGGCGCCGGCGAAACCGTTGAGCTGCAGCTGAACCGCGTCGAGATAGGCGTGCAGGCTCTTGCCGGGCTTCACCGGCCCGTCGGGCTCCAACAGAGCGAGCAAATCCTTGCTGGCGCGTTTCAGATCTGCGCCGGGCGCCGCCCCGTAATCGTCCTCCAGTTCGCGCAGCCGGTCGGCCGCTGCGATGGCCGACAGTTTCACCGAGCGTGGGCAGTCGGGGTCGAACAGCAAGAATGCCGCGGCTTCGGTGGGCCCCGCAGACAGGGAATGGCGCCGGCGGAAGGCGTGATAGCTCGACGCCGAGCGCAGCAGGGAATTCCACCACACGATGTCCGGCGGCACGAACCCGTCCTCGTCGTCGGCCCCGGCGCTCTTGAGCTGATAGTACTTCACGTCCAGCAGGCGCGTGGTCTGGTCGGCGCGCTCCAGCTCCGAGCCGAGGCGGTGAAACAGCCAGGCTTCGTCGCGATACCAGGTCCCGTCCACCAGGCCCTGGTGGGTCATGCAGCTCAGACGTACCCGCTCGCACAGCTGGCTCAGCTTGGGCAGGGTGACCTGGCGCGCCTTGAGGTCGGCGACCTCGGCGTAGAGCATGTTGATCTGCTTCCAGGATTCGATCGGGCTGATATGACGCAGCGCGCGGGCGTTTTCGCGCGCCACGGCCAGCGCCGACAGGATCGAGTTGGGATTGCTCCGGTCGGTGAAATACCAGCGCGCCACGTTGATGCCGGTGAGTTTCGGCCGCGCCTTCTCGAAGGCCGGCAGCTCCTCGAACGTGTCGAGCACGCTGCGCCAGGCTGCGGCGTCGTCGTCGCCGGCCGCGAAGCTCTCGGTCACCGAAAGCAGGCGGGCGAGGTTCTCGGCGCGCTCGATATAGCGGCCGAGCCACAGGGCGTGCTCGGCGTAGCGCGAGAGAAGCTTATGTGAGGACCCAGGTATCTTTCGACCCTCCGCCTTGGCTGGAATTGACGATGATGGAGCCCTTTTTCATGGCGACCCGCGTCAGGCCGCCGGGCAGGACCCAGGTGTCCTTGCCGGTCACCGCGAAGGGGCGCAGATCCACATGCCGCGGCGCGACGCCCTCGCTGGTGAGCGTGGGACAGGCCGACAGGGTGATCATGGGCTGGGCGATGTAGTTGGACGGATCCTTGCGGATCAGGCGGCCCACCTCGTCGCGTTCGGCCTTGGTGGATTTCGGGCCCACGACGATGCCGTAGCCGCCGCTTTCGCCCACCGGCTTCACCACCAGGTCGGCGAGATGGTCGAGGACGTATTTTCGGTCTTTCTCCTCGCGGCAGATATAGGTGTGGACGTTCTGCAGGATCGGCTCCTCGTCCAGATAATACCGGATGATCGCGGGCATGTAGGCGTAGACCGCCTTGTCGTCGGCGACGCCCGTTCCCGGCGCATTGGCGATGGCGACCTTGCCGGCTTTCAGCGCGCGCATCAGACCCGGCGTGCCCAGCATGGACTCCTTGCGGAACACCTCCGGATCGAGGAACGCGTCGTCGATGCGCCGGTAGATGACATGAACGGGTTCAGGACCCGACACCGTCTTCATGAAGACCTGATCGTCGTCGTCCACGAAGAGATCGCGGCCCTCCACCAGCGGCACGCCCATCTCGCGCGCCAGGAAAACGTGCTCGAAATAGGCCGAGTTGAACAGGCCGGGGGTCAACAGCACGATCTTCGGATCATCGACATTCGCCGGCGCGCATTCGGTGAGCTTTTCGCGCAGGCGCAGACCGTAGTCGGAAACCGCGCGCACCTTGGCGTTCTCCATCAGGTCCGGAAAGGAGCGCTGCATCAGATGGCGGTTCTCGATGACGTAGGAGACGCCGGACGGGGCCCGGCAGTTGTCCTCCAGCACCAGAAAGGACCCGTCCACGTCGCGGATCATGTCTGTGCCGCAGATATGCACGTAATTGCGATGGGGCAGGTCCACCCCGATCATTTCCTTGAGGAAATACTGATTCCCGGTGACCAGATCTTCGGGGACCACGCCGTCCTTCAGTATCTTCTGGTCATGATAGATATCGTGAAGGAAGGCGTTAAGCGCGGCGATGCGCTGCTTCACGCCGCGCTCCATCTCTGAGAAATCCTCTGCGGTGATCGGGCGCGGGATGACGTCGAAGGGCAGCACCCGGTCCACCGTGTCGTCGCCGAAATACACCGTGAAGGTGATGCCGAGATTGTATAGCTCCTCCTCAGCGCGCTTTTTGCGGCGGGCGAGGTTGGAGCGGGTCTGCTTGTTCAGGCGCTTGAAGAACAGCCGCTTGATCTCGGGGTCGTCGCGCCGCCCGGTCACTTCGCAAAAGGCCGTCGTGGCGTCGTATGAATCGAACAGACCGGACGCAGCCATGGCGCTCCTTCACTCTTGATACGGAGATACATTAACTCATGAATGATGGCCGAGTTCAAATCGGGCGCCTATAATCGCAACGGCCGTGGTGCTACGCGCCGTCGCCGGGAATGCGGACGCGGACTCTGACCCGGGCCTCCCGCCCGTCGGCGTCCACCGCCGCCAGGGCGTAGAAGCCGGGCCCCCAGGGCGTGAAGACCGGCTGTCCTGCCCCGTTAAGGGCCGCCGGCGCGCCGTCCACATACCAGGCCACCGGCGAGCCGGCGCGCGCGGAGAGAACGAAAGCCCGCCCCGGTTCGGCCGCCCAGAGTTCCGCGTCTTCAGGCGGAAACAGGATGTCTGGCGGCTGATCGGCGCGCGCGAAGCGTTCCAGCGCCAGCGGGGTGTGACGGGGTGAGGCGACGCGAACGTGCGCGGCGGCCTCCGGCCTGTGACGCAGGAGCGTGTCGGCGATGTCGAACAGGGCCGGCAGCGCCGCTTCACGGCCCGTCGCTCCGGGGCGGGGTGCGCCGTCGGGCCGCCCGGTCCAGACGACGATGACGTGTCCGTTGGTGATCCCCGCCGCCCAGGCGTCCCGGAACCCATAGCTGGTGCCGGTCTTGTACGCGATGCTGGGGGCGCTGACCGACAGGTGCGCCGGCATGCGTCCCGGCGGAGCCGGCGAACCATAAAGGATGTGGACGATCTCGCGCGCGCTTTCCGCGCTGACCAGCGCCGCCCCCGGCGCCTCCCGGTTGGCCTGTGCGGCCGCTTCGGTCCAGGCCAGCGGCTTGGCGCGGCCGTCATCGCCCAGCGCGGCGTACAGCACGGCCAGGTCCTGGACGCTCATCCCCAGCCCGCCGAGCGCCACGGCCAGCCCGGCCGCACCGTCGAGGCTTTGGGGAATGTCGGGGTCGGCGCCGGCAAAGGACAGCGCGCTGGCGAAGCGGTTGGCGCCCACCCGGTCCAGCACCCGTACGGCGGGGACGTTGAGGGAATGTTGCAGTGCGTCGGCAATCGTCACCTCGCCGCGAAAGGCGCGGTCGAAATTCTCCGGGCGGTAGCTGGCGAACCGGGCGGGCAGGTCCTCGATCAGCATATCCACCGCCGCCGTCCCGTCGTCAAACGCCAGGGCGTAAACGAGGGGCTTGAGCGTGGAGCCGGGCGAGCGGCGGGCGCGGGTGAGGTCGATCCAGCCGCCCGCGAGGTCGCGCCCCGCCGAGCCGACGGACGCGACCACGGCGCGGGTCTCGATCTCGACGACGATGGCGCTCGCCTGCACGCCCGCGCCGCCGGCTTCGGCAAGCCGGCGCAGTCTTTCTTCCACCTCGCGCTGAAGGCGGGCGTTCAGCGTCGACCGCACCGAAGCCTCGCCGCGATGCAGGTCGGCCAGTGTCGCGCTTGCGTGCCAGGCTTCGGCCGGAAAGGCGTTGCGCGTCGGGGGCGGGGCTTCGTCGGCGGCGTCCCGCGCCCGTGCGATGCTGATCCAGCCGGTCTCGGCGAGCCGTTCAAGGATCGCGGCGCTGGCGGCGCGGGCGCTGTCCGGCCGCAGGTCCGGGCGGCGGACTTCGGGGCTTTGGGGCAGGGCGATCAGCAGCGCGATCTGGTCGGGCGTGAGCTGATCGGGTTCGCGGCCGAACCAGGCCCAGCTCGCGGCCCGCACGCCCTGGAGGTTGCCGCCATACGGCGTAAGCGTGAGGTAAAGCTCGAGAATCTCGTCCTTGTCGAGCCGGGTCTCCAGCTGCATCGCCCGGATCCCCTCCACGATCTTGGAGCCGAGATTGCGGGGGCGCGGTTCCAGCAGGCGCGCGGTCTGCATCGTGATGGTGGACGCGCCGGACACGATCCGTCCGCGCATCATCGCTTGTCCGCCCGCCCGAAAGACCGCCAGGGGATCCACGCCAGGATGGTGATAAAAGCGCTGATCCTCGATCGCCAGCAGGGCGTCAATGAAATCCGGGTCCAGCCGGTCCAGATCGGTTTGCAGACGCCAGCGGCCGTTCTCCACCGGAAAGGCGCGCAGGGGCCGGCCGTCCTCATCCTCCGCCACGAAGGACACCACCCGCCCGCGCTCGATCGGCGGCGGGAGGAGCCGGTCCAGCACGATCACGCCGCCCGCGCACGCCAACACCGTCGCGGCGAGCACGGCGAGGGGTGAGCGCAGGGTGCGGGGCGGGATCACGGACTCGGTCTCCTGTGGGTGCGCGGCGCCAGGTCTCTCAAGCGTAGGGACGGGCGCAGCCGGGCCTTGAGGATGTCTATCGCTCCACTCTTATGCGGCCCGATCCGGTTCGGGCGAACACTTCCGGCTTGTACATGTCTTCAGCCACCGCGCCGGGCAGGGCGAAATCGCCCGGCGTGACCGCACGCACGAGATAGGCGAGCCGAACAGGGGCGCCGTTGGGCATGCGGCGCGCCTCGAAGGCGGCGACGAACCGGTCGTCGCGCGCCTCCGCGATATCGGGCCGGGCGAGTTCGCCGAGGAAGGCGTACGGACCGGCTTCGCCGGCGTCCTCGGGGTTGAGCACGGCTTCGATCTCGAACCCGGCGGGCAGAAGATCGGCCAATACATAGCTCGCCAGCGCCGCGCGCTCCGGCAGTACGGTAAGGGCGATCACCAGCCGGTCGCCTTGACGGACCGCCGCATTGATTGGCCGTCCGGCGGTGTCGGTTATGCGCTTTTCAAGGCGCAGAGTCTCAGCCGCCGGCGGCGGCGGGCCGTCGGGCGCGCCCCGCGTGAGCACGGTGAGAAAGAGCGGTGTATCGCCTGTGTTCTCGAACGCGCCGGCCTCGTCCAGGGACGCGTCGTCCAGCGTGACCGCCCGGCGTCCGATTTCGCCGTCATAGCTGACCGAAAGCGTTTCGGCGTCGCCGGCGAGCGCATTCGCAGCGAGGATCAGCCAGGCTTTCTCCTGGGGGGTCAGGCGGGACGGCTCCGGCATGTCGCGGGCGATACGCGGGCTCAGCGACTCGACGATCTCGAGGTGGCCGGCCTCGGCCGCGAGCGCGAGCACGCCGGCGAGATCGCGCCGAGGCGTCTGATACCAGTCGCCGTCATTCTCATAGCCCAGCGCCTCAACCGCCGCCTCGAAGGCGGAGATCGAGCGGGCTTCGTCGCCAAGGCTCGCCAGCGCCGCGCCGATATGGGCGCGGGCGAGCGGGCTTTCGATCCGGGTCAGGCGCTCGTCATGCATGTAGCGCAGCCGTGACCGGTCAGCCTGGCCGTTGCGGGCCAGTACGTAGAGGGCGTAGGCCGCGCTGCGGTCCTGCAAGCGCTCCATCGTGTCCTCGGTCCAGCGCGGGTCGCCCACCTCGCCGCCATAGCCCGAGCGCCAGAGCTCGCCCTGGCTCACCGGCTGCAACGCCGCCAAAGCGCGCTCCAGAGCTGCCGGAGGAACCGGGTACCCGGCCTGCGCGGCGCGGCTCACGAAATCGGTGGTGTAGGCGCCCAGCCAGGGCGAAGCGTCGCCGTCGCCCATGCGCCACAGACCGAACGCGCCGTCCTGACCCTGACGGCCCAGAATGGTCTCAAGGGCGGCGCGCACCTCGGCCGCCGCGCCGTCCGGTCCGCTCCCCGCCGTCAGCGCCGCGAGATGGCCGGCGTAGAGCAAGGGCGTGACCCGGCTCACCAATTGCTCCGAACAGGAATACGGATAGCGAGACAGTGACTGATACAGCGCCGCAGCGTCGATCGGCGTCGGCGCGACCGAGATCTGCGCCAATCCGGAGCCGGACGTGTATCCCGCCAGAAGATCTTGGGGAGGCTGATAGCTCTCGTCAGGCTGCAGGATCAGGCTCCGGACACGGGTTTCGGGCAGGAAGGGCGACCGGACCTGGATCGGATAGCTGCTGGACGCGGTGAAGCCTTCCGGTCCTGCAACCGTGAGGGTGAGTTCGCCGATCCCTTCTCCGCCGGCGGTGAGCGCCACCGGTCCATCCTGACGTTCGCCGGGACTGAGCGGACCTTCGACCGGTCCGGTGTCTACTGTCAGGGGGCCCTCGGCGCTGATCTCCGCGCGATAGACGCCGTCCGGACCGTCGACATTGTCAAGGCTCGCCGTGGCGAAGGCCTCATCGCCGGGCGCCAGGAAGCGCGGCAGGATGAGCTCCGCCGCGACCGGGTCGCGGACGGTCATGGGCTGGGTGGCCGATCCCAGGCCGCGATCGCTCCAGGCCACCGCCATTAGGCGCAGCTCGCCGTTGAAGTCGGGCAGTTCGAGGTTGAGGGTTCCGCGGCCCTGAGCGTCGAGCGCAACCGGGCCGGTGAACAGGGCGACCGTCCGGGTGGGTACTACGGAAAGACCGGCCCCGCCGATCTGGTCGCCGCCCGAGCGCATCGCCGCCGCGGCGCCCAGATTGGGATCGAGCACGCGCCCGTAATCGTCCAGCAGGTCGACGCCCAGGCGCTCCTTGCCGAAGATGAAGTCCACAGGGTCCGGGCTCTGGTGGCGGGTGAGCAGAAGGACGCCTTCATCCACGGCGGCCAGCGTCATGAACACGCCCTCGACCGCGCCTTCGACCGACACAGGAATCTGCACGGTCTGGTTCGGCTGCGTCAGCTCGGGCGCATCAAGCTCAAGCTGGATCGTGCGGTCGTCGATATTGATCGGCACGTAGGTCACGCCGACCGCCCGGCGCGGCAGCGGCTGGTCCACCGGGTCGCGCGGCGTGTGGACCGTGACCATGACATAGGCGCCCTGGCCCCAGTCTCGGGTGACCGGCAGGCGGATTTCAGCGCCTTCTTCAGTGAGCGTTATCTGACGCAGGATAAGGACACGGTCGGTGGCGACCACTACGTCGGCCAGCCCGGCATAGGGCGCCTGGACCGTCACAACGGCTTCTTCTCCGACCGCGACCGGGGCTTCGGGACCGGCGACGCGCACCTGATCGGGCGCCGCCTCACCGTCCTCCGTCGTGCCGCCCCAGCCGACCCAGAAGCCGCGGCTGGCGAGATCCTGGCCCTCGCCGTCAGCCAGGATCAGGTCGTAATCGCCCCAGTCCAGCGGCGGCGTCTCGATGCGCGCGGGTCCAGACCCGTCAAGGTTCAACACCCCCTCGGTGATCGGCACGACGGTTTCGGTGCGCCGCCAGCGCCATTCGCCGCCCGATGTGCGGTACCAGTCATAATCGGTGTCGTTGCGCACCAGGCGCCAGCCGAAGCGCCCGCTCACAGGGTCTCCCGCCGCGTCCAGCGCGACGGCGGAGAAGGCCGCAGGCGCGTCGCGTTCGGCCCGGCCGGAAAAGTCCGCTGCGAGACCGGCGTAAACCTCGCGCGGCCGGTAGGGCAGAATGACGTCGTCAGCCACGGCCCGGCCGCCCGGCTCCTGCACGCGCACCACGGCGCGCACCCGCAAGGGGTAGCTCGACTGGCTCCCGCGCCGCCCGACGGCGAGCGGAATCTGGGCTTCGCCGCTCCCGTCCGCCGAGACACGCGGCAGATCGATCAGCTCCTCACCGAATTGCTCGTCATGGAGGCCGAAGCCGTAGTCGTCATAGCCCTCGAACGGGCTCGCGTCGCGCTGGATGCGGGCCGTGCCCTCCATGGCCAGCCCGGCGCCCGGCGCGCCGTAGAGAAAGCGGGCGCGCGCCTCGATCATGCGGGTGTCGCCGGCGGTCATGGCGGTTTCGGTGTCAGCGTCGAGGGTCAGCTCCACGCGTTGAGGCACGAAATCCTCCACCTGGAAGCTTTCGCCGCCCACCGTGCCGATCCCGTCCAGCTCCGCTGCGACGCGCCAGCCGCCCCGCGCCGCGCCGTGCGGCAGGTCGAAGCTGTGGCTGATCCCGCCGGCCTGGGGAGCGGCTTCAAATCGGTGGCGCGCAAACTCCAGCCCGTTGGGGTGATAGACGATCAGCGCGCCGGCGCGATTCGTGAGGGCGGCGCCCGCGGGGCCGCGCAGCAGAGCGCTGGCCTCCACCGTTTCGCCGGGGCGGTAGATGCCTCGGTCGAGATAGACGAAGGCGTCCGCCGCGCCGACGGGCGCGCGGCCGTCGATCGGCGCGTCGGTCAGATCCACCGGTGCGCGTTGCAGGTCCAGCAATGCAAAATCCCCGGACGGTCCGTATGCGGTCAGGAGCCTCGGCGCGTCGCCGGTCTCTCCCGCCAGCAACGCTTCGGGGAAGCGCACGCGGCCATCGGCGCCGGTGGTGCGGGTGGCCAGAATCTCATTGGAGCGGGCGATCAGCTGAACCTCGACGCCAGCCATGGGCCGGGCGGTCTGCAGGGATCGGATGATGGTTTCGATCCCGGTCTCACCGCGATAGGCGGTGAACGCCAGATCGGTGACGATGAGCCAGCGCGCGGCGCGGGCTCCCGGTTCGCGATCCTCGCGGTCCAGCGCGGCGGCGTCGAACAGCTCGACATAGTAGGCGCCGGGCTGAAGCCGTCCGAGCGTTTCGGCGACGGGAATCACGGTCGTCACCGCGGCGTTCGACGGCCCGTCCGTATCCATACGTCCGCGGTAGACCTCCACGCCCAGCTCCGCAGGCTCCTCGCGCTCCGACGTCCAGGTCCATTCCCCCGCCGCCGCGGTGAAGCCGTCGGTGAGCTCCTTGAAGGCGAGCGCGCGATCGGTGACGCGCTGAATGCGGACCTCGACCGCATCGACGTTCACCGTCTCGACTCCCAGCCCGTCACTTTCGATGCGCGGCAGGATGATCCCGGCGCCGGAGAACCCCACATGGGCCGGCCGGTCGTCGAAGGAGAGGGTGGTGGAGACGTCGGCCTCCAGCGTTTCACCCGAGGCGCCGGGCAGGCCCGCACGCAGGGTCAGCTCACGGCTCTGTCCGTAATTGAGGCCGCCGATGCACAACTGCGAGCCGTCGACATCGAGCGCCACCGGCTCGTTCACGTCCACATAGGCGGAGTAGTCCGTCTCCGGATCAAGGGCGCCGGAGAAGGTGAGGCAGAGCTGCGGCGTCGCGCTTTCGGTGTTCACCTCATAGCGAAGATACTCAAAGCCTTCAGGCTCGCCGCTCCCGGCGCGCGGCGCGTCTTCGGCCCGGCTTTGCAACAGAGCGCCGGTGGAGTTCGGCGCTTCGGGCGCGGGGTCTTCACCGCACGCCGCGAGAAGAAGGGCGCACGCGCCCGCCGCCAAACCGAAAAGCCGTGTCATCGCCTGCCTCCAATGTCCCCAATGGCGGCGACTATGACAGGGAATCCGGCGAAGCCAAGGCGTCGCTTGGGAAAAGCCGCGCCATGCGCTTCTCTGCGCCGCCGCATCGCGATAAAGAATGGGCCATGGCCGAGCTTTATCTCCTGACCCCGCCGCGAATCGACGCCGGTTTCGTGAAGACCTTCGAGACGACCCTGCGCGCCGGCGCGGTGTCCGCCGTGCAGATCCGGCTGAAGGGTCACGGCCTTGAGGAGACGCTTCAGCTTGCTCCGCCGCTGATCGCGGCGGCGCGCAGGGCGGGCGCCACGGTGATCATGAACGATGATCCGCATCTGGCGGCGAAGCTCGGCTGCGACGGCGTCCATATCGGCCAGGAGGACGGCTCGCTGGCGGACGCGCGCGCCGCCATGGGCAAGGACGCCCTGGTCGGGGTCACCTGCCATGACAGCCGGCATCTCGCCATGGTGGCGGGCGAGCGCGGCGCGGACTATGTAGCGTTCGGCGCGGTCTACAGCTCCGCCACGAAAACGCCCAAGACCTCTGCCCCTTTGGAGCTGTTCACCTGGTGGCGGGAGCTGTTCGAGCTGCCGAGTGTCGCCATCGGCGGCATAACAGTGGACAATGCGGGCCCGGTGATCGCCGCCGGGGCCGACTATCTGGCGGTGTGCGGCGGAATCTGGTCGCACGAGCAGGGACCTGAACACGCATGCGAAGCCTTCTCCTCGCTTCTGGGCTGATCGCCCTCTCGCTCGCCGCAGCCGGGCCGGCCAACGCCGACGAACCCCCCGCCCTGCCGCCCTCCCTGGATGACGCGATCAGCCGGGATTCCACCGGAGATCCGGTAGAGGGCCGCTCGACGACTGACGCCACCATGGCGCGCGCCCTGCGTTCGGCGGTGCTGGAGGACTGGGACAGCGCGCTGGACTACGCTCAGACCGCGGCGGCAGGCGGCGAGCCCGCAGGCGCGCTCATGGCCGGACATATCCTGCTCCACGGCCTGTCGGAACGCGGCCAGGACGAAGACGCCGCCGTACGCTGGCTGCGCCGCGCCGGTGACGCGGGTGACGCCGATGCGCTTGTCATACTCTCGCGGATGGCCAGCAACACCAGGGGCGGCCTCAGCGCTTTCCAGGCCGAAGAGTTCCTGGCCCGGGCCGCCGAGACCGGTGACGCGCGCGCCGCTCACGAATTCGGCCTTTACTTGATGGATCGCGGCGATCCGGGCGCCGCGAGCGCCGTGATCGACTGGTTGCGCCTTTCGGCGGAGAGCGGCCGGGTTGAGGCCTATTCCGACTACGCCTTCGCACTGGGCGAATGGGTCCATGGACCTCAGGACCTTGGGGCGATGCGCTCCTGGTATGAGCGCGCGGGCGAAAACGGCGAGGCCTACGGCGCCTTGATGGCCGCCGCCATGCATCTCGCCGACGAGGGCGCCGACGCCGACGCCATGCGCGGGGTCGCGCTCATGCGCACCGCCGCCGAACTGGGCCAGCCCGCGGCCATGGGTCAGATGGCGCTGTTGTATTTTCAAGGCGGTCCGGGGCTCGTCGCCGACCCCTCCCGCGCCGCCGACTGGGCGCGCCGGGGCGCAGAAGCCGGAGATTCCGAGAGCCAGTTTCTTTACGCCTACGCCCTGGCGACCGGAGACGGTACGGCCCGCGACCTGGAGCGCGCCTATGTCTGGGTGCTGCGCGCCGGCTTCGACCGGCCGGGATATCTCAGTGAAGACCCTGATCGCGACCGGCTCGAGGCCGCACTGGAGAACGCATTGCCGCCCGCGCGCCTCGAGACGCTGGAGGCCGAAGCGATCACCGGCGCGGGGCTCGGCGGATAGAGCCAGCCGAAGGCTGTGCGTCCTCCCATAGCCTGGGCGGCGGTGCGGACGGTCACCCCAGCTTGGGCACGTTCACCAGTTTCACCCGCCCGCTCTTCTTGTCGCGTACGACGATCACCCGCTCCAGGGGTACGCCGCTGACCGGCTTGCCCTGAGCGTCCAGCAGGGCGAGCGCGGCGGTGCGTACGGTCTCGTCGTCGGCGTCCGGCGCCAGTTCGACGGAACCCCGGCGCTTGCCGCCCTCCTGAATGATCACTTCGACCATGTCGATGGCGGCCTCAAGCTCCGCAGCATCGGCTTGCGGCCAGCTTGCGACGAACACGCTGGGCGTTCCGCCGGCTTTCTCCCACAGCTCCTCGGCCATGAAGGGCGCGAACGGCGCCAGCACGCGGATGAAGGTCTGCAGGGTCTCCTTCGAGACCGTCTGGCCCTCGGCGACGTTGAGGAATTTCATCAGCTCGGCGATGCCGGTGTTGAGCCGCAGATTGTCCAGATCCTCGGTGACCGCCAGCACCAGCGTGGTGCGCGCCAGGGACACCGCTTTCGGTTCGTCAGTCGACGGCGCCTGCAAGCCTGTGGTGGCGAAGCGCCAGACCCGGCGAAGGAATTTCAGCGCGCTGGCGGTCTTGTCGGTCTCCCACTCGCGCATGGCCTCGACCGGTCCCATGAACATCATATGGACCCGGAAGGCGTCCGCCCCGAAGCGCGCCACCACGTCGTCGGGCGTCACCACGTTGTGGAGTGATTTCGACATTTTCGCGCCGACCTTCACCACAGTCTCGCCGGTGGGTTCGTGGATGAAAGTTCCTTCCTCGCGTTCCACGACCTCGTCCACCGGCAGGGTGATCCCGCGATCATTCCTGAAGGCGTGACTGGTGAGCAGGCCCTGGTTCACCAGCTTCTGGAACGGCTCGATGGTGGAGACGAAGCCCAGATCGAACAGCACCTTGTGCCAGAAGCGCGCATACAGAAGGTGCAGCGTGGCGTGCTCGGCGCCGCCCACATAGAGGTCCACCGCGCCCCAGGCCTGCTCGATCTTTGGGTCGACCAGGGCCTCGTCGTTCTTCGGATCCTTGAAGCGCAGATAATACCAGCAGCTGCCGGCCCATTGCGGCATGGTGCTGGTCTCGCGCCGGCCCTTCAGCCCGGTCTTCGGGTCTGTCACCTCCAGCCAGTCTTCGGCGCGCGCCAGCGGGCTTTCGGCGTGTCCCGTCGGCTTGTAGCTGTCGATATGGGGCAGGGTCAGCGGCAGCTGGTCCTCGGGCAGGGTGGTGCGCGTGCCATCCTCCCAGTGAACGATGGGAATAGGCTCGCCCCAATAGCGCTGGCGCGCGAAAATCCAGTCACGCAGATTATAGCTGGTCACCCGGCGCCCAAGGCCCTTGGCCTCAAGATGGTCGGCCACGGCTTCGCGCGCGTCTCGCCAGCGCACGCCGGCCTGATAGAGATCGCCGTCGCCTTGCGGCGCCAGCATGACCCCGTCCTCGGTCCAGCACTTCGCGCCGGCCAGAACCGCTTCGCGATCAGGGTGGTCAGCACCCGGATCAATCACGGGAATGATGTCGAGCCCGTACTTGGCGGCGAAGGCGAAATCGCGCACATCGTGGGCGGGCACGCCCATCACGGCGCCGGTCCCATAATCGGGCAGGACATAGTCGGCGACGAAGATCTTCACACGCTTGCCGGTGACGGGGTTCTCCGCTTCGGCGCCGGTGAACACGCCGGTCTTTTCCGCGTCCACGGTCCGGTCGCGGTCGGACTTGCGCGCCGCGGCGTCGATATAGGCCTGAACTTTAGTGCGCTGTTCGACCGTCGCCAGTTCCGCCGCCAGCGGATGCTCCGGCGCCAGCGCCAGGAAGGTCACCCCGCCCAGCGTGTCCACGCGGGTGGTGAAGGTCTCGATGTGGTGCTCGGTCCCGGCTACGGGGAAGGCCAGCGTCACGCCCTGCGACTTGCCGATCCAGTTCCTCTGGCTTTCCTTGATGCCTTCCGGCCAATCGAGGGGGTCCAGGTCGGCCAACAGGCGCTCCGCATACGCCGTAATGCGCATTTTCACCTGCCGCAGGGGCACGCGTACGACTTCGTAGCCCTGCTCGGATTTGCCGTCGAACACCTCTTCGTTAGCCAGGATCGTGCCCAGCTCCGGGCACCAGTTCACCGGTGCGGTCTCGTAATACACAAGGCGGCGTTCGTCCTGATACTCCTGGACCGCCAGCTTGCCTGCGGCTTTCACGTCGTCAGGGATGTCCAGCGCTTCGATGGGCCGCGCGCCCCCGGCCTCGGCGTCATAAAACGCATTGTAGAGCCGGGTGAAGATGACTTGAGTCCATTTGTAATAGTCCGGCTTGGAGGTCGCGATCTCGCGGCTCCAGTCATAGCCCAGGCCCAGAAGCCGCATCTGGCGCTTGTAGGTGGCGATGTTCTTTTCGGTGCTGTCGGCGGGATGTACGCCGGTGCGCTCGGCATAGCGCTCGGCGGGCAGGCCGAAACTGTCCCAGCCCATGGGGTGGAGTACCGAGTATCCGGCCATCTTCTTGTAGCGCGCCACGATATCGGTCGCGAGATAGCCCACCGGGTGACCCACGTGGAGCCCGGCGCCCGAGGGATAGGGAAACATGTCGAGCACGTAGAAGGTCTTGTCGCCAGGGCGCGGGTGCGGCGTGGCGTTGACGCCGTGCTGGTCCCAATAGTCGCGCCACTTGGTCTCAAGTGCGGTGAAATCGTAGCTCTGCTCGGTCATGGGCTTTTTTCTGTTCCGGCTCGGTCGCGGCGGTGTCCCTCCCCTTCATGGGGAGAGTGTCAGGCGAAGCCTGACGTGTGGGGTGGGGACAGTAAACTCATCGGCCTGCGGACCCGGGCGCTCCCCCACCCGACCCGCGCTCGCGCGCGGCCCACCCTCCCCAAAAGGGGGAGGGAGAGGTCAGCCCGCCTTCTTCACACTGATCGTCACGGTGTCGCCGCCAATCTCGCTTGAAGACCCGCCGTCGGCGGCCTCCGTCAGCGACAGGGCGAGCGTTTCGCTTTTGATAAAATCGCCATGCGCCGCGATCGCGGCTCTGGCGGCGTCGCCGCCGGAAATGGCGAGGTTGATGCGGTCGGAGACCTCCAGCCCGGCGTCCTTGCGGGCGGCCTGCACGGCCCGGATCAGATCGCGGGCGAGGCCTTCGCGCTCCTGGTCTTCATCCACGGAGATGTCCATGACGATAGCGCCGGTGCCGGCGAACGGTTCGGCCGCGGCGCCGTCTTCGGCCACCATGGCGAGCTGGAACTCGTCCGCGGCCAGCGTTTCGCCGGCCACCGCGGCCCTGCCGTCGGCGTTCAGGGTGAAGTCGCCGGCGCGGGCGGCCGCCATGACGTCCTTCATGGCCTTGCCCAGCCGCTTGCCGATGCGCGGATCGGGCTTCAGCTGCACGGTTCCGTAGGCGTCGAGATCGGTGGAGAAGGCGATGGCGCGTACATTCACCTCGTCGGCCAGCAAATCGGCGAAGGGCTTCAGCGCCTCGCTTTCGGCGTGGACGACGGTGAGGGTCTTCAGAGGCAGGCGCACGCGCAAACGGGCGCGCTCGCGCACCGCCAGCGCCGCCGATGCGGCGTCGCGCACCAGATCCATGGCGCGCACGAGATCATGGTCTTGCGGGAACTCATCGGCGCCCGGCCAGAGCGAGAGATGCACCGAGCGTTCACCGGTGAGCGCCTTGTAGGTCTTCTCCGCCACGATGGGCAGGAGGGGGGCGAGCACGCGGCAGGCCTTCACAAGCACCGTATACAGCGTATCAAACGCCGCGTTCTTGCCGGCCTCGTCCTGGGACCCCCAGAAGCGGGCGCGCGAACGGCGGATATACCAGTTCGTCAGGGCGTCGAAATACGCCACGGTCTCGCGGCAGGCGCGCGGAATGTCATAGGCGTCCAGCGCCGCGCCCACATCGCGGGCGAGTTCGCCGGTCTTGGTGAGGATATAGCGGTCCAGCGGATCGTCGGCCTTGGTGATGATCTGCGGCGCGCGGTCCTCCAGGTTCGCATAGAGCGAGAAGAAGCTGTACGCGTTCATCAGGGGCGCGATGGCCTCGCGCTGGATGCTGGCGATCTCGCGGCCGTCTTTCGGCACCAGAAGATCGCCGCCATTCAGGACCGGCGACGAGATCAGGAACCAGCGCATCACGTCCGACCCGTACTCATTGAAGAAGCCCAGCGGGTCGGGATAGTTGCGCAGGCGCTTGGACAGCTTCTGCCGGTTCTCGTCCAGCACGACGCCGTGGCAGATGGCGTTCTTGAACGGCGGCTGGTCGAACAGCATCGTGGACAGGACGGTCAGCGTGTAGAACCAGCCGCGCGTCTGGGCGACGTATTCCACGATGAAATCGGCCGGGAAATTGGCCTCGAACCAGGCCTTGTTCTCGAACGGATAGTGGACCTGGGCGTAGGGCATGGAGCCTGAATCAAACCAGACGTCGAACACGTCCTCCACCCGGCGCATGGTGGACTTGCCCGTGGGGTCGTCCGGGTTGGGGCGAGTCAGCTCGTCGATATAGGGCCGGTGCAGATCGGTGACCTTCACGCCGAACGCGGCCTCCAGCTCCTCGATGGAGCCGTAGACGTCGGTGCGCGGATAGGCCGGATCGTCACTGACCCAAATCGGTATCGGCGTGCCCCAGAAGCGCGAGCGGGAAATGTTCCAGTCCTGGGCCCCGGCGAGCCAGTTGCCGAAAATCCCGTCCTTCACGTGGGCCGGCGACCAGTTGATCTCCTGGTTCAGCTCCACCATCCGTTCACGGAAGTCGGAGACCCGCAGATACCAGCTGTCCACCGCCTTGTAGATGAGCGGCTCGTCGGTCCGCCAGCAATGGGGGTAGTTGTGATCATAGGTGTCGTGGCGGAACAGCTTGCCTTCCGCCTTCATCCGGTCGGTGATCGGCTTGTTGGCGTCGAACACCAGCATGCCTTCATAGTCGGAGATCTCGCTGGTGTATTTGCCGGCCTGGTCCACCGGCACGACCACGGCGATGCCCGCTTTGCGGCAGGCCTTCAGGTCGTCCTCGCCGAAGCCCGGCGCCATGTGGACCAGCCCGGTGCCGTCCTCGTCGGTGACGAAGTCCTCGATGAGGATCTGGTGGGCGTTCTCGTGGCCGACGAAATAGTCGAAGGGCGGGTGATAGCGAAGGCCTTCCAGCGCGGCGCCCAGCACCTCGCCGGTGCGCTCATAGCCTTCAAGCTGCTTCTTGTATTTCTCAAGCGCGTTGGCCGACAGGATCAGGCGCTCGCCGTCCTTTTCCATGATCGCATAGGTGATCCCGGCGCCGGCGGCGCAGGCGAGGTTGGACGGCAGGGTCCAGGGCGTCGTCGTCCAGATCAGGAATTTCGCGCCGGAGAGATCGCCCTGGCCGGCCTTGAGTTCGAATTTCACCGTCACCGCAGGGTCGGTGCGGTTGCGGTAGGAATTGTCCAGCCGGGTCTCGAAATTCGACAGCGGGCTTTCCACCGCCCAGGAATACGGGACCACGCGATAGTCCTTGTAGACCACGCCCTTGTCCCAGAGCTGCTTGAACGCCCACAGGCAGCTTTCCATGAAGGTGATGTCTAGGGTCTTGTAATCATTTTCGAAATCGACCCACCGCGCCTGTCGGGTGACGTATTCCTCCCACTCGGAGGCGTATTTCATCACCTCGCTCCGGGCGGCGGCGTTGAAGGTGTCGATGCCCATGTCGAGCACGGCCTTGCGTCCGGAAATGCCGAGCGTCTTCTCCGCCGCTAGTTCGGCGGGCAGGCCGTGGGTGTCCCAGCCGAAGCGGCGCTCCACGCGCTTGCCCTTCATGGTCTGGAAGCGCGGGATCACGTCTTTCGCGAAGCCGGTGAGCAAATGGCCGTAATGGGGCAGGCCGTTCGCGAAGGGCGGGCCGTCATAGAACACGAACTGGTCGTCTTCCGGGCGCTCGTCGATGGAGGCCTGGAAGGTGTTGTCGGCTTTCCAGAACGTGAGAATCTCGGCGTCCACCTTCGGCAGCTCGGCGGGAGAGGGCGCTTTTGCGAAGCGCTTCTGCGTGCTGGAAGGGGCCTCGGCCATCGGTGTCCTCGTCAAACATCAAGACGCTTCGCCGGCGGGCCGGTGCGGCGCGTCGGCGCGCGGCGAAGCGGGGAAGGCCTGCACGCCTGAATGGGGCGCAGGCGCATGGACTAGCGGCGGTACTCCCTGCCTGCGTGAAGGTCAAGGCGGCGCGCGAGGGCGGTATGAAGGACCGGCCGCGCGCCGTCGTCGGGGCGGGCGTTCGACCGGCGTCTATTCCGCCGCGTCTTCGGCCACATCTTCCGGCGCGGCCAGCAGGCGGGGCGCTTCATCCACCGGCGCCGGACCCTCGATCTGCTTGGTCTGGCCGTTCAGGTCGGCCATGCGCCGGGCCGACACCATGACGCGGCCTTCAAAGCTCGCCACCGCCTTGTTGTAGTTCGCCGTCGCGGTCTTCAGGCCGGAGCCCATGGTGGACATATACTTGGCGAAGGTTGAAAGCCGGTCGTGCAGCTCCGACCCGATGGCGGCGATCTTTTCGGCGTTTTGCTCGAGCTTTTCCTGGCGAAATCCGTAGGCGACCGCTTTGGCCAGGGCCAGGAGCGTGGCCGGCGTGGTGATGATCACATTCGCCTTGATCGCTTCGTCGAAAAGAATGGGGTCCTCCTCGAGCGCCGCCGAGTAAAAGCTCTCGCCGGGGATGAACAGCGCCACGAAGTCGATCGCGCCGTCCACGCTGGCGGCGTATTCCTTCTTGGCGAGCTGTTTGACATGGGTCCTCACCTGCGCGGCATGGCGTTTCATGCATGCGCGCCGGCTGTCCTCGTCCTCGGCCTCCACGGCGTCGAGATAGGCGCTGAGCGCCACCTTTGAGTCGATCACGAACCGGCCGGCGCCGGGCAGCTTGATGACGAAGTCCGGCCGCAGCGCGTCGCCCTCGGCGTTTCGCGCCTGGTATTGGGCGAACCAGTCCACATTCTTGATCAGACCCGCCAGCTCCAGGATGTTCTCCACCGTGCGCTCGCCCCACTGGCCGCGCGTGGTGGATTTGCGCTGCAGGGCGTTGACCAGCTTGGCGGTCTCGCGGTGCTGATCGTTCAGGCCCTGGGACAGCTTGGTGATCTGCTCGGAGATCTGGCCGGCGTTCTGCACCCGGTCACGCTCCATCTTCTCCACGTGCAGGCGGAAATGGTCCAGCCGCTCGCGGATCGGATCGACCAGCTGCTTGACGCCGCCCTGGGCGCTTTCGTGCTGGGCCTTGAAATTGGCTTCGGCCTGTTCGAGCAGCTTCTTTGTGGAGACGTCCAGCGCCTCGCCCGCCAGCGTCTTGAAGCGGTCCTGCATCTCCTGTGTCAGCGCGGTCAGGCGCTTGCGCTCGGCCTCTACGGCCTGGTCGCGCTCTTCGAGGCGCTCGCGCAGCGCGCGCAGCTCAGAGGAGGCCGATTTCTCGGCGCCGCGTGTTTCTTCCAGCTGCGCCTCCAGCCCGGCGACGCGGTCGGCGCGGGACTTCGCTTCGGCGAGGGCGCGTTCGGCTTCGCGCCGCATGGTCTCTTCGCTGGCCAGCTCCGCCTTCAGTTCGTCGACGCGCGCAGCCTTTGTCTCGGCTTCGCGCAAGGCGAGATTGGCCTCGGTAAGCGCCTGAGTGAGGTCGTTCAGCCGCGCGGCGCCGGCGGCCGCTTCCTTGCGGCCGCCGGTCCACACAAGGACGAACAAGCCGGTGAGGACGACCATGGCCCCGCCCAGACCAAGAAACCCGATCGCTTCGCCACCCATCGCCTTGTCGACTCCCAGAACAGAACGAAACAGGACCCTACCGGATTCGCGTGCGGCGCGCCCCTTGCATTTCACCCTGCGTGCAGTGCGGGCAGGAGGGTGCGATGCGCCTGTTTGAGACAGCTCTTGAGAAAATCGGCGTTCGGGACCGGAAGGCATGGCGCGATCTGGCGCACCCGAACGGCGTGCTCACGAGTCCCTATCTGCTGCCCGAATTCGCTGATCTGGTGAACGCTGAGCGCGGCGACGTCCGTGTGGTGATCGCGGAGCGCAACGCTCAGCCGCTGGGCTATTTTGCTTTCCATGCGCCGGTGAACGGCATCGCCCGCCCGGCCGGCGCGCCGCTGTCCGATTATCAGGGTTTCGCCGCCGCGCCGGGGTTCTCAGTCGAGCCGCAAGCGCTTCTGGAAGCCATGGGCGCGCAGGCGCTGGTCTATGACAACTGGGTGGGGGCCGCGCCGGGCCGCGCGCGATCCCGCGGCGGATCGGCTGTGATCGACCTCTCACATGGCGCGGAAATCTGGCGTGAACGCCGACGCACCTTGTACAAGGATCATTTCAAGAAAACCGCCCGGCGGCTGAAAAAGGCCGAGCAGGAGTTCGGCCGCGCCCGCATCGTGTTCGGCGATCCGGACGGCAGGCGCTTCGACGCGCTGCGCGTCATGAAGAGCGAGCAGTATCGCGCCTCCGGCCTCCATGACGTGTTCGGCCGAGGCTGGACGGGACGCGTGTTCGAGCGGGCCGCCTTGCGCAGCTTCGGTCCTTTGCGCGGCCTGACCGCTTCGCTCTATTTCGGCGAACGCCTCGCCGCGATCGAGATGGGTCTGCTGGCCGGCGGGACCTACCATTCCTGGATTCCAGCCTACGACACACGCTTCGCCAGCGTTTCGCCCGGCCTGCTGCTCCTTGAGGGGATCATCGACCGGGCGGCCCAGCTGCAGATCGCTCGTATCGATCTGGGCCGGGGCGAGCAAGCCTACAAGAAGTATTACACCGACTATGAGGTCCCGCTGGCGTCGGGCCGGTCGCTCAATCCGGGGTTCGCCGCGGCGCGCGTCGCCGCATGGGAGATCGCTGAAGCCGCCGGCGCGGCGCTTCCCGGGCCGCTGGGCCGGGCGCCGGCGAAGCTGCGCCGGCGCTGGGCCCAGAGCGCGGCGGTGGCGCCGGGTTATGCGGAGCGCTTCGCCCTGATGGCCGAAGCCTTCGCCGCCGCGCCGCGCCGCATGTCGGCCTGAGCTCAGGCCGACTTGGCCTGGCGGGCGTGTTCACCCTCGCAGGTCTCCTCCACCAGCTTGTCGCAAAACGCCTTCAGATCGTCCGGCGTACGGCTGGTGACCAGGCCCTGATCCACGACAACCGCCTCATCGACCACATCGCCGCCGGCGTTCTTCAGATCGGTGCGGATGGCTGGCACGCTGGTCATGCGGCGGCCTTTCACCGCGTCGGCTTCGATGAGCAGTTGCGGGCCGTGGCAGATGGCGGCCACGGGGCGCTTGTTCTCGAAGAAGCGCTTGACGAAGCGGATCGCCTTCTCGTTGGTGCGCAGGTGATCCGGGCTGAACAGCCCGCCGGGGATCATCAGCGTGTCGTAATCCGACGCGTCGGCCTCATCGAGGGTCTTGTCCACCGCGATGGAGGCGCCTTTTTCTCGGTGACGGTTCGCCTCGATTTCGCCGGATGCGTCGGAAATGATGTGGACGACGCCGCCTTCGGCCTCGACGGCCTTCTTTGGTTCGAACAGTTCGGATTCTTCAAACCCGTCCGATGCGAGGACGGCGACGTAACGGCCCTTGGCGCGATCAGCCATGGCGGGACTCCTTTTTAACGGTTGGAAACATGAGATCGGCGAACGCAGCGCCGCTCGCCGCAGTTCCGGCGGCCACACAGGGGCGCGCAACGAAAAATTAGCCCCGCCGCGCTAGTCTACGCGCCGGGTTGAAAAGAACCGGAAGGGTGGGGCGATGTCCCGAATGCGCCTTCTCATGCTGGCCGCCGCGGCCCTGTGCGCCGTTTGCGGCGTCGCCGCGGGCGCGCTCTCGCTGCTGGGCGGCGCGATCGACCAGGCCGTGGCGTTCACCTGGCCGGGCCTCGCCGGAGCGATCGGCCTGGCGCTTATGGCGCCCGGCAAGGCGGCCGACTAAAGAACCCGCGCCACGGCCGCGTCCCAGCCGGACAGGAGCCGATCACGGTCCCGCTCGCCGATGTGCGGCGTGAAGCGCCGGTCCGCCCGCCAGCAGCCGCGCACGTCTTCGATGTCCGAATAAACCCCTGCGCCAAGGCCGGCGAGAAACGCCGCTCCCCAGGCCGTGCTTTCCGCATTCACGGGCCGCACCGCATCCACCGCGCACAGATCGGCCAGGCGCTGCATGAAGCTGTCATTGACCGCCATTCCGCCGTCCACGCGCAGCTCGGCGACGGCGACACCGTCGGCGGTCATGGCGGTGAGCAGGTCGCGGGTCTGATAAGCGGTTGAGTCCAGCGCCGCGCGCGCGATCTCGGCGCGGCCCGCGCCCCGGTCCAGACCCACGATCGCGCCCCGTGCGCGCGGGTTCCAGTGCGGTGCGCCCAGGCCGGAGAAGGCTGGCACCAGATAGACGCCGCTGTCCGGGTCGGCGTCCTGGGCCAGCGCCTCGATCTCGCTGGCGCGCGCGATGAGCCCCAGCCCGTCGCGCAGCCACTGGATCGTGGCGCCGGCCGAAAGCACAGAGCCCTCCAGCGCATAGCGGCTTTCGCCCTTCAGCCGCCAGGCTGTGGTCGAAAGCAGGCGGTTTTTCGAGCGCACCAGGGTCTCGCCCGTGTGCACGATCATGAAGGCGCCGGTGCCGTAGGTGGATTTCATTTCGCCGGGCTCAAGGCAGGCCTGACCGATGGCCGCCGCCTGCTGATCGCCCGCCGCGCCGCAAATGGGGATCGCGCGGCCGAAGACCGATTTCGCCGTCTCACCGTACCGGCCGGCGCTGTCGACGATCTCCGGCAGGACCGCGCGGGGAATATTGAACAGCCGGAGCAGCTCGTCGTCCCAGTCTGCGGCCTCCAGCCCGTAGAGTGCGGTGCGGCTGGCGTTGGTGGCTTCGATCACGTGCAGCTCACCCCCGGTGAGACGATTGATCAGAAAGCTGTCCACCGTGCCGAAGGCGAGCTTGCCGGCTTCCGCCTTCGCGCGGGCTCCCGGGGTCTGGTCGAGGATCCAGGCGAGCTTGGTCGCGGAAAAGTACGGATCGAGCACCAGCCCGGCGCGAGTCGCGACAAGGCCTTCCGCTCCGTCCGCCTTGAGCCGGGCGCACAGGTCCGCGGTGCGCCTGTCCTGCCAGACGATGGCGTTGTGGATCGGGCGGCCGGTCTCGCGGTCCCAGAGCAGCGTCGTCTCGCGCTGATTGGTGATCCCGACCGCTGCGGTTTCAAAGCCCGCCCCGTCGGCGCGCTCCAGGGCGCGCCGCGCCGTGGACAGGACGGTGGCCCAGATCACTTCCGGGTCGTGCTCGACCCAGCCCGATTGCGGGTAGATCTGCGCGAACTCCTCTTGGGCGCGGGCGATCACTTCGCCCTGCGGCGTAAAGGCGAAGGCGCGCGAGGAGGTGGTCCCCTGATCGATGGCGAGAAGCGCTGTGCGGGCCATGGTCTAATCCCCCCGGTTCGTTATGTTTGGGTGAAAGCTAGGCTATTGCGTGCTTCAGGAGAACGCCGAGATGAGCTTCACCCCCGAGACCCTGACCTCGCCCACCGGAGCGGACTTGTGCGTGCGAACCCGCGCGCCGTCCGGCGACGTCAAAGGCGTCGTGCAGATCCATCACGGCCTGTCCGAGCATGGCGCGCGCTATGAGCGATTCGCCGAGGCGTTGGCCGGGAGGGGATTTGCGGTGATCAATCACGACCATCGCGGCCATGGCTGGACGACGGCCGAGGACGCGCCCGCCGGCGTGTTCGCTGCGAAGGATGGAGCGAAGACCGTGATCGCGGACGCGCTGGCGGTGGAGGATCACGCCCGCGGGCTCTGGCCCGGCCGGCCGCTGATCGTGTTCGGCCATTCCATGGGCGCGGTGATCGCCATGAACCAGGCGATGGCGCGCACGGGCGAGCTGGCCGGCCTTGCGGTGTGGAACGGCAATCTGGCGCTGGGATCGCGCGCCGGGCTGATGCGCGCGGTGCTGGGCGCGGAAGGCCTGTTCAAGAAAAAGACCGATCCTGCGCTCTGGCTGGACGCCCTCACCTTCAAGGCGTGGGGCAAGCAGGTGAAGGGTGGAACGAGCCGCTATGACTGGCTGTCGCGCATCCCCGAGGAGGTCCAGGCCTATGTGGACGATCCCAGATGCGGGCAGCCGGCGTCCCTGTCCTTGTGGAGCGATCTGATCGTGCTGACCGAGCAGGGCGAAGACGAGCACCGCCTGCGCGCCATGCGCACCGATCTGCCCATCCATCTTGCAGCCGGCGGCGACGATCCGGCGACGGACAAGGGCAAGGCGGTCAAGACGTTGTCGTCGCGGCTCTACAACGCCCGCTTCACCGACGTGACCATGCGTTTCGACCCGGCGGGCCGCCATGAGACGCTGAACGATCTCGGCCATGACGCCGCCACCGCCGACTTCGCCGACTGGGCCGAGCGGGTTTTCGCCCAGGCGGGCTGAGGCTTACTCCGCCGCGATTGCGGCGGTTTCGCGCGCCGGGCTCCAGCTTGTATGGCGCAGGGCGCGCCCCAGCGTGCGGCGCCCGGCTGAGCTGGAAAAGCCTTGCGGTGTGAACACCATCTCGCCGCCCACGAACACCGCGGCGACCACGCCCTCGGACCGGTTGACCATCTGCTCGTGCTGGTATTCCTCGCGCCAGATGAAGCGGGAATTCGCCTCGCTGTCATAGGCGGCGAGCGCCTCGGGATCGATCACCGTGATATCCGCGCGGTCGCCGATCTCCATGGTTCCGGCGTCGACGCCGATGAACTCCGCCGGCTCGCTGGTGAGCCGCTTCACCTGGCTGGCCACGCGCGCGAGGCCTTCGCTCTGGGCGATCTGCAAACAGCGCAGATTGCCGTCATAGAACGCCATGTTGGTGATGTGCGCGCCGCTATCGTTGAACCCGGGCAGGATTTGCGGGTGGTGGAGCAGTTCGCGCACGATTTTCGGATCTCGATTGGCCGAGATCGTCCACCAGCGAAGCTTGAGATCATACTCGCGCAGAAGATGGAGCATGAAGCCGGGCTCGGTCAGTGTACCCTCGCCCATGGCTTCAAAGGCGGCGCGTTCATCGGGTGACCGGGCGCGTCCGGGGTCGGAACGGAACGCCCTGGCCCGCTCGAACACCTGCTGAAAAGTCTCACCCGTCCAGATGTCGGGCCCGCCGGAGTGGAAGACCATCTCGTCGAAATCACGGTCGAAGGCGAGCGTCTCCATCTTCATCAGGCGCTTCAGCCGGTTGATCCCGAAGCCGGTCTTGCCGGCCATCCACATGGCGGCGAAGCGCTTGCGGAAAGCCGGGTCATCGATCACAGCGAGCCGCCCGGTGCGGTCTTCCAGGTCCAGCTCGTTCAGCTCGCGAAGGGCGGGAAGCTCTTCGGCGAGCGGGTTGATCGGACCGTCCCAGTAGACCTTGAACGGGGCCGCGAGCGCCTGGAATCGGAAGCGGCCGTTCAGGAGCCGTGAGTTCAGCACCGCGGTGATCGCCAGGGCCAGCTTTCTGAGCGACCGGTTCGCCGCAACGTCCAGCGCTGCGACGGCCGTGATTTTCAGCGGCTTGCCGTAAAGGAGGCCGGAGGTGAGCAGGAAATTGCGCAGCACGGCCGGCGGCGAGTTCTTCGGCGGCGTCGCCTGCCACAGCCGGTCATGGCGGCGCAGGATGGAGGTCAGGCGCTTCAATTCGCCGTATTGACCGAACTGGCTTGGGATCTTCACCTTCCGGTTGGGATCCTCCGACAGGAAGTGGAAGGGCAGGGCGTCGGTGGAGAAGCCCGGATAGCCTTCCGCCATGGCCTGCTCCAGAAGGCCTTCCATGCGCTTGAGATCGTCCTCGGTCGCCTTGCGGCTCACCGCGCCGGCGAGCCCCATGGCCTCGCAGCGCAGCATGGAGTGCGGGATCATGGGAATAACGTTGCAGCCCAGCGGCAACTCGTCGAGATGGGCGTAATAGCCCGCCGACGTGGACCAGGTCGCCTTGTCCGCCAGCGCCCGCAGCACGGGCTTGGGCATGTTCTCCACCCGGGCGAAGCAGTCCACCAGCGGGTCTTCGCCGTTGCGCCGCTGGGCGCCGTAGGCGAGCCCGAGCGAGCAGTTCGACATCAGCACCGTGGTGGTGCCATGGCGCACCGCCTCTCTCAGGGCCGGATCGAACTCCACCTCCAGATCGAGATGGGTGTGGATGTCCAGAAGGCCCGGCATCACCCACAAGCCGTCGGCTTCGACCACCGCTTCGGCGCGTCCGGCGTCCAGTCCCGCGCCGCGCGCCGCGACGCGGCCGCGGGCGATGGCGACGTCCTCGACGCGGCCGGGCGCGCCGGTTCCGTCAAAGACCAGACCGCCGCGTATGAGCGTGTCCCAGCGCTCGGTCATGCCCGTCTCCTCCCGGATGTGCGGCGGTTATCCGCCGGCGCGCCCGATCTGTCGTCAGGCCGTCATATACGGGACTGGAAATCGAGGAAGGCGTCAAGAACCTCGAAAGGCGCCTCCAGCTGCGGGTAGTGGCCTGCATGAGGCAGCAGAACGGTGTCCGGGTTCGGCACAAGCTTTTGATAATGCTGTACCATGTGGGCGCCGGAGACCGGATCCAGCGCGCCGTCGATGACGCGCAGCGGGACCGGACTTTTCTGGAGCGCCCCGACCCAGCGGGTGCGATGGACGCGCCGCTCGGCGATATAGCCGATGAGCTTGTGTCCGATCGTCTTGAGCGATCCGTTGGTGTTCATCATCGTCCAGAAGGCGTCGAGCTCGGCCGCGTCCGGCTTGGTGTCGGGGCCGAACACTTCGCAGAAGCCGCGTTCGAACCGGGTCCGGGTCATGGCGCGCGACACCAGGGCGCCGATGGGCGAATGGAGCAGGCGCTGGGTGAAGGTGGCGCGGTGCTGTTCGGGAAACAGGCCGCCGTTGAGAAAGCAGACCGACAGAAGCTGAACGCCCGCCGCGCCGCGCTCGATATGGCGGGCGAGCAGTTCCTGGGCGACGGTGTCGCCGTAATCATGCGCGAGGACGTGACAGGCGGTCACCCCCAGCCGGTCGAGAAACGTGTCGTGCAGGTCGGCCTGGTCCATGATGGAGTAAGCGTAGCGCACGGGTTTCGCCGAGAACCCGAACCCGATCATGTCCAGCGCCGCCACCCGGTAGCGTTCGCACAGCGCGTCCCACTGGTGCGCCCAGTCCCAGCTTGCGGTTGGAAAGCCATGAATCAGGAGCAGCACGGGCCGTTCCGGATCGCTCCAGTCGCCGCCTCTGCGATAAAAGATTTCGTGGCCGCGATAGCCGAAGGTTTCGCCGCCCGCGCGCCACACTTCAAGCGATATGGGTATCGCCATGATCCCTCCCCGGGGCCGTCTTCGCGGCCCTGTCCTTGGAGGCAGGGTAGAGCCGGAATCAGCGGCTGTCGCGTTCGTTCCGGTCCGGCTAGGCGCAGGCCCGGCAGCGCGGCGCGGCCGGGTCGATCTCCAGGCGTTTGGGTTCGATCGCCTCGCCGCACTCGACGCACCAGCCGTACTCGCCCTCGTCCAGCCGGTGGAGCGCCGCGTCGATGCGGCGCAGCTCGGCGAAGCGGCGGGCGTTCGCGGCCTTCGCCATGGCCTGGACCTGCAGGCTGTCCTGACGCGATAAACGCCCCACCGATTGCTGATCCAGGCTCACGGGTTTGCGATCGTCGGCCCCCGTTTCGGTGAGCGCCCGGAGCTCGTCCCGCAGCGCAATTAATCTTGCGTGCGCCGTCTTTTCCTGTTCCGTCATGGGGGTAAGAGCTATCATCAATGCAGGCCATCTGGGAATATCGACGCCGTGCATGAGCATTTCAAACGCCTCGCCGCCTATAACTTCTGGGCGAACGCCCGGCTTTATGACGCCGCGACCGCGCTGACCGACTTCGAGCGCAAGCGCGACATTCGCGGCTATTTCCAGAGCCTGCACGGCGTGCTGAATCATCTTCTGGTCGCAGATCGGATCTGGCTGCACCGCCTGACCGGAAGCGGCGTGGCCCCGGCCCGGCTTGACGAGATCCAGTTCGCCGATTTCAACGCGTTGCGTGAAGCGCGCGAGATCGAGGACCAGAGACTGTCAGCCTATGTCGCCGGTCTGGACCCGGCCGACTTTGAGTCGGTGGTGGAGTACGGCAACACACGCGGCGAGCCCAAGGCCCTGCAGTTGAAAGTGATCCTGGCCCACCTCTTCAATCACCAGACCCATCATCGCGGTCAGGCGACCCAGATGCTGCGCCAGCTGGGCGTCGCCGAGCCGCCATCGCTGGACCTGTTGTACTTCGCGCTTCCCGGCACCTAGAGCGCCATCGGTCGAGTCTGATCGACCAATATCGCTCCAATTCTTTGACGGGTCGCCTTTTCAAATCGCGAAACCGGAACCCGCTTTCGCTATGAAAAGCCTCTAGGCGTTCAGCCTCCGGCCGGTCTCCTCCAGCCAGGCCTCGACGCGTTTTTTGTTCACATTGAAATCATATCGGCCCACCGCGGCGCGCGAGTACACGCACAGCCCGGTCCCGCGCCCGGTCTCGACCGCCTGCGCGGTGATGTAGTCGGGGAAGCGGAACACGGCGCTTTTCTGCACGATCTCGACTTGGTCGCCGGCTGCGTTGGTGAGCTCGGTGCGGGCGTGCGCCAGAGCCGTCTCACGAAACGTTTGCAGCACCGTTTCGGGTGGGGCCTGGAAGACCGGGCTGGTCGCGTCCGGGGTCGCGGCGGCGGTGAAGCCGGCCGGCAGGACCAGCCAGCGGCGCGGGCGGGTGTCGGGGGTCAGCGTGCTGAAGTCGATCGGAAAGGGCCGCTCGGCCATGGGCGCGTCTCCTTGGTGTGCGCCGGAAGACGGCTAAACCGGCACGGGCGGCTTTATCGCCGCAGCACAACACCCTAAAGAGGAAGCCGGGCCGCCGGAAGGGATGACGAACAATGAGCGACTACGCGCTTGAGCTTGAAGGGCTGACGAAGAGTTTCGGCGGCGTTCCGGCGGTGAAGAACGTCACCTGGAGCGCGCGGTGCGGCGACATCACCGGGTTCCTGGGGCCGAACGGCGCCGGAAAGACGACCACGCTGCGCATGGCGCTGGGCGTGATCACGCCGGATTCGGGAACCGCGCGCCTGTTCGGAAAATCGCCCGACGCCGCGGGCATGGATCAGGTGGGCTTCCTGCCTGAGGAGCGCGGCGTCTATCGCAAGATGCGCGCTGAGGACGTCATTGTGTTTTTTGCGCGCCTGAAGGGCGTTCCCGCCGCCGAGGCTCGCCGCCGGGCGCACGCTTTGCTGGAGCGGTTCGGCCTCGCCGATGCGGCGAAGAAGAAGATCAAGGAATTGTCCAAGGGCATGGCCCAGAAGGTCCAGATCATCTCGGCCATCGTCCATGAGCCCGATTTCATCATTCTCGACGAGCCGTTCTCCGGTCTCGACCCGGTCAATCAGCAACTGCTCGAGGACATCATTCGCGAGCAGGCCGAGGCCGGCCGCACGCTTTTGTTCTCCACCCATGTCATGGAGCACGCCGAGCGGCTGTGTGACCGCATCGTCCTGATGGCGCGCGGCGAGAAAGTCTTTGACGGCTCGGTGGACGAAGCGCTGGCGCGCGTGCCGCGCCAGGTCATCCTCGGCTCGCCGCCGGGTGAACCCATGGCCGAAACCGTCGCCGCCTTCGGCCAACTCGAAATCCTGGAGGAGGGCGAGGCCGAAATCACATGGCGGCTGATCCTGAAACCCGGCGCCGACGCCCAGGCCGTCCTGCGCGCCCTTGTGGAGGCCGGGGTCAAGCTGTCCCGGTTCGAGCCGCGCCGGCCGCATCTGCACGACGCCTTCGTCGCCCTGGTGGGCGAAGAGCGCGCCGGCGACCTCACCGACAATCAACCTGCCCTGAGCGAGGCCTGATCCCATGCGAGCCAGCTATCTGATCGCCCGTCGCGAATACCTGTCCTACGTGGCCACCTGGGGTTTCTGGTTGTCGCTTCTGGCGGTGCCGGTCTTCGCCACCATCGGCGGCGCCCTGCCGGGCCTGATCCAGAACTCCCAGCCGACGCGCTATTTCGCGGTGATCGACGAGACCGGCCAGGGTCTGGACCGGGTTGTCGAACAGGGGCTGGAGGCGGAGCGCCGCGAGCAGGTCCGCGACCGCTTGCAGGCCATGACCGAAACCCTGCGCGGCGGGGCTGCGGCGCAAGAGGCGCTGGCGGTCTTCGACCAGGATCCGGACGGCCTGTCCTCTCTTGACGAGGCGGTCGCCGAGGCCGGGCTCGGCGACGCCGGCGCGGCGCTGGGAAGCGAACGGCGCGAACGCGTCATGGTCGCGCCGCCGGCCCGCGACGTCGAAGCGCTGCGCCCCTATCTCACCGGCGAGCGCACCGTCGAGACGCGCGAGGGCGACCGCGCCCTGTTCGCCGCGATCATCCTGCGGCCCTCCGACGAGGCGCCGGTGCTGGTCGAATACCATTCCACCAACGTCACCAGCGATGCGGTGAAGGATGCCGTGCGCGACGTCCTGCGCTCGCATTTTCGCGAGCAGGCCTTCATGGAGCGCGGTCTCACCCCTGACGAGTTCGAGCAGGTCATGGCGCTGAACCCGGTTGTGACCGAGATCGACGCGCGGCCCGGCGCCCAGGCCGGCGCGGAAGTGACGAGAGCCGACCGCGCGCCGTTCTTCGTGGCGATCGCCATCGCCTTCGTGCTGTGGCTGGCGGTGTTCTCGGTGGCCAACATGCTGCTGACCAGCCTGGTGGAGGAGAAGGGCGGCAAGATCATCGAGCTGTTGCTCTCCACCGCGCGCTTCCATGAAATCCTGATCGGCAAGCTGGCCGGCGTGGCCGGTGTGTCGTTCACCCTGTTCGCCATCTGGGGCGCGGTGGGCGGCGTGCTGGCGGTGATCGGCGGAACGGTGATGGCGGGGATGAACCCGGAAATCGCCGAACTGCTCGCCAGCCTGTTCGACCCGGGCCTCCTGCTGGCCGCGCTGTTCTTCTTCGCCGCCGGGTATCTGATGTATGGGGCGATCTTCCTGGCCATGGGCTCGCTGTGCGACACGCTGCAGGACGCCCAGACCCTCATGGGTCCGGTGATCTGGACCCTGCTCCTGCCCATGTTCTTCCTGGTCTTCTCCATCGAGGCCACCGACTCGGTGCTGCTGCGCGCAGCGAGCTGGTTCCCGCTCTGGACGCCCTTCCTGATGATGGCGCGCCTGCCCAGCGACCCGCCCCTGTGGGAGTTGGCCGGCGCCAGCGGGCTGATGGTCGTCACGACGATGTTCGTGGTCTGGGGCGCGGCGGCGGTGTTCCGCCAGGGCGCCTTGCGCCAGGCTGATGCTGACTCGGTGCGCCGCTTCTTCCGGCTGAAGAAGAAGACCGCCTAGCAATCTCCGCGCAAGGGCCGGGCGCGTCACAGCGTCCGGCCCGCATGCGGTAGACACGAAAAACGCCGCGCTGAATCACAGCGCGGCGTTTTTCATCTGGTTTGCGACCGGCGCGAGGGGCGAGGGCCCCTCAAGGGTCAGCGGCTAGCCCGGCGCCTAACGGCTCGGGCGGCCGGTGGCCTTTTTCGGCAGCAGGCCCTCGCGCTGGGCGCGCTTGCGGGCGAGCTTGCGGGCCCGCCGGATCGCTTCGGCCTTTTGGCGCGCGCGCTTCTCGGAAGGTTTTTCATAATGGTTGCGACGCTTCATTTCGCGGAAGGTGCCCTCCCGCTGCATCTTTTTCTTCAACGCCTTGAGCGCTTGCTCAACGTTGTTATCGCGCACGACGATCTGAACGATGGTCTTCTCTCCCTCGGTTCTTCGGGTTCAGGACTCACGATCCTGAGATTATAACACACGCGAAGGACCGATGGGGTTCCCCGTCGGTTTTCGCGCCGGGTCGCTTCAACAGAGGCGGGCGATCTACCAGAGGCGCGCCGGGCTGGCAAGCCGGGAAAGCCGCCGACTCCCCCTTTCGAAGCCCTCGCCATGGCTTATGTTAGCATGGAAACGCACCCAAGCGCCCCGCAAACCTGAACGCCCCGGGAGGACCTCCATGCTTCGTTCCGCCGCCACGCTCGCCGCCTTCTGCTCCGCCGCCGCCTTCGCCGCTCCAGCCACCGCCCAGGAGGTGATCGAAAGCGAGCAGGAGAGCTTCACGGTTGAGACGGTCGCGCAGGGCCTCGCCTTTCCCTGGTCGCTCGCCTTCCTGCCCTCCGGCGAGATGCTGGTGTCCGAGCGCGACGGCGCGCTTCGGGTCATCACCGGCGAGGGCCTGCGCGAGGCGGCCGTGAGCGGCCTGCCCGAGGATCTGGTGGTGGAGCGTCAGGGCGGGCTGCTCGATCTGGCCCCGGCGCCGGATTTCGCCGACAGCCGGCTTTTGTACTTCACGTATTCGGAAGGCTCGCCGGAGGCCAACCGAACCGTGCTCGCCCACGGCCGGCTGAATGAGGCACTCACCGCGCTCGATGATGTCGAGGACCTGTTCAAGGTGAATTTCGAAAAGGAACGCGGCTTCCATTTCGGCGGGCGTATCCTGTTCAACGATGACGGCACGCTGTTTGTGACGCTGGGCGACGGCGGAAACTACCAGGACGAGGCGCAGAACCCTGAAAACCATCTCGGAACCGTGGTGCGCCTCAATCTCGACGGCTCGGTCCCCGCGGATAATCCCGAGATCGAAGGCGCTGCGCCGGGCGTCTATTCCTACGGCCACCGCAACGTGCAGGGGATCGGCCGGCACCCGGAGACAGGGTCGGTCATCGCCCACGAACATGGCGCCCGCGGCGGCGACGAGGTCAACGTGCTGCGGCCCGGCGCGAACTATGGCTGGCCGGTGATCACCTACGGGATCAATTACAACGGGACGACTATAACCGAGGACCGCGAGGCCGACGGCATGGAGCAGCCGATCTGGTACTGGAATCCCTCGATCGCGCCGGCCGGTCTCGCCTTCTATGACGGCGAGGCCTTCGCCAACTGGAGCGGCGATCTCTTCGTCGCCGCGCTGGCCGGCATGACGCTGCAGCGCCTGGAGATGGACGGCGACCGGGTGATCTCCACCGAGGACCTGCTCACCGAGCGTGACCAGCGCTTCCGCGACGTGCGCGTCGGCCCGGACGGGGAGATCTACGTGCTGGTGGATGATCTGGAGGGCGATGTCCTGCGCCTGAGCCCGGCGAGCGCGGAATAGACGAGCGCGTCAGCCCTTGGCCACGGCGCCGAAGATCATGGAGAGGCGGGCGCGCATGAGCTCGCTAGCCGAGAAAAGGTCCAGATCGTTGGTGACGCAGCGGCGCAGTACGGCCAGATAGGCGTCCTGCAGGAAGGCCGTCAGGTCGTCCAGCGCGACGGTTTCATCGATCAGCCCCTGGGCGGCGGCGCGGTCCAGCGCGTCGCGTACGGGCCGCCAGGCGAGGTCCAGATTGGCGTAGAAATCGTGGAAATCCTCGCCCTGGCCCAGCCAGCAATGGCCGAGCATCGCCGCCATCAGGTCGAGCTCGGCGCAGTGGCGTGCAAGGTGTTGTTCCAGAAGTGCGCCGACGACCTCCCGTGCGCCGCCGGACAGGCTTGCGGCCAGCGTCTCGCAGTCCGCGCCCAAGCGTTCGAAGTCCTCGCGCATGACCGCGTTCAGCAGGCCGATCTTCGTCGAGGCGGCGTTGAGCACGGTGCCGGGCGACACGCCGGCCGCGTCGGAAATGGCTGCGATGGTCGCGCCTTCATAGCCACGCTCGTGAAAAACGGTGCGGGCTGCGGCGAGCACCGTGCGGCGGGTCGCCGCCTTGCGCAGGGCGCGTTTCGTCATCGGCATGTCCATGAATCGCCTCGAACCGTTGAAATCCGCAGTCGCCCCGCGGATACTCTCTACGATACCTCGTACACGGGCGGGAGACCAAGTCTGCAACGCTGTGCGCGAGCGTCGCACCCTCGCGCCAGCCTGGAGTATGATGGCCGTCATGACGCTAGAGGCCGACATCATCATCGCCGGGGCGGGCGCCGCCGGCCTCAGCCTGGCGGGCGCGCTGGCCCATCCCGCCTTGCGGCTTCGGGTGCTCGTGCTTGAGCCCCATGCGCTGAAGCATAATGCGCGACGCTGGGTGTTCCCGGCCGAGCCGGGCCATGTCCTGTCCGATCATGTCACGGCGAGCTTTGAGTCTGTGAGCCTGGGAGGCCGCGCCGCTGCGCCGCTGGCCAGGGTGCGGCTCTTCCATGTACCCGCCCAGGCGGTGCAGGACGCCGCGCTGGAGCGCCTGGCCGGAGCGCCGGAGGCCAGCCTCGAAGAAAACGTCCGCATCGACGCCATCGTGAACGAGGACCGGTCGGTGCGCCTTGAAACCAGTCTCGGCGTCGCCCGGGCGCGTCTGTTCGTGGACACCCGGCCCGCCGGGGGCGGCGTGGTGCCGGCGCGCGCCTGGACCCAGATCGCCTGGACCGCGCTTGCGCGTGACATCGAGGCCGAGCCCGGCTTCACCCTGTCGCCGGCGTTCTGCGAAGGCGGCGGGGTCGGCTTCGACCAGACCCTGGTGCTGCCCGGCGGTGAGGCGCTGGTCGAGGCGGTGCGGCTCTGCCGGCCAGGGGATCAGGGCGACGGTCTGGAGGCGCGGCTTGACGCGCGCCTGGCCGCGCTGGGCGCAGATCCGTCCGCGGCGGCGCGGCGGCGTTTCGTGGCGCCGCTGGAGCCTGGCGACCCCGACATGGTGCGCGGCGCCGTGCTTCACGCGCGCGCCGGCGCCGGCGGGCTGCGGTTCGGTCCCGGGATCGAGGCGGTGCGCCTGGCGCGCTGGAGCGAGGCCGCCGCGTCGCGGTTTGCGAGCGGCGGCAGGGTGAGCGCGCCGCCCGGACCGCGCCGGTCCGCCCGCGCGGCCTCGCGCAAGCTGCTGCGCCAGCTGGAGGCGGGGCCCGAGCCTGCGGCGCTCTGGCTGAATGAGATGCTGGCCCGCCTGGCTCCGGACGCCGCCTTGCGGTTTCTCGCCGGCGCGCCGGGTTGGCGGCGGAGCGCCGCCCTGTTCTCGCCGTTGCAGAAAAGCGCGTGAGCCGGGGCGGTCTCGATCCGGCGATCGCCGCCTTTCTCACCGACCCGGCGAGCCATGGCGGCGCGACTGTCGAAACCCTGGAGACCCACGGCGCGGTCGTCGCGCTGGCCGGCGACACCGCCTGCAAGGTCAAAAAGCCTGTGGATCTGGGCTTTTTTGATTTCACCACCGTCGAGAAGCGCCGGGCCGCGCTGCAGGCCGAGCTGGATCTCAACAGCCCCGCCGCACCTGAGATTTATCGCCGCCTGTCCTGGATCACACGGGGGGAGGACGGGCTGTCCTTCGACGGTCCGGGGGAGCGGCTGGAGCCGGTCCTGGTCATGAAACGCTTTGATCAGGAAGCGCTTTACAGCCGGATCGCCCGGCGCGGGGAGCTGACGATCGCCGGGGCGCGCGGCCTCGCCGCCATGGCGCGGGAGAGCCATGAGCGCGCATCCGTCAGCGACGATACGGACGGATATGGCCGCATCCGCCGGGTCCTGAATCCCTTGCTGGACAGGCTTTCAGAGGCGGGCGCGGACCCGGCGGCGCTGGAGCGTCTGGGCGGCGATCTGACGGCTGCTTTCGAGACCCATAAGGCGCTGCTGGACGCCCGGGCGGCGGCGGGGTTTGTCCGGCGGTGCCATGGCGATCTGCATCTGAACAATATCGTCCGCCTCGACGGCCGGCCGGTTCCGTTCGACGCCCTTGAATTTGATGAGGAATTGGCGACGGTGGACGTGCTCTACGACCTCGCCTTCCTGGTGGCCGATCTTGCCCGGCTGGGTCTGCGCGCGGAGGCTAACGCCCTGTTGGGCTTGTATCTTTCGGGAGAGGACGCGGGGTCTGGTTCGGCGGGGGCGGTGCTGCTGGATCCGTTCTGTGGGTTGCGGGCGGGGGTGCGGGCGTTGACGAGCCTGAATCGCGACGGGCCTGACAGCGCGGAGGCCGCCCAATGGCTTGATCTTGCTTGTGATTTTGCGAGAGCGAGGCCCGCCCGCCTGATCGCGGTGGGCGGGCTTTCGGGCTCTGGAAAATCAACCCTGGCGGACGCCCTGGCGCTGGAGATCGGCGGGCCGGCGGGGGTCTGGGTGATGAAATCGGACGTGGAGCGCAAGGCGGCCCAAGGCCTTGATTGGAATGAGAAAATTCCGCCGGACGCCTATACCAGAGAGGCCGCGCGGGCGGTTTATGAGCGCCAGTGGGCGAAGGCGCGGGCGGCGCTGGAGGCGGGCGCTTCAGTGATTCTCGACGCCGTGCATCTCACCCCCGAAGAGCGCGACGCGGTCGTGGAGCTGGCCCGGAAAACCGCGAAACCGTTCATCGGGCTCTGGCTCGACGCCGAGCGCAAAGTGCTGCAATCGCGCGTCGAAGCGCGCCGCGACGATCCCAGCGACGCCGACGCCGCGGTGGTGGAGAAGCAATCCTCGTGGGACCCCGGCGCCATCACCTGGCCGCGTCTCGACGCGGGCGCCGGGCGCGAGGCGGTGCTGAAGGCGGCGCTGCGCCGTGTGCGCGATGTGTGAGCGCCCGGTAAGCGCCGGCGAGCGCCCGGCTGAACGGTGTGTGAGCGTTCACTCACCCGGCCGGTAGGTCCGCACCGCCGCCGCCCGCACGTCGGCCTCGCTCAGGGGAACCCGGCGCAGCTCCTGCGCCGCGAACAGCGCCATCTGGTCGTCGAAATGGGGCGAGGCCGGATCATGGCTGGCGCCGAACTGGTGCGCGGCGAAGACCTCGGGATAGTCCGCCCCCGGCGCCCATTCGGCGATCATGTGCAGCCCGTCGCCCGACGCCATGCGCAGGGTTCCGGTCTCCGCGTCGATGACGGAGTTCACCGCCCGCAGGGTGTCCGGTCCGCCGGCGAGCGCGATGCGCGCCGGCCCTCGATGGAGGAAATTCACCTCGCGCCAGGGCGGGTCGATGCGGCCGTGATGGGTCTCAAGCAGCGCGGCGGCCTCCGCCAGCGCGTCCCGGATCGCGGCGTCGCTCACGGCGCTGAAATCGGGCGTCTCGCCATAGAGCGGCAGGGCGGTCATCAGGGCCAGCGCCGCCTCGGTGTCGTCAAGCTCGGTGTCCCGGTCCCAGCGCGCCATCAGCGCCGCCGCCGGCGCCAGATCTTCGCTCCAGTCCAGCTGCGCGATGCGGGCCTGCAGCCGGCCGGCATAGCTGTCTTCGTCATAGGCGCTGTCGTATTTCACCGCCAGCAGCTCGGCGCGGGACACGGTCTCCCCCGCCCCCATCAGGGCGACGGCGCGCAGGCCGCGATTGGTCATGCCGGTCTCGATGCCGTAGCGAGCGGGGTAGTCGCCGGCCTCCGGATCGTCGTCCGTGTCCGTGACATTGAACGGCGAGTGATTGGCGTCCAGCACATAGCCCGCCGCCGGGTCGATCATGTGCGGCAGGGCGTCGAAGGGTTCAAACCCCTCCCAGATCAGATCGGCGCGATTCCCGGGCAGGGTCGCGCTCCAGTCGATCCCGTCAATATCGGGCCGGGCCGGCATGCGGGCGAGATAATAGCGCGCGATGCGCCCTTCCCGCGTGGCGACGATACGGTTGGTGTTGCCCATCCCGCCCATGCGCAGGGCGTCCTCGAAGGCGTCCAGCGTCTGCGCCCGCATCATGGCGTAGGCCTGCTCGATGAAGCGGATATCGCCCAGCGTGGCGTAGCGGATGGCGTAGGCGCCGCTCTCCGTCTCCAGCACCGGGCCGTGCTCCGACCACAGGGCCGGGCGCGTCACCCGCCAGGCGAAGGGGCCGAACAGGCGCACGGTCATGGACGCGGTGCGGGTTTCAAACGCTCGCGTCTCGCCGTCGAGGACATAGCCGTCGCCGTCGCGCACCAGCTCATACACGTCGATCAGGTCGGGCCGGTTCACCGTGGCGGCCTGGGCGAGGCCCGGATTGACGCCCAGATGCACCGCCGGCGCGCCGGGAAACATGCCGCCGGCCACGTTCAGACCCTCGCCGCTGATCAGATGGCCCTCATACCAGGCCAGCGCCCCGTCCACCGGCTGGTGGGAGTTGATGATGATGCGCGTCGCCCCGTCCTCGGACTTGCCCGGCGCCACGGCGAAGGCGTTGGAGCCCAGCTCCGTCGCCGGGCCATGCTGCAGCATCACCTGCAGCGCCTGCCCGCGGGTGGGATCGTCTTCGGCCTCCGGCGCCGCCAGCGAGGAGAGCACGTCGCCGAGCCCGTAGAACAGCGGCGAGAAGAACCCCGACAGGGCCGCCACATCCTCGCCCGTCACCGGGAACAGATCGGCCTCCGCTTCACTCCTGTGGTGGGCGGCGTAGAGATTGAGCCCGTCGGCATAGCCCTGCAGCACCGCGCGCACCGCCGGATCGATCTCGCCGTAGTGGTCCGCCACGTCGTCGCGGATGCCCAGCAGCTGGACGATATAGGCGGTGCGCGCCTCGCTCTCGTCCCTGGCCAGCATCTCCGCCCCCAGGCCCGCCCGCAAGCTCTCCTGAATGGTGGAGAAATCATCCTCGGCATGGGCCCAGGCGATGGCGAAGGCGGCGTCGGAATCGGTCTCCCCGATCACCCGCGGCACGCCCCACTCGTCCCGCGTCACCTCGGCCGAATACCCGTCCGCCGCCGCAATCGCCGCCTCGGGATCAAAGTCTCGTGTGTGCAGCGGCGCCAGGCGAAGCCCCGCCGCGAACAGGCCTGCGACGACGAGGGCTGCGATGACCGCGCCCCCCAGTGCGATGCGTTTCATGGTGATCCCTCCCCGGTGTCTGGACCGAAGGTACAGGCTTGAAGGGCGGGGGCAATGGGCGGGGTGCTGGGCCGGTGTGGGTGAGGGGGCGGCTATGTTTTTCCTCCCCCGCCTGCGGGGGAGGTGTCCCGGGCGAAGCCCGGGGCGGAGGGGGGAAGCCACGGCTCCGTCCGATCCCCCCTCCGTCCACCTCCCCCGTAAACGGGGGAGGAAAGCCCCTGCGGATGCTTGGACCGGCGACAGACGACGAAGACAGCCTCCCGCTCTTCCCCGGCGCAGGCCGGGGCCCAGGTTCACGGCAGAGACGCGCGCCGATCCGGGTCCCGGCCTGCGCCGGGGAAGAGGGAGAGGCGCGCGCGGCGCATCTGCAGCCTTGGCGGGCGGGGCGAAATCGGATTCACTCAAGCCATGGCTGACGATCACGCACCTTCGATATCTCCGGATTATTTCATCAAGAAGTGGGGACCTTCCACATTGAAGGAGCGCTCCGCCGCGCAGGAGCATTTCCTGGATTTGTGTCACCTGCTGGGCGAGCCGACCCCGGCGGAGATTGATCCCAATGGCGCGTTCTACTGCTTTGAGCGGGGCGCGGCGAAGGAAGGCGGCGGCGACGGCTGGGCCGATGTCTGGAAGCGCGGCCATTTCGGCTGGGAGTACAAGGGCAGGAAGAAGGACCTGGCCAAGGCCCAGGACCAGCTGCGCCAGTACGCCGTGGCGCTGGAGAACCCGCCCTTGCTGGTGGTGTGCGACACCGACCGCTTCATCATCACCACAAATTTCACCAACACGGTGCAGGAACGCCACGAGCTGTCGCTGGAGGATCTGCGCGACGCTTCGAAGCGCGACATCCTCAAGGCGGTCTTCTCAAACCCGCAAAAGCTGAAACCGGGAAAAACCCGCCAGGCGCTCACCGAAGAGGCCGCCGGGGCGTTCGCGGCGCTGGCCACCCGCCTGCGCGAGCGGGGTAATGATCCCGAGCGTGTGGCGCATTTCGTCAACCGGCTGGTCTTCTGCATGTTCGCCGAAGACGTGGACCTGCTGCCCAAGAAGATGTTCCAGCGCATGCTGGAGCAGTGCGAGCACGCGCCGGAGGAGTTCGAGGACAACGCCCGCACCCTGTTCGCCGCCATGCATGCCAAGGACGCGAAGAACCGCCGGGTCGGGTTTGAAAGCGTGCACTGGTTCAATGGCGGCCTGTTTGATTCCGACGCCGTGCTGCCGCTTCAAAAGGCCGATATCCAGACGCTCCTCACCGCCGCCAAGCTCGACTGGTCGGAGATCGACCCCTCCATCCTCGGCACGCTGTTCGAGCGCGGGCTGGACCCGGACAAGCGCTCCCAGCTGGGCGCCCATTATACCGACCGCGACAAGATCATGATGATCATCGACCCGGTCATAAAGGAGCCGCTGGAGGCCGAATGGGCGGCGGCGAAGGCCGAGATCGAGGCCGAGCTGGCCAAGGCGAAGACCGCGAAATCGAAGACCGCCCGGTCCGCCGCGCGCAACCGCGCGGAAAAGACCCATTCGGCCTTCATGGAAAAGCTGGCGAAATTCCGCGTGCTCGACCCGGCCTGCGGCTCGGGCAATTTCCTCTATCTGGCGCTGCTCACCCTGAAGGATATCGAACACCGCGCCAATCTGGAGGCGGAATCCCTCGGCCTGCCGCGCGGCTTTCCCCGCGTCGGCCCGGAATGCGTGCGCGGCATCGAGATCAACCCCTACGCCGCCGAACTGGCGCGCGTCTCGGTCTGGATCGGCGAGATCCAGTGGATGCGCAAGAACGGCTTCTCCGCCAATACCAATCCGGTCCTGCGCCCGCTGGACACCATCGAAAACGCCGACGCCCTGGTGGTGGAGCATCTGGATTGCGAGGACTGGACAGAGAAGCAATGGCCCGAAGCGGACGTGATCGTGGGGAATCCACCGTTTTTGGGCGGGAGCAAACAGCTCGGCGTGCTTGGAGAGCACTATGCCCAGCGCCTGCGGGAAGTGTTCAGTGGTAGAGTTCCCGGCTTCGCCGATCTCGTTTGTTATTGGTTCGCCAAAGCGTGGGCGCAGGTTCAAGGTTCAAAGGTGAGCCGGGTCGGGTTGGTGGCGACGAACTCGATTCGAGGTGGGGTAAATCGTGAGGTTCTTCGGCCGATCGCCTCGGTAAGCGGTATTTTTGAAGCATGGAGCGACGAGGAGTGGACGGTCGAGGGAGCGGCCGTCAGGGTTTCTTTAGTCTGCTTCGGAAACTCATCTGTTCAGCCGCGGTTGAATGGCCGCACCGTAGAAGTCGTGCACTCCGATTTAACGAGCAGCGCATCAGGGGTGGACATTACTCCGGCTAGCAAGCTCGTTGAGAATTCGAAGATCGCTGCATACGGTTCACAGCAGAAGGGCAGCTTTGCGATTGATGCTGCCGTCGCCCGCGACGCGCTTAAAGCGCCGAACCCCCATAATCGACCGAACAGTGAAGTGGTGCGTCGGTCGATTAATGCGGTTCAGATCACGCGGCGTAGGCTCGACAGCTGGGCGATTGATTTCGGCATCGACTGCACCGAGCACGAAGCTGCTTTGTATGAAGTTCCGTTCGAGATCGTGTCTCAACAGGTCAAGCCTGAGCGCCAAAGTCGCAGAGATAAGGCACAAGCGAAACGATGGTGGTTACATGCGCGTCCATCGCCGATATATCGGAACAAGGCTGCGATGCTCGACCGATGCATTGTAACGCCCGCCGTTTCCAAGCACAGGGTGTTCGTGTGGCTTACGCCCCAAGAGCTTGCTGACCACGCACTGGTGACGTTCGCCCGCGACGACGACACCACGTTCGGCATTCTCCATTCCCGCTTCCACGAACTCTGGTCGCTGCGCATGGGGACGTCGCTGGAGGATCGGCCGCGCTACACGCCCACCACCACGTTTGAAACCTTCCCCTTCCCCGAAGGCCTCACCCCGGACAGTCCCGCCGCCGACTACGCCGATGATCCGCGCGCGCAAAAGATCGCCGCGGCGGCGGCGCGGCTCAATGAGCTGCGGGAAAACTGGTTGAACCCGCCTGATCTGGTGCGGCGCGAGCCGGAGGTGGTGGCCGGTTATCCCGACCGCATCCTGCCGGTGGACGAGGCGGCGGCGGCGGTGCTGAAAAAGCGCACCCTCACCAATCTCTATAATCAGCGCCCCGCCTGGCTCGACCACGCCCACCGCGCGCTGGATGAGGCGGTGGCCGCCGCCTATGGCTGGCCGGCGGACCTCAGCGACGATGATGTGCTGGCGAAGCTGTTTGCGCTGAATCAGGCGCGGGCGGGGACTTAGGCGCGGCGTCGTCCTTCCTTCCCCGTAAAGGGGGGAGGAAAAGCCCAGCCTCACTTTCCCGGCGCAGGCCGGGACCCAGGCTTTCCGGGCCCGGCGTCTGGGCCCCGGCCTGCGCCGGGGAAGAGGGGGGCGATGTCTTCGATTCGAACAAAATGGCCGGCGCGTCGCCGCGCCGGCCTGGAGGATCGCCGCGAGGGGAGGGCGGCGTGGAGCGCTGTCCGGCCTGCGTCAGGCCTCGCGCTCCAGGCTTTTGCTTGAAGCGCGATTGATCCGAAAACCGGTTCCCACTTTTCGGATCGCGCCCCTACCTGTTCATCCGTCCCTCGATCAGGTCGTCCACCACGGCCGGGTCGGCCAGGGTGGAGGTGTCGCCCAGGGCGTCGAACTGGTTTTCCGCGATCTTGCGCAGGATGCGGCGCATGATCTTGCCGGAGCGGGTTTTCGGCAGGGCGGGGGCGAACTGGATGAGGTCGGGGCTCGCCACCGGGCCGATCTCGCCGCGGACATGGGCTTTGAGGGCCTTGGCGGTGTCCTGCGTGGGTTCCAGGCCCGCATTCAGGGTGACGTAGCAATACACGCCCTGGCCCTTGATGGCGTGGGGATAGCCCACCACCGCCGCCTCGGCCACCAGGGGGTGGGAGACCAGGGCGCTTTCGATCTCGGCGGTGCCCAGGCGATGGCCGGAGACGTTGAGCACGTCGTCCACCCGGCCGGTGATCCACCAGTATCCGTCGGCGTCGCGCTTGGCCCCGTCGCCGGTGAAGTAGAGGCCGCGATAGGCGGTGAAATAGGTCTCCGCAAAGCGCTTGTGGTCGCCGTGGACGGTGCGCATCTGCCCCGGCCAGGAGCCCAGGATCACCAGATTGCCCTCCTGCGCGCCCTCGTCGGGCAGGCGGTTTCCCGCCGCGTCCACCAAAGCGGGCTCGATCCCGAACATGGGAAAGCTCGCCGCGCCGGGTTTCAGGGCGTGGGCGCCGGGCAGGGGCGTCATCAGGCAGGCGCCGGTCTCGGTCTGCCACCAGGTGTCCACGATGGGCAGCTTCCCCTTGCCGACGACCCGGTGATACCAGGCCCAGGCTTCAGGATTGATCGGCTCGCCCACCGTGCCCAGAAGGCGCAGGGAGGAGAGGTCGTGCTTCTCCACCCAGGCGTCGCCCTCGCCCATGACGGCGCGCAGGGCGGTGGGCGCGGTGTAGAAGACACTGACCCGGTGCTTGGCGCAGATCCGCCAGAACCGGTCGGGGGAGGGCCAGGTGGGCACGCCCTCGAACATCAGCGTCGTGACGCCGTTGGCCAGCGGTCCGTAGGTGAGATAGGTGTGGCCGGTGACCCAGCCGATATCGGCGGTGCACCAGAACACCTCGCCGCGCTTCACGTCGAAGATCGAGTCGAAGGTGAGCGCGGTCCACAAAAGATAGCCGCCGGTGGTGTGCACCACGCCCTTGGGCTTCCCCGTGCTGCCCGAGGTGTAGAGGATGAACAGCGGATCCTCCGCGTCCATGGGCTCGGGGTCGCATTTCGCGTCCACCTCCAGCGCCAGATCGTGGTGCCAGAAATCGCGCCCCTCCACCCAGGGCACGCTCGCCCCGGTATGGCGCACGCACAGCACGGCGCGCACGCCCTCGGCGATGTCCAGCGCCTTGTCGACATTGGATTTCAGGGCGATCGCCTTGCCCGCGCGCACGCCCTGGTCGGCGGTGACGATGAATTGCGACCCGCAATCGGTGATCCGGCCGGCCAGCGCCTCGGGGCTGAAGCCGCCGAACACCACGGTGTGCACCGCGCCGATCCGGGCGCAGGCGAGCATGGCGTACATCGCTTCGGGGATCATCGGCATGTAGAGGGTGACGCGGTCGCCCTTGCGCACGCCGATCTTCTTCAGCTCGTTGGCGAAGCGGCAGACATGGTTGTGCAGCTGGGCGTAGGTGACCGAATGGTGGAAGCCCGGATTGTCGCCCTCCCACACGATCGCCGTGTCGTTGGCGCGCTCGGGCAGCCAGCGGTCGATGCAGTTGGCCGAGACGTTCAGCACCCCGTCCTCGAACCACTTGATGGACAAGCGGTCCGGGTCCCAGTCCACTTCGGAGATCTTCGTGGGCGCCTTGATCCAGTCGAGGCGGGTGAGCTCCCCGGCCCAGAAGGCGTCCGGGTCCTCGATGGACTGGCGATAGCGCGCGGCGTAGCGCTCGGCGGTGACCGAGGCGCGCGCGGCGTAATCATCGGGAACCGGAACCAGCGCCGGCGCCGTCGAGGCTGTCGTGGGGGCCGAACCGTCCATGGAAATCTCCTTCAGGGCCGGGAGGCCGCCGCGCGAGAGGCGCGGCGGCGCGGGGGTCAGAACGTGTACTTGGTGGAGACCGTGGCGCGGGTGAGGGAGCCGGACGTGCCGTCCTCCAGCTCGCGCTCGCCGAACAGAAGCTCGCCGCCCAGCGTCACGCCGGGCGCCAGCGGGATCATCAGCGCGCCGAAGGCCGAGGCCACCGACCTGGTCGCCGACAGTCCGGTGAGGGCCACGTCATTGTCGGCCTCAAGCGCAGAGACGCCGAGATTGAAGCGGCGCCCGCCGCCGATCTCCTGGCGCCAGGCCAGCAGCCCGCCGATCACCGGAATGGGCTCCAGATCGCCCGAGGCGGTGGCCACCGCGCCGTTCACCGCGTTCAGTCCGATATAGCGGCCCACGCCCTCCCCGCCGGTGAGCGAGAAGCGCAGGTCGGAGCTGTCGGTGAGGCCGACCCGGCCCTGGACCGACACGCCCCAGCCGAAGGCCTCGCCGTCGATCCCGCCGGTCTGCGCCGACAGGCGCCGGGCGATGCCGGTGACCGCGATATTGCGGCCCTCGCCGCCGAGATTGTAGCGGGCCACCAGGTCGGGCAGGGCGCCGTCGCCGGCGTCGATGCGCCCGCCGCCGCCGAACGGCGTGACCGTGGTGTCGCTGTTCTCAAGGGCGAACTGGAAATTTCCGTTCGTGTAGCGGACCTGGGCCTGGCGCACGAAGATCATGCCGTCGGAGAGCACCAGGAAGCTGGCGCTTTCCGGGATCGCGGCGGTGTTCTGGAAGGTCGACCAGTCCTGGCCGAAGCGCCAGTTCCCGATCTGCGCCCAGGCCAGACGAACGCGCGGATTATAGGAGTTGGACACCCGCTCGTCGCCGCCGGGTGAGCCGAGGAAATCAAACTCGATCCGGCTCGTGACCTCGCCCAGATCGGTAGGCGTCGCGGTGGTGAAGAAGAATCGGGTCCCTTGAGCGGTGGAATCGAAATCGGGTTCGGAATCGCCGGCTCCGCCCACCGGCGTGGCGCCGGGAATATAGAAGTCACGGGCGATGGAGGTGGGCGCGATGTCGCCGTCGGACACATCGGTGACATGGGCGTCCACATCGATGAAGCCGCCGTATGTGACGCGCGTGTCGCCGGCCATGAAGCCGTTGCCGGCCGGGCTGGCGGCGGCGGTCGCGGGCGGGGCGTCTTCGCGGCGCGTCTCAAGGCGGACGATCCGGTCCTCGGCCTGCGCGCCGTCGCTGCGCGCCGCCTCCAGCTCGGTGCGCAGGTCGGCGACCATGGCCTCCAGCTGGGCCAGGCGCGCCTCCAGGTCCTCGGTGCTTTGCGCGTGGGCGCCGGCGGTGAGCGCCAGGGCCGAGACGCCCGCGGCGAGGGTGATCTTCGCGATGGTCTTCATGTCTGTCCTCCCCAGTATCTCCGCCCTGATTCAGGCGGCCCGCCGTTCTCGGCGTGTGGGGACGACTGTGACGGAGCCGTCCCGGCGGCGATATTCGCCCTTGGTCGCAAATCGGGCCTTCGGGCATGCGACTTTTGGGCGAGGGACGGGCGCGGCGGCGCGCGTTACCATGACCGGTCAGCCGCGAGGAGAAGTGTTTGAGCGAGACCCGGATCATTCTGGCCGACGACCATCCGCTGTTCCGCGCCGCGCTCGGCGCCGCGGTGGCGCGCAGCGCGCCGGGACGCACGGTGGTGGAGACCAGCTCGCTTGGGGAGACCCGCGCCGCGCTGTCTCTGGGTCCGGTGGAGCTCCTGTGTCTCGACCTTCACATGCCGGACAGCTCGGGCTTCATCGGGCTGGCCGAAATCCGCAAGGATCACCCGGCCGTTCCCGTGGTGGTGATCAGCGCCAGCCAGGCGCCCGGCGTCGCGGCGCGGGCGCTGGAGTTCGGCGCATCGGGCTTCATCCCCAAGACCGCCGGCATGGAGATCCTGTGCGAGGCGCTGTCGGCGGTGCTCGCCGGCGAGGTGTGGGCGCCGGATGAAACCGGCGATCCTGCAGCCGAGGAGGCCGCCGGGGCGGCCGCGAAGCTGGCCTTGCTGACCCCGGCCCAGATGCGGGTTCTGCACGGGCTCGCCACGGGTCGGCTGAACAAGCAGATCGCCTATGACATGGGGATCAGCGAAGCCACGGTGAAAGCCCATGTCACCGCGATCTTCCGCAAGCTCGACGTGATCAATCGCACCCAGGCCGTGCTGGTGGCGCAGGCCCTTGCCGTGGAGCCCCAGGCGGAAGCCTAGGGAACCAGCCTCGGGCCCTGTTCGCTACCCTGCAGCGAAGCTGAAGCGAGCCCGTCCATGCTGTCCACCGTCACCTCCAACCGCTATGTGGCGGCGATCCGGCGCGCCGCGATGGCCGCCGCCCGGGACAATCTCTCCTTCATCGCCGGCGGCGTCGCCTTTTTCGGATTCCTGGCGATCTTCCCGGCCCTGGGCGCGGCGATCATGGTGTGGGGCCTCGTGGCCGACCCGGCGGTCATCCAGGACCGCCTCGCCCGGTTCGGCGAGATGATGCCGCCGGCGGCGTGGGAGGTTATGGCCGGCCAGATGGAACGCATCGCCGGCGGCTCCAGCACGGGGCTGAGCCTGGGCGCGCTGATCGCCCTGGTGCTGGCGTTCTGGAGTTCGGCCAAGGGCGCCCGGGCGCTCATCGCGGCGATGAACATCTCCTACGGCGAAGCGGACGAGCGCAATTTTCTCATGAGCAATCTTGTGGCGCTGGCCTTCACCGTGGGCGGCGTCTTCTACGCGGTGGCGACGCTGGTGCTGGTGGGCGCGCTGCCCGCCATTCTCTCGGCGGTGAGTCTCGGCGCTTTCGCTGAAGCCGCCATCGAGGCGGCGCGCTGGCTGCTGGCGGTGTCGCTGTTCGCGCTGGCGCTGAGCGCGCTGTACCGCTGGGCGCCGGACCGCGAGCGCACGCCGGGCTGGAAGGTGCTGGCCCCGGGGGCGGTGGCGGCCACCCTCCTGTGGATCCTCGCCAGCATCGCCTTCTCGCTCTACACCGCCAATTTCGCAGATTACAACGCCACCTTCGGGGCGCTGGGCTCGGTGGCGGTGCTGATGCTGTGGATGTGGATCAGCGCCTTCATCGTGTGCTTCGGCGCGGTGCTGAACGCCGAGCTGGAACCGGGCGGGCGGTCTTGACCGGCTGAGCGCACCCGCCGATGCTCGCGCCGCTTCATTCATGACACTGCGAGGGCGGCGTGGACCATATCAGGCAGGCGATCCGGACGATTCCCGACTATCCCAAACCCGGAATCATGTTCCGCGACGTCACCACCTTGCTGGGCGACGCCGGCGCGTTTCGGGCGGCTGTGGACGCCATGGTCTTTCCCCACGCCGGCGCCAAGATCGACAAGGTCGCCGGGATCGAGGCGCGCGGCTTCATCCTGGGCGGCGCGGTGGCGCACCAGCTCTCTGTGGGCTTCGTGCCGATCCGCAAGAAGGGCAAGCTGCCGCGCGAAACCTTCTCCCAAGCCTATGAGCTGGAGTACGGCGTGGACGAGGTGCAGATTCACACCGACGCGGTGAAGCCGGGCGAGCGGGTGCTGGTGATCGACGACCTCATCGCCACCGGCGGTACGGCCGAGGCTGCTGTCCTCTTGCTGCGCAAGGCCGGCGCGAACGTGGTTGGGGCGAGCTTCGTCATCGACCTGCCCGACCTTGGCGGCGCCCGGCGCCTGGAGGCCATGGGCGTGAAGGCGGCGAGCCTCACCGCGTTCGAAGGCGATTAGGCGCCGCCCCGCCGATTGTCGCCGCGCGCGAAACGCTCGATATTGATCGGATGACCGAGCGCGCCTCCCATATCCTTGTCGTGGACGACGATGACCGCATCCGCGAGCTTCTGACGAAGTTCCTGCGGGCGCGGGGCTTGCGGGTGTCCGCCGCGCCGGACGGGGAGAAGGCGCTGGCGCTTTTGTCCCAGATGCGCTTCGACCTGGTGATCCTCGATGTGATGATGCCGGGCGTGGACGGGTTCAAGGTCACAGAGACCGTGCGTGAAAGCTCCGACACGCCGATTCTTTTGCTCACCGCGCGCGGCGAGCCGGAGGACCGGATCCGGGGGCTGAGCCTGGGCGCGGACGATTACCTCGCAAAGCCGTTTGAACCCGAAGAGCTGGTGCTGCGCGTGGAGGCGATCCTGCGCCGCTCCAGCCCGCGGCGCAAAGGCCCGCGCGAAGTGGTGTTCGGACCGTGGCGCTTCGTGCTCGCCACCGGGCAGCTGGCGCGCGGGGACGACGCGGTGCGCCTCACCGGCGGCGAGGCGGCGCTTCTGACCGCGCTGGCCACCCAGCCCGGCGAGCCGGTGTCGCGCCTCACCTTGTCGGAACGCGCCGCCCACGGCGCCGGCGAGCGGGCGGTGGACGTGCAGATCACCCGGCTGCGGCGCAAGCTGGAGGCCGACCCCAAGGCGCCCGTCTGGGTGCAGACCGTGCGCGGCGAGGGCTACAAGCTGGTGGCCGAGCCGGTCACCGCCGGCGATCGGCGGACCTAGGCCATGCGGCTCTCCATCAAGCGTTACCTGCCCACCGGCCTGTTCCAGCGCTCGCTGCTGATCATCGTCTTGCCGGTGGCGCTGATGCAGGTGGCGGTGACCTGGGCGTTCTTCGAGCAGCACTGGCAGACCACGACGGCGCGGCTGTCGGAAAGCGTCGCCGGCGATGTCGCCATGGTGGTCGCGCTGTATGAGCGCGCCGGTCCGTCCGGCTTCGACGAGATCGCGCGCACCGCCTTTGACACCACAGGGCTCAGCGTCGATCTGCGCGAGGACGAGACGCTGCCGGTGAGCCGGCGCACGGCCTTCTTCCGGGTGCTCGACCGGACGCTGCGGCGGGCGCTGTCGGCGCGGCTGGACACCGCGTTCTGGTTCGACACCACGCGCTATCCCGAATATGTCGACATCCGCGTGGCGGTGGGCGAGGACGTGCTGCGCTTCATCGCCGTGCGTGACCGTGTGTTCGCCACCACCGGGCATATCTTCGTGATCTGGCTGTTTCTGGCCAGCTTCCTTCTGACCACCGTGGCGATCGTCTTCATCCGCAACCAGGTCAAGCCGATCCGCCAGCTGGCCGAGGCCGCCGAGGCGTTCGGGCGCGGGCATGATCTGGAGCGCTTCAAGCCCGCCGGCGCGCGCGAGGTGCGCCAGGCGGCGCTGGCCTTCATGGACATGCGCGGCCGCCTGAAACGCCATATGGAGCAGCGCACCCAGCTGCTCGCCGGCGTCAGCCACGATCTGCGCACGCCGCTGACCCGCCTGCGCCTCCAGCTCGCCCTGATGCCGGCCAGTGAGGAGCGCGAGGCGGCGCGGCGCGACATCGCTGAAATGGAGGCGGCGCTGGAGGAGTATCTCGCCTTCGCCCGCGGCCAGGCCGGCGAGGAGCCGGACCGGGTGGATCTGGTCCTGCTCTGCGAGACCCTGGGCGACGACGCGGCGCGCGAGGGCGTCGATCTGCAGCTCGACATCGAGGAGGGCCTCGCCGTGCACGGCCGCGAGAACGCCCTGAAGCGCGCCTTCGCCAATCTGGTGCAGAACGCGGCGGCCCACGCCGAGACCGTGATGCTCACGGCGCGGCGCAATGGGGCGCGCGTGGATCTGTGCATCGATGATGACGGGCCCGGCATCCCCGCCGAAGCGCGCGAGGAGGCGTTTCGTCCGTTCAACCGGCTGGACGAAAGCCGGAACGCCAACCGCACCGGCGTTGGGCTGGGCCTGGCCATCGCCCGCGACACGGTGCGCGCCCATGGCGGCGAGCTGCGCCTGGAGGAGTCGCCGCTGGGCGGCCTGAGGGCGCGGGTCAGCCTGCCCGTCTGAATATCTGATATCCACGAAACAGGGCGCGGCGCCGGCGCGTTTCGCGTGTCCGGCGTACGGCTTTCACGTTGCCGCTTCGGCGCGCAGCCGTTAACCTCTGGTTCAGTTTCGAGGCCGGGGACCTTGCAAATGGACGATCAGACCATCTCATCGGACGGCGCAGGCGAGACCGGCCTTTTCGCCGGCGCGCCGGGCGAGGGCGGTCTTGAGCCGGCCTTCCAGAAGCGCCGGACCGGCCATGTGCGCCTGCGCCCCGAAGACCTTGAATTCGACCTCGAGTTCGCCGGTCCCGAAGCCGGCCGCGGCTGGCGCGTGCGGGCGATCGTGGCGCTGGGGTTCACCGGGCTCACCGTGGCGCTGGCGTTCGCGGCGGGCGCGCCGGGTGCGGTGGCGGGCCTTGTGCCGCTGCCCCTCTCCGCGATCCCGACGCTGGCCGGGCTCGCCGCCGTGGGCGCCGCGGTCGGCGCCGGTCTGTTCTTCATCAGCGCGGTGCGCCGGGCCGCGTCCGCCAACGCGCCGCGGTCCAGCCGGCTGGCGCGGCGCGCGGTGTTCGTGGGCACCGGGTCCTTCGGGGTGCAGATCGGCGAGGAGGGGCTGGCCCTCACCTCCACCCAGCGCCGATTCACCGTCTACTGGTCGGCCTTCGACGCCACGACGCTCTACGCCTCCGACATGAACGGGCGGGGCCTTCCCATCATCACCAAGGCCGAGGCCGGCGCCAGCGGGTTCGACGCGGTTTTCGGCCCGCCGGGAGACAATCAGGCGGTCGAGACCCTGATCGAGGCCGCGGCCAGCTGGGCGCGGGAGAACAAATTCTTCCACCTGCCGCTGAAGGGCGATCCGAAATTCGCCGTGCGCCTGACGAAGACCGGCGAGGAGCGCATCGTGCCGGCCGCCCAGGAGCGCGAGTATTTGCGCCTGTCCCGGCGCCTGTTCGAGGACGGGGACGGAAACCTGTCCTGGCCGAGCTTCGTGGCGGCGGCGGTCCTGATGATCTCGCGCCACGATCCGGCCTGGGTGGACAGCGCCGAGGCGCCCGTGACCGGAGGCGAAAATTGAAGCCAGGCATGGCCCGCCGCCACCGCCGCCGGACCCTGGCCCGCCGCTTGCGTCCCGCTTGAAGATCGTGAGGATGATCGGGGGAGGCGCGTCACCATGAGACATCGTATCGGCTTTATCATAGCGGCCTTGCTGACGCTGGCGGCGCTCGCCGGGGTCCTGTCCGCGTCGGCGCCTGCCGGCGCGCAGGCGCTGGGTCCGGAGGGGCGGGTCTACGCGGTGGAGACGCAGGACGGGCGCTATAACGCCCAGTTCCGCCGCGGCGGCCGCTATGAAGACAGCCGCGGGGCGACGGGGATCTGGCACTATGACGGCCGCACGCTTTGCGTCGTGGTGCGGCCTCCGCGCGGCATGGAATACGAAACCTGCATGCCCTGGCGCGACATGGCCGTGGGCGAACGCATCGAGAGCCGCGCCTGGACACCGGACGGCTCGCCGGCCCGCATCACCCGGGTCGAGTAGACGTTACAGCGCGGCGCACCGGTGTTAAGGTCCGCTTGACGCACCGGTCGAGGGGGCAGGGCGCGTTCAGTCGAGGGATTTCACATGGGCCGCATCTTTACGCGCACCGCCAACGCCACCTTCACGATTTTCCTGTCGTTCGTTCTTTCCTACGTGATGCTGATCACGCTGGCCCTGCTCTATCCGGAGGGTCTGAACTGGATGGTTCAGCGCGCCAAGGAATTCGAGGCGGTGATCGTCCAGCCCGACATTCCGGTCCAGTACCGTGTCTGGCTCGACCTGCTGATCGAGGAAGGCGCGATCCTGCTGCTCTTCTTCACGGTGTTCGCCCGGATCATCATTGCGATCATCCTGTCCCTGCTGACCGCGGCCGTGCCCGCCTCGATGAAGCCTCGATAGGCCGCACGCCTACCGGAACGGCGGTTCGTCGAAGCTGCGCAGCTTGCGCGAATGCAGGCCGGCGGAGCCCTCGCGCTTGAGGATCTCCACCGCCTCGATGCCGGCGGACAGGTGTTCGGAGACGCTTTTCTGATAGAAGCGGTTCGCCGCGCCGGGCAGTTTCAGCTCACCATGAAGCGGCTTGTCCGACACGCACAGAAGCGTGCCGTAGGGCACCCTCAGGCGGAATCCGTTGGCGGCGATGGTGGCGCTTTCCATGTCCACGGCGATGGAGCGCGACTGGTTGATCCGCCGCGCCTCCTGCAGATAGCGCAGCTCCCAGTTCCGGTCGGCGTAGGTCACAACGGTGCCGGTGCGCAGGCGGCGCTTCAGGGTCTCGCCGGAATCGCCGGAGACGGTCTCCACCGCCTTCTGCAGCGCCACCTGGATCTCCGCGATGGGCGGGATCGGGATCTCCACCGGCAGATCCTTGTCCAGCACGCTGTCATAGCGCAGATAGGCGTGGGCCAGCACGTAGTCGCCCAGCCTCTGGGAATGGCGCAGGCCGCCGCAATGGCCGACCATGAGCCAGCATTCGGGCCGCAGCACCGCCAGGTGGTCGGTGATGGTCTTCGCGTTGGACGGGCCGACGCCGATATTCACCAGCGTGATGCCGCGCCCGTTGGGCGCGCACAGATGATAGGCGGGCATCTGGAAGCGCCGCCAGGGCGCTGCGGCGATCTCGCCGATCGGGTCTTCGGTCTCGGCGGTGACCCGCACGTTTCCGGCGGCGGACAGGGCCTCGTAATCACTGTCGTTTTTCAGCTGCTCGACCGCCCACTCCACGAAGGCGTCCACATAGCGGTGATAGTTGGTGAACAGGATGAAGTCCTGCACGTCCTCGCTGGGCGTGCCGGTATAGTGCTTGATGCGCTGGAGCGAGTAGTCGGTGCGCGCCGCATCGAACAGGGACAGCGGCCGCGGCAGGCCCGGCAGGCTCGGCCGGTCGCCATTGGGCAGCGCGTCGTCCACCATGGCGAGATCTGCGTAGGGGAAGTGGCGCACCAGCTCGGCCGGGCTCGCCGCATCCATGTCCAGGCCCTCGGCGCCGTCCAGTACGTAGGAGAACGGGATCTCCTGGACCGACAGGCCGGTCTCGATCTTGATCGGGTATTCCTCGGCGAGCAGGGTGATCTGCTCCACCAGATAGCGGCGGAAGCGCGCCGGGTTGGTCACCGTGCGCGCATAGACGCCGGCTTCGGAGAACTTGCCGAAGGCGCGGCTGACCGGCGGCACCGGGCCTTCGGGCAGGTAGGTGATGCGCAGCTCCGGGTAAGCGAAGGCCCCCGCGAAGCGTTCGGCTTCGCTGGGCGGCGGTCCGCCGTCCAGATAGATTTTCAGCTCGTCGCGCAGCGCCGTGACCGAGGCCTCGTAGAGCTCGGCCATGCGCGTGACGGCGTCCTCGGCGGTCAGGGCTTTGCGGAAAGTTTTCGCGACCGCTTCGGCGGAGACGAGGCCCGTTGAACTCACCTATTCCTCGCGCTTCACGAAGGTCACGGTGAAGAGCGGCTCGCCGCCGAAGGCCGGCGTGGTGTCGCCGTTTTCCTCGATGGAATGAAACACGGTGGGCTCGATGCGCCCTTCCATGCGATAGCCGCGCTCGGCCATGCGCCCGCGGTGGAATTCCAGCGCGGCGGCGGAGAAGGTCTTCGCCAGGAAGGTGATGCGATGGGGTTCGTCGGCCATGGCGGGCGCTCCTTTGAAATCTGTCATCCCTAGCTGGATAGCCGTTTCCCGGCGCGGTTTAAAGCGCGTCGAGCGCGCGAGGGTCACTCAAAGTTCACTCTCGCCTGCAGCGCCCGCCGGTGAGCCGCGCCACCACGGCCGGATCGGCGTCGGTCTGCGCCGGCTCCAGGCCCAGCGCGCACGCCATCACCGCATAGAGATTGACGTTCTCGAACGGCGCGGCCGTCGCGCCTTCGTCAAAGCGGGGGCCTGCGCCGATGAAGGTCGCGGCCATCTCCGGCGCGGTGTTGTCATAGCCGTGGACGCCCGGATAGGGCGCGCGCGGCGAGGTGACGAGGCTCGGCGCGCTGAGCGCCCAGCCCACATCGGCGAGCGCGAACAGGTCGGGGCCGCGGGTCTCGTGGTCGAACCGGAACCGTTCCGGCGTTTCGCCGCGCCGCCAGACCTGCAGGCGCGGATGGGCGCCGTTCAGCGCCTCATACGCCGCGTCGATGGCGTCCGGTTCGCCGAACATGGTGACGAAGGGGCGCAGGCCGGCGCCGTAGCGGCCCTCCATCTCCGGCGCGTGGACGGTGTCGAAATCGATCAGCGGATCGAGATTGATCGTCTGGTCGAAATCCAGCCGCGCCATGCCGTGATCGGACACCACCATGATGTTGGTGGTCTCCAGCAGCCCGCGGGCCCGCAGCCCCTCCACCAGCTGGCCGACATAGCCGTCCACCTCGGCCACGGCTTCGGCGGTGCGCGCGTCGTCAGGGCCGTAGGCGTGGCCGGCGGTGTCGACCCGGTCGAAATACACCGCGGCGAAGCGCGGGCGGTCCTCTTCAGGGCGGTCAAACCAGGACAGCACCGTGTCGACGCGCTCCTGATAGGGCTTCTCGTGTTCATAGGGCGACCAGTCGGTGGGCCGCACGCCGCCGATGGCGGTCTCCGAGCCGAGCCAGAACATCACGCCGGTGGAGAGGCCCTGGCGCTCCGCGGTGATCCAGATCGGCTCGCCGCCCCACCATTTGGGATCGTCGGTGGAGACGCCGTTAACGAAGGTCTCGCCGGTCTCGGAGTCGTAAGGCGCGTTGGTCACCATGCCGTGGGTCTCGGGATAGAGGCCGGTGGCGATGGAATAGAAGTTCACGAAGGTCACCGACGGCATGACCGGGATCATCGCCTCGGCCGAGACCCCGCGCGCCGCCAGCGCTTGCAGGGTCTGTGCGTCGTAGCGCTCCACCATGTCCGGATGCAGCCCGTCCAGCCCGATCAGGAGCACGCGTTCAGGCCCGGACGGCCTCGGCGCGGTCGGCGCGGAGTCCGTCGCCGGCGTGGCGCAGGAGGCGAGGGCGAGGCCGGCGCAGAGCCCGGCGACGGTGCGGATAACGGTCATGATCATTCCCCATGCTGTGGGGCGCTTGATACGGCGCGCACATGACCGTCCTGTGACAATTTCCGATCTGGCCGCAGTGCAGCAAAACGGCTATGCGAGGTCGCGTTTTCCCCAACAGGACCAAAAGCCCATGACCGCCCCCCGCCTTTCCGACTGGACCGTGATGAAATTCGGCGGCGTCTCCGTCGCCGCGCCGGAGCGCTGGACCACCATCGCCGCGCTGGCGAAGACCAGGCTGGACGCGGGCGGCAAGGTGCTCATCGTGCATTCGGCGCTTGCCGGAGTCTCCAATGCGCTGGAGGCGCTGCCCGGCGCGGCCCTGGCGGGAGAGGGCGACGCCGGCGTTGAACAGATCAAGACGGTTCACCGCGATTTTGCGCAGAAAGCCGGGATCGACGCCGACGCGCTGCTGGGCGACGCGTTCGACATGCTGGACCGGCTCGCCGCCGGCGTGGCGCTGATCGGCGAGGCCAGCCCGCGGGTGCGCGCCGAACTCATGGCCCTGGGCGAACTCATGGCCAGCCGGCTCGGGCTCGCGTGCCTGAAAGCTGAAGGGTTGACCGCCTCGGGTCTCGACGCCCGCGACGTACTGCAGGCGCTCAATGACGGCGACGACGCGCGCGCTTTTCTGGACAACGCCGTGTCCGACGCGCCGGACACGGCGCTCACCAAGCGTCTGTCCGGCGAGAGCCTCGTCCTCACCCAGGGCTTCATCTGCCGCAATTCACGCGGCGAAACCTGCCTTCTGGGCCGCGGCGGTTCGGACACGTCGGCGGCCTGCTTCGCCGCCCGGCTGCTCGCGGGCAAGCTGGAGATCTGGACCGACGTGCCCGGACTGTTCAGCGCCGATCCGCGCCTCACCTCGGGCGCCCGGCACTTGCGCGCCCTGTCCTATGAGGAGGCGCAGGAAATCGCCACCATGGGCGGCAAGGTGCTGCATCCGCGCTCCATCGGCCCGGCGCGGCGCGCCGGCGTGCCCATGGAGGTGCGCTCCACCTTGCGCCCGGACCTGCCCGGCACGCGCATCACCGCCGATCCCGGCGACGACGCGCCGCGCCTGAAAGCCGTGTCGGTGAAATCCGGCGTGCGCCTGGTGGTGATGGAGGGCTCCGGCATGTGGCGCCAGGCGGGGTTCCTGGCCGACGTGTTCGCCGCGTTCAAGGCGGTGGGCGTCTCGGTGGATCTGGTCTCCACCAGCGAGACCAACGTCACGGTGAGCCTCGATCCCGATCCCGGCCTCGACGAGGCCCGATTGTCCCGCCTCAGGGCCGAGCTGGAGCCCCTGTGCCGGGTGAAGATCATCGAGAACGCGGCGGCCGTTAGCCTTCTGGGCTACGGCATCCGCCGCATCCTGCACCAGCTCGCCCCGGCGCTGGAGATGTTCCAGGACAAGCCGATCCTCCTGGTGAGCCAGGCCGCCAACGATCTCAATTTCACCGTGGTGGTCAATGAAAGCGAAGGCCGCACCCTGGCCGCCCGCCTTCATGAGGAGCTGATCGGGCCGGCGCCGGAAGGCCCGGTCTTCGGCCCCAGCTGGTCGGAGATCCAGGGCCCCGCGAAAGAACGCCCGTCCCGGCCCGATCCCTGGTGGATGGCCCGGCGCGAAGAGCTGCTCAGCGCGGCGCCGCAGACCGGCGGGCTTTATGTCTACGACCTTCAGACGGTGAGCGCCCGGGCGCGCGCCGTGGCGGGCCTGAAAAGCCTCGACCGCGCGTTCTACGCCATGAAGGCGAACAATCATCCGCAAGTGCTGGAGACCATCCGCGCCGCCGGCCTGGGCTTCGAGTGCGTTTCGCCGGGCGAGATCGCCCGCCTGCATGAGACCTTAGAGGATCTGGATCCGGGCGAGGTTCTGTTCACCCCGAACTTCGCCCACCGTTCCGAATACGAGGCGGCGCGGGCGCTGGGCGTCAATCTCACCATTGACGGGCTGCATCCCCTGCGCGAATGGCCGGACGTGTTCAAGGGTGCGCGCGTCATCCTGCGCCTCAATCCGGACCGGGCGCGCGGCCACCACGAGCATGTGAAGACCGCTGGCCCGAAAGCGAAATTCGGCATCCCGCTGAGCGCCCTGCCCGAGGCCCGCGAGGCCGCGGCGCAGGCGGGCGCCACTGTCGTCGGCCTGCACGCCCATGCCGGCTCCGGCGTCACCGAACCCGGCCACTGGCGCGAGATCGGCGCGATCCTGGCCAAGGCCGCGCTAGGCTTCCCCGACGTGGAGATTCTCAATGTGGGCGGCGGGCTCGGCGTGCCGGAAAGCCCCGACGCGCCGGAGCTCGATCTGTCCAGGGTCGATGAGGATCTGGCGGCCCTGAAGAAAGCCCACCCGGGGTATAAACTCTGGATGGAGCCGGGCCGCTATCCGGTGGCGGAGGCCGGCGTGCTGCTGTCGCGCGTCACCCAGATCAAGCACGCCTTCGGCGCGCGTTTCATCGGGCTGGGCACCGGCATGAACTCACTGATCCGCCCGGCGCTCTACGGCGCCCGCCACGAAATGGCGAACCTCACAAGGCTGGGCGAGGCCGCCACCGGGCTCGCCTCCATCGTCGGGCCGATCTGCGAAAGCGCGGATCTGCTGGGCGCCGAACGGCTGATGCCGGACACCCGGGAGGGCGACGTCATGCTGATCGCCGAGGCGGGCGCCTACGGCGCGGTCATGGCGTCGCGTTATAATCTGCGGGAGCCGGCGGGCGAGATGGTGGTCTAAACCACGCGCGGCCGGGTCTTCGGGTCCAGATGATCGAGGGCCTGGAGCAGGGCGGCGACGTGGATGTCGAGGCCGGTGTCCTGCTTGCGCGCCAGCACCGCGTCGCAGGCGCGGTCCAGCGCGCTTTCCCATTCGGCGCGCACCGCCTCGGGGTCGGTGGCGGCGGGATCGGCATGTTCGCGCCATTCAAAATAGCTTGCCAGAACGCCGCCGGCGTTGGCCAGAATGTCCGGCGCGCTCCAGCGCCCGCGCTGCTCCAGGATGCGATAGCCACGCCGCGTCACCGGCGCGTTGGCGATTTCGACGATCGCGGACGCCGCCACCTGGCGCGCCCGGTGTGCGGTGATCACGTCGGACTGGGCGGCGAGCACCAGCACGTCGGCCTTCACCTTCAGCACGTCCATCGGGTCGGCCGGATCGCCGACGCGGCCGGTGTCGGACTTGCGTTCGTTCAGGGCGTCCACGTCGATCCCGTCGGGATCGTGGGCGAGGCTTTTTGAGTCGGCCGCCGCCACCAGCACCGCGCCGTCCTTCAGCGCGGCCTCCACGAAGCCCCGCGCGCCCTTGCCATAGCCGTGCACCGCGATGCGCGGCGCGCTGGCGCCGCCGCAATCGGGGGCGATGCGGCGATAGACCCGCCAGGCGCCTTCGCCGGTGGCGCCGGCGCGCAACGCCAGCCCGCCCTTGTCCGGCGGCAGGCCGGTCACGGGCGCCTTCGCGTCGCCCGGCTTGATCCCGAGGGCTTCGGCCATGGCCGCCATTTCGCCGGGGCCGGTGGAGACGTCCGGCGCCGGCACGTCGCTGTCCGGACCGATCACGTCCTTGAAGGCGCGCGCATACTTGGCGGCGATCTCGGCCTTCTGGTCATCGGAGAGATCGCCCGCGTCCACCCGCACCGCGCCCTTGGCGCCGCCGAAGGGCAGGCCCAGCAGGGCGCATTTCAGGCTCATCAGGAGCGCCAGGCGTTCGGCCTCGTCCATGTCTGCGGCTTGCGAAAACCGCACCCCGCCCTTGGTGGGCTCGCCGGCCTGCGCAAAGCGCACCCGGAACGCCTCGAGCCTGGTTCCCGGCTTCGGCCCGTCGATCTCCGCCTGCAGACGATCGCTGGGCGTCTCCAGCATTGTCGCGGCGCGGCGACTCTTGTCGTCGCCGTGGCGCCGGGCGATTTTCTCGACGCGCTTTCGGGTTTCGGTCAGGGGATCGAAGTCGAACATGGGGCTCCAGTCGTGTTGCAAGCCCTTGTAACTGGCGCGAAGCTGCGGAGTTTCAAATCCCGGGCGGCCGCGCGGTTTGCCACCGCCGCCCGGCTCGCCTACCTTTCCAGGCAATCAAAAAATCATCGCATGGGGACACAACATGTTGAAATCCTTCATCACTGCGCTGGGCGCGGCGCTGGTGCTCGCGGCGCCCGGGCTGGCGCAGGACGAGGCCGCCAACGGGGGCGACATCCCCGAACCGCGCAGCTGGGAAAGCACCGGTCAGATTTCGGCCGGCGGCGAGCGTATCCGCTACCGCGTGGTGGCCGGCGAGACCTATCTGCGCAACGATGAGGGCGAGCCTACCGGTTCGATCTTCTCCACCGCCTATCTGGCCGAAGGCGTGAGCGATCCGCGCACGCGTCCGGTGGCCTTCGTGTTCAATGGCGGGCCGGGCTCGGCCTCGCTCTGGCTGCACATGGGCGTGATCGGCCCCAAGCGCGTCGTGCTGCCCAGCGAGCCGCCGGGCGATGACGGCGCCGCGCCGTTCGACGTGCGCGACAATCCCGAGACGCTTCTGAGCGACGCCGATCTGGTGTTCATCGATCCGGTGGGCACCGGCTGGAGCCGGGCGCTTGGCGACACCGACGCCACCGAGGCATTCTGGGGCGTCGATGAAGATGCGGCCTCCATCGCCGAGTTCATCCGCCGCTGGCTGGCGGAGAACCGGCGCTGGAATTCGCCGAAATATCTCGTCGGCGAAAGCTACGGCACGACCCGCATCGGCGCGCTGATGCGCCAGCTGGAATCCGGCTGGAACGACGTCTCCATCAACGGCGTGGCGCTGATCTCCACGGTGCTGGACTTCAAGCTCGACCACACCGCGCCGGGCAATGATATCGGCTATATCGGCCTTCTGCCCGGCTATGCCGCCACGGCCTGGTATCATGAGAAGGTCGACCGCAGCGCCTGGAACGGCGATTACGAGGCCTTCCTCGACGCCGCCCGCGCCTTCGCCACCGACGACTACCTGCCCGCCCTGGTGCGCGGCGCCTCGCTGCCGGACGAAGAGGCGCGCCAGGTGATCGCGCGCCTGTCGGACTTCACCGGCCTGTCGCAAGACTATCTGCGCCGGGCGAACATGCGGGTGTCGCTGTCGAACTTCCGCACCGAGCTGTTGCGCGACCAGGGGCTCAGCGTCGGGCGCTTTGACTCCCGCTTCACCGGGGTCGAGCCGGACGCCATCTCCGACAGCCCCGAGGGCGATCCCTCCGGCTACGGAATCGACGGCGCGTACACCGCGGCGATGCTGGACTATTTCACCCGCGATCTCGGCGTGGACATCACCGAGCCCTACACCACGCTCGGCGGCGTGCGGGACTGGAACTGGGACGCGGGCCCCGCCGGCGGCGACAATTCCTACGTCAACGTGTCGCCCTGGCTGGAACGAGCCATGCGCCAGAACGGCGATCTTCGCGTGCTGGCGGCGAACGGGATCTATGATCTCGCCACGCCCTTCTTCGCCACCGAGATGACGTTCAACCGTCCGGGCTATGACCAGGACCGGGTGACGCTCACCTATTATCCGGCGGGCCACATGATGTATCTGCACCAGCCGAGCATCGAACAGCTGGGCCAGGACCTGCGCGACTTCGTCGAATAGGGGCGGGTGCATCGCGAGAAATGGGCGCCGGCGGATCTCCGCCCGGCGCCGTTTCTTTATCAGGCGCCTGTTTTCCGGAGGCCGGTCCCTAACCCGCGATCCCGTCCAGCTCGTTGAGGCCCAGGGCCAGGGCGAGGTTCTGCACAGCCTGCACCGCGGCGCCCTTCAAAAGATTGTCCAGGGCGCACACCATAACGGCCCGCCGGCCGTCTTCGGAGAGGGAAAAGCCGCCGATCACCGCGCCGGGCCCGTTTGCGCCGTCCGTGATCTCCGGAATGGTTTGCGAGATGCGGATCAGCGGCTCGCCGTCATAGGCCTTGTGGAAGGCCGCCCGCAGCCCGTCCTCGTCCATGGCGGTCTTGAACTTCAGCTGGGCGGTGACCGTCAGCCCCCGGAAGAAGGCGGCCACATGGGGGCTGAAGCAGACATCCTTGCCCAGATGGCGCGCCATCTCCTTTTCGTGGAGATGCCCGCTCAGCGCGTAGGGCATGAGATTGTCCTTCAGCGCCGCGGTGTCGTTCTTCCGGCTTGGGGTGGTCCCGGCGCCGGAATAGCCGGAGACGCCGAACAGGTGCGCGGCGCCTTTCAGCGTCTTGCGCACGGGATGGACGCAGAGCTGGCCGGCCGTGGCGTAGCAGCCGGGATTGGAGATCCGCGTGGCGCCGGCCAGGGCCTTGCGGCCGTAGAGCTCGGGCAATCCGTAGACCCAGCGCTGGTCAAAGCGATAGTCCGCAGACAGATCGACGATCACGGTGTCCGGCGCCGCGGCCTCGATGGCCGCCACATACGCGGCCGCTTCGCCGTTGGGCATGGCCAGGATCACCGCGTCCGCGCCGCGCGCGGCGATCTCCTCCGGGCCCAGCGCCTCGAACAGCAGGCCCGACGGTCCGCCGGCTTCAAGGCTCGTCACCGGCTCGCCGGCCATGGCGCGCGACACCGCGAAATCCAGCGCCATGTCGTTGCGCCGGCCGAGAATGGCGATCAGCTCGCGCCCGGCATGCCCGCGCGCGCCCACAAGACCGATGCGCTTCATCAGGAGTCCTCCAGGGTCGGCGGCAGGGCCGCGATCCGCTCCACCATCTCCGGCATGCGGGCGAGGTCGGTCTCGCCGCGCTGGAACACCGTCCAGCGCCCGGTCTTCACCGCGCCGTCGCAGGCGCTGAAATAGAACTCGTTGACCGGGTTATCGCTCCGCGAGCGCCAGTAGAGCCGCGGCGCATAGGCGATGAGGCGTTTCCACACCGCGCCGCCCAGACCCTCGCCGCGGGCCTCGTCCAGCACTGCGAACTTGTCCAGATAGACCGCGTCGCCCAGCCGCGCGGTGATCGCCGCGGCGCGGTAATTCTCCGTCACGAAGGCGTGGTCGAAGGCGAGCCGGTCGAAATACTCCGGCACCGGCGCCCGGCCGAAGCTCTCCTTGATCAAAGCCGCGGTCTTCACCCGGTCGAGATCGGCCTTGCGGTCGATGTCCAGCATGCGCTCGCCGCGGCGCACCAGCGTGCCGGCGCCGGCATGGGTGAAGAGCTCCTTGGCCAGCTGGTCCGGCCGTGTGATCGACACCGAGCTGGACAGCGGAAGATCGTCCAGCAGGCGCTTGATCTCCTGAAGTTTCAGACGCATGCCGCCGGAGACCCAGTCGGCTGCGAACAGCTCGTCCTGGTCGGTGGCCAGGTTGATGGCGCTGATCGGCTGACCGCTTGAGTCCAGCAAGGCGCCGGTGCCGGTCAGGAAGACAATCTTGTAGGGCTGCAGCGCATGGACGAGGGCGCGCACGGCGCTGTCGGCGTTGATGTTCACCAGCCGGCCGTCGGCGGTGTCGCCAAGACAGCCCAGGATCGGCGCCTGGCCGGCCCGGGCCGCGGCGGCCACCTGCTCCAGGCGCACCTTCGTCGGCTCGCCCACGCGCCCCAGCCCGGCCTCGTCGATAAGCTCGGCCTCGAACACGCCCGACGGCACGGCGGCGGCGCGGCCGCCGCAATCGCGCACCGCCTGGACCAGTTTCAGATTGGTGGCCGTCAGCGTGTCGCGCACCACGCCCATGGCGGCGTCCGGGGTGACGCGCAGCCCGTCGCGGCGCTGTTCTGGAAAGCCCGCGGCCTCAAGCGCGGTGTTGAGCTGCGGCCCGCCGCCATGGACCACGACCGGAGCAAGCCCCACCGATTGCAGGAAGGCCAGAGCGGCCGCCAGCGCGTCGAGTTGCTCCTCGATGATCGCGCCGCCCACCTTCACGACCGCGAAGCGTTCCTGGTCCAGGCGCGCGAACCGGTTGAGATACTCCCGGATCTCCTTGCCGTCGCGCATATTGGAGAGCAATTGCACGATGGCCGCGCGCACCGGCGCGCGCTCGGGCGCTTTCTCGGGCGTCGGCGTGTCGGTCATTGCGCGGCGTCCAGAACCAGGCGCTCCATGATCGCCTTCTGCACGTGGAGACGGTTCTCCGCCTCCTCGATCCCCAGGAACGCCTCGGAGTCCACCACCGAGTCCGCCATCTTCACATTGCGGCGCATGGGAAGGCAGTGGCTGGCCACGGCGCTGTCGGTGAGCGCCATCTTGGCGTCGTCCACCATGAAGCCGGCGCCTTTGGCGCGGTAGGCGGTTTCGCCGCCCCAGTTCCCGTAGAAGGGCAAGGCGCCCCAGCTCTTGGCGTAGACGGCGTGGGCGCCCGAATAGCCTTCCTCCATATCGGTGGTCACCGAGAACGTGGTCCCGGCCTCGGCGCAGAAGCGCGTCGCCGCGGTCATGTAGCGCTCGTCGAGCCGATAGACGTCGTCGGGGATCAGAAGCCGGACATTCATGCCGAATTTCGAGGCGATCAGCAGCGCGGAATTGGCCACGGCGGTGTTCAGAGGCTTTGGATGCGGCACCCAGGTGAGCAGGAAATCCTTGCCGCGCACGTCGCCAAGCCGGTCCTGGAGCGCCATCATGTGGGCGAGCTCCTGACAGGGGTGCACGATGGTCTCCATATTGATCACCGGCACGGTGGCGTATTTGGCGTAGGCGGTGATCAGCGGGTCTTCGCGCTCGGCGGTCCAGTCGATGAATTTCGGGAAACAGCGAATGGCGATCAGGTCGGCGTAGCGCGACAGGACGCGCGCCGCCTCGCGCACATGTTCTTCGGGTTCGCCGTCCATCACCGCGCCGTCCTCGAACTCCACCGGCCAGGTCTGGCCGCGCGCGTCCAGGATGACCGCGTGCCCGCCCAGCTGGTGCACGCCGATATCGAAGCTGGAACGGGTGCGCAGGCTGGGATTGAAGAACATCAGCGCCACCGACTTGCCCTTCAGGGCGTCGCCCTCAGGGCTGTCGCGGATCTGGCGCGCGCGGTCGATCAGGCCCTGCAGATCGGCGCGGGACCAGTCTTCGGTGGAGAGGAAATGGCGCATGGCGGCGGGCCTTGTGCAGACAAATTCAAGGCCCTGCGTGTAACGGCGCGCCGCTCCCTTTGCAAACGGATGCTAGAGCGCGCCGGCGCCGGTCTCTTCCAGGGCGGGCGCCGGCATGACGCCGTCCAGCGCGTCGATCAGGCGCTGGTCGCGCTCATAGACGTCCAGAACGAACCGCACCGCGCCCAGACGGTCGGTGACCGCGGTGAAATAGAGAATGTGCACCGGGATCTCGTGCTCCAGGCGCACGCGCACCGTCTCGCCCTCCGCGAACGCCGCGCGCACGTCCGCCGGGCTCCAGCCTTCGCCCTGAAGCACCCAGATCGCCAGCTCGCGCGGATCTCCCACCCGTACGCAGCCCGAGGAGTCGTCCCGGCGCGACAGGGCGAACCCGTCGCGGTGGGGCGTGTCGTGGATGTAGACATTGTGCCGGTTGGGAAACAGAAACTTCACCTCGCCCATGGCGTTGTTCGGCCCCGGCTGCTGGATCACCCGGTAGCGGCTGGCGCCCGACCAGTCGGCCGTGTAGGCGTTGACCCGCGCGCCGGTCTCCAGATCCACCAGGTGATAGCCGTTCGCATAGGCGTAGGAGGGATTGGTGCGGAAGGTCCGCACCCAGCGTGCGCCGAGGCCGCCGGGCGTATACCACCAGGGATGAATCTCCACGATGCTCATGGCCTCGGAGAACACCGGCGTGGAGGCGTAGGTCGATCCGATCTGGGTCTCATGCACCCGCTCCACCCGCCCGCCGGCCCAGGCCTCCAGCCGGTAATCGGCGATGTTCACCCGGATATGCCGGTCGCCGAGATCGGCCGGCAGCCAGCGCCAGCGCTCCAGATTGGCGCGCAGCTGCCCGGCGCGGCGATCCGCTCCGGCGTCCAGCTCCGCGAGGGTCGCCGCGCCCGCGCGCCCGTCGGCGGTCAGGTTGCGCCGGGCCTGAAACCGGATCAGCGCGCTTTCCAGCACCGCGTCGAACTCAAGGCCCGGCTGCCCGGGATCGGCCAGCACGCCAAGCTCGTGCAGACGTGCGCGCAGGGCGTCCACGCGCGGGCCCCGGTCGCCGGCCCCCAGGGCCGGTCCCAGCCCGATCGCGCCCGGCGCGTCCGGCGCCGCGGCGAGGGTGATCAGCGCGGCGCGCAAGGCCTGGTAATCGGGATGCTGCGGGGCCAGCGCCTCAAGGCTCTCCACGATCCCGAGCCCGTCCCGGGCGCGCGCGTACCAGACCATCAGATCCTGATCGCGCACCGGCGTGGTCCAGTCGGGATCCAGATCGCGCGGATCAACCCGGCCGAAGGCGAGATCTTCGGCGTAGGCGAACCAGGCCGCCCGCGCCGCCGCGTCCCGAGCCCGTCCGCGCGGCATGGCGGCCAAAGCCGCCGGATCGGCGTAATCGGCCGGGTCCAGCCCGTGGGTCCAGGCTTCGGAAAGCGCATCGCCCAGCGCGTCGATCTCCGTCTCGCTCCAGGGCGCCGACCAGACGCGGACCTGCGCGGCGGCCGGGGCGGGAAGGGCGGTCAGGGCGAGCAGGATGATGAGCGTAAAGATGAAGGCGGCGCGCCGCATGACCCTCTCCCCCCGAAGCGGTGTGAGCGCTCAGGGTAGCAAATCGTCGCCGGCAGGGGGAGGCGAAACCGGCCCGGCGCGCCGCCGCTCGCAGTGTTGTGACTTGGCGGGCGGGCGCCGCGCGCCAATGTTACGGACAAGCCCCAAAAGGAGACCGCCATGCGCCTCGCCCTGACCGCCGCCCTGTCGGCCTGCGCCTTCACCGCCGCCGCCTGCGCCCAGGAGGCCGGCGACTTCGTCCGGCCCGCCGGGCCGGACGCCGGCCTGCCAGACGGGCTCGAACAGGCGGTGTTCGCCTCGGGGTGCTTCTGGTGCACCGAAGCTGATTTCGAGAAGCTCGACGGCGTGGTGGAGGTGGTCTCCGGCTTTGCGGGCGGCGAGGAGGAGAATCCCGGCTATTACGAAGTCGTGCGCGGCGAGACCGGGCACGCCGAGGCGGCGCGGGTGATCTATGATCCGGAGCAGGTGAGCTATGAAGCGCTGCTGGATCATTACTGGGTCAATGTCGATCCGTTCGACGGTCAGGGTCAGTTCTGCGATCGCGGCGCCAGCTATGCGCCCTTTATCTTTCCTGCGAGCGAGGCGCAGGCGGACGCCGCCCGTGAGAGCCTGTCCGAGGTGGAGGCGCGCTTCGAGCGTTCGGTGGCGGTGGCGATCGAGCCGCTGGACATGTTCTGGCCGGCCGAAGCCAACCATCAGGACTACGCCGAGAAGAATCCGATCCGCTATCAGCGCTATCGCTTCGGGTGCCGGCGCGATCAGCGCCTGCGTCAGGTCTGGGGTGACGCGGCGCTGTCCGGCGCGCCGTAGCTCTCCCGCCAGCTTTCCACCTGGCGCTCATACTCGGCGTCGCGCTCCAGAGGGTCATAGCCCTCGGCAAGGAACAGCCCGTAGACGCGCTCGCGCCCGCCGCCGAGCGCGATGCGAATCTCGCCCGCCGGCTCGAACCGGGCGAAATCACGGGCCATGAGCGGGATTTCCCGGGGCCGTTCGGAGACGATCAGCACCGGTCCGGACACGTCTTCCGGGAGGGGCCATTGGGCCTCGGCGAAATTGTGGGCGCCGGCCTGGCGCATCCACATGTAGAGCGGCTCGTCGAAACCGCCATAGCGCTGCATCTGATGGAAATCATTGCGGTTGTCGAAGGCGAGCGCCTGCGCGCCCGTCTCCTCGACGGCGCGCTCCACCGCCGCTACGGTCTCCGGCCACTGGCGCACGCGCTTGTAGGCGTTGGCGAAGCCGGCGGCGTCGGAGAGCGGGATCGACGCGGCGAAGGCCAGCAAGGCGGCCCCCCCGGCCAGGTGGAGCGCCAGCGAAACCGCCACCGCGCCGCGCCGCCAGCGCGGCCCGGCCAGCACGTACCAGGCGACCAGGATCGTCCCGGCGGCGTAGGCGGAGGCCGCCCAGTTGGCGTGGGCGCGGCTGATGAAGGCCTGCAGGGATACGATCAGGATTGGGGGAACGGTGAACAGCACCAGCATCAGGCGGGGACGCGCCTGATTCCAGCCCCGCGCGCTGGTGCGGGCGATCTCCACCACGGCCATCACCAGCAGGACCAGCGTGATCGGGCCGAACACGCCGAACTGCGCGCCCAGGAAGTCTGCAAGCTCGGCGATATCGAACAGCGTTCCGGTCCAGTTGGCGTTGGCGGCGGTATGGCTGACCGTGGCGAAGTCGTTCGCGGCGTTCCAGGCGAGATTGCCGGACAGCAGCGCCAGCACGACGCCGCCCGCCGCGGCGCCCTGAAGCGAGACCAGCGCGCGGCGCGTGGGCGCGTCCATGAGCACCGACAGGACGGCGCCGATAAGGAAATAGAAGGCGGCGTATTTGGCCAGGAACGCCCAGGACACCGCGAGCCCAAGGCCCAGCGCATGGGGCCAGCTCGGCCCGTCGCGCAGGCGGGCGAGACAGTAGAGCCCCGCCGCCCAGCCGGTCATCATCACCGCGTCGGTGGAGATGATCTGGCTCGACAGCCAGACGCCCGGCATCACCGCCCACAAAATCGCCGCCAGGGCGCCGGTGCGCGTGTCGAACAGGCGGGCGGCGGCCAGCCCGAGAAATGCGGCCGTCGCGGCGTGGAGGAACGGCGCAGCCAGGCGCACCGCCCAGTCGGCGTTTCCGAACACCGCCGTGGTGGCCGCGATCACCCAGGCGATGAGCGGCGGCTTGGAGAAATATCCCCAGTCCAGCTCGCGCGACCACAGCCAGTACTGGGTCTCGTCGGCGTACAGGCTGTTGGGGTCGGCGATCATCGCCGCAAGACGCACCAGCACGAGGCCGCAGACGACCGCTGCGGCGGTGCGGGCGGTGAGCAGTCGGTCGAGGAGGGATAGCTGAGACATGGCGGCCTTGTGGCGCGGGGGCGACCGGGTGTCAAAGCCAACATTCCCCGCGGCGTCGCCACTTCAGGCGACTCGGGTCTGGCCGGCCCTTTCGGCGTCTCGGGCGTCAGGCCTGTTGCTTCAGAGCCACATTCGGAAACTGAACACGATCTCGAGGCTCTTGAATGGAACCATTTATCAACGGGCGGATGGTGGACCACCGGCGTCCCTTGCCGCCGCATCCTCCCGCCCATAAAGAAAATTCGCCGAATCCAAGTTTGGAAAACATTCCGCCCCCGGAACACCGGCCTTGCTGGGTGTTACATGTCTGTCATTTCCTCGTCACCGAACCGTCAGCTCACGCGGCTAGGCCGCTCCCAACGCGGAGGCGTGGGGTCGCCGCATCTGTCCCGGTCGAACGAGGGGAACTCTCACCATGGCTATTTTCAAGAAGCTCAGCTACGGCGCGTCCATCGCCGCACTGATGGCGCTGGCGCCCGTCGCCGCCGTCGAAGCCCAGCAGACCACTGCGTCTGTACGCGGCTCCATCACCGACGCCTCGGGTGCGCCGCTGAACGGGGCGAGCGTCACGCTCATCCACACGCCCACCGCCTCGGTGAGCACCACCAGCACCAATAATGGCGGGACGTTCTCGCAGTCCAACCTGCGCGTCGGCGGCCCGTACCGCATCACCGTCGAGCAGGCCGGCTTCGAGCCCCGCATCCTGGAGGACGTCTTCCTTCAGCCGGGCTCGCAAAACCCGCTGCGCATCACCCTGCGCACGGCGGCGCAGTCCGACACCATCATGGTGCGCGGCCAGCGCCTGGACAGCCTGTCGCTGGACAACGGCATCGGGTCGGTGTTCTCCGCCCGCGAGCTGGCGAGCCAGCCCTCGCTCAACCGTGACTTCTCCGACGTGCTCGCCCGCGACCCGCTGGTCAGCTCCAATGGCGGCGGCGAGTTGAATATTGGCGGCCTGTCCTCCAAGCTCAACAGCCTGACCATTGACGGCATTGCGGTCCAGGAAGAGTTCGGCATCAACTCCAGCGGCGTCTTCCCGTCCCAGCGCCCTCCCATCGACATTGACGCCATCGAGGCCGTCTCGGTCTCGGTCGCCGACTTCTCGGTGCTGAACTCCGGCTTCCAGGGCGGCCAGGTCAACGTCGTGACCAAATCGGGCACGAACGAATTTGACGGCGTGCTCGGCTATTACTTCACCGACGATTCGATGGTTGGCGAGAACGCCTTCGGCCGCGAGTTCGACGCCGGCGACTTCTCCGAAGAAGAAATCTCCCTTAATGTCGGCGGACCGATCATCCGCGACCGCCTGTTCTTCTTCGTGAACTATTCCCAGTTTGAACGTGAATCGCCGATCAACTTCAATTTCGGCGACACCGATCCGGAAATCTTCAACATTGTCCGCGGCATCTCCCAGGACGTGCTCGGCTTTGATCCCGGCAATAAGGGCGGGCTCAACGCGGCCAACGAAACCGACCGCCTGCTGACCAAGTTCGACTGGAACATCACCGATCAGCACCGCGCCACCTTTACGTACCTGAACCTGGTGGAGACCCAGGTCGGCAGCTTCGGCACGTTCGACCTGCCCACCGCCGCGCGCACCGAGGATCTGGAGACCAACCAGTATTCCGGCGAAATCTTCTCCGACTGGAGCGACAATTTCTCCACCGTCGTTCGTGTCGGCCTGAAGGAAACCGATTTCAGCCGTACGCCGATCGGCCAGGCCGGCGGCGCGTCGGGCTCCAACTTCTCGGCCATCCAGATCCGCGACATTGCGGCGGACGATCCGTACTTCGCGGCCAACGGCCTCGACGGCGCTGCGCTGATCGGCTCCTCGCCGATCTCGATCAATCTGGGTCCGGACCGGTTCGACCAAGCCAACGCGATCAATGACGAGCTGTTCACTTTCTATGCTCAGGGCGACTATGTGCTGGGCGACCACACGATCTCGTTCGGCGGCCAGTACGAAGACTACGCGGTCGAGAACGTGTTCGTGCCCGGCTCCGCCGGTGTCGCGGTCTCCGAAGGCCTGGACACCTTTGCTGACGGCTTCGTGAACGATTACTTCGTCGATTTGCCGGCAAGCGGCGACGTGACCGACGCGATCACCAATCTGGCATACACGCAGTTGTCGCTGTTCGCGCAGGACACCTGGACCATCACCCCGTCCCTGGAACTCACCGGCGGCCTTCGCTACGAGCGCTTCTCGCAGGACGATCTGGCCCCCGAGCGCCTGCCGGTGACCATCAACGGCGTGACCACCTCGTTCGAGGACGCCTACGGCATCTCCGGCCGCGATAATCTCGACGGCATCGATATCTTCCTGCCGCGCCTCGGCTTCAACTATTCGTTCAGCGACGATCTGACGATCCGCGGCGGCTTCGGCCTCTATGCCGGCGGCGACCCGCAGGTCCTCCTGGCAAACCAGTTCGTGCCGCTGACCTTCCGCGGTTCGCTGAGCGATATCGACAACTTCGACGGCGGTCAGATTCCCCAGAACGCCCGCGATCAGATCGCCGACGCGGCGGCCAACGCCAACGGCGACGCGGTTCCGGCTTTCGGCGTGCTGGATCCGGGCTTTGAAATCCCCTCCCAGTGGCGCTTTGCTCTGGCGCTGGATTACAATCTCGACCTGAACCGGTTCGGCATGGGCGACGATTACAGCGTCACGCTCCAGGCCGTCCGCAGTGAAGCCAACAACGCCGCGCTGCAGCAGAACCTGCTGTGGTCGGGCCTTCGTGACGACATCCCGCAAACCGGCGTTGCGCCGGACGGGCGTCCGATCTACGCCAATATCGACGCTCTGGGCATCGCCGGCGCGCCGATCCTTCTGACCAACACCGATGACGGCTTCGCCACGCAGCTCTCGGCGCAGATCGCGAAAACCTACGATTTCGGCTTCACCTTCGACGTGTCCTACACGTGGCAGGAAGCAGAAGTGGTCAACGATCTCAGCTCCAGCCGGGCGATCTCTAACTTCCGCGGTCAGTATGGCCCGGATCGTCAGAACGGGACGGCCTATCCGGCGCCCAGCGCCTCGGAGCACGGCTTCAATGTGTTCCTGCAGTATGAGAACGAGTTCATCGCCGACCTGACCTCGAGCTTCACCCTCTTCGGCCGGATTGCCTCCGGCCGCCCGGCCAGCTACGGGATGCGCTCGTTCAGCCATCTCTTCGGCAACCCGGCTGACAGCGAATTCGCCTACGGGAACAACGATCCGCTCTACATCCCGACCATCAACGCGGCCGGCACAGGGTTCGACGATCCCAACGCCACCTTCGCCGACGCCGACGTGGAAGCTGATCTGCTGGAGTTCATCCAGGCCCGTGGTCTGGAAGGGTATCAGGGGTCGTTCGCGGCGCCGGGCGCTGATCGCGGACCGTGGACCCAGCGCTGGGACTTCGGCTTCGAGCAGGAGCTTCCGGGCATTCCGGGCGCCGAGCGCTTCGTGGGCGACAATAATCTGAAGCTCACGATCGATATCCAGAACGTCCTGAACCTGATCAGCGACGACTGGGGTCAGCGTCTTAATGGACCGAGCTTCGGTGGCGAAACCGTGGCGCGGGTGAACCTCGTCGACAGCGCCACCGGCAACACGCTGCGCGGCAATGCCGGCGAGCCGGTCTGCGGCATCGATACGACCTGCGTATACGATTACCAGTTCCTGGAAACCGACGCCTCGGGTGAGGACATCATCTCCGAGAACTTCGGAGCCAGCGTCTGGCGCGCCCGCATCGGCATCCGCTACGAGTTCTAGGACCCGTACGGATCACCGTTGAGGTGAGACGAAAAGAGGGGCGGTCCGGCATGCGCCGGACCGCCTTTTCTTTATATGAAATCAATTGGGTGGAGTAGATCCGGCGTCGCGAAACCGTCAATCGGACGCGATAGGGTCAGCGCTCTGCGAAACGAGAGGGGAGAACGCATGGCACAGGGTCTTTCACCGGTCTCAAGACGGTTCATTCTGGGGTCTGCGGCCGCCGGCGCGGCGGCGTCCCTGGCGGCGGGCTGCCGGGTCTCCGGGCTTGAGGGCGCGAGCCCGGTCTTCCGCAATGATCCGTTTTCCCTGGGCGTCGCCTCTGGCGATCCGGCGGCCGACGGCTTCGTGCTGTGGACGCGCCTGGCGCCGAACCCGCTCGATCCTGACGGCGGCATGGCGGGCGAGCCCGTGGACGTCGCCTGGGAGATCGCCGAGGACGAGGCGTTCACGACGGGGCTGCGCTCCGGCGTCGAGCGCGCTCTGCCCGGCCATGGCCATTCGGTGCACGCCGAAATTCACGGCCTACCGGCGGGCCGGACCTATTTCTACCGCTTCCACGCCGGCGGGGTGACGAGCCCGGTGGGCCGCGCGAAGACCGCGCCCGCCTATGGCGCGAGCCTCGACGCCATGAAGATCGCCTGGGCCAGCTGCGCCCATTACGAGCAGGGCTTTTTCCACGCCTATCGCGACATGGCGGCGGAAAACGTCGATCTGATCATCCACACCGGCGATTATATCTATGAGAGCAGCTGGGGGCCGCAGGTGCGCCGCCACGTGGTTCCAGAACCCTATACGCTGGCCGATTACCGGATGGTCCACGCCCTCTATCGCCTCGATCCGGACCTGCAGGCGGCGGCCGCCATCGCGCCCTGGCTGATGACTTGGGACGATCACGAGGTTGACAACGATTACGCCGGCGACACGTCGGAGGAGCCCGACGTCAGCCTTGCCGATTTCCGGGCCCGCCGCCTGGCGTCCTATCAGGCCTATTGGGAGAACATGCCGCTGCGCCGCCGCTCCATGCTGGAGCGCGCCTCGGGGCGCATGCGGATCTGGGGTCAGACCGTGTTCGGCGATCTCGCCGAGGTGAACATGACCGACGGGCGCCAGTTCAAGACGCCCATGGCCTGCCCCACCGAAACCGATCGCGGCGGCAATCTCATCGCCCGCGACTGCGCCGAGCGCCTGGACGAAAGCCGCACTTATCTAGGCGAGGCCCAGGAGCGCTGGCTGCGCTCGTCCTTCGCCCGCTCCGGCGCGGCGTGGAGTTTTCTGGTGCAGCCCACCCTGTTCTCGCAATTCCACGGCTCCGACCGGGACACCGGCGCGCCCAACGCCTGGTCGGACGGCTGGGACGGCTATCCGGCGGCGCGCCAGCGCATGGTGGACACGTTCGCCTATCGTGAAGACGCCGACCCCATCGTGCTGGGCGGCGACACTCATTGCTACTGGGTCAGCGAGGTGAAGACCGACTATGACGATCCGGCGAGCACCTGCGTGGCTTCCGAATTCGTCACCACGGCCGTCACCAGCCACCACACCAATCACGACGCCTTCGCCGCCAACGTCCCCAACTTCCCCCATATCAAGCATTTCGACGCCCGCGAGCGCGGCTACGGCCTGATCGACCTGACCAAGGAGCGCGCCCTGGTCTCCTTGCGCACCGTGGGCGAGGTGAAGCGCCGCGACGGCTACGCCCCGGCCGACCAGAAGCAGTTCGTGGTCGAGCGCGGCGCGCGGCGGCCGGTGGAGGTTTAGAGAAAGGCGCCGCCAAGAAAACGCCCCGCCGGACCGGTCCAGGCGGGGCGGCAGGCGGTTCGCGAGGGGTCACGAGCCGTGAGAGGGTTTACTCCGCGTGGCCGGCGGCCGGGGCGCCCGCGCCTTCGGCGGCGACGGCGGAGATATAGTCCTGGCGGGCCTTGTTGGCGTCGATCTCGCGGGCCACGCGGACATCGTCCTCCTGCAGCGCGTCGGGATCGAGATCGGCGAAGTGCATGACGCCCATGTCTTCGTAGCATTTGCGGATCTTCGGGCCCCAAAGGCCGATATCCTTGACGATGGGCACGATGCGCTGGAACAGCATGGTCTGGTAGAGCTTCACGATTTCCGAGTTCTGAGCGAACTCGTCACACGCTTTCGCGGGCAGGCCGACCATGTCATAGACCACCGTGCTGCGGGTCATGCGGTCGCGCATGAGATAGCAGGCCTCCACCAGAAACTCTTCGCGCTCGTCGCGCTCTTTCTGGGTCAGCTGCGGGTAGTAGTCGCGAAGCGAAATCCGGCCGAACGCCACGTGCCGGCTCTCGTCCTCCATGACATAGGCGTTGACCATGCGCGCCAGCGGGTTCTGGGCGATGTCGCGGATCGTGCCGAAGGCGGCCAGGGCGAGGCCTTCGATCACCACCTGCATGGCCAGATAGGTGACGTCCCAGCGGCTGTCGGACAGGGCCTGATTGATCAGCTCCTGCAGGGGATCGGTCATGGGATAGGCGACGCCGAACTTGTTTAAAAGCTTCTTGTAGGCCTCCACATGGCGGGCCTCGTCCATCACCTGGGTGGCGGCGTAGAATTTGGAATCAAGGTCCGGCACCGCCTGGACGATTTTCGAGGCGGCCAGAAGCGCGCCCTGTTCGCCCTGCAGGAACTGCGAGATGTTCCAGGCTTGGCCGTGGCGGCGCAGCTCGGCTTTTTCCTTCGGCGTCATCTTCGCCCAGATGTCCGAGCCCCAGATCGGCACCGCCTCGTCGGGCATCTCCATGGGGTTTTCCGGGTCGAGCTCCAGCTCCCAGTCGATGCGCTCCAGCGCATCCCACTGCATGTCCTTGCCCTTCTGGTAGAGGTGCATGAGCGTCGTGCGCCCCTCGTCGAACCGCCAGTCGAAGACGGTCTCGAACGCGTTGGGCACATGCCAGTGAGCGTCGATGTCGGGCATGGGATAAAGATCGCGCAGCGCGGTCATGGCTGTCCTCCACGGGTCATGCGGAAGGCCTGCGCGCACCTTTATCCGTCACGGGCGCGCCGACCCGCCGCGCCGGTCCGCTCCTCTGACGGGATACGTGAACGGCGTTCACAAATGAAGATGACGGAGAAAGGGGGGCTTTGGCAACCCCCGCCGGACCTCGCGCGCTATCTTGGCCGGGACGGTGGGACCGCCCCGCAGGGCTTCCGCCCTGCGCCCCCGATCTGCGCTGTGGAACCGCATCGGCCCCGCCCGGTTGACGCGCCTGCGAGGGCGCGCGAGTCCTCACGCCTTCCAGCCTCAAGGACCCTCCCATGCGCAGCCTGCTCTTCGTTCCCGGCTCCCGGCCCGAACGCATCGCCAAAGCCCTGTCGGCCGGGGCGGACGAAACCTGCGTCGATCTGGAGGACGCCGTGGCGCCGTCCGCCAAGGACGAGGCCCGCGATGCGGTGCTGGCGCAGCTCACCGAAGACCGCCGGTTCGGCGTGCGGGTCAACCCGCTGGAGAGCGAATGGGGCCGCGACGATGTCGATGCGCTGGCCGGTCATGGCGCCGACGCCGCCTTCGTCATCCTGCCCAAGGTGGAAAGCGCGGGCCAGGTGGAGATCCTTGCCGCCGCGCTGGGCCCGGCCGGCGCGGGCGGGATCATTCCGGTCATCGAAAGCGCCGCAGGTCTGCGCGAGGCCTGGGCGATCGCGTCGGCGCCCGGCGTGCGCGCGGTGCTCTTCGGCGGCGACGATCTGGCCGCCGATCTCGGCGTGCCTTTGGCGTGGGAGCCCTTGCTGTTCGCGCGCTCGCAGGTGGTCGCCGCCTGCGCCGCGGCGAACGTGCCCGCCATTGACGGACCCTATCCGGACATGAAGGACGAGGCGGGTCTGCTCACCGAGACCGAGCGGGTGAAGGCGCTGGGCTACACCGCCAAGGCCTGCATCCATCCGGGGCAGATTTCCGGCGTGACGCATGTCTTCACGCCGGCGGCCGAGGAGATCAGCCACGCCGAACGCGTCCTCGCCGCGCTGGACCAGGCGGGCGGGGGTGCGGCGATGCTGGACGGCAAGCTGGTCGAGGCGGGCCTGGTCCGGCGCGCCCGCCGCGTCCTCGAGCGCGCCCGGGCTGCCGGCGCCGCGCCGATGCAGTGACCCGGCGGCCCCGCCCGGCGCTGCTGCGCCGCGGCTGACCGTCCGGCCCGTCACCGGTCGCGGGCGCGGCGGGCGCGTGCTACATCCTCTTTCCTCCCGCAGACTTTGACGGATGTCCATGACCGAAACCCGCCGCACCGCCAAGCTCCTGGTCCGCAACGCCGTGCTCGGTGACGTGGACGCCATCCTGGCGCTGCAGAACCGCGCCTATCCCAACATGACGCCGGACCTGCCGGCCATGATCAGGGGCCAGATCGCCGCCTTTCCCGACGGCCAGTTCGTTGTGGAGTATGAAGGCGAGATCGTCGGCTGGTGCGCCAGCTTCATCATCGACGAGGCCAGCGCCTTCGCGCCCCATGACTGGGCCGGCATCACCGGCGGCGGGTTCGCCGCCCGCCACGATCCCGACGGCGACTGGCTCTACGGCATGGAGGTGGCGGTGGACCCCGGCCGCCGGCGCCTCAGGATCGGCCAGCGCCTGTACGATGCGCGCGTCTCGGTGTGCGAGGACTGGGATTTGAAGGGCGTCGTCTTCGGCGGCCGGCTCTCCGGCTTCAAGCGCAAGCGCAAGACCTACAAGACGCCGGAATCCTATCTGGCGGCCGTGGAGGCGCGCGAGATCAAGGACCCGGTGCTGAACTTCCAGATCCGCATGGGCTACGAGCCCGCCGGCGTGCTGCGCGGCTATTATCCCGAAGACGCCGACGCCGCCGGCCACGCCGCGCGCATGGTCTGGCGCAATCCCAGCTGGGAGGAGGGCGCCGCCGGCCCGTCGCGCCCCTGGGCCTCGACGGTGCGCGTGGCCGCCGTGCAGTACCAGATGCGCGCGGTGGAGACCGTCGCCGAGTTCGAGAAGAACGTGGAGTATTTCGTCGATGTCTGCGCCGACTACCGCGCCGATTTCTGCCTGTTCCCGGAAATGTTCACTGTGGCCCTGCTGGCGCTGGAGAAACGCCGCCTCAGCCCCGAGGAGAGCATCGCCGCGCTGAGCAAGTACACGCCGCGCTTCATCGAGTTCATGAGCCAGCTGGCCGTGCGCTACAACATCAACATCGTCGGCGGGTCCCATCCCACCAAGACCGATGACGGCGACATCCAGAACGTCGCCTATGTCTTCCTGCGCGACGGCTCGGTCCACGCCCAGGAGAAGATCCACCCCACCCCGAACGAGAAATACTGGTGGAACATCAAGGGCGGCGACACGGTGGCGGCGATCCCGACAGATTGCGGCCAGATCGGCGTGCTGATCTGCTACGACTCCGAATTCCCCGAACTGGCGCGGCGCCTCGTGGACGAGGGCGCCAAGATCATCTTCGTGCCCTACGCCACCGACGACCGGCCGGGGCATTTGCGGGTGCGCTACTGCTCCCACGCCCGCGCCATCGAGAACCAGATCTATGTGGTCACCGCCGGAAACGTGGGCAATCTGCCTGGCGTGGAGAACATGGACGTGAACTACGCCCAGGCCGCCGTCATCACGCCGTGCGACTATCCCTTCGCCCGCGACGGCCTGGCCGCCGAGGCCAGCGAGAACGTCGAGACCATCGCCGTCGCCGACCTGCATCTGGACGCCCTCAACGAGGCCCGCCGCTCCGGCACGGTTCGAAACCTGCGCGACCGCCGGTTTGATCTGTATCGGATCGTCTGGACGGACCGGGGGTAGGCGGCGGCCTTTCGAAACATTCATATGACCGCATTTCGATTGTTAGGTACGCCTGACACATCGAAACGGGAGGTCATCATGAAAATTGTCGCGGGCGCACTTCTCGCTGCAAGTCTCTTGGCGGGCGCCGCCTTCGGTCAGACCAGGGCGGTGCTGCCGGACGGCGCCGAGATCGAGCATGTGCGGGTTCACCCGCTCTACGCCGCGCCGTATTCCTGCGCCGAGCACTGGGCCGGGCAGCTCCCCACGGTGGGCGATGCGCTTGGAACCGATTGTTACGTTACCGGCCCGGTGGAGACCCCGGACGGCGGCATGGTCTTTCGCCCCTATCGCACCGACGGACTGACGAACGAGGACTGGTTTTCCTGGGGCGAGCCGGTGCTTGCGCCGTTCGACGCCGAGATCGAGCGGGTGATGGAGAATGAAACCGTAAACCGGCCCGGCCATGTGGGCCGGCCTCCGGCGGGCATGATCCTCCTGCGGCGCGGCGACGGGCTGATGATGGTGTACGCCCATATCGCCGAGCCGCGCGTGACCGCTGGCGAAACGGTTCGCGCCGGCGACGTCCTGGCCGTCGTCGGCAATAACGGTTTCGGGCGCAGCCCCCATATCCATCTGGGCGCTTGGCGCGGAAACACCCCGGTGCAGATCATCTGGGACCAGCGGGCCATGGGCGCGCTCATGAGCGACATGCCCTAGCCTTGGATCACACCCGCACCGTCAGCGCCGCCTTGGCCGGCGCGGTGTTGGTGAGGATGCGGGTGTAGGCGTCCAGCGCGCCGTCGCCGCCGGAGAGCTCCTTCTCCTCGAACAGGCGTGCGCCCTCTTCGGCGAAGCCGGTCCAGTCGGCGGCGTAGCGCTTTGAGAACTCGGCCGGACCCCATTGCGAGATGCGGGTCGCCACATGGTCGGGGGCGAAGAAGAAGACCGGTTTCGGGCCGGGCAGGCCCTTGGGCGGTTCGGCGTGTTCCCAGTGGGCGGCGCCCACCCTGATGTCGCCGGCCAGCGCGTCGCCGAGGGCGGTGTGGATCGCGGTGGTGATCTGGTTGTCGCCGGCGAAGTCCACCACCAGGCGCTTCGGCTCCGGTTTCAGCTCACTTACGGCGTCATAGAGCGTCACCGCGTCGAAATAACCGGTATCGGTGACGAATCCCACGGAGCGCGGCGACGTCATCGCCTCCACGGACACCCCGTCCGGGCGGTCTTTTGACACCAGCCAGGCCAGAGCCAGCGCGGTCTTGCTGGAGGCGCTGGTGAGCGAAATCCGGCGCGCGCCGAAGCAATCATGGTCGCGAAGATGCAGGTTTATCAACCAGCTGGTCAGAAACAGCGGCTGCAGCACCATCTGTACGGTCTCGCGCGTCGGGGCGTAGGCGGGATCGCCGGCGCATCGTGTGTAGCGGTTATACGCCGCCGGCAGATCGGCCCGGTGGGGCGAGGCGTCGATGAACGCGTTCGGGCTCAGACGCGCCGGCTCCACGACCAGCTCGCTCGCCGCGGGGAGGTAGCCGTAGATCCGCTCACCGGGCTCCAGACCCTCCACCCGGCTCTCCGCCACGTCGGCGAATCCCCACACCGGGAGGTGTCCGCCGTCCTGCGCAGGAAAGAAATTCCAGTAGCCCATGATGTCGCCATAAGCGGCGTAGGTGATGTTGTTCGCTGTCATCGCAAAGCGCCGAACGGCCAGGCGCGCCTGACCATCCTTCAGCGGCGCGGGCGCCGTCTCGACGAGCTTAACCTTTGAAATATCTTGCTTGTTGATGTTCAACGCCCAGCCCATGCGGCACTCCTGTTTCTGACGAACGCCCATGCTGGCCCGCCGCCGCCGCCACGTCGAGCCCCGGGGCCGATCCGCTTGCACCGCGCCCGGGCGGCCTTCGCCCCATCGTATTTTCCTTGCATGGATCTACTCCCTCCCCGAGGGTCGCGCGATGACACGTTTCGCCCTGCTGCTCCTTGGACTGGTGCTGGTTTCCGCGCTCGCCGCGAGCGTCTTTCTCCATGGCGCCCGCCATCCTGAAGGCCTCTCCCTGCGGGAGATCGGCCAACGGTCGGGAGAGGCGTATGTCTATGGATTTCCGCTGGTTTTGATGGACGAGACCCGCGCGTCGATGCTGGCGCAGCGCGGCGCCGCGCCGAACACGCTGGTCCATGTCCGCGATCTGCCCGGATATGGCGACGAGACGGTGGTGCGGCCCAATCGCGACACGCTGTATTCGCTGGCCTGGCTGGACCTTTCGGCGGGGCCGGCCGAACTCTCATGGCCGGACACCGGTGGGCGTTACTGGCTGTTTCAGGTGATGGATTCCTGGACCGACGTGGCCGGGGCGCCGGGGTCACGCACACAAGGGTCCGGCCCCGGCCGGGCCTTCATCACCGGTCCGGGCTGGCGCGGGGTGGCGCCGGCCGGGGCGATCCACGTGCGCGTCTCGACCCGCTCCGCCTGGATCATCGGGCGTGTCGCGGTGGCGCCCGACCCGTCCGACCTGAACGCAGGACGCGCCCTTCAGGATGGATTTTCCCTGCGCGCTCCGCGCGTTGAGGCGCCCCGGCCGGTCGGCGGCCCGCTGGCTGCGTCCGCTGGGGACGGGCGGCCGGCGGACCGTGTGACAGCCCTGCCTGCGACGGCCTATTTCGCCAGGCTTGCGCAGCTCATGGGACGCGAAGGGGTGAGGCCTGAGGACGGTCCGGCCCTGCGGCGCTATTCGTCCATCGGCCTGTTTCCCGGCGCCTTTGACCAGACCGGCAAGGGCTGGATCGCCCGGCGCGCCGCCGCCCGCGGCGTCGCGGTCGCCCGCCGTCGGCTGGCCGAAGCGGTGAACGGCGCCGCGCCCGGCCCCACCGGCTGGCGCACGGCGACCGAGGGGCTCGGCGATTATGGCGCGAACTATGGTTTGCGCGCCGGCGTGGCGCTGATCGGACTTGGCGCCAACCGGGCCGAAGATGCGATCTATCCCCGCGCCGATCAGGACGCCCAGGGCCGGCCTCTGCAGGGCGATCACGTTTATCAGCTGCGGTTTGCGCCGGGCGAAACGCCGCCGGCGGCCGCCTTCTGGTCGCTGACCGCCTATGACGCCGACGGATTTCTCCTTGATACGCCGCGTCACGCTTTGGGAGACCGGGACGCTCTGGCGTTCGGCGCCGATGGCGGTCTCGAGCTGGTGATCGCGGCCCGGCGTCCGGAGGGTGTTCCAGAGGCCAATTTCCTGCCGGTGAGCCCCGGCGCGCCGTTCGCACTCACCGCCCGGCTCTATGATCCCGAACCCCGCGCGCTCAGCGGCGACTGGACCATGCCGCCGGTGGAACGGATCGACTGATCATTCCGCCGCCCGGGCCTCCGCCGGCTCTGAGGTGTCCACGGGGCCCAGCCGCCCGCGATCGCCGGCCCGGCCGAAGCGGATATGCCCGTCCTCCAGCCCGCCATAGCGGATCGTCATCATGTCCTTGATATAGTTCTGGTAAGTGCGCCAGGGCGCCGTCGAACCCTGCCGGGGCAGATCGGGCAGGGCGCGCTGGACATAGCCTGAAGAGAAGTCCAGCAGCGGTAGGGTTTCAAGATCGGCGGGCGGTTCCGGGACCGCGTAGTCGGCGCCGGTGCGGGCCATGTGGTTGAGCATGCGGCACACCCGCTCGCAGGTCAGGTCGATCTTCAGCGTCCAGCTGGCGTTGGTGTATCCGAAGGCCAGCGCCATGTTGGGAACGTCTGACAGCATCATGCCGCGATAGGTGACATGGTCGGGCGCGTGGAAGGGCCGGCCGTCGACGCGGATGTCCACCGCGCCGCCCACCTGCATGGCGAGGCCCGTGGCGGGGATGATCAGGTCCGCCTCCAGATGCGCGCCTGATTTCAGCTGAATCCCGGTCGCGGTGAAGCGATGGATATGGTCGGTGACGATGTCGGCCGAGCCGCTTTTCAGCGCGTCGAAGAAGTCGCCTTCCGGCGCCAGGCAGAAACGCTGGTCCCAGGGATTATAGGACGGCTCGAAATGCTTCTCGACCGGGAAGTCCTCGCCGAGAGTCTCGCGGATCTGCTTGATGACGCCCTTCTTCACAAAGCCGGGCGCCCGGCGCGCCAGGTTGAAGAAGAAGATCGCCAGCGCGATATTCTTCGCCCGCGTCAGCGTGTAGGCCGCCCGGCCGGGCAGAACCTTGCGCAGGACATCGGCGACGGCGTCGCGCGACGGGCGCGCGGCGATATAGCTGGGCGAGCGCTGCAGCATGGTGACGTGGGCGGCCTTGTCGGCCATGGATGGAACCAGCGTGATCGCGGTCGCGCCGGATCCGATCACCACCACGCGCTTGCCGGCGTAGGGCTGATCCTCCTTCCAGAGCTGGGGATGGATCACCTCGCCCTTGAAGTCCTCAAGACCTGGAAAGTCGGGCATGTAGCCGCTTTCATAGCGGTAATAGCCCGAGCACATGATCACGAAGCGCGCCTTGTAGACCTGAGTCGCGCCGTCCTGCTCGGCCGTTATCGTCCAGCGCGCCTCCTGCGTGCTCCAGCCGGCGGAGATCACACGGGTGTTGAGCTGGATATGCCGGTCGATGCCGGCTTCACGCGCCGTGTCGCGGATATAGGTGCGGATGCTCTCGCCGTCGGCGAACACCTTGCCGTCCGTCCAGGGCCGGAAATTATAGCCGAACGTGTACATGTCGCTGTCGGACCGGATGCCGGGATAGCGGAACAGATCCCAGGTCCCGCCCAGATCGGCGCGCGCCTCAAGAATGCGATAGCTGCGCCCGGGGCTCTTGTCCTGCAGGTGCCAGGCCGCGCCGACGCCGGACAGGCCCGCGCCCACGATCAGCACGTCCAGCTCCTGCGGCTGGGAGGCGGTGAGGGTGTCTACGCCCATGTCAGGTCTCCTCCGCGCCGGTCTTTCGCCGGCCGGAGATTATGTGAACACCGTTCACCAGGCCATGCAAGAGCCGGGGGTGGGGTGCAGGCCAATTCGGGGCCGGCTATTGCAGGGTGTCGCGCACGGTTACGGCCATCGCCGGGTGATCGGTGAACACCCCGTCCACTCCGAGCCGGTAGAGGACGGCGAGTTCCTCCTCCACCGTGGCGCCGGTGATCGGCGTGCGGTCGGCGCGCACCGTCCAGGTGTGCACCTCCAGGCCCAGCGCGTGGGCGGCCTCGACATAGCCGGTGCTGCTTCCGTCGGGATTGACGATGACGCCCTTGAACGCCCCGACGCCGTCGGCGAACTCTGCGATTTCACGCAGCGACAGTCCGTCGGCGTCATACCCGTCCTCGGCGGGGCCGGCGTAGAGCATGGCCAGAGGCAGCGGGGTTTGCGGCCGGAGCCGCTGCAGGAACGCCGCGTCGAAGGACTGGATCACCACCGGCGCGCCTTCGGCGTGAAGGCCGCGCGCCTCCAGCGTCTCAAGCAATACGGGCAGAGGATCGAGGCCGATCTGCGCATACTCGGCCGGGCTCTTGACCTCCGGCTCGATGGCGATGACGCATTCGCACAGAATCTGCCGCTCGCTGACGAAGTCGAGGAAATCGTCGAAGGTGAGGACGCCATAGCGGTCGTCATGGGCGTCGCTCCGGTCGTCGAACACCTGGCGGGTGTTCAGGGTCTGAAGCTCCTCGGCGGTGAAGTCCGACACCCACCAGTCCTCGCGCCCGAAGCGCGTCGCCTTGCGGTCTGCGAATTCGGTGCGGTCGGCGATATCGGTGGAGGTGGACAGATACGGGTCATGGCGCACGATCAGCACCCCGTCCGCGCTCATCTGAAGGTCCGGCTCCAGCACGTCCGCGCCCTGCTCCAGAGCCAGCATGTAGGCCGCCTCGCTATGCTCGGGCCGCTCTCCCGATGCGCCGCGGTGGGCGATCACCAGCGGCGCTTCGCCTGACAGGGTGGACCAGGCATAGGCCGGCGGGGTGGCTTTCGGCGTGGCCTCGTCGGCGGCGCAACCAGCGAGACTCGAAGCGCCGAGAGCCAGAGCGCCGAGACCAAGGGTGAGGAAAGGCAGGCGCATGGAATCGCTCCGTTGAAAACGCTGACGCAGCGAGAATAGCGCAACCGCGTTCGGGGCGCGCGAAACTTTGATGACGGTTCAGCCCGGCCCCCGCGTCTCGGCGCCGGTCTCGTCTTCGGCGAGCTCGGGCAGGGGGCGGGTCAGACGCTCAAAGGCGTCCTCGGACACCTTGAAGGCCCACCCCTCGGTCAGGCCGGACAGACGCTCGACCCGTTCGGCGGCGTCGTCTGCGCGCGCCTCCACACCGATCAGCGCCCAGCGATCCTCGCCCTCGGCGACGAAGTCGAACGTGTAGGCGATCCCGGAAAACGTGACGCCGGAATGGCGCGCGACGAAGGCGCCTTGAAGCTGGTCGGCCGGCCTTACATCCCTGAACCGCAGGCGGGCGCCGGCCACCGCGACGCCGTTGGCGGCGCCGCCGGTCACCAGCCGCCAGCCGTTCGGCTCCACGAGATCGTAATTGCGCTGGGCCACGCCGGCCCGCTGGACCGAATAGTCCGGGCCGGTTTCGGGCCGGATCCGCGCCCGCGCGACGGCGGACGGGTCGATGTCCCAGAAGTCCAGTCCGAGCCAGCGTCCGGGGTCGCCGAGTTCGGGCAGACTTCCGGATGCGGCGTAGGCGCGGTCGGCGCCCTGCGCCCGCAGGTAGACGCCGCCCTCCTCGCGCTGGCCCCCGACGACCAGGCGCACCAGCGGCGCGCCGGTCGCGTCAAGGACAGTGAGGCTCACTCCCTCGCCGCCATCCGCCGGGCCGCCAAGGCCGAGGCGCGAGAATTTTTCCGGGTCACGGGTCATGGCGCGCTGATAGCGCAAGCCTGCGAGCGCTTCGTCCAGCTCGGCGATGCGCTCGGCGCGCACCGGATAGCCGCCGCGCGACGGCATGACCCAGCCTGTTTCCTCGCGCACCAGACGGAAGGTTTCGTCGGCCGTGGCGATTTCGATCGACGCGGCCTTTGTTGCGGCGTCGCGCCAGCCCGGCGCCACCGGGCCGGACACGTCCGGCCGCGCACCCATGGCGGCGTCGCGCCAGACCGCCGCCGCCCCCAGCGCGAACAGGGCCAGCGCCGCGGCCAGCGCCGCGAGCGCTTGCGTCCGGCGGCGATGGGCGGGACCGCGGCTCACAGGCTTTGCCTCCTGCGCCGCGACAGGGTGAACAGCACCGCGCAGAAAATCACGAAGAGCGGCGGGATCCATACGGTCCAGACCATGAGGGCGCGTTCCAGGGCGTCGATCTCGACGCGGAAGCCGCGCTCGATCTCGCGCAGGCGCTCACGCGCCTCCACGATCCGGGCGCGCAGGGCGTCGGCCTCGGCGCTGTCGGCCTGACCGGCGCCGCCCAGCGCGCTCGCGCGTCCGGCGCGGGTCAGCGCCTCCAGGCGGCCTTCGGCCTCGCTGAGTTCCGCTTGAAGCTCGTCCTGGAGCGCCAGATAGCGCGCTTCGGCGTCTGCGCGCAGGGCCTCCACGCGCACCATGGGCCTCTGTGACCCGGCGCGCGAGCGCAGCGAGACCAAAGCCGGGTCGCCCGCCAGACGATCGGCGAGATTGAGGATCAGAGCCGGATTGTCCGCCACCACCTGCTCGCCCGCCGCCGGGTCGTTGCGCAGGTAGAAGGCGGGGTCCAGCAGGTCGGCGTCCGCGATAACCACGATCTCGGCGTCCACGCCGGAGGTCTCCACATGGGCGCCCGGATCAAAATCGATGTCTTCGGCGGGCGGTCCGTCGGGGAAGGCGGTGGTGAACGGTCCGGTGATCCGCGCGCCCAGGGTGAGCGGCGCGTCGGGCGCCGGATCGAGCGCGCGCATCAGCTCCTCCGGCGCCGGGCTGGCGGCGGCGCGATCGGAGTCCAGGCGCGCGGCGGCGTCGCTGGTGGTCATGAGCGGTGCGAAACGGTCCTCGAAGCCCGGCAGCGGGGCGAGCACGCCGGGCGAGCCGAGATTGACCCCGCGCGAGAGCGCCGCCACGGCCGGAAGGGCGGCGTTCATCTGCGCGGGCGGCACGGTGAACCAGAGCGGGTAGGCGCGCATCCGCGTGCGCCCGCCCTCGACGATCTGCACCGGAAGGCCGTTGCGCGCGTCCATGGCGGTGGTGTTCACGTCATAGGCGATCCCCCAGCTCGCCATGAGGCGGTCGAGGGTCGAAGCGCGGTTGGCGTTCACCGGCGGCAGGCCGTCCGGGCCCGCCTTCAGCGCCACATGGGCCATGGGATCGACCAGGGCGAGCACGCGCCCGGTGGTGAGCGCGAACTGGTCCACCAGATAGCTCTGCGCCTCGCTCAAGGGCGCGGGATGGAGCAGGAAAAGCGCGTTGGCGTCCTGCGGAAGGGAGTCGAAATCGCCCTCCAGCCACTCCACCTCGAAAGCGGAGGCGAGCTCGTCGATGATGCGGTTGGCGCTCGCGCCGTCCCGGTCCGGTGCGAAGGGCAGGTCGGAGATCACCGCGATCTTCGGAACACGCGCGCGCTCCAGCTCCGCCAGGATGCGCACGATCTCGTATTCCAGCCGCGCTTCCTCGACCGGATCGAAGAAGGCGATGACGCGCTGGTCGTCCACCGCGTTGCGCCCGGTCAGCCCGAAGAAGATCTGGCCGCCGTCCTCGGTGGGGACCGGCTCCAGCCCGGCCGCGATGGCGGCGTCCTCGGCCTGGGAGAACGGATCGGGGTCCACCTCGTCCAGCCGCACCCGGCCGCCGGAGCGGGCCGCGATGGTGCGCAGCATTTCGCGCACCCGGGCTCCATAGGCGCGGATCGCCGGATAGCGCGCGGCTTCGGATCGCGAATAGTAGAAGGTCAGCTCCACCGGCTCGTCGATGCGCGCCAGCACTTCGCGGGCACCGGGCGAAAGCTGGTAGAGGCCGCGCTCGGTGAGATCCAGGCGCAGCCCGTCCAGCGCCGCGCCGGAGAACAGGTTGAGGCCTGCAAACCCGATCAGCAGGCTCACCGTCATCATGACAAGGAAGCGTGCGCCGGTCATCGTCCGCCCCCGCGCCGGCTGTCGATCAGGGTCATGGCCAGGCCGAGCCCGAGCCCGATCAGGCTGAGGAAGTAGATCACGTCAGACAGGCTCACCACGCCGCGCCGCAGCGATTCAAAACGCGCCAGGGCGGACAGCTCGGCCAGCGCCTCGGCCGCGGCGCCGGGCAGGCGCGCCGACAGGGCGTCCAGCACGAAGGGCAGGCCGGCCACGGTGATGAGGAAGCAGGCCGCGCCGCCCAGCACGAAGGCGATCACCTGGTTGGAGGTGGCCGCCGACAGCGCCTGACCCAGGGCCAGATACCCGCCGGCCAGCAGGAAGGCGCCCATATAGGCGGTGGCCGTGGCTGCGTTGTCGGGCTCGCCGAGATAGTTGATGGCGATCCACATGGGGAAGGTCAGCGCGATCGCCAGGCCGGCCACCACCCAGGCGGCGGTGAACTTGCCCAGCGCGGCGGCCCAGAGCGGGATCGGCGCGGAGAGCAGGGTCTCCAGCGTGCCGCGGTCGCGCTCCTCCGCCCAGGCCCGCATGGCCAGCGCCGGCATCAGGACCAGCAGAAGCCAGGGCATGAAGTCGAACAGCGGCGCGAGATCGGCGCGGCCGGTCTCGAACAGATTGCCCACGCGCCAGGCGAAGCTCGGCGCAGCGAGCGCGAACACGGTGAGAAAGACCCAGGCGAGCGGGGTCTCGAAATAGGCCGCCAGTTCCCGGCGAAACACCGCCACCAGTCCGTTCACGCCGCGCGGCCCCCCCGAATGCGGCCCAGGGTTTCGCCCTTCGGCTGCGTCAGTGCGCGGAAGGCCGAGGCGATGGTGGTGTCGGCGCCCAGCTTGGCGAGGGCCTGCGGCGTGTCGTCGGCGAGCACTTCGCCCCCGGCGATGACCACGGCGCGGGTGCAGATCGCGTCGACCTCCTCCAGAAGATGGGTGGAGATGATGATCGCCTTGGTGGCGGCCATCTCCTTGATGAGGGTGCGCACGCCGTCCTTCTGATTGGGATCGAGCCCGTCGGTGGGCTCGTCCAGGATCAGGACCGGCGGGTCGTGGGCGATGGCGGCGGCCAGCGCCGCGCGGCGCTTGTAGCCCTTGGACAGCGCGCCGATCGCCTTGTCCGCGGCCGGACCGAGATTGGCCAGGGTGAGGGCCATCTCCGCCGCCTCGTTCAGGCGCGACCCGGAAAATCCGCGCGCCCGCAGGCCGAAGCGTACGAAGCCCCGCGGCGTCATGGCCGGATAGGCCGGGGCGCCTTCAGGCAGATAGCCGAGCTGCTCCTGGGCGGCGCGGCGCTGCAGGGCGCTGTCGCGGCCATTGACCAGGGCGCGCCCCGAATCAGGCTCGAGACATCCGGCGATCATGCGCATGGTGGTGGTCTTGCCGGCGCCGTTGGGCCCGAGAAATCCCAGCACTTCGCCGGTCTTCACCTCGAAGCTCACATCATTGACCGCGGTGCGGCCGGCGAATCGTTTGACCAGGCGATCGGCGAGGATCATGGGCGGTCCCGTTCGTGGCGCGAGGGCGTGAGGCGACAGCGATAACGCATGGCGCGCCCCTTCGCCACCAGCATGACTGAGGCGGGGTCACCAAAGCCTGAACGCGGGCCGATCGCGGCGCGTTTCACGGCGACTGTGAGGATTGAAATTGGAAAAGGGAGAAGCGCTGACCGATGCGACCCGCCAGATCCGGGGGGGCTGGGGGGGCTATGAATCCAGATCCGCAGGCTTTGACCGCATCGATCAGCCCGATGAAAATGGATTTGGCGTGAGGCGTTCGAAGGACCAAATTGGGGCGTCATTGCGGCGAAGCGTGAAACTTCGGTAACGCTGCGATAAGGTCAGGGCGACGCCCTTGGAAAGGAGCGCAATGTCGTTCAGCGCGATTAACGCCGCGGCCGGTGCGGACAGCGTCATGTTCCAGCGCGGCGAACTCAACGAGATCCTGCGCGTGTACGGCATGATGGTCGCCGGCGGGGAATGGCGCGACTACGCGATCGACGGGCTGAGGGATCGCGCCGAGTTCGCGATCTTCCGCCACGCGGCGGAGTTCCCTGTCTACCGGATCGTGAAGACCCCGGCCGATGCGCGAAAGCAGGGCGCGTGGAAGGTTGTCGCCGCCGGCGGCGCGATCCTGAAGCGGGGCCACGAGCTGGGGCAGGTGCTCAAGGTCTTCGACAGCCAGCTGAAACGCCTGAGCTGGGGCGGGCTGCAATAGCGCCGCCCAAGACTGCGTAACATCCGCTCGAACGAAAAACGCCCCGGACAGCGTCCGGGGCGTTTCGTTTCAGGCGCTATGCGGGCGCGCTATTCGCGATTGCCCAGCATCATCAGGATGACCTGGAACATGTTCACGAAGGCGATGTAGAGGTTCAGCGCCCCGTAATAGGTCATCACGGCCTTTGATCGCTCGTCGCCGGCGATCTCGGCGTACATGATCTTCAAGGACTGGGTCTGCCAGGCCACCACGCCGGCCATCAGGCCGAGAATGGCGAACTGGATGATCCACTGCAGGCCCGAGCTCTCGATGAAGAACACGTTGATCAGCGAGATCAGCAGGACCCCGATGATCCCCATGAACAGGAAGCTCTGGATCGGCTGCAGATTGGTCTTCGTGGTGTAGCCGTACAGCGACAGGCCGAAGAACGCCGCCGAGGTGATCACGAAGGCCTGGGCGATCGTGCCGAAGGTGATCGACATCGTGCCGGTCAGGGTCTCGGCCTGCATGCCGGAGGTGGCGAGCATCACCCAGACGCCGAGCCCGGCGCCGATGAGCGAGACCACGGCCCAGTAAAGAACCGCCGCGCCCACGGGCGAGGGGTTCTTCATGAAGAACATGGACCCGAACAGCAGCGCGATCGGGCCGAACTGGACCACGTAGAGCAGCGGCGTGCCGAACACGAGTTCGGTCACCGGGGTCACCGTGCCGACGATGTAGGCCAGCGCCGCGGACAGCAGCAAGCCCAGACCCATCTTGTTGTAGACCCCGAGCATGAAGCTGCGCAGGCCCTCGTCGCGGGACGTGTCGAGCGTGCGCGCATCATAAGCGGTGCGGTTAAACTGGTTCATCGCGTCCTTCTTCCATCTGGCTCATGCGCTCGACGTTTCACGGCGCCGGCGCGGCTGCCTCTAATATCAGAGGTGTGCGCTCCGGTTTCAAGCGAAACCGGGTGCGATGTCGTGCGAAATCCATTGCGGGCCAAGGCAAATGAGCTGCGCGGCGCGGCCCGCCTTGACGCGCGGGCGCGCCGCGTGTGTGTAAATCATCCATGTCGCTTCGTGTTTTCGCCGCCCTGCCGATCCCGGACGCCGTCGCCGACGAGGCGGCGGAGCTGATGGATGAGCAGGTCCCGTTCGCCAACTGGCGGCCGCTGGAGAATCTCCACATCACGCTCGCCTTCTATGGCGACCTGCCCGAGCCGGAGATCGAGGAGCTCGATCACGAGCTGGCGGCGATTGCCTGCCCGCGTTTCGAACTGCGTCTGGCCGGCGCCGGCCATTTCGGCAAAAAGCAACCAAGCGCGCTCTGGCTCGGCGTCGAGGCGGGGCCCGAACTGGCCGATCTGGCGCGCCGGTGCCGGAAAGCCGGACAGAGGGCGGGGGTGGAGATGGAGCGCCGCGCCTTTCTGCCGCACCTGACGGTCGCCTATCTGAGCGGCGGCGTGGATCCGGTGCGGGTGCAGCGCTTTGAGCAGCGCAACGCCCTGTTCCGGTCAGAGCACTTCATCGCCGACCGGTTTCACCTGTACGCCAGCCACACGCGCAAGCCGGGCGCGCCCAACGCCTATGAGGCGGTGGCCGACTATCCGCTGGGCTGACGGCGCTACGCCGCCGCGCCCAGATCGCTGCGGAATTTCGACAGCTCGCCGGACAGGCGCTCGGCGGAGGCGGCGAGGCCCGCCGCAGCCTCTTCGAATCGCGCTGCGGCGGCGTCCGCACGGGCGGCCGCGCCGGACACTTTTGCAGCCTCTTCGCCCACCTGCGACGTGGCGCCGGCGGCGTCGGAGGCGAGCTTGGCGATCTCGTCGGTTGCGGCGGCCTGCTGGCTGAACGCGCCGCGCGCATCCGAGCTGGCCGAGCGTACCTCGCCGATCGTGCCGCCGATCTGCTGCAGGCCGGCGCCGGCCGTGTCGGCGGCGCGGCGCATGGCGTCGATCTTGGCGCGGATGTCCTCGGTGGCCTTGCCGGTCTGGTTGGCGAGTTCCTTGACCTCGCTGGCCACCACCGCGAAGCCCTTGCCGGCCTCGCCGGCGCGCGCGGCCTCGATGGTGGCGTTGAGCGCCAGCAGATTGGTCTGCTCGGCGATGGAGGTTACGAGGTCTGCGATCGCCTCGATCTCGCGGGCCGCATCATTGAGCGCGCCCATGGAGTCGCCCGCCCTGCCGGCTTCCGCCTCGGCGCGTTCGGCGATCTCGTCGGCCTGGGTGAGGGTGCGGGTCACTTCCTGGATAGAGGCGGCGAGTTCCGAGGCCGCCGACGCCACGGACTGCACGTTGCGGCCGGTCTCCTCGGTGCGGCCTGCGACCCGGTCGGCGCTGGCGCGCGTATCGCCCGCATCGGTCTTCAGCTCGCCCGACAGGGCGGCCATTTCAGCGGCGGAGCGCTCCAGCTCGGCCAGCACGTCGCCCACCTGCTTCTCGAAGCCGGAGGCGAGTTCGCCGACTCGGGCGCGGGCTTTCTGCGTGGCTTCTTCCTTCTCCCGCTCCGCCAGCGACAGACGGCGGCTCTCGGCGGTGGCGGCGTTGGCGTCCTGAAGGGCGGCGTCGGCGTCGGTGAGGGCCTTGGACACCGTATCCGACAGCCAGATCAGGACCCCGGTCTGCACCACCACAACAACAGCGTGGAAGACGACGCGGCCCAGATCGCCGCCGCCGGGGAAGATCATCGCCGGCAGGGCGAAGTTCAAGATCACGTGATGGGCGGCGGTGACGCCTGCGGCGGCCAGCAGCGCCTTGCGGTCGCACAGCACCGTGACCGTCGCCAGGGCGGCGAAGAAGGTCATGTGCATGTCGATCTGCCAGGCCATGCCGCTCATCATGAAGGTGAGCGTGGCGGGGAACGCCACCACGGCCGCGCCGAACACCATGCGCGTCGTCGCCTCCAGAGGCGCGGCGCGCCAGCTGGCGAAGGCCAGCCCGGTTACGGCCGCCAGGATCGCGGTTCCGACCACCGTCTTGTCGGGCGCCACAAGAAGCGACGCGACAAGGTAGATCACCGTGCTGGCGGCGAGCCCCGCAAGCAGGATGCGTTGTGCGCTCTGGCGCACGGTGTCGAGGCGGTTCGTCATGTAAGTCCCCATGTTTGGCGGTCGCGCGGCGAGCAGCCGCCTAGAAGGATCGGATCGGCGATGATCCAGGCCCCGACCGCGCGCAGGGCCGCCGGCCCGCCGGAGTCAGGCATGTCGACGACCATCGTGCCCGGCGCTGCGCCGAAGCGCACGATGGATGCGCCGGAGCGCGCCACGGCGTCGGCGAGATCAGCCGGGGCGAGCCGAGGGTCGAACAGAACGGCGGCCTGGCCTGAGTGCGGCGCGGCGCCCACTGCGCCCGCCAGCGGCACGGTGGCCGACAGGCCGGCCGCGCCGATGAGGCAGATCAGAGGAATGGCGCGTGTCATCAGGGCAGAGCTCCGCTCGTCACATATCCCTATGACTGGGGCGAGGAGGGTTAACGCCCGGTTTCGGAGTTGCGCGCGTTCAGCGACTCAACCCCAGGGGCCGCCGAAGTCGCGTCCCGTGTCCGGCTCGCCCTCGACCGCGCCGCCCCACGGGCCCTGATGCCCCCACGGTCCGGCCGGCGGAACCGGCGCGTCGCCCGCCATTTCGCGCAGCCGGGCGATGCGGTTGGCTGTGACCGGGTGGGTGGAGAACAGATTGTCCCGGCCCTGGCCGTTCAGGGGGTTGATGATGAACATGTGGGCGCTGGCCGGATTGCGCTCGGCGCTTTCATTCACCGTGCGCCGCGCGCCGCGTTCGATCTTCTCCAGCGCCGAGGCGAGCCATTGCGGCTCGCCGCAGATCTCCGCGCCGATCCGGTCGGCCTCGTATTCGCGCGAGCGCGAGATCGCCATCTGCACCAGCGCCGCCGCCATGGGCGCGAAGATCGCGACGAGGATGCCGGTCAGCAGTCCGCCGCGGTCCCGCGCGCCGAAGAACAGCGCGAAATTGGCCAGGAAGCCGATGGCGCCGGCGAACGTGGCCGTCACCGTCATGGTCAGCGTGTCGCGGGACCGCACATGGGCGAGCTCGTGGGCCATCACGCCCATCACCTCCTGGCGGCTGAGCTGATCCAGCAGGCCGGTGGTGGCGGCCACGGCGGCGTTGTTCGGATCGCGCCCCGTGGCGAAGGCGTTGGGCTGGGCATTGTCGATCACATGGATGCGCGGCGCGGGCATGCCGGCGGCGTGGGCCATGTCGGCGACGTCCTTTGCATATTGATAAAGCCGGGGATCGCGCTCGTCCGGCGTGATCTCGCGCGCGCCGTGCATGCGCAGCACCATCTTGTCGGAATTCCAGTAGGCGAAGACATTCATCCCCGCCGCGACGATGAGGGCGAGGGCGGCGCCGCCGGCGCCGCCCACAAGATAGCCCACGCCCATGAACAGGGCGGTGAGGGCGGCCAGCAGCATGAAAACGCGTAAGCCGTTGCCGGTCATGTCGAAGTGTCGCTCCGCAGTGAGGTCTTGGCCGCCCCGTGCGGCCCGCCTAAGTACATGGGTGAGCGAAAAAGGACCTGCAAGCGATGAGCGACGCCAAACGACCCGACGACGGCTCCGGCCCGGCGCCCCTGGACGGTCCCGCTGCTGCCGAGCCGCGCAAGCCTCTCAGCGACGCCGCCAAACGCGCCCTGGCCGAAGCCGAAGCGCGCCGCAAGGCCGACCAGGAAAAGGCCGCGCGCGAGATCGAGCTGGGCGGCCCCAAGGGCCCTGAACCCACCCGCTACGGCGATTGGGAGAAGAAGGGCATCACCTACGATTTCTAGAGGCGTGCCGGCGTCGATGGTCCGCCCGCCCGGACTGGGCAAGCCTGCGTGGGCGCCCCTGACCGCCGATCCGGCTCTCCCCCAAGCGTCCGCGTCGTGATAGTGTCCCATTATGATCCTGATCGCCGCCCTCCTTCTCGCCGTCAGCCCCTGTGCGGGGCCTGACGACACGCGGCTGCAGGGCGCGCCTGGGGCGCAGGAGCGATCCGCCTTTCAGGGCGCTGCTCCTCAGGGCGCCGCCCGCCGGGACTTTGACGGCCCGCGCCGCGGGGCGGCGACAGCGCCGGTCCGGGCCGGCTGCGCGGATCTCCGATCCGGCTCCCGTTTCTCCAGCCGCGCCGACGACACCGTCCGCCTGAACCCGGCCTTCTTCCACGACGCCGGAGCTGGGGCCGGAGCTGGGGCCGGAGCCGGCGGCGTCGGCCGCGAGCCGGCGATCTATCCGGTCTCCCGCGGCCTCATCGTGATCGCGCCGCGCCCGGCTCCGCCGTCGGCCGCCCGCGAAGCCGCCCGCCGCGGCCTCGGCCGCCCGTAAGGGCCTGCGCCGGAACCGTCACCGCGTCACCGTCGCGCTGACCGAAGCGGCGCCGTCCGCCCTTGGGGTGCGCGTCTCATCTTCCCATTCGCGGAAAATCTTCCTACACTTTGCCGCATGAGAAGACTTCTCACCCTATTTGCGTGTGTTTTGCTGTCAGCACCCGCTATGGCTGCAGAGCCCTTGCCCGGTCCGGTGCCGGCGGAGACGCTGCGCGTCATCGACGGCGACACGGTGGCGGTGCGGGCGCGGATCTGGCCGGGCCACTATGTGGAGACGCGGGTGCGGCTTCTGGGTGTGGATACGCCCGAGACGCGGGGCCCCGACTGCGAGGCTGAACGCGCGCTGGCGGCGCAGGCGACCCTGTTCACCGAGCGCTGGCTGGACGGCGCGGCGATCGCGCTGGAGGAGGTCGATCTTGGCAGTTTCGCGGGCCGTGTGATCGCCCGCATCCGCCGCGGCGACGGCGCGGACCTGGCAGAGGATCTGCTGGCGGCCGGTCTGGCTGCGCCTTATGGCGAGGCCGCGCCGTGGTGCGCCGCGGCGGCGGGCCCGGCCTCGCGCTGAGCCGCCCTCACGTCCGCCTTCGCCCAGGCGCGCTCGTGGAGCGTGTAGGCGACCGTCTGCACCAGCGGCTCCACCAGCCCGATGGCCAGCGCCGCGCGCCAGTCTCCGGTCAGCAGATACGCCACCGCCATGGCCACCACCAGATGCATCAGCGCATAGCTGGCGGTCTTTTTCGCCGAGCGCGACGGGGCGCCGTGGGCGTGGGCGAAGGTGGAGCGCAGAAGGGTCAATACAGCAAACATGGCCGCCTCTCTTTCTGCATATGATAATCGTTCTCAAACAAGGCCGATGCAAGGACCCCGTGCGGCTGCGGCCATGAATTGTTTCGATGACAGGTATCGAGGAAAGCGCGGAGGTCCCTCGTCCGCGCCGGCCGATCTGGCCGATCAGAGCGGCGGCTGCGCGCTCTGGCGAGGGATGCGCGCGCGCTGGTACGGGCGGTCGGACTCGAACCGACAAGGTTGTTACACCGGGGGATTTTGAGTCCCCTGCGTCTACCAATTCCGCCACGCCCGCGTGACGGTTTCTCTATGGCGCAAAGCGCGCGCGGACGGAAGGGGGGAGGCGCCGCACAGGCCCGGCGGCTCGTCAGCGCCCTATCCCCCGACGATGTCGCCGCCATTGGGGTGGAGCACCTGGCCGGTCATGAAGGAGCTGTCCTCGCAGGCCAGGAAAAGATGGCTGGGCGCGATCTCGTTGGGCATGCCGGGCCGGCCCATCTCGCTGGAGGCGCCGAAACTGTCCACCGTGTCTTCCGGGAAGCTCGCCGGGATGAGCGGGGTCCAGACCGGGCCCGGCGCCACGCCGTTCACCCGGATCCCGCGCGCCTTCGCGGGCGAACAGCACCGCCACCGCCCGCCCGATCCCGGAATCGCCGCCGGTGATCAGGCATCTCTTGCCTTTCAGACGCCCGGAACCCGGATAGCGCGGGGCATAGTCCGGCGCCGGGTCCATTTCGTGTTCCCGGCCGGGCTGGACGGGCTGTTCCTGGGCGGGCGGACCGCCCTTGAGGGCGTCGCGGGACGAGTCTGCGGACATGGGCGCGCTCCTTCATGACGGGTCTGCGCCGCAAACCCCGTCCTGGCGGGCGCGGTTCCCCGGCGTCGTCGCATAGGCGCCGGGGCGGTGCAGGGCTGCGGTGGCGCGGCGTCCGCGAAACCGGCATAAGGCCAGCGTCGATCCAGAGGAGCCGCCCATGCCCGACATCCGCCCCGTCTTCGTCCTCCATGGGGGCGCCGGCGTCCTGGCCGCGCGAAGCTATGACGCGGAACTGGCGCACATGGCCCGGCTCGCCGAAGCCGCCCGCGACGCGCTGCGCGGCGGCGCGAGCGCGCTGGACGTCATCTGCGACGCGGTGCGCGCGCTGGAGGCGTCAGGCCTGTACGTCGCCGGCAAGGGCGCCAGCCCCAACCGGGCCGGGCGCTATGAGCTGGACGCCGCGATCATGGACGGCGCCACCCGCAACGCCGGGGCGGTCAGCGCGCTGGAAGGCTGTCTCAGCCCGATCACCGCGGCCCGCCGCGTCATGGACGAGACGCCCCATGTGCTCCTGGCGGGCGCCGGCGCGGCCCATTTCGCCAGGGAGCAGGGGCTCGAGACCGTGGCCGATCCGGCGGGCTATTACGTCCCCGCCGCTGCGCCGGACAATCGCGCGATTCCCACCGGCACCGTCGGCGCCGTGGCGCTGGACGCGTCGGGCCGTCTGGCCGCGGCGACCTCCACCGGCGGCACGCTGAACAAGGTCTGGGGCCGGGTCGGCGATACGCCGATCATCGGCTCGGGCACCTGGGCGGACGGGCGCGCGGCGGTGAGCTGCACCGGCCAGGGCGAGTATTTCATGCGCGCCAACGCCGCCGCCGACGTGTCCGCGCGCATGCGCTACGCCGGCGAGAGCCTGGATCAGGCCGTGGCCGGCGCGCTGGACGACGTGGCGGCGCTGGGCGGGGAAGGCGGCATGATCGCCGTGGACGCCGGCGGCCGGGTCTGCGCCCGCTTCAACTCGCCGGGCATGAAGCGCGCCCTGGTCCACGCCGACGGACGGGTCGAGGTTGCGGTGCGCTAGACCGGTTTACTCGTCTTCGGCCACCGGTTCCGGGGCGATCCACGCCAGCACGGCGGTGGGCAGGAGGAAGGCGTAGAGGACCGCGCCCCACATGATCGCGTTCCAGTGATCGAACCCGCCGGGCATCCACAGATTCAGCCGTTCTGAGTCCGACGCGACGCCGAAATAGAACAGGGCGAGCAGGGTGAGCACCGAGAAAATCTGATAGGCCAGCGCATTGGCCCGGCGGCGCAGGTCCAGTTCGAACTCGTCGAGCTGGCTGGTCTGCTCGCCCACGATGCGCTGCAGCGAGGACGGCGCGATCAGGGCCAGCGCCGCCAGCGCCAGGCAGATCACGATCAGCCCCGCGATCTCCGCCAGGAACAGGCCCGGCTCCGGCGAGGCGTCGTCCATGACCAGCTGCAGGATCGCCCCGGCCGGATAGGCCAGAAGCGCGAACGCGGTGAGCCCGCGCATCGTCATCCGGCCCAGATGCGCCGGCTTTCCGGTTTTGCGATAATAGAACGACATGGCGTCAGCCTCCTTTGCCGGCGAACAGGGACGGGAAGGGCTCCAGCGAAAAGATCTGCTCCACCGGAACGGAGAAATGCTCGGACAGACGCAAGGCGAGCTCCAGCGACGGATTGTAATCGCCGCGTTCGAGATAGCCGATGGTCTGGTGGTTCACGCCGATGAGATCGGCGAGCGCCTTGCGGGACAGGCCGCGCTCGGCCCTCAGCATCGGAATGCGGTTGTGGATCTTCACGCTCACGATGCGCGCTCCAGGATCGTTTCGTCGTCATCCAGCGGGTCGAGGGGCTTCAGCGTCCAGGCGAGATAGGCCTGGGGCAGAAGGGCCAGGGTGAAGAATACAAGCGCGAGAAACGCCAGCACGCCCCACGGATCGGCGGGGAGAAGGCCGATGGCGGTTTCGCCGTCGAGGGCCTGGGCCGCCATCACGCCGCCATGGGCGCCGATGAACAGCGAGAACGCCGACAGCAGCACGATGAAAGTGAAGGAAAAGGCGCGCTGACGTTGGGCTTTCTGGAATTCGTCCGCCGGGGCGAGCCAGAGCGGCCAGGCCACGCCGAACATGCGCAGAATGTAATCGCCGCGCATATACAAGCCTGTGGCGCCCAGCGCGTAAACCAGCGAGGCGAGCCCGAACGCCCAGGCCGCCGCCTCGATCTCCGCGCCCGAGCCGCCGTCGGCCAGATGCAGCGCGAATCCGGCGACGGCGAGCCCGAAGACGGCCAGCGTGAAGAGGCGGCCCGTCCAGAGGTTCGCCAGGCTCGGTGCGGAGTTTGAAAATGACGACATGGGCAGGACTCGCATCAGCGTCTATCTGGATGTATCTCTGCCCATGATAGAGCTGCATGTCAATCGAAATGTTGTATATACACAATATTTCATGGCGTGCTGATGAAGAGGGCCGGCCTCAGTGAGGGCGCAGGATTCCGGTGCACATGCGTGCAGCATTGGAAAACGGGACGGGGCCCGCGGCGACGCAGGCGAACGCCGCGGCGAGGGTCAAACCCGGCGGGCGGCGCCGGTCTTCAGCTCACCGGATCGAAATCGTCGTCGTCGTCGTCGCGCCGGCGGCCCTTGTCGATGGCGGTGCCCATGGCGAGGCCGGCGCCGACGCGGGTTTCTTCCGGCCGGTGATCGCGCTTCCAGCGGGTCATCATCGATGTGTAGATCACCGCCGGCAGGACGAAGGCCAGGGCGAGCAGGATCGCAATCAGCACATAGCCGCCGGCGCTTTCCGGGCGCAGATTGACGATCAGGAGAAGCGCCGCGCCGAGAAAGGTCACGGCGAGGAGGAAGGCGAGAAGGCGTGCGAAAAATCGGGTCATGCCCCGGTATAACGCAAGCGCCGCCCGGGCGCGTTCCCTTTTGACTCCCGCAGAGGCTTCAGCCTCAGCCCGCCCGCTTTTCGTCGGCGCCATAGGTCAGCGCCAGGAACACGTCCTCCAGGTCGGCCTCCTCGGTGCGCAGGTCCGCGATCCGGCCGCCGGAGGCGTGATAGGTCTCGATCATCTGGGCCACCGAGGCCTGCCCGAAGCGATAGGTGATCGCCAGAGCGCCGTCCTCGCGGATAACCGCCTCCTGCGCCTCGAAGCCGGCGGGAACAGCGCTCAGCGGTTCGGCCGGGTCGATGACCAGGGTCTTCTTGTCGAGGCGCTTCAGGAGCGTCTCCTTGGGCTCGCAGGCCACCACCTCGCCGTGATTGACGATGGCGATCTGGTCGCAGAGCTCCTGGGCCTCTTCCAGATAGTGCGTGGTCAGGACGATGGTCGTGCCCTGCCGGTTCAGCTCGACAACATATTCCCAGAGCTGGCGGCGCAGCTCGATATCCACCCCGGCGGTGGGCTCGTCGAGCACCAGGACCGGCGGATTGTGGACCAGCGCCTTGGCCACCAGCAGGCGGCGCTTCATGCCGCCGGAGAGCTGGCGCACATAGGCGTCTCGCTTGTCCGACAGGCCCACCGCCTCCAGGATTTCGTCGGTGCGGCGCTCTGATCTTGGAACGCCGTAGAATCCGGCCATCTGCTCCAGCGTCTCATGGGGCGTGAAGAACACGTCCATGTTCAATTCCTGCGGCACGACGCCGATCCCGGCGCGCGCCTCGCGGGGCTTCTTGTCGATGTCCACGCCCCAGATCTCTGCGGTTCCGGCGCTCTTGGTCACCAGGCCGGCGAAGATGTTGATGAAGGTCGACTTGCCCGCCCCGTTGGGTCCCAGAAGACCGAAGATGGAGCCGGTGGGCACCGCCAGATCCACGCCCTTGAGGGCGCGCTTGGCGGCCGAGGACTTGGTGCCCGGATAGGTCTTCTCAAGGCCGCGGGCTTCAAGGGCGAAACGGGGTTCTATTTTCGATTGCATCTGGGCGCCCTGCATGCTTGAAACTTTGGTGGCTGGAACGTATATAAACGAATTCGTGTAGATTATGGTGATCTGGGACTATTTCAAAGGGTCAGTGAGCGGTGTGTCCGTCAACTCTTACGACGAGCAGGAAGCGGCCTGCAAGGTCAGCGCTCGGGCCGAGTCCCGGTTCGGTGAAATGCTCGAAGACATGGACGCCGCTCAGCACTACGGGCTTTCGAAGATCCGGCATCACTCGTATCGGTCGAACGATGTCTTTGCTTATGATCTGGGACATTGGTGGGCCTATCTCCTGTATCGGAATTTTCCGAACGAAGCCCCGGTGCTCGTCGGAGTCTACCCGAAGGCGGACCGCAGGGCGATTCAGAGAGACCTCGCCGAGCGCCTCAGCCTGATCTAACGCCGGAGGGCCGAACAATGGCTGAAAACAAAGCTGAACGATTTGCGGTTCCAGGCGCGCGCGACGCCCTGATGAACAAGCCGAATGTGCGCAAAGGCTATGAGAACGCCCTCGCTGCGCGCGAGGCCGCGCAGCTTATCGCCTACTGGCGGGACCATGATAGAAAATCAGGCGGTGCGGTGACGAACGCCGAGATGGCGCGGCGGCTGAGCGTCAGCCCGCAGCGCATCACCAATATTCTGAGCCCGAGGTCTGAAAGCAGCAAGTCGAGCCATGGCCCGAGCTACGGCTTCCTGCGGCGCGCCTGCACCGCGATGGGATATGACTGGCCCTTCGGGCTGTTCGAAGCCTATGTCGCCGTGCACGGCGGGCTGGCGGAACTTGGCGAAAGTCACGCCTCGGTGGGCCTTGTTCGAGCAGAGCCGGCGCAACACAAAGGCGATTACCGGGTCGAGGTGCTGACCGGCGGATCCGTCACCCTGTCGGGGACCCTGAGCGAGCAGACCGAATGAGCGGAGCGGCGCCTTATCTGGCGATCGCCGGCGTCCTCCTGACCGCCGCCCCCGTTTTGTGGGCGGGCGGAAGCCTGGCCGGCATCCTCACTCAGATCACCAAAACCGGGAAAGGCGCCGGCCTGAAACTGCGCATGCGCTCGGCGCACATGCGGGCCCTGAAGATGAGAAACAGAACGCCGTACGCCGCCGTCCTGTTCTGTCTGGGCGCGGCTCTGCTGGTTGCGAGCGAACTGGCGGCGGCGGGTTGGCTTTGACGGCGCCGCTTGACAAGCCCGCCGAGGGGCGGCCAGACAGGCGCCAATCGTCCCGAAATTCGGGTTCTCCAGTTCAAAGCCATGACCCCATGACCCGCACAGATCCCGAAAACGAAGCCCGCGCCAAGGAAGCCGGAAACACCGGCTTTCCGCCCCCTGAGGTGATCGTCACCGAGCGCACGCGCGTCATGTGCGACGGCGGCGGCGGCGCGCTCGGCCATCCGCGCACCTATTACGACATGGGCGAGGAAAGCTGGGTCGAGTGCGGCTATTGCGACCGGCGCTTCGTGCTGAAGGGATCCAAGGACGATCCCGGCGTCTGACGCGGGCTCTTCCGCGTCCCGCCTGAGCGCCCCGGAGCCGCAGTCCCACAATTCAGGCGCGGTTCAGCCGGCTTTGAGCTAGACTGAGCGCCTGACCCTTGAAGAGGGAGGGGCGCATGCAGTTCATCGCAGACATCTTCAAGCCGATCTTCACCATCCTCGTGACGGTGCTGGCGAGCGCGTTCATCGTCTCCATCGCCTGGCCGGCCGGGGACGCGTTCATCCAGCAGCACCTGCCGGTGTGGGAGCGCCTGGATCCGGTGATCGCCCAGGTGCGCGAATGGCTGGGCATCCACCAGCCGGAAGAAACCCCCTGGTGGCGGTTCTGGGAGTAGCGCCGCGGCGCGCCGGCGCCGGGCCGTCCTGACCTAGCCTCGGAATGCAGGGAACAGCCGGTCGAAGGCGCCGCCGGCGCCCGCCAGATCCGCGATCGCGCCGGCTTCCGCAACGCGGCCGCCCTCCAGCACGGTGGCGGTGCGCGCGCGCGTCAGCAGCCGGGCGCGGTGGGTGACGATCAGCACCGAGCGCCGCGCATCCTCGTCCAGCCAGGCGTCCAGAGCGTCGAGGAACTCCGCCTCGGTCTCCTCGTCCAGGCCCTCGGTGGGCTCGTCCAGCAACAGGACCGGCGCGTCCTTCAGGAAGGCGCGCGCCAAGGCGATCCGGCGCGCCTGACCGCCGGACACCAGCCCGCCCTGCTCTCCGATCCAGGTGGCCAGCCCGTCCGGCATGGCGCGCACGAAATCGGCCGCCCGTGCGCGTTCGAGCGCGGCCCAGAGCTCGTCCTCGCTGGCGTCCGGGGCGGCGAGGCGCAGATTGGCGCGCACCGTGGTGGACAGAAGCTCGGCGCGCTGGTCCACCAGCGCGAAGCGGGCGCGCACATCGGCCGCGCCAAGGGCGGTGATGGAAACGCCGTCCAGCGTGACCGCTCCGGCGCCGGCTTCGTAGAACCGCATCAGAAGCTTGATGAGGCTGGACTTGCCCGAGCCCGAGGCGCCGACCAAAGCGTGCCGTCCGCCTTCGGGCAGGGACAGGGACACGTCGTCGAGGGCGGGCGCCTCCGCGCCGGGATAGCTGAAGCGGACGCCGCGCACCGAGATGCCGCTCCCGGCCGGCGCCGTCACGGGGTTCGCCGGTTCGGTGATCGCGGGGGTCAGTTCGGACAGCTCGCGCAGGCGCCGCGCGGCGGTGACCGTGCGGCCATATTGCTCGGCCGCCGTCACCAGCGGCGCCGCGGCTTCGAACAGGGCGAAGGCGACAAAACCGGCGAGCGCGGCGATGGCCGCCGGAGCGTCGGCCAGCGCCGCGCTGGCGAAGCCGATGACGAAGGTCGCCGGCGCCGCCAGCGAGAGCAGGGCGGCGTTGACCAGACTCAGCCTTGCGGTGCGGCGCTGGGCGCCGATCCAGCCTTCGCTCGCCCGGTCCAGCCGCTCGATCACGCGGGCGTCTCCGCCATAGGCTTTCAGCTCGGCGAGACCGCCCGCCAGATCGCCGGCCTCGGCGCGCGCGTGCGCGGCGCCCAGAACGGCGCTTTCACCCGCCGCGGCGCCGCGCCGCGCCACGAAAAACGGGAGGATGACGCTGGCGAAGATGAACAGGCTCAGGACCGGGAGCAGGGCTTCAGGAGCGAAAACCGCCAGGATGACCGCCGCCGCCAGCGCCCCGGCGCCCGCCGCGAAGACCGGCGTCACCAGCCTCAGATACAGATTGTCCAGCGCGTCCACATCCTGGGTGACCCGGCTCAGAACGTCGCCGCTGCGCATCTGCGAAAGCCGCCCCGGCGCCAGCGGCGCCGCCTGGTCGAACACCCAGAGCCGCAGCCTGGACAGCACCCGGAACGTGGCCTCATGGGTCGCCATGCGCTCGGCGTAGCGGCCCACCGTGCGGGTCAGGGCGAACGCCCGAACGCCTCCGGACGCAAACAGATAGTTGAACGCCCGGCCCGCCCCTGCAAGACCCGCCACGGCGCTGGCGGTGATGAACCAGCCCGACAGCGACAGGAGGCCGATCCCCGCCAGCAGCGTGATCGCCGCCAGCGCCGCGCCCAGGCGCAGCCACCATCGATCGGGCCGGGCGAGCGATAAAAAGAAGCGCAGATCGTTCATGGCCGCGCCTCCATCTCCACCACCGCGTCGCAGACCGCGCGCACCGCCGGGCTGTGGGTGGCGATGATCACGGTCCGGCCCGCGGCGGCGCGCTTCAGGGCGTCGAGGAATCGAGCCTCGGCGTCGCCGTCGAGATGGGCTGTCGGCTCGTCGAGCAGCAGCAGCTTCATGTCCACGGCCAGGGCGCGCGCCAGCGCCACGCGCTGAGCCTGACCACCGGAGAGGCCGTGGCCGCGCTCGCCCAGCGGCGTGTCGAGGCCTGCCGGAAGGCTGGCGGCGAAATCCATGACGCCCGCCGCGTCGGCGGCGGCCTGCACGGTCGTGTCAGGGATCGTGTCGTCGAACAGGGTGATGTTGTCGCGCAGCGTGCCGTGAAACACCTTGCCGCGCTGGGCGATCCAGGCGGCCTGGCCGATCAGCGGCGCGGTGAGGGGTTCGCCGTCGATCTCGAGCGCGCCCTCGCTCAGCGGCGCATAGCCCATCAGGAGCTTCAGGGCGGTGGACTTGCCGGCGCCGGACGCGCCCCACAGGGCGGTGATCTCGCCGGCCCGGGCGAAGACGTCCAGTCCTTCCAGCCCGCGCCGCCCGTCGGCGTAAACCGATCCGGCGCCGTGAAACGCCACGCTCGGCGCGGCGGTCAGCGGCGCGGCGGCGGGGCGCTGTTCGGCGTCGCCGTCAAAGAACGGCGCCAGCGCCTCGGCGCCCGCTTCCGCGTCGGCCCGGTCATGATAGGCCGCCGAGAGCCGGCGCAGCGGCATGTAGTATTCCGGCGCCAGGATCAGCAGGAACAGGCCGGTCCTCAGGTCTAGCGTCTCGCCGGGATCGAACGGCAGCTCGCCCAGCAGCGAGAACCCTACATAGACCGCCGTTCCCGCCACAGCGATCGCGGCGAAAAACTCAAGGATCGCCGACGACAGGAAGGCGAGCGACAGCACCTTCATGGTGCGCTTGCGAAAATCCTCGCTGGCGGCGGCCAGGCCGTCGCGTTCCCGCCCGGCGGCGTTGAAGGCGTTGAGGGTCTCCAGCGCCTGGAGCCGGTCGTTGAACCGTCCGGCCAGGCGGCGCAGCGTCGCCAGCTGATCCTTGCTCGCCGCGGCGGCCCCGGCGCCGACCAGCGCCATGAAGACGATGAGGGCGGGCGCGGTCACCAGGAAGATCGTCCCCACCACGTAGGACTGGCTGTACGCGGCGATCAGAAGCACGAGGGGCGCGAACGCCACCACCGGCATGAGCGGGCGGTAGCGCGAGAAATACCCGTCCAGCTTCTCCACCCCGTCGATCAGGGCGCTGGCGGTCTCCCCGCTGTCGGTGCGTTCCGAGAACGCCGGCCCGCGCTGCGCCAGGCGCCGGGCGCCGGCGCGGCGCACATGGGCGCGCACACGGGCGCCGGCTTCGAAGCCCAGCCGCGCCTCGCCGGCCTGGGCGATGGCGCGAAGGCCCGCGCCGGCCAGCGCCAGCGCCAGGTGCGGCCAGGGCGCGGATCCTGCGACCAAAGCGCCCACGGCGCCGGCCGCGCCCCAGGCGAAGGCGACGAAGAACACAGTCTGCAATACGCCCAGCGCGCTCGCGGCGCGTTCCGCACGGGCCCCCGCCTTCGCCCAGTCTTTCAACAGGGTGGCGAGGCGGGCTCTGGCGGCTTTTCGGGCCTTCTGAGGGGCGGTAAAGGGTGCGGCGGGCGTCGTCATGGGGTTCGCATACACGGTTTGCCCCCGCCTTGTCTGCGGCGCCTCGCCTCATGCGACAGCATGAGGGCTGTCAGCCGTGCGATCACGGCGCATACAAGGGGAAAAGGCCGCACGGACAGTGTGGTTGATCGACAACCGGATCCCGCGATGACGCGGACGGAGGCGCTTATGATCGACATGGACGTGGTCGAGCTCTCGCGGTGGCAGTTCGCGCTGACCGCCATGTATCACTTCCTTTTTGTTCCCCTGACGCTCGGGCTCGCCGTCATGCTGGCGATCATGGAGAGCGTCTATGTCATGACCGGCCGTCAGGTCTGGAAGGACATGACGAAATTCTGGGGCGCCCTGTTCGGCGTCAATTTCGTGCTCGGGGTTTCTACCGGGATCACAATGGAATTCCAGTTCGGAATGAACTGGTCCTACTATTCGCATTATGTCGGCGACGTGTTCGGGGCGCCGCTCGCGATCGAGGGGCTCATGGCCTTCTTCCTCGAAGCGACGCTGGTGGGCCTGTTCTTCTTCGGCTGGGATCGGATGAGCCGCAGAGGCCATCTGGCCGCCACCTGGCTGATGGCGCTGGGCACGAATCTCTCCGCCCTGTGGATCCTGATCGCGAACGGCTGGATGCAGAACCCGGTGGGCTCCGCGTTCAACCCGGAGACCATGCGCATGGAGATCACCGACTTCATGGCGGTGCTCTTCAATCCGGTGGCGCAGGCGAAATTCGTCCACACCGTATCGGCCGGCTATGTCACGGGCGCGCTGTTCGTGCTGGCGATTTCGGCCTTCTTCCTGCTGAACCGCCGCTTCACCGGCTTCGCCAAGCGCTCGATGACGGTGGCCTCGGCGTTCGGTCTCGCCGGCGCGCTTTCGGTCGTCGTGCTGGGCGATGAAAGCGGCTATGCGCTCACCGATAACCAGAAGATGAAGCTCGCCTCGCTGGAGGCCATGTGGGAGACCCATGAGCCGCCGGCCCCGCTCACCCTGATCGGGTTTCCCAACCAGGAGACCCAGGAGACCGAAAACGCCATCAACCTGCCCTGGGCGCTGGGCCTGATCGCCACGCGGTCCCTGGACACGCCGGTGGAGGGCATCCTGCCGCTGGTGGCCCAGGCGGAGACCCGGATCGAGAACGGGCTGGGCGCCTATGACGCCCTGATGCGTCTGCGCGTGGATCCGGGCGATCTTCAGGCGCGCGCCGACTTTGAAGAGACCAAGTTCGATCTCGGCTACGCCCTGCTCCTCAAACGCTATGTGGAGGATCCGCGCACGGCGAGCGCCGAGCAGATCAGCCAGGCCGCCTTCGACACCGTGCCGGACGTGACGGTGATGTTCTGGAGCTTCCGCTTCATGGCGGGGCTGGGCTTCTACTTCATCGCCCTGTTCGGAACCGCCTTCGTGCTGTCGTCCCTCAGAAAGCACGAGACGCGCTGGTTCCTGAAGATCGCCCTGTTCTCCCTGCCCTTGCCCTGGGTGGCGGCGGAGCTGGGCTGGCTGCTGGCCGAATATGGCCGTCAGCCCTGGATCATCGAAGGCGTGTTGCCGACCTTCCTGGGCGTCTCCAGCCTCGCGGCCGGGCAGATCATCCTGACCATGGCCGGATTCACGCTTCTGTACGGCGTGCTGGCGGTGGTGGAGGTCATGCTCATGGTCCACCTCATCCGCAAGGGCCCGTATCCCGATGCGCCGGGCCGGCAGGCGCCGGAGAGCGGCCGTCCGGGTCTCTCCGCTCCCGGCCTTCTGCCCGCAGAATAAGGACGAAAACGATGGAAATTCCTCTGTCCTACGAAACGCTTCGGGTGATCTGGTGGGCGCTTCTGGGCGTCCTGCTGATCGGCTTCGCCGTAAGCGACGGCTTCGATCTGGGCGTCACCAGCCTGTCGCCCTTCGTGGCGAAGACCGACGCCGAACGCCGCCTCGTGATCAACACGGTCGGCCCCACCTGGGAAGGTAATCAGGTCTGGCTGATCCTGGGCGGCGGCGCGATCTTCGCGGCCTGGCCCATGGTCTACGCCACGGCGTTCTCCGCCTTCTATCTTGCGATGTTCGTGGTGCTGGCGGCGCTGATCTTGCGCCCGGTGGGGTTCAAGTACCGCTCCAAGCGCGAAGACCCGCGCTGGCGCCGGTTCTGGGATTGGGCGCTGTTCACCGGCGGCTTCGTTCCGGCGCTGATTTTCGGGGTCGCGGTGGGCAATCTTCTGGTCGGCGCGCCGTTTCGCATCGACCAGGATCTGCGGATCTTCTGGGAAGGCTCTTTCTTCGGCCTGCTCAACCCGTTCGCCCTTCTGTGCGGGCTGCTCTCGGTGAGCATGTTGCTGCTTCACGGCGCCGCCTGGCTGTCAATGAAGCTGGAATACGGGCCCGTGCGCGACCGGGCGCGGGCGCTCGCCCCGTTCTTCGCCATGGCCTCCATCGCGCTGTTCGCGCTCGGCGGGCTCTGGATCGCGTTCGGCGATCTCGGCTATGCCGCCGCCCCGGTGGACCCCGCCGGACCGTCCAATCCCTTACTGACCGAGACGACCGCTGCGCCGGGCGGATGGCTGGCCAACTACGTCCGCCAGCCCGTCACCCTGATCGCGCCGTTCCTCGGGTTCGCCGGAGCGGGCCTCGCCCTTGCCGGGCTGAAGGCGAACAGCGAATGGCTCACCTTCACCGGCTCCAAGGCTTCGGTGATCGGGATCATCTGCACGGTGGGCGTCTCGATGTTTCCCTTCATCCTGCCGTCAAGCATCGACCCGGCGTCGAGCCTCACGGTCTGGAACAGCTCGTCGAGCCATTCGACCCTGTTCATCATGTTGATCGCCACGGCGGTGCTGCTGCCTCTTGTGCTGATTTACACAGCCTGGGCGTTCAAGGTGATGTTCGGCAGGGTCACCAGCGAAGAGATCGCCAAGGGCGATTATTATTAAGGAGCGCACACCATGTGGTACTTCACCTGGATCCTCGGGCTCGGACTGGCCTGCGCTTTCGCGATCCTCAACGCGATGTGGCACGAGCTGCAGCTCTCCGACTCCGGCGACAGAGGCGGCTCGGACGAGGCGTGCTGACATGAAGAAGCCCCGGCGCCGGTGCGCCGGGGCTCATTCCAGACAATAATCGGCGCGCCGGGTCAGAGCAGCGGCGGCGCCGGGGCCTCCTCGAAGGTCACCGCGCGCATGGGCTTGCCGTCCCACTCCTTGATGAGCCGGGACTTCTCAGCCTCGGTGATCTCGATATTGCTGGCGTGCAGCACCCACTCGCCGCCATCCTTGCGCAGCGGCACCTGGATCGTCTTCCAGTGGCTCTGACCAGACTGGCCGGCGCCCGGCCAGGTCCACACGACTTCGGCGAAGGCGATCTCGCCTGAGAACGCGCCGGTTTCGATCAGGGTGTTGAGGATGCCGTTGGCTTCGTCGCCGAGATCGATGTTCATCGTATCGCCCACTTCAAGCCCGTGAAACGGCGGCAGCTCGATCAAGGCCCGGCTTGCGGCCTCAACGACCACCTTTCCATCGCGCGCGCTTATCAGCGACACGAAGTACGGCGAATAGGTGACCAGGGCGCGCACGTGATCATATAGCGGACGGTGGGCCGGTTCGGTCAGGAGGCGGTTGAGACGCGCCTCAAGGTCGGATGAGGGCGTGGCCGCACCATTCTCCAGACGCGAAATGTACGCCTGGCTGACTTCGAGCAGGTGAGCGGCCGATTCCTGTTTCAGGCCGCTGCGCTGGCGGAAGGCTTTAAGCTCTTCACCCCATTCCATGTTTCATTCACCCCAACTGCTGTGAGGGGGAAACATCATCAAGTGGATTGTGGGGGCAACTGAAAATGTCATCATAAAATATGCTTTGGCGGACCATAACCGGTGAATTGACTGCAAGAATTTGCATATTCTCAGAAAACGCACAGCGAGCGGCGGGGTTGCCTTGACCACGCAGACGCGGGCCGTAGTGTCGCGTTGAAACGCCGCATAAGGCGATAAACGAGGGAGGACGGCGCCATGGGCGTGTTGCAGGCGATCAAGCGGGAATGGTTCTACACAACGGAACTGGCCCGGCTTCTGGGCAAGCTCAAGCAGATCACGCCGGACTCAGACGACCTCACGCCGGACTTGCTCGAACGCAGCGTTGACGCCCACAAGAAGCGCACCGCCTTCCTCACCGAAGACAACGACGCGGTCACCTACAAGGCCTTCGACGCCCACGCCAACCGCATCGCGAACTGGGCGGTGGAGCAGGGGATCGAGCCGGGTGACACGGTGGTGCTCTACATGGGCAATCGCTGGGAATACGTCGCCACCTGGTTCGGCCTGTCGAAGGTGGGCGTGCTGGCGGCGCTGGTGAACAACCAGCTTTCCGGCCAGCCGCTGGCGCATACGGTCAATATCGCCGAGGCCCGTCACGCCATCATCGAGGGCGAGTTGGCCGGCGCCTATGAAAGCGCACTGGCTCAGATCAAGGACGGCGTTCAGGTCTGGACTACGGACGGAGTGCAGACCGCTATTCCCGACGCCCGTGACTACGACGCCGCGCTGCAGGCGGTTTCCGACACGCGGCCCGACCGCTCCCGGCGCGCGCATCTGCGGGCCAAGGACGCGTGCATGAAGATGTACACGTCCGGCACCACCGGCCTGCCCAAGGCCGCGATCGTGGCCCACACCCGCTCGCTCTATTACCTGCAGGTCTTCGGCGTCGCGGCCCGGGCGAACAAGACCGACAAGATGATGATGGTGCTGCCGCTCTATCACGCCACCGGCGGGCTGTGCGGGGTCGGCGCGGCGCTGTCCTTCGGCGGCGCGCTCATCGTGCGCAAGCGCTTCTCCGCCTCGCGATTCTGGGCGGACTCGGTGGAGACCGGCGCGACCATGTTCATGTATGTGGGCGAGCTGTGCCGCTTCCTCGTGGCGGCCGATCCCGATCCCAACGAGAAGAAGCACAAGATCCGCGTCGCCATCGGCAACGGTCTGCGCCCCGATGTCTGGCCGCGCTTCGCCGAGCGCTCCGGAATCGAACGGATCATCGAGTTCTACGGCGCCACGGAAGGCAATGTCGGGCTGCTGAACCTGGACTCCAAGCCCGGCGCCATCGGCCGCGTTCCGCCGCACCTGTCCAAGCGCTTCAACATCAAGCTCGTGGCCTTCGACACCGAGAAAGAAGAAGTCATCCGCGATAAGAACGGCCGTTGCATCGAGTGCAAGCCGGGCGAGGTGGGTGAAGCCATCGGCGAGATCCGCTCTGACGACGCGCGCTATCGCTTCGACGGGTATCAGGATGAAGAAGCGACGAAGAAGAAAATCCTCACCGGCGCGTTCGAGGACGGCGACGTCTATTTCCGCACCGGAGACCTGATGAAGCGCGACGCGCAGGGCTATTTCTACTTCGTGGACCGGATCGGCGACACGTTCCGCTGGAAGTCGGAGAACGTCTCCACCAACGAAGTCGCCGAGGCGCTCGGCGTGTTCAACGGGGTCGACCAGGCCAATGTCTACGGCGTCGAGGTCGGAGATTATTCCGGCAAGGCCGGCATGGCGGCGCTGATCGTGGACGAGAACGCGTTCGACCTGCAGGCCCTGCGCGCCCATGTGCACAAGGAACTGCCCCACTACGCGCGCCCGCTCTTCCTGCGCATCCACACCGAAGCGCCCAGCGAGCACACCACCGGGACCTTCAAGCTGAAGAAGACCGATCTGGTCAAGGAGGGCTGGGACCCGGAAAAGGTGGGCGAACCGCTTTATCTCGACGATCCCGAAGCCGGCGCCTATGTGCCGCTGACGCCGGACCTGCGCGCGCAGATCCTGTCCGGCGCCAAGCGGGTTTGAGCCGGGTGGTGGATCCCGAGGCGGTGCTCGAATTCTGGTTCGAGCGCGCCGGGCCGAAGCGCTGGTTCAGCGTCGATCCAGTCTTTGATGCGCAGATGCGCCGCCGGTTCGGACCTGCCTGCCATGCCTTGAGAAACGGGCCGGGCGTGGCGGGCCATCCTTGGCTGGTGGAGCCTGAGAGCGCGCTGGCGCTGGTGATCCTGCTCGACCAGGCGCCGCGCAATGTCTGGCGCGGCTCAAACGCCGCCTTCAGCCTCGATCCCCTGGGGCGCGAGGCGGCCGCAGAAATGCTGGCGTCCGGCTTCGACTGGGCGCTTGAGCCGGACCGGCGCGCCTTCGTTTACATGCCGCTCATGCACTCTGAAGACATCGAGGATCAGGCCCTGTGCGTCGCCCTGTGCGAGGAGCGGCTGGGCGCCGACAGCGGGACGGCGCGGCACGCCCGCGCGCACTTCGATTTGATCGCTCGCTTCGGCCGCTTTCCTCACCGCAACAGCGCGCTTGGCCGAAAGGCTACGCGCGCAGAAACCGAGTTTCTGGCTGGCGGGGGTTACGCGCCCGGCGCGAAACGCCCGGCAAAATCAGCCTGACGGCAGGACGCGCCGGCGGCGGACTTTTCTAAGCTATTGAAATAAAATGATCAGCAAGTGGTCCGTCCCTTGCTCCGGAGTCGTCCTGTTTCGTGCCCGAAAGGACCGCTCCCATGGCCGCCGCGCGCCCGTCCCGCATCACGCCCGCCGATATCCGGATCATCGCCTTCACGCTGGTGGATCGCCACGGCTCGCAAGCGCTCGGCTATGCCGACCAGGCGGTCTGGGAGCTGGACGAGAAAGGCGAGCAGGCGAGCGCGGACGCCTGGCGCGCCCTGCGCAGCGAGATCGAGGACGCGCTCACCGGCCGGATCGTGCGCGACGCCGGGGTCAGCGTGCATTGAAAGACCGTCGGTCGCATTGACAAACACCCTGCCAGCGGCCAAATCCGGCCTTCGTTCCTGTCCCGATCCGAGGTCGCCCGCTCGATGACCTACATCGTCACCGACGCCTGCATCAAATGCAAGTTCACCGATTGCGTGGAAGTCTGTCCCGTGGACTGCTTCTATGAGGGCGAGAACATGCTCGTCATTCATCCCGACGAGTGCATCGATTGCGGCGTGTGCGAGCCGGAATGCCCGGTGGAGGCGATCAAGCCTGACACCGAGGACGACAAGGACGGCAAGTGGCTGGCGCTGAATTCCGAGTATGCGTCGAAGTGGCCGAACATCACGGTGCGCAAGGATCCGCCCGCTGACGCGGAAGCGTTCGAGACCGAGACGGGCAAGCTGGAGAAGTATTTCTCGCCGCAGCCCGGCTAGACGGAGCGGTCGAACAGGAATCCCAGCGTTCGCAATATGTTAAGCTTTTCTTAAGCGTGCTCCGGGGCCGGAACGTCTTCGCCGCCGCAGCAAATTGCTTTTATGCAAATATTGTGATACCTTACTGTCTTCGGTTATGCGTTGACCGTAAAGCCTAGGACGCAGGAACACCTTGATCTGATCCAACGACAAGCCACCGGCCTTTCCGATCCTGCTGGGTTCGGTGCGGGGGCTTTGCGTGTCTGGATCCATGTGTGCTCACGCCCCGGCGCAGTGCGGCGCGCATCGGACAGGCTCGCCCGGGCGTCGCGCCCGCGGTCGATAACAAGAGAGCATCCATGACCAAGAAAACCGCCAACGACAACAAATCGTTCAAAAAAGGCGACCACATCGTCTATCCGGCCCACGGCGTGGGACGGGTGACGGGTGTGGAGAAGGAGACCGTCGCCGGCTTCGACATCGAAGTCTACGTGGTGTCTTTCGAGCAGGACAAGATGACGCTGCGCGTCCCGACCGCCAAGGCGGAGTCGGCCGGCATGCGTCCGTTGGCGAGCGACAAGATCCTCAAGGACGCCCTCCACACGCTGAAGGGCAAGCCGAAGGTGAAGCGCACCATGTGGTCGCGCCGCGCCCAGGAATACGAAGCCAAGATCAATTCCGGCGACCTGATCTCCATCGCGGAAGTCGTGCGCGACCTGCACCGTCAGGAAGATCAGCCCGAGCCGTCCTACTCGGAACGACAGCTTTACGAATCCGCGCTGGATCGCATGGTCCGCGAAGTCGCTGCGGTGGAGAAGCTCGACCGCGACAAGGCGTTGGAAATGCTTACGACCACGCTCACGAAGAAGGCCGCGTAACGCGCGATACGCCTTACCCTGGGATCAGCCCCGTCCGGATCAGCCGGGCGGGGCTTTTTCATGGCCGGGGCTCACCACGTCATCGTGCGCATGTACCGGGGATGACCAAATTGCGGCGCTTGTGTGAACCGCTTTGAACGCTGGTCCGTAAAGAAGGACAAGTTCACGAAGCCAAGCCAAGAGAGGCGTTCCCCCCATGGCCACTCGCACCGCCCCCGCCCGTACCGCAGATCCTGATCGCCGGTTCATGAAGCGCGCCATGGAGGCGCCCTTGCTGGAACGCGAACACGAGCTGGACCTGGCCACCGCCTGGCGTGAGCAGGGCGACGAGAAGGCCCTGCACGAGTTGACGACCGCCTATATGCGCCTCGTCGTCGCCGTCGCTGCGAAGTTCCGCCATTACGGCCTGCCCTTCCCCGACCTCGTCAGCGAAGGCAATATCGGCCTGATGCAAGCCGCCGCCCGGTTCGAGCCGGAGCGCGGCGTGCGCTTCTCCACCTACGCCAGCTGGTGGATCCGCTCAGCGATCCAGGACTATGTTCTGCGCAACTGGTCCATCGTGCGGACCGGGACGACCGCAGCTCAGAAGTCGCTGTTCTTCAACCTTCGCCGGCTGCGGGCGCTCATCAAGGACGTGGGGTCGGGTGCGCTGAGCCCGGAGAACCGCGCCTATGTGGCCTCGGCCCTGCGAGTGGGCGAGGACGATGTCGAACAGATGGCCTCGCGACTCGCCGCGGTGGACCGCTCCTTGAACGCGCCCTTCACCGAGGACGGGGACGGCGAGTGGCAGGATCTGCTCGCCGACGAGAATCCCGACCCGGAAAGCGTCGTCATGGGCGACCGCGACACGTCCAAGCGCAGTGAATGGCTGGGCGACGCCATGCAGGCGCTGACCGAGCGCGAGCAGCTGATCATCCGCGAGCGTCGTCTTCGCGAGGACTCGGTCACGCTGGAAAAGCTCGGCGAGCGGCTCGGCATCTCCAAGGAGCGTGTGCGCCAGATCGAACATCAGGCGCTGGGCAAGCTGAAGAAGGCGCTCGTCGAAGCGGTCGGCGACCCCGAAGAGTCCGGGCTGATCCCGCAGCTCTAGACACGAGCGCGCACGATCCGGCCCTCCCGGATCGTGCGCGCATACCCGTTTCGCGGCCTGATTGCGCGGGCTAGCGCAAGCGCCGGGGCTCGGGCGCGTCAAGAATCTCCAGCTGAGCGGGGTGGGTGAGGCTGATGGACGGGCCGTTGGTGTCGTAGAGCCAGCCGCGGACCCGTACCCGCGCGCCAGGCAGGCTCATCAGATCAATGCCGGCTTCTTCGAAGACCGTGCGCGCGCTCCGGTCGGCGGTGGCGGTGAAGTCGCTGCGCCAGTCCAGCCCGAAATTGACGAAGACCCGCCCGTCTCGGGCTTCGCCGGTGTCCACCACGCGCCCCTCCACGATCACCGGCCCGTCCAGGCGTAGCGCCAACGCGTTGGGATCGGGGCCCGCAATCACAAAGACACCCGCTCCCCATCCGCCGGCCGCCTCGGCCCGCGCGGCGCGCTCGGCGCTGTAAAGCGGGCCGAAATCCAGGCGCTCTCCGGGTCTCGGCCAGACGATCAGCCAGCCCTCACGCACCAGGATTTCCGCCAGATCCCCGTCCAGCGTCTCGGCGACGACGATCCGGCGATCATAGCGGTCGCGCTCAGGCTCGGCGCCTTGGCGCAGGGTGACGGCCGCCCCCGCCGCCTCCAGCCGGCCGGTCAGGGCGCGCCGGGCGGCCTCCACGGCGCCGGGATGCAGCTCTGCCTCGGGCGCCGTCACGCCGGCCAGAACGACGCTCTCCAGCGCGCCGCCGGGGCCCTCCACTTCAAATGCGTGGCCCGACCAGACCCGCTCGGCCCGTGCCTCAGTCCTCGCTCCGGGCTCCGCGGGAGCGCATCCGAAAAGCAAACATGAAGCGATCGCCAGAGCGAATGCGCCCATGCGCGTCGAAAATCTCCAAAAATTCAATGTTCGATTCAGTTCCATGAATAATAACTTATGCCAGAATTTCACATAGTGAAAAACTCAATTGGAGCAAAGTCATGTGGCGATTTCGCAATGATGTCACATTGTCGACAGGCTCTTTCATTCCTCTCACGCTCCCCGTAGGGTCCTTGCATCTCGAACGCGTGCGCCAGCCCTTGGACCGGTTTCACCGGCCCGATTTGACCCGCGCGCGTGCGTGCAAGCAAGGCAGGGAGGCCCCGAGCCCTTATGAGCACCACCATCAAGGAGTCGCCGCTGCGCGACACCGACAAGCAGGATTACGGCGACGATCCCACCGCGGTGCGCGACACCGACCATTATGTGGATGAATACGTCCGCGGGTTCGTGGACAAGTGGGACGATCTGATCGATTGGGAGGCGCGCGCGACAAGCGAGGGCCAGTTTTTCATCAATCTTCTAAAGAAGCGCGGCAAGACCACCGTGCTCGACGCGGCGTGCGGCACCGGGTTTCATTCGGTTCAGCTGATGGAGGCCGGGTTTCAGGTGACCAGCTGCGACGGCTCCGCCGAGATGCTGGCCAAGGCTTTCGAGAACGGACGCAAGCGGGGCATGATCCTGAACACGGTCCACGCCGACTGGCGCTGGCTCAACCGCGATCTTCCCGGCAAGTACGACGCGATCGTTTGCCTTGGAAACAGCTTCACCCACCTGCATGAGGAGCGAGATCGCCGACGCACGCTGGCCGAGTTCTACGCCGCGCTCAAGCATGACGGCATCCTCATCATGGATCAGCGCAATTATGATGCGATCCTGGATAAGGGTTTCAACTCAAAGCATAAATTCTACTATTGCGGCGATCAGGTGAGCGCCGAGCCGGAATATGTGGACGAGCATCTGGCGCGCTTCAAATACGAGTTTCCCGACGGCTCGAAATATCACCTGAACATGTACCCGCTGCGCAAGAAGTACGTGATCGACCTGATGCGGGAAGTGGGCTTCACCCGCGTGAAGACCTACGGCGACTTCAAGGAGCGCTATGACGAGGGCGAGCCGGACTTCTACATCCACGTGGCGGAGAAGGCCTATGACAGCTGAGTACAAGGACGCGGCGAAGACGGCTGAAGACTATTACGACAGCGCTGACGGCGACGCCTTCTACGCCGCGGTCTGGGGCGGCGAGGACATCCATGTCGGGCTCTACGAGCGCGACGACGAGGATATCGCCGCAGCCAGCGCGAGGACGGTCCGCCACCTGGCGAGCCGGCTTCAGACCTTGAAGCCGGGCGCGGGCGTGCTTGATCTGGGCGCCGGCTATGGCGGCGCCGCACGGCATCTCGCACGGGAGCATGGGGCGCACGTCACCTGCCTGAACCTTTCGGATACCGAGAACGCCCGCAACCGAACGCTCACCCAGGAGCAGGGGCTCGCCGACCGGATCGAAATCGTCCACGGCGCCTTTGAAGAGATTCCGTTTCCCGATCAGAGCTTCGACATTCTGTGGAGCCAGGACGCCATCCTGCATTCGGGCGATCGTTCGCGCGTCCTGGACGAGGCGGCGCGGGTGCTCAAGCGGGGCGGAGAATTCATTTTCACCGACCCGATGCAGGCCGACGACGCCGACGATCTGGAGAAGCTTCGTCCGATCTACGAGCGCTTCCACCTGCCCAACCTCGCCAGCATCCCCTTTTACGAGGCGGAGCTGAACAAGCGCGGCCTGGAGACCGTAGGGATCGAGCGCCTCCCCCATCAGCTGCGCGCCCATTACAATCGGGTGCGCGAGGAACTTGCTGGGCGGCGCGAGGCTCTGAAAGGCCAGATCAGCCCGGACTACGCCGAGCGCATGCTCAACGGGCTGAAGCACTGGGTGGACGGCGCGGACGCCGGCCAGCTGGCCTGGGGGATTCTGCACTTTCGAAAGCCGTGATCCGGCTTGTCCACCGGCGCGCGCGCCGGGTTCATTGACCCTTAATGCGAACGGCCGCGAGGTGAACCCCTCGCGGCCGCCTTCATGTCGGCCGCCAGGGGCTGACATCGCACGGGGGGGACATGGGCGTTTTCCTGGCCGCAGTCATCGCAGGCGCAGTCCTTGTTTCAGGCGACGCCGCCGCGTCCGGCCACGACGCCGGAGCTGGAGGCGGCGTACCGACGCAAATCGAACCCTGGCCGGAGACCGAGGCGCGAATCGCCATTCTCTATCACCGGCGGCGAATTCTCGCGCCCGTGCATGTCGAGGGTGTGGGCGAGCGCCTCTTCATCATCGACACTGCGGCCGGGACGTCCCTGATCTCCTCCAGCCTGCGCGACCAGCTCGCCCTGGGCGCTGACGATGTGCGCCGCCAGCGCATCCGCGGCGCCACCGGCGTGATCGAGCTGGATTATGTCCGCCTTCCGGGCCTCGAGTTTGGAGAGGTACGTCATGATGATATCTGGTCCGTCGTCGCAGACCTGAATGAGTTCCAACCAGTCCACGGCGTTGAGGTGGCCGGCGTCCTCGGCGTCGATGTGCTGTCGCGAACCGATGTGCGGCTCGACCTCGCCGCGGGCGAGATCGTGCTGCTGGATCGCAGGGCGCGCACCGGGCCGCAAGCCGAGGCGAACGACGGCGTGCCGTTTCACTCCCGCGCGCAGGCCGGCTTCGTTCAATTCACCGCCCGGATCGACGGCGCGCCAGTGGCGGCCGTGCTGGACACCGGCGCCCGGGAGGGTGTTCTGAACTGGGCGGCGGCGGGGCTCGCCGGCCTCGATCCCCAAAGCGCTGCGATCGTGCGAACCGGAGGCGTCAGCTCGGGACTCGACGGCGCCGGCGTGGCCCATGCCAAAGCCCGGCTCGACGGGCTGTGTCTCGGGTCCGCCTGCTTTGATCGCGCCCCGGTCCGAATCGCCGATCTCGCCGTGTTCGGCCTTGTGGGCGCGCAGGGCGGTGACGGACCCTCCATGCTCGTCGGGGCCGACATGCTGGAGAGGTGTGTTGCGGAAATCCTCTATAGCCGCGGCGTCCTGCGCCTGTGTGAAGGCTAGCGCAGCCAGCCAGGCGATCAGGACCGAGCCAAACGCGCAACCGCCCGCCGGCCCTTTATGGGCCGCACGCGCCAGAGGCGCGCCTTCGAAAGGTGAAGGAGGTTTCCCGGCTCGCCTTGGCGGGCCGCAAGGGCGACCGCCCGCCGGCCCTTTATGGGCCGCACGCGCCAGAGGCGCGCCTTCGAAAGGTGAAGGAGGTTTTCCGGCTCGCCTTGGCGGGCCGCAAGGGCGACCGCCCGCCGGCCCTTTATGGGCCGCACGCGCCAGAGGCGCGCCCTTAAAGATGGTGTCCCCGACTGGATTCGAACCAGTGGCCCCGGGATTAGGAATCCCGTGCTCTATCCATCTGAGCTACGGGGACACGCGATTTTGCTCATACCAGCCCGGCGGGGCGGCGCACAGCCCCCGCCTGCGCCGGACGGCGAGAAACGCGGGCGCACCGTCGGGCTGGCGCTGGGCGCAAAGGCCGGTTAGCGTCGAGTAACCGTACTCAGTCTGCGGAAGGTTCTCATGACGCACAGCCCGGCGCAAACCCGCATACTCCTCGTGGAGGACGACGATCAGGACGCGTTCCTGTTCGAGAAGATGCTGCGCGAGGAGGCGGGCGCGACGGATATCGTCAGGGCCGTGGAGGGCCGCGCCGCCTACGCTGCGGCGATCGACGAGGCCGCCGCTCCCGACTGCATCGTGCTGGATCTGCGGCTCTCAGGCGAAGACGGGCTATGGCTCCTTGACCGGTTGCTGGACCATGACACGCTGTCGCGCGTTCCCGTCATCGTGTTCTCCGGCGACGCCGCCCGGCTGCAGCGGGCCTGCTCGGAATTTCCCAACGTGGTTTCTTCCGTGCGCAAGCCGGAGACGCTGGAGCAATACCGCACCGCGCTGACCATCGTGGCGGCGACGCTGCACGCCGCGCTCGGCGAGCGCTGACGCCGCTTGCACCCGCAGCCTCGCTCGCTAGGCTCGCCCCGCAATAACGATCAAGCGGGAGGCGCAGATGGATTTTTCAGGCAAGATCGCCGTCGTGACGGGCGGCGCCAGCGGCATCGGCAAGGCGGTCGCCGAGGCGCTGCACGCACGCGGCGCCAGGATCGCAGTTGCAGACATGAATGCGGCGGGCGCCACTGAAGTCGGCGCGGCCTGCGGCGGGTTCGGCGAGCGGGTCGACGTCACCGACGAATACGCGCTCACGCGGTTTCTCAACAAGGTCGAGCGCACGCTGGGGCCGGTCGACGTCTATATCTCCAACGCCGGGATCGGGGTGAGCGACGGGCCGGGCTGGGGCGCCGGGGATGCGCCGAACGCCGCCTGGCAGGCCTGCTGGGACGTCAATGTCATGGCCAGCGTCTACGCCGCCCGTCACCTGGCCAAGCCCATGGCCGCGCGCGGCGGGATTTTCGTGGTCACCGCCTCGGCCGCCGGCCTGCTCGCCCAGATCGGGGACGCGCCCTATTCGGCGACCAAGGCGGCTGCAGTGTCGTTCGCCGAGAACCTGGCCATCGCTCACGGCGATGACGGACTGCAGGTCCACTGCCTGTGCCCGGAAGGGGTGAAGACGCCGCTCGTCGAAGGCATCGAGGGCGGCGCGCAGGGCCTCTCCGGCTATATCGAGCCGACCGAAGTGGCCGAAAAGCTGCTCGCCGCCGTGGAAGACAAGCGCTTCCTGGTGACGACCCACGAGAACACCGCGCAGTACGTCGCCATGAAGGGCGGCGAGCGCGACAAATGGGTGGGCGGTATGCGCAAGCTGCGCCGGATGCTGCTGGAAGCAAACGGCGGGCGCCCGCTTTAGGCGCGCTGAAGCGTTAGGCAGGCCATGAGCGAAACCCCACTCACCCGCGCCCGCGGCTATGACGCGATCGAGATCGGCGAACGCGCCGAGCTCACCCGCACCGTCTCGGCCAACGACCTGGTGTTCTATTCCCACGCCAGCGGCGACCTCAATCCGCTTCATCTGCCCGAGCTTGACGGCGACGGCGACGGAATCGTCGAGGCCTTCGCGCCGACCGCCTGGCTGGCCGGGCTCCTGTCTGCGCTGGTGGGCAATACGCTGCCGGGTCCGGGATCGCGCGCCACCGACTTCAAGGGCGAGGCGGGCGCGCCGCTGAGGCTGGGCGAGACCGCGAAGGCCGAGATCGAGGTCACCGGCAAGGCGGATGGCCGCCTGACCCTGAAGGGCGTCATAACCGGACCGGCCGGGGTTGCGCTCACCGCCGAACTCACCGTTCTGCCGCCCGATCATCCGCGCGCTTTTGACGCCTATGAGCTGCCCGACCTTCAGGTGCGCCGTCATCTCCACTTCGACCGGCTCCTGAGAGCCTGCGACGGGATCGATCCGGCGCGCACAGCCGTGGTTCAGCCCCATAGCGAGGACGCCCTGGACGGGGCGCTGAAAGCCGCCGCCCGCGGATTGATCACGCCGATCCTCGTGGGTCGGCGCAGCGAGATCGAAGCCGCCGCGAAGGCGCTGGACGCTGACATCTCCGGGTACGATCTGGTGGAGGCGGAGGACGCCGCAGACGCCGCCGCCAAGGCCTGCCGCATGGTGGCCGACGGCGATGCGGACAGCGTCATGAAGGGCCATCTGCATACAGACACGCTCCTGCGCGCTATTCTCGACCGCAAGCACGGCCTGCGCGGCGAGCGCCGCATCTCCCACAGCTTCATCCTCGATGTACCCGGGCGCGACCACTTGCTGTTCATCACCGATGCAGCGGTGAACATCGCGCCCGACCTGGCGGCGAAAGCCGACATCGTCCAGAACGCCATTGATCTCGCCTGCGCCCTCGGCGTGGCGCTGCCGAAGGCGGCGATCCTGTCGGCGGTGGAGACGGTCAACCCGGCGCTCTCCTCCACGCTGGACGCGGCGGCCTTGGCGAAAATGGCCGATCGCGGCCAGATCAAGCGCGGCCTGGTGGACGGGCCTCTGGCCATGGACAACGCCGTCGATCCTGAAGCGGCGCGGGTGAAGAACCTCACCGGCGAGGTGGCCGGCCGAGCCGACATCCTGGTGGCGCCCGATCTTGAATCCGGCAACATGCTGGCCAAGGAACTCATATATCTGGCCCGCGCGGAAACCGCCGGGATCGTGCTGGGCGCCCGCGCCCCGGTGATCCTGACGAGCCGCGCCGACAGCGCGTTTTCTCGCCTTGTGTCCTGCGCGGTGGCGGCGCTGCACGCCTGCTGGCTGAAGACCGGGAAGCCGGCGCCCGGCCTGACCCGGGAGGACTGATGGCGCTGCTCACGCTCAACGCCGGCTCCAGCTCGCTGAAATTCGCCGTGTTTGATGCGGACGGACAGACCCGTCTGCGTAGCGGCGAGATCGAAGGCGTGGGCGGCGAGCATGCCGAACTGACGACAGGAGACGCCTCGGACTCGCGCACCCAGGCCGTGAAGGCCGGCGACCACGCCGCGGCCCTGCGCGCCGCCTTCGACGCGGTGGAGGGCGAGTTGATCGACGCGGTGGGCCATCGCATCGTCCATGGCGGGGCGGCGTTCGACCGGCCTGTGATCGTCGACGCCGAGGCCGAAGCGGCCATCGAAGCCCTCACGCCGCTGGCGCCGCTGCATCAGCCCCATAATCTCGCCGCCCTGCGCGCCGCCCGCGAGGCCTGGCCGGACGCGGTCCAGATCGCCTGTTTCGACACCGCCTTTCATCGCAGCCATCCGTTCACGGCCGACGCCTTCGCCCTGCCGCGCCGCTATTACGAGCAAGGCGTCCGGCGCTATGGCTTTCACGGCCTCTCCTATGAACACCTCGCCGGCCGGCTGGCCGCGCTGGAGGGCGCCGCGCCGGACCGCGCCGTGCTCGCCCATCTGGGATCGGGCGCCTCCCTGTGCGCGGTGCGCGGCGGGGTCAGCTGCGACACCAGCATGGGGTTTTCGGCGCTGGACGGCCTTCCCATGGCGACGCGCTGCGGCCAGATCGATCCGGGCGTGCTGCTCTACCTGATGACCGAGGAGGGGATGGACGCCGACGCGCTGACCCGGCTTCTGTACAAGGAAAGCGGCCTGAAGGGCCTGAGCGGGACCAGCGGCGACATGCGCGAGGTGGAAGCGGGCGAGACCGAGGCCGCGCGCGAGGCCTTCGCCTATTTCACCGCCCGCTGCCGGCGAGAGATCGCGGCCCTGAGCGCGTCGCTGGAGGGGCTGGACACGCTGGTCTTCTCCGCCGGAATCGGGGAGCGCTCGCCGCGCGTGCGCGCCGGGGTGTGCGACGGGCTGGGCTGGCTCGGCGTCGTGCTGGACGCGGGCGCCAATGCGCGCGCGGGCGGAGACCCGGCGCTGATCAGCGCACCGGGATCGCGGGTCCGGGTCTGGATGATCCCCACCGACGAGGAACAGGTCATCGCGCGCGCGGTCGCCGGCCTGATTTAGGCCTGGTGCGTCAGCCGGTCTCGCGAAGGGCGTCGTCGCCGCTTGAGCGCCGCTGGCGCGGGGCATGTCGCAGGGCGAGCTCGCTGAGCGGTTCGGGAGCGCCGAACAGATAGCCCTGCAGCCGGTCAATGCCGCTCTGCTCCAGCATCAGGGCCTGCCAGCGATGCTCCACGTGTTCGGCGACGATGGTCGCGTCCAGGCCGTGGGCGAGGGTCGCGAGCTGCCGGAAAAGCAGGCGCTCCCATTCGCTCGGCGTGGTTTTCGGCAGAAGGGCGCCGTCGAGCTTCACCCGGTCGGCCGGGATGCGGATCAGGTATTCGACGCCCGCCGCGCCGGCGCCGAAATCATCCAGGGCGACGGGATGGCCGAGCTTTCGCAGTCCTTCGGTCACCGCGCGGACCCTGTCGAAATCCTTGATCGCGACGGTCTCTGTGATTTCGAAGCACAGGCGCCGGGGTGCGATGGGTGTGTCTTTCAGGAGCGCTCTGAGATGGTCTCCGAAGCCGTACGTGTTGAGCGACGCGCCAGACAGGTTCACGCTCAGATCCGGCCGGTCCGGGCTGACCTTGAGAAAGTCCAGCGCGGTGCGCGTCATCGCCAGATCGAGCTCTTCGGTCAGCCCGACCTGTTCAGCCAGGATGAGCGCCGGCGCGAAGGACTGGCCGCCGGGCAATCGGACCAGAAGCTCGTATTCGATGGCTTCGCCGGTCTTCGCGTCGACGATCGGCTGGGCATAGGGCTCGAACATCTTCTTGCGCACGGTGAGGAGCACCGCCTTCGAGCGCGCTTCAACGATGCGGCAGGCCTTCTCCACATAGTGGGCGAACAGGTTTTCGCCCGGCGGTATTCCGGTCTCCTGGAAACGGTTGGCGGCTTCGACGAAGACGGACAGGGCGTCGTCCAGGGGAATGTCCGCCGTCGCAAGCACCCGGCTTTGCGACCGCACGTGCTCGAAGCCCTTTGTGCGGGCCAGCTCGTTGAGTTCGCGCTGCAGTTTTTCGAGCGATTCGGCGTCGGCCGGGATCAGCCCGACAAGATCGCCGTTCTCGGCCAGGGAGCCTGCGGCGCCGTCCTCGGCGTGCATGCCGGCGATCTCGATCAGGCTTGCGAAGAACCGGTCGGCCTGCACGTCGCCGAGCGCCGCGCGGATCTCGTTCGTGCCGTCAAGCCAGACCATGGCGAGGTCCAGGGCGTCGCCGCGCGCGCGAGCGTCCTCCAGCACGGATCGGGCCTTGCCGGGAAAGCGCGGGAGCGTGTCATGCTCAGAGTTCTTGGCGAAGCGGATCGCCCACTGCACGGTCTGCGAATGCCTCATCCGCCAAAGGGAGAGGTCGACTGCACGGTCCTCGCACCACACCCGCACCGGGCCGGAGCGTCCCTCCTCCGGCGCGGTTTCCAGAAGGGTCCTGATGACGCGGCGCGAGACGCCCTCGAATGCATCCTCCAGCCGGGACTCGCCCGGCGTCATGGAGAGTGACTTGCACGCGCTGACCGCCCCGGCGGAGAAGGCGATGACGCCTGTCAGGTCGGTTTCGACAAGGACATCTGCGGCGGAGAACGCGAAGGCGACGAAGCGTTTGAGATACCGGTCCGGCATAGGCGTGATGTCCCGAGCGAGAGGGGTCACTTTTCGCTCAGGTGGCGTAAACATTTTATTCCAGTAGTGCGATCACGCCCGCCTGACCGCCGAAGGCGCCGGGATGTCCGTCCTTGGCTGCCCGTCGGCACGAGAAGAAGCGATCCCGCTCCTCATAGGTGCAATGAGCAAGCCGCGTGACGGCGTCTTCGCGCACGCCCGCCGCCAGCAGCTGACGCCGGCAGGCTTCGCCGACATCAAGCCCGGCGCCGCCCTCGGCGTCCCGCGGTCCCGCGAGCGCGGAATCCAGCCCGCCGAACCCGGTCTCGAACTGCGCCAGCACTTCAGGGCCGACGCGGTAGCGGGCCTCGCTGATCGCCGGACCGATGGCGGCCTGGACCGTGGCCGGCTGCGTGCCGTAGGCGGCCTTCATGGCGGCCAGGGTTTCCCCGATGACGCCCTTAACCGTGCCCCGCCAGCCTGAATGGATCGCGGCGATGGCGGGCCGGACCGGATCGAAGAGCAGGATCGGCACGCAGTCGGCGGTCTGCGCGGCGAGCGCGAGGCCTGGCGTGTCGGTCATGTGGGCGTCCGCTTCGCCTGACGACCAGCCCTGGTCTGGTTTCGCGTCGACCTTCAGAACCGTCGCGCCATGGACCTGGTTCATGAAGACGAGAGACACGCCGCCCAGCGCCTGCGCCACCCGGCTCCGGTTTTCCTCCACATGGGCCTTGTCGTCGCCGCGCGACCAGGAGAGGTTCAGGCTGTCATACGGACCCTCGCTGACCCCTCCGGTGCGGGTTGTGAAGGCGTGCACGATCCGGCCGTCGCCGAAGCCCGGCGCGGTGAGCAGCTCCAGATCGCTCATGTGTCCGCCTCCGGCAGAAACCCGGTGCGGCCCAGGCCCAGATCATAGGCGGCGCGCGCCTCGGCGATGCGGCCGGTGACCGCGTGGAAGGCCGACCAGTCGTCGGCCTCTGCGATCGGCGCCCAGAGACCCTCCACCACCTCGATGGTCATGTGCAGCGGGTCGGCGTTGGCGAAATACGGATGGGACAGGCGCTCCGGGCGCACCGGCTCGCGCTGTTCCAGCGCCGCGCGGACCGGCTTGAAGTCCGTGCGCTGATACAGCGCCGCGCGGGGGCTGGCGTCGGCGCGCGTCGCCGACGCGGGACCGCAGAACCAGTCGAAGAACACGGCTTCAAAGGGAATTTCGCTGGCCTTCATGAAGTCCAGCAACCCGGTGACCAGCGCGCCGTCCGCCTCTTCGTCCTGCTCCGCGACGCCGAGCCTGTGCAGAAAGGCGGTGCGGATCTCGCGCTTGTAATGGTCCGGATAGGCCGACAGCGCCTCGATCAGCGCGTCCCGGTCGCCGGCGAGCGAGAGCGCCCCGGCCAGCTGCTGCAGCGCCCAGAACACGGCTTCGGGCTGACGGGCGTAGGCGTACAGCCCGCTCTGGTCGAAATAGGCGGCGGTGAACCCCGGTTCGAAATGCGGCAGGAAGCGCCATGGGCCGTAATCGAAGCTCTCGCCCGTCACGATCAGATTGTCCGTGTTCAGAACGCCGTGCACGAAGCCGGCCGCCATCCACTGGGCGGAGAGCCGCGCGGAATTGCGCGCCGCCGCGTCCAGCAGCGCCGCCGCCTTGTCGCGCCGGGCGTGATCGGCCTCCGGCAGGAGGTGCTTCAGGCTGTAATCGATCAGGGTTTCGATGGCGGCTGCATCGTCGAAATAGGCATGGCGCTGGAACACGCCGAAGCGCATGTGGGAGTGCTGCAGCCGGGTCATCACCGCCGATCGGGTGGGCGAGGGCTCGTCGCCGCGGTGAAGCGGTTCGCCGGTCTCGAAGACGGAGAAGATCTTGCTGGTGTAGACGCCCAGCGCCTCCAGCATCTCGGCGGCGAGGATCTCGCGTACCGCGCCTTTCAGGGTCAGCCGCCCGTCCCCCGACCGGGAGAACGGGGTCCGGCCCGAGCCCTTCGTGCCGAAATCCAGCAGCCGGTCCTCACTGTCGCGCACCTGCCCGAACAGGAAGCCGCGCCCGTCGCCGATCTCCGGATTGTACACCCGGAACTGGTGGCCGTGATATTTCACCGCCCGCGGCTGCTCTTGGTTGTCCGTAAGCGGATCGAAATGATGGAAGTGCGCGCGCCGGGCGGCGTCGTCGACATCGAGGCCGACATCGCGGGCCCAGCGCGTGTTCCACCAGACCGGCTCGGCCTTGGGAAAATCGGCCGGGTCCACCGGGACGGAGAACGCGTCGCCCAGGGCTGCAAATTGGGGATCGGGGCGGTAGGGCGCGGACATGGCGTCCCTTTCCAGTAAAGCGGGGAAGAGTCCCGGCCGTGAGGCGTGTCAGGCGGGAGTGGGGCGGGCCGGGCGGGCGACGCCGGCGGCGAGCGCTTTGGCCGCGTCTTCAAGGGCCGTGATGCAAATGGGCATGACCCGGGATAAATTCAAAAAGCCATGCGGCGCGGTCTTGTAGACCCTGCGCTCCACCGGCACGCCGAAGGCGGCGAGCTTGGCGGCGTACGCCTCGCCCTCTTCAAGCAGCGGATCGAACTCGGCGGCCAGCATCCAGGCCGGCGGCAGGCCCTTCAGATCGCCGGCGAGCAGGGGCGAGACCCGAACGTCGCTGGGGTCGGCGTCTTTGAGATAGCGCTTCTTGATCTCCTCCAGCGTCGCGGTGGACAGAAGCGGACCTTCCTGCCAGCGCGGCCGGTCCTTCTTCACCTGCACCAGCTGCAGCACGGGGTAAAGCAGGAGCTGGAAGATCACCCGGTCGCGGCGCTCGCGCGCGATGGTCGCCGCCAGATTGCCTCCGGCGCTGTCCCCGCCCACGGCCAGGCGCGTCTTGTCGAATCCGTGGCTTGTGAGCGCGCCGCCCAGGGCTGCGTCGAAACTCTCCAGGGCGTCCTCCACCGCGGCCGGGTAGGGATGCTCCGGAGCAAGGCGGTAGGCCACCGAACAGATCCGGACCCCCGACACCGCGGCCAGGCGCTGGCAAAGCGGATCGTAAGTGTCCAGCGAGCCGATGGTGAACCCGCCCCCATGGTAAAAGACCAGGCCCGGCGCCGGCGCAGGATCGGCGCCGTAGGGGATATAGACCCGCGCGGTCAGAGGCCCGTTCCCGCCGGCGATGTGGATATCGAAGCGCTCCTCCACCGGCACGGGCGGCGCTTCGACAAGATCGCGCGCCTTGGCCAGCGCGTCGCGCAGACCCGGCGTGGTCTTGGCCGCATCAAACAGGTCCGCCAGACCGGAGGTCTGGAACCACTGGTCGAACGGGTTCGGCGAGGAGGACGGGGGCGCGGACTCTGTCATGGTCAAAGGATCGTGCGGCGCGGGTCCGGCTTCAAGATGCTACACGCAGGCGCCGCGAAAAATTCATCGGGCCGCAGCCAGCCGTTCCGCATCCTGACGCGCCTCGGCGCGCTCGCGGTCGGTGAGCGCCAGCAGCGGGGAGAGCCGGCGCAGCAGGGAATCTTCGGCGTCGTCCTTCGTGCCGTCGGCCAGCGCCACCATCCACAGATGGGTCATGAACGTCTTGCGCTGGGCCCTCGAGAGCGACTTCACCACATGGGTGTAGCGATGATGGCCCACCGCGGTCTCGGCGATCTCTTCGGCCTCGACCAGCACCGCGTCCGCGCGATCGGGCTCGAGGCGGAAGCCCTCGCGCAGGATCAGGCGGATTTTCTCGCGCTCGGCCTGCGAGAACTCTCCGTCGGCCAACGCCGCCTGCACCATCAGGACCGCGGCGGCGACCTCCGGGCTCGGATCTCCGGTCTCCGGCGCGTCATCCTTGCCGCCGGAGAGCATCTTCTTGATCGCGTCGAACATGGACGTCCTTTCCTTGCGCCTGCGATGAGGCGTCTTCCATCGTGTACAGCGTGCGCGCTTCGACCGCAGGCCCCCGGCGCTCGCCGAGCCCCTGGATCATGACGCGAACAAGCGTGTCGAACCGGATATACACCAGACGGTCGCCGGGGCGCACCGTCGCGCTCGCCTTTTTCAAACGAAACACCTGACCGCCGCGCTCCACGCGCACCTTGCCCTTTTCCACGAACTTGCCCGCCTCGCCGCGCGACTTGAACAGGCGGGCGCGAAACAGCCAGACATCGCAGCGCTGGCTCGCCGCGCCGCCGGGCGCGTCTTCGCCGCCGCTCACGAGGCGTCTCCCGTCGGCCCGGACGCCTTGGGTCCGGACGGCCTGGACTTGCGCCGGCGGCGGCGCTTTTTCGGGTCGCCCGACGCCGCCGGAGCCGCGCCCGAGGCTGCGCCGGCGGAGGGAGCCGAAGCCGGGGCCTCGCCGGGCGGCGTCTTGCGTCGGGGGCGGCGGGTCTTCTGCGGCGCTGCGGCGGCGCGCGCCACGGGCAGCTCGGCCAGCACCGCGAACGGCGTGTCGGCGCGTACGGGCGCCGGGGTGTGCGGCTCGGGCTGTTTCAGGGAGCGGGCGCGCCCGCCCCAAAGCTCCGGCTCTGCGGCCTCGCCGGACCCGGAGCTCTTGCGTACGCGCTTGTATCCCAGCGCCCTGAGCACCGCTTTCAGATCCTCTTCGGCGCAGCCCAGCAGGCTCATCATGGCCTGGCCCGGGGCGAAGGCGTGTTTCTGCGCCGGGTCGCGGGCCTCGCGGATCAGGTCGGCCAGGCGCTCCAGCATGTCCAGGCGCACCGCGCGCGGGCCGCAGCGCTGGAACCCGGCCGCCCCGTAATCGGCTTCGCTGCGGCCCGGTTCGATGTCGAGACTGGTCAGCCCGGGTTCGGGCAGCAGGGCGGCCTGCGGGTCGCCGGAATGGGCGGCCTTGAGCAGCGAGGACAGCCGGGCCGCGCGCGGCTTGACCATGGCCGGCAGGAAGATGGCGTGCTCGCCGATGCGCACCCCGGCGCTCTTCAGCTGGCGGCGCTCGCTCACCGACAGCTGGGCGATGTCGTGAGCCAGCGCGCTGCGCGGCGCGGCGCCGAACCCTTCCACCAGGCGGTAGCCGATCCCGCGCGCCAGCCCGTCCAGCCCCTTGGCGCCGTTCACCTTGCGCTTGAGCGTGAGCAGGGGGTGCAGCGCGGTCTCCGCCTCCTGCGCCAAAAAGCGCTCCAGGCGCCGCTCGGCGCGCGCCACGGATTCCCCGGCGCCCAGCTCGCCGCCGATCAGCCGGGCGCCGGGCGAGAACGGATCAGAGCCCGGCTCGATCCGGGCGATCTTCTCGCCGGACCAGAAGATCACGCCGTCGTCGGCGAGGTCGAGGTCGGCGTCCTCGGCTTTCGCCAGACGGCCCAGGCGCCGGTTCACCTCCGGACGCACGGCCTTCAGCGCCGCGTTCGCCACCGCCCGGCGCGCCAGCGGGCCGCCTTCGGTGTCGGCCTTGAAGGTCAATCCCGACAGCCGGCCCACGAAATGGCCCTCCACCGTCACCTCGCCGTTGGCGGCGAGCCCGGCCTCCATGTCGGCCTGCTCACGCAGCCCCTTCATCAGCGCGCTGGTGCGCCGGTCGATGAAGCGGGCGGTGAGCCGCTCGTGCAGGGCGTCGGACAGCTGGTCCTCCACCTCGCGGGTGCGGCCTCGCCAGTGCTCGGGATCCTTGGTCCAGTCGCTGCGATGGGCCGCATAGGCCCAGGTGCGCACATGGGCCAGGCGCTGGGACAGGGCGTCCACGTCGCCGGAGGTCTTGGCCAGGCGCGTGATCTGGGCGTCCAGCCAGCTGTCCGGCAAAAAGCCGTCGCCGGAGGTGAGGTGGCCGAACACCGTCTTGATGAGGCGGGCGTGGTCGTCGATCGTGGTCTTGCGAAAGTCCGGCGTGCGGCAGACGTCCCACAGCCGTGTCAGGCCCTCGCGGCTCTTGATGCGCTCCTTCAGCTCGGCGTCGCGCGCGGCGATGTCGAGGATCTCTTCGTCGAGGGCGTAGCGCACCCGCTCCAGCACCGGGTCCGGCGCCGCCATGTTCAGCGTGATGCGCAGAGTGTTGAGGCTCGAGAGGTCGAGTTCGCTGTTGCGCCAGGTCAGCTTGTCCACCGGCGCGAATTCGTGGTTCTCCACCCGCTCGATCACGTCCGGCTCGATGGGGCGCGCATCGGCGCTCACCCCGAACGTGCCGTCGGACCGGAAGCGCCCGGCCCGCCCGGCGATCTGGCCGATCTCGTGGGGAAAGAGCTTGCGGCGCTTGCGGCCGTCGAACTTGTTCAGGGCGGCGAAGGCGACATGGTCCACGTCCATGTTCAGGCCCATGCCGATGGCGTCGGTGGCGATCAGGAAATCCACCTCGCCGGACTGGTAAAGCTCCACCTGGGAATTGCGGGTGCGCGGGCTCAGCGCGCCCATCACCACCGCGGCGCCGCCGCGCTGGCGGCGCACCAGCTCGGCGATGGAATAGACGTCCTCGGCCGAGAACGCCACGATCGCCGAGCGGCGCGGCAGCTTGGAGAGCTTCTTCGAGCCGGCGTAGGTCAGCACCGAGAACCGCTCGCGCTCGTCGATTTCGGCTTCGGGGACCAGGCGGCGCAGCAGGGGGCGCATGGTGGACGCGCCCATGAACATCGTCTCTTCGGTCCCGCGCGCGTTCAGAAGCCGGTCGGTGAAGATATGGCCGCGGTCGGGATCCGACGCCAGCTGGATCTCGTCCACCGCCAGGAAGGCGGGGCGCAGCTCCAGCGGCATCGCCTCCACCGTGCACAGGAAATAGCGCGCCGTGGGCGGGCGGATCTTCTCCTCGCCGGTGATCAGGGCGACCGCGTGCACGCCCTTGGCTTTCACCACCTTGTCGTAGAGTTCACGGGCCAGCAGACGCAGAGGCAGTCCCATCACGCCGGAGGCGCGCGCCATCATGCGTTCCAGCGCAAGGTGGGTCTTGCCGGTGTTGGTCGGGCCGAGCACGGCGGTCACGCGCCCGGCGCTGGCTCTGCTCATGGCGGAAGGCCCTCACCCGGAATCTTCACCCAAGATAGGGCGAAACCGGCGCGCTTATAAGGCTGTGCGCCGATCCGGACTCAGTCGCCCGCCGGCTGGCCGTCGCCCGCCGTGATGCGCGTCGCCATGATGCTGATGTCACCGATCTGCGTGGCGGCGCGAAACCGCACCGGCACATAGGCGCCGCCGATGGGCGCAAGCCAGATATGGACCGGGCGCGCGGTCTCCTCTTCGGTGGGGCGGTCGCCGGGATCGTAGCCGGAGACCGGTTCCACATAGGCGCGGCAGCGCACCGCCTCGCCGCGCCATGCGCGGGTGCGCACCTGATCCATGCCGGCGTTCTCGAACCGCAGATCATAGCGCGCCTTGCCGTCGAAGATCGGCAGGGTTCCAGAGCACGGCGTGTCGGAATCGCCCGGCAGGGCGAGGGACAGGCCCAGCATGACCGAGATCGGATCCAGCGCGCCGGCGCGCTCCGCGTCGCTGGCGGGCGGCTGGCCCATGGAGCCGAAGGGCGGGTTCACGTCCGGCATGGCGACGCGCTCGGGAAAATCGATCCCGACGACGCGGCCCTTGTCGCTGGCGTAATTGATGTGCTCGTAGCGATAGGGGATCAGCCCGTCCTCGCCGAGATAGCCGATGGCCGTGGCCTCGATATTGGTGTCGTCGAACCAGCGCAGCAGGCCGGCGCTCTCGAACGTCGCCGCGGCGGCGTAGTCGACCTCGGAAAGGCGCGCCGACAGGGAGATGTCGGCCACCGACAGGAAATACACAGAGCCGGTGTACTCGACGAAAAGCTCCGCCGGCGGTTCGATCCCGCCGGGACCTTCGGGCGCAAGCTGGGCGTCGGCGACCGGGGCGGCGAAAAGCAGGGCCAGCGCGCAGGCGCCGAGCGGGGCGCGCAGAGAGGAGGTCATCGTCATGGCGGGATATCCCGGTTGCTAGTAATACCGATATGGGACACGAAGCCGTGTGGCTGCAAGGTGAACGGACCGGTTTTCATAGGCGAAGCCCGAGACTTCTTGCAGCTGGATGGGGCCAGATAAGGGCGTGACGCCTTGACTGGATCACAGGGCTCGGTTAGATCGCCCGCTCTTGCGCCGCCAGGGCTCGCCCGACGCGCGGTCGCACACGGGTTTTTACGACTGACATAATCAAGGTGGAAGCCATGTCGCGCCGCTGCGAACTTACGGGCACTGGCCCGGTCTCCGGGAACAACGTGTCCCACGCCAATAACAAGACGAAGCGCCGCTTCCTGCCGAATCTGTGCCAGGTGACCCTGGCCTCGGAAACGCTGGGTCGCTCGTTCAAATTCCGCATCGCCGCCAAGGCGCTGCGCAGCGTCGACCATGTCGGCGGGCTGGATTCCTTCCTGCTGAAGGCCCGCGACGACAATCTGTCGCCGGGCGCGCTGAAGGTGAAGCGCGAGCTGAAAAAAGTCCAGGCCGAAGCCGCCGCGTAACGCGCCGCTTCCGCCGCCGAGCATCAAGACGCCCGCCGGAAACGGCGGGCGTTTTTTGCGTTTGGGGGGTGAACGGTTCTTTGCTGCCCAAACAATCGCCTCACCTCCTCATCCTGAGGAGCTTTTCGCGCAGCGAAAAGCCTCGAAGGACGCACCGGTCTCTCCGCCCCGTCCGCCCTTCGAGGCCCGCCTTCGGCGGACTCCTCAGAGGAGGCAAGGGAAAAGGCCCGCATTCTTCCTGGATTATCAATTCTTTTTCATAGAGTTATTATCCATGTCATCCTGGAACCGCGAGAGCGGTGTCCGCGACCGCATGAGCTGACGCACCGCCTTGAGGTCCCGGCTCTGCGCCTTGCGGGCTTGGCCGGGGTGACACGGTTTGAGCCGCTTCCTACCGGTCCGTCAGCTTCAGCTCGATCCGGCGATTACGCGCATTGGCGTCGGCGCTGCGCCCTTCGGCGATCGGATAATTGTCGCCGAAGCCGGCCGCCAGCAGGCGCCGGGGCGGCACGCCCTGGTCGATGAGGTATTCGATCACCGAGAGCGAGCGGGCGGTGGAGAGCTGCCAGTTGGAGTCAAACGGGATGTTCGGCCCCGGGGGGATCGGATCGGTGTGGCCGTCCACGCGCAGCACCCAGTCGAGATCGCCGGGGATCTCCTCGGTGAGCTGGAGGATCGCGGCCGCGATGGGATCCAGCGAGCTGCGCCCTTCTTCCGACAGGGTCGCCGAGCCTGATCCGAACAGCACGTCGGTCTCGAACACGAAGCGATCGCCCACCACGCGCACGCCGGAGCGGTCGCCGAGGATCTCCAGCAGCCGCCCGAAGAAGTCCGAGCGATAGCGGGCGAGCCGAGCCACTTCGCTGGCCAGCGCGGCGTTCAGGCGGCGGCCGAGATTGACCACTTCGGCCTCCAGCTCCGCCTCGCGGGCCTCGCTGGCGTTCAGGGTTTCGTTCAGCCGGGCCAGCTCCTGGCGCAGGGCGGCCATCTGGTTGTTCAGCAAGGCGATGGTGGCCTGGGCCTCCTCGGTGAGGGCTTCCTCGTCGGCCAGACTCGCTTCGGCCGCGGCGAGGCCCTCCTGCAGGCCGGCGACCTGGCTGGACAGGGACTCGTTCTGTGTCGTGAGGGCGGCGTTGTCGCGCTCCAGCCCGTCCACGCGCAGGGACAGGCGCTCATTCTCGCTCTCGGCCAGGTTCAGCTCTTCGGCCAGGGTTGAAAGCTGCGCGTTGAGCTGCGCCAGCTGCTCGTCGCGCCCGGTGAGGGCCTGGGACAGGGCGAACTGGCCTGCGGTGAACACCGCCAGCAGGAACACGATCACCAGCAGCAGCGTGGCGAGCGCGTCCACGAAGCCCGGCCAGTAATCGCCGGAGTCGCTCTGGGAGAAGGCGAGGTGGCGCGGCAGGGCCATGGTCTAGCGCTCGCGGCCGGGGGGCGGGGGCGGGTTGGACTGGTCCGTCCGGTCGCCGCGTTCGCGGTTCAGGCGCGCCTGGGCCTCCAAGGCGCGCACCAGCACCTTGATCTCGTCGCGAAGCATGCGCGCGCTTTCGCGCTGGCTCTCGGCCGCCTCGTCGGCGAACCGGGTCATGATGGATTCAAGCTGGCGCGTGTGGCGCTCCAGATTGTGGGACAGGCGGTCCAGCGCTTCGGCGCTTTGCTCCAGCAGCGCGCCCACATAGGCCCCTCCGGCGCCGTCCTCACCGGACGCCGCACCCGCAGGGCCGGCCGCGGCCAGGCGCGAGATCGAGGACAGCCATTCCTCCACCTCGTTATAAAACCGGTTCTGCGCCCGGCTCGCCTGCAATTCCAGAAAGCCGATGATCAGCGAGCCGGCCAGGCCGAACAGGGACGAGGCGAAGGCCGTGCCCATGCCGGAGATCGGCTGCTCGATGGCGCTCATCAGGGCGGTGGCCTGCTCCTCGCCGGAGACCGAGGCGCTGGCGGAGACCGCGCGCACCGCGTCGCCCACGTCGGAGACCACGAGCAGCAATCCGTAGAACGTGCCCAGCAGGCCGAGGAAGATCAGAAGCCGGCCGAAATAGCGCGTGAAGGCGCCGCTTTCGGCCATGCGGGCGGCCACCGAATCCAGCACAACGCGCGCCGACGCCGCCGAGAGACGCGAGCGGCCGTCCGCCGCATCGGTGAGCAGCGCCGCCATGGGCGCGATCAGCGAGGGCGGCGCGGGCAGATCGCCGGGATGCTCGGCGTCGTGAAGGCGCACCAGCCAGCGTGCGCTGGGCCCGATCGCGATCGCCTGGGCGAAAGTGTAGAGAATGCCGATCAGAAGCACGCCGAGAATGACGCCGTTGATCGCCGGATTGGCCTGGAAGGCCGCGATCAGGGGCTCGTACAGCAGACCGGCGAGCACCACGACCGCGCCGATGAACACCGTCATCCAGATTATGTACTGTTCCGGACCGGTGAAGCGCGTCTTGCGCGAGCCTCGCTGTTGCGGTTCAGACATGCTGATCGTCCCATTCTTGCGCGCAGCCGGAGAGGCCCAAGGCTTGGCCCGCAGCGCGATGAAACGCAAGGGTCGTGACCGCAATGAGGCGGGCGCGGCGCCGCCGAGGCCTGCATGGCCTTGCCCGCAGATCGCACCGACGCTAATTTTCGCGTGGGAGGAGCATCGGCATGCTGACACTCCGCGGCAAGCGCTGGATCTATGACATTGGCGGCAAGCGGGTGAGCGTGGAGAACGCCTGGAGCTGGACCGGCTGGGCGCAGGAACGCGTCGTTATCGACGGGGTCGCCGTGCGCGCCGCCGGCGCCATGCTCACGACCGAGCGCAGCTTCACCATCCCGGTGGACGAGACGCGGCTGAACGCGCCGCTGCACGTTGCGTTGTATTCGCGCCTGTTTGGTGTCGACTGCATCGTGAGCTACGGCGACGCCGTGCTCGATCCGGCGGACGTTCAATTTGGCTCCTGGCGCGACCGCAAGGGCGGCTGGCCCCCGGCCGAGCTGTCCGGCTCCGCCGGCGCCGCGCCGCCACTCCAGCCACGCCGGCCCTGAGGCGCCCTGTCGCGGCCGTTTTGACGCAGCGCCCGGCGGCGGCGCCCGGACTATCTCCTCGGTCATCGAACGATGCGGCGCTTTCGGCTCCGCGCTTTGGCAACCAAGGACGACATCCATGAAAACCCTGCTTCTCTCCGCCGCCTTCGCCACCCTCGCCTTCGCGCCTGCGGCGCTGGCTGAAGACCATGAAATCCAGATGCTCACCACAGGCTCCGACGGCGGTCGGATGGTGTTCGAGCCGGCCTATCTGGAAGTGGCGCCGGGCGACACGGTCACCTTCGTCGCCACCGATCCGACCCACAACGCCCAGACCGCCCGCGGCATGCTTCCCGAGGGCGCGGAAGGCTTCCGCGGCGCGATGAATCAGGACGTGTCCTTCACCCCTGACGTCGAGGGCGTCTACGGGGTGGTGTGCCAGCCGCACTACGGCATGGGCATGGTGGCGGTGATCAAGGTCGGTGACGGCCCCGCGCCCAATCTGGAAGAGGCGCGCGCCGCCCGCCATCCGGGCCGCGCCCGCGATCGCTTTGCGGAGCTGCTCGACCAGGCCGAAGCCGACCAGGCGGCCGGCGCAGAGGCCACCCGCTAGGCCCTGTTCGAGCCGCGGCGAAGCGGGGCGGGCGGTGCAGGCCGCGCGCCCCGCGCGCCTTTGCGCGCTTCCTACACCGCTTCCGCCGCGCCCAGCAGCGAAGGATGGGGAACGGGGCCGCGGGTCGGCGGCGCGAGCTTGCACGCCAGCCAGGCGCGCACCTCCGTCGGCGCGGCGAAGCGCCGCCTCGCCCCCGGCAGATCGCAGCCCACCGCAAACGCCTCCCCGCCGAGCCGGTTCGCCGCCAGCATCATGGCCCCGTCGGTGAGGTCGTCGCCGATGGCCAGCGGCCGGCGGCCCTTGAAGGGCGCGCGCTGCATCAACGCCTCCAGCGCCTTGCCCTTGTCGGCGCCGGCGGGCCGGGCCTCCACCACGCATTTACCGTCCTGAAGCACAAAGCCGGGCAGCGGCTGCACCGCCCGGGTCAGCGCCTGGCGGCAGGCGGTCTCGGCGTAGGGCGCGGCGCGAAAATGAACGGCCAGGCCGGTGGGCTTGGTCTCCACACGCACGCCAGGATAGCTCTGCTCCAGAAACCGGGCGGCCTCCACCAGGCTCTCCGGCAGGGCGGTCGCCCGGGGGGCGGGCTCGCCCGGCGCGGCGATCTCCGCACCGTGGCCGCCGACGCGCCACAGCCCCGCCGGCAGGCGCTTGTCCAGGCAGGCCACGGGGCGACCCGACACGATGGCGAGGGCGCCGCCGCAGGCTTCGCTGAGCGAGGTCAGAACGCCGGCGAAGCCCGGCGGGGCGAAGGCCGTCTCGGGATCCTCCACCAGATCGGCCAGCGTGCCGTCAAAATCCAGAAAGTAGGCGTCTTGCAGAGCGCTCACGCGCGCATCTCCTCGTCTTCCCGCAGGCAGGCCGCGGCGTCAGGTCAAACTCTTTCGAATGCGCGCTCAGCTTCCGGCGGCGGAGAACGCGCCCAGCGCCGCGGCGAGGCGGCCATGGGCGCCGGGCCGCTCATGGCGCAGCGTGTTCAGGTCGGCTTCGAACCGCGCACACCACCACGCCGCATCCTCCTCCGACACCGCCCGCCACAGGGCCGCATGGCGCCGCTTGCGCTCCTCCAGAGGCATGTCGAGGGCGCGGGCGATGGCCTCGGCCACCGCTTCTGGATGGTGCGGATTGACCAGCAGGGCCGCGTCCAGCTGTTCCGCGGCGCCGGCGAATTCGGACAGGATCAGCACGCCGGGATCGTCCGGGTCCTGGGCGGCGACATATTCCTTGGCCACCAGATTCATGCCGTCGCGCAGGGGCGTCACCAGGGCGATCTTGGCCTGGCGGTAAAGCGCGGCGAGCCGGTCGCGCTCCAGCCCGCGCGCCATGTAGAGCACCGGGGTCCAGTCCACCGTGGCGAACCGGCCGATGACATGGCCGACCGCCTCGTCCAGGGCCCGGCGCAGCTGCGCATAGGCGGGCAGGTCGCCGCGCGAGGGCGGCGTGATCTGCACCAGCGACAGCTTGCCGCGCGCCTCGGGATGGGTGTCGAAGAACGCGCCCACCGCCTCCATGCGCTCGGGCAGGCCCTTGGAATAGTCCATGCGGTCCACGCCGATCATGGCGATGACGCCGTCGCCCGCCAGCACGGCCTGGCCCGGGCTCTCCTCGGCCAGGGCGCGGAAGGACCGGGCGTTGATGCCGATGGGATAGGCGCGCGCTCGCGTCAGCCGGCCGTCCTTGGACAGGCGGCCGTCGGGACCGTGCGACGCGCCGTGAGCCAGCGCCACGCGCTCGAAATTGGAGCGGTCGCGATTGGACTGGAATCCCAACAGGTCGAAGCTCAGCAAGTCATCGATGAGGGCGTCCCCGCCGGGGATCGCCTCGAAGATCTCCTGCGGCGGAAACGGGATGTGCAGAAAGAAGCCCAGCGGGTTGCGCAGACCCCGGCGGCGCAGCTCGGCGGCCAGCGGGATCAGGTGGTAATCATGGACCCAGACCAGATCGTCGGGGCGCGCGATCGCCGCCAGCCGATCGGCGAAGCGCCCGTTCACGGCCCGGTAGATCTTCAGATGCGCGGGCTCGAAATCGGACAGGTCGAGCCGGGAGTGCAGGGCCGGCCACAGCGTCGTGTTGGAATACCCCAGATAATAGCCGTCGCGCTCGGGCTCGGTGAGGTCCAGCAGCGACACCGTCAGATCGGCGAAGGTGCGCGCCCGGTTCGGCCGCGCCTCGGCGTCCTCGTGGGTCTCGCCGCTCCAGCCCATCCAGACCGCCTCGCGGTCGGTCAGCGCGTCTTGCAGCGCAGCAGCAAGCCCGCCCGCGCCCACGCCTTCGGCGGGCGCGCGGTTGGATGCGATGACCAGTCTGCTTCTGGAACTCATAAATTATTCAACCGCTTCGCTTAAGAGAAGATCAGTTAAATAAAGCGCGCCATGCGCCCTTTGTTCCCCAGTATAGCACCCTGATGCGGCGCAGCAAATCAGCCCCGGCGGGGACGTTTCAACGCCGGTCCGAAATTCCTTCGGCCAGGGTGCGGTTTAGCCGGGACGGCCGCCCTCAGGCGGCCGCTTTGGCGAGTCTGGTTTTCAGTTCGGCCAGGATGTGCTCGTTGCCGGCGGCGATGTCGCCTGACTCCAGCACGTCGCCGGTGTTCTCGATGGATCCCGCATAGCCGCCCGCCTCGCGCACCATGACGATGCCCGCGGCGATGTCCCAGGGCTTCAGATTGCGTTCCCAGAAGCCGTCGAAACGGCCGGCCGCCACATAGGCGAGGTCCAGGGACGCCGAGCCGTAGCGGCGGATTCCCGCACACACCGGCATGATCTGGTGCAGCTCCTTCAGGAAGCGGGCATGGCCCTTCTGTCCGAAGAACGGCGCGCCGCACCCGATGACGGCTTCCTGGAAGCTGCGCCGGTCCGACACGCGCAGGCGGCGGTCGTTGACATAGCATCCGCGCCCCTTCTCGGCGTGGAACAGCTCGTCGGAAGCCGGATTATAGGTGACGCCGGCGATCAGCTCGCCTTCGCGCTCCAGCGCGATGGAGACCGCAAAGTGCGGCTGCGCGTGCATGAAGTTCAGCGTGCCGTCCAGCGGATCGACGATCCAGCGGTGGGACTGGTCCGTGCCTTCCACCACGCCGCGCTCCTCCATGAGGAAGCCGTAGCCCGGGCGCGCCCTGGACAGCTCCTCGAAGACGATCTCCTCGGCTTTCATGTCGGCGTTGGTGACGAAGTCGGCGGGGCCTTTCTTGGAGACCTGCAGGTGCTCGATCTCGTTGAAATCGCGCGCCAGCCGGCGGCCGGCCTTGCGGGCGGCGCCGGTCATCACCTGCATGAGGGCGGAGACCTGACCCATCAGTCGGCGCGCCGCACGTAGCCGCCGTCCTCGGTGGCGACCACCACCCGTTCGCCGACGCCCACGAAGGGCGGCACCGAAGAGCGGATATTGCCGGCGAGGAGGGCGGGCTTGTAGGAATTGGCTGCGGTCTGGCCCTTCACCACAGGCTCGGTCTCGATGACCTCGAGCTCCACATGGGTCGGCAGATCGATGCCGATGGGCTTCTCCTCATAGAACTCCACCGTCACCATCATGCCGTCATTGAGATACGCCGCGCGCTCTTCGCCGACGAAATCCACCTGCAGCGAAATCTGCTCGTAATTCTCGGTGTCCATGAACACCAGCATCTCGCCTTCGGGGTAGAGATACTGGAAGTCCTTCTGCTCGAGGCGCACCTTCTCCACCTTGTCGGCGGAGCGGAAGCGCTCGTTGAGCTTGCGGCCGTCGAGCAGGTTCTTCAGCTCCACCTGGGCGAAGGCGCCGCCCTTGCCCGGCTTGACGTGGTCGGCCTTGACCGCGACCCAGAGCGTGTCCTGGTGCTTGATCACGTTGCCCGGCTTGATCTCGTTGCCGTTGATCTTCATCGCTTGATGTCCTTGAAGCGCCGCGAGGGGCGAGGCGCGCGCAGCGCGCCTTTCAAATTCGCGCGCCCATGTAACAGCGTCGCCCGCCTCCGGCAAGAATGCGGGGCGCACGCGGGCGATCATGAAGCGCCTCCAGACCTATGGCGTCCCGGCCAGGCCCGCAGGGCGCCGAGCCGGGATCACGGTGCGTCGGGTCCCCTTGCAAGCCCCCGGACACTGCTTTGCGGTTCCGGACTGACCCGGTGGAAGCCGGCAAAGGCGTCTCACCCGGCCCCGTCACATCCGATACGCTTTCGCGCCGGCGGCTTCGGCGGGGTTCGGGTCCATGCGGCGGCGCCTGCGGGGTCTTCGGTCGACCCGGCTTCGGAGTCGTCCCGGGGCGCGCCGGGACCGGGCGGGGCGCCGCCGGCGGCGGGGGTGATGCACAGGCGCAGGATGTTCATGAGGCGGCGCGACCAGCCGAGCCCGAACACGCCGAAGGTGGCGAGCTCGCCGTAGAAGGTCATGCGGCGCGCCCCCATCTCCTCGGCGACGGTTTCGGGGCAAGCCTTGCGGACGGCCTGCAGCGTGACCGGCCCGATCAGCCCGTCGGCCTCCACGCCCACCACGCGCTGAAGAAACAGCGCGGCCTGTCGCGGTCCGTGATTGACCGCGCTGTCGAAGACCATCAGCGCCGCCGCCCAGTCCATCTCGCCGCACCGGCAGGTGCGCCAGTACATGGAGCGGTAGATTTCGCGCGCCTCGGGACGGGTGAGCGTCCGCACGTCCTCCACGCTCACCGGCGCACCGCGCCAGCGCCTCAGCGTCTCGCGGGTGATCCCCAGATTGGTCGCGCCGCCCGGATCGGCCGGGGTGTTGACGAACCCGCCCTCCCATTTGAGCACGATCTCAAGCGCACGGTCGAAATCGGACATGGTGACCTCTCCTGTGTTGGCTGTGAAAGCGGCCGCAAGGATAAGGCGAGACCCCGAGGGGTCGGATAAGCTGGCGGGCGGGGATCGATTTTCTGAACGTGCGTGGGGGCCGCCGCGCGGATATCCACAGGAAAGAGACCGTCGGCCTCCACCTAAGATATTGAAGACTCACAGGGTGCGAATCCCGGCTTGAACCAGAGGTCACGCGCGTGTATACACCGCGCCTCAATTTAGGCAGGATTACTTCACGGGCGGTCATTCCAAGCGGCCGCCCGGTGACGTTCAAGAGGGCGACGCGCCATGCGACAGGACATTCACCCGGACTATCACGTCATCGAAGTCGTGATGACCGACGGCACCCGGTTCAAGACGCGCTCGACCTACGGCAAGGAAGGCGACGTGATCAATCTCGACATTGATCCGCGCACCCACCCGGCCTGGACCGGCGGATCGCAGACCCTCCTCGACCGCGCCGGCCGCGTGTCGAAATTCAAGGACAAGTTCAAAGGTTTCGGCGTTTAAAAACCGTCCAATCCCCCTCGTGCGGACGGCGAGAGCCCAGCTCCGTCGAAGCCTTTAGAGGAACGCCCGCAGTCCCCCCTCGACTGCGGGCGTTTTTCGTTTCGGGCCGGCCTCAAGGTGAAGCGGCGCGCGGCGCCGCAAGTCCGCCCAGAGCCGCCAGGATCGCTTCGGGGGCGTCCTCCTGCACCAGATGGCCGGCGCCGGGGATTTCGATGAACCGGCCGGGCTTCAGGAGGTCGGCGACGCGGCGTCCCGTCTCGATCGGGATCCACTGGTCTTCCAAGCCCCATAAAAGCGTCACCGGGCAGCGCATCTGGCCAAGGCGCGCCTCCACCGGATCGGTATAGGCCTGATCCATCTGGGCGATCTGGCGATAGAAGGCGGCCTGGCCCGCCGCTCCGCGCCAGGGCGCGGTGTGAACCTCGAGGTCTTCGCGCCGCAAGCTGCGGTGAGCCGCCGTCTGCACATAGGCGTCCAGCAGCGCGGCGTGGGCGTAACCGGGCATGCCGGTGAAGGCCGCCTCATGCGTGCGCACATGGTCGACGAAGGGCGAGCCCCAGGGCCGCACCGCCACCGGGTCGATCAGGGTCAGCGACGCGAAATCCCGCCCGTCCAGAAGATGCGCCCGCAGGGCCGTGGCCCCGCCGAAATCATGGGCGAGCACCTCCGGCGCGGCGAGGCCCCAATGATCCAGCAGCGCGCCGAACAGCCGGTTCTGCACGCCCAGCGACACGTCGCCCGGCGCGCCGGGCTGCGACCGGCCATAGCCCAGAAGATCGAACAGATAGACCCGCCGCGAGGTCGCGAGCCAGGGCGCGATGCGCCGCCAGACCTGGCTGGAGAACGGCGTGCCGTGCAGCAACACCAGGGGCGGCGCATCAAGGTCGCCCCGCGTCCCCCAGCGCACCGCCTCGCCCTCGAACAGGACTGTCTCGGGAAGATCGAGTTGCATGGCGGCGCGCTCCTCTATAACCGTTAATGCCTGTTATAAAAGTTAGACGCGCGAGTCTAACCTTTAATTGGAGATTTTCGGTTGGAGCCTGAATGGAGCGAGATCGGCGGCGCGCCGGTCCTGAATTTTCTCAACACGATCGGCGGCGCCGGCAAGGCGCGCTCCGGCGAGCGCCTCGCCGTCCACGCCGCCGTGCTGGGCTGGGGCGTGTGGGCCGGGCTCGTGTCGCAGGCCGAGGCGGCCGCCCTGCGGGGGCGGTTCGCCCGGCCGCCCTTGCTGGTCCGGCGCGAGGCGCTGCACGCCGTGCTGAGCGCCGCCGCAGCTGGCCGGTCCGCCCCGGAGGGGGCGCTGGACACTGTCACAGACTGGATCGCCGCGGCGCGGTCGCGGGCGGTGCTGGAGGCGGGCGAGGACGGGTATGTCTGGCGGGCGGCGGCCGCCCGTTCGGGCGGCGAGCTTGTGAGCGACCGGCTGGCGCTGGAGGCCGAGCGCCTGCTCACCGGGCCGGATCTGGCGCGGGTGCGCGAATGCGAGCGCTGCAGCTGGCTGTTTCTCAGCGGCGGGCGCGGACGCCCGCGGCGCTGGTGCTCCATGGCCGCTTGCGGCAATCGCGAAAAGGCGGCCCGGCACTATGCGCGGCGGAAGATCACCCCCCGAACGCCTGATTGAGGCGGTCGAGCTGACCGGCCACCGGATTTTCGGCCGGGCGCGCGGTTTCGGTTTCGGCCTCGAACAGGGTGCGGTCCAGGCGAGACAGGCGTTCGTGCAGGGTGCGGGCGCGCAAGGCGAGATCGCCCAGGCGCGGCGGGCACGGATCGTCGCCGGCCGGCCAGACGCCGTCCTTCAGCTTCGGCGCGGTGAGCCGGTAGCGCGACTCCGCCGCCTCGCCGGGCTTCATATCGCCTTCGGATACTGCGCGCTGGGTCAGAAGCCAGCTGGCGCACTGCATGAGCTGGGTGGTGAGCCCCATGGAATCCGCCGCATAGGACAGGGCGCCGGAGCGGCCGAGCCGCTTGGCGTCTTCGCGGCCAGGGCCGTCGAGATAGCTGGCGGTCTCCTCCACAAGGTCCATGCCCTCGCGGAACAGGCGCCGGAACATCTCCGAGCCTGCGAAGTCGGCTACGCGGGTCTCGATGTCAGGCACGCCTTTAATGGGGTTCACCGGGCTCATCGCGTCATCCGTTCTACAGCGGTTATTCGTTTCAGGTGTCCGCCCGGGATGTCCCGGATACGGACGGTTCGCACCGGGGCGGTGCAAGCGGGAGGCCAGAGCGTTACGATTTCCTGAAGATGCTCTCCGCCGACTTCAGGCCGGTCTTCTTCTGCTCGGTCAGCGCGTCGATGCGCGCGATCTCGCGTTCCAGAACGCGCCGGCGCTCGGCCAGTTGCTCCAGACCCAGCAAGGACAGATCCTCGCCGGGCTGGATGGCGGCGTCGGCTTTGCGCGGCGGATCATCGTGAAACATGGCGTCCGGCCCGTTTTCCATGGCACAAGGCCGGCCACGATAACCCAATCGCGCGAGGGAGTCCCGACCCATGGCCCACACCACCAGAATCGTCACCGCCCCCGAGCCCGGCGGACCGGAGGCCCTGCGCGTCGAAACGCGCACCCTGGCGCCGGCCGGACCGGGCGAGGTGCTGATCAACGTGGCGGCGGCGGGGATCAACCGGCCGGACGTGTTCGAACGCATGGGCCTCTATCCGCCGCCCCAGGGCGCCCCGGAAGGCCTCGGCCTCGAGGTCTCCGGCACGGTGCGCGAGGCCGGCGAGGGCGCGCCCTTCAAGGCCGGCGAGCCGGTGGTCGCCCTGGTGGCCGGCGGCGGCTACGCCGACATCGCCCGGGCGAAGGCCGGCTCGGTGATCGCGGCGCCGGAGGGCGTCGACCTGATCGACGCCGCGGGGCTGCCCGAGACTGTCTTCACGGTCTGGGCGAACGTGTTCGACCGGGCGGGCCTGTCGCCGTCGGAGCGCTTCCTCGTCCATGGCGGGGCGAGCGGCGTCGGCACCACGGCCATCCAGATGGCCAAGGCCCACGGCGCCACGGTGATGGCCACCGCCGGGACCGACGAGAAATGCGCCCTCGCCGAACGCCTCGGCGCGGCTCTGGCGGTGAACTACAAGACCGCCGATTGGGAATCGCAGGTGAAGGCGGCCGGCGGCGCCGACGTCATCCTGGACATGGTGGGCGGCGACTATGTCCAGAAGAATCTGAACGTGTTGAGGACTGACGGGCGGCTTTCCACGATCGCGTTCCTGAAGGGCTCGCGGGTGGAGGTCGACCTGATGATGCTCATGCTCAAGCGCCAGACCCTCACCGGATCGACCCTTCGCGCCCGCTCCGACGCCGACAAGGCCGCCATCGCCGCCGCCGTGAAAGCCAGGGTCTGGCCGTGGATAAAGTCCGGCGCCGTGCGCCCCGTCATCGACTCCCGCTTCACCCTGGAGGATGTGGCCAAAGCCCATGAACGCATGGACTCCATGGCCCATTCGGGAAAGATCCTGTTGATCCCCTAGGCATTTCGCCGAACTGCAGCACGGGGCCGGCCGGCGGCGAGGTGAGAAGCCGCGGGCTATTTCCAGCGCGGACCGGACCATGTATAACCGCGTGGAAACCCCTCGCTGAACCGATTGAAAGGCGAGGGTCGGTTCCACGGAAAAGCCCGGCGACCGCGCCGGGCTTTCTTTATTTTTGCGACGAGGTTTGGATATGGCCGAAATTCTGATGCCGAAGGCGACGGCGGTCTGGCTCGTGGACAACACGGCCCTGACCTTCGAACAGATCGCCGATTTCACCGGTATGCATCGTCTTGAAATCAAAGGCATTGCAGACGGCGACGTCGCCGCGGGCGTGCGCGGGACAGATCCCGTCGCCGCCGGACAGCTGGAGCGCGAAGAGCTGGACAAGGCGGAGAAGAACCCCGCCTACCGCATGAACGCGTCGAAGCCCAAATACGCCGAGCTCCAGGAAGCCAAGCGCAAGGGACCGCGCTACACCCCGCTGTCGCGCCGCCAGAACCGGCCGGACGCCATCGCCTGGCTGGTGCGCAATCACCCCGAGCTGTCCGACCCGCAGATCTCCAAGCTGGTGGGCACCACCAAGACCACGATCCAGGCCGTGCGCGAGCGCAGCCACTGGAACTCCCCCAATATCAAGCCGACCGATCCGGTCTCGCTGGGGCTGTGCACCCAGATCGATCTCGACGCCCAGGTCGCCAAGGCCTCCGACCGCCGAAAGCAGATGGAGGCCGACGGCGCCATCGAAACGGAAGAGGACACGCTGAAGCCGACCGAGGACAAGGAAGCCACCAATTCGCCGACCACGCTCGACGAGCTGTTCGGCAAGAAGGACTGACCGGTCTCACCAATTCCGCGCCGACCCGGCCCGGCCGCACCCTGTGCGGCCGGGCTTTTCATGCCCGCCTGCGGCGCTATGCGGCGCCGGAACCGGTTGCCGGATCCGAGGGTGTATGCGAATAGGTCGCAAAATCATTCTCAAGGCGGTGTGCTGAGCCGCTGATTACTTGCGGGATTCCCATGACCAGATTCGCTCTTCGCCTCACCCTCACATCCGGATTGGCGGCGTTGCTCTCCGGCGCGGCGGCCGTCGCTCAGGAGCAGGACCGCGCCGAAATCCCCGACGTGATCGTCGTGACCGGGTCCCAGGTGGATCTCGCCGGCGCCTATGCGGGCGGCCAGGTGGCGCGCGGGGCGCGCAACGGGCTGTTCGGCAATGTGGACATGATGGACTCCCCCTTCGTCGCCACCGCCTACACCGCCCAGCTGATCGAGGATCAGCAGGCGCGCAGCGTCGGCGACGTGCTGGCCAACGATCCCCAGGTGCGCCTGGCCAAGGGCTTCGGCAATTTCCAGGAGCTTTATGTGGTGCGGGGCTTCCCGGTCTATTCCGACGACATGACCTATAACGGCGTCTACGGAATCCTGCCGCGCCAGTACGTCTCCGCCGAGCTGATCGAGCGGGTCGAGGTGTTCCGCGGCGCCAACGCCTTCCTGAACGGCGCCGCGCCGGGCGGCAGCGGGGTGGGCGGCGCCTTCAACCTGGCGCCCAAGCGCGCGCCGGACGAGGATCTGAACCGGGTCACGCTGGGCTATGAAAACACCGGCCACGGCTACGCCGCGGTGGATCTCGCCCGCCGCTTCGGGGCCGGCGACGCCTTTGGGGTGCGCGCCAACGCCGCGGTGCGCGACGGCGAGACCGCGATCGAGGACCAGGACCGCTCCTTGCGTCTGTTCTCGCTGGGGGCTGAATATGACGGCGAGCGCGTGCGCTTCTCCGCCGATCTCGGCTATCAGGACCACCATATCGACGCGCCCCGGCCGCAGGTGACGCCGGGCGGCGCGATCCCCGACGTGCCCGAGCCGGACGTGAATTACGCCCAGCCCTGGACCTTCACCGATGAAGAACAGCTCTTCGGCGTCGCGCGCGCCGAGATGGACGTCACCGACGCCGTCTCCGGCTGGCTCGCCGTGGGCGGCCGGGTCGGCGAGGAAGCCAATGTGCTGGCCAACCCCACCGCCGCCGCAGACGGATCCACCAGCGCCTATCGCTTCGACAATACCCGCGAGGACACGGTGTTCAGCGCCGACGCCGGCCTGCGCGCCGACTTCGTCACCGGCGCGGTGGAGCATCGCCTGATCCTTTCGGCCTCCGCCGTCAGCCTTGAGTCGAAAAACGCCTATGCCTTCTCCAGCTTCGCCGGGTTCGCCGGCGATCTGAACGATCCGTTCGCGGTGACGCCGCCGGCGGCGGACTTCTTCGTGGGCGGCGATCTCTCCGATCCTCTGACCACCGAGAAGGTGGACAATTCCAGCTTCGCCGTGGCCGATCAGCTGACAGTCCTGAACGGCGCCGTCATCGTCACCGCCGGTCTGCGCTATCAGATGATCGAGACCCGCAGCTTCGACTACAACACCGGCGCGCCGCTTTCCGGCTATGAGGACGAGGCGGTGACGCCGGCCTTCGGCCTGGTCTGGCGCGCGGCGGAAAGCCTGTCCGTGTACGCCAACTACGCCGAAAGCCTGCAGCCGGGCCAGATCGCCCCCGCGAGCTCCGGTGGAACGCCGATCGCCAACGCCGGCGAGGTGCTCGACCCGTTCCGCAGCGAGCAGGTGGAGGCCGGCGTGAAGTATGACGGCGGAAATTTCGGCGCCACGGCCAGCGTGTTCGAGCTGTCCAAGCCCAACGCCATCGTGGTGGGCGACGTCTTCAGCGCCTCCGGCGAGCAGGTGGTGCGCGGCCTCGAGCTCACCGTCTTCGGTGAACCGGCCGAGGACGTGCGCCTGATCGGCGGCGCCACGCTGCTCGACCCGGAGCTGGCCCGCACCGAGGGCGGGCTGGATGAAGGCAACGCCCCGATCGGCGTGCCGGAAGTGCAGCTCAATCTCAACGCCGAATGGGATCTGCCCTGGATCGCCGGCCTGACGGTGGAGGGCCGCGTCCTCTATACCGGTGAGCAGTACACCAACACCGCCAATACGCTGGACCTGCCGGCCTGGACCCGCTTCGACGCCGGCGTGCGCTACGACTTTGACGCCGGCGGCCAGCCGGTCACCGTGCGCGCCCGGATCGAAAATCTGCTGGATGATGACTACTGGGCGTCCACCGGCGGTTTCCCGGGCGCGAACTATCTGGTCCAGGGCGAGCCGCGCACGGTGCGCCTGTCGGTCTCCACGGACTTCTAGAGGACGGGTCGGATGCAGACTCGCGCCATCAAGCTGTGGAGCGCCGTGCACACCTGGACCAGCCTGGCGTGCACGCTGTTTCTCCTGATGCTGTGCGTCACGGGTCTGCCCATCATCTTCCATGACGAGTTCGAGGCGGCGCTCAACCCGTCAAGCTTCGAGCCGGCCAACCCCGACGGCCCGCCGCTGGATCTCGACCGGATTCTCGACCGATCGCTGGAGAATCGGCCGGGCGAGGTTCCGCTCTTCATGAGCTTTGACGTGGATCGTCCGGTGGTGAACGTCACCACCGGACCCACGCCGGACGCGCCGGGCGGCGCCATGCATTTCGAGCGCTTCGACCGCACCAGCGGCGACATCGTTCCCGCGCCCAATGACGCCGGCGGGATCATGGATTTCCTGGTCCAGCTGCATATCGACATGTTCCTTGGAACGCCCGGAAAGCTGTTCCTCGGCGCCATGGGGCTCACCTTCATCGCCGCGGTGGTCTCCGGCCTGGTGCTCTATTTGCCCTTCATGAGGAAGCATGCATTCGGAACGCTGCGCCTTGAAAAATCGGCCCGGATCAAAAATCTCGACTATCACAACCTGCTGGGCGTGGTGACCGCCGCCTGGGTGCTGGTGGTGGGCGGCACCGGCGTGATCAACACGCTGGACGACCAGATCTTCGGCCATTGGCGCGATACCGCGCTCGCCGATCTGGTCGGCGACTATCAAGGCGAGCCGGTTCCGGCGCCGCACGAGATGGCCTCGCTTGACGCCGCGGTGCGCCGGGCGGTGGAGCAGGCGCCCGACATGACGCTGCAATTCGTGGCGTTTCCCGGCAGCACGTTCTCCACCGACCGCCACTATGCGATCTTCCTGCACGGCGACACGCCGCTGACGGAAAACCTGATCACGCCGGTCCTGGTGGACGCGCGCACCGGCGAGGTGGCGGGCATGCGCGAAATGCCGTGGTACGTCAAAGCGCTGGGACTTTCGCGCCCGCTCCATTTCGGCGACTACGCCGGCTTGCCCCTGAAGATCCTCTGGGCGCTGCTGGATCTGGCCGCCATCGCGATGCTCGGCACCGGGCTTTATCTCTGGGCTGCGCGTAAGTTCGGTCCGGCCCGGCGTCGGTCGCCGGAGCTGCAGGGGGTGCGGGCATGACCGGAAGCGTAAGGCGCCGCAGCGCCGCCAGCGTTTTCATAGTTCCCGGCCTGATCGCCGGAATCAGCCTGTTCGGCCTCGTCGCCGCGCTGATCGGGGAAGGCGCGTATGACCTGCTGGGCTGGATCGCGCTGGCCGTCCCGGTTGCTGCGACGCTCCGGGCGCGGTTCTTGGGCCGCTAGTCCTCGTAGTCTTCCGGCTTCATCACATAGTTCAGCGCCAGGCGGCCGCCGTCGGCGTAGATGCATTCGCCGGTGACGTAGCTTGCATCGGGTGAGGAAAGAAACCAGGTGACGCCGGCGATCTCGTCGGGGTCGCCGAGGCGGGCGAGCGGCGTGCGCGACAGGATGCGCTTCATGGCGGCCTTGTCGTCGGCGATGGATTTGAGGATGTCGGTGTTGATGGAGCCCGGTCCAACCGCATTCACGCGCACGCCCCAGGGCGCGAGCGACAGCGCCATCGCCTTGGTCATCTGGTTCAGCGCGCCCTTGCTGGCCGAATAGGCGAGCTGATCGGCGATGGAGACCACCGCGTTGACCGAGCTCATGTTCACAATGGCGTAGCGCTTGCGGCAGTCTTCGGCGCGCGCGCCCTCGGCCTCGATCTGCTCCACCATCTGGCGGGCGCAGGCGCGCGCCACCAGGAAGGCGCCGCGCAGATTCACGCCCAGCACCTTGTCGAAATCGTCCATCGACAGGTCGAGGATGTCGCCGCGCGCGATCACGGCCGCGTTGTTGACCAGCACGTCCACCCGGTCGAAGGCGGAGCGGGTTTCCGCCATGAGATTGGCCACGGCCAGCTTGTCGGAGACGTCGCAGGGTACGAACAGCGCACGGTCCTTGCCGCCGTCGAGATCCCTGGCGAGCGCCTCGCCGGCCTTCTCGTCGATGTCTGCGATCACCACGCGCAGGCCTTCCTCCACGAAGCGGCGCGCGCACGCGGCGCCGATGCCCTTGGCTGCGCCGGTGATGACGGCGACGCGATCTGATGACGGCATGAGGGTCTCCGCTGCCCGCTGAATGCGGCGCGATCAAAGCTGGGGCGGGGCGCGGTGTAAACGTCCAAGGCGCCAAGGACTGTGGACGACGCCCGGCTCGCCGCGCCTACCGGCCGTGGATGCGGGCGTAATCGTCCGCGATTTCCGGGTCGTCCGGCGCCAGCTCGTGGGCGCGGGCGTAGAGTTCGGCGGCCTCGTCGTGGCGGCCCAGCTGCTCCAGCGCGGCGGCGCGCGAATGGACGATGGGCCCGGAGTCCGGGTCCGCCTCCACCGCCGCGTCGCAGGTCGTCAGCCCGTCCGAAGCCCGGCCAGCCTTGACCAGCGCCCAGCACAGGGCGTTGAGCGCGCCGGCGTCGTCGGGGGCGATGGACACGGCCTCGCGTCCGTCGGCGACGGCCTGTTGATCGAAGCCGAGTTCCACGAAGGCGGCCGAGCGCCCGATCCAGGCGGAGATGTAGCCCGGATCGCTGCGCAGCGCGGTGTCGAACGCGGCCACGGCCTCCTCGGGACGTTCCAGATCGAGATAGGCCGATCCCGCCAGAAGCTGGGCGAAGGTGTCGTCGGGCGCGACCTGAAGCACGCGCTCTATGTCCTCCAGCGCATCCTCATGGCGATCCAGCTGCAGATAGGCCGCGGCGCGATTGCGGCGCATCAGCGGATTGTCGACATCGCCGCCATTGCCATCGATGAGCGCGAAGACCTGATTATAGCTCAGGAGCGCCTCATCCGCCGCGCCCAAAGCAAGCTGGGCCGCGCCGAGCCTGGCGCGCAGCTCGGCCTCCACCGGCCAGTCATAGAGCTGCTCGGAAAGGCAGGACTCAAATTCCGTCACTGCGGCTTGCGGCTCGCCGGCCTGCAGGGCCGCATAGCCGTCGGGACACAGTTCGGGGCGCTGGGCCTCGGCGCGGCCGCCGAGGGCGAACGCGGCCAGACAGGCGAAAGCGGCGAGACGGGCAAGGATGCGGACAAGCGCCATCGAGAGGCTCCAGACGAGGATCAGACCATGTAACGATGGGGTGAAGAACCCCTCTCGGCAATGGCGCGAGGCGGGATGCGGTTCCCGAAACGAAAAAGGCGGGCGCAGATGCGCCCGCCTCTGGTGGGGAAAACCCGCGGTCTTATTGACGTCGCCGCAACTGCTCGATCTGTTCCTTGAGCCTGAGTTTGCGTTTTTTAAGGGCTGCGACTTGAAGCGTATCCGAGGCGGGCGATCTCAAGGCTTCGGAAATCTGAGCGTCCAGGGCGTTGTGTCGGGCGTCCAGCTCACGAATGCGTGCTTCAGCGGCCATATATGCCTCCCTTGCTGATTGGGACTAGAATTGAACCACCACTCGCCCGCCCCTGTAAATTCACAAAATCATCCGAAGGACGGACGACTTTGACTCATCGTGAACATGGTCTGACCCAAGCGACTGAACCGGCTCGATTAATCGTCGGGGTCTCGGGCGCGTCAGGATCGGTGTATGCGCTAAGGGTGCTGGATGCGCTCGCGGAGCTCGGGGTGGAGCGTCATCTGGTGGCGTCCAAGGCCGCCGAGATGACCCTGTCCTACGAGACCGGGCTGAAGCCGTCGCAGCTCTCCGCCCGGGCCGAGTTCGCCTACAAGATGCCCGATGTGGGCGCCCCCATCGCCTCGGGCAGTTTTCGCACCCTGGGCATGCTTGTGGCGCCGTGCTCGGTGCGCACCATGAGCGAGATCGCCACCGGCGTAACCGGCTCCTTGCTGACGCGCGCGGCGGACGTCTGCCTGAAGGAGCGCCGCCGCCTGGTTTTGATGGTGCGCGAGACGCCCTTCCATCTGGGACACTTGCGCACGATGACCCAGCTGACCGAAATGGGTGCGATCATCATGCCGCCCTTGCCGGCCTTCTATGCCCGTCCCGAAAGTCTGGAGCAGATGGTCGATCAGAGCGTCGGCCGGGCGCTGGATCTCTTCGGGCTGGACTGGAAGCCGACCCGGCGGTGGGGCGAGGATCTCGAACTCGGACGGCGTCCCGGGGCCGCCCGCCGGCCGCAGGAGCCGGCCGAATGACCCCGCCGTCGCCCGGTGCGGAGGGCCGCCCGGCCGCGCGGCCGGGGTTCTGGGGTTTCTCCACTGCGCTGTATTCGCGTCCCGGCGTCCCGTCGGCGTGTCTGACGCTGCAGGGCGCCGGGCTCGACGTGAACGTGGCGCTGTGGATCGTCTGGATGGTGATCACGGGGCGCGACCCGGCCCCGGCGCTGGGTCAGGCGGTGGAGCTGAGCGCGCTCTGGCGGGCGCGTGTCGTCCAGCCTCTGCGCGTGGCGCGCGACGGCCTCAAACCGGCTCCGGACTTCATCGCGCCGGAGGCGGGCGCCGCACTGCGCAAGCAGGTCCTCGCCGCCGAGCTGGAGGGCGAACGGCTGCAGCAACTGGCGCTCGCAGCGCTGGCGCCTGCCTCCCCGCAGCATTCCGGCGGCGAAGTCCGTGGCCTTTGCCGGGACCGCCTCGGCGTCTATGCGCGGGGCTGCGGAGCGGGCGCAGACGTGGACGACTTTATCGAGACCATTTTCTCGGCGCTCGAAATCGTGTAATACCCACCCATAAGGATGGGGCGTCCGCAACCTTTGCAAGGCGGCCCCGGTACAGGCACATATACCTGACATCGCGCGCGCTTTTCCGCTTGAAGGCGAGGCGGCGAGCGCTGCAGGCGGTTGGAGGCGAACCGGCCCATGGACGGCGAACTCGACGAAACGGCGTTGAAGCGCCGGCTTGAGGACATGCGGCGCGAGCACCGCGATCTGGATGACGAAGTGCGCGCCCTCACCATGTGCGGCGTGATCGATCAGCTGAAAGTCATGCGATTGAAGCGCCGCAAGCTCGTCTTGAAGGACGAGATCTTCCGGCTTGAAGACATGCTCAACCCGGACATCATCGCCTGAGCCTCAAAGCTGGGACGCCGCGATCGCGCGCACCGCCCGTACGGCTTCCGCCTCCGGCAGAAGACGCTGACGCAGCGGACCGGCCGCGTGCGCCGAACCGCCTCGCGCGGAGCGGTCCTGCGCTGCGAACGCGCGCTCGGTCATCGGCGTGTGGACGAAGGCGATGCGGGCCTCGGGCCAGCGCCTGAGCGCCAGAAAGTAAGCGAAATTGCAGACATAGCCCCCGGCGTCCCGGCTGATCTCGAAGTCGGCCCCGGCCTCGTTGAGGGCCGAGAACAGCGCCGGCAGGTCGGCGCTCGCAGCCAGCTGGTCCGAGGCCCCCGCCTCGATCACGCCCGCCTCCCAGCATGCGCCGGAGGCGTCGGGCCGTCCCGGGGCGACAGCGTTGCGCGCGATCAGCTCGATCCGCACGCGCTCCGCTCCGGCGGCGAGCCCGGTCAGGATGACCACATCGGGACCCGAAGCCGCCGCGCCGTCCAGCGCCGCGGCCACCGCCTGATATTCGGTCTGCAGGAGCAGCGTGCGCCAGCCGTCCGGCCTGGCGGCCTGTTCGATGATCGAGGATGTGGGGTTCACAGGCGCGCCGGGGAACGGGCCGAAGCCGGTCAGGAGGACGCCGGGCACGGCGCTACGCCGCGCGGGTCTTGCGCGCGTACATGGCCCGGTCGGCCTCGGCCATGGCGGTCTCGACGGCCAAGCCGCGCTCCAGCGCCCGCACGCCCCAGGCGGCGCCCAGGCGCAGCTCCTGGCCTTCGAAATGGATTGGTGTTTCCGCAATGGCGCGGGCGAGCTCCGCCGCCTTGTGCTCGGCGGCCGGTCCGGGCGTCAGGGTCAGCACCACGCCGAACTCGTCGCCTCCGAGACGGCCTACGGCGTCGGTTTCGCGCACATGGGCGGAGAGCAGATCGGCGACGGACTCCAGCGCCGCGTCCCCGGCCGCGTGGCCGTGGGTGTCGTTGATCTGCTTGAAGCCGTTCAGGTCGAAATACACAAGGGCGCTCGGCGCGTCGTGGCGCTCGGCCAGCGCCAGCGCCTTGGACACCTCGCGCAGGAAGGCGCGGCGATTGAGCACCGGCAGGAAGACGTCCCGGTCGGCCAGGGTCTCCAGATCACGGATCTTGGTGCGCAGGGCGTCGGTCTCGCGGCGCAGCTGGTCCACCTCGCCCATGAGCGAGAGCAGGGCGCGCTGCACGTTCGGCGTCAGCTCCGCCTCCGGGACGCCCATGATGGAAGCGCTGTCGCGCGGCGCGCCCGCAGACGCGGGGGCGGACGCCGCACCGGACTCCTTGCCGCGACCGGCCGGCTCGCGCCGGGCCGCCGCGCCGACCGGATCGCCGGGCCGAATGCGCATGAGGCGTCTCCTACACCATGGTGAACGCTGCGTTCACCATGGCCGGAGCGGGTTAAGGAAGGGTTCAGGCGGTTTCCCTTGACGCCGGGCCGCCGGTGCGTACTGTGCCGCGCTTTCCAGCGCCGGAAGGGTTCGACACCCATGGCTGAAAGCGCCACCCCCATCGCCGCCGAGCCGATCGCCATCGTCATGGGCTCGCGCTCCGACTGGCCGACTCTCAAGCACGCCGCCGAGCTGCTGGATCAGCTGGGCGCGGGCTATGAGACCAAGGTCATCAGCGCGCACCGCACGCCGGACCGGCTGGTGGACTTTTCAAAATCCGCGGCGGATCGCGGCGTGCAGGTGATCATCGCCGGCGCGGGCGGCGCCGCCCACCTACCGGGCATGGTGGCGTCCATGACCCACCTGCCTGTGCTGGGCGTTCCGGTGTCTTCGCGGGCGCTCTCCGGGCTCGACAGCCTTCTGTCCATCGTCCAGATGCCCGGCGGCGTGCCGGTGGGCACGCTGGCGATCGGGGACGCCGGCGCCAAGAACGCGGCGATCCTGGCCGCCTCCATCGTCGGGCTCGCCGACACCGCGCTCATGGAGCGGGTGAAGGCCTATCGCGCCGCGCTCAGCGAGTCCGTGCCCGAAACCGTCGAGGACTAGATGACCCGCCTGACGCCCTGTTCGCGCATCGGCATTCTGGGCGGCGGGCAGCTGGGGCGCATGCTGGCGCTGGCCGGGGCGCGGCTGGGCCTTGACGTGGTGATCTTCGATCCCGAGCCCGACTGCCCCGCTAGCCGGGTCGCCGCCGAAACGATCACCGCCGCCTATGACGATCTCGCGGCCGTGGCGCGCTTTGCGAAGAGCGTCGATGCGGTGACCTATGAGTTCGAGAACGTGCCGCTCGAGACCGCGCTGGAGGCGGCGAAGCACGCCCCGCTGCGTCCCGGCGCGAACGCGCTGGAGGCCGCCCAGGACCGGCTGACCGAGAAGACCTTCCTCAATGGTCACGCCGCCCCGACGGTGAAATTCCGCGCCGTGGACACCGTGGCCGACGCCCGGGCGGCCGCGGAAGTCCTTGGTGTTCCTGCGATTTTGAAGACGCGACGCTTCGGCTATGACGGCAAGGGCCAACAAGTCGTGCGCGCGGTCGAAGAGGCCGGAGCCGCATTCGAGGCGATCGGCGGGCATCCGGCGATCCTGGAGGCGTTCGCGCCGTTCCAGCGCGAGCTGTCCATCCTGGCGGCGCGCGGGATCGACGGGGAGATTCAAGCCTTCGCCTTGAGCGAGAACCATCACGCCGACGGCATCCTGCGCGAGACCCTGGCCCCCGCGGACGCCGACGACACGGTGCGCGCCGAAGCGCTGCGTATTGTGACGGCGCTCCTTGAAGCGCTTGATTATGTGGGCGTTCTGGCGGTGGAGCTGTTCGCGCTGGAGGACGGGCGGCTGCTGGTCAACGAGATCGCGCCGCGGGTGCACAACACCGGTCACTGGACCCAGGATTCATGCCTGACCGACCAGTTTGAACAGCACATGCGCGCGGTGGCCGGCTGGCCCTTGGGAGACCCGTCTCCGCTGGCGCCGGCGCGCATGGTCAATCTGATCGGATCGGACGTCGACGGGTGGGAAAAGTGGCTCACCGAGCCGGGGGCGGTGCTGCATCTGTACGGCAAGCGCGAGGCGCGCGAGGGCCGCAAGATGGGCCACGTGAATCTCGTGGAGCGGGGCTGAATCGTCCTGAAGCCGTTCATCGGCGGCGGCCGGAGCCCGGACCGCAATGCGGTGCGTCAGCTCCTGAGGTCCCGGAGACCGCTACGCGGTTTCGGGATGACGACACTTTCGACGCAGTACGCTGTCTACAGCTTCCAGCCGGTGTGGATCGCCGCGATGCCGCCGGAGAGATTGTCCACCTTCACGCGCTGGAAACCGGCCTCCTCCAGCTCGGCCGCGAAGGCGCTCTGGTGCGGGAAGCGGCGGATGGACTCCACCAGATACTGATAGCTGTCGCGGTCCCTGGCGATCTTTTCGCCGAGGACCGGAATCGCGTTGAACGACCAGGCGTCGTAGATCCTCTCCAGCAGGCGCGTGGTGGGCCGTGAGAATTCCAGGCACACGAAGCGGCCGCCGCGTTTGAGGACCCGGCGCATCTCGCCCAGCGCCTTGATGCGGTCGGTGACGTTGCGGATTCCAAAACCGATGGTCACGGCGTCGGCGCTGAACTCGTCGAAGGGCAGGTGTTCGGCGTTGGCGGTGACCCAGTCCAGCCGCTCGCGGGCGCCGCGCTTCAGGCCGGCGCGCAGCATCTGCTCGTTGATGTCGGCGACCACAGCTTCGGCCGGGGCGCCGCCGCGGCGCTTCTGCATGGCGTCGGCGCGGTTCAGAAAGTCGCGGGCGAGATCGCCGGTGCCGCCGGCCACGTCGATCAGGCGGGCGCCGGGGCGCGGCCCGGCCTTGGTCACGGTGATCTCCTTCCAGACCCGGTGGACGCCCATGCTCATGAAATCGTTCATGAGGTCATAGCGCCGGGCGCTGGAATCGAAGACCTGGCGCACAAGGCCCTGCTTGTCCTCGCGCGCGACGTCCTTGAAGCCGAAGGAAACGGTGTCTTTGCTCATGGCCGCCAAGCTAGAGCGGGCGGCCGGCAAGCGCCAGTCCTGCAGGCTGCGGCGTGCTTACGCATTGTTCATGCGGCAGTCCTGCTCGCCCTCGCCGGGAAGCGACAGGCGCGCGGCTTCGCCCATGACATGGAAGAACAGCGCATCGTCATTGGGCGCCACATAGCGCGACCCGGTCTCCGCCTCGACCCGGTTCAGGTCATAGGTGGCGCTGTCCACGACGATGCGGGCGGTCTGGCGCAGGAACTGCGCCTCCACCTCCATCTCGTCGCACACGAAGGTGTAGGTCTCGCTCTCCTCATAAGGGTCGGCGGAGCCGGGCGCCGGATCGCCGGGGCTCTGCATGTTGTCGCAGGCGGTGAGGGCGGTGGCGGCGACGGCGAGCGCGGGGATGAGAGGGCGCATATCGTGACCTTTCGCGATGGCTCCCCGGCATAACCCGCGATCAGGCCTGCAGGTTCACAGCCTCGAGCTGGTTCTGGCCGGTGGTGTAGGCGAACACCGAGAAGCCGGGCGTCTCGCGCCAGCTGTCCGCCTTGCCGTAAAACGCCAGCAGCACCGCCTCGCCGGGCGGCGCGAAGGCGGCGATGCGAAAGGCGCAGGCCTCCGCCAGCGTCATCTCGCCGACGGCCCGCGCAGGATCGTCCATGGCGCACAGCAGCTTTACATCCGCCCGGCCCTGGGCGAGCCGGTCGGCGGCGCCGGACAGGGCGCGCCAGCCGCCCCGCCAGGGACATTCGGCGATCAGCGGCTGGGAGACCAGGGCCGACCCGTCCGCGGCGTAGATCCGCCAGGCGATATCGTAGAGCGGGTGGCCAGCGGCGAGCACGGGGCCGTCCTTGAGCAGGGACGGGAACCGCCAGCGCGCCGCCACGGCGTGACAGCGCGCGTGATCGCAGGCGAGCCCGTCCGCGATGAAATCGCGCAGATCGCGCGCAATCCGGTCGGTCCACGGATTGTCCGCCGCATCGTAGAGTCCGGGATGATCGACCCCGGCGCGCCGCCCGGCCGTGGCCAGCAGCGCGGACACCGCCAGCCGGGCCGCCGCCTCGGCGCCGTTCGGGCTCGCGCCGTCGCGCGCCATCGCTAGAGTTCCACCTGCATAGAGATCATGAGGGGAAGGGTGATGCCTGAATTGCCGGAAGTCGAGACCGTGCGGCGCGGCCTGCAGCCGGCCATGGCGGGGCGTCGCATTTTGGCCGCACGGGCGAACCGCCCCGATCTGCGCTTTCCCCTGCCGGAGGCGTTCGAGACCCAGCTCACCGGGACGAAGGTGGAGCGCATCGACCGGCGGGCGAAATACCTGCTGGTACGACTGGGCTCGGGCGAGACGCTGCTCATGCATCTGGGCATGTCCGGCCGGTTCTCCATTGAGGCCGAGGATGTGAAACGCCAGCCGGGCGATTTCGTCTATGCGCCGGCCGCAAATCCGAAGCACGACCATGTCGTGTTCGAAATGGAGGGCGGAGTTCAGGTCACCTATAACGACCCGCGCCGCTTTGGATTCATGGACCTGTTCGCCACCGCCGAAGAAGCCGCCAACGCTTTTCTGCGGGGCCTTGGTCCCGAGCCGGACTCCAACCGCTTCTCCGCGGCCTATCTGGGCGAGGTCCTGGCGGGCCGCAAAAGTCCGGTGAAGGCGGGGCTTCTCGATCAAAGCGTGGTGGCGGGGCTCGGCAATATCTATGTCTGCGAGGCGCTGTGGCGGGCGCAGATCTCGCCGCGCCGCCTGTGCGCCTCCATCCCCGGCGCGCGGGCCGAACGCCTGGCCCCGGCGGTCAGGAGCGTCATCGCCGAAGCCATCGCGGCGGGGGGATCGACCTTGCGCGACTATGCCGGCGCGGACGGCGCCATGGGCTATTTCCAGCACAGCTTCGACGCCTATGGCCGGGAGGGCGAGCCGTGCCGGCGCGAGGATGGCGGGGTGATCACCCGCATCGTCCAGTCGGCGCGCTCCACCTTCTTCTGCCCGAAATGCCAGCGCTGACAAACGTTTATCTCAACCATGAAAGTTTCTACATCTTTATATAAATGTTGTAGACTCGCAACAAATAATCAGGCATAACGATAGCGCTTGCCAGGAGAGGCGGCTTTACACGAGGTTGCGCCATCGCCGATAATCCCGCCGCGCCGATCTGTGCGGGATCCGGTCTTCGGGCGGCCACACAACGATCACAGGGGCGCGCTTCAACACGCTCAGACCTGGCCGCGGCCAGACCGGCGCCGTCCACGACACTCAGAGGGACACATGATGAAAAAGCTTCTCAAATCCACCGCCGCGCTCGCGGCCGGTTTCGTCGCCGGGCTGACGCTCGCCGGCGCCGCTCACGCCCAGGCTGACTACGCCGCCATCGAGGCGAACCCGGCCCTGTGGTCGATCTCCGACGCGGACTCCACCGTCTATCTGTTCGGCACCGTTCATATCCTGCCGCCGGAGCTGACCTGGCGCACGCCGGCCGTTGACGCTGCGCTGGAAGACTCCGGGATCGTCTATTTCGAGGCTGATGTGATGTCGCCTGAAGCCCAGACCGAAATGCAGGCGCTGATCCCGCAGCTGGGTCTGAATGAGCCCGGCGTCACGCTGAGTTCCCTGATCAGCGACGAGGCCAAGGCCGACATGGCGACGATCGCCGAGCGCCTGGGCGCGCCGCCCGAAGCGCTGGCGGCCCAGATGGACCCGCTCCAGCCCTGGCTGGCCAGCCTGAGCCTCGCCGTGTTGCAGATCCAGGCCGGCGGCTATGATCCGGCATCCGGCGTCGAGTACAAGCTCACCGCCAGTGCGAACGAGGCGGGCAAGGCGTTCGGGTATTTTGAGACGGCCGAGGAGCAGCTCCGTTTCTTTGCGGGCATGCCCATGGAGACCCAGGTCGCCGACTTCGAAGTCGGGATCGCCCAGATGGTCGAAGACCCCGACATGCTTTCGGAAATGGTCCAGGCCTGGGCCGTCGGCGACATGGAGACGCTCGACGAGGTGTTCAACGAGGGCATGCGCGACGCCTCCGCGGACCTCTATGAGGCGCTCATCGTCCAGCGCAACCGCAACTGGATCCCCCAGATCGAGGCCGCGCTGGCGTCGGATCAGGACGCGTTCGTCGCCGTGGGCGCCGGCCACATGCCTGGCGAGAACGGCGTGATCGCCCTGCTGGAGGCCAACGGCCACGCCGTGACGCGCCGCTAGGCTCGTCCGGCTCCTGAACGGGCCCGCGCCGGGGTGTCGACCCCGGCGCGGGCTTCGTGTATAGCGGCGCGCGTTTTGTCGTTCCCTCAAGCGCGCCGGCGATCCGCCCGGCGCGCCCAGACCGCTTGGAGGGCCTGATGGCCTACACCACCATCCAGACCAAGACCGAAGGGCGCGTCGGCGTCATCACCCTGGACCGTCCCTCGGCCCTCAACGCCCTGTGCGACGCGCTCACCACCGAGCTGACCGCCGCACTCGCCGCGTTCGAGAAGGACGAGGAGATCGGCTGCGTGGTGCTGACCGGCTCGGCCAAGGCCTTCGCGGCCGGCGCCGACATCAAGGAGCTCCAGGAAAAGGACTTCATCTCGCTCTACAAGCACGACCCGTTTGCAGAGACCTGGGAGAGCGTGGCGCGGTTCAGGAAGCCGATCATCGCGGCGGTGTCCGGCTACGCCCTGGGCGGCGGCTGCGAGATCGCCATGATGTGCGACTTCATCATCGCCGCGGAGACCGCCAAGTTCGGCCAGCCGGAAATCAATCTCGGCGTCATGCCGGGCGCCGGCGGCACCCAGCGCCTGCCGCGCGCGGTGGGCAAGGCCAAGGCCATGGACATGTGCCTGACAGGGCGCATGATGGGCGCCGAGGAAGCCGAGCGCGCCGGGCTGGTTAGCCGCGTGGTGCCCGCAGACGAGCTGATGGACACGGCCATGGAGGCGGCGTCCTCCATCGCCTCGAAATCGCTGCCCATCGCCATGATGACCAAGGAGTCCGTCAACATGGCGTTCGAGATGGGCCTGACCGAAGGCGTGCGCTTCGAGCGCCGGGTCTTCCAGTCCCAGTTCGCCACCGAAGACCAGACCGAGGGCATGGCCGCCTTCGCCGATAAAAGAGCGGCGCATTTCAAGCATCGCTAGGCCGTTTCAGCGTATCGCGGTTGACGCCCGGCCCGCCCGGAGCTATACGCCGCGCCTTACCGATTATTCCAGCCAGCGCCATGTCGGGCCGCCGGCGTGAACGAGAGAGCTTGAAGACACATGGCGAATACTCGCTCGGCGAAGAAAATGGCGCGCAAGATCGAGCGCCGCACAGCACTCAACAAGGGCCGCCGCACCCGCATGCGGACCTATATGCGCAAGCTGCACGAGGCGGTGGCCTCCGGCGATCAGGACCAGGCCAAGTCGGCGCTGCGCACCGCGGAGTCCGAGGTGATGAAAGCGGTCTCCAAAGGGGTGATCCACAAGAACACCGGATCGCGCACCGTGTCGCGCCTGTCGGCCCGCGTGAAGTCGATGACAGCGCAGTAAAATTCGCTCCCCAAGCGGATTAAAAAATTCAACGCCCGCAGCCAATGCTGCGGGCGTTTTTCGTTAAGATGCGACAAAGCCGTGACGGCCCGAATAGCCTTATTTCAAAGGCGTTCTGCGCCATTCTGGAACAATGCCGGCGGCGTGCGTGCGAGTCCGATTTCAGACCGGGTTTCAAGCGAAAAATCCCGTGAAATTTTTTTCATCGCGCAAACGCCCAACCTGCTTCGTGAATCATTCTGTCAAGGTCTGAATCGGGCGAAATGCGTGGTTAATGGTGTTGATTCGCTGCGGGCCGAGAGTAACCTACGGCCATCGACGTCAGTCATCTCCATACGGACTTATACACATACCGGATCGGCTTTTAAGGGCCGGCGTTCGGGCGGGAGAACTGCGTCTAAAATCATAGACTTGACCGTGGTCTTCAGGCTGCGGCGAATGGTGAAGGTTGGGGTCCATGGGGCATGATAACAGATCATCAGCAGCGCTGCGCTATGAGGCTGTCGGCATGACCGGAGGTCAGACTGCGGTGGGGATCTGGCGCGCGGTGCGCGCGACCCTGCGCAAGGAATTCGGCGACATCGTCTACGCCTCCGAGATCGCGCGGCTTCGCGTGATGGAGGAGGATTGCGGCCGGGTCTTCGTGATCTGCCCGAACGAGTTCAGCCGCTCCTGGGTGGAGGATCATCTGGGCGCCCGGCTGCGGGCGCTCTGGACGGCCGCCGAAGAGGCGCCGCGCGATATTCATATCGCCACCGAGAAGAGCATGATCGCCGCCGCGCGCCGCGCCGAGCCGCAGATGGCCGGCGCCGGCCGGCAGGGCGGGCCGGGCCCGGACACGGGGCGCAGCGCGCTCGCCGGCCACGCCGCCCCGTCCGCGCTGCCCGCAGCGCCGGTCGAGGCGAGGGAGGCGCGCTTCACTTTCGACACCTTCATGGTCGGATCGGCCAACATCATGGCGGCCACCGCAGCCAAGGCCGTGGCCGGCGCTTCCACGCCGCCGTTCAACCCGGTCTTCTTCCACGGCGATTACGGCGTCGGCAAAACCCATCTTCTGGCCGCCATCGCCCATGCGGTGGGCCTTGGCGAGTCCCGGCGCAAGGCGCTCTATCTCAGCGCCGAGGAATTCCTCAACGGCTTCCAGTCCGCCCTGCGCGCCAGGGACACGCGTCCGTTCAAGGAGCTGATGCGCGATTGCGACGTGCTGCTCATCGACGACGTGCATTTCATCGCCGGCAAGACCGCCACCGAGCTGGAATTCCTGCAGACCGTCAACGCGCTGATGGCCGCCGACAAGCAGGTGGTGCTGGCCAGCCATTGCGCGCCGGGCGATCTCAACGTCGCCGACCGGCGCCTCAAGGACATTCTGTCGGGCGGCTTCCACTGCCCGCTGTCGGGCCCCGATCTCGATCTGCGCCGCAAGATCATCGACTGCAAGATCGCCCAGGCGCGCCGCCACTGCCCGGATATGGAAGTGCCCGAGCAGGTGCGCGATTTCCTGGCCGCCCGGGTGACGAGCTCGGCGCGCGAGCTGGAGGGCGTGCTCAACAACATCATCGTGCGCACGGCGCTGCTGAACCGCCCGGTGACGCTGGAGAGCGTGGAGGAGGCCCTTGGCGAGCTTCCCGTGCGCAGCGAGAAGCGGGTCACCGTGGACGACATCCAGAAGGCCGCGGCGAGCTATTTCGACATCGCGGTGGACGACATCCTGTCGAAACGCCGCACCAAGACGGTGGTGCGCCCGCGCCATATCGCCATGTATCTGGCCAAGACCATGACCACGCGCTCGCTGCCCGATATCGGCCGGCGCTTCGGCGGGCGGGACCATTCCACCGTGATCCACGCGGTCAACAAGGTCTCCGCCGCGCTGGCTGTGGACGCGGCTCTCGCCGAGGACGTGGACGCCCTGCGGCGGCGTCTGCGCGGCTGACCGCGCCGATTTCCGACCCCTCTGAGGGATCGGCCGCAAGAGACCCCTTCTTGCGGCCGATTTTTTTGGTTTAGAGTGTCCTGCTCTTCAGACTCAGGCGATTCCCGTTCGGTCGATTCGCTCCCATAAGGCAGGCAAAGGCGAGACCATGAAGCTCACCATCGAGCGCGCAACGCTGCTCAAGGCCCTCGGCCACGTTCAGGCCGTCGTCGAACGGCGCAACACCATTCCGATCCTGTCCAACGTGCTGATCAACGCCGAGGGCGGGTTCGCGCGGTTCACCGCCACCGATCTCGACATGGAGATCGTGGAGGAGGCCGAAGCCCGCTCCGAGCGTGACGGCGTCGTGACCGCGCCGGCCCACACCCTCTACGAGATCGCCCGCAAGCTGCCCGAGGGCAGCCAGGTGACGCTGGAGCTGTCCGGCGACGATCCGCGCGTGGTGCTGACGGCCGGGCGCTCGCGCTTCAACCTGCCGGTCCTGCCGCCGGGCGATTTCCCGGTGATGCCCACCGAGGACCTCGCCGTCACCTTCGCCGCGCCGGCCAGCGAGATCGCACGCCTAATCGACAAGACCCGCTTTGCGGTCTCCACCGAGGAGACGCGCTATTATCTCAACGGCATCCATCTGCACGCCGCCGAGCGCGACGGCCGCAAGACCCTGCGCGCCGTGGCCACCGACGGCCACCGCCTGGCGCTGGCGGAGACCGATCTGCCCGACGGCGCCGGCGCCATGCCGGCGGTGATCGTGCCGCGCAAACCCATCCAGGAGCTGCGCCGCCTGCTCGAGGACATGGACGGCGACGTGGAGATTTCCGTGAGCGAGGGCAAGATCCGCTTCCGCCTCGGCGCCGCAGTGCTCACCTCCAAGCTTATCGACGGCACCTTCCCGGACTATGAGCGCGTGATCCCGCGCGGCAACGACAAGATCCTGCGCGTGGACCGCGCCCCGTTCGCCCAGGCGGTGGACCGGGTCGCCACGATCAGCCAGGAGAAGTCGCGCTCGGTGAAGCTGGCCCTGTCGGAGGGTCAGGTCACCCTCACGGTGAACAATCCCGAAAGCGGCGCGGCGAGCGAGGAGCTGGCGGCCGACTATTCCAGCGACGAGATGGCGATCGGCTTCAACGCCCGCTATCTGCTGGACGTGGCCGGCCAGATCGAGGGCGACGAGGCGATCTTCGAATTCGCCGATTCGGGATCGCCCACCCGCGTCACCGACTCTGGCGACAAGGACGCCGAATACGTGCTGATGCCGCTTCGGGTGTGAGCGCGGAAGACAGCTCCCCACCCGGCCCGGACAGTCCGGCGGTCACGCGGCTCAAGCTTACCGGCTTTCGCAATTACGCGCGCCTCGATCTCGAGCTCGATGCGCGCCCGGTGACGCTGTTCGGCCCCAACGGGGCGGGCAAGACCAATCTGGTGGAGGCGGTGAGCTTTCTCGGGCCGGGGCGCGGCGTGCGCGCGGCGGGCTCTGAGGCCGTGCGCATGAAGACAGCCGAAGGGCCGGCGCCGATCTGGGCGGTCTACGCCGAGGCCATGACGCGCGAAGGCGCGGTCAGTCTCGCCAGCGGCTCGGACCCGGCCGAGCCGTCGCGGCGCCGGACGCGGCTGGACGGGGCCGCTGCGACCCAGAGCGAGCTCGCCCGCCTGTTTCCCCTGGTCTGGCTCACACCGCGCGAAGACCGGCTCTGGGCCGGGCCGCGCTCCGACCGGCTGAAATTCCTCGACCGCCTGGTGCTCGCCGGCGCGCCCGATCATGCCGGTGAAGCCTCCGCCTATGAAAAGGCGCAGCGCGAACGCCAGCGCCTGCTGGACCGGATGGAGGAGGGCGGGCGCGCCGATCCGGCCTGGCTCGACGCGCTGGAGGCGGAGATGGCCCGGCGCGGCGTCGCGCTCGCCGCCGCCCGGCTGGACGCCCTGGCGCGTCTCCAGGCCGAAATCGATGCGCGGCCCGAAAGCGCCTTTCCCAAGGCCGACCTGGAGCTGGAAGGGGTGCTTGAGGTGCGCCTGTCTGAAGGCTTCAAGGCGGGCGAGGCCGAGGACTGGTTCCAGAGCGCGCTGAAGGAGGCGCGCCGCCGCGACGGCGCGGCGGGGCGCGCGCTGACCGGTCCCCACCGCACAGAGCTGGCCGCCCGCCACCGCCAGAAGGACCAGCCGGCCGCCGACTGCTCCACCGGCGAGCAGAAGGCGCTGGTGCTCGGCCTGGCGCTCGCTCAGGCCGGCGCGGTCAAGCGGAGCCTCGGCGCGGCGCCGGTGCTGATCCTCGATGAAGCCTGCGCCCATCTGGACGCCGCCCGGCGCGAGGGCCTGGCCGAGGCGATCCTGGCGCTGGAGGCCCAGGCCTGGCTCACCGGGGTGGAGGCGGTGCTGTTCGACCCCTTCGGCGCGGGCGCCCAGCGCATCGCGGTTGTCGAAGGCACGGCGCGGCGGTTGGACTAGCGCCGGCTGCGGCAAGCCTGCCCCAAAAGAAAACCCCGCCGTTTCCGGCGGGGCGAGAGGTCACGGGTCGGTCGGCGAAACAGCCGGTGAAGACAAGGGTGCGCCCGGCTCGCCCCTTTTCGAGCCGGGCGCGGGTGGGACCCGCCCTGTGGTCGCGCTGGCGCTCCATCGCCCCCCTCTGACGATTTGTGTGCCGCGCTGACACAGACAGGGCGAGCCCCGGACCGAAGACCGCAAGGCGCGTGCTAGTCACGCGCAAAGCGGCGCCTCGGCCGTCCGGCCCCGCGCCGGATGGGTCAGGGGTCTGCGGATCCGGGCCGGAGCGCGCGGGGGGAGGAAGACTGGCGTTCCGGCCCGGCCCGGTTCGTTTCAGCCGGCTTGGGAGGCGCTTGGCTGAAACGAGGCCGGTGTGCAGACCGCGGCGGGAGCGGGAGATCTCGCCGCCACGACTGTCTTTATGGACTGGCGATAGGGCGAAACTGGTTCGTGAAAAAGAAAAAGCCGCCCCGTGTGGGGCGGCTCTGTGTTCGCGCTGTTCAGCTTCGGTTCAGGAGCCAGGCCCCTGTCAAGGCGCGTAGGGGCGCAGCCGGTCGAGTTCCAGCGTGTAGGCGGTGTCGCCCAGCTCATTGTCCTGCCGCGTCGTTCGTAAAACCCCTTCGGCGTAGACCGGGTCCCACAGGCCGTCGATCTCGATGGGCTCCGACGTGGTGACATAGACCAGCTGGTTGGGCGGGGGCGGCGGAACGTGGATGCAGGCGCCCACATAGGGCACCAGAAGGAAGCGGGAGATTTCGCCGCCGTTGAAATCGAACGGCAGGACATAGCCGCCGATGCGCACGCGCTCGCCGTCCAGGGCGTCCACCGTGTTGAAGGTCTGGATCTGCGGCATGCTCTCGACGCCGAAATGATCCATGCCCGAGGCGACCGCCTGCATCTGCTGCAATTCGGCGATGCGCTGGGCTTCACCCTCGGGCAGCAGGTCCGACCAGGACAGGTCAAGAAAGTCCGGGCTGGACGGGCCGTCCTGGGCCTGCGCAAGCGGCGCGGCGCCGGGCAGGGCGGCTGCAGGAAGGGCGGCGAGCAGAAGCGCGGGAAGAATATATTTCATCATAGCGACAAGATGCGCGCGCAAAGCGGCGCATTCAAGCCGGTGATGCGGCGGCTTCACGGCCGCGGTCTTTTCGCCGCAGGCGGTCTAGTCGATTTGCAAAACGGCGCCGGCGGGCGTGAGGGTCCGGGCGGCCGCGCCTGAGGTGTCGAGATATTGCACGTCGACCCGCTCCAGGCGCTCGAAGGCGGAGAACAGGCCGGAGAGATCGAGCGCCGTGATCCGCGCCGGGCGGTCGCACTGGAAACTCCAGTTCACCACTACGTCGCCATGGCCGCCGTTTTCGCTCGCGCCGTCCTGGTGGTCGTCATCGTGAGCTTCATCATGGCCGTGGCCGTGATGGTCTGCGCCATGATCGGGGTGATCCTGGCCGTGCTCGTCCGCGTGAGTCTCGTGGGGGTCGTGACCGGACTCGGAGTCGGCGTGTTCGTGAGCGCCATGATCGGGGCCGGTGTGGGGCTCGCCGTCCGCCGGCGCCGGGGCGCCGACCACGGTCACGTCGGCGAGCGCGCACCGGGCCGCCGGCGAAAAAACCACCAGCCCGGGCTCGGCCAGACGGACGGCCACGCGTTCGACCTCCGGCATGCGCTCTGGGGCGACCGCGCCTTCAAAGCCGTAGAGATTCCAGCCCGCGCTCATAAATTCCACGACCACCTGCCCGTCCGGGTCGGCGGCGGCGATCAGTTCGGCGGCGCCGTGAACGTGGGCGCCCAGCTGGCGCACGCCGTCGGAGGGCTGGGCCAGGGCGGCGCCGGCGAACAGGGCCGCGGAGGCGGCGGCGAGGAGAGCGGAGCGCTGGATCATGGAGTCCTCACGGGAAGCGTTGGATCTAATGCGCGTGATCGTCGCCGGCGGGTGCGGCGAAGTTGGGGCGGACGTCGGGGCCGGCATCATGAACGTGCGGTTCGTGGACAAGGGTCATCGTGGCGGCCAGTCCGGCGCCGAGGACCACCGCCGTGCCGCCCTTCAGGGGTCCCGCGGCGCCGGCCTCGTGCAGCAGATGCGCCGCGCCGGTATGCAGAAGCAGCCCGGCCACGAACGCGAACAGGGCGCCCAGGGCCGCCGGGTCCAGGGCGCTGGTGTAGGGCGCGGCCAGCGCGGCCGCCGCCAGAGTGGTGAAGCCGGAGGCGGCGAACGCGCCGATCAGCGCCGTGCGGTCGCGCAGGCCGGCGCGCTGCAACAGCACGAAGCAGATCAGCGCCTCGGGAAATTCATGCAGCACGAGGCCGCTGGCGGCGCTGAGCCCGATCACCGGATCGACCTCGAAGCTGACCGCATAGACCAGACCGTCCAGCGCCGAATGCAGCGCGATGGCGATCACCGGCGCGAAGCTCGCCCTGCGCACCGCCGCCTCGGTGCGGCCATGGCCGATCCCGCCGGCGAAACCATGCAGGGCGAAGCCGCCGCCGAACCCGGCCAGCACCAGCCAGGGCGCGCGATCGCTCAGCACCAGCGCCTCGGGCAGCAGCTTGACCAGCGCCATGGTGATGACGATCCCGCCGGCGAACGCGGCCAGCAGGGGCGCATTGGCGCGGGTGAAGCCCGACGCCTTGCGCATCAGGACCAGCGCCAGGCCCGCGACGAAGGCGGCGAGCAGTCCGAAGGCGAGGGTGGCGGCGAAGGGGGACAAGCGGACCTCGAAGGGCGGGCGTTATAATGTTACATCGAGGTCTTTAAGGCCTGCTCTTCCGCAACGCAAGCGCGTTGACGCGCGATCCCGTGCGCATCAGGCCGGGCGACGGCTCCGGAATGCGGCCGACAGCGTTCCGTCGTCGAGATAATCCAGCTCCCCGCCCACCGGAACGCCGCGCGCGAGGCTGGTCACCTCCACGCCGGCGCCGGCGAGCTTGTCGGCCAGGAAATGGGCGGTGGTCTGCCCGTCCACGGTGGCGTTCAGCGCCAGAATGATCTCCTTGGCGTCGGCGGCGCGGGCGCGGGAGATCAGGCCGGCGACGTTGAGTTCTTCCGGCCCGATCCCGTCCAGCGCCGACAGCACGCCGCCCAGCACGTGATAGCGACCGCGAAACGCCGAAGATCGCTCCAGCGCCCAGAGATCGCCCACCGTCTCCACCACGCAGATCACGCTGTCGTCGCGGCGCGGATCGCGGCAGATCGCGCACGGATCGGTGACGTCCAGATTGTGACAGGTGGAGCAGGCGGAGATCTTCGCCGCGGCCTCGCTCAACGCCTCGGCCAGCGGGATCATCACCGCCTCGCGCTTTTGAAACAACTGCAGCGCCGCGCGCCGCGCCGAGCGCGGGCCGAGGCCCGGCAGCTTGGCCAGCAGCTGGATCAGACGTTCGATTTCCGGGCCGGACGCGGCCATGGCGACTCCTTCACGCCGCTCAGCCGGGCGCGCATCAAGGCGCGAACCTAGCCCGGAGCGCAGGCGAGGAAAACGCGCACGGGCGCCGCACCTCCTGCGCCCCGCGCTGAGGCGCGGGGCGCTTCGCCCATGCAGGGGGGAGGCTCTATTCCTCCAGCACCATCCGGCTCACCGCCTCGGCGCGCACTTCGGCTTCGTAATAGGGCATGCCGATCCAGGTCTTGTCGGAATAGGCCCGGGTCTGGTCGCCGAAGTGGGGCGAGGCGGGATTGGTGGATTGCGAATAGCTGAGGATGCCTTGCGCGAAGGGGCCGTCCTCGGTGAACTCCACCGCCATGATCCAGCTGGAGCCGTGGACGATCTTGGCGATCCCCAGTTCCGGCTGCGGCGGCGTCCCGTAGATCATGTTGAACACGCCCAGATGCCCCGGCCCGCCATGGATCGGGATGCGCGCATCGCCGCGCGGCTCGCTCTGAACCTCGCCCACGGCGGCGTCCAGCGGAATGGAGAGCGCGGCCATCTGCCCGGCGGCTGTGCGCAGGGCGCCCAGCACGGCCGGGTTGGAGACGTCCAGCGTGTGCGGCGTGGTCAGCGGGTTTTCCGCGTCATAGGGCACGGCCCAGTGCAGCCCGCCGGCGTCCGCGAACGCGTTGAACAGCATGGCGCCGCGGCTTTCCAGATCGACTTTCAGGTCCCAGCCCGCCAGCGCTTCGCAGGCCGGCTGCAGGTCAACTCCGCCGTCTTCGCGGCACAGGGTCACCAGATCGTCCCGCGCCAGCTCGCCGCCATAATGGCGGTTGGAGAACATCACCTGCGTGATCGTGTCGAGATCGAAACCGGGTTCGCCCAGCCCGTCGGTCCCGGCGAGGCGTTGCTGGATCTGATCCATCCCCAGACGGGTGCGCAGGGAGCGTTCGGTCTCCCGGTCGCCATAGATCGGGCTGTAGGCCGTCAGCGGTTCATCGGGGTTCGAGAGCCAGGCGCTGTCGTTGGAGTTGGTGGCGAAATCGGCGCGGAAGATCGCCGGCGCGTCGCCGGGGCCGAACACGCCGCCCGCCGCGCTCGTCCGCGTCGCGCCGTCCCGGCCCGTACGCCAGCGGCATTCGGAGCGTGAGGCGTCCAGCATCGGGGTGCGGGCCTGCATCCAGAAGCCGCGCGCCAGATCGCCGGCGGCGCATTCGGCGATCAGGGCGTCGTCCACCGCAGGGACAAGGCCCATATCGCCCAGGAAGGCCTCACCGGCGGAGTCCGCGGCGATGGTGTTGAAGGCGGTCGCCTGATAGCGGGTCAGCGCGTCGTGCAGATCGCGCACGGTTTCGGCCTGATACATGGCCAGATACTGATCGATGAAGCGCAGGCCCTGGCTTGGGGCGGCCATGGCGAAGCCGCGCTCGGTCGTCCAGGGCAGGCGCTCTGATTCCACCATGGGGCCGAACTCGGTCTCGTAGAGCGTGCGGGTCACGGTTTGAGGCGCGCCGTCCTCGCCCTTCATCTCCAGCGTGATCTCCCGCGCCCGCATGGGCCGGCTTTCGCCGTCCACCAGGTAGGCGGTGGCGTCTTCAGGATCGAGGGTGAGTTCAAAGAAGCCGTAGCGCCGGGCGGTGGAGACGGTGTGGCTCCAGGCGACATGTTCGGTATGGCCGATGCCGACGAACGGCGTGGTGACGAGGCCGGCGCCCGCGACGTTGAGTTCGCCGGGAATGATCAGGTGGGAGCGGTAGAAGCGCAGCATGCCGTCCCAGGGATAGTGGGGATTGCCCAGCAGCACGCCGCGCCCGGTGCGGCTGGCCTCGGCGCCGACGGCGTAGGCGTTCGAGCCCATGACCGGCGCCGCGTCCTCCAGATCGAAGCGCGCCTCCACGACCGGGCCGCCGGCCTCGGGGGGGGCCGCGGCGGCGACCTGCTCCACCGGCTGGCCGAAGGGCAGGATCAGCGCCCCGGCCCACATGCCCGCTTCGGTGAGGGGCCGGATATGTTCGGCGCCGGCGCAGCGCGGATCGGCGATCGCGTCCACGCCGGTGTCGGCGAGCCAGCGATTCACCCCGGCCGTATAGCCGGCGATGAAGGCGCGCGCGTCGTCACTGGGCGTGTCCACGTCGCCCGGCGCGCCGTTCAGCAGGGCGGCGACGACGCCGTCGTCCAGCACGGCGCGGTGGTAGAGGTCGGAGGCGATATTGGCGTCGTTCTCTCCGGCGCCGAGATATTTCGCCCGCTCGCCGCGCAGGGTCAGGTCGCGATCAAAGATCATGCAGGCGTTGTTCTGCGCCGAGGCGTAGCCGAGGCCGTAGCCGATCCCGCCATGGTCCTCCGCGATGATGTGCGGCACGCCGTAGGCGGTGCGCAGCACTTCCGCGGCGTAGGCGGGGCCGGTGTCGCGGCGATCAGGGCCGTCGAGCCCGTTCGCGCCGTCCTGGCCTTGCGTACTGATGCAGCCGGCCGCGAAGAGGCCCGCCGCGATGGCGAGCGTGAAGCGTAGTGTCATGATGACCCTCCCCCGGGTGTAGTCGTTATGGCGATCACCTTAGCGCGGCGCGCCGCCGGGGTCATCCTGCTGCACACGGATCGGGAAACCGCAGGCGCGACGGTTGCGGCGCCGCATTCTCGTCAAGCCGGTCTGGAACACGCCTTGCGTCGACACCCCGCGTTATGGAGTCTCGCCCCGCCGTCATGAAAGTCCCTTCAATGGTGTTTCTCGCCGCATTGGTCAGCCTCGCCGCCGCAGCCGCGCCGGCCTCCGCCCAGGCGGGGTCGGGTCAGGCCGCGCCCACCGCCTCCGACGGCGCTGTGGAGGCGCCGGGGCCGGTGCGCACCGAGATCGAGATCGGCGCGCAGGGTCTGACGGCGCGCTACCGGTTCTCCGCGCCGGTGGACAGCCTGCGCCTGGCCGCCCCGGTGAGCGAGGCGGTGGACCGGGTGCGGCTGGACGACGAGCCCGGGCGGTTCGCGGGCGGAATCGCCCATTGCGGCCCGGACTGCCGGTTCAGTGAGGCCGAGCTGACGCGGTTCGCCCCGGCCGTGCGCGGCTATCCCGATCTCATCGACGCGGGCGAATGCGGCTACTGGGCCGATGTCTCGGCCTATGCGCCGGCGGATCCGCAGACCGGCGCGCCCCTGGACGGTGTCCTCGCCGTCGCCGGGCGCGAGATCGCGCTTTCCGGAGAGCATCCCCAGTACGAGGCGGTGCGGGCGCCGGTCCGCGCGCCGGTGTGCGCGGATGTGACCGTGATGGCCGAAGACCGGCTTGCGGCGAGTTCGGCGCGCATGGCGGCCGATTACGGAGCGATATTCGGGCCTTTGCCCCGTCCGCCGCAAGTGATCGCGGCGCCGGCCGGTTCGCTCGGTCCCGGCGTGGACGGCGTGCGCGGCGCCGCGGCGGGCGACGGCCTGATCTTTCTGTTCGCCGACCCTGAAGACGCGCCGTCGGTGGAGGCGGCCCTGGCGGTCCTCTCCCATGAAATGGCGCATTTGTGGATCGGGCGGCGGGCGCGCCTGCACCCCCAGTTCGACCAGGCCTGGATCACCGAAGGCGCCGCCGAATACCTGTCCCTGAAGCAATTGCTGCGCACTGACATGGCCGGCGATACCTTCGTGCTGGACCGGATGTCGCGCCATGTGAGCGCCTGCCTGTCGGTGATCGGGGAGGCGCGGCTGTTGCTGAACGGGTCCACCCAGACCGGCGCCTTCCCCTATAATTGCGGCGCCACGATCGCCTTGTTCGCAGACCGGGCGGCGCAGGCGGCGGGCTCCAGTTTCGAAGCCGCCATGGCCGACATGGTCGCCGATCCCGTCTTCAGGAGCGGCAGGGCCAGCGGGCTGGACTACGCCGCCCGTCTGGACGGGCACATGGGCCCCGACGCAGGGCGAACGCTGCGCGACAGCCTGCTGGCGCCGACGGCCGGCAAGCGCGCCCGCCTGCTCGCCGCCCTGAACGAGGCCGGTCTGGGCGTCGAGGCCGAACGCGGCGCGGCGGCGCCGGACTATCTCGCCTCGGTCGCCGCCCGTCACGTGCTGACCGGGCTCTGCCCGGAAGGCGGCGGCCGGTTCCGGATCGATTCCGGCGTGGTGCTCGAGCTGGGGCAGGCCTGCCATGGCCCGGCGGGCACGAGCGAACTCACCGCGATCGCGGGGGAAGATCCGCTGGAGTCGCCGCAGGCGGCGCTGGACGCGCTCGCCGCAGCGTGCGGCCCGGGCGGCCCGCAGGACGAATCGCTCACCGTGCGTCTCGGCGCCGAAACCCATGAGCTTGAGTGCGATCAGCCGCTGCCGGACTATTTCCGCGGCTTCGCGCTCGACGAGGCGCGCACCCTTGTGGTCCTCACCACCGGTCCCTGACGCCGTCCCTGACATTGGCGCCTGACGCAGGGCCGCAGCCCGACGGAACCTAGCGGCGCCCCTCACGTAGGCTTTTCGGGACTTCAAGCCGACAGGGACGCACCCGCGCATCCGGCATGGCGCAAATTTTCACCCGCAGCGCGGACGCCTGGCTCAGGCTGGCGCTCACCGCAGCTGCGGGCGTCGTGCCGGCAGCGCTGCTGGTGCTGGCCTTCACCGTCGCCGTAAGTTTCCTCGATCTCGGCTGGGTGAACATCGCCGCCAATCTGGGGATCGCCGCGATGAAGGCCGTCCTGGTGGTCTGGGTCTTCATGGAGCTCAGCGAGGTGCGCGGGGCGGTCCGGCTCTTCGCCCTGGGCGTGCTCGCCTGGATCTTTCTGATGTTCGCCTTCACGGCGGCCGATTATCTGTTCCGGCCGGGCGTGTAGGGCGCCCGATCAGGCGGCCCGCAGGGTCTGGATGAACTGGTCGAACTCGGCCTTCCAGGCGGTCTGGCGCTCGCTCACTTCCGACGCGGCTTCGAAGATGGCGCGGCTGGCGTCGCTGGTCTGACGGTTCAGATCGGCGACCTGGTCTATGCCCTCGGCGGCGCTGCGGCTGGAATCCTGGGCCCGCGAGGCGGAGCTGGCGATCTCCTGGGTGGCGGCGCGCTGCTGCTCCACCGCCGAAGCCGCGGCGATGGCCAGTTCGCGCAGCTCGTCGACCGCCTTGAGCGCGCCGTCGGTGGACTCGCGCGACACGGTCGACGCTTTCTGGATGGCGTTGATCTGCTGGGAGATCTGCTGGGTGGCGTTGCTGGTCTGCTCGGCCAGCTGCTTGACCTCGCTGGCGACCACGGCGAACCCCTTCCCGGCCTCGCCGGCGCGCGCCGCCTCGATGGTGGCGTTCAGCGAGAGCAGGTTGGTCTGCTCTGCGATCTGCTCGATGAGATCGATGATCGCGCCGATGGACTCGGCCACCCGGCCCAATTCCTCGTTGACCTCGGCACTGCGGCGGGCCTGGACGCCGGCGTCTTCGGAGAGCTGGCTGGTGCGGCTGACCTGGCTCGCCACTTCGGCGATGGAGGAGGCGAGTTCTTCGGACGCGGCCGCCACGGACTGGACGCTGTCGGCCGACCCGTCGGCGGCGGTGCGCACGGCGTTGGCCTGTTCCGCGCCGTTGGCCGAGGTGGACTGCAGCTGATTGGCGGAGGCGGTGAGTTCCTCGGCGGAGCTCATGATGCTGGACATGAGGGCTTCAGAGGCCTCGGCGAAGCGCCCGACCGCAACGTCCATGACCCGCTTGCGTTTGATTTCGGCCTCGGACTCTTCGGCCTTGAGGGCGCGCAACGCGTCGGCTTCCGCGAGACCGGTCTGGAGCGAGGCGAGCCCGCGCGCCAGATCGCCCAGCGAGTCGGTGCGCTCGGTCCCCTCGATGGCGACATTGCGGCGGCCTTCGGTGAGCAGCGCCAGCGTGTCGCGCACGGACATGACGGATCCGGTGATCGTGCGGCCGATAAGCTGGGAGGCGGCGACCAGGCCGGCGGCGGTCAGAAGGACCGCAACCAGCGCGGCCCATCCGGCCATCGCGGCGATGCTGTCGCGGCTGGCGCGGGCGGCGGCAAGTTCTTCCGCGGCGGTGTCGCGCACGACCTCGATCGCCGTATCCATCTCGTCGTCGAAGCGAGCCAGTTCGCCGAACAGCCGGTCGAGGGCGGCCTGGTCCATGGTTCCCGCCCGCGCGGCCGCGGTTTCGATGACCGGAATCAGCTGGCGATAGTCGTCTTCGATGATGGCCAGCTGGGCGTCATGGTGCGGGGCCAGAATGACTTCTTCGCCCTCCACGAGCGCCGTGCCGAAATCCGCCAGATTGGTGAGGGCGGCCTCGATCCGTGCTTCGTTCGGCGCGCCGACCATCAGATAGGTGTCGCGCAGAAGCGAGGTGAGGTCCTTTTCAAGTCCGGAGGCGGTGATGAGCACCGTGCTCGCCTGCCGGCTGTCGGCTTCGGCCCGGCCGGTGGCGGCGCTGAAGCCCAGCTGGATCGCGACATAGACCAGCATGAGGGCGAGCGACACGGCGGCCAGGGCGGCGAGGCGGGCGCCGATGGACAGCGAACGGATGGAGAGGCTCATGACTGGATCCCTCAGACTCTATTGAGTTGATAATGATCTGAGTACCTGAGTTAGGCTTAACGAGGGGTTCGGGATCTGATCCGCCGACGGTCCTAGGCCTGGCCCTGAGGGTCGTAGCCGGCGGCGACGGCGGCGCTGTTCACCGTCTCGTTGGACGGCGCGAACCCGCCCTTGGCCTCTTCGCTGACCGCCTCGCGCGTCGTGCGGCGAAGCACCATCATCGCGCACAGCGATCCGAGCGCGATCGCCGCAAAGACGAACAGCCCGCCCGGGCCCATGACGCTCATCAGCGTGCTCGCCAGAAGCGGACCGGCGATGGATCCCACGCCCCAGCCGATGAGGAGCGCCGGCATGAGCGGTCCGGCGCCGGCGGGGCCGGACCGGTCGGCGGCGTGGGCGACGGCGACCCCGTAGAAGCTGAGCCCCCCGACGCCCCACAGCCCGGCGACCAGCAGCGCCAGCCACAGCGGCAACGCCGCGCCGAACAGTCCCAGGACCAGCGCCGAGGCGGCGCCGAGTGCGGTGAGGGCCGCGATCACCAGACGCCGTTCGACCCGGTCGGAGATCAGTCCGGCCGGCCACAGGCTGAGCGCTGCGCCCAGCACCATGGCGGCGTTGAACACGGCGGCGAGCCCGGATCCGGCGTCCGGATCGAGGCTGGCGGCGAAGACCGGATACAGCTGGGCCACCGCGCCGGCCATGGCGCCCGCCACCAGCGACGACGCCACCGCCGCCGGCGCCAGGCGCCACACGGCCAGCAGGGACGCGCCGCCCTCCGCCTGCACATGGGGGACCCCGCGCCGGGTCGCCGCGACGGGGATCAGGCAGGCGGTGAACAGGGCCACGATCATCACCAGCGCGGCCAGATCGCCGTCGGGATAGGCGGACACCAGGAACGGCCCGGCGATCACGCCGGCCTTGGAGATCACCAGGTAGAGCCCGAGAATGGCGCCGCGCAGGCGCTCCGGCGCGCTGTCGGCGATCCAGCTTTCACCCGCCATGACGAGCCCGGCCGTGGCGAACCCCACCAGGGCCTGGCACAGCGCCCACCAGATCACGCCGTCGGAGACGCTGAGGCCCGCTGCGGCTACGGCGGCGATCGCGGCGAAGGCGGAGATCGCGCGCACATGGCCGATCGTATTGATTTCGCGCAAGGTGAATTTCGCGCCGGCGAGGAAGCCGGCGGAGAAGCCCGCCGCGACCATGCCCACGGCGCCCGCCCCGGCGCCGTTGGCCACCAGGGTCAGCGGCACATAGAGCAGCAGCGCCGCCAGAGCGGCCTGCAGGATCGTCAGACTGGCGATGATCGCGGCGACGTTACGGGTGCTCTGGCGCAGGCTCATGCGGCTATGCCTCTGTCGGTCGTGGAAACGCCGGCCCCGAGGGGCCGGCGTTGTGTCGGCGTGGCGGGAAAGAGGCGGCGGGGGTCTAGCCCCGGGCCTCCATCTCGCCTTCCATGGTCTCGTACTGGTCCTTCACCTTGCCCCTGGGGGCGTGGGTGACGGCGTCGGTGACCAGGATGGCGATGCACGAAGCGATGAAGCCCGGGATGATCTCGTAGATCACGCCGGACAGATTGGTCGCTTCGCCGCCCCACATCACCGTGATCGGCGCGTAGAGCCAGAACAGCACCACCCCGGCGCCGGTGACCATGCCCGCGATCGCCGCGGCCCGGCTCATGGATTTGCGGTAAAGGCTGAACAGGATCAGCGGACCGAAGGCCGAGCCGAATCCCGCCCAGGCGTTGGACACCAGGGTGAGGATGTTGCTGGACCGGTCGAACGCCAGCGCGATCGCCACCAGCGACACCGCCAGCACGGACAGCCGGCCGATGAGCACCAGCTCCTTCTGGCTGGCGCCGCGGCGCAGGAAGGTTTTGTAGAAGTCCTCCGTCAGCGAGCTCGACGACACCAGGAGCTGGGACGAGATGGTCGACATGATGGCGGCCAGGATCGCCGCCAGTAGGAAGCCGCCCACCAGCGGGTGGAACAGGATCTGGCTCATCACGATGAAAATGGTTTCCGGGTCGGTGAACTCGATCTGGGCGTCGGCGATGGCGCCGGAGTTTGTTGTGATGAAGGCGAGACCGAAAATGCCGGTGAGCACGGCGCCGATCACCGTGACGATCATCCAGCTCATGCCGATCCAGCGCGCTACGGCGATGTCCTTCAGGGTCCGGATCGCCATGAAGCGCACGATGATGTGCGGCTGGCCGAAATATCCCAATCCCCAGCTCATGGCCGAGATGATCCCCAGCACGCTGACGGCGGTGAAGGCCTCCGGCCACATGGAGAGGTAGTTCGCCGCTTCGGCGGCGCCCCGCGTGGTTTCAGCGATGTCGCCGAGACTGCCCAGCTGGATGAAGGCGACGATGGGCACCATGATCAGGGCGACGAACATGATCACGCCCTGCACGAAGTCGGTCAGGCTCACCGCCAGGAAGCCGCCGAACAGGGTGTAGGCGACCACCACGCTTGCGGTCACGAACAGGCCGATGCGGTAATCCAGACCGAAGCTGGCTTCGAACAGCTTGCCGCCCGCCACGACGCCCGAGGAGGTGTAGAGCGTGAAGAAGATCACGATCACCACCGAGGAGAGGACGCGCAGGATGCGGGTCTTGTCGTTGAACCGCTTCTCGAAATAGTCAGGGATGGTGATCGCGTCGTCGGCGACTTCGGTGAAGATGCGAAGGCGCGGCGCCACCAGCAGATAGTTGAAATAGGCGCCGATCACGAGGCCTACAGCGATCCAGGCCGCCGACAGGCCGGAGACATAGATCGCGCCGGGAAGGCCCATGAGCATCCAGCCGGACATGTCCGAGGCGCCGGCCGAGAGCGCGCCCACGGCCGGGTGAAGTTTGCGTCCGCCCAGCATGTAGCCGGACACGTCGTCGGTGGATGTCCTGTAGGCGTAAAACCCGATGCCGAGCATCAGGACGAAATAGCCTGCAAGCGAGATGATCGCTTCGATCTGCATGAGTTCTGGCCCCTCCTTCAAAGCGTCGTCCGGCGCCGCCCGGTGCGGTCCGCCTCGCCACGTTTGAATCATACCCCTTTAGATGCGGCTGCGGTTCGCTTCCGCTCTGGACGTAAAAAAGCGCGTCGGCGGGGGTCGGCCGCCGGCGCGCTGTCGTTCCGGTCGTCTGTTACGGCCGCGTCTGGCCGGCGCCGCGGACGCGGTATTTGAAGCTGGTGAGCTGTTCCAGGCCCACCGGGCCGCGCGCGTGCATCTTTCCGGTGGCGATGCCGATCTCGGCGCCCATGCCGAATTCGCCGCCGTCGGAGAACTGGGTGGATGCGTTGTGCATCACCACCGCGGAGTCGATCTCGTTGAGGAAGCGCTCGGCCGCGACCGCGTCCTCGGCGATGATGGCGTCGGTGTGGTTGGAGCTGTGCTCGGTGACGAAGGCGAGGGCGTCGTCCAGCCCGTCGACGATCTTCACCGAGAGAACCGCGTCCAGGAATTCGGTCCAGAAATCGTTCGCGGCGGCCTGCTTGATGCGAGAGTCGATCTTCATGGAGTCGGCTTCGCCGCGCACCTCGCAGGCGCCTTTCGCCTCCAGCGCATCCAGCGCCTTCGGCAGGAAGTCGGCGGCCACGGCGCGATCGACCACCAGGCTCTCCGTGGCGCCGCAGACGCCGGTTCGGCGCAGCTTGGCGTTGGCGAGAATGGCTGCGGCTTTTTCAAGGTCCGCGCTTTCGTGGACATAGGTGTGGCAATTGCCGTCCAGGTGCAGCAGCGTCGGGACCTTGGCCTGGTCGCGCACGCGCTCCACCAGCGACTTGCCGCCGCGCGGGATCACCAGATCCACGCTTTGGGTGCACTCCAGCAGCGCGCCCACGGCCTCGCGGTCGGGGGTGTCGATCATGGTGACGCACGCCGCCGGCAATCCTGCAGCCTTCAGGCCTTCAGCCAGGCATTCCACGATCACGCGGCTGGAATTGAGGCTCTCCGAACCGCCGCGCAGGATCACCGCGTTTCCCGATTTCAGGCACAGCGCGCCGGCGTCCGCGCCCACATTTGGACGGCTCTCATAGATCATGCCGATCACCCCGATGGGCGTGGCCGTGCGCTCGATCACCAGCCCGTTGGGGCGCTCGGTGCGGTGCAGGATGCGGCCCACGGGGTCGGGCAGGGCGACGATCTGGTCCAGCGCGTCGGCCATGGCGGTGATGCGCGCTTCGTCCAGCTCGAGCCGGTCCACGAAGGAGGCGGGCTTGCCCTTGTCCTTCACGTTGGCCACGTCGATGGCGTTGGCCTCGATGAGCCGGCCCATATTGGCGCGCAGCGCTTCGGCGGCTTTGGTGAGCGCGGTGTTCTTCTGCTCGGTCGTGGCCGCAGCGAGCGTGCGCGCGGCTTTCTTGGCTTCGGCCGCAAGGCCGTTCACATAAGATTTCGCGTCGAACTGCGTCGTGGTCTCGGCGGTCATGATCCGTCCTTTCCGGCCTCTCTGGCCTCGTCTTCAGCTCCGTGCGGCGCCGCGCCTATCCAGCGCGCAGCTCACAGGCGCGGTCATAGGCGGCCTGAAGCGCGCCCTTCACCCGGGTCGTCAGCCCGTCGTCCTCGTTCAGTTTTGCGACGCCGGCGGCCGTGGTGCCGCCCTTGCTCATGATGGAGTCGCGCAGCGCCTCGAAGGATTGCCCGGTCTCCTCGGCCAGGGCCATGCAGCCGGCGATGGTCTGCATCACAAGGGCACGGCTTTGCGCCTCGTCGAAACCGAGATCCTGGGCGGCCTGCTGATAGGTGCGCGCGAACTCGTAGACATAGCCGGGCCCGGAGCCGGCGGCTGCGGTGATGCGGTCGATCTGGTCTTCGTCCGCGAGCCAGATCGCCGTCCCCACCGCAGAACCCATGCGGTCGGCGAGATCCTTCTGCTCGGGACGGATCCCGTCCTGGGCGAACAGGCCGGAGACGCCCCGGGCGATGCGGGCGGGCATGTTGGGCATCAGCCGTATGGCGGGTCGACCGCCGACGGCGCGCGAGATCGTCGCCGCACTGGTCCCCGCCGCGATGGAGAGCGCGAACCCGTCTGCCTTCAGAAGGCCGGCCGCCTGGGGAATCGCCGCGTCGATGAGCTGCGGCTTCACGGCCACGATGAGCGCGTCATAGTCCTGTCCGTCCAGGGCGCCGGGCGATGAAACGACCTTCACGCCCGCTGGCGCTTCGGGGCCGGCCGGATCGATGACCGTCACGGTCACCCCGTCCAGCTTCGCCCATTGCGCCAGCAGGGCGCCGCCCATATTTCCGCATCCGACCATCAGGACAGAGTTCGACACGCGTGCTCCTTCGTTTCAGCCTCTCGGCGGGTCAGGATGCCCCCGACCGGCCATAAAAAACAGCGCCGAGGACTCGTCCGTCGGCGCGCTACGATGGTTCATTTAGTGCACGAAGGAGTTTGGTTCAACAGGCAGGGCTGCGCGAACGCTCTGACTGTGTTAACGTGTGTATAAACGAGTTGATTACACTTTTCGCACGGGGTCCGCAGCCGCGCCCCTTGTAAAAGTTCGAACCGAAAGTACTTTGTGCGCCGCAAAGCAGACCGGTAAGCACCGGTCGCCCACTTTGGAGGCATAGTTTGTCCGAGCGTAAGCGCGTCGTTCTCAAGATCGGCTCTTCTCTTCTCGCCAATTCCGAGCATCTGACCCTGCGTTACGCCTTCATGCACGGCGTGATGGAGGATATCGCACGCCTGCGCGAGGAGGGGATCGACGTGATCCTCACGAGTTCCGGCGCGGTGGCGATCGGGCTGTCCACCATCGGCGTGTCGCCGGAGGACGCCGGCCTGCTGGACAAGCAGGCGGCCGCGGCGTGCGGGCAGCCGCTCTTGATGAACGCCTACAAGCAGATCGCGCTGGAATACGGGTTCGACATCGCCCAGGTGCTGGTGACGCTGGAGGACCTGGAAGATCGCCGGCGCTTTCTCAACACCAAGAACACGATCACGCGCCTGATCGAGTACGGCGTGCTGCCCATCGTCAACGAAAACGACTCTGTCACCACCCAGGAGATCAAGGTGGGCGATAATGACCGCCTCGCCGCCAAGGTCGCCCAGATGGTCCAGGCCAAGGAGCTGGTGATCCTGACCAGCGTGGACGGGCTGTACGATCGTAATCCCGACGATCCCGAGGCCCAGCACGTGCCGGTGGTCGAGGACGTGTCCGGCTATCTGGAGGTGACGACCTCGGTGTCCGAACTGGGCACCGGCGGCATGCTGACCAAGATGCGCGCCGCGAACATGGCCCAGAACGCCGGCTGCAACACGCTGATCGGCAAGGGCGAGGTGGAGCGGCCCATTTCCGCGATCCTGTCCGGCGAGCGCAAGCACACCAAGTGCGTCGCCATCGGCGATCCCGATTCCAGCTGGCGCATCTGGCTCACGGACCGTCTGCAGCACGCCGGCGGCCTGGTGGTCAGCGCCGACGCGGCCGGGCGCCTGACCGCGGACAAGTCGGAAATCTGCCGCGACGACGTGATTTCGGTGCAGGGCGACTTCAACAAGGGCGACGTGCTTCACGTCTATGACGAGTCCGGCGAGGAGCTGGCGCGCGGCATGTCCAATTTCTCCAGCGCCGAGACCCTGCTGCTGGCCCGCAATCTGGATCGCAAGGTGCGGGATTTGCTCGGCTTTGAAGCCACGCCGAGGATCATCTCCGCGGAGAACATGGCGATCCTGAAAGAACACCACCTGCCTTGGGACGCGCCGACCGAAGAACTCACCGAAGTCGGCTAGGCGCGCCGCGCCGGTCGCGGCCGGCCTGGCGGACGCTTGCGCGTCCGTCCTGCCGGGCGCATACTTCTTCCGATCCAAGATGTCGGCGCAGGAGGGCGAGTCTTATGGCCAGTGTTTTCGCCCTTCGGGCCGGCGCGACCGGTGTTCGCCAGCGCGCTTGAAGCGCGGCGAGCTCCGCATCCGTCAGTCCTGACCGCCTGAAACGCGCCGGTTCGCCACGAGTGATCCCGGCGCGGCGCGATTTACGCTCGCCTTTTCAGCGAGCCTGACGGATAGAGCATTCATGACACCTGATCTTTCAGAGCTGGGCCTGCGCCCGGCCGGTCTCGCCGATCTCGACCCCGAGACGGAGACTCCCTACGACGTCGCCCGGGTCGTCGCGGTTCACCGCGACGCCCTTGAGGTGATCACCCTGGATGGTCCGGCGCGCCTGCATCACGCGCCGTTCACCGATCCGGAAAGCCGGGCCACCGTGGGCGACTTCATCGTGATCGACTGGTCCTTGCAGCGCCCGTCCCGGGTGCTGCCGCGCACCAGCCTGTTCAAGCGCAAGGCCGCCGGGCCGGAGGCGAAGCTCCAGCTCATCGCCGCCAATATCGACACCGGATTCATCGTCAGCTCCTGCAACGCCGACTTCTCGCCGGCGCGGATCGAGCGCTTTCTCGCCATGGTGCGCGAGGCCGGCGCGGAGCCGGTGATCCTCCTGACCAGGGCCGATCTGTCCCATCCGGCCGCCTATCTGGACGAGGCGCGCGCAATGGCCGGCGGGGCGCTGGTGGAGGCGATCAACGCCCGCGACCCCGAGGCGCTCGAGCGCCTGGCGCCCTGGACCGGGCCGGGCCAGACCACGGCCGTGATCGGGTCGTCCGGCGTCGGCAAGACCACCCTCGTCAACACGCTAACCGGGGAAGCCAACGACACCGGCGGCATTCGCGACGATGACGCCAAGGGCCGTCACACCACGCGCGGGCGGACGCTGCACCGGCTGAAGGGCGGCGGCTGGATCGTCGATACGCCGGGCCTGCGCGAGCTGGCGCTGGCGGATGTGGACGCCGGCCTGGCCGCCACGTTCGAGGACCTCGGTGAGCTGGAGGCGGCCTGCCGCTTTTCCGATTGCGCCCACCAGGGCGAGCCCGGTTGCGCGGTTGCGGCGGCGCTGGAGAGCGGCGATCTGGAGCCCGAACGCTGGGCCCGGTACGAGAAACTCAAGCGGGAGGCCGCTCGAAACGACGCAACGCTGGCTGCGCGCCGGGCCTCCAGCAAGGCGACCGGAAAGTCCCACAAGCGGATTCAGAGCGAGAATCGCCGCGACAAGCGGCGCGACTGACCGTGCCGAACAGGGCCCGGGCGGTCGACGGCGAATAAACTGTACCGTCTGGACGGTTTTCTCTTGCAAAACCGTCCAGACGGTATAGATGCAGTGCAGCAAAAGCTGTTGCGCCCCTGCGCGCCGGAGACTGCATGGCCGTTGAGTCCGAAGATGTGAAGCCGTCGACCCCCGACCTCATCCTGGATGCGGCCGAACGCGTGGTGTCGCGTGACGGCGCGCGCAAGCTGACCATCGATGCGGTTGTCAGGGAGAGCGGCTTCTCCAAGGGCGGCGTGCTTTACAATTTCCCCTCCAAGCTGGAGCTCGTGAAGGGCATGGTCGCCCGCATGGTGGCCAGCTACACGGTTCGCCACGAGGCGGCCCTGCGCCAGGCGGAAGCCGAAGGCGGCTCGCCGCTGCGCCTGATGCTCGAGACGGTCGTCTGCAAGGAGCCGAAGGTGGACCGCTCGGTCTCCATGGGCCTGCTCGCCGCGATCGCGGAGCATCCTGAACTGATCGACCCCATTCGCGAGTCCATGGCGCGGATCCGGGACGACATCATCGCCCACGCCGGTGATCCTGAACTCGCCAATATCGTCCTGCTCGCCGCCGACGGGCTCCACTTCTCCCACATACTCGGCCTCGACATGCTCTCCGAAACGGAGCGCGGCGCCATAGAAGCCCGCCTCCTTACGTTGGTCACGGAGCCTTCCAGATGAAACTGCTCACAGCTCTCCTCCCCCTCGCGGCGGTGCTCGCCGCTTGCTCCGCCCCGCCCCCCGAGGCTGAAGCGCCTGTTCGCGCCGCCCGCATCGAAATGGTGCGTCCGGCGCAAGGCGCCGCGGTGCGCGAGTTCGTCGGCCGGGTCGAGGCCCGGCTAACCACCGACCTCGCCCCGCAGGTGGGCGGACGCCTCGTCGATTTCCCTGTGAGCGAGGGTGAAATCCTGCAGGAGGGGGCGCCGGTCGCCCGCCTCGAGACGCAGGATTTCGAACGGGCCTTGCGCGAAGCGCGGGTCCAGCTGCAGCAGGCGCGCCAGAATCTCGAGCGCCAGCGGACCCTGCACGAGCGCGGCATCGCGTCCGACGCCGCGCTGGAGGACGCTCAGACCGCCTACGATCTGCGCGTGGTGGCGCTGGACAATATGCGCCAGAATCTAGACTACGCGACGGTCACTGCGCCCTTCCAGGGCCTGGTGAGCCGGCGCCTGGTGGACAATTTCTCCACCGTCTCCGCCGGCCAGCCCATCGTGCGTCTGCAGGATGTCAGCGAGCTGCGCGTGGCGATCCAGATTCCCGAATCCGTGCTGGCGCTGGTCGACCAGTCCGACCCGCGTGAAATGACCGCCCGCTTCCCCTTCCTGCCTGACCAGAGCTTCTTGCTGGAGTTCCGCGAGCTTGTCGCCGAACCCGATCAGGCGAGCCAGACCTACACCGCCCTGTTCGCCCTGCCGAACCAGATCCCGGCCAATATCCTGCCGGGCATGACCGCGAGCGTGCGCATCATCACCGAGCCGGACGCCGAGGCCGATCTCGAGGCCGTCCGGGCTCCGGTGAGCGCCCTGTCGGCGGCCCCCGACGGCGGCTTCGTGGTCTATGTGTTCGACCCGTCGAGCGGCGAGGTCGCGTCGCGCCGGGTCGGCGTCGGGCCGGTGACGGGAGACACCATTCTGATCGAGACAGGGCTTCAGGCCGGCGAGCAGATCGTCACGGCCGGCGTGACCGCCCTTCATGACGGCATGCGCGTGCGTCCGCTGGAACGCTCGCGCACCGCATCCGGACTGCGATAGGGATTTCAAGCCATGACTGATGCATCCCAAGACGCGCCGCAATCCGGTGCGGGGTTGAACCTCGCACGGGTGTCCATCCAGCGCCCGGTCCTGGCCTGGCTGATCGTGGTCGCCTGCCTTCTGGGCGGTCTGTGGGGGTTCGACACGGTGGGACGGCTGGAGGATCCCTCCTTCACCATCAAGGAGGCGATCGTCTTCACCCCCTATCCCGGCGCCAGCGCCGAGGAGGTCGAAGCCGAAGTCACCGAACGCCTGGAGACCGCGATCCAGCAGATGGGCCAGCTGGATGAAGTCTTTTCCGAGTCCGCGCCGGGCGTCAGCGAGATTCGTGTGCGCATGCGCGACGAGTATGACGGTTCCGAACTGCCCCAGATCTGGGACGCGCTGCGCAAGCGCGTGAACGACGCGCAAGCCTATTTGCCGCCGGGCGCCGGCCCGTCCACCGTGTTCGACGATTTCGGCGACGTGTACGGCATTCTCTACGCCGTCACCACGCCGGGCTATTCCGACGCCGAGGTGCGCGACATCGCGGAATATCTGCGCCGCGAGCTTCTGGTGGTGGACGGGGTCTCCAAGGTGGAGATCGCCGGCGTGCCCGAAGAGCGCATCTATATCGAGATCCCCCAGGAAAACCTCGCCCGCCTCGGCCTGCCCGTGGAATCGGTCCTTGAATCGGTGTCCACCGAGAACGCCGTGGTCCAGGCCGGTGAGACGCCCGCCGGCGGCCGGCTTCTCCGGGTCGATCTGCCCCAGCGCGAGGGCGGGGTGGACGCCATCGAGAACATGCTGATCAATCCCGGCGACGCCGGCGGCACGCTGCGCCTGTCCGACATCGCCGAGGTGCGCCGCGCCCCGGTGGAGCGCTCCGACCAGTACATCTATCACAACACCGAGCGCGCCTTCACGATCGGGGTCTCGGGCCTCGCCGACGCCAATATCGTGGACGTGGGCGCGGCGGTGGAGGCGCGTCTTGCGCTGCTCGATCTCGAACTGCCGGTGGGTGTCGAGCTGAAACCGATCTATGAGCAGCACGTGGTGGTGGACGAGTCCACCAGCGGCTTCCTCGTAAATCTCCTCATGTCACTGGCCATCGTGATCGGCGTGCTGTGCGTGTTCATGGGCTGGCGCGCCGGGATCGTGGTGGGCGCGGTCCTGCTGCTGACCATCGCGGGTACGCTGGGCTTCATGGCGATTTTCGACATCACCATGCAGCGTATCTCGCTGGGCGCCCTGATCATCGCCATGGGCATGTTGGTGGACAACGCCATCGTGGTCACAGAGGGCATGCAGATCGCCGTCCAGCGCGGCGAACGCCGCCTGAAGGCCGCCGAAGACGCCGTGACCTCCACCCAGTGGCCGCTCCTCGGCGCGACGATCATCGGGATCATGGCGTTCTCCGGCATCGGCCTGTCGCCGGACTCCACCGGCGAGTTCCTGTTCTCGCTGTTCGCGGTGATCGGCATATCTCTGATGCTCAGCTGGTTGCTGGCGATCACCGTGGCGCCGATGATCGCCTATCACCTGTTCAAGTCGGAGAAGGGAACGAGCACCAATCCCTATGGCGGGCGGGTCTACACCACCTACCGCGCCATGCTCACGGGGGCGCTCAAGGCGCGCTGGCTCACCGTGGCGGTGCTCATCGCCATCACCGTGACGAGCTATTGGGGCTTCGGCTTCGTGAAGAACAGCTTCTTTCCCAACTCCAACACGCCGATGTTCTACGTGAACATCTCCGAGCCCCAGGGCGCGGACATCCTGGAGACCGACGCCACCGTGCGCGACATCGCCCGCTACGCCGCGGCGCAGCCCGAGGCGGTCACCGTGGACGCCTTCGTCGGCCGGGGCGCCACCCGCTTCATGCTGACCTATACCAGCGAGCAGCCCAACGCCGCCTACGGCCAGCTGGTGGTGCGCACCGACGATCTGGACGATATCCCGGAGCTCGCCGACCGGATCGTCGACTATGCGCGCGAGACCTTCCCAGATGTGGAGATCCGCTCGGAACGCATCGTCTTCGGTCCGCCCGCCGGGGCGCAACTTGAAGCCCGCTTTCAGGGCCCGGATGCAGACGTCCTGCGCCAGCTGGGCGAGGCGGCCATGGCCGAGCTGCGCGCCAGCGGAAACGTGCGCGACCTGCGGATCGACTGGCGCAATCGCGAGCTGGCGCTGGAGCCGCGCCTGGTCGAAGACCGGGCCCGGTCCATCGGGCTGACGCGCGCCGATATCGGCGAAGCCCTGCGCTTTGCGACGCAAGGCCAGCAAGTCGGCGTCTACCGCGAAGGCGACGATCTGATCCCGATCATCGCCCGCGCGCCGCAGGCCGAGCGGATGCAGCCTGAAAATCTCTCCGACCGATTGATCTGGAGCCCGGCCCAGAACGCCTACATTCCCATGGGCCAGGTGGTGGACGGGTTCGAGCTCACCGCCCAGGACACGCTGATCCAGCGCCGCAACCGGGTGCGGACGCTCACCGTTCAGGCCAACCCGCAGCCGGGAGAGACCGCCGCCGAGGCCTTCGCGCGCTTCTCCGCCATCGTGGAGGAAATCGAGCTTCCCCGCGGTTATTCCCGTGAATGGGGCGGTGAGCACGAAGCCAATATCGAGGCCAATTCCAGCCTCGGCGGCGTGCTGCCCTTCTCCTTCCTGGTGATGGTGGTGACCTCGATCCTGTTGTTCCAGACCGTGCGTCAGCCGCTCATCATCTGGCTGATCGTGCCCATGAGCACGGTGGGCGTCACCGCCGGGCTGCTCCTGACCAATGTCGCCTTCAGCTTCACCGCGCTTCTGGGCCTGCTGTCGCTGTCGGGGATGCTGATCAAGAACGCCATCGTGCTGGTGGACGAGGTCGATCAGCGCATTCGCAGAGGCGACGACCGGTTCGACGCGGTGCGCGACGGATCGGTGAGCCGCCTGCGGCCGGTGATGCTGGCGGCCGGCACGACGATCCTCGGCATGACGCCGCTGATCTTCGACGCCTTCTTCCAGGGCATGGCGGTGACCATCATCTCCGGTCTCGCCTTCGCCACCATCCTGACGCTCATCGCCACGCCGGTGATCTACGCCCTGTTCTTCAGGATCCGGGCGGGCAAGCGGGAGACAGCCTGAACCGCTTGTCGCCCGTGCGCGCCGTCAGGCGGCGCGCACGGCCCCGAGGAAGCCGGCGATGCGCTCCGACAGCGTATCGGCGGTTCGGCTGAGGTCCTGCGACAGGTCCGCCACGGCGGCCGAGGCGGAGAGCGTGGCGTCGGCGCCGCTCGTCACCGCAGCGCTGTTCTCGTCCACGGTCTGGGTGCTCCGCGCCGCGGCCTGAGCGGACCGGCTGATTTCCGAAACGGCTGACGTCTGTTGCTCTATGGCGCTGGCCGTTTCGGTGGAGGCGGAGGTGATCTCGTTGATCTCGCGAACCATGGTGTCGGCGCTGTCGGCGGCCTGTTTCACGCGATCTTCAAACCGGGTGATGCGCTCGGCGATGGTGTCGGTCAGGGCCGTTGTCTGCACGGCGAGCGCCTTCACTTCGCTGGCCACTACAGCGAAACCCTTGCCGGCCTCGCCGGCGCGCGCCGCCTCGATGGTGGCGTTCAGCGCCAGAAGGTTGGTCTGTTCGGCGACCGCATTGATGCCGCCGATGATCTCGGTCATGTCGGAGAGCGCGTTGGCCATGTCCGCCATCAGCGCCTTGCTGGTTGTGGTGCGGCGGGCGGCGGCGCGGCTCAGGTCCGCGACGCGGGTGGCGCCGGTGCGGACCTCGCCGATGGAGGCGTTCATCTCTTCGGCGGCGGAGGCCATGGTCTCGACTTCCGAACTCGCCGTGCGGGCTGCGTCGCGCATGGAACTGCTCCGCTGGCGGCCGTCGGCGGCCGTGCGACGGGTTTCCTCGATCCGATCCAGAACCTGACCGGCGGCGGTGGTGACCGCGCTCAGGGCCTCGGTCGCGCTGCGCTCGAACGCCTCGATCTCCGTCGCCATGCGCCGGGCGCGCTCCAGCGCGGCCGCCTTGCCGGCTTCGTCGTCGGCCTGCAGGCGGTCGGCCGCCGTCAGCTGGCCGTCAAGCCGGGTCAGGGCGTCGCCGATGCGGCCGATCTCGTCATTGCGCGCTGCGAATTCGATGGAAATGTCGCGCGCGCCCGAGGCGAGGCGGTCCACCGCGTCGGTCACCGCATCCAGCGGCGCCAGCAGCCGGCGCATGAGAACCCAGCTCGAGGCCGCGATCAGGACCAGCGCGCCCAAGGCCATGCCGGCGATCATGAGCGCGAGCGTGGTCCGCACGGCGACAACCTCCGCCTTCTTCACGCCCACATAAAGGATCCCGATAACCGCGCCGTCGTGGGCGAGGATCGGCTGATAGGCGGTGAAATAGTCGACGCCGAGTATCGTCGCCTCGCCACGAAATCCCTCCCGGCGCATCACGGCTTCGTAGACTGGCCCTGCGCCCAGGGCCGTGCCTACGGCGCGGGTTCCATCGGCCCGCTGGATCGTGGTGGTGCGCCGAATGAAGTCCTGCTCGTTCGCATCCCAGACAAAGACCGTCGCGCTTTCGCCGGTCTGGCCGGCCACCCGGTCGATCAGATCATGGGATGCGAATTCCGGAATGGCGGCCGCCTCGAGCCTTGTGATCGCGCCGCCCGCGCCATAGCTGGCGGTCAGATCATGAGCGACGCCCAGCGTCGCCGCCGCCACGCGCAGATTGAGCTCTTGGGCCTGCGTCACGCGCTCCTCGATCGAGCGGCCGACAATGAAGAAGGATGACCCCGCCGTGAGTATGATCGCCGCCGCTGCGAGGCTGAGCACGAGAGCGATAAGCTTGGACCGTAGCGACCAGGACGGCATGCGCATGCACCCCCTAAGCAGTGAACGATGAGACTGACCCGATCAGTTATTTAAATATTTAGACAACAAAAAGTTACCCAAGCGGACCGGAGCCGGGGCGCCGCACCAAAGAAAAACCCCGGCGCGCCTGCGCCGGGGTTTGTCGTTTCAGCGATGCGAAAGGCGCGTCAGATCGCGCTCTGGATCCATTGCTCGATCTTGGACTTGGCCATGGCGCCGACCTGGCGGCTGACTTCCTCGCCGTCCTTGAAGATCAGGAGCGTCGGGATCCCGCGCACGCCGTATTTGGACGGGGCCATGGGATTCTGGTCGATATTGACCTTGGCCACGGTGATCTTGCCGGACTGCTCCTTGGCGATCTCTTCCAGCGCCGGGCCGATCTGCTTGCAGGGCCCGCACCATTCCGCCCAGAAATCCACCAGGACGGGGCCGTCGGCCTTCAGGACGTCGGTCTCGAAGGAATCGTCGGAAACCGCTTTGGTCGCCATGGGCCATGCTCCTTAGTTTAAAACCGGTTCAAGCGACTCGCCCGCTTGCGGTGCGGATCGCGGTATGGCGAAGACCTAGGAAGGCGAGGCCCTTCGGTCAAGCGGGGATCAGCCGCCGGAGCGTGCGCGGGCGCGCTTCAGGACATCCTCCAGCCGGTCGTCCGGCAGCGCCATCAGGCGCGGCGCGTCGGTCCACAAAAGGGCGCAGCGCACGGGTTTTCCGGGATGCAGCGCCTGCAACAGGGCGCGATAGGCGGCCATTTGCGCGAAATAGGCGTCGGGCACGTCCTCCACCTGTTCGGGGGGCGGCCGGTTGGTCTTGTAGTCGACGATCAGAACCTCGTGATCGGTGACCACCAGCCGGTCGATCTGGCCGTTGACGACCATGTCCGCCGGCAGGCCCGGCGCCCGCCCCGACACCGCCGCCTCGGCCCGCGAGCCCGGCGCGAACAGGGCGGCGAAGTCCGGGTCCTCGAGGACGCGCAGGGTCTCCGCAGCGATCTCGGCGCGCTGGGCGTCGCTGAGGTCTTTCTGGGCCGCGAGGTATTTTCCCGCCGCCTCGGCGCGGCGCTCCGGCGCGAGGTCGGGCAGGGTCTGCAAAAGCTTATGGATCAGCCCGCCGCGCCGGAAGCGCTGCTCGCCGCCCTCGGCCAGGGGCGACAGGGACGCCGGTTCGAACCCGCTGTCCTCTTCACCCAGTAGGTGCGACGGCGCTGCGGCGCGCGGCGCGGCCGGTTCCGGGCCGGCGGCGCGCGTGGCCCACTCGGGAAGGTCCGGCGCCGCGCGCGTCAGCCCGTCGGCGCGGCCCAGCGGTGTGGGATCCGGTCCGAAGCGCCGGCCCGGCGGCGCCTCCCAGCCGTTCTCCTCCGCCACGGCGTCGAGCGCCGTGCGCACGGCGCGCCAGCCGTCGCCCTGGAAGGTGCGCTCGCAACGATCCAGCCAGCTGCCCTCGTCGATCTTGCCGCCGTTTCCGTGGGTGTGGCCGCAGACCACCAGCCGGTCCCGGGCCCGCGTCATCGCGACGTAGAGCAGGCGGTGATACTCGCCGTCGGCGGCGAGCTGGGCGGTGTCCTTCAGGCTCTGCACCAGGCGGGGAAGGCTGCCGGAATCGGGACCCCAGACCAGCCCGGCCGCCGGATGGAAATGCAGCCCGCCGGAGCGATCCTTTGGGATCTGCGTGGTGTCCGGCAGGAACACGATGGGCGCCTCCAGGCCCTTGGCGCCGTGGACCGTCATCACCCGCACCTCGCCGCGCCCGGCCTCCATCTCGCGCTTCACCTGGGCGGCGTCGGCGCTCATCTCCGCCACGAAGCGCGACAGGGAGGGCGCGCCGTCGCGCTCATGGGACAGGGCGCGGGACAGAAACTCGTCGGCCGGGTCGCGGGCCTCTTCGCCGAGCCGGGCGTAGAGGCGGGCGAGCCGGCTCTCCCCGGTTCCGGACGCCTGGCCCAGGAAACGCGCGAAGAAGGCGTAGGGCGCGTCCGCGTCGACGCGGGCGCGGGCGGCCTCCAGCGCGGCGCGCGCCTCTGAAAAGCGCGGATCGTCAAAGCCGCGCAGCTTCTCCCAGAGCCGCCGTCCGGGCCGCCGCGACAGGTCGAACAGGGCGTCGTCGTCGATCACCGGCCGGTCCGTGCCCATGGGCTGGAAGAACGGGCTTTTCAGCACCTCGGCCAGGGACAGATCATCCTCGGGCAGCAGCGCGAACTTCGCCAGCGACAGCAGATCCTCCACCACCAGCTGGTCGGGCAAAGTCATGCGGTCGGCGCCCGCCACCGGCACGCGTTTCAGCTTGAGACGCCGGATGATCTCCTCGAACAGGCCGCCGCGGCGGCGCACCAGCACCAGAATGTCGCCCGGCGTCGCAGGGCGGGCCCGCCAGGACGGGGTCTCCTCCCACACCGCATCGCCGCGGTCGATGACGGCGCGGGTCTCGCTGGCGACCGCCTCGGCGAGCTGGTTGCGCGCGGAGTCCTTGCGCTCCGCGTCCACAGGGCGCAGCTCCAGCTCTTCGTCGTCGGGCATGTCCGGCTTGGGCACGGCCGGCCAGACCTCGACGCAGCCGGGCATGTTGGCGCGCGCGGCGCGGTGGCCCTCATAGCGGTGGAAAGCCAGGGAATCGCGGGCCGTCTCCGTCTCCGGATCGCCCATCAGGAGCTTGGTCTCGAGAGCGAAGGCGGCGTCCTTGGTCTCCGGCGCGCCCAGCGCGGCGGCTTCTGCGGAGAACGCCAGGTCCACCGCGGCGAGCACCTCGCCGGCCGAGCGGAACGAGACGTCTAGGGGCGGGGCGCGGAAGGCGAGCCCGGCGCCGGCCGCATCGGCCTCCAGCCGGATGCGCTGATCCAGGAACTCCTTCGGGTCGGCGTTCTGGAACGAATAGATCGACTGCTTCTCGTCGCCGACGCAGAACACCGAGCGGGCGAGCGCGCCCGGCGCGATGTCGCGCACGCCCTGTCCGGCGAAGAACTCCTCGGTGACCGCGTTGATCACCGCCCATTGCTCCGGCGCGGTGTCCTGGGCCTCGTCCACGAGGACGTGCTCCAGCCCCTGGTCGAGCTTGTAGAGCGCCCAGACGCGGGCTTCGCTGTCGGTCAGGAGCGTGCGGGCGCGCTCCACCAGGTCGGCGAAATCCACCACCCGGCGCCGCGACAGGCGCGCGCCGTACTCGGAGAGGAAGCGGCTCGCCAGCAGCAGGGCGGCGCGGCTCACCTCGTTGGCCTTGCCGGCCGCCACGAAGGGGATGGCCTCGTCGGCGATGCGGTGGCGCTCAGAGCCGTCCTCGCCGTACAGGGTCACCAGGATGCGATAGGTGTCGCCGAGCTTCTTGGTGAAGATCGAACCGGGCTTCTTCACCTCGCCCCTGGCCGTGGTGATCCAGTCAATGTACAGCCGCGCCGCCTCGGCCGGGGCGTCGGTCCCAAGCCCCAGCACCTCCACCAGCCCCGCCGCACTGGACTCGCAGGTCTTGCCGGCGCCCGATTGCAGCGCGCTCAGCGCCGCCTCCAGATCGTCGGTCTTGGTCTCCGCCCACACCACGGCGAGCGCGTGGGCCTCGTCGGTTTCCGGCTCGACGCCCAGCGCCAGGCTCGCCCGGTCCATCAGCGCCTCGGCGGAGCCCGCCTCCTCCAGCAGGGCCTCCAGACGATGGCGCTTGCCGGCGGCGAAGGTGGTGAGCGTGGACAGTGCGTCCGGCCCGCAGGCGCCGAGCAGGCAGGCGACGGCCTTCGCCTCGTCGCCGGCGGGGTCGTGCAGCGCCGCCGCCGTCACCGCGTCCAGCGCCTCGGCCTGAAGCGCGGCGCCGGCGGCGTCGTCCTGCACCTCGAAGCCCGGCGGCAGGCCGGCCTCGAGGGGAAAGCGGCGCAAAAGGCCTTCGCAGAAGGCGTGCAGGGTCTGGATCTTCAAACCGCCCGGCGTCTCTAGCGCGCGGGCGAACAGGCGCCGCGCCCGGGCGAGATCCGGCTTCACATTTCCGCCCGACAGATCGTCGAGTTTCTTCGACAGCGCGTCGTCGCTGAGCGTCGACCAGTCGCCGAGCTTCTTGAACAGCCGGGTCTGCATCTCGCCGGCGGCGGCCTTGGTGAAGGTGACGCACAAAATGCGGTCGGGCTCGGCGCCGTCCAGCAGCAGGCGCGCCACCCGGTCCACCAGAACGCGGGTCTTGCCCGAGCCGGCGTTGGCTTCAACGAATACGGTGCAGGCGGGGTCTGCGGCGTCGCGCTGGGCGGCGCTGGCGCTCTCCACGATGGCGGGATCGAATCCGGGCGTGCTCATGATCCGCCTCCGTTCTCGCCGCCGTCCTCGGCCGCGCTCGCCCATTCCTTGCGCCTCGCGAGATGGTCGTACTCGCCCCACGCATTGGTGTATTTCGCGCGCGGCTGGCTCGGATAGGTGCGGCGCGGATCGTCGAACTGCCCCACCCAGCGCGCCAGATCCTCGCGGGCGTCCTCGGCCAGGTCCACGGCCTCCTCGGTTCCCGGCTTCTTCACCACCGAGCATTCCTCACCGGGGATCTTGCCGCCGGACACGCGCACATAGACCAGATCGCCCGGCTCGTGGCTGGGACAGTCCTCGAACCCGCCGCGCGCCGCCATGGCGGCGGTCAGCGGCAGCTGGGGCGCGAACCCGGCGGCGACCTCCTTCTTGGTGGCCGCGCGCCCGGTCTTGTAGTCGATGACGTCCAGCGCCCCGTCGGGGCGCATGTCGATGCGGTCGGCCCGGCCAGTCAGGGTGAAGGGGCCGCCGGGCATGTCCAGCACCATCTCGCCGGTGCTCTCGATGGCGACGGGCCGGAAGCCGAGCCTGCGCCGGTTCGCCTCCCAGTCGGCCAGGAAGGCCGCCATGCGCGCAAAGCGCGGCAGTTCCACCCCCAGGCGCGCCTCGGGAAAGCCGGCCGCCTCCAGCTGTTCGCGGCCCAGCCGCACCAGGCGCTCCAGCGCGTCGCGGGGCAGGGCGTCGGTGTCGGGCAGCGACCGCGTCCAGCGCTCGATGGCGGCGTGATAAGCTTGGCCGCGCTCGGCCGGACCCGGCTCGCGATCAAGATCGTCCAGCGGCTGAAGGCCAAGGATTTTCTGGGCGAAGATCGCATAGGGATCGCGGATCCAGGTCTCGATCTTCGTCACCGACAGCGCGCGCGGGCGCGCCGCCACCGGCGGCGCCGGCTCGGGCGCCTGCACCAGCGAGCGCTGGTCGCCGGGATCGTCCAGCGCGCGCGCCAGGGCGAGATAGTCCAGCGGCGCCGCCAGGCGGCGATCCGCCTCGGCCTCGCCCAGCGCCCCGCGCGCCAGGGTCTGCAGCCGCCACAGCCAGCGCGAGGCCACGGTGGGCGCGCCGTCCTGCTTGCGCGAGCGGGTCAGGATCACGTCGCGCGTGGCCGCCAGCTGGGCGAAGTCGTGGGCGGCCAGACCGAAGCGCTGCTCCGGCGCGGCCAGACCCGCCGCCTGGCGCATGCCGCGCGACAGGAAGGGATCGGCTTTCGGCGCGGCCGGCCAGACGCCTTCATTGAGCCCGCCCAGCACCACCCGGTCGGCGCTGGCCAGCCGCGCCTCCAGCGGTCCGAGGATCTGCAGACGTGGATGGGCGCCGTAAGTCGGGCGCACGAGGCGCGCGCGGGCGGTCTCCAGCAGGGCGCGGGCGAACTCGCGCAAGGAGAGCGGCGGCAGGGCCTCGGCCTCGGTGAGGAACTCGCGCACCAGCCCGGCTGCGGACTCTCCGGACTCCCCGGCCCAGATCCGGTTCGCGCCCGGCTGGTCGTTACCGGCGGCCAGCGCCTCGGCGGACACCGCCAGCGCCCGCGCCCAGTCCTGGGCGCGCTGGTCTCCGGTGAGGGCGTAAAACGGGGCGAGCGCATCGCAGAACGCGTCGGCGATCGCGCCCCAGCGGGCTTTCTCTTCGTCGCTGACCCGCTCATGGCTGCGGATGAGATCGCCGATGGATTGCGGCGTCAGGCCGGGGCGGCGTCCGCGCAGCACCGCCCGCTCAAGCGCGCCGATCTCCGGTTTCAGGCGCGCCCGCTCCCGCCCGAGGGCGAACAGCGGAGAGTTGGCGAGCGCGGTGAAGGCCAGCGCCGATCCCGGCGCCTGGGCGCAGTCCAGCACCCGGATCAGGAACGCCCCCGGCGCGGTGTCGGAGAGCGGCGTGCCGGCGCTATCGTCCAGGGTGACGCCGAACCGGTCCATCTCCACGCTCACCCGGCGGGCCAGCGCCCGGTCGGGGGTGACGAGCACGGCGCGCGCGCCGGGCGCCTCCAGGGTCTCGCGCAGGGCCAGCGCAATGGCGCGCGCCTCCTCGCCCGGTCCCGGCGCCTCGATCACCGAAAGCCCGTCGAGGGCGCGTTCGAACATGTCCGCGCCCCAGCCTTGCTTCAGGTCCTCGACGCGAGCCAGCCAGTCGGAGGTGGCCTCGGCCGGGCGCAGCGCCTCGGCGACGACGCGCACCCGGCGCGCCGCGTCTTCGCCCTCGCCGGCGCCGGGCCACATCGCCACGTCCTCGCGGTCGACGCCCATGGTCTCGACCAGCGTTTTCATGGCGCGCTGGGGATGGGAATCGTCGATGGCGTCCCAGGCGCGCGCATCCATGTCGGCCTGGAAGCCGGGCAGCACCACCGCGCCGCGGGGCAGGCGCGCGACCACGTTCAGGAGATCGGCCGCAGCCGGGATCGAGCCGGTGGAGCCGGCCGCGATCACCGGCGCGTCCGGCGGCTGTTCAGTCCAGCGGGCGGCCAGGGCGCGGAGCAGGCGCGAGCGGCGCTCGGCCGGATCCACATGGCCCAGCTCCGCCAGGCGGGCGGGCCAGGCCTGAAGCACGATATCCAGAAACATCGCCGCTTCGCTCATATGCGCGGGCAGGGCGGCGCGGATGTCTTCGGTGAGGGCGGACAGATCATCCACCTCTTCGGTCGCCAGATCGTCCAGCAGCCGGGCGAGATCGTCGGCCAGCGCCAGCGCGCCGCCCACGCCCATGGAGCGGCCCGACGCGGTCTCGCGCTGCAGGATCAGGCGGGCGAGTTCGAACCGGCGGCGGCCGGCGGAGATCGCCTCCGGCGCCGCGCCGGCGAGCTCGCCCGGCTCGAACGGCGGATCGTCCGCGTCCACATCCCCGATGGGCCGGATCATGGGCAGCAGGGCCGCGCCGGGGCCGTCCTCCAGCCGTGTGAACGCGTCGGCGAGGGCGCGGCCGGCGCGCCTTGTCGGCAAAAGCACGGTCACGGCGCTCAGCGCTTCGGGGTCCGGGAAGGCCGCGTGCAGGCCGCGCGCCAGGGCGTCCACGAATCCGGCCGCGGGCGGGATGGTGAAGACGCGCGGGCCGGGCGCTGCAAACAGGCGGGTCATGACGGGCAGCCCAGCCGGGTCTCCGCTTCCTCGCGGGCGCCAGGATCGCCCACATGCATCCAGTAGCTCTCCATGGGCAGGCCGAACACGCGCGAACCCTGCAGCGCCTTGTCCCAGAGCCGGTTGGTGGAGAACACCTCCTCCGGCTCGCCCTCAAGAAGGCGGGGGTGCAGGACCTGCACTCCGGCATAAGCGTACGGCGCGGAGTCGCGCGTCCCCCGCCGCTCCAGCCGGCCGTCCTCGTGGAGCAGGAAATCGCCCTTGCCGCCATAGCCGAGCTGGCGCGCCAGCGGGGCGAGCAGCAAGAGGCAGTCCATGACCTCGGGATCGAACGCGGCCGCAAGGCGCGACAGCTCGCTCTCCTCGCCTTCATCGATCCACACCGAATCGGAATTGGCCACGAAGACCGGATCGGCGCCGAGAAGCGGCGCGGCCTTCACCAGCCCGCCGCCGGTCTCCAGCAGCGTCTCGCGCTCGTCGGAGATCACCACGCGCGGCGCCGTGCGGTCGCGGATATGGGCTTCCAGCGCATCGGCGTAGTGATGGACATTGACCACGGCGCGCTCCACCCCGGCCTTGGCGAACTTGTCCAGCGTCCAGTCGATCAGCGTCTTGCCGCACACCTCCACCATCGCCTTGCAGCGGTCATCGGTGAGCGGACGCATGCGCGTGCCGCGCCCGGCGGCCATGGCCATGGCGGTGGTGATCTTCAAAGCTGAGCCTCCTTGAACACGTCCGGCGCGATTTCGCGCACGAGCCGCTGCAACGGCGCCAGCGCGGGGTTGGCGATGTCCTTGACGAAATGGCGTGCGACGCGGGGCATGAATTCAGCGTAGCGGGGCTTGCCGTCGCGCTCCACCAGGCGCACGAAAATCCCCAGGATCTTGGCGTTGCGCTGGGCGGCGAGCACGTCATAGGCGGCGTCGAAGGCCTCGCGGTCCGACAGCATCGCCTTGGTGAAGAAGCGGTCGGCCAGCGGCCGGTGCAGATCGCCCGGCACGTCGCGGCGGGCGTCCTCCAGAAGCGACACCAGGTCATAGGCGGGATGGCCGAACAGGGCGTCCTGGAAGTCCAGCAAGCCGACCCGCGCCTCGGCCTCGCGGCCGGGCAGCCAGATCAGGTTCTCCGCATGGTAGTCGCGCATGACAAGGCCCGGCGCATGGGCCTGAAGCGCCGGCAGGATTTTCGCCCAGGCCCCGTGCCAGTCGGCGCGCAGCGTGTCGGTGATCTGCACGCCGCAGCGCCGCGCGGCGTACCAGTCGAGAAACAGGTCGGCCTCCGTCTGCAGGGCGGTGGGGTCATAGTCCTGGATCGTCCAGGCATGGCCGAAGGCTTCCGGCGCCCGTTCGATGCTGGAGCGCTGGATCGCCGCCAGCGTCTCCACCGCATGGGCGTAGAGCCCGCCTTCATGGGCGCGCTCCGGGATCACGCGGGCGAACAGATCATCACCCAGATCCTCGATCAGCAAAAACCCGGCGGATACGTCGGCCTCGACGATCTTGGGCGCGGAAAAACCGCGCGCCGACAGCGCCTGGGCGATGGCGGCGAAGGCGGCCGTGTTGTTGCCGGCCAGCCGCGCCAGGGCGTTGTATCCCAGCGTCGCGCGCTCTTGCGGCGTGGCGCCGGCGGGACAGGCGGGCGCCTCGTCGCCGCCCGGCGCATCCATGATCAGCGCGGTCGCGCCGTCGCCGCGGTGCAGGCGGAAATACCGCCGGGTCGAGGCGTCGCCGGGAAACGGCTCCACCCTTGCACCGCCCCAGCCGCAGGCCGTGATGAAATCGGCGCGCGCCGCGTCGCGCTCAGTCGGCGAGTGAGCCAAGCCGGTCCTCCCAGGAACCAAAGGCGGTGAGGCGCGCGCGCCGTCCGCCGTCTTCCGTTTCGTCCAGCCGGATCTCGAGCCTGTCGCCGGGGCGCCAGGACGGCGCCTGATCGGGCCATTCCACCATCGCCGCCCCGTGGTCGAGGGCTTCGTCCAGGCCCAGCTCGTCAAGCTCGCCCTCATCCTCCAGCCGGTAAAGGTCGGCGTGCAGCAGAAGGAAGCCGTCCGCCGCCTCATAGCTCTGCACCAGGGTGAAGGTGGGGCTGGGCGCGTCGGTCTCGCCGGTCAGCGTCTCGATGACGGCGCGCGCCAGCGTGGTCTTGCCGGCGCCCAGATCGCCGAACAGCAGCACCGCGTCCCCGGTCTTCAAAGCCTCCGCCAGCCGCGCGCCGAAGCGCGCCGCCGCGGCCGTGCCTGGAAGCGGAACCGTCAGCGTACCCATGGCATTCGTCTAGGACGCGGGCGCGCCGCTTACAAGCGCGCGGCGGCCGTGATCCACAGGCGGGCGCACAGGCGCCGCTGCCGGGCCGCTTGACTAAAGCGAGGCGGCGCGGCGCCATGACGAGCAAACGTGAACCACAGGGAGTGACGGCGCTTGGCCAAGGGTACGGTGATCATCGGAGGCGGACAGGCGGGCCTGTCGGCGGCGGCCGAGCTGCGCAAGCGCAAATACGACGCGCCAGTGACCATCCTCGCCGCCGAGGAGGCGCCGCCCTACCAGCGCCCGCCTCTGTCGAAAGCCTATCTGTCGCGCGAAACGCCGCTGGACCGGCTCTGGCTGAAGCCGGAGGGATTTTACGAGACCTCCGGGATTGATCTGCGCACCGGCGTGCGCGCCCAGGCCCTCGACCGGTCTTCGGGCGAGGTGATCTGCGCGGACGGGACGCGTGTCGGCTATGACGATCTGATCCTGGCCACCGGCGGCGAGGCGCGCCGCCTGCCGATCCCGGGAGCCGAGCTTGAGGGCGTCCAAGTGCTGCGCACCTTGAAGGAGGCCGACGCCCTGTCCGGGGCGCTTGAGGCCGCCGAGAAGGTGGTGATCATCGGGGCGGGCTATATCGGGCTGGAGGTCGCCGCCGCGAGCCGCAAGCGCGGCAAGGCGGTGGTGGTGCTCGAGGCCGAGGACCGGCCAATGGCGCGCACGGCGAGCTCCCTTCTGTCCGGCTGGTTCGGGGCGATTCATCGCGGCTACGGCGTCGATCTGCGCGTCGGAGCGGCGGCCAACCGGATCCTGGGCGAGGACCGCGTCACCGGCGTGAAGACCGGCGACGAGACGATCGAGGCCGATCTGGTGCTCATCGCGGCGGGTCTCGTGCCCAATGTGACGCTGGCGCAGGCCGCCGGCCTCGCCGTGCGCGACGGGATCGAGGTGGACGGCCATGCGCGCACCTCAGATCCCCATATTTACGCGGTGGGCGACGTCGCCCGCTTCACCCTGCCGCGCTACGGCCGCAGCGTGCGTCTGGAGAGCGTGCAGAACGCCATCGACCAGGCCAAGACGGCCGCAAGGTCGATCCTGGGCGAGACCCCGCCTTACGACCCCGTGCCCTGGTTCTGGTCGGACCAGTACGAGCTGAAGCTGCAGATCGCCGGGCTGATCGACGGGGCAGACACGCTGGTGCGCCGCGGCGATCCCGAAGAGGGCAGATTCGCCCTGTTTCACCTGAAGGACGGCGCGCTGATCGCCTGCGAGGCGGTCAATTGCGCCCCCGAATACATGGCCGCCCAGCGCATGATCGCCGCCGGCGCGCGGCCCGATCCTGAACGGCTGCGCGATCAGAGTGTGGCGATGAAGGACTTCCTGTCCTAAATACGCCTGCGAACCGGCGCGGCGCGTCCCGACTTTCCTTTCTCAACAGAGCAAGCGAGCCCATGGCGAAAATCACTTACATCGAACATGACGGGACCGAGCACATGGTCGACGTTGAAGACGGAATGACCGTCATGGAGGGCGCGGTGCGCAACATGGTGCCGGGCATTGACGCCGATTGCGGCGGCGCGTGCGCCTGCGCCACCTGCCATGTCTATGTGGACGAGAGCTGGACCGGCAAGACCGGCGAGCGCTCCTCCATGGAGGAGAGCATGCTCGATTTCGCCGACGACGTGCGGGACAATTCGCGCCTTTCGTGCCAGATTAAGGTTTCCGGCGCGCTGGACGGCCTCATCGTGCGCATGCCGGAGGAGCAGGGCTAGAGCTGCGCTTGCGCGCGGCCCGCCCTGGCGGGGGTGCAGGCGCGAAAGAGGCGGCGCGCTGGCGAGGGAGCGGCTCAGATGATGTGGCGGGCGCGGCTCGGATCGGCGATGATCGCAGGACTGGCCGTATCGCTTGCGGCGTGCACGCCCGAGGGCCGCGCGCCCGGCCGGATCGAGATCGGCGAGGAGCGCCACCCGGTCTATCACCTCGCCGGCCTGTCAGAGCCCTATTCAGACCTCTATCTGGCGCCGGACCAGGGCGTGTTCGTCGATTTCGGGCGCACCGAATCCATCGTCACCTGCGAGCAGCGCGGCTATGTCTGCGTGCTGTGGCCCTTCGTGTTCTCCTTTCCCGAAGAGGGCGATCCGCCCGCCGCCGGCTGGCGCGCGGCGGGGTATGATTTCCGCGTCGTGGCGCAGGCCGAGCGCACTTTCTGCGGCCGCACGCGGAGCGCCTTCCTCATCGAGGGGGCCAACGCGACCGGCTGGGCGACCCGGGTCTGGTACCACCCTGATTTCGGCGTCTATGCGGTGATGAGCGGCCAGGCCGAGGACGGCGAACTGGCCAATGTGGAGCGCGCCTACACGATCTGCGAGCGCGGCCTGTACAAGCGCGAGCGGCGGGTGGCGGCGCTTGACTCCATCGCCGGCTAAAGCGGCTTGGTCGTCCACAGCCGGATCTTCAGCCCGCCATGATCGACCACCGGGCCCGGCGGACCGAAGGGCAGGCGGGTGGCCTTCGCAAGGCCGGCGTCGGACGTGACGATCCCCACCCGCCAGCCTGTAAACGACGCCTTCAGCCGCCGCCCCAGCGTGGCGTACAGCGAGCGCAGCGCCGCCGTGTTTCCAAGCCGTGCGCCATAGGGCGGATTGACGATCACCAGGCCCGGCGGACCGTCCGGACGCTCCAGTTCCGCCACCGGCCGGGCGGCGAACGCCGTGAGGTCCGTGACGCCCGCCCGCGCCGCGTTCGCCTGCGCCGCCTTGATCGCGCTCATGTCCCGGTCAAAGCCGAAGCCCCGCCAAGTCCCTGGAGGGACGCCTGGATCAGCCGGCGCACGCTTCAGGGCGGCGAACGCCTGGGCGTCGAAGCTCTTCAGCCGTTCGAACGCGAAGGACCGCGCGCGCCCCGCCTGCAGGTCCGCGGCGATCTCGGCGGCCTCGATCACGAAGGTTCCCGAGCCGCACAGGGGGTCCAGCACCGGCTCCGCGCCGTCATAGGCGCAAGCGCGCAGGAACAGCGCCGCGAGCGTTTCCCGCAAGGGCGCCTTGCCCACCGCCTGCTTGTGTCCGCGTTTGAACAGGGGCTCGCCGGCGGCGTCCAGGCTGATCGTGCAGACATTGTCGTCGATGCGGGCGCGCACGGTGAGCCCGGCTTCGGCGTCCAGCGTCATCCCGGCGGCCGCGAGCGCGGTCTCCAGGCGCTCCCTGGCCGCGCCGTCATGGTAGATCTTCGAATGCCGGCAGCTCGCCTCCACCCGCACCGGCGTTCCGGCGGGCAGCACCGCGGCCCACTCCACCCGGCGCGCCGACTTGTCCAGCTGGGACAGGTGCACCACGCGAAACCGCGCGATCTCCACCAGCACGCGCACCGCCCCGCGCAGCTCCAGGCAGGCGCGCCACACCTCCGGCCAGCCGCCGGCGAACGCCACGCCTCCGGCCTGCACTGTAATGCCGTCAAAACCGCGCTCGGTCAGTTCGGCGGCGAGCAGCGGCTCAAGGCCCGGCGGGCACACGGCGAAGAGGGGAAAGGTCATGGACCGAGCTGATACCGGGGCGGTCTGCGAAAGTACATGGCGGGCGTCTTCTGTCCTCCCCCTTCATGGGGGAGGTGTCCGCGAAGCGGACGGAGGGGGTGTGGGCGCCATGATGGACCCGTTGTGGTGCGGAACCTCCCCCCACCCGACCCGAAGCTTCGCTTCGGCCCACCCTCCCCACAAGGGGGAGGGACAAGGAAGGCGAGTCTTCTGTCCTCCCCCTTCATGGGGGAGGTGTCCGCGAAGCGGACGGAGGGGGTGTGGGCGCCGTGATGGACCCGTTGTGGTGCGGAACCTCCCCCCCCACCCGACCCGGACCTTGCGGTCCGGCCCACCCTCCCCACGCGGGGGAGGGACAAGGAAGGCGAGTCTTCTGTCCTCCCCCTTCATGGGGGAGGTGTCCGCGAAGCGGACGGAGGGGGTGTGGGCGCCTAGATGCTCCGGCTTCTGTGCGGAACCTCCCCCCACCCGAC